>Ga0105239_10000025_pt1 | contig 254049 bp, 226 predicted proteins | sample KBSC44metaG_FD_92761 | JGI IMG/M metagenome (GOLD analysis project Ga0105239, IMG submission 92761) | Corn rhizosphere microbial communities from Kellogg Biological Station, Michigan, USA - KBS C4-4 metaG | ecosystem: Host-associated > Plants > Roots > Rhizosphere > Soil | place: Michigan...
CGACCCGCGCCTGCGCATCCTTCGACAGGAACAGATCGACGATCGCGTCGGAAATCTGGTCCGCCACCTTGTCGGGATGACCCTCCGACACGGACTCGGACGTGAAGAGATAGTCGCTGCGCATGTGGTCGAATGATCCCTGGAAAGCCAACGAAAGGAGGTAAGGGAAGCTTTATATAAAGCCTTCTTTATATCGCCTAGCGGCAAATGCCAGCCCGGTGAGAAGCAGCGCTATCAGCGCCACCGCCAGATTGCCGGTCCGCGAGAAGATGGTGGGCGCGCGCGGGGCGGGGAGCGGCAGTTCGATCATGCCGCTCTGATGAGCATCGATCTGGTGGAGGATGCGGCCGTCGGCATCGATCAGGGCGGAGATGCCGTTCTGCGTCGCGCGGGCGATCGGCAGCCCTTCCTCGATCGCGCGCATCCGCGCCTGCGCCAGATGCTGGGGCGGGCCGGAGGCGCCGAACCAGGCGTCGTTGGAGGGCGCGAAGATAAAGTCCGGCCGGTAGGCCTCGTTCACGACCCGGCCCGAGAACACGATCTCGTAGCAGAGCTGCATGCCGACCTTGCCGAAGCCCGGCACGTCGATGGTCGCCGGGCCGGGGCCGGGGCGGAAATCGATCGCGCCGGGGACGAGGCGGGAGAGGCCGATCGCGCTCATCAGGGGGCGCATCGGCAGATATTCGCCCCACGGCACGAGATGCGCCTTGTCGTAGCGGGCGATGAGCTTGCCGCCGGAGCCGATGGTGAAGATGCTGTTGCCGGCCTCCACCTCCTCGCCCGTCCGGTCGCGGATGGGGGAATCGCCGCCGCCCATCAGGATGTCCTTCGGGCCGAGGATGCTGGCGAGCTGGGCGCGGGCGGCCGGATCCTCCAGCACATTGAGCTCGATGCCGGATTCGGGCCAGAGGATCAGGCGTGGGCGGTCGCCGGGAATGCCCGAGAGCGCTTGCTCCAGGGCGAGGTGACGCGCGGCGAGGCTCGGGTCCCAGCGGTCGCCCTGGTCGATATTGGGCTGGATGATGTGCACCACCGGCCCCTTGGGGAAAGGCGGCGGCAGCGGTGGATCGAATTGCCGCAGCAAGGCGGGGACGACGTAGAGCCCCACCAGCAGACCCAATCCGATCGCGGCCGGGATGTTGGCGGCGGTGGCGATGGTCTTGCGCGTGAGCGAATCCTTCGGCCGCATCGCGAGGATCAGGATGAAGCCGGCCGATGCCACGACCAGGCCGGACAGCGCATAGGTTCCGGTGAAGCGCGCCGCCTGCGCCAAAGGCAGATCGACCATCGCGACGGAGACGGGATTCCAGGGAAAACCGGTGAAGACCGTCGCGCGCAGCCATTCGCAGACCGCCCAGCCGGCGCCGAACAGCAACGCCATGGTGGCGCTGCCGCCGCCCAGCCGTCGCGTGCCCCACCAGGCCGCGAAGGCGGCGAGCGCGGGATAGATCGCCAGGTACATCGACAGCAGGACGACCGCGACCCAGCCGAGCCAGGCCGGCATGTTGGCCTGGTAGGTGAAGGCCTTGGCGATCCAGTCCAGCCCCAGCGCGAACTGGCCGAGCCCGAACGACCAGCCGATCAGCGCGGCCTGCCAGCCGCGCTGGGCCTTCGCCAGCGGAAGGTAGAGCAGCCCGAAGGCCAGCAGCATCAACGGCCAGAGATGGAACGGCGCGAAGCCGAACGCGGAGAGGATGCCGAGGAGCAGCGCGATTGCGAACGGTGCCATGGCAGCGCCGCTAGCGGTTTGCGACCGCGAAAGGAAGCGCGCCGACAAACTCCCTCTCCCGCGCAAGCGGGAGAGGGGCGTTGGTCAACGTGCCGTGGCGAGCGCGGTCTGGGTCAGGCCGGCGGCGGCCGGCGTCCCCTCGGTCGCCTTGTAGTGCGCCAGCACCGTCAACGCCGCGACCACGTCCGCTGGCAGCGTCACGGGCTGCTGGACGGGCTGCGGCGCGGCGAGCGCGACCACCGGCGGCAGCGCCTCGGCCTTGGCCGGCGTCGCGGCGGCGATCGTCACCGGCGTCGCCGGCGCATCGCACACGCCGCCCGGCAGCGACGCCGGGAAGACGCGCGCATTCGCCACCTGCTGCAATTGCGCCGGTGCCGCCGCCGATCCGTCATGCGCCAGCATCGCCGCCTCGGCGCAGGTCGCCTCGGTGGTCGCATCGTCGCCGAAACCGTTGGCGAGGCTGGTCGCGAAGCGGTCATAATCCGCCTGATTGCCGCCCTGCGCGGCGAAATGCTGCTTGATGACCAGATTGGCGGCGGTGATCGCATCCTTCTGTGCGATCACGAAGCCGTCATAGTCGGCCGAAATGTCGATATGCGCGGCGCGGCAGCGCAGCGCCGCCACCATCAGCATCGTCTGCATCTCGCGAACCTGCGCCGCACTGGTCTCGCGCGTGTTCCAGCAGCCCGCCTGCGCGGGCACGGCCGCCCCCGTCGCCGCGAGCACGAGGCCCGCGATCCACTTGTTAACCATTCCCATGTTACCTGTCCCCGGCCGGCGCCCCCCGATTGGCTCGCCGACACCAGCGACGGTGCGGGAAGCGCCTTACCCGGGCCTTGCCGAATATGGTGAAGATCGCGGCTTAGACTTTCGTAGATCGTTGTGATCGCGCAACATTCGGCCTTCCTCCTCATGTCCGCCGATGCGCGTTATAGAGGCCGCATGAGCCTGCGCCCCTTTCACCTCGCCTTTCCCGTCCACGATCTCGCGGCGGCGCGCAGTTTCTATGGCGGCACGCTCGGTTGCGCGGAGGGGCGGAGCAGCGATTCGTGGATCGACTTCGATCTCTACGGGCACCAGATCGTCGCGCATCTCGATGCCGGGCGGAAGTCGGCGGACGTCGTCGCCAATCCCGTGGATGGGCATGACGTGCCGGTGCCGCATTTCGGCGTCGTGCTCGGCTGGGAGGAGTGGCATGCGCTCGCCGACCGGCTGCGGGCGGCGGGGACGGCATTCGGGATCGCGCCGCACATCCGTTTCGTCGGCCAGCCCGGCGAGCAGGCGACGATGTTCTTCCGCGATCCCTCGGGCAATGCGCTAGAGTTCAAGGCCTTCAAGGATTCGGCGAAGCTTTTCGCCACCTCATGAAATTTTCGCCACCTCATGAAAAGGGCCGGGCGTTGCCGCCCGGCCCCATCGGTCTCGCGTCACCGGCCTCAGTAATGGCGGCCGTAATAACCGCGATAGCCGTGATGGTGGCGCCACTCGCCATGGCGTTCCCGCTCGTAGCGGTGATGGCGCCATTCGCGCCGGCGGTCCCAGCCGCCATGGCCGTCATGGTGATGCCAGCCGCGATCGTGGCCGCCATAATATTGCGCCGACGCGGGCGCCGCGGCGATCATCCCCGCGCCGAGCGTGGCGGCGGTGGCGATCATGATCAGACCCTTGTGCATGACTAGTCTCCTTCCGTGATGATGGGACTCACTTTAGGCCTGCCGCTCTGAACTCCGCCTGAGGATGCCGTTCATGGCGTCGCAAGCCGTTGCGTAGGCCGAACGAAGAAAGGGCCGGGCGTTTCCGCCCGACCCCGTCCTTGCATCGCCGCGATGCCGATCGCGTCAGCGGCGCCAGCCGTGATGCCAACCGCCGCCATAGCCGCGACCGTAATAGCCACGGTGCCAGCCGCCGCGATACCCACCGTAATAGCGGCGATGCCAGCCGCCATAATAGCCGCCGTAGACAGGCGGCGGCGCGTAATAGCCGCCATAATAAGCCGGATAATAACCGCCGTAATAAGCCGGGTAGACCGGCGCACCGAACCCGACCGACACGTAGGTCCGTGCCGAGGCGGGCGTGGCGACGACCGCGCTGCCTGCAAGCGCCGTGGCAGCGACAAGAGCAAGGGGGACAATCCGCATGACGACACCTCTCGATTCGTTTCAGCGTTCCATATCTGGGCCTGCGCATCTGAACCGACGCTGAGATGCGCGTTCACCTGTGCGCAAGCCCGATCTCCATTCAACGCTTGGGCGCGGCAGTTGGTCCCGTCGGATGGGCGGCGGTCACGCGCCAGACCGCATTGCCGCCATCGTCCGCCACCAGCAGCGCGCCGTCCCTGGCGATGGCGACGCCGACCGGGCGGCCGTGCGCCTGCTCGCCGTCGGGGGCGAGGAAGCCGGTCAGCACGTCGACGGGCTTGGCGCCGGTCGGCCGGTTGCCGGCGAAGGGCACGAAGACCACCCTGTAGCCGGACGGCGGCTTGCGGTTCCATGATCCGTGCTGGCCGACGAAGGCGCCATCGGCATAAGCCGGGCCGAGCGCCTGGCCGTTGGCGAAGGCGAGGCCCAGCGAGGCAGTGTGGGCGCCGAGCGCGTAATCGGGCTTGCGGGTATCGTCGATGTAATCGGGCTCGGGATCCTTCACGCGCTTGTCGACATGATCGCCCCAATAGCGCCAGGGCCAGCCGTAGAAGCCGCCCGGCTCCACCGACGTGAGATAATCGGGCACGAGATCCGATCCCAGCTCGTCGCGCTCGTTGGCGACGGTCCACAACATGCCGTCCGCCGTCCAGCCCATGCCGTTGGGATTGCGGATGCCGGCGGCATAAGCGTGGTGCGCGCCCGTCCTGGGATCGACTTCCCAGATCTGCGCGCGGTCCTGCTCCACGGCGATGCCCCGCTCGTCGACGTTCGAGTTGGACCCGATCGTGACGTAGAGCTTCGTGCCGTCCGGCGTGGCGATGACGTTCTTGGTCCAGTGATGGTTGATCGGGCCGGCGGGCAGGTCGGTGATCTTGCGGGGCTTGGCCGCGATGGCGGTCTCGCCCGTCTTGTAGGGGAAAGCGAGCAGCGCGTCGGTGTCGGCGACGTACAGCGTGTCTCCCACCAGCGCCATGCCGAAGGGCGAGTTCAGGCCCGTGATGAACGCCGTCTTCCGGTCCGCCACGCCGTCGCCGTCGGTGTCGCGCAGCAGGCTGATGCGGTTGGCGCTTGGCGCGGCGCCACCCGCTTTCTTGAGGGCCATCCGCTCGAAGAAGCCCCTGATCCCCGGCGTGTCGTCGGGCTTGGGCGGGGCGTTGGTCTCGGCGACCAGCACGTCGCCATTGGGCAGCACCAGCAGCCAGCGCGGATGGTCGAGCCCGCGGGCGAAGGCCTTGACCGCGAGGCCGGGGGCGGGGGTGGGCGCCTCATCGTTTTTCCAGCCGATGATGGTCGCGATCGACACGGTGGGGATGAGGTGGTGCACCTCCGGCACGAGATCGGGATTCGGCCCCTGGCCGGCGGTGACGTCCTGCTTCGCCTTGTCGCCGCAGCCGGCGAGGAGGACAGCGAGGGCGAGGGGGATGAGGGCGCGTGTCATGAACTGTCTCCGGCCGCTGCGGTCTGCCGCCGCATGATGGAGGAACGTGTCGCACCTGGAATGGATGCGCAACCGGAAAGCCCCTCCCCGGAAGGGCGGGGGTCGGGGCGGGTCCTGGGTCGCGATACGGTGCCAGGTGGAATGAGGCCGGCGTCACGCGCGCCTCCACCCCCTACCCCTCTCAGCCGGGGAGGGGGTTATTCCTCCACCGTCTCCGTGGCCGGCGGATGAAGCCGGAGCCTCGTCACGCGGCGGTGATCGCCGTCCGTCACTTCCAGCGTCCAGCCGCTGTCATGTTCCAGCATGTCGCCGATCTGCGGGATGCGGTCCGCGATCGAGGCGGCGAGGCCACCCAGCGTGTCGATCGGCTCGTCCGTCTCGCCCAGGCGGGGATCGACCGTCTCGGCGACATCCTCCAGTTCGGCGCGCGCATCCGCGTCCCAGGCGCCGTCGTCGAGCGGCACGAGCAACTGGGTCGGCACCTCGTCATGCTCGTCCTCGATGTCGCCGACGATCTCCTCGACCAGGTCCTCGATGGTGACGAGCCCTTCGGTCCCCGAATATTCGTCGACCACGATGGCGAGGTGGGTCTGGGTCGCGCGCATTTCCGCGAGCAACTCGATCACGCCCATCGCTTCCGGCACGTAGCGCGGCTGGCGGATCAGGGTGGAGATGCTCGCGGGCCGGTCCGCGGCGCCGGCGAGGATCGCGAACACGTCCTTGACGTGGATCATGCCGGTGACGGTGTCGAGCGTCTCGCGATAGACGGGCAGGCGCGAATGCCCCGCCTCGGCGAAGAGCTGGACCAGCTCCTCGAAACTCGCATCCTCGTCCACGGCGATGATGTCGCCGCGCGGCACGGCCACGTCCCGGACGGTGCGCTCCCCGAAATCGAGCAGGTTGCGCAGCATGATGCGCTCCACCGGCGAGAGATCGAGCGCATTGGGGGCATCGCCTTCATGCTCCTCGATCGCTTCCTCGATCTGGTCGCGGAGCGTCGGCTCGGAGCCTTCGCCGAAGATCAGCTGGCGCAGGCCGGACCACAAATTCCCGCCGCTTCCGGCGGGGCTTCTACTGGAATCGTCGGGCATGACGGTGTGCGGGAACCCCTGTTTGTTGCGCGGGCGATTCTAGCGGGTGGGAACGGGGTGAGTCGAGGGGGCACACACAGAGAAACCGTTCGCATTGAGCGTGTCGAAACGCTGTCCTTCCTACACCCACGCAAAAGCGGAAGGACAGGGCTTCGACAGGCCCAGCCCGAACGGGTGAGAGGCTATTCCTCCACCGGATAGGGATCGGCGATGCCCAGGCTCGCCAGCGCCTCGCGTTCGGCCGCCTCCATCTCCTCGGCATCCTGATCGGTCATATGGTCGTAGCCGAGCAGGTGATAGGTGCCATGGACGACGAGGTGGGTGGCATGCGCCTCCACCGTCACGCCTTTCTCCTCGGCTTCGCGCGCGCAGACGCCGTGGGCGAGCACGATGTCGCCGAGCAGCACCTCGCCATCGTCCGAATTCTGGTCGATCGCGTCGAGCAGGTCCTCCTGCACCATCGGGAAGGAGAGGACGTTGGTGGGCCTGTCCTTCTGCCGATAGTCGCGGTTGAGCGCATGCACCTCCTCGTCGGAGGTGAACTTCACCGACACTTCGACCAGCACCGATTCGGTGAGGAAACGCTTGTCCGGCGAATGGAGCAGGGCGGCCCGCACCGCTTTCTCGGCGATGGCCGGCCAGCGATCGGATTCGGGCCAGCCTTCGGCGTCGGTTTCAACCTGGAGCATCAGGAAAGCCCCGTCCGCTGGGGGAGAGGGAGGCGCGCATTGCCCGCCTTACGCATCCGGCCCCTCATAGGCCTCAACGATGCGGCCGACGAGCGGATGGCGGACCACGTCCGCCGCGCCGAAGCGGATCATGGCGATGCCCTTCACATCCTCCAGCCGCGTCACCGCGTCGCCCAGCCCGGATTTGCCGATATCGGGCAGATCGATCTGCTTGGGATCGCCGCACACCACCATGCGGCTGTTCATGCCGAAGCGCGTGAGGAACATCTTCATCTGCGCGGGCGTGGTGTTCTGCGCCTCGTCGAGGATGATGAAGGCGTCGCTGAGCGTACGGCCGCGCATGAAGGCGATCGGTGCGATCTCGATCTCGCCGGACGCGATGCGGCGCTCGACCTGCTCGGCCGGCAGCATGTCGTACAGCGCGTCGTAGAGCGGGCGGAGATAGGGATCGACCTTCTCCTTCATGTCGCCGGGCAGGAAGCCGAGCCGCTCGCCGGCCTCCACCGCCGGGCGCGAGAGGATCAGGCGATCGACCTGCCCCTGCATCAGCATCTGCACCGCCTGCGCGACGGCGACATAGGTCTTGCCGGTGCCCGCCGGCCCGAGCGCGAAGACGATCTCGTCGCGCGCCAGCGCCTCCATGTAGCGGATCTGCGTGGCGGAGCGCGGGACGATCGTCTTCTTGCGGGTGCGGATCATCACCGCCGGCGGCTGCGAGACGTCCTGCCGGATGATGCCGTCGAGCGTCGGTTCGGTGGACATGGCGATCACCGCCTCCACCGCGCCGGCGTCGATCTCCTGCCCCTGCGCGATGCGGTTGTAGAGGCCGGTCAGCACGTCCCGCGCGCGGCCGATCGCGTCGGCATAGCCCTCGATCACCAGCTTGTTGCCGCGCGCCGAGATGTAGACGCCGAGGCGGCTCTCGATCGCGATCAGATTCTGGTCGAATTCGCCGAACAATCGGCCGAGCAGCTGGGGCTTGTCGAACACCACTTCGATGCGGGCCTTGTCTCCGGCCTGCGCGGGTACGGGCTTGCGGCTCATTCGATCCTTTCGAGATTCGAGTCACGCCGAAGGTGAGCCGCCTGTGTGACAATTGCTAGTGGCTTCGCGATGCGCCGTGCAGTCCCGCCCATGCGATGCAGCGGCGCCACAGTCATCGCGCGAGCCCGCGATTGCCGCCGATATCGTAGCGGACGATGACCGGCTTCTGGCAGCCGTCGATCGCGTGGATGACCGTCAGGATTTCGTTGGCGGGGGGCAATTGGTCGAGTCGGCGGAACCCTGCGGGGCTCGGCTGGCCGGTGGCGCGATCGACCCCGTGATTCAGGCAGCCCTTGCCGGGGGCATCCTGGCCCGTCGGCGGAGCCGCCGCGATCAGCAGGGGCGTGGCGATCAGCAGGGCACGCAGCATGATCCTCTCCCACAAGACGAATGCCGGATGCAGGATACACCCGTGCGCGCGATCGGGGAAGGCGCGCGCAGACGCGCCGGATTACGCGGCGACCGGCACTCGTGCGATCGCGCCGAGGCTGTTGGGGCCGGCGGTGGCGATGTCGACCTCGATCATCGTGCCGATCGGCGCATCGGTCTGCAGGTGGACCGATTGCAGCCAGGGCGACTTGCCGAGCATCTGGCCGGGCAGCTTGCCCTTGCGTTCGATCAGCACGCGGGTGCGCGCGCCGACGGTGGCGCGGTTGAAGGCGTGCTGCTGCGCGTTGAGCAGGGCCTGCAGCCGCTGCAGCCGCTCGTCCATCACCTCCGGGGCGATCTGGCCGTCCATCGTCGCGGCCGGCGTGCCGGGGCGCGGGCTGTATTTGAAGCTGAACGCCTGGGCGTGGCCGATCCGGTCGATCAGGTCGAGCGTCTCGCGGAATTCGGCCTCGGTCTCGCCCGGGAAGCCGACGATGAAATCCCCCGACAGCGCGATGTCGGGCCGCGCCGCGCGGACGCGATCGATGATGCGCAGGTAGGAATCGCGCGTATGGCTGCGGTTCATCGCCTTCAGGATGCGATCCGATCCCGCCTGAACCGGCAGGTGCAGGAACGGCATCAGCGCCGCCACGTCGCGATGCGCGTCGATCAGGCCCTGCGTCATGTCGTTGGGATGGCTGGTGGTGTAGCGGATGCGCTCCAGCCCCGGCAGGCGATCGAGCGCGCGGATCAGACCGTCGAGGCCTTGGCCGGCGCCCGTCTCGTCCTCGCCGCGCCAGGCGTTGACGTTCTGGCCGAGCAGGATGATCTCGCGCGCGCCGGCATCGACCAGCGCCCTGGCCTCGTCGACGATCGCTCCCCAAGGCCGCGAAATCTCCGCGCCGCGGGTATAGGGGACGACGCAATAGGTGCAGAATTTGTCGCAGCCTTCCTGCACCGTCAGGAAGGCGCCGGGGCCGACCTTGCGGCGGGCGGGCAGCGCGCCGAACTTGGCGATGGCCGGCATGTCGGTATCGAGCGCGGGCCGGCCGGCGGCCGCCTCCGCCACCAGCGCGGGCAGGCGGTGATAGGCCTGCGGGCCGACGACGATGTCCACCGCCTTGGCGCGGTTCGGGATTTCCGCGCCCTCCGCCTGGGCGACGCAGCCGGCGACCGCGATCATCGGCTTGGCGCGGCCGTCTTCATGGGCATGCTTCACGATCCGGCCGATATCCGAATAGACCTTCTCGGCCGCTTTCTCGCGGATGTGACAGGTGTTGAGCACGACGAGGTCCGCCGCTTCGCCCTCGGCCGCGGCGGACATGCCCTGCGCGGTGAGCAATTCGGCCATGCGCTCGCCGTCATAGACGTTCATCTGGCAGCCGAAGGACTTGACCGCGAAGGTCTGGGGGGCGGGGCGCTCGCCTTGATCGGGATAGGGGGACATGGCGCGCGCCTATACAGCGAGCGGCGCGGACTCGCCAAGCGCCGCGCACAATTCCGCGCGCGCGGCATAAGCAAGGTGCTTGCGATCGGGCTTATCCGCCGGATCGATCGGTTCCAGGCAGCGCAGCACGACCGTGCGGCGGCCCGGCATCGACAGCAGCCGCATCGCCTCGGTGGCCATGTCGTTCGCGTCGGGCCAGGCGATGGCGCGGGCCTCGGCCCCGTAATCGAGCGCGAGCGGCTGGAGCGTCACGCCCGGCAGCGGCGGCAGCAGCGCCTCCAGCAGCGAAGCGCGGAACGGCCCGACGCTATCGCCTGGCCCGGTGCCGCCTTCCGGAAAGAGCGCGATCGGCGCGTGCTCCGCCAGCGCGAGGCGCAGCCGTTCGGCCTGTTCGTGCACCCGGCCACGCTCGGTGCGCGCCACGAAGACGGTGTCGTTGAGGTTCGCCAGCCAGCCGATTACCGGCCAGCCGCGCACTTCCGCCTTGGCGACGAAGCGGCTGCCCGTCGCGCCGGCGATGACGAGGATATCGAGCCAGCTCAGATGATTGGCGACGTAGAGCACATCACCCGCCAAAGGCCGGCCGACGACGCGCACGTCGATGCCGCAGGCCCAGGCCGTGCGCCGCAGGAACTCGCGCCCCCAGGGCGAGCGCAACCTGAACAGGCGCCACAGGCCGTGCAGCGGCAGGTGGACGGCCAGCAGCGCGACGATCAGCGCGACCCGGCCCCAGGCGCGCATCGTGCGTCGTCAGTCCTTGCGGCTCAGCGGAACGCCGTAGAGTTCCATGCGGTGATCGACCAGGCGGAAGCCGAGCTTCTCGGCGATCCGCTTCTGGAGCTGCTCCAGCTCCTCGTCGACGAATTCGATGACCCGGCCGGTTTCGACGTCGATCAGGTGATCGTGATGCGTTTCGGGTGACGCCTCGTAGCGCGAACGGCCATCGCCGAAATCGTGGCGTTCAAGGATGCCGGCCTCTTCGAACAGACGGACCGTCCGATAGACCGTGGCGATGGAAATGCCCGCATCGATCGCGGAGGAGCGGCGATGCACCTCCTCGACGTCGGGATGGTCCTCGGCTTCCGACAGCACGCGGGCGATGACGCGCCGCTGCTCGGTGATACGGAGGCCCTTCTCGGCGCAGAGCGCCTCAAGATCGATCTTGCGCATGGCCCCCATGTAGGCGGTGATGCGCGGGACGGGAAGCGCGAACCGCTCGCACTTCCCGCGAATTTTGCCCTTATTTGCCCCGGCGGCGGCGCGTGCCCAGGCCAATCTTCTTGGCGAGGCTGCGGCGCTGCTCGGCATAGTTCGGCGCGACCATCGGATAATCGGCCGGCAGGTTCCACTTGGCGCGATACTGCTCGGGCGTGAGGTTGTAATGCGTCATCAGATGCCGCTTGAGCATCTTCAGCTTCTTCCCGTCCTCGAGGCAGACGATATAGTCCGGCTTGATCGACGCGCGCACCGACACGGCCGGTTCCTGCTTCACCTCGGGCTCCGGCACCGAGGTGCCGAGCTGCGACAAGGCGCTGTGGATATTCTGGATCAGGCCCGGAACGTCGTTCACCGCGACGCTGTTGTTGCTGACATGCGCCGAAACGATATCCGCGGTAAGGGTGATCAGGGTTTCGGTCATATCGACCACATCGCTCATGCTAAGGTACCTCGTACTATAGGGACGCTGCACACTGGTCCCCGGGGGGATAATTGGCCCCGCTCTGTCGCATGATTGTCGAAAGTGCAAGCTCTTCTTCGTTAACTCTGGTGCAGTAGGATACCTATAATCGACAAGCTAATGTGATCGCGTCGAAAGACGATCCGTCGCGCCCGCGATAATAGCGCTTGCGACGACCGACTTCGTGAAATCCCGCGGCTCCATAGAGATGGGCGGCGGGATTGCCGTCGCGCATTTCCAGATGGAGTCGAGCCGCACCGCGGATGCGCGCCTCATCGGCGACGGCGGCCAGCAGCGCGCGGCCCACGCCGAAGCGGCGCTGCGCGGGCTGCACCGCGAGCAGCAGCAATTCGGCCTCGTCCAGCACGACGCGGGAGAGGGCGAAGCCGGCCGCCTTGCCGTCGCAGCGGGCGAGCCGCAGCCAGACGCCGCCCAATCCCAGGATCCCGGCGCATTGGCTGCGGGTCCACGCCTCGCCGAACAGGGGATCAAAGGCCGCCTGCATGGTGGCCATCACCTCGTCGAGATCGATGGCGGAGCCCTCGATCAGGTCGATGGCCTGGCTGTGCAGCGTGCTCATGCGGCCTTGGGCTTCGCATCGGGCGGGCGGCCGTAGATCGGCCGGGGCGGGAGGTCGGCGAAGGCCGGGGGAAGCAAGGCGGCGGACGCCGCGTCCGGCAAGGCATCGATCGCCTCGCCATGCCCGCGCGCCTCGACCAGCACCGCCGCGCCCGAGCCGGCCACCACCCGTTCCGGGGCGAAGCGGGCGGCTTCGGCCGGCGGCAGCGAGACGAGTGCGCTGGTCGCGGCGAACGGAGCGGCCGTGAAGCGTTGGACGAACACTTCGCCATGCCCGCCGGCGAGCGCCACGGTGCACGCATCGAGGTGCGGATCGGCCGCGAAGCGCGCGGTGGCGACCAAGGCCATGGACGAGCAGCCGCGAACCGGCACGGCCCAGCCCATGCCCATGCCGATTGCGGCGGCAAGGCCGACGCGCACGCCGGTGAAGCTGCCGGGGCCGCAATCGACGAGGATCGCGCCCGGCACCATGCTCCCCGCGTCGCGCAACAGCGCCTCGACCATCGGCACCAGCCGCTCGGCATGGCCGCGCCCGACCGCCTCGGAAACGGCAAGCCGCACCGCGCCGTCGTCGATCAGGGCGACGGAGCATGCGGCCGTGGCAGTGTCGATCGCCAGGATCATCCGGTCAGAGGATGCTGTTGGCTTCCTCGAAGTCAAGCCGGGGCAGGCGCTCGAAGATGGTGGAGGGATCGCCGACGCCCAGCGTGCAGATGAAGTTGGACTTGATCTTGCTGTCCGCGAAGAAGGCGTCGTCCACCTTGGCGTTGTCGAAGCCCGACATCGGCCCGGTGTCGAAGCCCAGCGCGCGCGCCGCGATGATCAGATAGGCGCCCTGCAGCGAGCTGTTGCGGAAGGCGCCGCTCTCGATCAGCGCGTCGTTGCCGACGAACCAGGAACGGGCGTCCACATGCGGGAAGAGCCGGGGCAGCTTCTCGTGGAATTCCATGTCCATGCCGATGATCGCGGTGACCGGCGCCTTGCGGATCTTGTCGGCATTCGTGGCGGAGGTGAGGACCGCGAGCTTCCCCTTGGCCTCCGGCGTCGTGACCCAGACGATCCGCGCCGGCGACATGTTGGCGGAGGTCGGCCCCCACTTCATCAGGTCCCAGATCGCCCGCAGGTCGGCTTCGGTGACGGTGGCGTCGGTATAGCCGTTATAGGTGCGCGCGGTGCGGAAGATGAGGTCGAGGCCGGCCTCGTCGAGCGTCTTGGTCATGATGGTCCCTTGGGCGATGGATCAGATGGCGCGGACTTCGGTCACTTCCGGCACATAATGCTTCAGAAGCTGCTCGATGCCCTGCTTGAGCGTCGCGGTGGAGGAGGGGCAGCCCGAACAGGCGCCGTGCATCGCCAGGAAGACGGTGCCCTTCTGGAAGCCGCGATAGACGATGTCGCCGCCATCGCGCGCCACCGCCGGGCGCACGCGGGTATCGATCAGATCCTTGATCTGGTCGACGATGTCGGCATCCTCGGGATCGGAGGGCATCTCGTCTTCGCCCGCCACGTCGATGCCGTTGTTGGGCAGATCGCGGAACAACGGGGCGCCGGCCGAGAAATGATCGAGCAGGACGCCCAGCACCTGCGGCTTGGCATCGCGCCAGTCGCTGCCCGCGCCGATCGTCACCGAGATGAAATCGCGCCCGAAGAACACGCCCTCGACATCGCCCAGCGAGAACAGCGCTTCGGCGAGCGGCGAGGCTTCGGCCTCCTCGGGGCTGGCGAAATCGCGCGTGCCGGCATCCATCACCGGGCGACCGGGCATGAACTTGAGCGTCGAGGGGTTCGGCGTCGTTTCGGTTTCGATCAGCATGGCGCTCACTTGGGGCCGATCCGCCCCCCATGCAAGCCTCGCCGCGCCGAAAAGCGAAACGCCGCCCCGCGCGGGGCGGGGCGGCGTCGATCGCGTAAGGGGAACCGATCAGGTCGGCGAGGTGCGGAAGGCCGGGCGGAAGCCGGTCTTCGCGACCTTCTGCGGCCGGTAGACCAGCTGCTCGGCGGGCGCCGGGCGGGTGATGGTCTGCGGCGCGGTCGCCGTGGCGGCCACCGGCATGGCACCGGCCTCGGCCGCCGCCCGCTCGCGCTTGTCGAAGAAGGCCGCGCGCTTCAGGCGGGTCTTGAGCGACAGCGACGGATTGTCCCGCGTCGGCCCACGGAACGCCGCCTGGGCGTGGCGGCCATAGCGCGACGTGTCGAAGCCTTCGGGCAGCGGCTGCTCGACGAGCGGCTCGGCCGGGGCGCGCGTCGCGACGGGCGCCATCGCGACCGGCGCCACGGCGACCGGTTCGGCGACGGGCGCCGGGGCCTGCGCCTCGGGCTCGTAGGCATAGGTCACAGTCTCGTCCTCGTCGCGCTTGCGGCGCATCAGGGCATAGCCGCCGCCCGCGAGCAGCAGGATGCCTAGGCCGCCGGCACCGGCGATCATCAGCGTGTCGTCGGTCGCGCCGGACGCATTGGCGACTGGCGCCGGCTGGGCCTTGGGCGCGGGCGCGACGGGCATGGGCGCCGGGGCAGGGCTCGGGGCGGCCGCCTCGGGAGCCGGCGCCGGATCAGCCGCCTTCGGCGTGGCGACGGGAGTCGCCTCCTTCGCAGCGGTTTCGGTCTTGGCGACATCATGACGCACCGTCGCCTTGGGCGTGGGTTTCGTGACAGCCGGCGCAGCGTCGGAAGCATCCGCGCTGTCGGGCACGTGCATCACCGGCTGGGACGCGGTCGCCATCGGCGCGGCGGGCGCCGGCGCGGCGGCGGCCGGAGCCGCGGCCTCGACGGGGGCCGGCGTGCTCAGCATCGCGGGCGCCGACGGCGTCGCAGCGGGAGCCGGCGTCGCGGCAGGCGCGGGCGTCACGGTCGGAGCGGCGGGCGGCGCGATCGCGACCGGCGCGGCTGCACTCGCGGCATCGCTGCTCTGCGCGAGCACCGGGGTGGCGGAAAGGGCCAGGACCGCGGCAATCGCGGTGGAGCCCAGGCGGAGCATGGTCTGGTCGTAGCTCATGCACAACCCAACATTCCGTCGATGGAAAGAGCTTCCATCTCTGCGATGAAATGAGTGAACAAAGCGGTGAACTGACACAAATGCTTAATAAGTGAATTCCCGATTAACAGCAAACTTATGTCAAGTTCATTTCCGCCGAGTCGCTGGTTGGGGCGATTGAGCCTCGATAGCCTTGCGGATGCTTTGTTCCCGCAAGATGAAAGTATTTCTGTTCTTTCTCGGGTGCCGCCGGTCGGCAATGCGGTTCGCCCTCGCGGGCCACCCGTTTCGAGCGGGCGCGTCGACGCGAGCGCTATATTGCTTTTTGCAGCGCAACATGCCATATGGCGCTCGCGTCGACGGCTTGCGAAGTCGTGGACCGGTGCCGCGTGAAGCGCGACGCCCCGAGACAGGGGCGGATCGAGCAGCCGGTCCCAGCGCGACGCTTTGCCTGAGGGCTACCCCTTTCACGCGGGTCGTCATCGAACCCGCTGCCGCGCCTCCCGTTCGGGGAGCTGCGTGCGGCCATGCATATGGACTGACCAACTTGACCCAATTTTCCGATCTCGGCCTTGCTGCCCCGATCATGTCCGCGCTCGATTCCGAGGGCTATGTGACGCCGACGCCGATCCAGGCGCAGGCCATCCCGCCGTTGCTGCAGGGCCGCGACCTGCTCGGCATCGCTCAGACCGGCACCGGCAAGACCGCGGCCTTCTCGCTGCCGGCGCTGCATCATCTCTCCGCCAAGGCGAAGCCGCGCCTGCCGCAGACCTGCCGCATGCTGGTGCTGGCGCCGACCCGCGAACTCGCTTCGCAGATCGCCGAATCCATGCGCGCTTATGGCAAGAACCTGAAGCTGACGGTGGCGACCGTGTTCGGCGGCGTGCCCGTCGGCCGCCAGATCCGCCAGATGCAGATCGGCGTCGACATCCTCGTCGCCACGCCGGGCCGCCTGCTCGATCTGATCGACCAGCGCGCGCTGAGCCTGCGCAACGTCGAGATCTTCGTACTCGACGAGGCCGACCAGATGCTGGACCTCGGCTTCATCCACGCGCTCAAGCGGATCGTGCCGCTGCTGCCGAAGCAGCGCCAGTCGCTGTTCTTCTCGGCGACCATGCCCAAGACGATCGGCGAGCTGGCCGACAAGTTCCTGAGCGATCCGGTGAAGGTGGCGGTGGCACCCGTCGCCTCGACCGCCGAGCGCGTCGAGCAGTTCCTCACCTACGTCAACCAGTCCGAGAAGCAGGCGCTGCTCACCATGAAGCTGCGCGAGCTGGAGATCGGCCGCGCGCTGGTATTCAGCCGCACCAAGCACGGCGCCGATCGCATCGTCCGCCATCTCGGCGCGGCGGGTATCTCGGCTTCGGCGATCCACGGCAACAAGAGTCAGCCGCAGCGCGAGAAGGCGCTCGCCGCCTTCCGTGACGGCTCGGCCCCGATCCTCGTCGCGACCGACATCGCCGCGCGCGGCATCGACGTCGACGGCGTGACCCACGTGTTCAATTTCGACATTCCCGACGTGCCCGAGCAATATGTCCACCGCATCGGCCGCACCGCGCGCGCCGGGGCGTCGGGCATGGCGATGGCCTTCGTCTCGCCGGACGAGCGCAACAACATGCGCGACGTCACCAAGCTGACCAAGGTCCACCCCACCGAGCTGCCGCTGCCGGAGAATTTCGTCGTCGAGCTGAAGCGCCTGCCGCTGCCGAAGATGGGCACCAACGACGATCGCGAGCGCGATGCGCTGGGTTCGCGTGGCCGCAATGACGGGCGTGGCGGCGGTCGCGGCCGGCCGCAGCATGGCCAGGTCCATCGTGGCGGCACCAATCGCGAGACCTCGCGCGACGCTTCGCCGCGCGGCCCCGTCGCCAATCCGCTGGCGCGGCCCGAGGGCGGGCGCGGCCATTCCGGCAATGCCCGTCCCGGTGGCTGGAGCCCGGTGGAGGGCAATCGCCCCGATCGCGGCGAGCGCAATGCCGGCGGTGATCGCCCGCAGCAGCCGGGTGGCAACGGCAATGGCCGTCGTCGCGGCGGCCGTGGCCGTGGCGGCAGCGGTGGCGGCCAGCCCCGCGCGCAGCAGGGCTGATGCTCTTAGCCCTCTCCCGCCTTCGCGGGAGAGGGTTCATTCGTGATCACCTCTTCCGGATCGCCCGGACGCGGTGCCAGACGTAGAAGGCGACGACGAGCACGATCGCGCCGACCACCACCAGATCCAGCTTGTGCATCGCCGCTTTGAGCTGCGGATTGTTGTTCCAGGCCGCGCCCATATGCTTGCCGATCAGCGCGAGCACGTAGCACCACGGCCAGGAGCCGATGAAGGTGTAGATGTGGAAGCGCGTGAGATTCATCCGCGCCATGCCGGCGGGGAAGGCGATGAAGCTGCGGATCACCGGCAGCAACCGCCCGATCAGGATCGAGAGGCTGCCGAAGCGGGCGAAGAAGCGCTCCGCCTTGTCGAGTTCGTCGGCGCCGATCAGCACCCACTTGCCCCAGCGCAGGATGAAGGCGCGGCCGCCATATTGGCCCGCCCAATAGGCCGGGATCGAGCCGAGGTTGCAGCCGATCGCGCCCGCCGTCGCCACCGCGATCAGGTTCATCTGCCCGGTCGAGACCAGATAGCCGGCGAACGGCATGATGATCTCGGACGGGAGCGGGATGCAGGCGCTCTCGATCGCCATCAGCAGGGCCACGCCTCCGTAGCCCAGCGTGGAAATCACGGCGATGATCCACGTCGCGACGTGGCCGAGTATGTCGTGCATGGCCATCGATTGGGCGAGCGCGCGAATTTTGTCCAGAGCGCCCGATGCGTTCGGCATGGGCTTGTCGATTTCCCCGTCACCCCGGCGAAAGCCGGGGTCTCCTTGGGGCGGGCGGCGGGTTGGGTTCAGGCGGGTTCGGCGATCGGTGGCTTCGGGGTGGCGCGGGCCAGCAGCACGCCGCCCAGCGCGAGCGCGAAGCCGGTGATCTGCACGGGGCCGAGCCGCTCGCCGAACAGCAGCCATGCCTCGATCGCGGCGAGCATCGGCACGAGCAGCAGCAGCGCGGAGACGCGGGTCGCGCCCTGGTGGCGAACCATCCACACCAGCAGCGAGAGCCCCGCCGCCGACAGCGCGAGCACCGACCAGGCGAGGCCTGCCCAGAGGATCGGCACGCTCTCCCAGCGATGTTGGCCCATCGCCAGCGTCGCCAGGATCGCGACCACAGCGCCGCCGGCATTCTGCACCGCGCCCGAGACACGGATCGGATCGCTGGCGAGCGCGCCGCGCTGGATCATCGTGCCCGCCGTCATGCCTAGGATGGCGGTGACCGCCGCGACCGCGCCCCAGCCGTCGACCGAGCCGACGCCGCTCTTCATCAGCGTCGGCGCCAGCACGCAGCCGACCCCGGCGATCGCCACCGCGAGGCCGAGCCAGCCCCGCGCGGCGAGGCGCTCGTGCAGGAACAGGAAGCTTGCCACCGCCACCATCAGCGGCTGCAGCGCGCCGAGCAGCGACATGATCCCGGCGGGCATGCCGCGCCCGACCGCCCACCAGCTCAGGCAGAGATAGAAACCGTGCAGCATCGCGCCGGCCAGCAGATGCAGGCCGAGCCGCCGCCCGCGCGGCAGGGCCTCGCGGGCGGCAAGCGCGGCGGCGCCGAGCAGCAAGGTCGTCAGCACCAGCCGCGCGGTGAGGAACAGTTCCGGCGACACGAACGGGATCACCGCCCGCGCGACGATGAAGCCGGTCGACCAGATCAGGACGAAGAGGATGGGTGCTGCAACTGCGAACATGGCCGCGCTCTTGGGGGAGGATGGCGGCGATGTCGAGGCGGGTTTCCGGAAGGCCGAGTGCGTCATGGGTGCACGATCCCCCGACCCGTTCGCACTGAGCCTGTCGAAGTGCGTGCCCCAGGCGCAACGCTTGCCGCACGTCCTTCGACAGGCTCAGGACGAACGGAGGATAGCACCCCGATCGATGTGCGGAACTCAGTGCGTGGCCGCTACCATCTGTGCCGCAGGCGCCGGCTCGGCCAGGAGCGGGCCGACCACCGCGTCCAGCGTCGCGGCGTCGAACGCGTCGGCCTTCGCGTAGCGGATCACCCCGTTGCGATCGATGATGTAGTTGGTCGGCACGCCGTCCATGATGTCGAACGCGCTGCCCGTCACCCGGTGGGCCAGCGGAAAGGCGAGCACGTCGGCCAGCGGCTTCAGCTGATAATCGGGGATCGAATCCTCGGTCGTCACCGCGAAGATGCGCAGGCCGTCCTTGGCGTGCTGGCGATAATACGTATCGAGCTCGGGCAATTCCCGTTTGCACGGGCCGCACCAGGTCGCCCAGCGGTTGATGATCACGACCTGCCCGCGCAATTGGTCGGACGTGATCTTCTGCTTGCCGAACAGATCGACCACGAACCGCGGCGCGGGATCGCCGGGCTTGACGTGCGCCGCCGCTCCGGTGGCCCCTATCAGAGCCAGCCCGACGATCGCCGCCACGCAACGCGATAAACCCATATCCGCCCCCATTGTCCGCGCTGCCCCCAGCGCCGCCGCCTCCAACCGCTACAGGATGTAGCGGCTGAGGTCGGTATTCTTCGCCACGCCGGCAAGCTGCCCTTCGACATAAGCGGCGTCAATGGTGAGCGTCTCGCCCTGGCGGTCCTCGGCCTCGAAGCTGACATCCTCCAGCAGCTTCTCCATCACGGTCTGGAGCCGGCGGGCGCCGATATTCTCGAGGCTGTCATTCACCTGCGCCGCGATCCTGGCGATCGCGCGGATGCCGTCGTCGGTGAAGGCGATCGTGACACCCTCCGTGCCGATCAGCCCGACATATTGCTGGGTCAGGCTGGCGCGGGTGTCGGTGAGGATCGCGACGAAATCCTCCTCGGTCAGCGCCTTCAGCTCGACGCGGATGGGCAGGCGGCCCTGCAATTCGGGCAGCAGGTCGGCCGGCTTGGCGACGTGGAAGGCGCCCGACGCGATGAAGAGGACATGGTCGGTCTTCATCGGGCCGTATTTGGTGGCGACGGTGGTGCCCTCGATCAGCGGCAGCAGGTCGCGCTGCACGCCCTCGCGGGAGACCGATCCGCCGCGCACGTCGGAGACGGCGATCTTGTCGATCTCGTCGAGGAATACGATGCCGTTGGCTTCCGCATCGGTGAGCGCCGCCCGGTTGAGATCGTCGCTGTCGAGCCGCTTGTCGCTCTCCTCCTCGACCAGCTTCTTCCAGGCGTCGCCCACGACGAGCTTGCGGCGCTTGGTCGGCTTGTTGCCGCCGAACGCCTTGCCCATCATGTCGCTGAGGTTGATCATGCCGACCTGCCCGCCCATGCCGGGAATCTCGAAGGGCGTGGCGGGCTGGTCTTCCAGCTCCAGCTCGATCTCCTTGTCGTTGAGCGTGCCGTCGCGGAAGCGCTGGGTGAAGGCGATGCGGGTCGCCTCCGACGCATCCTTGCCGACCAGCGCGTCGAGCAGGCGGCCGAGCGCGGCCTCCTCGGCCTTGTCCTTCACGGCGATGCGGCGGCGTTCGCGCTCCAGCCGGATCGCCTCCTCGACGAGATCGCGCGCGATCTGCTCGACGTCGCGGCCGACATAGCCGACCTCGGTGAACTTGGTCGCCTCCACCTTCACGAAGGGCGCGTCGGCGAGCTTGGCGAGGCGGCGGCTGATCTCGGTCTTGCCGCAGCCGGTGGGGCCGATCATCAGGATGTTCTTGGGGCTCACCTCGTCGCGCAGGTCGGCGCCGAGCCTTTGCCGGCGCCAGCGGTTGCGCAGCGCCACCGCGACGGCGCGCTTGGCGTCGGACTGGCCGATGATGTGCTCGTCGAGCGCCTTGACGATGGCTTTCGGGGTAAGGGCGTCGTTCATTCTTCTTCTCTCTAGCCCTCTTCCGCTTTCGCGGGGGAGGGTTGGGTGAGGGTCTTCTTCTTGGAGGTAGGAGCGGGGCCTCGAAGAAGAAGACCCTCACCCTCCCACCGCTGCGCGGCGGGACCCTCCCTCTCCCGCGACGGCGGGAGAGGGTTTATGATGCGCTATCCAGCGTTTCCACGGTCAGCCGGTCGTTGGTGAACACGCAGATCTCCGCCGCGATCGCCATGGCCTTGCGGCAGATCGTCTCGGCATCCGGCTCGTAATCCACCAGCGCGCGGGCGGCGGGGAGGGCGTAATTGCCGCCCGATCCGATCGCGGCGATGCCATGCTCGGGCTCCAGCACGTCGCCATTGCCGGTGAGGATCAACGTCACCTCCTTGTCGGCGACGATCATCAGCGCCTCCAGATTGCGGAGATATTTGTCGGTCCGCCAGTCCTTCGCCAGCTCGACGGCGGCACGCATCAGCTGGCCGGAATGGCGCTCCAGCTTCGCTTCCAGCCGCTCGAACAGGGTGAAGGCATCGGCGGTGGCGCCCGCGAAGCCCGCGATCACGCTGCCGTCATGCAGGGTACGTACCTTGCGCGCATTGGGCTTCATCACCGTATTGCCCATGGAGACCTGCCCGTCGCCGGCGATCACCACCTTGCCGCCCCGCCGCACCGAAAGGATGGTGGTGCCGTGCCAGCCGATCTTGTCTTCGCTCATAATGTCCCGCTCTTGGTTACGGGGCGGATATGTGGAGCGGGGGAGGGGGATGCAATGCCCGCGTTCCGTTCGGCCTGAGCTTGTCGAAGGCCTGCGCTCGGTCTTCGGACTCCGAAGACGGAAGGACGGGGCTTCGACAGGCTCGGCCCGGACGGGGTCAGGCTTCCGTCCGGCCCTTGAACCCCTGCGCCACCACGTACCACTCGCTCGATTCCTTGCGGCTCGCCGGCGGCTTGGCGTGCTTCACCGTGGTGAAGTTGCGCTTGAGCTCCGCCACCAGTTCGTTGTCCGCGCCGCCGGCCAGCACCTTCGCGACGAACGTCCCGCCCTTGCGCAGTGCCTCCGTCGCGAACAGCGCGCCAGCCTCGACCAGCGCCATCGTGCGCAGATGGTCGGTCTGCTGGTGACCGACGGTGTTGGCCGCCATGTCGGACAGGACGAGATCGGCCGGGCCGCCCAGAGCCTCGTCGAGCAGGCGCGGGGCGTCGTCGTCGAGGAAATCCATCTGGAAGATGGTGACCTCGTCGATCGGATCGACCGGCAGAAGGTCGATGCCCGCCACCCTGGCCTTGGGGCACATCTTGCGCACCACCTGCGTCCAGCCGCCGGGCGCGATGCCGAGATCGATCACCCGCTGCGCGCCCCGGAGGAAGCCGAAGCGCTCGTCCAGCTCGATCAGCTTATAGGCGGCGCGGCTGCGATAGCCCTCCGCCCTCGCCCGCTGGACATAGGGATCGTTCAACTGCCGTTCGAGCCAGCGGGTGGAGGCGGCGGTGCGGTTGCGCGCGGTCTTGACCCGCTGGCGCAGGCCGGAGCCGGGGCGTTTCGTCGTCATGGCGCGCGCCTTAGCGGAAATGCGCGTCGCGCGCGATCAGCGAACGCAGGATGCCCTCGCGAATGCCGCGATCGGCGACGCCGAGGCGATCGGCCGGCCAGATGTCGAGGATCGCCTCCAGGATCGCGCAGCCGGCGACGACCAGATCGGCGCGCTCGTTGCCCACGCAGGGCACGGTGGCGCGCTCGGCGACCGTCATCCCCGACAGGCGGGTGCTGATGTCGCGCATCGCCTCCGCCGGCACGACGAGGCCGTCGACCGCGCGCCGGTCGTAGGCGGGCAGGCCGAGGTGCAGGCTGGCGAGGGTCGTCACCGTGCCGGAGGTGCCGAGCAGGCGAGGAGGGGTTTCGGGCTTCGGCAGCGTCTGGGCGAAATCGGCGAAGGCGCCGACGACCCGCGCCTTCATCCGCCGATAGGCTTCCAGCGCCTGCGCCGCGTCGTCGCCGCGCCGGCCGCCCTCGGCCTCGGTGAGGGACACGACGCCCCAGGGCGCCGAGAACCAGTCGAGAATGCGGCAGGTGCCGTCCTCGATGGTCTCGCACAGCACCAGTTCCGTCGAGCCGCCGCCGATGTCGAAGATCAGGGCAGGGCCTTCACCGGCCGGCAGCAACGCCTGGCAGCCCAGCACGGCGAGCCGCGCCTCCTCGCCCGGCCCGATCACGTCGAGCCGGATTCCGGTCTCGGCATGCACGCGCTCCACGAAATCGCGGCCATTCTCGGCGCGGCGGCATGCCTCCGTGGCGACGGAGCGGACCAGGGTGACATGGCGGCGGCGCAGCTTGTCCGCGCAGATCGACAGCGCCGCGATGCCGCGCTCGATCGCCGCGTCGGACAGCCGCCCGGTGCTGGCGAGCCCTTCGCCCAGCCGCACGATCCGCGAGAAGGCATCGATGATCACGAACCCGTCCGCGGACGGGCGCGCGATCAGCAGGCGGCAATTGTTGGTTCCCAGATCGAGCGCCGCATAGGTACGGCGATCGGTGTCCCGCCTCGGCGGCGGGGGCTTACGGCCCTGCGTGCCGGGTTTTCCCCCGGCGCGCGGCCTGACGCTGGCGGCATCATGCGCCATCGGCCGCTCATCCTCGTATGTGTCCCGGCGGACGATCCCGCCGATGCTTGGGGACGAAGGTATAGATGCGACCGGTTCGCCGCAAGGTCGTGCCTGCCGCCGCCGCGCATGGGCCGGTCGCACCGGGGCTTGACCGCCGGAAACCCGGCCACTAATGGCCCTTCCCACGCTTGGAGCGCTGCCCCGTCGTCTAAAGGTAAGACTCCGGACTCTGACTCCGTTAATCGAGGTTCGAATCCTCGCGGGGCATCCAGGCGGATTTGCGATGACATTCCTGTGGGCCGTACGGCGCCGACGACCTTCGGCGGCGGCAATCTCGTACGGCCGCGCTGGTACATGGTCCACGATTCAGCATGCCGGATGCCGGGCGCCGTGTCAGCGCCGCCCGGTCCTGGTCCTGTCTGACGCGCCGCCGCTATCGAAGATCGAAGCCGAGCCCCTGCAGCACGTCGCGCAGCGCATCGCGCCCGCTCATGGATTCCGGGCCGCGCACCCGCTGGGTGGCGAGATCCGACCAGTCCCGCTCCGGCATCGCCTGCTCGCGCTGGAAGCTGCGCAGGGCACGATCATAATGGTCGATCGAATCCTGTATGCCGCGTCGATCGTAGGTCTCGCGCGACAGCACCGCCCCCTGGGGCAGCCGCGGCTTCACGGCGGCCGGGGCATCGGGATCGGGATAGCCGACGGCCAGGCCGACGAGCGCGAAGACATGGGGCGGCAGGTCGAGTTCGGCCGCGACCTCCTTCGGACGGTTGCGGATGCCCCCGATATAGACCGACCCCAGCCCCAGCGATTCCAGGGCGACGACGGCGCTCTGAGCGGCCAGCGCGGTGTCCACCGCGCCGAGCAGGAATGTCTCCAGATAGTCCAGCGCGCCGGTGGGCACGTCGCGCTCCGCGCCGATCGCCCGCAGGCGATGGAGGTCGACCAGCCAGACCAGGAACAAGGGGGCCTGCACGATATGCTTCTGATTGCCGGCCAGCGCCGCCAGCCGTGCCTTCCGGTCCGGATCCTCGACGGCCACGACGCTCCATGGCTGGAGGTTGGACGACGAGGCGGCCGATTGCGCGGCCGCGACGAGAAGCTCCACCGTGCCATCCGGCAGCGCGTCGGGCCGATAGGCGCGGACCGAGCGATGGGCCAGCAGCGTGTCGAGCGTCTCGTTCCAGGGGAGCGGGGTGTCGAGACGCAGGCGGTATCGCTCGCTCAGGCGAAGCCGCGCGTCCCCATCGGTGGCGGGCAGCGTGTCGGGCTGGAGGAGCGCGGCCGTCGTCGTCATGCGGTCGTCCTTGTCAAAGTGCCGGTTGGGACAGGCGTTCGAGCAGTTGCTCGCGCACCGAGGCCGCCCGCTTGTTCCGCTCCTCGGGCGCGGACGGGAGCCTGACCGGCAGGTCCAGCACCAACTTGCCATCCTCCAGCATCACGATCCGGTCGGCGAGCAGGATGGCCTCGTCGATATCGTGGGTCACCAGCAGGATCGCCGGATCGTGGACCTCCGAAAGGCGCCGCAGCAGCGCATGCATGCGCGTCCGCGTCAGCGCGTCGAGCGCGCCGAACGGCTCGTCGGCCAATAGCAGTTCGGGTTCGCGGACGAGCGCGCGGGCCAGCGCGACGCGCTGCTGCTCGCCGCCCGACAGTTCGTGCGGCCAGGCATCCTCGCGGCGGGCGAGACCGACCTCGGCCAGGGTGGCGAGACCCCGCTCGCGCATCGATCGGCCGAGCCCCAGGATGACATTGTCCAGCACGCTGAGCCAGGGCAGCAGCCGGGCATCCTGGAAGATCACCGAGGTGCGTTCGGGCACGTGGACCTCGCCCGACCCTTCCGCCTCATGGTCGAGGCCGGCCAGGGCGCGCAGCAGGGTGGACTTGCCCGAGCCGCTGCGCCCGAGCAGGGCGACGAACTCCCCCGGCGCGACATCGAGGTCGACGCCGTTCAGGACCCCCTTGAGCGTATAGCGCCGGACAAGGTCGCGGACATGGGCGGTGCCGTTCATCGGCCGAGCGTCCTGCGCCAGCGCAGCGCGCGCCGTTCGATTTGCCGGACCAGCGCGTCCGATCCGAAGCCGAGGATGGCATAGACGACGAGGCCGACGAGCATGACGTCGGTCTGCGCATAGTTGCGGGCCAGCGTGACCATATAGCCGATCCCGCTGGTGGCGTTGAGCTGCTCGACCACGACGAGGGCGAGCCAGGCGGCGGTGGCGCCGAACCGGAGGCCGGTCAGGAAGCCGGGCAGCGCGCCGGGCAGCACGATCCGGCTGAGGAACTTCCAGCGCGACAGACGCAGCGTCTCGGCCAGCTCGACATAGCGGACGTCGATCGCGGACAGCGCGGTGTGCGTCTGGATGTAGATCGGGAAGAAGACGGCGGTCGCGATGACGGTCACCTTCATCGTCTCGCCGATCCCGAACCACAGGATCATGAAGGGGATGAGCGCGAGGATCGGAATGCCGCGCTTGAGCTGCACCAGCCCGTCGACGACATAGCCGCCGAGCACGCTGAGCCCGGAGATCAGCGCCAGCGCGACGCCGGCGATGCTGCCGAAGAACAGCCCGGCGAGGGCGCGTTCGGCCGATACCGCGAGGTTCTCCTGCAACCGACCTTCCCGGATCAGATCGATGCCGGTGGAAACGGCGGTCCAGGGCGCGGGCAGGATGCGCGGATCGAGGAAGCCGGTGACCGAGAGGACCGACCAGTAGAGCAGCAGCAAGGCGGGACCGAGCAGCAGGCCCCAGCGGGACGATGCCTCGATGCCGAGCCGGCGGAGCGTGACGGGTTCCGGCGTCGGCCGCGCCAGGGCGATGTCGGGCTGTGCGTTCACGTATGGCCTCCCGGAGCGGACGCGGGGTTCGCCGCGTCGGCGGCGACGGTCTCGAAGCGGCGGTCGAACAGGCGGGCGGCGTCGAACACCGGCCTTCCCGTGGCGGGGGCCAGGATGTCGATGGCGGCCTGCTGGAAGGCCACCGCCGGCGCCCAGTCGCGCGGCACCGCGGCGGGGCCGAGCGCGGCCACCTGGATGCGGGCATCCTTGATCGGCAGGCCCCGCACGCCGGCATAATAGCCCTGGGCCAGTTCCTCGGGATGGGCATTGGCCCAGGCCTGGGCGCGGCCCCAATATTGGACGTAGATCTTCAGCGCGGCGGCCTTGGCGGGATCGGCCAGCACCGTTTCGGGCACGTAGGCGACCACGCCGTCGTCGCGGAAGGGCGGATGGGGGAGGAGGCGCGCGCCCCGGTCCCCGAACTTGTCGATATAGCGTTCGGCGACGAGCCCGGCGCCGAGCGGCGCGGCATCCACCTCGCCGCTGGCCAGCGCGTTGGTGTAGACGTCCCCGCCGATGCTGGACGGGAGCTCGACGAGCGAGACGTCCTGCTGGCGGATGTGCGCGGCCTTCAGCGTCTCCAGCACCACCTGCGCCTGCACCTGGCTGGGGCTGAAGGCGATGCGCTTGCCCTTGAGGTCGGCGACGCTGCGGATGCCCGATTGCGGCGACAGGCCGAACGTCCAGGCGGCCTTGCCGGTGCCGGCGGGGAAGGCGCGGAAGGCGACGATGCGCACCGGGATGCCGGACCAGTCGGCATGGATCGGCGGCACGTTGGCGCCGAGCCCGACATCGAGCGCGCCGGCATGGAACGCCTCGGTCGTGTCCGGCCCGCCGGTGATCTCGGCCCACTGGATGTGGAAGGGCAGCTTCTGGTCCCAGCCATTGTGCTGGAAGATCCACTTGCTCACCGGATCGCCGACGCGCAGCACGGTATCGGGCGGCACGCGATCGGGCAGCGGCGCGGTGAGCGACAGGGCGCCGGGATTCGCCTTCGCCGCCTGCCGGTCCGGCGCGAAGGCGAACAGCAGCGCGACCGACGCCGCCACGAAGACGGCGAGCGGCGCCGATCCGCGCGGCAGCCGGGGCGCCTGGGATGGCATCAGCCGAGCACGCCGAACAATTCGCCCTCGAGCGGACGCGAGGTGAAGCCGTCCGGCCCCTGCGGCAGCTCGCCCGCCGTGGTGATGCGGCGCACCGCGCGCGGCAGATCGAAATGGGCATAGTCGATCGGCCCGGCATGGGCGACGGCCTGGTTGTCCCACACCACCAGCGATCTGGGCCGCCAGTGGAAGCGGACCTGATATTCGGGCCGGGTCAGCTCGCCATAGAGCAGATCGAGCAGCGCCTGGCTCTCGCGCTCCTTCACGCCGACGATGTGGCTGGTCGTGCCGGGGTTGAGGAACAGGGATTTCTCGCCGGTCTCGGGATGGATGCGGACCAGCGGGTGGAGCGAGACGAACGGGCCGGCGGGGCGACCGTCACGGCGCGGCTTGCGATCGCCGCCGGCATCGTAGGCGCTCGTCCGGTGGACCGCCTGCAGTTCGTCGATCAATCGCTGGATAGGCGCCGACAGGCCGCGATAGGTCTCGATCAGGTTCGAGAAGAGGGTGTCGCCGCCATAAGGCGGGATCTCGACGCCGTAGAGGATCGAATAGGCATTGGGGTTGGCGACGAAGGTGATGTCGATGTGCCAGCCCTTATAGTCGCGCGGCGGGGTGCGGCCGGGCGGCAGCGCATCGTTGCGGGCGCGGCGCACGCGATATTCGTCGATCGTGCGCTCCCAGATTTCGGGATGGTCGTCCATCCCCTCGGAGATGGGATGCGCCGGGGTGAGGGGGCCGAAGTTGCGCCCGAAGGCCTTGAGCGCGTCGTTCGAAAGCTCCTGGTCGCGGAAGAAGATCACGCGATAGCGGCGGATCGCGTCGCGGATCTCGGCGAAGGTGCGCGCATCGAGCGGCTGCGACAGATCGACATTGCCGATCTCGGCGCCGATGACGGGCGTCACCGGCTCGACCGAGATGGATTGATACCCGGCTTGCGGGCGTTCCAGCGTTTGCGTGGCGCTCATGACAGCCTCCTTCGCTCGGTTCAGGCGTAGGCCTTCGCTTCGGGGATGAGCTTCATCTGCTCGGCCGGGTAGCGATCCCCGACGGTGGTGCCGCGCGGGAAGGCGTTCTCGAGCTCCGCGATCGTCGGCGCGTCGAGCACGATGTCGTTGGCCGCCCAATTGCTCTCCAGATGGGCGATGCGCCGCGTGCCCGGGATCGGCACCGCCCCCTTGGCGATCACCCAGGCGAGGCTGACCTGCGCGGGCGTGACGCCCAGGCGCGCCGCCACGCTTTCGATCACCTGGCGGCGACGGGCATTGGCCTCCACCGCCTCGGCGCGGAAGCGGGGGTGGATCGACCGGCGATCACCCTCCTCGGGCGTGCTGATACCGGAGAGAAAACCACGGCCGAGCGGCGAATAGGCGACGAAGCCGATGCCGAGTTCGCGCGCGGTGGGCAGGATCGCGTCCTCCACCTCGCGGGTCCAGAGCGAATATTCGCTCTGCAGCGCGGCGATCGGGTGGGTGGCGTGCGCGCGGCGCAGTTCGTCCGCGCTCGCCTCGGAAATGCCGACGGCGGCGATCTTGCCCTCGTCGGCGAGCTGGCCGAGCTGGCCGATCGACTCCTCGACGGCCACGTCGGGATCGATGCGATGGAGATAATAGAGATCGATATGATCGACGCCGAGCCGCTTCAGGCTCGCCTCCACCGCGTCGCGCGCCGTCACCGTGTCGCCACCATTCTGGCGATGGGTGAATTTGCTGGCGACCACCAATTTGTCGCGATTGTCGCGGACGGCGCGGCCGAGCAGTTCCTCGTTATGGCCCGCGCCATAGCCGGTCGCGGTATCGAAGAAGGTGATGCCGAGATCGATCGCGCGATGCAGGGTGGTGATCGACTCGGCGTCGTCCGCCCGGCCGTAGACGCTCGACAGGCCCATCCCGCCAAAGCCCTGCCTGCTCACTTCCAGCTTACCGATACGCGGCATCGAATCTCTCCTGCGTGATGCGCCGCCGGGCGCGTCCTCGTCCCCAACAAGCCACTCCGCCGCGCTCCGATCGAGACACAAAAACTTTTGGCCGGTCGAGATTCACTAGTTACCAAGTAGGGAACTAGACATCTACCCAACGGCGCCCAACGGACAGAAAGGGGCGATGAATGCGATCTGCACTCCGGCTAGGGATTTCCGCCGTGTCGCTGGCGGCGCTGCATGGCGTGTCGCCGGCATGGGCCGACGATGCGGCGGCGGATACGGCGGTCGCCGCGGCGGCGGCCGGCGGCGGCGAGATCACGGTGACGGCGCGGCACCAGGTGGAGCGCGCGCAGGACGTGCCGCTGGCGCTCTCGGTCGTGTCCGGGGCGGGGCTGGAGAAGACCGGCGCCTACACGCTCGCCGATCTCCAGCAGCAGACGCCGAGCCTCACCGCCTATAACGGCAACCCCCGCAATTCCTCGCTGGCGATCCGCGGCATCGGCGTGTCGAGCGCGTCGGACGGCCTCGACACCTCGGTCGGCGTCTATGTCGACAATGTCTATTTCGGCCGCCCCGGCATGGCGCTGGAGGACCTGATCGACGTCGATCGCGTGGAGGTGCTGCGCGGGCCGCAGGGCACGCTGTTCGGCCGCAACAGCTCGGCCGGCGTGCTCAACATCACGACGCGCGGGCCGGAATTCCAGTGGGGCCTGAACGGCGAGGTGTCCGGCGGCAATTACGGCTATCATCAGGAGCGGCTGAGCGTCACCGGGCCGATCGTGACCGATGTGCTCGCCTTCCGCGTCACGGGCTTCGATACCCACCGCAACGGCGTGATCGACAACGACACGACCGGAATCGCCGCCAACAGCGTCAACCGCCAGGGCGGCCGCGCGCAATTGCTCTTCACGCCCACCAGCAACCTCAAGATCCGCGCCATCGCCGATTATTCGCGCGAATCGGACACATGCTGCGTGAGCGCGCTCAAGACGGTGCTGCCCGCCAATATCACGGCGGCGACCGGGCGCACGCTGCAGGCGCTGTCCGCGCTCGGCTATACGCCCCGGGCCAGCACCGATCATGTGCTGGGCAATTCCCCGCAGCGGATGCGGACCAACCAGTGGGGCGCGTCGCTGCAGGCGGACTGGGATCTCGGCTTCGCCACCGCGACCTCCATCACCGCCTATCGCTACTGGCATTTCAACCCGCTGCAGGATTCCGACAGCACGCCGCTCGACATCATCCAGGTCAATGTCGCCCAGACCCGCGACCGGCAGGTCTCGCAGGAATTGCGGCTGGCCTCCAATCCGGGTGGCCGGTTCAGCTGGCAGGTGGGCGGCTATTACTTCCACCAGCGCCTGCTCGATCACTATATCCTGAACCAGTTCGGCACCGACGCATCGGCTTTCTACACCACCTATGCGCGCCTCGCGAACCCGAAGGCCGCGGCGGTGTCGATCGCGCCGGGCTCGCAATATCTCGACGACGTGGATACCTCGGTCGACAGCCTCGCGGCCTTCGGCCAGGCCAATTACAAGCTGACCTCCACCGTCACGCTGACCGGCGGCATCCGCTACACCCACGACAAGCGCGCGGGCGTGTCCGACACCTCCACGGCCGGCACGCCTTATGTCGCGACCTCGACGCCCTTCCATTACGACGTGACGGTCAAGAGCAACAACGTCTCCTGGCTGGGCAGCCTGTCCTGGAAACCGACCGAGAACCTGCTCGCCTACGCCTCGGCCTCGACCGGGTACAAGGGCGCAGGCCTCAACCTCAATTCGGCGGTGACGGCGGGGACGCCGCTGGTGCTGAAGCCGGAGAAGGTGCGCGATTACGAGATCGGTCTGAAGCAGCAGCTGTTCGACAAGCGGGTGACGCTCAACCTCGATGCCTATTGGACGATCCTGCACGGGCTGCAGGCGAACATCTATCCGCTGAACGGCACCAAATCCTATCTCACCAACGTCGGCAACATCCGCGCGCGCGGCTTCGAGGCCGATGCGGAGTGGCAGGTGACGAAGGAGCTGTCGCTGACGCTCAACGGATCGTTCAACGACACCCGTTACACCGCCTATCACAATGCGCCGTGCCCGATCGGCGGCGCGGCCGTGTGCGACCTGACCGGCGCGCGCGTCTACCAGTCGCCGAAATGGACGGGCAACGCGATCGTCGATTACCGCTTCGACGCGGGCCACGACATCCAGCCTTATTTCGTCGGCCGCTACGCCTATCGCTCGGCGATGTTCGGCACCGTCGACGACGGGCCCTACGGCCGCATTCCGGGGTACGGCCTCGCCAGCTTCCGGGTCGGCGCGGTGTTCGGGCAGGGGCGCTTCGACGCCTCCGTCTGGGTCGATAACGCCTTCGACAAGACCTACTACCAGAATCTCAACGCGACCTCGATCACCGGCGCCAGCACCTATGGCTATTCCGGCCAGCTCGGCACGCCGCGCACCGCCGGTGCGACGCTGCGGGTCAATCTGTGATGTCCCGCGCCTTGTCCCATCCCAACCAGGAGGGCTCATGATGAGCGAACCGTCCGAATTCCTCTGGTACATCCCCAATCAGGTCCAGGCCGGCCATCGTGGCGACGCGAAGACGGAAGGCCATAACAGCCTGGCGGCGCTGACCGAGCAGGCCGAGGCGCTGGAGCAGCATGGCTGGAAAGGCGCGCTGCTCGGCGCGGGCTGGGGGCGGCCCGATACCTTCACCGTCGCCACCGCGCTCACCGCCCGGACGACGCGGTTCGAGCCGCTGATCGCGATCCGTCCCGGTTATTGGCGGCCGGCCAATTTCGCCTCGGCGGCGGCGACGCTCGATCATCTGAGCGGCGGGCGGGTGCGCATCAACATCGTCTCGGGCCAGGACAATCTGGCGGCCTATGGCGATACCGAGGGCGACCAGGCGCATCGCTATGGCCGCACCAAGGAGTTCATGCGGCTGATCCGCCGGCTGTGGACCGAGACGGACGTCTCCTTCGCGGGCGAGCATTTCCAGGTGAGCGGATCGACCGTCGAGCCGCGCATCGTCGCGCAGGGCGAGCGCCGGCATCCGAAGCTCTATTTCGGCGGCGCCTCGGCGGCGGCCGAGAGCGTGGCCGCGACCGAGGCCGACGTGCAGCTCTTCTGGGGCGAGCCGCTCGACGGCGTGGCGGAGCGGATCGCGCGGCTCAGGGCGCTGAGCCGGGATCTGGACCGCGACCTTCCGCCGCTCCAGTTCGGGCTTCGCATCACCACCTTCGTGCGCGACACGACCGAACAGGCCTGGGCGGATGCCGAGGCCAAGGTCGCCGAGATGGCGAACAACCATCCGCCTGACTGGAACACAGCGCGCAAGCCGGCGGTGGGGCAGCAGCGGCTGATCGACCTCCAGCAGCGCGGCGACGTGCTTGACGACAATCTCTACACGGCGCCGGGCCGCTATGGCGGCGGCGGCGCGGGGACGACCTGGCTGGTCGGCTCGCCGGAGGACGTCGCCCGCTCCCTGCGCAAATATGAGGCGCTCGGCATCACCCATTTCGTCCTGTCCGACACACCCTATCTCCATGAGATCCGCCGCCAGGGCGACCAGCTTCTCCCGCTGTTGCGCGGCACCGCGGACATTCGGGCCGAGACGCAGCAGGAGGCATCGGCCGCTTTCGCGAAATGAGCCGGCGACATTCGGTCGAGTCCGGGCTTCCACTCCGCGAAGGGCATCGCTAGGTCCCGTCGTCGAGCGCGACAGGAGTTGGCATGAGCAGGACCGTATTCATCACAGGCGCCACCTCGGGCTTCGGCGAGGCGGCGGTCGAGGCCTTTGCCGGTGCGGGGTGGAAGGTGATCGCCACCGGCCGCCGCGCCGACCGGCTGGATGCGCTGGTGGCGCGGATCGGGGCGGACAAGGTCCATCCCGCGACCTTCGACGTGCGGGACGATGCCGCGCGCGACGCGGCCCTGGCGGCGCTGCCCGATGCCTTCCGGGGCATCGACCTGCTGATCAACAATGCCGGCCTGGCGCTCGGCACCAAGCCGGCGCAGCAGGCCGATCTCGCCCAGTGGAAGACGATGATCGACACCAACGTCACCGCCCTGGTGTCGCTCACCCACGCGCTGCTGCCGGCGCTGGTCGAGCGGAAGGGCGCGGTGATCAACCTGTCGTCGGTGGCGGCGACCTATCCGTATACGGGCGGCAACGTCTATGGCGGCAGCAAGGCCTTCGTGAAGCAATTCTCGCTTGGGCTCCGCTCCGATCTGCAGGGCACGGGCGTGCGCGTCACCTCGATTGAGCCGGGCATGGCGGAGACCGAATTCACCCTGGTGCGCACCGGGGGCGACCAGGGCGCCTCCAACACGCTCTACCAGGGCGCGCGGCCGATGACGGGGGAGGATATCGCGGCGATGCTGCTCTGGGTGGCCGAACTGCCGCCGCATCTCAACGTCAACCGGCTGGAGATCATGCCGGTCAGCCAGTCCTTCGCCGGTTTCCAGGTGGCGCGGGACTCCTGAGGGCGGGTTCGCCGCCGCTGCGTCAGGGATGCGGCGGCGGCTTGCGGAACGGGCTGTCGTCACGCCGCGGTTCGAACGGGCGCCATTCCTGCACTTGATGGTCGAGGATCATCGGGGTTCCGCAACGACGACAATAAGCGCGCCAATCCAGCCCGTCATGCCAGGCTCGACGACGATCCCGGTCGTGGCCGAGCAAGGTGCATAGCAGTTTCGTCACGAATACACCCCCCGGTGAGCCCGAGCGATATCATAGCGAGGGATGATTCGCATCTTGCGTAAAACTGAATTGCGAAGATGTAATAGTCGCTTCCTTTCATGTATTTCTGTTAACCATGATAATTATAGGGGGGATGGCAGTGCCGGCACGAGGCTGAACGCGGAAGGATGATGGGCTTTTCTTTTCGGGCGCGACGGATAGGCTCGGCGCACAACCGAAAGGGGTCCGTCCATGCGTTCGTTGCTTGCCTGCCTGCTTGCCGTATTGCCCTCCGCCGCTCTCGCGGCGGCGACGCCCGAGCCTGCTTTTTCGCCGCAGCGCCTGTCCGGGCACATCCGCATCCTGTCGTCCGACGCGTTCGAGGGGCGCGGCCCGGCGACGGCGGGCGAGACCAAGACGGTCGCCTATCTGATCCAGCAATTCCAGGCCTCGGGGCTCCAGCCCGGCGGGCCGGTGGCGGGCGGCAAGCGCGGCTGGACGCAGGACGTGCCGTTGCTGCGCTCCGAGATCAGCGGCGAACCCGATGTCGCGATGGACATCGCCGGCACGCGCACGCCGCTCACCCAGGGCAGCGAAATCGCGATCCGTGCGCCGATGGACGGGGAGAAGACGATCGCGCTCGACAAGGCGCCCCTGGTCTTCGTCGGCTATGGCGTGAAGGCGCCCGAGCGCAACTGGGATGATTTCAAGGGCGTCGACCTGCACGGCAAGATCATGGTCGTGCTGGTCAACGATCCCGATTTCGAGACCGGGCAGGGCGATTTCGGCGGCAAGGCGATGACCTATTATGGCCGCTGGACGTACAAATATGAGGAAGGCGCGCGCCAGGGCGCGGCCGGCGTGATCGTGATCCACGAGACCGATCCGGCATCCTATGGCTGGGCCACCGTCAGGAACAGCAACACCAACCCGCAATTCGATATCGTCCGCCAGGATCCGAAGGCGAGCCATGCGCCGCTGGAGGCGTGGATGCAGCGCGATCTCGCGGTGAAGCTGTTCCAGGCCTCGGGCCTCGATTTCGAGGCGCTGAAGAAGCAGGCGCAGACCCGCGACTTCAAGCCGGTCGCGCTGAAGGCGACGATGGACGCCCATTATGCCGCCAGCGTCTCCACCATCGTCTCGCACAATGTGCTGGCCCGCCTGCCGGGCGCGAAGCATCCGGGCGAGACGGTGATGTACACAGCGCATTGGGATCATCTCGGCGTGGGCGCACCCGATGCGAAGGGCGATCGCATCTATAACGGCGCGGTCGACAATGGCACCGGCACCGCCGCGCTGCTGGAACTGGCGCGGACCTTCGCGTCGCTGCCGCGCACCGATCGCAGCCTCGTCTTCATGGCGGTGACGGCGGAGGAGAAGGGGCTGCTCGGCTCCGAATATTATGCCGCGAATCCCGTCTATCCGCTGGCGATGACGGCGGGCGTGATCAACATGGATGCGCTCTCCGTCACCGGCCCGGCGAAGGATTTCACCATTTCGGGCACGGCCAAGCTCGGGCTGCTCGACGATCTGATCGCGGAAGGGCGGAAGCGGGGCCTCGCCTACACGCCCGATCCGCGCGTCGAGGCGGGCGGCTTCTATCGATCGGACCATTTCTCGATGGCCAAGCGCGGCGTGCCGGCGATCAGCTTCGGTTCGGGCCGAGATCTGGTGAATGGCGGCCGCGCGCGGGGCGACGCGCTCGCCAAGGATTATACCACCAATCGCTATCACCAGCCCGGCGACGAATGGTCGGCGGACTGGGATCTCTCCGGCATGGCGCAGGATGTGAGCCTGCTCTACGATCTCGGCCGCGATCTCGCCAATTCCCGCGAATGGCCCAATTGGTCGCAGGACAGCGAGTTCCGCGCGACCCGAGACCGGACGACGGCGGAGCGCCGCTGATGGCCGGCGGCGGTGTCGCGCGCGACGAGGGGCTGAACCGGGGGATCGGCACCTATGCGCTCGCCACCGCCACGGTGAATGCGGTGATCGGGGCGGGCATCTTCTCGCTGCCCGCCGGCATGGCGCGCGCCGCCGGGCCTGATGCGCTCGTCGCCTATCTGCTCTGCGCGCTGGCGATGGCGGCGGTGGTGCTCTGCTTCGCGGAAGCCGGGAGCCGGGTGCCAACCTCGGGCGGCCCCTATGGCTATGTCGGCGAGGCGTTCGGGCCGATGATCGGTCTCGTCGCCGGCGTGCTCACCTGGCTCGGCTGCGTGCTGGCCTCCGGCGCGATCGCGGCGGGGCTGGCGGACGCGCTCGGCCGGCTGGCGCCCGTGCTCGCCACGCCGGTCTGGCGCGTGGCGATCATCCTCGGCGTGATGGGCGGGCTGGTCGGCATCAATCTGCTCGGCGTGCGCACCGCTTCGCGCCTGCTGGCGGCGGGGACGACGGTGAAGCTGATCCCGCTGCTGCTGTTCGTCGGCATCGGGCTGTTTTTCGTCGATTCCGGCAAATTGTGGGCGGGCACCACGCCGGATGCGGGCGGGATCGGGCGCGCGGTGCTGCTGTCGCTCTTTGCCTTCCAGGGCATGGAGACCTCGCTCGGCGCCAGCGGCGAGGTGCGCGATCCGGCCCGCACGCTGCCGCGCGGGCTGATCGCGGCGATGGCGTTCGTGACGCTCGCTTATGTCGCGATCCAGTGGGTGGCGCAGGGGCTGCTGGGCGACGCGCTCGGCGCGTCCAAGGCGCCGCTGGCCGATGCGATGGCGGCGATCGATCCGCGGCTCGGCCTGGTGCTGCTTATCGGCACCGCGCTGTCGATGGCGATCTGGCTGGGCAGCGACATATTGGGGGCGCCGCGCCTGCTCTTCGCCTTCGCGCGGGACGGCTTCCTGCCGGCCTCGCTCGGCCGGCTGTCGGCGCGGCAAGTGCCGGCCAACGCCATCCTCGTCCACGCCGCGATCGGCGTGGTGCTGGCGGTGACGGGCACGTTCGAGGAACTGGTGGTGCTCGCCGCGCTGGCGAGCTGCGCGCTCTATATCGGCGGCTGCCTCGCGGCCTGGCGGCTGCGCGTGCGGGGCGTGGCGCTGGCGGGGACGCCGGTGCGGATGCCGCTGCTCGGGCTCTGGGTGATCCTCGGCGTCGGCGCGATGCTCGCCGCGATCGCGCTGGGCAGTTGGGCCGAGATAAGCGGGCTGGTCGCCGTGATCCTGGCGTCGATGCTGCTCTACGCGGTCGTGCGGAGGTAAGGCGGGCGCGGACGGAGCGGGTCGGCCTCGGCCGCCCGATTTATGTCGCGACATCCTTGCGGACGTCCTGCGCGGCCCTCGACCGCGCCCGCTGGGTGGCGATTCCACTCCTGCAACCGCCGCGCTAATCTTTGCAATCGCACCCGTCAAACATGATCACGGTGTCAGGCTTCGGATGGCGCTTCGGTGTGGCCTTTGTGCCCACCCCGGGTGAACAGCCAGCGCACCAGCACGAAGAACATCGGCACGAAGAAGATGGCGAGGCTGGTCGCCGTGATCATGCCGCCGACCACCGCCGTGCCGATCGCGACGCGACTCGCCGCGCCCGCGCCCGTGGCGATGGCGAGCGGGATCACGCCGGCCACGAAGGCGAAGCTGGTCATCAGGATCGGCCGCAGGCGCAGGCGCGCGCCCTCCAGCGCCGCCTCGACCGGGGTCTTGCCGCGCTCCTCGGCGAATTCGGCGAACTCGACGATGAGGATGGCGTTCTTGGCCGAGAGGCCGATGGTGGTGAGCAGGCCGACCTGGAAATAGATGTCGTTGTCCAGCCCGCGCAGCATCACCGCCAGCACCGCGCCGATCACGCCCAGCGGGATGACCATCAGCACCGAGATCGGGATCGACCAGCTTTCGTACAGCGCCGCGAGGCACAGGAAGATCACCAGCACAGAGAGCGCATAGAGCGTCGGCGCCTGGCCGGTGGAGAGCTGCTGCTGGTAGGAGAGGCCGGACCAGCTCGTGCCGAGGCCGGGGATGCCCTGCGCCAGCTTCTCGATCTCGTCCATCGCCGCGCCGGAGCTGTGGCCGGCCGAGGCCTGGCCCTGGATCTCGTAGGACGAGACGCCGTTGAAGCGCTGCAGCGTCGAGGGGGCCTTGGTCCAGGTGTAGCTGGAGAAGGCCGAGAAGGGTGCCATCGTCCCGCTCGTCGAGCGGACGTGCCAGGCGGCGAGATCCTCGGGCGTGCCGCGATAGGGGGCGTCGCCCTGGATGTAGACGCGCTTGACGCGGCCGCGGTCGACGAAGTCGTTGATATAGGTGCCGCCCCACGCCGCCGAGAGGGTGGCGTTCACGTCGGCCTGGGACAGGCCCAGCGCGCCGACCTTGGCCTCGTCCACGTCGATATGGAGGTGGGGCGTGTCGTCTAGCGTGCCGAGCCGCACCGCATCGAGCAGCGGATCGGCATTGGCTTCGGCGACCAGCTTGTCCTTGGCGGCGGTGAAGTCCGCCGGGGAGAGATTGCCCTGGTTCTCGATTTCGAGGGTGAAGCCGTTGGTCTGGCCGAGGCCGCGGATGGCGGGCGGCAGCACGGTGAGCACGCGCGCGTCGCGCATCCCGCCGAGCGCCTTCTGGGCGCGCGCGGTGATGGCGGCGGCGGCGTTGTCGGCGCCCTTGCGGTCGTCCCACGGCTTCAGGATCAGATAGGCCTGGCCGACATTGTCCCCCGAGCCCGAAAAGTTGCGGCCGGTATTGGCGAACATGTCCTGCACGTCATGTTCCTGCTGCAGGAAATAATGCTCCACCGCCGTGGTGACGACGTTGGTGCGATCCTGCGTGGCGCCGGACGGCAGGAAATATTGCACGATCGCCTGGCCGATATCCTCGGTCGGCAGGAAGCCGGTGGGCAGACGGATGAACAGGAAGCCGAGCAGCGCGACCACCAGCACGAAGGCGATCATGAACCAGCGCGTGCGCTCGATCACATAGCCGACGCCGGCCTCATATTTGGTCACGCCCTTCTCGAAGGTCGTGTTGAACCACGTGAAGAAGCGATCGGAGGTGCGGGTGAAGATGGTGTCGCGCTTGTGCGCCTGTTCCTCGTGCTTGGGCTTGAGCAGCATCGAGGTCAGCGCCGGGGTCAGGATCAGCGCGACCAGCACCGACAGCACCATCGACGAGACGATGGTGATCGAGAATTGGCGATAGATGATGCCGGTCGATCCGCCGAAGAAGGCCATCGGCAGGAACACGGCGGAAAGCACCATCGCGATGCCGATCAGCGCGCCCGAAATCTCGCCCATCGACTGGATGGTCGCATCGTGCGGATCGAGCTTCTCTTCCTCCATGATGCGCTCGACATTCTCGACCACGACGATTGCGTCGTCGACCAGCAGGCCGATCGCCAGCACCATGCCGAACAGGGTGAGCGTGTTGATCGAATAGCCGAACGCCGCCAGCACCGCGAACGTGCCGAGCAGCACCACCGGCACCGCGATGGCGGGGATCAACGTCGCGCGCCAGTTCTGCAGGAACACGAACATCACGATGACGACGAGGACGATCGCGACCAGCAGCGTCTCCTCCACCTCGCCGATCGACAGCTTGATGAAGTCGGTGCTGTCGCGCGGATAGGAGACTTCGTAGCCGTCCGGGAAGACGCTCTTCATCGAGGCCACCTTGGCCTTCACGGCCTCCGCCGTCTTGAGCGCGTCTGCCCCCGGCGAGAGCGATATGGCCAGTGCCGCGGCGGGGTGCCCGTCGAAGCGCGAATAGGAATTATACTGTTCCTGCCCGAGCTCGATCCGGGCCACGTCGCTCAGGCGGACGACCGATCCGTCGCTTTCGGTCTTGAGGATGATGTTGCGGAACTGCTCGGGCGTGTTGAGGCGCGACTGCGCGGTGACGGTGGCGTTGAGCTCCTGCCCCTTGGCGGAGGGCTGCGCGCCGATCAGCCCGGCGCCGACCTGCACGTTCTGCGCCTGGATGGCGGCGGAGACGTCGGACGGCTGCAATTGATGCGAGTTGAGCTTGTAGGGGTCGAGCCAGACGCGCATCGCATATTGCGTGCCGAAGGCATCGACCTCGCCGACGCCGTTCACGCGGCTGAGCGGATCCTGCAGGGTGGAGACCATGTAATCGGCGACGTCGGCCGACTGCGTCTGGTCCGACGTGTCGTAGGCCGCCACCAGCATCAGATAATCGGGCTGGCGCTTCTGGACGGTCAGGCCCTGCTGCTGCACCTGCTGGGGCAGGCGGGGCAGCGCCTGCTGCACCTTGTTCTGCACCTGCACCTGGGCGATGTCCGGGTTGGTGCCGTTGTTGAAGGTGACGGTGATGGTGACGGTGCCGGTGTCGCTCGACGTCGACTGGAAATAGAGCAACCCGTCGAGGCCGGTGAGCTGCTGCTCGATCACCTGCGTCACCGAATCCTGCAGCACCTGCGCGGAGGCGCCGGGATAGGTGGCGTTGATGCCCACCTGCGGCGGCGAGATGTCCGGATATTGCTCGATCGGCAGGTGGGTGACCGCGCCGATGCCGGCGAGCATGATGACGATCGCGATGACCCATGCGAAGATGGGCCGTTCGATGAAATAGCGCGAGATCATCGAGCGGCGCCCGACGCTCCGCCGGCCCCGCTTTTGCCCTTCTTGCCCTTGCCGCCGCCGGCCGCATTGGCGTCGATCGTCGCTGCCTCGGCGGGATTGCCGGTGGCGGCGACGGCGTGCACCTGCTGGCCGGGCTTGGCCTTGCCGCTGCCTTCGACGATCACCTTGTCGCCGGCTGCCAGGCCGTCGGTGACGACCCACTGATTGTCGCGCAGGCCGGCATCGGTGACCTGCTTCTTGGCCACCTTGCCGTCGGCGCCGACCACCAGCACCGATGCGGTGCCGCGCGGATCATGGGTGAGCGCGCCCTCGGGCAGCAGGAAGACGTTGCGGCGCACCGCCTGGCTGATCACCGCGCGCACGTACATGCCCGGCATCAGCAGGCCCTGCGGATTGGGGAAGCGCGCGCGCAGCGTCACCGCGCCGGTCGAGGTGTCGACCTGGACCTCGGAGAATTCCAGCGTGCCGGTCGCGCCATATTCGGTGCCGTCTTCCAGCTTGAGCCTGACCGGCGTCTCGTTGGGCATCGCGCCGCCCGCCGCGATCGACTGGCGCAGCTTGAGCAGGTCGGTCGAGCTCTGCTGGATGTCGACATAGATGGGATCGAGCTGGGTGATGGTGGCGAGCGCGTCGGCCTGGCCCGCGGTCACCAGCGCGCCCGGCGTCACCGACGATCGGCTGATGCGGCCGGTGATCGGCGCATTGACCTGGGTGTAGTGCAGGTTGATCTGGGCCGTCTGCAGGGTGGCGCGCTGCTGGACGATCGCGGCCGCGGCCTCGCCGGCGGCGGCGCGCGCATCGGCGGCATCCTGCTTGGCGACGGCGTTGATCTTCTCCAGATCGGTGTAGCGATCCGCCTTGAGCTTGGCGGCGACGGCGGTCGCCTGCGCGGAGGCGAGCTGGCCCTGTGCCTGGCCCACCGCCGCCCGGTACAGCGCGGGGTCGATCAGGTAGAGCGGCTGGCCCTGGTGGACGAGGCCGCCCTCGGTGAAGAGCCGCTTGAGGACGATGCCGGCGACCTGCGGGCGCACGTCCGATACCTGGAAGGCATCGGTGCGGCCGGGCAGCTCGGTGGTCAGCGCGGCGCTGCCGGGTTGGACCGCGATCACGCCGACGGTCGGCTGCGGCTTGGGCGGCTGCTCCTTCTTCCCCCCACAGGCGGCGAGCGCCAGCAGCGAGGCGGTGAGGAGCGCGGATGCGGGGAAGCGGATCGAAGGCATTGCGACCGCGCATCTTATGCGTGTGTTGCGCGATGATGTCAGGGGCGAAATGCCAAGCATGAAGAAAAAGTAAGGGACGGCCGGATCCTCTCCGGCCGTCCCCAGGAAAATCGCCTCCGGCGTCAGGTCAGAAGCCGAAGTTGATCGTGCCCGAGACGGCGCGCGGGGCGCCGATCTGGACGTTGGTGAGCGACGTCGTCGGCGTCGTGCCGGAGAAGCCGCCGACATAGAGCTTGTCGAACAGGTTGGTGACATTGAGCTGGAGCCAGGTGTCCTTGCCCATGTGCGCCCATTCCATCGACACGCGCGCGTCGAGGTTGACGAGGGTGTAGGCCGGGGCCTTGGCGCCGTAGACTTGCGTGGTCACGCCGTTGATGACCTGGGTGACGGGCAGGTTCTGGTCGTTGATGTAGCGCGGGCCGGTGCGCTTGGCCTCGATGCCGATCGTGACCGGGCCTTTATGGCCTTCGACACGGCCGCCCAGGCTGTAGGTCGGGGCGCCCGATTCCCGCTTGCCGGCGGTCAGCGCGTAGATCGGATTGCCCTTGGCATCCTCGCCGGTCACGACATTGGCGAGGATCTTCGACTTCAAATACGAGCCGAAGGCGTAGAGGGTCACCTCGGGGATCGGCTTGTAGCTCACGTCGGCATCGACGCCGTATTTGTGCACGGTGCCGAGGTTGCGGTAGATCGTCGTCGTGCTCTCCTCGTCGTAGGACGAGGCCAGGCGATCGTGGAAGATCGTGTACCAGCCGGAGAGCTGGGCCTGGACCTTGCCCGACGTGTAGCGCAGGCCGGCGTCGAAATTGTCGGTGGTCTCGGGCTTGGCGCCCTTCGCCCCGGCGGCGTCCGGCGCGAAGCCGAAGGCGTTGTACAGATTGTCGGTGCCCGGAACCTGCAGGCCCTTCGAATAATTGGCGTAGAGGCTGAGCGGCTGGGTGAGGTTGAACACGATGCCCGCGCTCGGCAGGATCTCGTTGTAGTCCAGCTTGCGCTTCTGCGGCGGCTGGTAGCCCGGATTCTGCGCCGCGATGATCGCGTCGGTTGCCGCATTCTGGCCCGAACAGACCACGCCGCCGCCCGTGTTGGTGGAGAAGCAGTAATTCTGCAGCTTGCGGGTGAAGAACGGCGCGCGGACGCCGGCGGAGACCGTCAGCTTGTCGTCGAGGAACTTGCCGCGATATTCGCCGAAGACCTGGTTCAGGACGGCGTAGGATTCGCGATCGCGCTTCTCCAGCAGGTGTCCGGTCGAATCGAGGATCGGGTGGTCGCTGGAGAAGGGATGATCGGCGAAGCCCCGCGCGTTGACGGTGGTGAGCTCGCCGGTCTGGCGGTTGTGGGTGTAATCGAGCGTATAGCCCGCGCGCACCGTCTGGTTCGGCAGGACGTCGTAGCGCAGGCCGATATTGGCGATCACGCGATTGGTGTTGGTGTTGCTCGGCGCGCTGACCAGCTCGGTCTTCGAGGTCGTGCCGTTCACCACGCCCAGATACGGCGTGCTGCCGTAATAGCCCGGCTGGCCGGTCATGGGATTGACGCCCAGATTGGCGGTCGCGGTGCCGCCGCCGTTGGCGAGCGTATATTGGTAGGCCGCATCGGCGGTCAGCGTCAGCTTGTCGGTCAGCGTGATGCGCGAGGTGAAGCGCAGGTTCGCGGTCTTCGACGGGTTGTAGCGATAGTCGAAGGCGGTGAAGCCGCACGCCACGGGCTTGCCGGCGGTGGCGTTCACGCAGTTCGCGACGTCGTAGAAGCGCGAGGCCTTGGTCTGCGGGAAGATGTTGCCCGAGCCGGTGCCCACGCCGCCGCCGACCGCGCTGATGTTGGTGAGCGGCACCGAGCCGAAGAAATTGTTGACGTTGCGGTTCCAGTAACCGGCGAGCGCCACGAAATCGCCGTTGCCGCCGATCGGCTGATAGATCTTGCCGTTGAGCTGGAGCTTGTCGATCTTGCCGAGGTTGTTGAAGACGTTGTTGTTGGTCGCCTTGCTCGCCTCCATGTAGGCGCGCGTGCCGAACGGCGTGAAGGTGCCGGTGTCGACGACGCCGAACAGGCGGAAATACTGATATTCGCCCGCCGAGCCGGCGACGCGGACGTGGAAATCCTCGCTGGGATTGCGGGTGGTGTAGTTGACGGTCGAGCCGGTGGCGGACGGGCTCGGGCTGTCCACGTCGGTGGAGCCGAGGCTGACGGTCACCTGGTCGATCAGCTCCGGATCGAGCTGCTGGTTCGAATAGAGCGCGTAATTGCCGGCGTCGTTGAGCGCGAAGCCGTCCCACATCTGCGAGATGCGGCTGGCGTCGAAGCCGCGGATGGTCAGCGTGCCGCCGGCCGAGCCGTAGGGATCGTTGTTCTGGAAGCTCACGCCCGGCAGCATGTTGATGACGTCGTCGATCGACTGGCCCGGCGTCTCATGCTGGATGAAGGCGGCGTTGAGCGAGGCCTTGGTCTTCGACGTGTCAGGATTGACGATGCCGCCGACGCCTTTCGTCTTCGAGCCGGTCACGACGATCGTCTGATCGAAGTCCTGCGAACCGGTGGACTGGGCGAAGGCCGGCGCCACGGCGGCCAATGCCAGCGCCGATACCGACGCGTGCGCAAGGATTCTGGTGATGGTCATGGTTGGAATAACCCCCTTTGATGGACCCTTTCGGGCTCCTGCGGCCCGACAGGCACGCCGGCTAGGGATGGGGGATGACCAAATTGCTACATCGCACGAGCTGTATTGCGCTGCATCAAGTTATCATTGCTTCGTTGCGCTCAGAGCACAGTTTTTGACTGGGCCATATCGTGATGAATCCTGTAAAAATCAGGGATTTGGGAATGATTGTATGTCATTTACTGTCGATAGGTGAATGAAAGAGAATGGATTGTATCACGCTGCGACGCACAAGATTTTACGGCATCTGGGGTGCGCAACCGGATTGGCGCGATCGCGCGGGAGCGGCACGGCAGCAGGCAGGGACCGGCGTCGCAGGCCGGGTTCGATGGCGGAGGGGCATCGCGGGAAATGCGAGTCCCGGAACGCGCAGCGCGCCGACCTCCGGCACGAGAGGCTGCGCTCAGCGGAAAAAAAGGGACGGCCGGATCCTCCGGCCGTCCCCAGACAATGCGCTTCTGACGTAGGATCAGAAGCCGAAGTTGATCGTGCCCGAGACCGCGCGCGGCGAGCCGATATAGGCGAACGGGATGTTCGTGGTCGCGACGTTGCCGCTGAACCCGCCCACGTACAGCTTGTTGAACAGGTTGGTGACGTTCAGCTGCAGGTAGGTCTGGTCGTTGAGGCCGATGCCCTGGAGCGAGACGCGGGCGTCCAGATCGACGAGCGTGTAGGCCGGAGCCTTCGCCCCCCAGAGCTGCACGCCGCCGACGATGATCGGCAGGTTCTGGTCGTTGACGTAGCGCGGGCCGGTGCGCTTCGCCTGGATGCCGACCGTGACCGGGCCGACATTGCCCTCGGCGCGGCCGCCGAAGGTGTAGACCGGCGAGCCGGATTCGCGCTTGCCGGCGGTCATGGCCAGGATCGGATTGCCGGCGCCGTCCGTACCGGACTGGACGTTGTCGAGGATCTTCGACTTCAGGTACGAACCGAAGGCGTAGAGCGACACCTGCGGGATCGGCTTGTAGGCGATGCTGCCATCGACGCCATATTTATGCACGGTGCCGAGGTTGCGATAGACGGTCTTGTCCTCGATGGGATCGTAGGTCGAGGCCAGACGGTTCTTGTAGTTGGTGTACCAGCCCGACAACTCGGCCTGCACCTTGCCGGAGCGATAGCGGATACCGGCGTTGAAATTGTCGGTCGTCTCCGGCTTCGGATGGGCCGCATCGCTGCCCGCCGGAAAGGAGAAGGAATTGTACAGGTTGTCCGTGGCGGGAACCTGCAGGCCCTTCGAATAATCGCCGAACGCGCTGATCGCCGAGGTGAAGTTGTAGGTGAAGCCGGCGCTCGGCAGCACCTTGTTATAGTGCAGGTTGCGCTTGGTTGGCGCCGTCGCGGTCGGGTTGGCCGCCAGGAACGCGGCTTGCGACGCCGCGTCGTTGAAGCAGTCGATGAAGCCCTTGCCGGCGTTGGCGCCGCCCTCGGTCACGCAGCGCTGGTCGAGGTTGCGGGTGAAGAAGGGCGCCCGGACGCCGCCGCTGAGCACCAGCTTGCTGTCGAAGAACTCGCCACGATACTCGCCGGCCACCTGGTTGAGGATGGCGTAGGAGAGGCGGTTGCGCTTCTCGATCGGCTCGCCCGACGCATCGAGGACCGGGTGATAGACGGGGAACGGATCGGCGGCGTAGCCGTCGCGCTGCAGGTAGCCTGCTTCGCCGGTCTGGCGGTGGCGGGCATGATCCCAGCTGTAGTTCACGCGGACCGACTGGGTCGACGTAATCTGGTACTGCAGGTTGGCGATGAGGCCGAAGCGGTTGGTGCGGGTGTGGCTCGGCGCGTAGAGCTCGACCGAGTCGAGCGTATCGCCATCGCCGTTCAGGTCGACGCCGCCGAAATAGGGGCTGCCGCCGATATAGCCGAAGGTCTGCACGCCGTTGACGGCCTTGAAGCCCTCAAAGCCCTTGACCGCGCCGGAGCCGCCATTGGCGCTGACGAACTGCCAGCTGGGATCGACCGTCAGGATAAGGCCATCGGCCAGGGTGAATTTCGAGTTGATGCGGACGTTGCCGGTCTTCGACGGGTTGAAGCTGTAGTCGAACAGCGTGCCGCAGGTGTTGGGCACGTCGGCGACGCCCGGCTGCGGCGTGTCGGTGGTGCAGTTGCCGACATTGTACTTGCGATCGCCCTTGGTGAGCGGGAAACCGTTCGGCGGCAGCTTGTCGTTGCGCAGCGCCGGATCGGAGAAGTTGCCGTTGATGTTGCGGTTGTAGTTGCCGGCGACCGAGATGAAGTCGCCATTCGAGCCGATCGGCTGATAGAGCTTGGCGTTATACTGCTGCTTGCTGACCTTCGAGGCCGAATTGTAGGGATTGGTGTAGGACGAACGGCTGGCGGCGACGAACGCGCGGGTGCCGAACGGGGTGAAGGTGCCGGTGTCGATCACGCCGAACAGGCGCAGATAATCGTACTGGCCCATCGACCCTTCCAGGCGGGCGTGGAAATCCTCGGTGGGATTGCGGGTGACGTAGTTGACGGTCGAGCCGGTCGCCGCGGCGGTCGGGCTGTCGATGTCGGTCGAACCGAGGCTGACGTTCACCTCCGAGATCAGCTCCATGTCGAGCTGCTGGTTCGAATAGAGCGCGTAATTGCCCGAATCGTTGAGCGGAACGCCGTCCCAGGTCTGCGAGACGCGGCTGGCGTCGAAACCGTGGATGGAGAGCGTGCCGCCCGACGAGCCGTAGGGGTCGTTATTCTGGAAGCTGACGCCCGGCATGTAGTTGATGATGTCGTCGATCGACTGGCCGGCGGTCTGATGCTTGATGAAATCCTGCGTCAGGATGGCGCGGGCCTTCGGCGTGTTCTCCACGCGGACGCCGTCGACGCTCTTGGTCTTGGCGCCGGTGACGACGATCTCGCCCTGCTTGTCGAAAATCTGCGAGCCGGTGGACTGGGCGAAAGCCGGCGTGATGGCGGCGAGCGCAAGCGCCGAAACCGAGGCGCGCGCGATGATCCTGATACCCTGCATGGTGAAAGCAACCCCCTTTGAAATGAACCCTGGTGGACCCCCTTGGTCCCATAGGCACGCCAGCTAGTGTCAGGAAATGACAGATTTGCGACAGCGGAGAATTTCTACCGCATCGCGTCAATTCGGAGTCCTACTGTTGCTCGACCGGCACACCTGTTCATTTTGGAGAAGGCTTGGTGGAGGCGGTGGCATCCAGAAATCGCAGAAATCTGCGGGTTGTAAGGGAAATTCTGCGGCGAGGGGTGGCTTGGGAGAGACGAATGGCGATCTATGCTGCGATGCAACGTAAAACGCCATGAGGCCTGAGAATGCCGCGAGTCGCTGCTGCCATTTAGCGACAGGATGTGCTCCGCGCTTCCGTCCCGCTGTCTGATGCGGCTATGACAGCGCCGCCGGGGGAAAAGAGACCATGAGGGAGATGCGGCGATGAGGTTGAGCAAGGCGGGATGGAGCGTGGCCGGCGCGCTGCTGATGGCGATGGCGGGGCAGGCCCGGGGGCAGGCCGCGACGCCCGCCGATCCACATCTCGATCTGGAGCAGGTGGACGGCGCCAAGGCGATGGCGACGGTGAAGGCGTGGAACGCCCGCACGCTCGCCGCGCTGGAGGCGCAGCCGCGATTCGCCGATTATCAGTCCCGCGCGCTCGCTTTCCTGTCGGACACGCAGAAGATCGCCGCACCCGATCGGGTGCAGGGCGGCCAGGTGCTCAACTTCTGGCAGGATGCCGATCATCCGCGCGGGCTCTGGCGCGCATCGCCGCTCGCCGCCTTCGAAACCGGCAAGCCCGCATGGCGCACGCTGATCGATGTCGGCGCGCTCGGCCAGAAGGAAGGCCACAAATGGGTCTTCAAGGGTGCGACCTGCCTTTCGCCCGCTTATGTGCGATGCCTGGTGGCGCTGTCCGATGGCGGCGGCGACGCGGTGGTGACGCGCGAGTTCGACATGGCGCGCGCGCAATTCGTCGATGGCGGCTTCACTCTGCCCGAGGCCAAGACGGAGGCGAGCTGGGCAGGCCCGGACGCACTCTATGTCGCGACCGATTTCGGGCCGGGCAGCACCACCGATTCGGGATATGCGCGGATCGTGAAGCTGTGGAAGCGCGGCACGCCGCTGGCCTCCGCCACCCTGGTGAGCGAGGGCGTCCAGAGCGACGTGGCGGTGAACGCCCATGTCGTCGTCGATGGCGGCCGGAGCTGGCCGGTGGTGGATCGGGGCGTCGATTTCTATCACCACAAGCTCAGCCACATCGCGCCCGACGGCCGGCTGATCCCGTCCCCCCTGCCGGACGATGCCGATCTGAACGACGTGCTGGACGGTCGCGCCATCGCCACGCTGAAGAGCGACTGGCAGGGGCATAAGGCGGGCAGCGTCGTCGCATATGCGATCGCGGACGTGCTGGCCGGCAAGACCCCGGTGATCGAGACGGTGTTCGAGCCCAACGCCCACCAGGCGGTGGAGGATGTCGGCGCGAGCAAGTCGGTCGTCTGGGTGAAGATCCTCGATGACGTTTCGGGCCGCCTCGTCGCGCTCAGCCGTTCGGCCGACGGTACATGGAGCGGTCAGGCGGTCGCGCTGGCCGACAAGTCCACGATCCACCTCAACGCCGCCGCGTCGGACAGCGACACGGCCTTCGCCACCGTGGAGGGGTTGCTGACGCCGCCGACCCTCTATCGCGTCACGCCCGGCGCGGCGCCGGTCGCGGTGCAGGCGCTGCCGGCGAAGTTCGATGCCGCGAACATGATGGTCGAGCAGCGCTTCGCCACGTCGAAGGACGGCACCCGGGTGCCCTATTTCCTCGTCCACCGGAAGGACGTGAAGGGCCCGGTGCCGGCCTATATGCACGCTTATGGCGGCTTCGAGCTGGCACAGACGCCCACCTATCTGATCAACGAGCCCTATCGGTCCGGCCCGGCGGCGCTCTACTGGGTGGAGGAGGGCAACGCCTATGTCCTCGCCAACATCCGGGGCGGCGGCGAATATGGTCCCGCCTGGCACGACGCGGCGCTGCGCGAGAAAAGGCAGAATGCCTATGACGATCTCTATGCCGTCGCCGAGGATCTGGTGAAGGCCGGGATCACCCAGAAAGGCCGCGTCGCCGTCTCGGGCCGCTCCAACGGCGGGCTGATGGCCTCGGTGGCGATGACGCAGCGGCCGGATCTGTTCGGCGCCGCCGTGATCGGCTCGCCGCTCACCGACATGAAGCGTTTCTCGCACATGCTGGCCGGGGCATCGTGGATGGGCGAATATGGCAATCCCGACGTGCCGGCCGACTGGGCGTTCATCGCGCAATATTCGCCCTATCAGAACCTCAAGGCGGGCGTGCATTACCCGACGCCGTTCATCTACACCTCGACGCGCGACGATCGCGTGCATCCCGGCCACGCCCGCAAGTTCGCGGCGCGGCTGGAGGATCTGAAGGACCCGTTCTTCTATTACGAGGCGATCGAGGGCGGCCATGCCGCCGGGGTCGAGCCCAAGGAGGACGCGCTGCGCGCCGCGTTGGTGACGACCTACCTCAATTTTGCGTTGCCGCGGTCGCCGGCGAAATAGCGTCTGCGGTGGGCGCATCCGGCGCCGGGGCGGCCTGGGCCGTCTCGGTGGCCGGCGTCGGGGCGTCGGCCGGCTTGGACGAAGCCTTGCCATAGTGAAGCTGGACACCGGGCGCATTGCCGCCGCCTGCCGCGCCGCCACCGGTGTGGATGGTGACGCCGGCGATGGTCGCCAGCGTCGCCGGCTGCGCGGGATCGATTCCGCCGGTGGCGGACGTCGCGGACGTGGCGGACGCCAGCGCCGCCGCGCTCGCGCCGCCGCGATGGACCATCACGCCGGCAGATTCGGTGGTGCCGTAGCGCACCAGCACCTGCGTGGCGTCATCCCAGCCGCTCTGGCCGGCACCCACCGGCTCGATGCCGGCATAACGCTGGCGGAACTCGAAATCGTTGTCGAGCTCGCCACCCCAGCGATAGAAGATGTGTGCGCCGATCGTCGTCACCGGCGTCAGGCTGTTTTCCCAGAAGGGGTGCACGGCGGTGGTGTGATAATACATCGCCGAGCCGACCGGGGCATAGACCTCGCCCGCGAGCGCGGCGGACGCGATGGCGCGGGCGCGCTCCCAGGCGCCGGGCTCGCGCCGATGGGCGAGCGAGCCGTCGCAGGTGAAGCTGAACTGGCAGCCGGTCGATCGCAGCGAACCCTGATAGACCACGCCGCACACGGAGCCCGGGAAGGCCGGGTTGCGCACGCGGTTGAGCACCACCTGCGCGACGGCGCGCTGGCCGTCGTCGGTTTCGGAGCGGGCTTCGTAATAGATCGCCGCGGTGAGGCAATCGAGCGCCCGGCCGGCATTGTCGGCGCTCTGGTCCATCGCGACGAAGGCGGGCGCACCCTCGATCGGGGCCGGCGCCTCGCCGGGGAGCGGTGGCGGCGCCACCGGCATGTCGGGCATGGCGGAGAGGATCGTGCCGGGCGCCATCCAGCGCGCGAGCTTCGGCGCGGGGCGTGGGGCTTCGGCCACCGGATGCGGCGCCAGGGTCTGGGGCGGTACGCAGGACGTCACGGCCATGAGGACCGCGAAGCCAAGCGATGATCGACGGTACATGGCGCAGCCCGGATGATCGAGGAAGCCTGCGATCTACCGGAACAAGGTTTGTGAACCGTAAACGGTCGTCCGAAATGGGACCAGTTCGATCGGATATTCCGTTCGTCCTGAGCGAAGTCGAAGGACGTGACGCAGGCGCCGCGCATGGGGCAGGCATTTCGACTTCGCTCAGTGCGAACGGGTGAAGCTCCCGATCGTCTACCCGCGGAAAGCCCAGCGCAGCGTGCGGGCGAGCCCCATCGTGCCTGCGCCGACCAGCGGTGCGGTGAGGCGCGAGCCGGCGAGGCCGTGCATGTCCCGCGCCCAGTCGGGCAGCAGATCGACCGCCGCCTGGAAGGTGACGGCCTGCACCGGCATCGCGGCCAGTCGATCGGGCTTCTGGCCGAGCACGATGCCGGCCACCTCGCGGGTGCGGCCTGTCACCGTGAGCTCCGGCCGCATGGTGGCGATCAGCGCGTCCGCCTCCGCCCGGCTGCGCGGCACCGGATCGGCGCCGAGCGCCTCGGCGATGGGCGCGAATTCGGCGAAATAGCGGTCCTCCTCGGCCGGCGAGAGGCGGCGGTCGCCGAAGCGCTGCCAGGCGTCGAGGAAGCTGGTGGCCTCCGCGACATGCACCCAGGCGAGCAGATGCGGATCGTCCGCGCGATAGGCGGTGCCGTCGGGGAGCGTGCCATGGACGTGGCGATGCACCTCGATCACCTTGTCGATCACGGCTTGGGCGCCCTCGCGCACGCCGAAGGTGGTGAGCGCGATGAAGCGCGCGGTGCGGCGCAATCGGCCGATCATGTCGGTGCGGAAATGGCTGTGGTCCCACACGCCCGCCAGCACCGCCGGGTGCAGCATCTGCAGCAGCAAGGCCGCGACCCCGCCGACCATCATCGTGGTGACGTCGCCATGCACCCGCCAGATCACGGACCCCGGCGGATAGCGCGCGTCGTCGCTGCGCGGGACGGGTTGCTCGCCCTTCGCCGGATCGTTGAACACCGCGCGCACCCGGCGAACCAGGGCCTGCTTGGCGTGGGCGACGAGGAACGAGTGGGTTTCGGCCATGGTGCCCTTGGGAAGATGGTGCCGGATGAGGGGATCGAACCCCCGACCTTCGGTTTACAAAACCGCTGCACTACCGCTGTGCTAATCCGGCGCCCGCGCGCTCCATGCGTCAGGAAAGGCCGAAGGTCCAGCCTTCGGTTCGCGCCAGCGCCGGGGTGAGGGCGGGGGGATGCCAGAGCGGTTCCGCGCCGGAAACCCGACGGAGCCAGGCCGCGCCGATCATGGCATCCGTGATATGATCGTCATAACGCGCGAGCGGCGCGTGCGGCGGGCTGGCCAGCGCGGCCAAAGCGGTATCGAGCGCGTCCGGGGTGCGGAGCTTGCTGCGCCCCCTGGGGACGCCGGCGGCGCGCGCGGCGAGGCTGGTGTAGAGCTCGACGATCAGGGATCCGCTCTCGGGCACGGGATCGACCGGCCAGACCGGCACGCGCCCGTCGAGGCGGTGGAGCAGGCGCATGGCGGTGAGGCTCGCCTTGCCGACCTGCGATGCCCCGACGAGGTTGAAGCTGGAGGTCGGCGTGACGCCGGCCGCCCGCGCGGTGCTTTCGATCACCCGCATCCGGCCCGCCCCGACACCGAACCGATCGCCGGTGCGATCGCCATGGCGGCGGAAATAGCGGCTGACCTCGGGATGATCGACGAAGGCCGAGACGCCGAGATGCGGCTCGGCCCTGGCGATGCGATCGACCAGCGCCCACAGCGCGCGCGCATCGGGCGGGCTTTCGCTCCAGCCGGGAAAGAAGGCGCCGGCATCGACGAAGGGCAGGGAGGCGGAGAAATCGATGCCTATCAGGCAATCCTCCTGCCTCAGTATCCAGCGTAGCACGGCGTCGCGCGACCAGTGGCGGCCGTCCGGCTCGATCAGTGCCGGTGGCCCGTCCCGCTCGCACAGCGCCACCGCGATCCCCGGCTGGAAGGCGCCCGCCGCGCCCGACCAGTCGATACAGGCGAAGCGCGCGAACCGGCGGGTCATGGCTTGCGCGGACGTGGCGGCTTGCGGCGCATGGCCCAATCGCGCGATCGCTCGATCATCGCCAGCACGCGTGTCGGATCGGCACTGTCGTAGCGGACGAGCACCGAGGGCCAGCCGTCATAATGGGGCGTCTGCCAGAACGTCTCGGGATCGGTCTCCATCAGGATCGCCTTGGTGTCCGGATCGATGTGCAGGCAGAAGCTGCCCTCCTCGCGCCCCGGCGTGACGAGCGGATGGCCGTTGGCCTTCACCGCCGGGCCGCCATAATAGGTCGTCGCCTCGGTGCCGGGCAGGGCCAGCGCGTGGGCCACCACCTCGTCCCAGGTCATCCCTGCCGGTCCTTCCGCAGCCGCTCCCAATAAGCCAGCCGCTCCTGGATCTTCGCCTCGAAGCCGCGCGGGGCGGGGGTGTAGAAGGTTTGCGGCGCCATCTCCTCGGGCCAGTAATTGTCCCCGGAGAAGGCCTCCTCGGCGTCATGGTCGTAATTGTACCCCGCGCCGTAGCCGACCTGCTTCATCAATTTGGTCGGCGCGTTGAGGATGTTCTTGGGCGGCATCAGCGAACCGGTGTCCTTCGCGGCGCGCTTGGCGGCACCGAAGGCCTTGTAGCCCGCATTCGATTTCGGCGCGGTTGCGACATAGAGACAGGCCTGTGCCAGCGCCAGCTCGCCCTCGGGGGAGCCCAGGAAGTCGTAGCAATCCTTGGCCGCCAGGCACTGGACCAGCGCCTGCGGATCGGCGAGGCCGATATCCTCGATCGCCATGCGCACCAGCCGGCGCGCGAGGAACAAAGGCTGCTCGCCGCCTGCCAGCATCCGCGCGAGATAATAGAGCGCGGCCTGCGGATCGGAGCCGCGCACCGCCTTGTGGAGCGCGGAGATGAGGTTGTAATGCCCCTCGCGATCCTTGTCGTAGACGGCCATGCGGCGGTGGAGCAGAGCGGCGAGCGCGGCGGGATCGAGCGGCGCCTCCACCTCGATCGCGAACAAGGTCTCGGCCTGGTTGAGCAGGAAGCGGCCGTCGCCGTCCGCCGAGGCGATCAGCGCGTCGCGCGCGTCGGCCGTGACGGGGAGCGGCCGGTCCTCGATCTGCTCGGCGCGGTTGATCAGTTCGCCGAGCGCGCCGGAGCCGAGCCGGTTGAGGATCAGCACCTGGCTGCGCGAGAGGAGAGCGGCGTTGAGCTCGAACGACGGATTTTCAGTGGTCGCGCCGACGAGGATGACGGTGCCGTCCTCGACATAGGGCAGGAAGCCGTCCTGCTGGGCGCGGTTGAAGCGGTGGATCTCGTCCACGAACAGCAGGGTCCGCGTGCCGGTGCGGGCATGATCGCGGGCCTCGGCGAACACCTTCTTGAGTTCGGCGACGCCCGAGAAGACCGCCGAGATCGCCACGAAGCGCAATTCCACGGCATCGGCCAGCAGGCGGGCGATGGTGGTCTTGCCGGTGCCGGGCGGCCCCCACAGGATCATCGAGGAGAGGCGGCCGGCGGCGACCATCCGCCCGATCGCGCCTTCCGGGCCGGTCAGATGCTCCTGCCCGACCACCTCGGCGAGCGTGCGGGGGCGCAGCCGGTCGGCCAGCGGGGCGGATTCGGCCGGGACGGCGGCGTGCGGGACGGTATCGGCGAAAAGATCGGCCATAGGCCCGATATAGGCACGTCCCGGCCGATCAGAACAGCCGGGTCAATTCGTAGAAGAGCGCGCCGACGATCGCGGCCGCCGGGATTGTGACCACCCACGCCACCACGATGCTGGAGGCGACATTCCAGCGCACCGCCGACATCCGGCGCGAGGCGCCGACGCCGACGATCGCGCCGGTGATGGTGTGCGTGGTGGACACGGGGATGCCGCCGAGCGTCGCGAGGAAGAGGGTGATCGCACCCCCCGTCTCCGCGCAGAAACCCTGCGGAGGCGTCAGCCGGGTGATCTTGGAGCCCATCGTGTGGACGATCTTCCAGCCGCCCATCAGCGTGCCGAGGCCCATCGCCGTCTGGCAGGAGAGCACCACCCACAAGGGCACGTGGAATTCGCCGCCGAGCAGCCCCTGCGAATAGAGCAGCACCGCGATGATCCCCATCGTCTTCTGCGCGTCGTTGCCGCCATGGCCCAGCGAGTAGAGCGAGGCCGAGACGAGCTGGAGCTTGCGGAAGCGACGGTCGACCTGCAGCGGCGTCTTGCGGACCGAGGTCCACGTCACGATCAGCACCAGCACCAGCGCGAGGATCAGGCCCAGCATCGGCGAGAGCACGATGGCCGCTGCCGTCTTGCCGACGCCGCTCCACACCACCGCCGACAGGCCGGCCTTCGCGGTGCCGGCGCCGATCAGTCCGCCGACCAGAGCATGGCTGGAGGAGGAGGGGATGCCGAGCACCCACGTCAGCACGTTCCAGACGATCGCGCCCATCAGCGCGCCGAAGATCACCCCGGCATCGATGACGTGCGCATCGACGATGCCCTTGCCGACCGTCGAGGCGACGTGCGTGCCGAAGAACAGGAAGGCGATGAAGTTGAAGAAGGCCGCCCACGCCACCGCATAATGCGGCTTCAGCACGCGGGTGGAGACGACGGTCGCGATCGAGTTGGCGGCATCGTGCAGGCCGTTCAGCCAGTCGAACAGCAAGGCGACGCCGATCAGCGCGACCAGCAACGGGAATGCGAGGTGGGTCATGCGCGCGAGGCGGCGCCTGCCAAACATGCTCCGTTCGCACCGAGCGAAGCCGAAGTGCGTGCCCCAGACGTGGCGCTTGCATCACGTCCCTCGACGGCGCTCGGGACGAACGGATTTCTGATGTCCCGCCCCAAGCCCTCACGCATGGTCGATCACCAGCCCCTGGATCTCGTTCGCGACATCCTCGAAGCGGTCGGTGATCTTCTCCAGATGGGCGTAGATCTCCTGGCCGACCACGAAGCCCATCGGATCGTGCTGGCTGGCCTTGAACAGCGCCTTCAGGCCCTGATCGTGAATCTCGTCGGCATGGCCTTCCAGCTCCACCAGCCGGGCGGTCAGCGTGTGCAGGCGCCCGGAATTCTGCGCGAGCGAGCGGAGCAGCGGGATCGCCTCCTGCGTCACCCGCGCCGCCTCGACGATGATGCCGGCCATGTCGCGCATCTGCGGCGCGAACTCGCGCACCTCGAACAGCTGCACCGCCTTGGCGGTCTGGTTCATCTGGTCGATGGCGTCGTCCATCACGCCGATCAGCCCGGTGATCGCCGACCGGTCGAACGGGGTGACGTATGTGCGGCGCACGTCCTGCAGCACCTCGCGCGCGATATCGTCGGCGGCCTGCTCCTGCATCACGATCTCGCGGATATGGGCGTCGAGATCCGGTCCGCCCTGCAGCATCCGCGCCAGCGAATCGGCGCCCGCCACCAAGGTCGCGGTATGCGCCTCGAACAACTCGAAGAAGCGGCCTTCGGAGGGCAGCAGCTTCTGGAACCAGCGTAGCAAGGGGACCTTCCTTCCGATTTCCTCGCGCATGGCGACGCCGCGATCGCCGAGGCTGGGGGAGGGCGGCGGCTCGCGGAAGCCGGCGATGATCCCCTTGAGCTCGGGCTCGTCCACGGCATTGGCGGCATTGGCGAGGGTGAACCAGGCGTTGATCCGCTCGTCCTGCTCGGGCCATTCCTCGGCCTGGCCGGTGACGGCGAGCGGGAAGACATCGACGTCCAGCGCCCGGGTCAGCCCCGATTTCCGGCGCTTGGCGTAGCGATACTGGCCGATCGAGCTGGGGCAGGGAATGCCCTCCACCCCGGCTTCCTCGAAAGCCTCCTGCGCGGCCGCCTCATGCGCCCGCAACCCCTTGATCGGATTGCCCTTCGGGATCACCCAACGCTGCGACTCGCGACTGGTGATCAGCATCACGCGGATCGAGCCGTCGGGCTCGACGCGGTAGGGAAGGGCGGCAACCTGACGGATCGTGTGTCTCCGGTGAAATATTTATGACAGGGGGCCGAACAGCATTTCGGCGTCGCGTGCAAGCATTGTTCTTGTGAGAACGTAGAGCATCCTATTTGGGATGCGTTGCGAACCGATCAACGGATCGATCGCCCGTTTCGCGAGTAATGGCATCCATGAAAAAGCTGGTCGCCTTCGATCTCGACGGAACGCTCGCGGAGAGCAAGGCTCCGCTCGACGAGGACATGGCCGATCGCCTCGCCCGGCTGACGCAGGTGGCGCATGTCTGCGTGATTTCCGGCGGCGACTGGCCGCAATTCGAGAAGCAGGTGGTGGGCCGGTTGCCGCGCAAGGCGTTGCGCGAGAAATTGTGGATCATGCCGACCACCGGCACCAAGCTGTATCGCTGCACCGACGGGCATTGGCGCGCCATCTATCGCGAGGATTTCTCGGCGGCGGAGAAGCGCCACATCCTCGATGCGCTGGACAAGGCGGTGGATGCGGCGGGCTTCCGGGGCGAAAAGACCTGGGGCGATCAGATCGAGGATCGCGGCAGCCAGATCACCTTCTCCGGGCTCGGGCAGGAAGCGCCGCTCGATGCCAAGAAAGCGTGGGACCCCGACCGCCGGAAGCGCGAGGCGATGCAGAAGGCTGCGCAGAAGGAACTGCCCGATCTCTCGGTCAATATCGGCGGCTCGACCTCGATCGACGTGACGCGCAAGGGCGTGGACAAAGCCTATGGGATCGCGCGGCTGGCGAAGGAATCGGGCATCGCCGAGGCGGAGATGATCTTCATGGGCGATGCCGTCTATCCGGGCGGCAACGATTATTCGGTGCCCGACAAGGCCGGCGTGGATACCATCGCGGTGGGCTCGATCGACGAGACCCGGCGCGCGATCGAGGCGATCATCTACTGCCTGGGGTAGGGGGATCTGGCCCTTTCGTCATCCCAGCGAAAGCGGGGATCCCAGGCGGCGGGCGCAGCGCCTGCCCCAGGGAGACCCAGATTTCGCCGGGTGACGTGAAAGGGGACGCTCTCACATTCCCGCTCGCATCGCCGCGCCACTTGTTGCACGAACGTGCCGCACTGTAGCGGAGGCGTTGATGCGGGCGGGCTGGTGGATCGGGTTGGCGGCGTTGGCTTCGGGACAGGCGCGCGCGGCCGGTTATGATCCCCATGTCGCCTTCGCGCCGCTGACGCTGCCGGGGCCGGTGAACAGCGTGCGCTCAGGCAGCGGCCAGCCGGGGCCGGGCTGGTGGCAGAACCGCGCCGACTATCAGATCCACGCCACGCTCGACACCAAGGCGCATGCGCTCTCTGGCGAGGAGGCGATCCGCTACACCAACAATTCGCCCGACACGCTCGACGTGCTGTGGCTGCAGCTCGACCAGAACATGTATCGCCCGTATTCGCGCAGCCACGCGGCCGACGGCGCCGCGCCGCGCCGGGGTGACGGCGCGACCGACGGCTACACGATCGCGGCCGTCGAGGTCTAGCAGGACGGCCGGCGCATCGCGGCGCAGACGGTGGAGAGCGACACCCGCCTCCAGATCCGCCTGCCGGCGCCGCTGGCGGGCAAAGGCGGACAGGTGACCGTGCATGTCCGCTATCGCTTCGATATTCCCGGCGCGTTCGGCGGGCGCATGGCCTGGGGCAAGGTGAAGGGCGGGGCAATCTACGATCTCGCCCAATGGTATCCGCGCATGGCGGTTTATGACGACGTGCGCGGATGGGACACGCTCCCGTATCTCGCCCAGGAATTCTACCTCGAATATGGCGACTTCGATTATTGGGTGACGGTCCCGGCCGACATGATCGTCGCCGGATCGGGCGCGCTCCAGAATCCGGAGGAGGTGCTCACCGCCCGCGAGCGCAGCCGGCTGGCGCAGGCGGCGACGTCCGACAAGACCGTGAAGATCGTCGCGCCGTCCGAGATCGGCCGCGAGCGTGCCGCCGCCGGCCCGAAGACCTGGCATTATCGCATGGAGGGCACGCGCGACGTCGCTTTTTCCGCGTCCGACGCCTTCGCCTGGGATGCCGCGCGGATCAACCTGCCGGGCGGCAAGACCTCGCTCGCCATGTCTTATTATCCGGCCGAGGCCGCCGGCGCGCAGGCCTGGGATCGCTCGACCCAATATGTGAAGGACACGGTCGAGAAGATGTCCGCGCGCTGGTATCCCTATCCGTGGCCGGCGGCGATCAACATCTCCGGCCCGGCCTCCGGCATGGAATATCCGGGCATCGTGTTCGACGGCATCGACGACAAGGACAAGCCGCTCTTCTGGATCACCGCGCACGAGATCGGGCATAGTTGGTTCCCGATGATGGTCGGCTTCGACGAGCGGCGCGACGCCTGGATGGACGAGGGCTTCAACACCTTCATCGACATCTTCGAGAGCGAGGATTTCAACCATGGCGAGTTCGCCCCCAAGCGCGACGGCGAATATGCGCCGGGCGGGGGCAATCCGGTGGACGAGATCCTGCCCATCCTCGCAGACCCGCAGGCCCCGCCGATCCTCAGCCGCGCCGACACGGTGATCGAAAAATACCGCCACCCGGTGACCTATTTCAAATCGGCGCTCGGCCTCGTCCTGCTGCGCGAGCAGATCCTGGGGCCGGAGCGTTTCGATCCCGCCTTCCGCCGCTTCATCGCGCTTTGGGCGTTCAAGCATCCCAAGCCGTCCGACTTCTTCCGCTTCATGGAGAGCGAGACGGGCGAGGATCTGAGCTGGTGGTGGCGCGGCTGGTATCTCACCAATTCCACCTACGACGTGGCGGTGACGAAGATCGCGCCGGCCGCGAACGGGGGCACGCTGATCACGGTCGAGAATCGCGATCCGATGGTGATGCCGGTGATCTTGCGCGTCGATTATGCCGATGGCGGCCATGAGGATATCCGCCTGCCGGCCGAAACCTGGATCCGCCAGACGGCGAGCGGCGTCGCCATCGCGCCGGGCCGGCATGTGGTTAGGGCGACGCTCGATCCCGATCATGCGCTGCCCGATCGCGATCGCAGCAACAATGTGCTCGCGGCGTCCTGATGGGATAGGCTGGGCCGGCGGGGCGTTGAAGGCCCGGGATCGACGGAGATGGCGATGCGCGTGCTGATTGCGATGACCCTGGCGACGGCGCTGTCCGCCCCGGCGCCGGCCCAGCAGATGGACGATGCGCACAACAATCTGTTCGCCGATCACGCCAGCGGCGGCAATAACGGCGCCGCGCGCATCGGCGCGCGGATTGGCGGCGCGCCCTCCGCCCAGGCGCCGCGGCCGGTGGCGCCGCTCGCCCAGCCGGCCAATTCCGGCATCCAGATGTACCAGCCCCGCTCGCTGAACGACGTCGCCCGGGACTGGGCGAAGGCCCATCCCAGGGAACTGCCCAACCGTCGGAAGCCCGAGCCGCAATAGCGCCCCCTCGCTTTTATGGGCCGACACGCTAAATGGCCGCCATGAATCCCTCCGAGAGCCGCCGCACCTTCGCCATCATCTCCCACCCGGACGCGGGCAAGACCACGCTGACGGAGAAGCTGCTGCTTGCCGGCGGCGCGATCCACCTCGCCGGCGAGGTGCGCGCGCGCGGCAACAACCGGCGCGCCCGGTCCGACTGGATGAAGATCGAGCAGCAGCGCGGCATCTCGGTGACGTCGAGCGTGATGACCTTCGAGCGGCCGAGCTCGACGGGGGAGACGCTGACCTTCAATCTCCTCGACACGCCGGGCCACGAGGATTTCTCGGAGGATACCTACCGCACGCTGACCGCCGTCGATTCCGCGGTGATGGTGATCGACGCCGCCAAGGGCATCGAGGCGCAGACCCGCAAGCTGTTCGAGGTCTGTCGCCTGCGCTCGGTGCCGATCGCGACCTTCATCAACAAGGTGGATCGCGAAGGCCTCGATCCCTTCGTGCTGCTCGACGAGGTGGCCGACAAGCTGGCGCTCGACGTGACGCCGATGAACTGGCCGATCGGCATGGGCGGCATCTACGAGGGTCTCTACGATTTTCAGCGCAACACCCTGTCGCGGCCCGACAAGGCGGACGAGCAGCTGACCGGCCTCGACGATCCGCGCCTCGAAACGCTCGTCTCGCCCGAGGGGGCGGCGCGGCTGCGCGACGAGGCGGAGCTGGCGCTGGGCGGCTATGGCGGGTTCGATCTCGCCGCCTATCGCCACGGCGACCAGACGCCGGTCTTCTTCGGATCGGCGCTGCGCGAATATGGCGTGGCCGCGCTGATCGGCGCGATCGGGGATTATGCTCCACCGCCCCGCCAGCAGCCCGCCCTCCCGCGCCCGATCACGCCCGACGAGCCCAACGTCTCGGGCTTCATCTTCAAGGTGCAGGCGAACATGAACCCGCAGCACCGCGATCGCATCGCCTTCCTCCGGGTCTGCTCGGGCAAGTTCAAGCGCGGGATGAAGCTCAAGCAGGTGCAGACCGGCAAGACGATCGCGATCAACTCGCCGATCTTCTTCTTCGCGCAGGATCGGGAACTGGCCGAGACGGCGCTGCCCGGCGACATCATCGGCATCCCCAATCATGGCGTGCTGCGCGTCGGCGACACGCTGACCGAGGGCGAGGCGATCACCTTCACGGGCATTCCCAATTTCGCGCCGGAAATCCTGCGCCGCATCCGGCTGCTCGATCCGACCAAGACCAAGCAACTGCGCACCGCGCTGGTCGACATGGCGGAGGAGGGCGTCACCCAGCTGTTCAAGCCGCTGGTCGGCTCGCAATGGATCGTCGGCGTGGTCGGCCAGCTCCAGCTCGAGGTGCTGATCTCGCGCCTGCAGGCCGAATATAACGTCGCCGCCGAGTTCGAGCCGGCGCCGTTCGAGACCGCCCGCTGGCTGTCCGCCGACGATCCCGCCGATCTCAAGGCCTTCATGGAAGGGCGCGGCGGCGCGATGGCGGAGGATCGCGACGGTGCCCCCGTCTTCCTCGCGCGCGATTCGTGGGAGGTGAACTACGTTGCCGAGCGGTCGCCCAACGTCCGTTTCAGCGCGACGCGGGAGCGGGCCTCGGCCTGATCGCGCACGCTCAATAGTGGGCGTAGATCCAGTCCGGCGCGGCGGCGCCCGAATGGCCGGCCCCACCCGAACCGACGATGTAGAAGATCACCACCGCGCCCATCAGGCAGCAGACGCTGGCACAGAATTTGAGCATGGCGGACCCCGCATGAACAGTCGCATGCGGCTTATCGCCCGAAATGGGTTGCCAAGCCGTTAGCGAAACCCCGGATCGGGTTGCCAGGCCGCCGGTTCGCGGGGCATCGTGGGGTCATCGGGAGCTTTGCCATGGCCATCACGATCTCCGTCTTCGAACGATCGCCCGATCAGGGCCGGGGGCTGGCGCGCGACATGCGCGTGCGCTGGGCGCTGGAGGAGGTGGGCCAGCCTTATGAGACGCGGCTGGTTTCGTTCGATGCGATGAAGCAGCCCGCCCATCGCGCGCGTCATCCGTTCGGCCAGATCCCGACCTATGAGGATGGCGATCTGGCGCTGTTCGAATCCGGTGCGATCGTGCTCCATATCGCCGAGCGCCACGCCGGGCTGATGCCATCCGATCCCGGCGCGCGGGCCCGCGCGATCGCCTGGATGTTCGCCGCGATCGACACGATCGAGCCGCCGGTCATCGAGATGAGCCTGGCCCGGATCCTGGAACGCGACAAGCCCTGGTTCGATGCGCGCCAGCCCATGCTGGAAGAGCGCGTTCGCGGCCGGCTCGGCGAGCTTTCCGAGCGGCTGGGCGATGCCGAATGGCTCGACGGCGGGTTCAGCGCGGGCGACCTGATGATGGTGACGGTGCTGCGCCGGGCCGCGGCGATGGGCGTGCTGGCGGCCTATCCGGCCCTCGCCGCCTATGTCGCGCGCGGCGAGGCGCGGCCTGCCTACCGGCGTGCCTTCGCGGATCAGCGCGCGGTGTTCGAGGCCAGCGCGCCCGCCGATGGCTAGCGACAAGGCGATCGGTCGATGGCCGGCGGCTCCCTGTCGTCCGTCATCCTGACGAAGGTCAGGATCCATTTCATGCAACGACCCCGATCCCGGCGCCGCGCGGAAGCCGCCTGATCGCGATGCGGCGGGCGCTGCGCGAATGGATCCCCGCCTCCGCCGGGACGACGAGGGAGAAGGCGGGCAGGTCCCGTTCGCAACCGCCATCGAAGCCAAACGAAAAGGGCGGCCCCGGCATCCCGGAACCGCCCTTTCGATAGTCGCTGCTCGCGAAGCTTAGCGCTTCGAGAACTGGAAGCTGCGGCGGGCTTTCGCCTTGCCGTACTTCTTGCGCTCCACCGCGCGGCTGTCGCGGGTGAGGAAGCCGGCCTGCTTCACCGGGGTGCGCAGGATCGGCTCGAAGCGGGTGAGCGCCTGGGCGATGCCGTGCTTCACGGCACCGGCCTGGCCCGAGAGACCGCCGCCCTTCACGGTGGCGATCACGTCATACTGGCCTTCGCGGCCGGCGACACCGAACGGCTGGTTGATCACGAGGCGCAGCGTGGGGCGCGCGAAGTAGATCTCCTGATCACGGCCGTTGACCGTGATCTTGCCGGTGCCCGGCTTGAGCCACACGCGGGCGACCGCGTCCTTGCGGCGGCCGGTGGCGTAGGAGCGGCCCTGTGCGTCGATCTGCTTCTCGCGCAGCGGCGCGGCCGAGACGGTCTCGCCGAGCGGCGCGGAGGCCGGGGCGGTCGCGCCGGCAACGGCCGGGGCCGGTGCCTCGCCGCCGGTCAGGCCGGCGAGATCGGAAAGGGACTGGCGATTGTCGGACATCAGGCGCCCACCTTGTTCTTGCGGTTCATCGACGCGACGTCGAGCACTTCGGGGTTCTGCGCGGCATGGTCATGCTCGGTGCCGGCGAAGATGCGCAGGTTGCGCATCTGCTGGCGGCCCAGCGGGCCGCGCGGGATCATGCGCTCCACGGCCTTCTCGAGCACGCGCTCCGGGAAGCGACCCTCGAGGATCTTGCCCGCGGTGATCTCCTTGAGGCCGCCGGCATAGCCGGTGTGCTTGTAGTAGATCTTGTCGCTCAGCTTCTTGCCGGTGAAGCGGACCTTGCCGGCATTGATGATGATGACGTTGTCGCCGCAATCCATGTGCGGCGTGAAGCTCGGCTTGTGCTTGCCGCGCAGGATGTTGGCGACGATCGAGGCGAGGCGGCCGACGACCAGGCCCTCGGCATCGATCAGATGCCACTTCTTCTCGATGGTGGACGGCGTCGCCACCTTCGTGGTCTTCATGAGCGCCTTCATGGCCTCAGTCTCCGAATGGGAACCGGCTCCGGTTCGTATAAAAGCAAGCGCGCGACCCGTTTCCGGATCGCGCCACGGCGGGGCTAATGACGATTCGTCCCGCGAAAGTCAAGCAACGGCGGGCATTTTTAGAAGGGTATTATGATACCCTATGGTCGGCGACGCCTTCGCGGCCGAGGGCGTGGCCGCCCCAGATCAGCGTCCCGAGCAGGATCGTGGCCATCGCCTGGTGCGCCACCGCGATCTCGATGCGCACGCCCGTCAGCAGGGTTGCGATGCCGAGCAGGATCTGTGCCACCACCGCCACCACCATCGCGGTCGCCGCCCGGCCGTTCCCCGCCTTCAGGGCGAAGCGCGCGATCGCCACCACGCCGACCAGCGCCACCCAGGCCCACCAGCGGTGCACGAACTGCACGGCGATGGGATTGTCGACGAGATTGCGGAGGGTCGACCATCCGGCATGCCAGCCGCCCGCCGGGAACCAGTCGTCGCCCATCTTGGGCCAGCTCGCAAAGGCATAGCCGGCGCGCAGCCCGGCGGTGAAGGCGCCGAGCATGATCTGGAGCGCGAGGATGACGATCGCGACCGCCGCCAGGGGCACGAGCCGCGCCGGCTTCGCCGCAGGATTGCGGGCGAGGACGAAGAGGTCGAGCGCCGTCCAGATCAGGTAGGAATAGATCAGCAGCGCCGTCAGCAGATGCACGGCAAGGCGGATGTGGCTCACCTCGGTGCGGAACTGGAGGCCCGAATAGACCATCCACCAGCCGACCACGCCCTGCAGCGCGCCGAGCAGGAAGATCGCCGCCGCCCGCATCCCATAGCCCTCGGGAATGGCGCGGCGCCACCAGAAGACCGCCAGCACCACGAACAGCAATGTGCCGATCCCGCGGGCGATCAGGCGATGGAGATATTCCCAGAAGAAGATGTGCTGGAAGCCCTCCAGCGTCATGCCCTGGTTGAACGCCTTATATTGGGGGATCGCCTTGTAGCCGTCGAACGCGGCCTGCCACTGCGCGTGGCCGAGCGGCGGGATCGCGCCCAGGATCGGGTCCCACTCGACGATCGAGAGACCGCTCTCGGTCAGCCGGGTGATGCCGCCGACGATCACGATCGCCAGCACCAGCGCGGCGACGACCATCAGCCAGGCACCGAACGCGCGGGGCGCTGGGCGGGGCGTGGCCGGGCGGCCGGGGAGGCGCAGCAGGGGAGGCGAGGCGAAGGCGTCGGACATGGCGGGGCTGTAGCGCGATGGGGATCGGGACGACAACGATTTCCGGTGCTCTTCTCCACTGTCCCTGATCATCCGTCACTCAGTGGAAGCTGGGGGCCCAGGCGGCCGGCGCGGTGCTCCAACGTCCTGGGATCCCAGCTTTCGCTGGTATGACGGGAGCGTGATGTGACGGGCCGCGAGAATTCTTTGAATGAGATATTGTATCATCATTCCGCTGGTGCCATATGCGCGGGCGATGGCGACGAACCTCCCCGAGTCCCCGCGCGAGCGGACCACCAACCGGCTCGATCGCCTCGCGATCGGGCTTTCCAGCCTCTGCCTGATCCACTGCGTCGCGACGGTGTTGCTCGCCGCCACCCTGGCCTCGGCCGGCGCGGCGCTGGCCAATCCGGCCTGGCACGAAATCGGCTTCGCGCTGGCCATGACGATCGGCGCGGTGGCACTGGGCCGGGGCTTCGCCGCGCACCGGGACGCGCGGCCGTTGCTGATCGGCCTCGCCGGATTGGCGCTGATGGGCGTCGGCCTGATCCGGGCGGAGGGCCTGCCCGAGATCGCCTCGACCATGGCGGGCGTGGTCCTGCTCGCCATCGCGCATCGCATCAACGCGCGCGGGCACCTTGCCGGAAGCCACCGCCACGCCTAAATTTGGCGGCATGGCCACCGCGACCAAGCACGCCCACGCGCATCATCACGGCGCCGCTCTCGCCCAGGCCGCGCAGGCGGAGCTCGAATCGCGCGGCGAGCAATGGACGCAGCTCCGTTCCGCCGTCTTCGACATCCTGAGCGGCTTCGAGAAGCCCGCCTCCGCCTACGACATCACCGAACAGCTGTCGGCCGCGCAGGGGCGCCGGATCGCGGCGAACAGCGTCTATCGCATCCTCGATCTGTTCGTGGGCAGCAACCTCGCCCAGCGGATCGAGAGCGCCAACGCCTATATCGCCAATCCGCATCCCGGCTGCCGGCACGACTGCATCTTCCTGGTCTGCGATCGGTGCGGGCAGGCGACCCACGTTGACAATGACGCGGTCGCGGCCAAGGTACGCGAGGCGGCCGAAAAGGTCGGTTTCGCGCCCGAGCGGCCGGTGATTGAGGTGCACGGTCTCTGCACCGATTGTGCCGCGAAAAGCACAGCTTCCTGAAAAGCTGCCCGATTTTTGCCGGAAATCCGCGCCACAAGGCCTCGCTCAAGATTAAGACTTGTTCACCGTTCGACAGGGCGAATGGCTTGGCGTAAGCAGCGCGGTCCAAGGAGATTCAAGTGTCGGAACGACCCGTTACCCCCCTGCTGGATACCGTTGATGTCCCCGCCGATCTGCGCAGGCTGAAGCCGGAGCAACTCCGCCAGCTGGCCGATGAATTGCGCGCGGAAATGGTCTCGGCGGTAGGCGTGACGGGCGGCCATCTCGGCTCGGGCCTCGGCGTGGTGGAACTGACCACGGCCATCCATTATGTCTTCAACACGCCCGACGACAAATTGATCTGGGACGTCGGGCATCAATGCTACCCGCACAAGATCATCACCGGCCGGCGGGACCGGATCCGCACGCTGCGTCAGGGCGGGGGCCTTTCCGGCTTCACCCAGCGCGCGGAGAGCGAGTACGATCCGTTCGGCGCGGCGCACAGCTCCACCTCGATCTCGGCGGCGCTCGGCTTCGCGGTGGCCAACAAGCTCGCCGGCAAGCCGGGCAAGGCGATCGCCGTCATCGGTGATGGATCGATGTCCGCCGGCATGGCCTATGAGGCGATGAACAATGCCGAGCAGGCGGGCAACCGGCTGGTCGTCATCCTCAACGACAACGACATGTCGATCGCGCCGCCGGTGGGCGGGCTTTCGGCCTATCTGGCGCGGATCGTGTCCAGCCGGCCCTTCCTGTCGCTGCGCGATCTCGCCAAGAAGTTCGCCAACAAGCTGCCGCGCCCGCTCGCGGAAGCCGCGCGCAAGACCGACGAATTCGCCCGCGGCATGACGATGGGCGGCACGCTGTTCGAGGAACTGGGCTTCTATTATGTCGGCCCGATCGACGGCCACAATCTCGATCATCTGATCCCGGTGCTGGAGAATGTCCGCGACGCCAAGGACGGCCCGGTGCTCATCCACGTCGTCACCAAGAAGGGCCATGGCTACGCGCCGGCCGAGCAGGCGGCGGACAAATATCACGGCGTCCAGAAGTTCGACGTCATCACCGGCGAGCAGGTGAAGGCGCCGGCGGGGCCGCCGAGCTATACCGGCGTGTTCGCCAAGGCGCTGATCGCCGAGGCGGAGCGCGATCCCACCGTGGTGGCGATCACGGCGGCGATGCCGTCGGGCACTGGCCTCGACAAGTTCCAGCAGAGGTTTCCGGAGCGGACCTTTGATGTCGGCATCGCCGAGCAGCATGCCGTGACCTTCGCTGCGGGCCTCGCCGCGCAGGGCATGCGGCCGTTCGCGGCGATCTACTCGACCTTCCTGCAGCGCGCCTACGATCAGGTGGTCCACGACGTCGCGATCCAGAACCTGCCGGTGCGCTTCGCGATCGATCGCGCGGGGCTGGTCGGCGCCGACGGCTCGACCCATGCGGGCTCGTTCGACGTCGCCTATCTCGCGACCTTGCCCAACATGGTGGTGATGGCGGCGGCCGACGAGGTCGAGCTGGTCCACATGGTCCACACCGCGGCGATGTATGACGACGGCCCGATCGCGCTGCGCTACCCGCGCGGCAACGGCCTTGGCATGGCTTTGCCGGAGACGCCGCAGCGGCTGGAGATCGGCAAAGGCCGTATCGTGCGCGACGGCAAGAAGGTGGCGATCCTCTCGCTCGGCACCCGGCTGGAGGAGGCGCTCAAGGCGGCCGATCGGCTCGACGCGCAGGGCCTCTCGGCCACGGTCGCCGATCTGCGCTTCGCCAAGCCGCTCGATCGCGACCTGATCCGCCGCCTCTGCGCCACGCACGAAGTGGTGGTGACGATCGAGGAGGGCGCGGTGGGCGGCTTCGGCGCGCACGTGCTGACGCTCGCCTCGGACGAGGGCCTGACCGACGCCGGCCTCAAGATCCGCACGCTGCGCCTGCCGGATGTCTTCCAGGCGCAGGACAAGCCCGAGAAGCAATATGCCGAAGCCGGCCTCGACGCGGACGGCATCGTCGAGACGGTGCTGAAGGCGCTGCGTCACAATTCGGTCGGCGTCCTCGGCGGCGCGCGGGCCTAACCTGCTTCCTGTCCCAAACCCGTTCGTGCTGAGGAGCCGCTGAGCGCAGTCGAAGCGGCATCTCGAAGCACCTGCGCGAAGCTCTTCGAGACGGGCCTTCGCCAAGCTCGGTCCCTCCTCAGGGCGAACGGAGAATCGGAGTTTCTAAAGATATATCTTGCGCAGCACACTATCTAAGATATATCTAAGAGCGACTCAGAAGGAGATAGTCACATCATGCGTTTTGGTTTTCATCATCGCGGTGGCCACGGCCACCATCACGACCATGCCGAACGGCATGGCATGCGCGGCGGCTTCGGCCGGGGGCGCGGGTTCGAGCATTTCGTCGCGGCCTTCGCCGAGGGCCGTGAAGGGCGCGGCGGCGGGCGTCGCCGGCTGTTCGACGGGGGCGAGCTCAGGCTCGTGTTGCTCCGCCTGATCGGCGACCAGCCGCGCCACGGCTACGACCTGATCCGCGCCATCGAGGAGCGCACCGGCGGCGCCTATGCGCCGAGCCCCGGCGTGGTCTACCCGACGCTCACGATGCTGGGCGACATGGGCCACATCGAGGAGCAGGCGTCGGAGGGCAACCGCAAGGTCTTCGCCACCACGGCCGAAGGCCGGTCGCTGCTCACCGAGAAGGCCGACGAGATCGCCGAGCTGATGGCGCGGCTCGATGGGCTGGGCGAGGCGCGCGAGCGTACCGACAGCGCCTCGATCCGCCGTGCCATGCACAATCTCAAGGCGGTCATCATCCACAAGCTGGCCGATGCCGAGATCGAGACGATCCAGGAAGCCGTCGCCCTCATCGACGAGGCGGCCGGCAAGATCGAGCGGCTCTGACCATGACGCGGCTGGAGCTTTTGCGCCGCCGCCTTGGTCTGGGATCTTCAAAATCCGCTCAGGCCGAGCCTGTCGAAGCCCTGTCCCTCTTCTCGAAGCGGAAGGACAGTCCCCTTCGACTGGGCTCAGGGCAGGCTTCGACAAGCTCGGTGCGAACGGAGAAAGGGATATGCATTCATGAATAGCACCGCCATCACCCCCACCACCCATGCCAGCCGTTACCTCCAGCAGCTCGCCAAGCACTGGTCGCACAAGCTGGAGGTCGAGTTCACGCCCGTCCACGCCACGATCCGCTTCCCGAGCGGGGCGGTGGCGACGCTGGAGGCCGGCGAGGAGGCATTGACCTCGACGATCGAGGCGCCCGATGCCGAGACGCTGACCCGGATGAAGACGGTCGTCGCCGAGCATCTCGATCGCTTCGCCTTCCGCGAGGCGCCTTTGCCTTTCGCCTGGTCGTCGTGAGGACGGGCAGCACGACCCCGTTCGTCCTGAGCTTGTCGAAGGACGGCCGCAGGCGCTGCGTCCGTGGCCCGCGCTTCGACTTCGCTCGGAGCGAACGGCATGAAGAGTCCGCCCCTAAACGGCGGGTTGCGACGAACGGACGACGAACGCCATTGCGCCCTCCGCCCGGTCACCGCACAATTGGCGGGTGACCAGGCAAGGGGGAGATGACAAGGACATGAGCGCACGCAACGAGGGCAAGTTGCCCGAGAATGTCGACCGTCTACACGGGGACAAGCGCTCCACCGTCGTGTCGGACGAGCTCAACAAGCTGCTGACGCTGCTGCGCGATTCGCTTCCCAAGGAGGCCGCGATCAGCTTCCTGTTCGACGGCAAGCTGCAGGTGCGGATCGACGTCCGCCAGCTGGAGCAGGTGCTGGCGATCGAGATGGTGCTGCCGACGCTGGGCGGCGGGATCTTCCATGATGTCCTGCGCGGGCAGGCGCCCAACCACAGCTTCATGCACCGGGTGACGGCGCGGGTCGATCGCTGAGGATCAGCCGGGCCGCCGGCTGCCGGGCCAGGGCACGCGCTGCAGGCCCGGCGTGCCCATGCTGCCGCGTTCGCGCTGGCGGCCGATGCGCAGATACTGGTCGACGAGGGCCTGGTTGACCTTGTCCCACTCATAAGCGCGGCTGGCGACGCGGCCGGCATGGCCGGCGGCCTGCCGCTTGGCATCTTCCTGCACGTAGCTGGCGAGCACATCGGCGAAGAAGTGGATCGCGCCGGGCCGCACCAGCTCGCCGGTGACGCCGGGCTCGACGAGGCTCTGGCTTCCCGTCGCATCCGCCGCGATCACCGGGACGCCCGCCGCCATCGCCTCCAGCGTGACGTTGCCGAACGTCTCGGTGACCGACGGATTGAACAGCACATCCATCGAGGCGGCGGCGCGGCCCAGATCCTTGCCGCCCTGAAAGCCGGCGAACACGGCATTTTCGGGCAGGCGCTTCTCGAACCAGTCACGCGCGGGGCCGTCGCCGACGATCAGCAGGCGGTGCTTCACGCCGCGCCGGGCGAGCTGGTCCGCCGTGTCGGCGAAGACGTCGAGCCCCTTTTCCATCACCAGGCGGCCGATATAGCCGATCGCCACCTCGTCGTCGGCGATGCCGAGCTGGCGGCGCCATGCCATGTCGCGCCGCTCGGGCGAGAAGATGTCGCGCTCCACCCCGCGCGACCAGATGCCGACATCGAAGTTCATGCGCTGGTCGCGCAGCATCTGCGCCATCGATTCGGACGGCGCGAAGATCGCGTCGCAGCGCCGGTAGAAGCGACGCAGGCCGGCCTCGATCAACCCTTCCATGAAGGCGAAGCCGTAATAGCGCGGATAGGTTTCGAAGCGGGTGTGCACCGAGGCGACCACCGGCAGCTTGTTCTTGTGCGCATGGCGGACGGCGGCATGGCCCAGCACCTCGGGCGAGGCGACGTGCATGATGTTGGGATCGAAGCGGTGGAGGTCCTTCTTGATCCCCGGCGTCAGCAGGATCGGCGCGCGATATTCGGCGCGGCCGGGCAGCGGCACCGCCGGCACGCCGACGAGATCGCCGACATGATCGAAGGCCGGCCGGTTCACCTTGGGGGAATAGATGCGCACCGCCGCGCCCTGCCTCAGCAGATATTCGACCAGCCGGTTGAGCGCCTGGTTGGCGCCGTCGCGCACGTAATTATAGTTGCCGGAGAACAGGGCAACGCGCAGGTCCGTCACGTCCATCGCCGGCTCATAGGCGCGCGCAGGCCTCAGGTGAAGAGGGCGCGCGCGTAACGAACGACCCCTTCATGGTTCGATCGCGCCCGGATCGTCGCGCACGGCGACCGGCTAGCATCCCGCCATGCCGCCACCGATGTTTACCAAAGGCCGGAGCCGCCGGGAGATTCATGCCGCGGCCCTCGCCGCGCTGGGCACCGCCCTGCTGCCGTTCGATGGCGGACATGCTTTCGGGAGACGATCCATGCCAGCCATCACCTGCTTCATCCGCTACCGGATCGATCCTGCCCAGCGGGAGGATTTTCGCCGTTATGCGGAGGCCTGGGCCACGATCATCCCGCGCCTGGGTGGTGCGCTGATCGGTTATTTCCTGCCCTGCGAGGGGACCAATGACATCGGCTGGGGGCTGATCGGCTTCGACAGCCTCGCCGCCTATGAAGCCTATCGCGTCCGGCTCAGGTCCGATCCCGAGGCCAGAGCGAATTTCGAATTCGCCCAGTCGCGCAAACTGATCCTGCGCGAGGAGCGGACCTTCCTCGAAAATGTGCCGGCCACGATGGGGCGCCCCGCGTCCGCCTGATCAGGAGCGCACCGCCCGGATGCCGAAGAAGCGGTGCAGGGCCTGCTCGCCCTGCGCGGAGACGAGCAGCGCGCGGGTGCCGGGCCGGCGATGGAACCAGCCGCGATCCAGCATCGCACCGAGCAGGGCCGCGCCGATCGCGCCCGCGACGTGCGGGCGGCGCTCGCTCCAGTCGAGGCAGGGGCGGCAGAAGACGCGCTTCGATGCGGCGATCCGCGCGAGATCGATGTCCATCGCCGCCAGCGTGCGGGTGCCGGCCGCCGATAGCGTGCCGATGCCATCGGTGGCGCCCGCTTCATCCAGCAACTGCGCGCCGATCTCCACCGCGATCCGGCCGGCCAGGTGATCGTAGCAGGATCGTGCCTCGCGCATCGCCGGATCGCGCGGGCCGCTGCCGCGCGGGGCGGCCATGGCGAGCGCGGCGCCCGCCACGTGCATCTGTTCGAGCAGGCGGGCGACATCCGGCGAGGCGAGGCGGTGATAGCGGTGCCGGCCCTGCCGCGTCATGGCGATCATCCCCGCGTCGGCGAGCTTGTGGAGATGGCTGCTCGCCGTCTGTGGCGCCACGCCCGCGCGATCGGCCAGCTCACGTGCCGTCAGCGCCCGCCCGTCGAGCAGCGCCACCATCATCGTGGCGCGCGCCGGATCGCCCAGCAGGGCGCCGATCTCCGCAATGGCCGCCGTCGTCACCATCGGGCGATCATAAACCGATGCGCGCGGCAACACTATCATGACGACCGAACCATGCCGCCCACCGCGTCGCAATGTTGCCAGCGCCCGCAAACATTTCAGCGGGGCGCAGCGTCGGGACATTCCATCGACACGGATCCGCGCGACGGCAAGCCGACCATGTTCCGAAGGGGAGGCAAAGATGCGTAAGACGTTGATGGTGATGCTCGCGGCCAGTGCCGTGAGCGGTACGGCGATAGCGGCCGACCAGTCCGATGCGGGCCGGCCGGGCTGGAATCGCGAGGCGATGCAGCAGCGGTTCGCGGCGCGGGAGGCGAAGCGGGCCGATGACATGATCGTCCTGCTGGGCCTGCGCCCGGACCAGCGGCCGGCCTTCGATCGCTTCCAGCAGGCGATGCACCCGCCGCATGACGGGCCGGGCGGCATGCGCGACGGCATGCACAAGCCCGGCGCCGCGGACGCGCCGATGCCGGCCCGGCTCGATGCGATGGAAGCGGCGATCGACCGGCATGGCGCGATGGCGAAGCAGCGCATCGCGGCGACGCGGACATTCTACGCCAGCCTGACGCCCGATCAGCAGCGCCGATTCGAGGCGCTGGAGGATCTGCGCCATGATCGCGGGCACGGGCATCGCGGCGGCCGGGGCGGTTCTCACCGGACGGGCGCGCCCGGAGGCCACCCGCCTGTCGCGCCGGTCGGCGGCTGACGGCGATCACCCGGGCAGTTTCGAACGTCGGCGCGGCGGGATCAGGCCGATCCCGCCGCGCTTTCACATTACCAAAAATTAGTCCGGGATGCAGAGCGCCGTCATCTTCGCCCGCCCATGGGCAGGGATCGGCTCCGTGGCCGCCGTCCTGGCGCACGAAGATCCTGCCATGCGATGAAGCGGAGCTTTCGCGAGTGTATTCTGTGTCCCGACGGGCGATGACGGCTGCGCGCCTCTCGCTTTCCCTCCGTCGCGCCGCGCTTCTGGTGGCCGGCAGCTTGTATGCGACGGCGATCCATGCCCAGAGCACGGCACCCGCCGGTGCCGCGCCGGCGAATGGCGGCTTCGCGAAGATGGACGCCGCCGAGGCCAATGAGGAAGCCAAGGACGCCATCCTCGTCACCGCGCACCAGCAGCATGGCGCGGTGGCGACCGACCTGCCGCCCGAGGTGACGCTCAATTCGGCCGCGATCGGCGCGCTGGGCGCGGCCGATCTCAACGAGGTGTTCGAGGATCTCGCGCCCGAATTCCGCAACGGCGCCAGCGAACCGGGCAAGGCGCGGCCGACGCCGATCGTGCTGGTGAACGGGCAGCGGATCGCCGGCTTCTCCTCGATCCGCGATCTTCCGCCGGAGGCCGTCCGGCGGATCGAGGTGTTTCCGGAAAAGGTCGCGCTGCAATATGGCTACGGCCCCGACCAGAAGGTCGTGAACGTCGTCCTGCGCAGCAACTATCATGCGCTCACGTTGCTCGGCCGCTACACGGCAGCGCCGGAAAACTGGCGCGGCGTCTATCGCGCGAAGGCGGACATGCTCCGGATCGGCGAGCATTCGCACTGGAATCTCGATCTCGACTACAGCCATCTCGATCCGATCTTCTCCGCCACGACGCTGGCTGATCCGGGCGCGACGCCGGCCGACGGCAGCGTCCCGGCGCACACGCTCGCCGCGCAGCGGGACGACCTGACGCTGAGCGGCGACCTCACCCGCGATTTCGGCGCGGTGACGGCCGATCTCACCGGGCGGCTCGATCTGGCCGGGGTGCAGAGCCGGCTCGGCCTCGCGGACGGGGATGGGGACCTGCTCGTCGAGCAGGGATCGCCCGGGCTCATCTCCGGCCCCCGCTACCGATCGGACCAGAGCGTCGACGCGCAGACCAGCCTGACCTTCAACGGCCGCCTCGACGGCGGGTGGCGCTGGTCCTTCGTCGGCCGGCTCGAAGACACCACGCGGAAGGTCGATACGGCCGATTCGCCGACGGCGGGGGGTTTCGATGCGATCCTGCTGCCGTCGCCGGGCATGCTCGGCAACCGGTGCGACGGCCCCGCGGATACGGGCTGCGTGGTGACGGAGACGCGCACGGCGAGCGGCGACTTCTATCTCAACGGCAAGCTGCTGCCTTTGCCGGCCGGCGAGATCAGCGCATCGCTGCGCGCCGGCTTCGCCTTTTCGGGCATTCGCAGCCAGTCGCCCCTGGCGAGTACCGAGTTCGACCGGAACCGGGACGAAGGCAATGTCCAGGCGAATATCGACGTGCCGATCACGACGAACCGGTCGCCGGTGGGCAAGCTGTCGATCGGCCTCAACGGGGAGGCGCGGCGCCTTTCGGATTTCGGCACGCTGTCCACCATCGGCTCCTCGCTGGAATGGACCCCGGTCAAGCCCGTGCAGATCGTCGCGTCCGTCCGGCGCGAGGAGCAGGCGCCGACCCTGCAGCAACTAGCGAACGGCACGCTCGTCACGCCCGATCTGCGCGAATTCGATTTCGTCACCGATGCGACCTCGATCGTGCAGCGGCTCGACGGCGGCAACAACGATCTCCAGCAGCAGCGCAACCGGGTCGCGAACCTGCGCATCCAGGTCAGCCCGCTGCGCTCGGCCAATCTCCAGCTCTCCGCCGACTATACGATCCAGCACACCCGCGATCCGATCGCGATCGTCACCGCCGCCACGGCGCAGACGGAGGCGGCCTTTCCGGAGCTCTTCACGCGGAGCGCCGACGGCTACCTGACCGGCATGGACGCGAGCCCGGTCAATCTCGTCCGGCGCGAGCAGCAGCAGCTGCGCTGGGGGATCAACTATTCCACCGCCTTCGGGCCGCACGATCCGCGGCCGGACGCCAATGGCAAGCCGGTGGCGCGCGACCAGTTCCAGATCGCGCTCTACGACACATGGCGCTTCCAGGACGATGTGGTGCTGCGCAACGGCCTGCCGCCCGTCGACCTGCTGAACGGCGGCCTGATCAGCGACACGGGCGGCACGCCCCGGCACGAGCTGGAATTGCAGACCACCGTGTCGACCCGGACATGGAGCGCCGACGTCAACGCCCACTGGCAGCTGCCGACGACCGTGCGGGCCGGGGAGTTCGGCGAGGATCGCCTCACCTTCACGCAGGGCGTCAACGTCGATCTCCGGCTGCAGATCAATCTATCCGCGCAGCGTTGGCTGACCCACCTGCTGCCCTTCCTGCGCGGCAAGCTCAACATCTCCGCCGACAACATCCTCGGCGCGCATACCAGCGTGCACGATTCGAACGGCATCGTTCCGCCGGCCTACAGCGAATCCTATCTCAACCCGACGGGGCGGACCTTCCGCATCACGCTGCGCAAGCGTTTCCACTAAGATCGGCCTATCATGGCGGGAAACAGGAGACCGCCATGGACGACCGATCGGTGCGCGCGGCGCTGGAGCGCCATTGGCAGGCGTCGGACGCCAACGATTTCGAGGCCGAGCACGCCATCTATCGGGAGGATGTCGTGCTCGATTATCCGCAATCGGGCGAGCGCATCCGTGGCCGGAGCAATATCCGGGAAAGCCGGCGTCTCCAGCCGAACGACAAGCGCTTCGCGGTGCGGCGCATCCTCGGCGCGGGCGCGCTGTGGATCACCGAGTTCACGCTCCGCTACGACGGCCAGCCGTCTTATGCGGTGAGCATCATGGAGTTTCGCGACGGGCTGGTCGCCCATGAGACGCAATATTTCGCGGAACGGTTCGATCCCGGCCCGTCCCGCGCGCATCTCGTGGAGCTGCGCGCGGTGGAATGACGGAGAACGCCAGACGGCGGGCGATGGCACGCACGCGAACCTCGCTCGGTACGATCGACGACAGGACCGCGATCGACCCATTCAGAACCGGAAGCCCACCGTGCCCGTCCAGGTACGCGGATCGCCGTAATAGACCGTCTGGATGTTGCCGACCGACGAGAATTCCTGTGCGTCCGTCTTGTAGATGGTGTTGGCGGCATTCTTCACGCCGCCGCGCAGATACCAGCGGCCGGTCGGGTCGTCATACTGGACATAGGCGTTGAACAGCCAATAGCCGTTCTCGTAAAGGCCCGGCCGGTTGTCGACCGAGAGCCATTGCTTGTCCACGAAGCGGGCGTCGCCGCCCACCGTGATGGTGCCGGCGCCGTTCAGGTCGACCGCATAGTCGCTGCCGATGCTGGCCGAGAGCGGCGGGGCGAAGGCGGGCTTGCAGGTGATGTGCGCGCCGGTCGGGTTGCAGGAGAAGGCCGGGGCGCGGCGGGCATCGTCGAAGCGCAGATATTTGGCGTTGAGATAGCCGACGTCGGCGCGGATCGACCAGGCTCTGGTCGGCTTGATCGCCAACTCGGTCTCGATGCCCCAGATGCGCAGCTTGCCGGCATTGACCACCGGGAAGGAGCCGCCCGCGATACCGGTCGTGCCGCCGCCGACGCGCGCCTGGAAATCCTTGTAGTCGCTGTAGAAGACATCGCCCGACAGGCTGACCCGGCCGCCGAGGAAGCTGCCCTTGGCGCCGGCCTCGTAGGTCCACACCGTCTCGGGCTTGAAAGAGGGGACGATGACGGTCTTGCCGTCGATCACCTGGGTCACGTCGCCGAGCCCGTTGACGCGGCCGTTGAACCCGCCCGACTTGAAGCCGCGCGAGGCGGACGCATAGAGCAATGTGTCGCGGGTGGGCTTGTAGGAGAGGGTGAAGCTCGGCGTCCAGGCGTGGAAGTCGACATGGTCGAGATCGGTGTAGGGCGCCGGCAGCGAGCCCGGGAAATCGAACGGCGGCGAGGCCGCGCCGGCCAGGATCGTGTAGGTCGAGCGGACATAATGCTTGCGCTCGCGGGTATAGCGGATGCCGGCGGTGGCGGAGAGCTTGTCGGTGAAATCGTAGGTCAGCTGGCCGAAGGCGGCATAGCTCTGGGTCGACTGGAAGTCGGTGATCGGTCGCTGGAAGGTCACCGGCGTGCCCAGCAATTTGATATAATCGTCGTCCAGCGAGAGCTGGTTCGAGCGGATATGCTCGTTCAGATAATAAAGACCGGCGACGCCCTTGAGCGGGCCGTGATCATATTTCAGCTGCACCTCCTGGCTCACCTGCCGCTGGCGCACGCCGACATAGGCATCGGCGAGCTGGAGCTGGGTCGCGTCGAAATCGAGCCAGTAATTGGGCTTCAGCTTGCGATAGGCGGTGATCGAGGTGAGCGTGAAGGCGTCGTTCAGCTCGACATCGGCGGTGAACGCCACGCCCCAATGGTGGAGCGTCTGGTCCTGCCCGGGCTTGAGGCTGGTCGAGGCCTTATAATCGTAGGCGCCATAGGGATAAGCGGGCGAGATCACCTGCTGCGCGCCGGTCAGGAGATCGACATTGGTGAGCGGTGCGGTGGCGTAGCCGAGCGTCGGGCGGGTGTGCTGGCGGGTATAGTCGCCCGCCAGCGTCAGCTCGACCTTGTCGGATGCCTTGTAGCGCAGGATGGCGCGGCCGGCCTGGGTATTGCGGTCGTTATAGTGGCGACCGGTCAGCGGGTCCTCCACCGTGCCGTCGCGCCGGTCGTAGACGCCGGCGAGGCTGATCGCGAGCCTGTCTGCGACGAGCGGGATCGTGACGTAGGCGTTGGCGAGCTTCTGGTCGTAGGAGCCGTAGGTGACGTTGCCGCTGGCGTGGAAGGCCTCGAGATCCGGCTTCTTCGAGATGACGTTGACCGCGCCGCCGATCGTGTTCTTGCCGTAGAGGGTGCCCTGCGGCCCGCGCAGCACCTCGATATGATCGACGTCGAACAGGTTGAACAAGGCGCCCTGGATGCGGCTGATATAGACGCCGTCGACATAGACGCCGACCGCCGGATCGAAGGTCTGCAGCGCGTCGGGCTGGCCGATGCCGCGGATGAAGATGTTGGCGTTGCTGGTGGAGCCCCGGCCCTGGACCAGATTGACGTTGGGCGCGGTGCCCTGGATGCCCGAAAGGTCGATGGCCTGCTGCTTGGACAATTGGTCGGCGGTGAAGGCGCTGACCGCGATCGGCACGTCGATCAATTTCTCCGCGCGCCGGCGGGCGACCACCACGATCTCGTTGCCCGATGGCGGCTCCGGCCTCCGCAGATCCGCGATGACGACGTCGGAGCCGCTGTCCGCCGGCGGGGTCGGTGCCTGCTGGGCATGGGACGGCGCGACCGCCAGCAGCGCGGTGCCGAGCGCGAGTCGAGTGCGAAGAGCGGCGATGCTGCGGGCCATGGAAAGCGTTCCTCCTCCTGAACCGGGCGACCTCCTGCGCTGGGGTTGCTCCGGCTTGGGATGTTCTTTACTGAAACCTGAACCGGGTTTCAACTTTACAAATGTCCGGTGACGAAACGAGGCGAGGATGAAGGGCGCAGACGCGGAGACCGGGGGGACGAAGACGCCGCGCACCGAGCGCGGGCGCCGCACGCTGCGCGCGCTGCTCGACGCGGCCGCCGACGAGTTTGGCGAGAAAGGCTTCCACGATGCCGCGATCGCCAAGATCGCCGAGCGGGCCGGCACCGCGATCGGCAGCTTCTACACCTATTTCGACTCCAAGGAGGCGATCTTCCGCGCGCTGGTGCGGGACATGAGCCGGCAGGTGAAGGAGCATGTCGTCCCCACCATTCTGCGCGCGCCGGATCGCCTGTCGGGCGAACGGGCCGGGATCGAGGCATTCATCGACTTCGTGCGCCACCACAAGGCGCTCTACACGATCATCGACCAGGCCCGTTTCGTCGCGGCGGACGCGCATCACGATCATTATCAGGGCATTGCCGACGGCTACCGCGCCAGCCTCGATCAGGCGGCCGCGAAGGGCGAGATCCGCCCCGGCGACAACGAGGTGCGCGCCTGGGCGATCATGGGGATGAACGTGTTCCTGGGCCTGCGCTACGGCGTCTGGAGCGACGACGGCAGGGCGGACGACATCGCCCGCGCGGCCAGCGAACTGATCGCGTCAGGCTTGTCGCATCAGGCCGTGCCAGCCCAATAGGTATCGCGGATGAGCCGCTTGTAGAGCTTGCCGGTGGGATGGCGCGGCAGTTCGGGCAGGAAGTCGATGCGGCGTGGCACCTTGATGCCCGAAAGGTGGCGGCGCGCGAAGCCGTCCAGCTCGGCGGCGAAGTCCGGCCCGGCATCCGCCCAGTCGAGCGGCTGGATCACCGCGACGACCTTCTCGCCCATTTCCTCGTCGGGCGCGCCGATCACGGCGACATCGGCCACGCGCGGGTGGGTGATCAGCAGGTTCTCGATTTCCTGCGGATAGATATTCACGCCGCCGGAGATGATCGTGAAGCTCTTGCGATCGGTGAGGAAGAGATAGCCCTCCTCGTCGAGCCGGCCGATGTCGCCCAGCGTCGTCCAGCCCATCGCGTTGCGGCTCTCCGCCGTCTTGGCGGGGTCGTTATGATATTCGAAGGGCAGGCCGTCCGCGAAATAGACGAGGCCTTCGCGCCCCTGCGGCAGCGGGTTGCCGTCCTCGTCGCAGATGCGCGCCTGGCCGACCATCGAGCGGCCGACCGATCCCGGCTTGCGCAGCCAGTCGGCGGAATCGAGCGCGGTCAGGCCGTTGCTTTCGGTGCCGGCATAATATTCCCAGAGGATCGGCCCCCACCAGTCGATCATCTGGCGCTTGACCGGCACCGGGCAGGGCGCCGCCGCATGGACCGCGACGCGCAGCGAGGATACGTCGTGGCGGGCGCGATCCGCCTCCGGAAGCTTGAGCATGCGGACGAAATGGGTGGGCACGAACTGTCCGGCGGTGACGCGGTATCGCGCGATCAGTTCGAGCGCGAGTTCGGAATCGTAGCGTTCCATTAGGATCACGGTGCCGCCCAGCCGCTGCACCAGCATCGACCAGCGCAGCGGCGCCGCGTGATAGAGCGGGGCGGGGCAGAGATAGACGGTATCCGCATCGAAGCCGAATTGCTGGCGGGCGAGCGGCTCGATCGGCGGCGGCGTGTCGATCGGGCCGGCGGGCAGGGGCGCGAGCACACCCTTCGGCCGTCCCGTCGTGCCGGAGGAATAGAGCATGTCGCCGCCGTGGGATTCGTCCGCGATCGGGGTCTCCGGCATCGCCGCGCGCTCGGCGAGGAAATCGCGGTAGCCCGGTGACGGCGAAGCCAGCATGAAGGGGGTGACGCCGTCGGGCAGCCGCCCCATCAGCGTCTCGGCGGTCTCGCGCAGCGCCGGCGAGGCGATCAGCAATTGCGCCCCGCTGTCGCGCAGGATGAAATCCGCCTCGTCGGTCTTGAGACGCGAGGAGATGCAGACGAGATAGAGGCCGGACCGCTGCGCCGCCCAGGCGATCTCCAGGAAAGCCGGGTGGTTGTCCAGCAGCACGGCGATCCGCGCGCCGCGCCGCAACCCCAGCCGCCGGAGCAGGTGGGCGCCCTGGTTCGATCGCGCGTCGAGCTCGGCATAGGTGGTGACCTCGCCGCCGATGGCCATGACCAGAGCGGGCTTGTCGGGCGTGATCCGCGCCGCCTGCGACGGGTGCATGGTCATCGGGTCAGGCCGGCGCCCGGGCCTTGCGGATCGAGACGGTCTGCGGATTGGTATATTCCATCAGCCCGTCAATGCCGTTCTCCGCGCCGAGGCCGGATTGCTTGTGGCCGCCGAAGGTGGCGAAGGGCGAGAGATTCTGCATCTCGTTGATCCACACCGTGCCGGCCTCCAGCCGCTGGGCGATGGCGGCCGCCGCTGCCACGTCGGCGGACCAGACGGAGGCGGCGAGGCCGTAGATCGTCGCATTGGCGCGGCGCACCACCTCGTCGACATCGTCGAAGCGGAGCAGCGGCAGCACCGGGCCGAACGCTTCCTCCTGCACCACGCGGCTGTCCTCGGGCGGGTTGTCGACGATCGTCACCGGGATGAAGAAGCCGGGGCCGTCGGGCACGTCGCCGCCGATCAGGAAGCGATGGCCGCTGGCGTGCGAATCCGCGATCAGCGCCTTCACCCGCTCATATTGCTGCCGGTTCTGGATCGGCCCCATGCGGATGCCTTGCGCGAAGCCATCGCCCACCCGCACCGTCCCGGCATAAGCGAGGATCGCCGCCTTGAGCCTGTCATAGACGTCGGCATGGACGTAGAGGCGCTTCACCGCGATGCAGATCTGGCCGGAATTGCTGAACGCCGCCCAGGAGATCTGCTCGGCCGCCGCCTCGACATCGACATCGGGCAGGACGATCGCGGGATCGTTGCCGCCCAGCTCCAGCGTCACCCGCTTGAGGTTGGCGGCGGCGCTGGCCATCACGCGCTTGCCGGTGGCGGTGGAGCCCGTGAAGCTGACCTTGTCGACCCCGGGATGCGCGGTGACGAGCGGGCCGAGATGGTCGCCGCCGGTGACGATGTTGAGCACGCCCGGCGGCAGCACCGCGCGCAGCGCTTCGCCGAGCTTGAGCATGGTGAGCGGCGTGAAGGGAGAGGGCTTCACCACCATCGTGTTGCCGGTGAGCAGAGCGGGCGCGATCTTCCACAGCCCCAGCAGCACCGGATAATTCCACGGCACGATCCCGGCGACCACGCCGATCGGCACGCGATGCGTTTCGGAGCGGCGTTCGTCGCTGTCCTCGTTGACGGTGACGGGCAGGTCCAGCCCGGCGACGGCGTTGCACCAATATGCGGCGCCGCCGATTTCGCCCCGCGCATCGTCGAGCGGCTTGCCCTGCTCGGTGGTGAGCAGGCGCGCGAAATCCTCGACATGGTCGGAGAGCGTCTTGCCGATCGCGCGGACGAAGGCGCGGCGCTCCTCCTGCGATCGCGCCCGCCAGCCGGGAAAGGCCGCGCGGGCGGCGGCGACCGCCGCATCCAGTTCGGCCTCGCCCGCATCGGGGATCGCCGCGATCACGGCCTCGGTGGCGGGATTGACCACCGCGATCGTGGCGTCCGCACCGACGGCGCGGCCGCCGATGGTCATGCTGTAATCGGCATCGAAATGCATCAGCGTCCGCCCTCCGTGCCGGTCAGCAGCACGACCTTCACGCACCGGCCCTCATGCTGATCGCGCACGGCCCGGTTGATGTCCTCCAGCCGATAGGTCTGGATCAGCCGATCGAACGGGAAGCGGCCCTGCCGGTGCAGGTCGATCAGTTCGGGAATGAAGCTGTCGGGTTCGCTGTCGCCCTCGATGATGCCCTTCACCGTGAAACCGAAAGTGATCGCGGCGACCAGCGGCACCGGCAGGGCGGCATCCGCGGCCGCGGGCACGCCGACCAGGCCGATCACGCCGTGCGAGGCGAGATAGCCGAACGCCGTTTCCAGCGCGGGAACGAAGCCACTGGTATCGAAGGCATAGTCCGCGCCCCACGGCACGATCGCGCGGACCTGTCCGGCGACGTCGCCCGCCGTAGGATCGATCGCGTGGGTGGCGCCGAGTTCCAGCGCCAGCGCGCGGCGCGCGGCCTTGGGCTCGATCACGATCACCTCCGCGCAGCCCCGGACGGCACCGGCCATCACCGCGCTGAGGCCGACGGTGCCGGCGCCGATCACCACCAGCGCCGATCCGGCTTCGCAGGCGAGCGAGCGCATGATCGCACCGGCGCCGGTCTGCACGCCGCAGCCGAGTGGCGCGTAGATAGCGCTTTCCAGCGCGGGATCGATGCGCACGAGGTTGCGCTCATAGGCCAGCGCGTGGGTGGCGAAGGAGGATTGGCCGAAGAAATGGCTGGAAACCGGCTCGTCACCCGCCCGGATCGCCTTGCTGCCATCGGGCCGCCGGCCGAGGAAATTCAGCTCGGGCAGGTGCCGGCAATAAGCGGAATGCTCGGCCGCGCAGCGCACGCAGGTGCCGCAGGAGCGGAAGGTCAGCAGCACCTTGTCGCCGGGCCGGACCTTGGCGACGTTCGCGCCGACGCGCTCGACCACGCCCGCGCCCTCATGGCCCAGCACCGCCGGCAGCGTCACCTCCGTCTCCATGTCGCGGAAGACGAGATCGGTGTGGCACAGGCCCACGGCCTCGATGCGGACGAGCACCTCGTCGTCGCGTGGATCCTCGAGCTCCACCGTCTCGATCCGGAAGTCGCCTTCGCGCGCGCGGGCGACGGCGGCGGTGATCTGCATGGGGCGTTCATCCTCCCGGCGGGCGTGATTCATTTAATCACTCAATTACATAAAGCTGTCAAGCCGATGTGCTCGCGTGCGACTTATGCCTCGACAGCCATATAATGATGCGATTACCTACGCCATGCGTGATTGTCGGCGAGGTGACGAATGGGTGCGAGACCGGCGGTCCGTCCAATGAGGGCAGAGAATGCGGCGGGGCAGAAGCTGAGCGCCCGCGATGCGCTGCTCCAGGCGGCGGGCGAGCTGATATTGTAGCGCGTGTTGGTGTCGGACACGAAAGGCGCGATCTGCGGGTGGGTGCAGCTGGTGTGCCAGGCCTCCATGAAGGCTTCCATGACGGCCTTCCAATTGGCGTGGATGACCTTGGCGACATAGACGGAGGTGGTGCATTCCTCGTGCGGCCAGCGGGCGAAATGCTCGGGCAGCGGGTGGAGATAGTCCAGCAGGCTCGGGCCGCCGGGCTCCTCGCGCAGGAAGATGTAGCCGCCCCAGCGATCCACCTCGGCCTCGGGCAGCTTCATCCCGTCGTCCTCGAGATGCGGGAAGTCCCAGCGGCAGGGAATGTCCTTCACCGTCCCGTCGAGGTTCCAGGCGAAGCCGTGATAGGGGCAGTGAAGCATGGTGGCGGGGCCGCTCTCCGACCGGATGCGGCGGCCGCGATGCAGGCAGACATTGTGGAAGGCGCGGACCGATCCGTCCGCCTGCCGGCACAGCAGGTAGGACCGCCCGGCATTCTCGTAGACGACCACGTCGCCGGCCTCGGGCATGTCCTCGTCGCGTGCCGCCATCTGCCAGACGTGCGGCCACATCTTCCCGATCTCGGCCCGGAAGAAGGCGTCTCCGGTATAGCGGTCCGTCGCCAGCGGCGCGGACCCGCGATATTCGTACACCTCCTTCGCCATGAATTCCGGCACCGGCCGCGAATCCGCCGCCACCAGATCATCCCACGACACGCCGGGGCAGCGCGCCTCCCCGCCCCCGACCCCAAGCTCAGGATCCCGATCCGACATCGCTCCGCCCTCGCCAATTTATTACTTGGTCAATTAATGAAGGCGAAGGGCGGCCGAGTCAATTCACGATGAGCGCAAGGCAGGGCGGATCGCAGGCCCGTCAATAATGGTAGCGCAACGTGGCGCCGAAGGTGCGCGGCGCGCCCAGGAAGGCATCGAGCACGCCGGTCGCGTTGGTCGGCACGTTCTGGAAGCCGTTGTCGAACGCCACCTGCTTGTAATGCGTGTCGAACATGTTCTCGGTCCACATCTCGACGCTCCAGCGCTGGTTGCGCGGGCCGAAGCCCAGCCGCGCATTGGCGAGGATGTAGCCCTTCTGGCTCTTGCCCGGATCGAGATCCGATCCGGTATTGTAGCGCGAGGAATATTTGGCCCCCATGTTGAAGCGGAGCTGGTAATCCTCGCCCACCGGCTGGGTGTAGGTGCCGGACAGCGAGGCGGAATAAAGCGGCGCCAGCGACATGCGCGAATGGCGCCCGCCCTGGAATTCCGTCCGGAGCTCCAGGTCGGCCAGCTGTCCGCTCGTCAGGTGATAGCGCGTGTCGGCGACGGTGAGGCCGCCCTGGAAGGTGAGGCGCGGCGAGGCGAACCAGACGAAATCCGCGTCGATACCCTTGCTGATCACCTTCGGGATCGAATCGACCACGAAGACGAGGCCATTGAACGTGTTGAGCTGGAAGTTCTTGTAGCTCTGGTAGAAGAGCGCCGCGTTGAGCAGCAGCTTGCGATCGAGCAACGTCGCCTTCTCGCCGACCTCGAACGCATTGTTGGTCTCGTCATGGAAACGCGTGTCGCGGATCGGCGTGATCACCGCCGGGCTGCCGGGCAGGCAACCGGGCAGGCCGACCGTGCACTGGACGCGATCGAGATTGAACCCACCCGCCTTGTAGCCGCGTGCATAGGAGGCGTAGATCATCAGTTCGGGGCTGAAACGATAAGCAAGCTTGGCCGTCCCGGTCGGCACATGCTCCTTGTGCGACTGGCGGTTGGTGAAATTGTTGTAGCCGGGGCTCAGGAAGGGCAGGCACATCGTCTCGTTGACGCTGGCCAACTGCGCCGCCGCCGCCGGATTGACCGCATTGAGGATGGCGAAGGCGTTGTTGGCGGCCGCGCAGCCCGTGCCGTTGCCGATGTTGCTGCTCGTCTGGTTCAGGATCTTGTCGTCGATCGAATAGCGAAGGCCGACATTCAGGCTGAGCGCGTCGCTGAAATGATAGGTCTCGTTGGTGAACAGCGCATAAGTCTTGTCGAGCTGGCGATAGCGATCGAGCGAACCCGATCCCGCCGCATAGTTGACGCCGCCGACGAAGGGGAAGGTCAGCCCGGTCTGCAGGAAAGTCGGATCGGGATGGCCTTCGACCAGCGAGGAGAAGAGCAGGCTGAGATAGGGCGTGAAATCCTTGCCGACGCGGATGCTGGTATTCTGGTTCAGTTTTTCGTGGCTGTAGAAGCCGCCGATCAGCCAGTCGAGCTTGCCCGAGGTGCCGGCATAGCGCAGCTCCTGGCTGAAGGTGCGGAACCGGGTGGAATTGCTGTTGTCGGGCGGCAGGTAATCGATGTCGGCGGTGGAGAAATCGGCGTCGAAGCCGGCGGTGGTCTTCCAGTCGCGATAGGCGGTGATCGAGGTGAGCGTGCCCGGCCCCAGCTCCCAATCGGCCTGTAGCGAGATCCCGCCGTCGCGGATGCGCTGGCCGTCGGGCTGGTTGGCGTAGGCGTTGCGCTTGTAGGGGTGGGCGGGATCGCCGTCATTGCCGCCGAGCGCCGCGACGATGGCGTTGGCGAGGTTGGGAGCCGGGGCCTGGCTGGCGCGCGTGATGACCGCGATGCAGCATTCCTCGTGCCGGCGCGAATAATCGGCGATCACCCGCGCCTTGAAGGTTTCGGTCGGCGTGAAGAGCAATTGCCCGCGGATCGTGTAGAAATCGCGGTTGGTGTCGTGGGTCGAGGTGCGCGGACCGCGTCCGGTGTCGACATCGAAGAAGCCGTCGCGATGGCGGTCGGCGAAATAGAGGCTGGCGGCGAGCGTGTCCGACACGATCGGGCCGGTCACCTCGGCGGAGCCGCCGATGGCGCCGTAATTGCCGGCCTCCAGCTCGGCATCGATGCCGAACCTATTCTTGGGCGCGGCGGTGAGGATGTTGATCACGCCGGCGGTCGCGGACTTGCCGAACAGGGTGCCCTGCGGACCCTTCAGCACCTCGATGCGATCGACATTGCCGAGATCGCCGAAGCCGACGCCGTTGCGCGGGCGATAGACGCCGTCGATCACCACGCCGACCGAGGATTCGAGGCCGGCATTGTCGCCCACCGTGCCGATGCCGCGAATGCGCGCGGTGGTGGAGGCCTCGCTGGTCGTCGAGGTGACGAGCAGGCCGGGCGCGAGCAAGGCGAGATCCTTGATGTCCTTGACGCCGCTGTCCTGCAGCAATTGGCGCGTCACCGTGGTGACGACGATCGGCACGTTCTGGAGGTTCTCCGATCGTTTCTGCGCGGTGACGATGATCTCGTCGACGCTGGTCGGCGCATTGTCGGTCGCGACCGGCCAGGGCGCGGTCTGGGCGATGGCGGGCAGTGGATTCATGGCGAACAGTGCCGCGCCGGACGTGGCCAGGCACAGCTTGGTCTTGATGTGCATCAGACGATCCCCTTCCTCTCCCGATGGGCCGATGCGGGCTGGGGCTTTGCACCTCCTCACCCTGCCTCGCGCCCGATGCTTCGGTGCGCGATCGCTCATCCAGTATGGCGAGGATGATCCATGGCTTGGCGGGCGTCAAGTCGAATTGAATATGAAGTATGGCGGGAGAGATGCTCCGAAACGGATCGCGATCAGGCGCGATTTCTCGCCGCCATGCACAATGGCGCAGCGCCTAGACCTGCGATAGCTGGAAAACGCGCGAACCGCTTCACCGGATCGCGGTGGACAGTATTTTGAAAATAGGGTCAACGGCACCGCGTCATCGGACGCCGTGCCGTCGGACCCTCGGGACGGATCGGATGCCGCCCTAGTCCGAGCTATCCGCCACGCGTACGACCACCTTGCCGATCGCCGACCGGCTGGCGAGACGCGCGATCGCTTCGCCGCCCTGGTCGAGCGGATAGACCCGATCGATGCGGGGGCGGATGCGGCCCTGTGCCCACCAGTCCATCAATTGCGCGACATGGCGGCGATGCCGTTCGGGCTCGCGGGCGATGAACGCGCCCCAGAAGACGCCCCGCACGTCGCAGGCCTTGAGCAGGGTGAGGTTGAGCGGCAATCGGGGGATGCCGGCCGGGAAGCCGACCACCAGATAGCGCCCTTCCCATGCGATGCTGCGCAAAGCCGGCTCGGCATAATCGCCGCCGACGGGATCGTAGATGACGTGCGCGCCCTCGCGCCCCACGGCTTCCTTGAACAGTTGCGCGAGCGCCTTGGAGCCGTCCTTGTCGAACGGCCCGCGCCCATAGACGATCGTGCGGTCCGCGCCGGCGGCCGTCGCGGCGGCGGCTTTTTCCTCGCTGGAGACGGCGGCGACGACGGTCGCCCCCATCGCCTTGCCGATCTCCAGCGCCGACAGGCCGATGCCGCCCGCCGCGCCCAGCACCAGCAGCGTCTCGCCCGCCTTCAGCGCCGCCCGGTCGACCAGCGCGTGGATCGAGGTGCCGTAGGTGAGGAGGAGGGCGGCCCCCTCCACCGGATCATACCCCTCGGGAAGACGGATCACCTGGTCGGCCGGCACGACGATCTGTTCGGCAAGGCCGCCATGGCTGCAGAAGGCGATCAGGCGATCGCCCGGCGCCCAGCCGGTCACGCCCTCGCCGATCGCGTCCACCACGCCGGCGATCTCGTTGCCGGGCGCGAAGGGACGCGGCGGCTTGAACTGATACTTGTCCTCGATCACCAGCACGTCCGGATAATTGATCGCGCAGGCGAGGACGCGCACGCGCACTTCGCCGGCACCCGGCTCGGGCGTCGGCACGTCGGTGAGCTGGAGCGTCTCGGGGCCGCCCGGCGTGACGGAGAGCAAGGTCTTCATCACAGCACCTCGAACAGGCCGGCGGCGCCCATGCCGCCGCCGATGCACATGGTGACGACGACATGGCGCACGCCGCGCCTCTTCCCCTCGATCAGCGCGTGGCCGACCATGCGCGCGCCCGACATGCCATAGGGATGGCCGATCGAGATGGCGCCGCCATCGACATTGAGCCGGTCGTCCGGAATGCCGAGCTGGTCCTGGCAGTAGAGCACCTGCACCGCAAAGGCCTCGTTCAACTCCCAGAGGCCGATATCCTCCACCCGCAGGCCGAAGCGGGTCAACAGCCTGGGCACTGCGAAGACCGGGCCGATGCCCATCTCGTCGGGCTCGGTGCCGGCCACCGCCATGCCGACATAGCGACCGAGCGGCACGAGGCCGCGCTCCGCCGCCAGCCCGGCCTCCATCACCACGCAGGCCGAGGCGCCGTCCGAAAGCTGCGAGGCATTGCCGGCGGTGATCACGCCGCCCTCGACCACCGTCCTGAGCGCGGCGAGGCCTTCGGCAGTGGTGTCCGGCCGGTTGCCTTCGTCCTTGGCGAGCGTGACCTCCTTGCGCGAGGTCTCGCCGGTCGCCTTGTCGGTGACGGTCATGGTCGCGGTGACGGGGACGATCTCGGCATCGAAGGCGCCGGCGGCCTGCGCCCTGGCGGTCAGTTGCTGCGAGCGCAGGCCGTAGGCATCCTGCCGTTCGCGCGAAATGCCGTAGCGCTTCGCCACCACCTCGGCGGTCTGCAGCATCGGCATGTAGACATCCTTGTGCATCGCCAGCAGCTCGCGATCGGGCGCGACCCGCAATTCGGGCGTCTGCACCATCGAGATGGATTCGACCCCGCCCGCGACGATCACGTCCATGCGATCGACGATCACCTGCTTGGCGGCGGTCGCGATCGTCATCAGGCCGGACGCGCATTGCCGGTCGATGGTCATGCCCGCGACCGTCACGGGGAGGCCGGCGCGCAGCGCGGCGGTGCGGCCGATCGTGTGCTGAACGCCCTGCGGCAAAGCGGCGCCGATGATGCAATCGTCGACCTCGGCCGGATCGATGCCCGCCCGTTCGACGGCGGCCCGGATCGCGTGCGCCGCGAGGGTGGGCGAGGGCGTGGCGTTGAAGGCGCCGCGATAGGCCCGGCCGATCGGCGTGCGGGCGGTGGAAACGATGACGGCGTCGCGCATGCGTGTCTCCTGTCGGGAGGGTCAGATGATGAAGCGGGTGAGCCAGGTGGCGACCAAAGCGGGTTTCTGGATACCCTCGATCTCCACGACGATCTCATGGGTCTGCTGGAACTGGCCGGGCGCGACCTCCTCGATCGCGACGAGCGTGGCGGCGGCGCGGATGCGGCTGCCGGAGCGCACGGGGTGGATGAAGCGTACCCGGTCCAGCCCGTAATTCAGGCCCATCCGGATCGCCGGCATCTCCGGGCGCGGGATCGAGGCCTGGAGCGGCGCCAGCAGCGAAAGCGTCAGGAAGCCGTGCGCGATGGTGCCGCCGAGCGGCGTGGCGGCGGCGCGGGCGGGATCGACATGGATGAACTGGTGATCGAGCGTCGCATCGGCGAAGCGGTCGATCATGGCCTGGTCGACCGTCATCCAGTCCGAATGGCGCACGACACCGATCTCGGCGGCGAGCGCGTCGGTCCCTCCACTCACGCCGCGCGGCCCAGCGCGATGTAGCGGCCGAGATGATGGTCCTCGTCGCCGAGCTGGTGACCGATCATGGTCAGCCGCTTGGCGAAGTGGGACAGCGGCAGCTCCCAGGTCATGCCGATGCCGCCGTGCATCTGGATCGCCTCCTCGGCGGCGAGCGTGCCGGCCCGGCCGATCGTGTATTTGGCGGCCGAGACGGCACGCTCGCGCTTCGTCCGGTCCCCGTCGAGCGCATCGGCGGCGTTGATCGCGGCGGAGCGAGCCTGCTCGATCTCCAGCGCCACCGTCGCCATGCGGTGCTGCAGCGCCTGGAACTTGCCGATCGGCACGCCGAACTGCTTGCGGGTGCGCAGATAGTCGAGCGTTGCGGCCTTGAGCACGTCCATCACCGCCACTGCTTCCAAGGCGAGCGCGACGATCCCGGCGGCGACCGTTTCCTCGATCAGTGGATAGGCGTCGTCCGATATCAGGGTTGCCGGGGTCGCCTCCAGCGCGAGTTCGCCGCCGCGCCCGCCATCGATCAGCGGATAGCCGCGGATCGCGAGGCCCGGCGCCGCCCGATCGACGAGGAACAGGCCGATCCCGGCCTCGTCGCCGGGGGCGCCCGCGATGCGCGCCGAGACGAGGATGCGGTCCGCCGCCTCGACCTGAGGGACGACCGCCTTGTGGCCGGTGAGCGTCCATCCGTCGCCGCTGCCGGCCGCGCGCGTCTCGACCTCCGCGAGGTCGTAGCGGCTCTGCGGTTCCTCGTGCGCGAAGGCGACGAGCGTGGTGCCGGCGATCGCCTCGCCGAGCAGCGTCTCGTGGCCGCCGGCCCGCGCCAGCGCCCGGCCGGCCATCAGCGTGCCGAGGAACGGCTCGACGACCAGTGCCCTGCCCAGTTGCTCGAACACCACCGCGATGTCGAAGCCGGTACCGCCGAAGCCGCCCGACGCCTCGGCGAACAGTGCGCCGACGACGCCGAGCCCGGCCAGCGCCGTCCATTGCTCGCGCGACCAGCCGGCGTCCGATGCGCCGATCCGGTGCCGCGTCTCGATCGGATAGCGCTGCTGCAGATAGCGGCCGAGCGTGTCGGCCAGCATCTGCCGGTCCGCGCTGTGGTGGAAATCCATGTCAGAGCTCCAGCAGGGCTTTGGTGATGATCTCGCGCTGCACCTCGTTGGAGCCGCCGAAGATCGAGAGCTTGCGGTTGTTGAAATAATCGGCGGCGACCGGCGCGGCATAATCCGGCCCGACCGGTTCGCCATTATAGCCCTCGTCCAGCGCCTCGGAGACGAAGGGCTGGGCATAGGGGCCGAGTGCGCGGCGGGTGAGGCTGGTGATCTCCTGCCGGATCTCGGTGCCGCGGATCTTGAGCATGGCGCCCTGCTCCAGCGGCGGCGCGCCGTGGGTGGCGGCCGCCAGCACGCGCAAATTGGTCGTCTTCATATTCTCCAGGTCGATCTCGACCCGGGCGATGCGCGCGGCGAACAGGGGATTTTCGGCCAGCGGCCTGCCGCCCTTGCGCTGGGTCGCGGCGATCCGCTTGAGATGGTCGAGCGCCGCCATCGAGGAGCCCACGCCGGCGATGTTGCTGCGCTCGTAGGTCAGCAGATATTTGGCGTAGGTCCAGCCTTTATTCTCCTCGCCGACGAGGTTTTCGACGGGCACCCGCACGTCGGTGAAGAAGACCTCGTTCACCTCATGCTCGCCGTCGAGCAGGATGATCGGGCGGACCTCGATGCCGGGCGTCTTCATGTCGATCAGCAGGAAGGAGATGCCCTCCTGCTTCTTGCCCTCGGTTGACGTGCGGACGAGACAGAAGATCATGTCGGCATATTGGCCGAGCGTGGTCCAGGTCTTCTGGCCGTTGACGACATAATGGTCGCCGTCCCGCACCGCGCTGGTCTTCAGGCTGGCGAGATCGGAGCCGGCGCCGGGCTCGGAATAGCCCTGGCACCACCAGTCGGTGCCGTCGAGGATGCGGGGCAGCCAATGCTTCTTCTGCGCGTCCGATCCGTATTTCATCAGCACCGGGCCGAGCATCGAGACGCCGAACGGGATGATGCGCGGGGCATGGGCGAGCGCCGTCTCGATGTCGAAGATATGGGCCTGCGCGACACTCCAGCCGGGGCCGCCATGGTCCTTGGGCCAATGGTGGGCGAACCAGCCGCGCGCGTTGAGGATGGCGTGCCATTCCTCCAGATCCTGTTTGGTGAGGCGCTTGCCGGTGCGCACCTTGTCGGCCAGGCGGGCGGGCAGCTTGTCCTGCAGGAAGGTGCGGACCTCCGTGCGGAAAGCCTCTTCCTCGGGGGTGAAACGGAGATCCATCAGATCAGCCTCTCCAATGTGCCGCGCCAGACCGGCGGCAGGGGGACGGGGCGCCGGCTCGTCCGGCCGACATAGACATGGGTGAAATGGCCCTCGGCGGCGGCGTCGGCCGCGCCTTCCGCGAACACGCCGAGATGATAGGTGACGCTCGACGTGCCGAGCTTCGCCACCGCCAGCCCGATCTCGACCGCCTGCGGGAAGGCGAGCGAGGCGGCGTAGCGGCAGCCGGTCTCGACGACGAGGCCGATCGGATCGCCCGCCTCGACATCGAGCAGCCCGGTCGCCACCAGCCACGCATTCACCGCCGTGTCGAACCAGCCGTAATAGACGGTGTTGTTGACGTGGCCGTAGACGTCATTGTCGTGCCAGCGCGTCGTGATCGGCGTCCAGTGCCGATAGGCTGAGCGGGCGCGCAGCGGTTCCCGGCTCACAGCGCCGCCTCGTAGAGCAGGCGCGCGTCGGCCAGTGCGATCGGACGGGGATTGTTGCGCAGCAGGCGTTCCTGCCGCATCGCATCGGCGGCGAGGCCGTCGAGATCGGCGGCCGCCACGCCGACATCGCGCAGATGCTGCGGCATGCCAGCCCGCACCGACATGCGCCGCAGCGCTTCGACCAGCCCTGCCGCCTGCGCCTGCCGGCCGAGCCCGGCCAGCGCCGGATCGACGATCGTACCGAGCTCGGCATAGAGCGGCATCGCGGCTTCCATGTTGAAGCCCAGCACATGGGGCAGCATCAGCACGTTGGACAGGCCGTGCGGCACGTGGAAGCGGCCGCCCAGCGGGTAGGCGAGGGCATGCACGCCCGCTACCGGCGCATTGGCGAAGGCGACGCCCGCGAGATGCGCGCCGAGCAGCATCGCCGAGCGCGCCGCGATATCGTCCGGCGTCTCGCACGCTGCCGGCAGGTTGCCGGCGAGCAGCCGCAGCGCTTCGCGCGCCAGCATGTCCGACAGCGGATTCTTGAGATAAGCGGAGGTGTAGGCCTCGATCGCGTGGACCATCGCGTCCATGCCGGTCGCCGCCGTGATCGTGCGGGGCAGGCCGAGCGTCAGCAGCGGATCGAGCACCGCATGGCCGGCGATCAGCGCGGGGGCGGAGACGCCGCGCTTCTCGTCGCCCGGCAGGGTGAGGATCGCGACCGGCGTCGCTTCCGATCCGGTACCCGCCGTGGTCGGCACCAGCACCAGCGGCAGGCCAGTGCCGCGCGCCTGGCCGATGCCCCAGATCGCATCGAGATCGTCGCCCGAGCCGAGCAGATAGGCGGCCAGCTTGGCGACATCCATCGGGCTGCCGCCGCCGAAGCCGATGACGCTGGCGGCACCCGCCGCGTGCCCGGCCGCCACCGCCGCTTCCAGCGTGGCGCGGGACGGATCGGCCTCCACCGCATCGAACAGGGTTATGGTGCGCCCACCGGCACGCAACCCGTCCAGCGCGGCATCGGCGAGGCCGAGCGCCAGCACCTGTCGGTCGGTCACGAACAGCGCCGGCCCCGGCGCGATCCACTTGCCGATCCTTGCCGCCGCGCCCGCGCCCGAGACCAAGCGGGGGCCGTAATGGAAGGCGAAGGGGCTCATGCCTGCGCCACGGCCTCCTTCGGCGCTTCGGCGAAGCGGGCGCGCAGCAGCTTCTTGTCGATCTTGCCGACGCTGGTGCGGGGCAGCGCGTCGACGATCTCCATCCGGTCGAACCGGGCGTAGCGGGTGATCGCACCGGCGGCGATCGCCGTCTCGACCGGCGCCAGCACCGCGTCCAGCGTCGGCGCGGCGCCGGGTTTCGGCACCACCACCGCCAGCGGTCGCTCGCCCCATTTGGCATCGGGCACCGCGACGACGGCCGCCTCGGCCACGCCCTCGGCGCTGGCGACCAGTTCCTCCAGCTGGATGGAATCGATCCATTCGCCGCCGGTCTTGATCACGTCCTTCAGCCGGTCTCGGATGCGGATATAGCCGTCCGGGTCGATCGTCGCGATGTCCTGCGTGTGCATCCAGCCGCCGCGCCACAAAGCTTCGGAGGCCTGTGCATCGCCGGTGTAGCAAGGCGTGAGCCACGGCGCGCGCAGCACCAGCTCGCCGCGCGCATGGCCGTCGTGCGGCAGGTCGTTCATCTCCTCGTCGACGATCCGCGCCGAGACCATCGGCGCGGGCACGGTCGCGGTCAAAGCCTCGATCTCGGCGGCCTCGTCGCCCTCCGTGCCGGGGCGGATGCGCGCCACCGAGACGAGCGGCCCGGTCTCCGACATGCCATAGCCCGCGACCAGCCGCATGCCGCGCCGGCGCCCTTCCTCGCATAGCTGCGCCGTGAGCGCCGATCCGCCGATGGTGAGCGTCCAGCCGCTGACGTCCGCGCCCGTCTTGTCGGCGGCGTCGAGCACCATGCGCAGGATCGTCGGCACGCAATGCGAATAGGTCACCTTGTGCCGGGTGAGCAGGCGGCACAGCATCTCCGGCTCGTAGCGGCCGGGATAGATTTGCGTCATGCCCAGCATCGTCGCGACATAGGGCACGCCCCAGGCATGAACGTGGAACATCGGCGTGAGCGGCATGTAAACGTCGTTATAGCCGAAGCCGGTCCCCTCCATCGTACCGAACGGCGCATTGCAGGTCAGCGTGTGGAGCACCAGTTGGCGGTGGGTGAAGCAGACGCCCTTGGGATTGCCGGTGGTGCCGGTGGTGTAGAAGGTGGTGGCAACGGCATTCTCGTCGAAATCCTCGAACGGATAATCCGGCGAGGCGGCGGCCGATAGCGCCTCATATTCGCCCTGGGCATAAGCCGGCAGCTCGCCCTCGGTGCCGTCCATGATCGCGATCACCGCCTTGATGCCGGGCAGCGAGGGCAGGATCGCATCGACCAGCGGGAAGAAATCGTGGTGGACGAGCAATATCTCGGCCCTGGCATGGCCCAGCGTGTAGGCGACCTGCGGCGGAGGCAGGCGGACGTTCACCGTCTGCAGCACCGCGCCCATCATCGGCACGGCGAAATAGGCCTCGAGATAGCGATGGCTGTCCCAGTCCATCACCGCCACCGTCATGCCCTGCTCGGCGCCCAGATCCTGGAGCAGCGAGGCGAGGCGGCCGACGCGCCCGGCGAATTCGTGATAGGTCCAGCTGCCCTGGTCGCGATAGACGATGCGCCGGTCCCCCGCCGTGGTCAGCGCGCTGTCGAGCAGGTGGCGGATGGTCAGCGGGAAGCGGTAGGCCTCGGTCGCCGGCTCGGCGAAGCGTAGGGGCATGATCCTCTCCTTGGTCCGTTACAGGCGTCTTATCGTTCGAGCGGCTGGCCGTCCCCGGCCCGGCGCAGCAGCAACGGCGAGAGGGTGAAATCCTCGCCCAGAACCCCCGCATAACGCGTCAGTCCATCGACGATCCCGTCCAGACCGACATGGTCCGCCCAGAACATCGGGCCGCCCTTGTGGCGGGGCCAACCATAGCCGTAATTCCACACCACATCGATGTCGGACGCGCGCTGGGCGATGCCTTCCTCCAGGATCTTCGCGCCCTCGTTGACCATCGTGTAGAGCGTGCGGACCATGATCTCCTCGTCGGAGATGGCGCGCGGGGCGATACCGGCCCTCGCGCGGAAATCCTCGATGATCCTCGCGACGACAGGGGAGGGAGCCGGCCGCCTTTTCCCGTCATAATCGTAGAAGCCGGCTTGTGTCTTCTGGCCCCAGCGGCCCTCGGCGCACAGCGCGTCCTGCAGGCTCTCGATGCGGTTCGGATCGCGGTGCCAGCCGATGTCGACCCCGGCGAGGTCGGCCATCTGGAACGGCCCCATCGGCATGCCGAAATCCGTGTGGACGCGATCGACCTGCTCGGGCGTGGCGCCTTCCAGCAGCAGCGCGTTGGCGTTGGTCTGGCGCGGGATCAGCATACGGTTGCCGATGAACCCGTAGCAGACGCCGGCCACCACCGGCACCTTGCCGATCCTGCGCGCGATATCCATCCCCGTCGCCAGCGCGTCCGGCGCGGTCTTCGCGCCCCGCACCACCTCGACCAGCTTCATCACGTTGGCGGGCGAGAAGAAGTGCAGGCCCAGCACGTCCTGCGGGCGTTGGGTGACGGCGGCGATCTCGTCGATCGAAAGATAGGAGGTGTTCGACGCCAGCATCGCGCCCGGTCTGGCGATGCCGTCGAGCCGGGTGAAGATGGCCTTCTTCACGTCCATAGTCTCGTAGACCGCCTCGATGACGAGATCGCAGTCGGCGAGCGCTCCGAAGTCGAGCGTGGGGGCCAGCAGGCCCATCGCCGTCTCGACCTGCCCGGCGGTGAGGCGGCCCTTGGCGGCGGTTGCCTCGTAATTCCCGCGCATCGTGGCCGTGCCGCGATCCAGCGCCTCCTGGGTCATTTCGACGATGGTGACGGGGATGCCCGCCGACAGGAAGTTCATCGAGATGCCGCCGCCCATCGTGCCCGCGCCGATCACGCCGACCTTCCTGATCGGGCGGAGCTGGATGTCCTTGGGCAGGCCATCGATCTTGGCCGCCGCGCGCTCGGCGAAGAAGACGTGGCGGAGCGCCAGCGACTGTTCTCCCGAGACGAGTTGCAGGAACAGCGCGCGTTCCTTCTCCTGCCCCTCGGCGAGCGGCAGTTCGGTCGCCGCCTTCACCGCCTCGATACAGGCTTTGGGCGCGTCGAGGCCCTTGATCTTGCGGGTATTGTCCGCCGCGAAGCGCTCGAAGACGGCGGGATCGGCGGACACGGCGCGATCCCCGGTGCGGCGCGGCGCATCGAGCGTGCGGGCAAAAGCGATCGCGTCCGTGGCGAGGCTGTCGTCGCTTTCCGCCAGCCTGTCGACGAGGCCAAGCTCGGCGGCTTTGGCGGCCGGAATCGGCGCACCGGAGACGATCATGCCAAGCGCGGCCTCGACCCCGACGAGGCGCGGCAGGCGCTGCGTGCCGCCGGCGCCGGGCAGCAGCCCGAGCGAGACTTCCGGCAGGCCGAGCTTCGCCTTGGGGCTGGCGATGCGGTAGTGGCAGCCGAGCGCCACCTCCAGCCCGCCGCCCAGCGCCATGCCGTGGATCGCGGCGACCACCGGCTTGGCGCTCGCCTCGATCGCGTCGATCAATTGGGGCAGCCAGGGATCGACCGGCGGCTTGCCGAATTCGGTGATGTCGGCCCCGCCCGAGAACATCTTGCCGCCGCCCCGGATGACGATCGCCGTCACCGCCGGATCGTCCTGCGCCTCGGCGATTGCCCGGCCGAGTCCCTGGCGGACGGTGGCGCCGAGCGCGTTGACCGGCGGATTGGCCATGACGATCTCGAGGATGCCGTCGTGAAGCTTGGTCTCGATCATGGGATGTCTCTCGTCAGAAGGTCGTCTCGCCGATGCCGCGCGGGCGGGCGAAGGGGTGGGAGGAGGACAGGCCGGCATCGACCACCAAGGCGTGGCCGTTGACGTAGCTGGCCTCGTCCGAGGCGAGGAAGGCGACGGCCGTGGCGATCTCGCTCGGCTCGCCGCCGCGCTTGAGCGGGTTGAGCATGCCGAGCTGATCGCCTTTGCCCTTGGCGCGGGCCAGCGCGTAGAAGGGCTGGGTCATGCCCGTCTCGATCAGGCCCGGGCAGACCGCGTTGACGCGGATGCCCGATCCGCTGAGCTGCTGCGCGGCGGTCTGCACGAGATTGATGACGCCAGCCTTGGACGCCGAATAAGCCGGCCCGCCCGCGCCGGCGCGCAGGCCCGCGACCGAGGCGGTGCAGACGATCGCCCCCGCCTTGCCCGCATCGAGCATCGCCTTCGCGCCATGCTTGATGGCGAGGAACGGGCCGATCAGGTTGACGCGGAGCAGCGCCTCCCAATCCTCGGCGCTCTGGTCGAGGATGCCCGACAGGCCGCCGCTGATCCCGGCATTGGCGAAGATCACGTCGATTCCGCCATGCTTCCCGATCGCGGCGGCGATCATCGCGACGACATCCGCCTCGCTGCCCGCGTCGCCGCGCATCGCGGTGATCGCGTCATGCCCTTCGGCGGTCTCCTCGACGCCGTCGGTCAGATCGACCGCGAGCACCCTGGCACCCTCGTCCGCGAAGAGGCGGGCGGTGGCGCGCCCGATCCCCGATCCCGCGCCGGTGACGAGGACGCTCCGGCCGGTGAACCGCGCGCTCATCACAGGCCCCCCTTGATGGTGGTGCCGCCGTCCACGACGATTCCCTGGCCGGTGACGTAGGCGCCCGCCTTCGATGCGAGGAAGACGGCGGCGCCGGCAATCTCCTCCGGCTCGCCGATGCGGCCGAGCGGGGTCACGCGCCTGAGCGCCGCCTCGGCCTTGGGATCTTCCCACAAGGCCCGGGCGAAGTCGGTGCGGATGACACCGGGCGCGATGGCGTTGACGCGGACATTGTGCGGCCCGAATTCGATCGCGAGGTTGCGCACTAGCTGGAAGTCCGCCGCCTTGGAAACGTTGTAGGCGCCGATCACGTCCGATCCGATCAGCCCGCCGATCGACGAGACGATGACGATCGCGCCATCCTTGCGCGCGATCATCTCGGGCGCGACCATCGTGACCAGCCAGTGGTTGGCTAGCACGTTGTTGTCGAAGATCTTGCGGAACTGGTCGTCCGAAATCCCCGCCATCGGTCCGTAATAGGGATTGGAGGCGGCGTTGCAGACGAGAATGTCGATCTGGCCGAGCCGCTGCCGGGTCTCGGCGACCAGCACTTCCAGCGCCGCCTTGTCCGAGATGCTGGCGGCGATGGCGATGGCACGCGCCTCGCCATGCCGGTCGTTGATCGCGGCCGCCACTTCCTCGCAGGCCGGCTGCTTGCGGCTGGAGATCACCACCTTCGCGCCGGCATCGGCATAGGCCTCGGCGATGGCGCGCCCGATGCCGCGTGACGAGCCGGTGATGATCGCGACCTTGCCGGTCAGGTCGAACAAATCCATGCGCGTGTCTCTCCTCATGCGGGGGCGCCGGCCTTGCGCGCCTCGGCCCAGGCGGCCTCGGCGAGCGGCACCAATTTGGCGACGGTGGCGGCGGCCTGGGCGCTCGACGCATTGCCGTCGGCCATGCGCTTCTTGATGCCCTGGACGATGCCCACCAGCCGGAACAGATTGTAGGCGAAATACCAGTGCAGGTCCGGCAGGCCGTCCCGTCGTCGGCTCGCCGCGCAGTAACGCGCGACCATATCGTCGAGCGGGGGAAGGCCCTCGGCCCCGAGATCGACCCCGGCGAGGCCCGATCGCCCGTCGCGCGGCATCGCCCAGTTCATCGCGAGATAGGTGAAGTCGGCCAGCGGATCGCCGATCGTCGTCAGCTCCCAGTCGAGCACCGCGCGGACCTGCGGCGCATCGGGGGCGTAGATGAGATTGTCGATGCGATAGTCGCCATGGATGATCGCGATGCGCGTCTGCGGCGGGAGGGTGCGCGGCAGCCAGTCGATCAGCCGCTCGACCTCGGGGATGTCGTCGGTCTGCGAGGCGCGATACTGCTTGGTCCAGCGTTGGACCTGCCGCTCGAAATAATTGCCCGGTGGCCCGAAATCGCCGAGCCCCGCCGCTTGCGGGTCGATCGCGTGCAGCGCGGCCAGCGTGTCGACCATCGCCTCGTAATGCGCGCGGCGCTCGGGCTTCGGCACGTCGGGCAGTGCCCCGTCCCAGAAGGTGCGGCCCTCGACCAGTTCCATCAGGTAGAAGGTCGCGCCGATCACGCTCTCGTCCGCGCACAGCGCGACCGGGCGCGGCACGGGGAAGCCGGTGGGATGCAAAGCGGCAAGCAGGCGATATTCGCGATCGACCGCATGGGCCGAGGGCAGCAGCGGTCCGAACGGCTTGCGGCGCAGCACGAAGGGACCGCGCGTCGTCCCGATCCGATAGGTCGGGTTGGACTGGCCGCCGGGGAATTTTTCCACCGCGTCGAGTTCGGTGGAGACGGTATCCCGCAACCAGCCGGCGAGTTCGCCCTCGTCGAGATCGCTCACCGCGCGCCATCCCGATATTTGCCGAACTCGGCGCGGGCGATGGCGCGGGCATGCACCTCGTCCGGCCCGTCGGCGAGGCGCAGGGTGCGGATGTTCGCCCAGTCCGCCGCCAGCCCGAAATCGCCGGACACGCCGCCGCCGCCATGCGCCTGCACCGCATCGTCGATGATCCGCAGCGCCATCTGCGGCGCCTGCACCTTGATCATCGCGATCTCGTTGCGGGCCGCCCTGTTGCCGGCCCGGTCCATCATGTCGGCGGCCTTGAGGCAGAGCAGGCGCGTCATCTCGATGTCGATGCGGGCGCGGGCGATCCGCTCCTCCCACACGCTATGCTCGCCGATGCGCTTGCCGAAGGCGGTGCGGGCCATCAGCCGCCTGGCCATCGCCTCCAGCGCCTCCTCGGCCGCGCCGATGGTGCGCATGCAATGGTGGATGCGGCCCGGCCCCAGCCGCCCCTGCGCGATCTCGAAGCCGCGTCCCTCGCCGAGGAGCAGGTTCTCCACCGGCACCCGCACGTCGGCGAGCGTCACCTCGGCATGGCCGTGCGGCGCGTGATCATAGCCGTAGACGGAGAGCAGCCGCTCGACCTTCACGCCCGGCGTGTCGACATCGACGAGGATCATCGCCTGCTGGCGGTGCGCCTCCGCCGCCGGATCGGTCTTGCCCATGACGATCGCCAGCTTCGCGCGGGGATCGCCCATGCCCGATGACCACCATTTGCGCCCGTTGATGACATAATGGTCGCCGTCGCGGCGGATCGAGGTCCGGATATTGGTCGCGTCGGAAGAGGCGACCTCGGGCTCGGTCATCAGGAAGGCGGAGCGGATCGCGCCGTCCATCAGCGGCTTGAGCCAGCGATCCTTCTGCGCGCGGGTGCCGTAGCGGTGGAGAACTTCCATGTTGCCGGTATCGGGCGCCGAGCAGTTGAACACCTCGGGCGCCCAGACGATGCGGCCCATCTCCTCGGCGCACAGCGCATATTCGAGGTTGCTGAGCGGCGTGCCCTCGAAGGCGAAACTGTCATCGACATGCGCGTGGCCCGATCCGGGCGGCATGAACAGGTTCCACAGCCCCGCCGCTTTTGCCCTGGGTTTCAGCGCCTCGATCGTCGCCAGCGGTGCCCAGCGATCGCCGCTCTCCAGTTCGCGCGCGCATTCCGCCACGCGCGGGCGTACCTCCGCCGCCATGAAATCCCGCACCGCCGCCTGGAAGTGACGCTCTCTCTCGGTGAGCGTAAAGTCCATTCATCCGCTCCTTGCGCTGGTCGACTCGGATTGCATACCCCAAGTTCGAATTGGATCCAGCATTGGTCAGTTCGAACGCGCTGTCCAGTCTTGATGAGGCAGGTCGCTTGGATATCGGTTCGGCTGAGTTATACCTTTCCGAACGGACCGGAGGTGCTGACCCAGGATTCGAAAAGACTGAGCCATATCTCGATCCCCGTCAGGATTCGGTCGACAGGATGGCGCGCTTTGGCGATAAGGCGGGGCCATGCGACGCTCCTCCGCTTTGCCGAACCCCGATGACGGGGGCCTTGCTCCGGATCCGGAAGCGGCGGATCGTGCCGGCAGCCGCTACGAACGGCAGAAGCAGCGGATCGTCGATGCCGCGACCATCCTGCTGAACCAGAAGGGCATGCGCGGCATGACCCTGGCCGACGTGACCAGCGCGCTCGGCCTGACGACCACCAGCGTGACCTATTATTTTCGGCGCAAGGAGCAATTGGTCGCCGCCATCTTCGAAAACGCCCTCGATCGCCTCGCCGCGATGGTGCGCGAGGCGGCCGCGGAGCCGACTCCGCGCATGCGGGTCGCCCGCTATATCGCGCTGTATTTCGAGGAATTCGCGCAGGCGCTTCGCGATGGTGGGCGCCCGATCGCCAACCTCTCCGAAATGCGGTCGATGGGCGACGAGGCACGCAGCCGACTGATCGCGCAGTATCGCGATATCCTGCGGGGGGTGCGCGGCTTCTTCGGCCCGGCCGACAGCCAGGCGCGCAAGCGGCTGTTCATGGCGCGCGCCCACATCCTGAACGAGGCGCTGTTCTGGCAGGAGACCTGGCTGGGCCAGTTCGCGATCGGGGACCTGCCCAATGTCCGGCGGCGGTTCTTCGACATCCTGGACGGCGGCATCACGGTTCCGGCACCGCCTGGGACGTGCGGACGATCGCGCCCGATCCGGTGACGGAGCCGGGCGAGCAGGAAAGCTTCCTGCGCGTCGCCACGCGGCTGATCAACGACACCGGCCATCGCGGCACGTCGGTGAAGAGCATCATGGCCGAGCTCAACCGCACCAAGGGCAGCTTCTACCATCATCTCGACGCCAAGGACGATCTCATCGTGTCGTGCTGGCGGGTCAGCCACCGGCGCCTCGCCGATCTGCGCGCCAAGGCCTATCGCGAATACAGCTCGCCGTGGAAGCGGGTCTCCACGACGGTCACGTCGGCGCTGGCCCTGCAGCTGACCGACGAATTTCCGCTGCTGCGGGTGACGGCCTATCAGGCGATGCCGCCCGCCGTGCGCGAGCTCGCGCTGCTGCAGGCGCAACGGACGGCATTGGGCGTGACGGGCGCGCTCGTCGAGGCGATGGGGGAGGGGACGGTTCGCCCCATCGACCCGCTGATCGCGGCCCACCTGATCCTCTCCTCGATCAACGCCGCCCACGAATTGCGCGGGTGGCGCCATGGCCAGTCGATCGAGGAGGCGATCACCACCTACGAGACCGTGCTGGGCGAAGGCCTCTTCGATCCCGAATGACGGCCCGTCAGTCGATGATCTCGGCCCCCGCCGCCACGGAGCGGGCGACATTGTCCTTCATCTGCCGGAGCTGTTCGGGCGGGTGCCCCTGCCAGTGCGTCACCTCGCCGATCACGCGCAGCGGATCGCGGGAGCGGTAGGACAGGGTCGGATTGCCGGGAAACTTCTTGTCGGTCAGATTGGGGTCGTCGACGATCGGCCCGGTCGGCTCGACGACATAGATGCGCCCCGGCGCGTCGCCGCTGGCCAGTTCGGCGCCCCAGATCGCGGCATCCAGGGTGCTCGCGCAATAGACCCAGGACAGCGATCCCGTGTCGGTGAAGTTGGATCGGTGGCCGACGACGATCAGGTCGCCGGGTTGCAGGGCGGCGCGCGTTCCGTGGAAGAAGGATTGCGCGAACATGCTGGCATTGGCGGACATAGGCGGTTGGCTCCTCTGCTGCGAATCGAGGGCCGGTTCTATGGGGCAGGGGCACCGGGTTGCGGCAAGCCCCCTCTCGCGATAGACACTCTTCACGGGAAGCGGCGCCACGACTCGCCTCGATCGTTCCGCACCATCACCAACGCATGCGCCCGCCGCCCTCTCGCGAGGACGACGCGCACATGATGCGAAGCTTGTGCCCGCCCGGGGGGCGGCGTTTCAGGCCGGCTTCCTGTCGGCCAGTGGTCGGCTCGGATGCATCAGGTCGGCATGGCCGATGCGGTGCAGGAACTCGCCCCGGATCCGGTCGATCACCGCGAAGCTGACGATCGCGCCGTCGCTGGCGGGATCGATCACGGTGCGGAACGGCCGCTCGCCATAGGGCTTGGCGACGATGTCGACCACGGCGCGGCCGATCTCGGCGGGATCGGCATCGGCGGGCACCGTTCCGGCCAGCGCGGCGAGCAGCTCGTCGGTGAAACGGGGTGGATAGGCTGCGGTATAGGCCTGCGCCACCTTCTCGTCCGCCGGCGTGCCGGAATGGGCGAAATGGTTGGTGCCGGACGTGTAGGCGCCGGGCACCACGATCGCGGTCTCGATGCCGAGTGGCGCGAGCTCGCGGGCATAAGCGACGGCGAGCGCGTCCATGCCGGCCTTGGCCGCGAAATACGGCCCGAGCAGCGGCGGGATGCCGCCCGCCACGCTGCTGCTGGAGATCCACACGACCAGTCCGCTTTTCGCGGCGCGCATATGCGGCAGCACCGCGCGGTTGACGCGCTGGGCGCCGAGCACGTTGACGTCGTAGAGCGCGGCGAGCTGCTCCGGCGTGAAGGCCTCGCTCGGCCCGAACACCATGTGGCCGGCATTCTGGACGAGCACGTCGATGCGGCCATGCTCGGCGATGATGGCCTCCACTGCGGCGGCGATCGAGGCCTCGTCCTGCACGTCGAGCTCGATCGACCGGAGGTCGACCTTGTGCTCGGCGGCGTAGGCGGCATTGCCGGCCACCTTGTCGGCGTTGCGGTCGGCGGTGTTGCGCATCGACGCATAAGCGGTGTGACCGGCGCCGGCGAGGTCGCGCGCGATCATCTGGCCGAAGCCGCTCGATGCGCCGGTGACGAGTGCGATGAGTCCCATGGTACGTCTCCTTGATGGGCGAATGAGGGGGAGGATGATCAGATCACGCCGCCATTGGCGCGGAGGGTCTGGCCGCTGACCCAGCCGCCGTCCGGCCCGGCCAGGAAGGCGACCACCGAGGCGATGTCGTCGGGCTGGCCGAGCCGGCCGAACGGGTTCATCTTCGCGATGTTGGCGATCAGCTCGTCCGATTTGCCCTTGGTGAACAATTCGGTCTCGACCGGGCCGGGGGCGACGGCGTTCACGGTGATGCCGCGCGATCCCAGCTCCTTGGCGAGGATGTGGGTCATCGCCTCGACGCCAGCCTTGGTTGCCGCATAGACGCCGTAGGTCGGCTGGTAGAGGCCGACGACGCTCGACGAGAAGCTGACGATCCGCCCGCCGTCGCGCATCCGCCTGGCCGCCTCGCGCATCCCGCGGAACACGCCGCCGAGATTGACCGCCACCAGGCGATCGAACTGGTCGTCATCGACGTTGGCGATCGGGCTGAGCGGCATGGTGCCGGCATTGTTGACCAGCACGTCGACGCCGCCGAAGGCCTGTTCGGCCGCGTCGAACAAGGCCGCCATGCTGGCGCGGTCGCCGATGTCGGCCTGGACGGCGATGCCGCGTCCGCCGGCCGCCTCGATCTCGGCGATCACCGCGTCGGCGGCGTCGCGGTCATGACCGTAGTTCACGGTGACGGCGAAGCCGTCCCGCGCAAGCCTTTTGGCGATCGCAGCGCCGATGCCCTTGGAGCCGCCGGTGACGATCGCGCTGCGCTGGATGGGGTCAGTCATGCTCTGTCTCCTTGTTGATGATCGGAATATAGGCCGCGCCCGAAGCCGGATAATCAGCCGAGACTTGGCATCACTATTCGGTTATCCCGAACACCATGCTGGATCGGCTGGATCGGATGCGCCTGTTCGTGCGGGTGGTGGAGCGGGGCAGCTTCACGGCCGCCGCGGCGGATCTCGGCATTCCTCGATCGACCGCCACCGAGGGGCTCAAGGCGCTGGAGGCGGCGCTGGGCGCCCGCCTGCTCGATCGCACCACCCGCCATGTCGCGCCGACGCTCGACGGGCAGGATTATTATCGTCGCTGCCTTGCGATCCTGGCGGATCTCGACGAGGCCGAAGGCGCGCTGCGCAACGCCGAACTCAAAGGGCTGCTGCGCATCGATGCGCACGGGCTCATCACGCGCACCTTCCTACTCCCGCATCTGGCGGACTTCCTCGATCGCTATCCGCGCATCGACGTCCATTTCGGCCAGAGCGACCGGCTGGTCGATCTGGTGCGCGAGGGCGTCGACGTCGTCATCCGGGCGGGGGATCTCGCGGACAGCAGCCTGATCGTGCGGCGGCTCGGCATGATCGAGGAGGCCACGGTGGCGAGCCCCGATTATCTCGCGCGGCGCGGCGTTCCGAACACGCCGGACGATCTGGACGGCCACGAGATGATCGGCTTCCTGTCGTCCCGCACGGGCGAGGTGATGCCGCTCGAACTGACCGAGGGCGGACAGGTCCGCGAGATCAGGTTGCCGTCCCGGATCACGGTCGACAATTCCGACACCATGGCCGATCTGGCGCGGCGCGGCTGGGGGCTGGTGCAGGCCCCGCGCTATCGTTTCGCGCAGGATCTGGCCGAGGGCCGGCTGGTCGAGGTGCTGGGTGATCATCCGCCGACCTCCACGCCGCTGTCCGCGCTCTATCCGCCGAACCGTCAGCTGGCGCTGCGGGTCAGGGTCTTCCTCGACTGGATCACGGAGCTGTTTCCCAAGGAGTCGATCTGACCCCCGGCAGGGTCGCCACCCTGGCCATCATGTCCTGCGCGATCAGCAGGATGCCCACGATCACCGGCCCGGAGATCAGGGCCGGCAGCATCGCCGTCACCGTGAGCTCCAACAGCCATTCGAGAGCCCTGAGCGGCGAGCCGACCATGTCCCCGCCCATCATCCGATCCTCCGGCTGATCAGCTCGGCCATCATGATGGTGGTGACGTTGGTGGGCGCCGAGACGATGTCGGGCATGATCGAAGCATCGATCACCCGCAGGCCCTCGACCCCGCGTACCGCGCCGGACGGATCGACCACCGCCGTCGGATCGCCGTCCGCGCCCATCGGCACGCTGGACGTAGGGTGCGAATAACCGTCGATCTGGGCGATGATGGCGGCTTCCAGTGCGGCATCGTCCTCGACATCGGCGCCCGGCGTCATCTCCAGCGCGATCGTGTCGCTGAACGGCGCCGTCCGTCCGATCCGGCGGGAGAGGTGGACGGCCTCCTTCATCCGGCGCAGATCGCTCGGATCGTCGAAGAAGTTGAAGCGGATCACCGGCATCGCGCGGGGATCGCGGCTCGCCAGCCGGATCCTGCCTTTGGACCGGGGCTGGGTGACCGAGCAGGCCAGCACGATCGCGCCGCCGGTCGGGCTCTGCGCGGGATCGAAGATGTGCGTGCCCGAGACGTGGAGATCGAGCATGCCGGGCTCCGCCTCGCTCGACGCGGTCCAGATGATCGCGCCGGCGACGGGCGTCATCGACGCGGCCTCGGGCTTCAGGGCATAGACATTGTAATAGAAGGGATGCTCCTTCATCCGGTCGCCGACCGGCGCGTCGACGAGGACGGGGATGCCGAGTTCCCGCAGATGCTCCGCATGGCCGATGCCCGAGCGCATCAGGATCGCGGCGCTGCCATAGGTGCCGGCCGACAGGATTACCTGCCCGGCCGTGACGACCTCGCCATCCACCAGGCGGACGCCGGTCGCCCGGTGGCCCTCGAAGACCACGGTGTCGATCTCGGCGTCGCCCCGGATGGAGAGGTTCGGCCGGGCGCGCACCGCCTCGGTCAGATAGGCCATGCCGGTGTTGATCCGCTGTTCGTCCACGACGTTCAGCGGATAGGGCGATACGCCATCCTGCTCGGCGCCGTTGAAATCGCTGATCCGTGCCAGTCCGGCCGCCTGCGAGGCGAGGACGAAGGCGCGCATCGACGGGGTGATCTCCTCCATCGTCCGCTGGCGGATCGGGAAGGGGCCGGAGCGGCCATGCCAGTCATTCTCGCCGGTCGGGCTGTTCTCCATCGCCCTGAAGACCGGGAACACGTCGTCCCACGACCAGCCCTCGATGCCCATCGCCGTCCAGCGGGCGAAGTCGGCGGGGCGGCCGCGCATCGCGACGGCGGCGTTCACGCCCGAGCTGCCGCCCAGCACCTTGCCGCGAATGGCGTTCACGTCGTGGCCGAGGCCGAGATGATCCTGCGTGTGATAGCCCCAGCCATGGACGGCATCGCCGCCCACGCGGTTGGCGTTCGCGATCACGTCCGGATAGGCCGAGGGCGCATAGGCATGGCCCGCTTCGAGCAGCAGCACGCGGCGCGCCGCATCCTCGCTCAGCCGCGTCGCCAGCACCGCGCCGGCGGAGCCTCCGCCGACGATCACGACATCGAACGCGCTTTCGGAAAGGGACTGGGTGGCCATGGCGGGTCTCCGTTCTTTCGGGGGTTCAGCGGCTGGGTTGGAAGGCGACGGCGAGGAAGCGCGCGGCGCGGTCGAGCGCGGTGCGGCTGCTTTCGAGATGCGCGACGTCGAGCTGGAAGACGTGGTGCATGCCCTCCCAGATCTCGAGTTCGACGGGGACGCCTGCCGCTGCGGCGCGTGCGGCGAATTGGCGGGAGTCGTCGAGCAGGCGTTCGTCGGTGCCGACCTGGATGAGCAACGGCGGCAGGCCCGGCATGGCGCCGTAGAGGGGCGAGGCCAGTGGATCGGACGGAGCGTAGCCGCCGATATATGTCCGCGCGCAATCCTGGAGGTAGTCGTAGCCGATCAGCGGATCGACCACGGCCGGGTCGGTCATCGACGCGCCGGTGAAGGCGAGATCCGTCCACGGCGAGAAGACCACGCCGGCGATCGGCGCCGGCCCCTCGGATCGCCGGGCGAACTGCTGGAGCGTGACGAGCGAGAGACCGCCGCCAGCGGAATCCCCGACGATCGCGATCCGGTCATAGCCCTGGTCGACGAGATATCGCCACGCGGCGAGCGCCGCCTGCGGCGCGGCCGGCAGGCTTGCTTCCGGCGCGAGCGGATAGTCTATCACGAAGGCGGGAATGCCGGCCCGGCTGACGATCTGGCTGACGAAGCCGCGATAGGCGGCCGCCGATCCCTGAACGTACCCGCCGCCGTGGAGGAACAGGATGGCCTGCCCGGCACCGGCCGATCGTGGCCGCACCCACCAGCCATGCACCTCACCGGCGCTGACGTCCTCGGTCGAGACGTCTCCGGTGCGCGGGCTGGCGGCGACGAACCGGTCGTAGATCGCCCGCGGTTCGCCGGTCTCACCCGCCCAGAAGTCGGCGAAGTGGCGGCGCAGGGCGGCCTCGCGCTCGCGTTCGGCATCGGCCAGCGGGATGATCGCGGTGTGGCTGATCGTGTCCGTCATCGTATCTGCTCCAGGCAAGAGGCCGCCGTCGCGACGGCGAGCGCCGCGCGTGGGGAAGGGTGATCGGGAGAGCGGGTCAGGCGGGGATGTGGCCGAACTGTCCTTCGGCGTAGCGGGCGAGCGTCCGGCGGACATCCTCGGCGGTCGTCATCACCAGGGGGCCGTGTTTCACGAAGGCTTCGTGGATCGGTTTTCCGGCCAGCAGGACGAAATGGGCCGGCGCGTCGGCGGTGAGCAGGATGTCGGTCGCGGGGCCGGCCGCGACGGTGGTGGCCGTCCCATCCCCGATCGCGCGCGTCTCGCCGTCGCTGTGGACGGTCATCGCGCCCGACACCGCGTAGATCCACGCCTGTCGGCCTTCCGGCAGTTCGTGCGTGAAGCGGCCACCGGCATCGAGGAACCCGTCGAGCATCGTCATCTCCTCCGGCGTGCCGGTGGCGCCTTCCGCCTCGCCGCTGCGGCCCAGCACGACCCGCACGCGGTGATCGTCGCTCTGCAGGACAGGCACGGTTTCCGCATCGACCTTCAGCGAGCGGGCCGGGCATGTCTTCAGCCGCTCGGGCAGATTGACGAAGACCTGCAGCGCATGGATGCGCGCGCCGTCGGCGGGCTTCTCCTCATGCGCGGCGCCGCTCGCGGCGGCCAGCCAGTAGAGATCGCCGGCCTTGAGGGCGATGGTGTGGCCGAGCGTGTCGCGGTTGAGGAAGGTGCCCTGCGAATCCTCGAACATCGCCGTCACCGCCGAGATGCCGGCGTGGAGATGCGGATCGAAAGTGGGCGCGGTCATGACGAAGTGATCGACCATCAGCAGCGGGTCCATCGTCCCGCCGAACATCTCCTCCGAGAAGTGGCGTGCCGAGAATCCGTCGCCGATCCGGTGCGGGACCGCCGCGACGGCCGGTCCCACCCTCGGCGTGGTGGCTTCCGCCTTTTCGATCTTCGCGATGTTGCCCATGTCCATTCTCCAGCATGTCCGTTCGGCTGCCGGTGTAGGATGATGGGAGGGTGGCCGATAAGCCGGCCAGTTTGCAACCTAGCGTCCAATGAGATGGACGATGCTCCGTCAGGCGGGCGGGAGAAGCGGCCGCAGCGCGTCGATCAAGTCGGTGGTGCCATGGCGCACCTCGCCGACGCCGGGCTCGATATCGACCAGCCCGCCCTCGTTCTTGGCGTCGTTGGCCTTGACGAGCAGGTCGGCGAGGCTGGCCGGCATGACGCGCTCGAAACCGGCCTGCCATTGCGCGCGGGGCACGGCCTGCGCGGATACGACCCGGCCCGAAAGCTGGCTCAGCGCCGCCGCCACGTCGCTGGCGCTGTAGCGACGCGGCCCTTCGGCATGGACGATCTCCCGATCCTGCCCGCTGTCCGGCCGCAGCAGCAGCTCGGCGGCGATGCACCCCAGGTCCTGCGCCGCGATCGTCGGTTGCGCCCGATCGATCGGGTCCTGGAAACTCGCCAGCACGCCGGAGGCGAGGGCGGCCGGGATGCCCCGGCCCCAATTGTGCATATGCTCGGCCGATCGCAGGATCAGCAGATGGGTGTCGAGCCCGCGAAGCCGCGCCTCGAATGCGTGGAAGACCGAGGGCATGCCGATGTCCCCGGCGACGTGCGCGCCATAGTCCGAAATGGCCAGCACCCGCTTGCTGCGCGCCCGGCCGATGGCCGCGACGAGGCTTTCGATCGACCGGTGCAGATCCTCCACGGGGTCCGGCGCCTGGAGCGACAGCGGCGCGACGACCTGCACGGCATCCGCATCGCCGATCGCTTCGGCAAGGGCCGCGGCGTCCTGCAGGTCGGCCAGCGCGATCGCGCACCCAATCTCCTCGAGCGGCCCGGCCTTGGCGGCATTGCGCAGGATCGCGCGCACCGGCGCGCCGGCTTCGCGCAAGGCCCGTGCCGTTGCATGGCCGACATGGCCGGCGGCTCCGATGATGGCGAACATGCGATCTCCTTCGGTCTGCGATGCCGGAGACCTAGGGATTCACGGGACGGGTATCGCGCAGGATCGGCCGGGGCTTCGCAGATTCGGTCAGATTTTGCGCGAGGGGCGCACGATTTCGCTCGGGGTCTGGCCGAAAATACGGCGCATCGTCGCGGCCATATGGCTCTGGTGCGCGAAGCCGGCGGCGAGGGCGACTTCGCTGGCCGGCATGGCCGTGGTGGCGATCAGCGTCCGGGCCTGTTCGGCGCGGCGGCGGATCACATATTGATGGACGGGCGCCCCGGTGCTGGCACGGAACAGCGTCTTGAGGCGCGTCACGCTGACGCCCGCGACCGCCGCCAGGTCGGCGAGATGCAGCCGCTGGTCGAGATGAGTCTCGATATGATCGATCAGCGTCCGGAGCTGGCGGGCGGACAATCCCGGCGCGGCGGCGCGCGCGGGCGGCGCGCGATCGCCCGAGGCGATCTCGATCAGGCGAACGGCCAACGCGGTCGTCAGGAGATCGATGTACAGCGGATCGGACGGTGCCTCCGCCTCCAGATCCGCCTTGATCGCCCAGCCGATCGCCTCGATGCGGGCGTCCCGGAGATGGAGGCGCGGGGCGAGATCGATCGTCGCCGGATCCCGGCCCAGATCTTCGGCGGCGCGGTCCAGCAGCGACGGGGCGAGGCTCAGCCGCAGGATCCGGCAATCGGCGTCGTCCTCCCAGCTGCCATCCATGCCCGCCGGGATGAAGTCCATGTCGCCGGCCGTCTGGACGCCGCGCATCCGCGTGCCGCCGACCGCGCATTCCGCGCGCACCGGCGGGCCGAAATGCATGCCCAGCACGTGCCGCTCGCCACCCGGCGCCTGCGCCTTGCCGCGCGGGATATGCACGAAATCGGCATCGAGCGCCGTCCAGCCCCGGCCCGCGCTCGAATGGAGAATCCGGGGCAGGGGGTGCGACAGGGTGATCGTCATGGCGTGCGGCTCCCGCCTTCGGGTGAGATGTTCATGTAGGACGCGGCGCGTCGCCTACATCAGCACGGTCTTCGGGAATTCGGCGACCAGATGATCGAGGAAGGCGCGTACCGAGGGCAGCAGACCCTGGCGATAGGGGATCAGCGCCGTCAGCGTGGAATCGCCGGCCAGCCAATCGGGCAGGATGCGCTGCAGCGCGCCCGAGCGCACCGCCGCCCGGCAGATATAGCCGGGCAGCGCGACCACCCCGAGCCCCTTGATCGCCGCCTGCTGCAGGCCGACCATGTCGTCCCCGGTCAGCCGTGGCGTCAGCGGCACCACGATCTCGTCGCGGCGCTGGTGGGCATGGCGCAGCCGCCAGACCGGATCGACGCCGGAGCGCATCATGAACAGCGAGGGATGATCCCGCAGGTCCTGCGGATCACGCGGCGCGCCATGCGCTTCGATGTAGCGGGTGCCGGCGAACAGGAACCAGGGGGCGGGAGCGAGCGTGCGCTGGACGAGGTTGGAATCGGGCAGCGGATCGGAATGGGCGCGCACGGCGATGTCGAAATTCTCGCCGACGATATCCACCGTGCGATCGGCCCCGTGCGCGACGACGTTCACCTTGGGATATTGGACGAGGAAGTCGGCGATCAGATCCGACAGCGCGAACTGCATCGTCGCGGTGCCGGCCGTGCAGCGCACCGTGCCCGACGGTTCGCTCAGACGCTGGCGGATGATCGTCTCGGCCCGCTCCGCCTCGCGCAGCATTGAGACGGCGTGCCGGTAGAAATCCTCGCCCGCGTCCGTCATGCCGAAGCGCCGCGAGGTGCGGTTCAGGAGGCGGACGCCGAGATCGCCTTCCAGTTGCTGGATGCGGTGGCTGAGCGTCGACTTCGGGACGCGGAGCGTGCGGCCGGCGGCCGTGAAGCCACCGCGATCGACCACCTGCACGAAATAGAAGAAATCGTTCAGGTCGAGCATCATCCTCTCCATCGTCCATCAGTCTGGACGCTGCGTTGCGATTTTGCCGACTTCTGAGCCGATCGTCCAGCGTCTAGCACTCGTCTGGTCACGAACGGAGCTCCGGCCCTTCGGCCCGCTGCGAACGTCACGCGATCAGATCTCGATGGAGGATGCGATGACCACCCACACCTACGATCCGCTGACCCAGGACAATGCCGCCGTGATCCTCATCGATCATCAGGTCAACCTGATGACCGGCGTGCGCGATTACGAGACCGGCGAACTCAAGCACAATGTCGTGGCGCTGGCCAAGGCGGCGAAGGCGCTCGGCCTGCCGATCGTCGCCGCGACGACGGCGCGCGACAGCCTGTGGGGGCCGACCTTCCCCGAGCTGGTCGAGGCGCTGGACGGCCTCACCATCATCGATCGCTCCTCGGTCAACGCCTGGGACGATCCGCACGTCGCCGCCGCGATCGAGGCGACCGGCCGCAAGAAGCTGATCTTCGCCGGTATCTCGCTGGAGGTCTGCGCCGGCTTCCCGGCGATGACCGCGGTGGCGCGGGGCTATGACGCCTATGTGGCGGTCGATGCGTCGGGCACGTTCAGCAAGACCAAGCATGACGTGAACCTGCTCCGCCTGCAGCAGGCCGGCGTGATCCTCTCCGATTATGCGACCCTGATGGTCGAGATCCTCAAGGATAACGGGCGTCCGGAAGCCGGCCCCGTTTACGACGCGCTCGACATGCCGTGGGCGAAGCTCGTCGGCCAGATCGTCGCGGCCTACGCGAAGTGACCCGTTTGGGATCGGCCTGATCCTGCCCCCTCCCCACCGGCCGATCCCACCCTGTGGGCCGCATCGTCACGGTGCGGCCCACGTTCCTGAATCCGGCGCTCACCCCGCCGCTTCACGCCGGCGCAGCGCGCCCAGGGAGTCCCGGCTGAGGCGGCTCGTGGCATAGACCGCCAGCGCGGCGAGGCAGGTCAGCAGGAGGAAGCTCCCGCTGTAGGTCGGCCCGTCGCTCGGCCCGCTCTGGCGAAGCCAGCGCATCGCGCCGATCGCCCAGACGCCGGCGGTGACGCCGAGGGACAAGGTGAGCTGCTGGATCGTCGTGTAGAAGCCAGTGGCCGCGCCCAGACGCTCCGGGGGCACATCGACATAGGCCACCGCGCTGATGATCATGAGGGTGATCGACACCGACACGCCCTGCGCGAACAGGAGGGCGGCGAACAGCGGCCTCGGCAGGGAAGGCCCCATGATCGCCAGCAGCACCAGCGTCGCGACGACGCAGGCCGCGCCCGCCATCGCGACCCGCCATGGGTGCGCCCGGCGCATCACCGGCGCCCCGATGGAGCGGCTGACCAGTGCGCCGATCGTGCTGGCGACGAGCAGCAGGCCGGATTGGGCGGCATTCATGCCCATCGCGAGCTGGAACCACAGCGGCAACAGGAAGCCGGTCGCGCCCACGATCGTCCGGAACAGCGTGCCGGCGACCATCGAATGGCGGAACGAGGCGACGTCCAGGAGGGACAGGTCGAGCGCCGCCGCCGGATTGCCGGCGGCGTGGCGGACGTAGCAGACGCCGAGTGCCAGTCCCACCGCGAGCAGGCCGGCCGCGTCCAGTCCGGCATGGGCATGGCTCAGCCCTTCGAGACCGAAGATCAGGCAGATCACCGTCGCCGCGACGAGCAGCACGCCCTTCACATCGATGCGACCCGGCGTGCGGGTCCCGTCGTCGGGCACCAGCAGCAGGGTCAAAGCGATCCCCAGCAGCGCGACGGGCAGGTTGATCAGGAAGATCCAGTGCCAGCTCGCATAAGTCACGATGAGGCCGCCCAGCACCGGGCCGAGCAGCGGGCCGACGATGCCGGGAATGATCAGCCAGTTCATGGCGCTGACCAGTTCGTGCTTTTCCGCCGAGCGGACGACCATCTGCCGGCTGACCGGCATCATCACCGCGCCGCCCAGCCCCTGGAAGGCGCGTGCCGCGACGAGGGCCGGCAGCGAGTGCGACAGCGCGCACAGCAGCGATCCGGCGAGGAAGACGAACAGCGAGGCGACGAACGCATTGCGCGCGCCCGCGCGGTCGGCGGCGATGTTGCCGATCGGAATGAAGGCCGCGAGCGAGAGCTGGTAGGCCAGGATCGCGACGTTCAGGTCCACGGCGGACCGGTGGAGATCGCGGCCGATCGCCGGCAGCGCCGTGTTGAGCGCGGTCGCATCGAGGAACTGCATGAAGACCGCCGTCGAAACGGTCAGCGCGATCGTGCGATAGCCGGCCATCCTGCCCCCTTCGGTGATCCGAAGCGCATGGTCATGCCGGGCGGCGAGCGCAAGCCTGATGCGCGGGCAGCGCGGCTATCGGCAGGAAGGCCGGCCATCCATCGGCGCCGCCTTGCCGGGGCCGAGGCAATCGATGGCCAGGGTCCGCACCATCGTCCTACCAAACCGCGCTTCCGCCCGGTCGATCCAGGGGCCGGCCCGCGCCAGGGCGAGCCCGATCGCGACAGCCGCCAACGGCAGGATCAGCGGCCAGGGTGAGGCCGACCGGCGCTTCCGCGGAGCCGGATCGGGCCGGGGACGAGGGCGCGCGATGCCCGGGGCGGCTTCGGTCCAATGCTCGTTCAGCGTGTGGAGGCGCGCCTGGATGCGGGGCGCGGCCGAATCGGACGGGGCCGTTCGTCGCCGGCCGGAATCGGTGTCGTTTGCCCGCTTGGCATTGCCCGATCGCGCCATTTTCCAGCCCCCGCTGTGTGCCCCGTCGCTCCCGATGATGCCTCGGTGGACCTGCCCAAGGCTAGGGACGGCGCGCCGATGCTTTGCCGATGAAATGCCGATGATGCTGATTTCGAACGATTTGACGCGATTTGGGGCACCCGCGCGACTTATCGGCGCGACGGCGCGCGACGAACCGTCAAATACTTGATTCCCATCGAGGTGGCGGCAATGAAGAAGGCACGGGGCGGGGAAGTGCACGCATGACGGATGGGGCGAACAGCGAACCGGTCGTGCTGGCGCGCGTCAGCGCATTGCGCATCGGTTCGGTCCAGGTCGATCCCGCCCGCTGCCTCTTGCGCGACGATGCGGGGAGGGACGAGGCGATCGAGCCCCGGGTGATGCAGGTGCTCGTCGCGCTGGCGCGCGCCGATGGTGCCCCGGTGAGCCGGGATGAACTCATCGCCTCCTGCTGGGCCGGCCGGGTGGTCAGCAACGATGCCGTCACGCGCATCATCTCGATCCTGCGCAAGCTCGCGAAGGATTTCGGCCAGGGCAGTTTCGAGGTCGAGACGCTGAACAAGGTCGGCTACCGGCTGAACGTGCCGACGGCCGCGCCGGTGGCGCCGGAGGTCGTTCCGCCCGAAGCCGGGCCTGAGGCTGCTGGTATCGCGCCGAGCCGCCGTGGTCTGCTGGCGCTGGGCGGGGCGGCGGGGCTCGCTATGCTCGGGGCAGGCTGGTGGGTGAGCAGGCCCGGCCCGGCCAGGAGCGCGGTGTCGGACGGGCAGATCCTGATCGTCGCGCCGTTCACGGCCGATCCGGCGGATCAAGGCCTTGCCCAGATCGCGCAAGGGGCCAGCGATGCCGTCCGCAACGATCTCGGCCGGATGCCGGGGCTGCGCGTGGTCGACGATCTCACCAGCTCCGTGGTCGCCGGGGCCAGAATGCCGGCGCAGCGGATCGTCGCGCGGACGGGGGCCACGCAGGCTTTGGCCGCCAGCCTCGTTCGGGATGGCGAAAAGCTGCGCCTGATCCTGACGCTGACCGATCTGCGCAGCGGGGACCAGCTCTGGTCGGGCACGGTGGATGGCGCGCGGGCAAATCCGTCCGATCTCGCGCGCGATGCGGCCGGGGCGGTGATCGAGCATCTCGTCCTGACCCTCCCGGCCGCATCCTGGACGCGGGCGGCGCAGGTGCTGCGGAGCGATCCCGAAGCCTATCGGCTGAGCCTGGAGGCCCGCTCGCTGTGCGACGACGTTCGCGAGCGGCTGCTCGCCGGCCAGGCCGACGAGGCGCAGGCGCTGGCGGATCGGGCGGCCATGCTGGTCGGACAGGCGCTGGCGATCGATGCCGAGCATGCCGATGCGCTGGTCGTTCTGGCGCAGCTCACGCGCAACGGCTGGTCGCACGCGCTCGCCGCCCGCAAGCAGACGACGCAGCAGCGGGTCGAGCAGGCGCGGGGGCTGCTCCGCCGGGCGTTGCGCTCCGATCCGAGGAACGCCGGCGCGATGGCCGGTCTGGCCGATATCTACCGGCGCTTCGGCTGGCGCTGGGACGATGCCGACACCCTGTTCCGCCACGCGCTGGCGAACGACCCCGGCTACGCAGACGCCCACTGGGCCTATTCGCACGAATTGGCGACGCTGGGGCGGGCGCGGGACGGCCTCGATCAGGTGTTCGCCCTGCTGGGGATCGACCATGATCGTCTCTGGCGGCGCATCACCCTGCCTCGGCTGCTCTACAATTTCGGCGCGCGCGACCAGGCGATCGCCGCTTATTATCGCGAGCTCGGCGCCTTGCCGGGCAATCCCTTCCTGCTCTGGGAAATCTACTATCTCTTCGTCGCGGAGGGCAGTGGCCCGGGTCTGACGGGCTTCGTCGAACAATTGGGGCAGATGCACGCCGGCCGCGCGATGCCGGAATCGGCCGGGGCGATCGTCGCCCGGTCCCGTGCGGCGATCGATGCGATGTCCGGCCGGCCGGCGGCCTTGCTCGCGATCCTGGATGCCGAGCGCGAGAGCCTCGATACCGATACGCTCGCCCATGCGACGCTCGGCGGCCGGGCACGCGACGATCTCGGCTTCATCCTCGCCATAGAATATGCCTGTGCCGGTCACTACGACCGGGCGATCGCGCTGCTCGATCAGGCGCTCGCAGCGATGTCGGTCTATTGGGTGTCGTCGCTCCCTTTCGGCGTCTCGCCCTTCCCGGCGGCGATGCGCAGGGACCCGCGCTTCCAGGCGCTCTGGCAGCGCGATCCGCGCATCGCCGATGCCGTCCAGCGCCGCCGCCGGGCGGCCTCGGTCGGTCAGATGGCGACGGTCTGGCCGGACGGGACCACCACGCGCCCCCGTATCGATGGCCCGTTGAGGGCGCGTATCGAGGCCGCCATGGCATTGCTGCCCGCCGGAAAGGCTCCCTGAGGCGAAGGGCGCGTGCGAAATCGGCGAGATCGGTATTTCATCGGCAAAGCATCGGCGGGCGCACCCTAGCCCGATGGCGCCGGCCCCGTCATGGTCGCGCCGGCGGCGGAGCGACGGGGCGGACCAGGCGATGACGGACATGGGCGATCATCGCCGCATGGAACGATGGGCTGGCGACCCGGCGGACATAACCTATGCTGTTGCAGGCCGGTCCGCGCGCCTGCCGCCAGGGGCGCAGCATATCGTCACGCCGAGCGGCGAGGTGATGGTCGTCCTGCCGCTCGCGCAATTCCAGCTTCTGTCGACAGTGGCCGGCTGGCGCCCGATCGCCACCGCCTCCGGCCAGGACGCTGCCGAGCCGGCCGAGGTCAATCGGGCGATCGCCATGGGGGAAGGTCCGGTCGCGGCATGGCGGAAATATCGCGGCCTGACGCAAATCGCGCTCGCCGAACTGGCCGGCGTCTCGCGTTTTACCGTCATGCGGATCGAGACGGCGGGCGCGGGATCGGGGAACCGCAACAGCCGGCGACGCATCACGTCCGCGCTCGACATCCCCCTCGAGAGGATCTGACTCGCGGGCCTCCGCCGGGCGTCACGCGCGCGCGGTGAATTCCAGCCGGAGGCCGCCGGGCATCGCGCAGATGAAATGCTTCTGCGCGATGCCTTCGCGGATCGGGCCGGGCGCGAATTCGATGGCGACGCCGGGATGCCCGCGCACCCTCTCGTAGGCGACCCCGAGCGCGGCCTCGTCCGCCACTGCGAGCGCCAGATGGTGCAGCCCGACATTCGCCCGGCGATCGAACCGGGTGGCCGTGTCGGGATCGGCGACGCGCCAGAGCGTGACCATCACCGCCCCGTCGGACACGAATGCGGATGGATAGCCGTCATTGCGCCCGACGAGGCGCCAGCCCAGCGCATCGGTGAAGAAGGCGACGGCCGCGTCCAGATCGGGCACGGCAAGGCCGACATGGTGGACGCCCTGCGTGATCGCTTCGGTCATGCGGCGGCTCCGGGGCGCGGGTGCGAGGCGCGGTCAGGCATGGGCCGCCTGCTCCTCGCGGAGCTTCGCCGCGATCCCGCGGAGCTGGCGCGCGAACTCCTCGGCGGGCTGGCCGCCCGAGATGAGATAGCGATTGTCGACGATGACGGCGGGCACGCTGTTGATCCCGCGGTTGCGCCACAGCGCCTCTTCCGCGCGGACCTGATCGGCGTAGCGATCGGAACCGAGGATCGCGCGCGCCTCCGCGCCGTCGAGCCCCACGGCTTCGGCGGCGGCGACGAGCGCATCATGGTCGCCGGGATCGGTCTGGTCGGTGAAATAGACCTGGAACAGCTGGCGCTTGAGCGCGATCTGCCGGCCCTTCTCACCCGCCCAGGCGAGCAGGCGGTGGGCATCGAACGTGTTGTAGATGCGGCTCGCATCCGACGTGTTCATGGTAAAGCCGATCTCCGCCGCGCGTGCCTGGATCCGTTCGCGATTGGCGCGCACCTGCTCGGCGGAGAGGCCATATTTCTCGGCGATATGCTCCATGCTGTCCTGCCCGCCGGCCGGCATCGCCGGATTGAGCTCGAACGGATGGAAGGCGATGTCCGCCTCGATCTCGCCGTGGAGCGTGTCCAGCGCCTTCTCCAGGCCGCCGAGGCCGATGACGCACCAGGGGCAGGCGATGTCCGAGACGAAATCGATCTTGAGCTTCTGGGTCATGGGCGAACACTCTCCATCCGGCGATGTCGCCAAGGTCGGGTCGATCCCGGCGATGCGCAAGGTGCGATGCCGGGCAATCTCAACTGGGCGCCTGCCGCCGGCGATATTCGGGAACGGTGAGGCCACCCCGTCCGAAATCCTCCAGCGCGATCTCCTGGAAGACGGTGAAGGTGTCGTCGGGATGCTTGCCCATCACCGTGTGGAGGAGATCGGCGATCCCCTTGTGGAGGGCGGCTTTCTGTTCGGGGGTGGTCCGCTCCGCGCCGGGGACGGTGCCCTCGCGGGTCACCTGGATGGTCACGATGGGCATGATGGTCTCCACCGAAGAGGGGTGGGGGAGAGCGGGAGGGGGCAGGCCGCTCTCCCCCCGGAGGCGTCAATGGCCGGCGATCATGCCGCCATCGACATGGAGGGTCTCGCCGGTCACGAACGGCGCGTCCTCCAGATACAGCACGGCCTGCGCGATATCCGCGATCTCGCCCATACGCTGGACCGGCTGGAAGGGCGCGAGCGTCTCGTGCATCGCGGGCGGGTTCAGCGGGGTCTTGATCAGGCCCGGCGCCACGGCGTTCACGCGGATGCCCCGCGCGGCATATTCGATCGCGAGGCTGCGCGTGGCGGCGGCGAGGCCGCCCTTGGTGAGCGAGGCCAGCACCGACGGGATGCGGGCATCCGCATAGTCGGCCAGGGTGGTGGTGATCTGGACGATGTGGCCCGCGCCCCGCTTCAGCATCTCCGGGATCGCCGCCTGGGTGATGAAGAAGAAGCCGTCGAGGTTGGTGCGCAGCTTCTGGCGATACTGTTCCTCGGTGTAATCGGTGAACGACCGGGCGATGAAAATGCCGGCATTGTTCACCAGCGTGTCGACGCGGCCGAACCGCTCGATCGCTTCCCGGATCACGCGCCGGCCGGTGCCGGGATCGCCGATGTCGCCGGCGACGGCCAGCAGGTCCGGATCGCTCGACGGCTGGATCGAACGCGAATTGGCGACGACGCGCCAGCCGCGCCGGCGATAGGCCTTGACGATGCCTTCGCCGAGGCCCTGCGACGCGCCGGTGATGACGGCGACCTTCTGGATATCGGACATGATGCTCTTCCTTCCGCTTGGGAACGGCCCGGAAGTAAGAGCCTGTCGGCCGATCGATAATTCGCTATTGTCGCGCAATGGCTGATCAAAAACGCACAGTGCCGGATTGGCAGGATGTCCGTGTGTTCCTGGCCCTCGCCCGGCACGGGAGCCTGTCGGCGGCGGCCCGCGTGCTGGCGGTCAACCATGCCACGATCGCGCGCCGGCTGCATTCGCTGGAGGAGAGCCTGGGCGAGCGCCTCGTCGAGCGCCGCCCTGAGGGCTATGTCCTCACGGCGGCCGGCGCGCGGGTGCTCGAGGCGGCGGCGCAGATGGAGGAGGCCTCGCACCGGCTGGCGCGGGCCGGCGACGAGGGCGCGCCGGCCGGGCTGGTGCGGATCAATGCCCCGCCCGGTCTCGCGGCGGGCTTCCTCACCGCGCAGCTTGCCGGGCTGGCGGCGCGCCACGATGCGCTCGACATCGACCTCGCGACCAACCTGCGCCCCGTCAGCCTGGAGCGGCACGAGGCCGATATCGCGATCCGCGTCGATCGACCCGACGACGGCGACGTGATCGCGCGCCCGCTGGTGCGCATGGGCTACGGCTTCTACGGCACGGAGGAGAGGTGCCACCGGACGGAGGCGGGCGCCGATCCCGTTTTCGTGGGCTTCGACGAGGCCGACGCCTTCGTGCCGGAAGCCGCGTGGCTCGCGCGCCGTTTTCCCCGCGCCCGCCTGGCGTTCCGCGCCAACAACCAGGCCGCCCAGGCGATCGCGGCGCGGTCTGGGGTCGGGATCGCGCTGCTGCCGCATTATATCGGGCGTTCCGAACCGACCCTGCGCCCCATCGATCTCGGCCCGGTGCCGGACGCCCGCGAGGTTGTCCTCCTCACGCGCCGGCGGGACCGGAAGGCGTTCGCGATCCGTGCCGTCGCCGAGGGCATCGAGCGGGTCTTCGCCGAGGAACGCGCGCTCTTCGAATAGGTTGGGCACAATGATTGCCTCGAGCGCCGCCGGGGCATATTCTGAGCGAAGGGGCCAGCCAAGCGAAGGGCGATCCATGCACGAAGCCGCCGACATCGAGATTTCCCGCCGCGGCATCCTCGTCGGCGGCGCGGCCACCGTCGCGCTGCCGGCGGTGGCGAGCGCGGAACCCGGCCGTGCCTCGTCGGTGCCCCAACCCCCGCGCATGCCGATCAGGCTGGAGGTGAACGGGGAAAGCCACAGCCTGGAGCTCGACACGCGCACGACCCTGCTCGATGCGCTGCGCGAGCATCTCCATCTCACCGGCACCAAGAAGGGCTGCGACCACGGCCAGTGCGGCGCCTGCACGGTGATCGTCGACGGACGGCGGATCAACAGCTGCCTGACGCTCGCGGTGATGCACGACGGCGAGGCGATCACGACGATCGAGGGGCTCGGCACGCCGGACCGCCTGCATCCGATGCAGGCCGCCTTCATCAAGCATGACGGCTATCAGTGCGGCTATTGCACGCCGGGCCAGATCTGTTCGGCCGTGGCGGTGCTGGACGAGATCAAGGCCGGCATCCCCAGCCACGTCACCGAGGACATCATTGCCTCGATCCGGCCGACCAACCTGGAGATGCGCGAGCGGATGAGCGGCAACATCTGCCGCTGCGGCGCCTATTCCAACATCGCCGAGGCCATGGCCGAAGTGTTGGGGGCCGAAGTGTCGGGGGCCGAAGTGTCGGGAGAAAGCGCATGAGGCCTTTCACCTACGAGCGTGCCACCTCCGCACAGGATGCCGCCGCCAAGGCCGCGCGGATGCCGGGCGCCAAGTTCATCGCCGGCGGCACCAACCTGCTCGACCTGATGAAGATCGAGGTCGAAACGCCGACGCACCTGATCGACGTCAATGGGCTCGGCCTCGACAGGATCGGGCCGACCGCCGACGGCGGCCTGCGCATCGGCGCGCTCGTCCGCAACACCGATCTCGCGGCCGACATGCGGGTGCGGCGCGATTATGCGCTGCTCAGCCGGGCACTGGTGGCCGGTGCCTCGGGGCAGTTGCGCAACAAGGCGACGACGGCGGGCAACCTGCTCCAACGCACCCGATGCTCGTATTTCTACGATACCAATCAGCCCTGCAACAAGCGCAAGCCCGGCAGCGGCTGCGCCGCGATCGCCGGGTATAGCCGGCCGCTGGGCGTGATCGGGGTGAGCGAGGCCTGCATCGCCACCCATCCGAGCGACATGGCCATCGCCATGCGCGCGCTGGACGCCACCGTGGAGACGGTGAAGCCGGACGGCACGGCCCGGGCGATCCCCATCGCCGACCTCCACCGGCTGCCGGGCGCCACCCCGCAGATCGAGACGACGCTGGAGAAAGGCGAGTTCATCGTCGGCGTCACCCTGCCCAGGCCGATCGGCGGCACCCACATCTACCACAAGGTCCGCGACCGGGCGTCCTACGCCTTCGCGCTCGTCTCGATCGGCGCAATCCTCCAGAAGGACGGAAGCGGGCGGATCGCGGTGGGCGGCATCGCGCCGAAACCGTGGCGCGTCGAGGCCGCCGAGGCGGAGATGCCACGGGGCGCCAAGGCGGTGTCCTCGGCGCTGCTGGCCGGCGCCAAACCGACGCAGGAGAATGCGTTCAAGCTCACGCTGGTCGAGCGCACGCTCGGCGCGGTGATGGCACAAGCGAGGGCCTGAGCCATGAAGTTCGACACCCCCGCCACGACCAACCCGATCGACCGGCTCAAGGTGATCGGCAAGGCCACCGACCGGATCGAAGGTCCGCTCAAGACCACGGGCACCGCGCCTTATGCCTATGAGCACCACGATGCCGTGGCCAACCCGGCTTATGGCTACATCGTCGGCGCCGCCGTCGCCAAGGGGCGGATCGCGGCGATGGACCTTGCCGCCGCCCGCGCCGCGCCGGGCGTGCTGGCGATCGTGACGGCGGCCAATGCCGGGACGCTGGGCAAGGGCCAGTTCAACACCGCCAGGCTGCTCGGCGGCCCCGAGGTCGATCATTACCACCAGGCGATCGCGCTGGTCGTCGCCGAGACGTTCGAGCAGGCCCGCGCGGCCGCCGCCCTGGTGCGCGTCGATTATGTCCGGGCCAAGGGCAATTTCGACCTGGCCGCCGCCAAGGCCGGCGCGCAGCCGCCCAAGCCGGGCGGATTCGGCGGCAAGGCCGACACGGCGGTGGGCGATTTCGCCGGTGCCTTCGCCCGCGCGCCCGTGCAGCTCGACGCGACCTACACCACGCCGGTCCACTCCCACGCGATGATGGAGCCGCACGCGTCCATCGCCCAGTGGGACGGTGACGCGGTGACGATCCACACGTCCAACCAGATGATCGCCTGGAGCAAGGGCGATGTCGCGAAGACGCTCGGTATCCCACCCGAGAAGGTGCGGCTGATCTCCCCCTATATCGGCGGTGGCTTCGGCGGGAAGCTGTTCGTCCGCGCCGATGCGATCATGGCGGCGCTGGGCGCGAAGGCGGCCGGCCGGCCGGTGAAGGTGACGCTCCAGCGGCCGTTGATGTTCAACAACACGACCCACCGCCCGGCGACGATCCAGCGCATCCGGATCGGCGCCGATCATGACGGCAAGATCACCGCGATCGGCCATGAAGGCTGGTCGGGCGACCTGCCGGACGGCGGGCCGGAGACGGCCGTCAACCAGACGCGCCTGCTCTATGCCGGCGCGAACCGCATGACGGCGACGCGGCTGGCGGTGCTCGATCTGCCCGAGGGCAATGCGATGCGCGCGCCGGGCGAGGCGCCGGGCCTGATGGCGCTGGAGATCGCGATCGACGAGATGGCGGAAAAACTGGGCATGGATCCCGTCCGGTTCCGCATCCTCAACGACACCCAGGTCGATCCCGAGCAGCCGGACCGAAAATTCTCGCAGCGCCAGCTGGTCGAATGCCTGCGCCTCGGCGCCGAGCGGTTCGGCTGGAGCAAGCGGTTGGCCAGGCCCGCCAGCGTGCGCGATGGCCGCTGGCTGGTCGGCATGGGCGTCGCGGCCGGCATCCGCAACAACCTGCTGATGAAATCGGCCGCGCGGGTGCGGCTGGATCACCGGGGCGTCGTGACGGTCGAGACCGACATGACCGACATCGGCACCGGCACCTACACCATCCTCGCGCAGACCGCCGCCGAGACGATGGGCGTGCCGCTGGAGCAGGTGGTCGTGCGGCTCGGCGATTCGTCCTTCCCGGCCTCGGCGGGATCGGGCGGGCAATGGGGCGCCAACAATTCGACCTCGGGCGTCTATGCGGCCTGCATGAAGCTGCGCGGCATGGTCGCCCAGTCGCTTGGTCTCAACGCCCCCGACGTCGATTTCGCCGATGGCCATGTCCGTTCGGGCGGCCGCAGCGTCGCGCTGGGCGAAGCCGCCGGGGGGCGGGATCTCGTCGCCGAGGACAGCATCGAATATGGCGATCTCGACAAACGCTACCAGCAATCCACGTTCGCGGGGCATTTCGTCGAGGCGGCCGTCGATGCCGCGACCGGTGAGATCCGCGTCCGCCGCATGCTGGCCGTCTGCGCGGCGGGGCGCATCCTCAACCCCAAGGCCGCGCGCAGCCAGGTGATCGGCGCGATGACCATGGGCGTCGGCGCGGCGCTGATGGAGGAGCTGGCGGTCGATACCCGCTTCGGCTTCTTCGTGAACCACGATCTCGCCGGCTACGAGGTGCCGGTCCATGCCGACATCCCGCATCAGGAGGTGATCTTCCTCGACGAGGAGGATCCGATCTCGTCGCCGATGAAGGCCAAGGGCGTGGGCGAGCTGGGCCTCTGCGGCGTCGGCGCGGCGGTGGCCAATGCGGTCTACAATGCGACGGGCGTGCGCGTGCGGGATTATCCGGTCACGCTGGACAAGCATCTGGACCGATTGCCGCACTACACCTGATTGCCGAGCCCGGAGCCTGCCTTTATCGCGATGGGCATGCAGGATCATGACGCCGTTCTCGCCGCTTTCCAATCCTGGCGCGGTGCGCCGATGGCGCTGGCGACGGTGGTTTCCACGTGGGGCTCGGCACCGCGCCCGCGCGGCAGCCACATGCTCGTCCATGCCGACGGGCGCTTCGAAGGGTCGGTATCGGGCGGCTGCGTCGAGGGCGAGGTGCTGGCGCTCGCCGAACGGGTGATCGCGACCGGGGTGCCCGAGCGGCGGCATTATGGTGTGTCCGACGCTTCCGCCTGGGAGGTGGGCCTGCCCTGCGGCGGGCGCATCGAGGTGATGGTGCAGCCGGTTGGCGACACCGGCTTCGCGCCGGACCTGTTCGACACCGTCATCGCGGGGCGAAACGACGGCCGCAGCATCCGCGTCGCCACCGATCCCGATACCGGACGGAGCGGGCTGGCCGGGGCGGACGAGGCCGGCCTGTTCGTCAACCGCTACATGCCGCCCCGGCGGCTGTTCATCGTCGGCGCCGTCCAGATCGCGCAGAGCCTCGCCGGCATCGCCCGGACGCTGGGTATCCGGACGGTGGTGATCGACCCGCGCGGCCGCTTCCTGACGGAGGAGCGCTTTCCCGGCACCACGCTCGACGATCGCTGGCCCGACGAGGCGATCGCGGCCTGGAAGCCTGACGCTGCCAGCGCCGTCGTCACGCTCAGCCACGATCCCAAGATCGACGACCCCGCCCTGATCGCCGCCCTTGCCCGGCCGACCGGCTATGTCGCGGCGCTGGGATCGCGGCGCAGCCACGCCGCGCGGCGCGAGCGGTTGGCCGCCGCCGGGATCGGCGGGGCCGATCTCGATCGCATCGAAGGGCCGGCGGGGCTCGACATCGGCGCGATCGGGGCGGCCGAGATCGCGCTTTCGATCGCGGCGGGCATGGTCGCCGCATGGGCGCGGGACGCCGGATGACGATCGCGGCCGTCCTGCTCGCCGCCGGACGATCCACCCGCTTCGGCACGGCGGACAAGCTCGCAGCGCCACTGGGTGGCGTGCCGCTCGGGCTGCATGCTGCCGGCACCCTGGCCGCGCTTCCGGTCTCGGCCCGCTTCGTCGTCGCATGGCCGGGAGGGGTGCAATGGCCGGCGTTCGAGGTCGTGCCGAACGCGCGGCCGGATGCGGGGATGGCGGATTCGATCGCGCTCGGCGTCGCTGCCGCCCGTCGCGCGGGCGCGGGCGCCGTCCTCATCGCGCTCGCCGATATGCCTTTCGTGAGCGCGGCGCATTTCCGGGCGCTGCTGGCCCTCTATCGCGGGCCGGAGAGCCTGGCCGCGTCGGGCGACGGCACTGTCCGGATGCCGCCGGCCCTGTTCGGATCGGATTGGTTCGCTGCGCTGGAGGGGCTGTCCGGTGATCGGGGCGCCCGCGCGATCCTCGACCGGGCGGAGCTCGTCCTCGCCGACGACGATCAGCTGCTCGACATCGACAGCGCGGCGGATCTCGGGAAGGCCCAGGCGCGGCTCGTGCCCTGATCAGGGCACGAGCGCGTAGTAGCGGTTGACGCCCGTCTTATAGTCGAAGGCGGGGCTGGACCGGACCTCGCCGGTCGCCAGCTTGTGCCGGATCCCATTCATGATGCCGGTCCAGTCGCCGGACCGGAATGCATACCAGGCGCCATAAGGCGGCAACGCATAGCCGGACGGCGCATCCGACGAGACCAGGCGCAGGCGCTGGGCCGCGGTGAAACCGGGATTCTCCAAGACGGCCGGAATATGCTCCCGGTCGTACCAGCGGTTATAGTCGGTGTCCTGGCCGGCGGTGGGGCCGGAGAGGACGACCAGCTCGAAGGCATCCGTTCCCGTCGCGGGCATCGGTGTGCGCGGATGCCGCTCCGGCCCGATCGCCGCGTAGAGCCCGACGACCATGTCCTTGGTCGCTGCCTTCGCGGCGAAGCCGGCCGGCACCATGCAGGAGGTCAGCTTCGGGGGCAGGCCGGGCGCCTGGGTGATCTCCTTTTGCAGGTCGAGCCGCTGGCGATGCCGGGCCTGCCGATCGAAGCAGGGGTTGGTGCCGGCGCCGGTGAAGGCGGGTTCGAACACCAGGAGGGTCGCCGCGCCGCGCGCGACGGCCGGCCCCGCGCAGGCCAGGGCGGCTGCCGTGCACGCCGCCGCCCCGATCCTGCCCGTCCTCACTTGAAATGCACCGCGGCGCGGATGCCGTAGGTGCGCGGCGGCGCCAGCACCGCCGCCGTGATCACGGTGTGGGCGGTATATTGCTTGATCGCGACGTCGCCGAGATTCTCGACGAAGGCGCCCACCGACCAGGCCTTGCCGGGCGCGGTGTAGGTCAGCGCCAGATTGCCGGTGATGTAGCTGTCCTGCAGATCGGTCGGCGTCAGGTTGATCGCGGTGTAGGACTTGGTCTGATAATGCGCGCCCATCAGCAGGTTGACGCTGCCGCCATTGGCCAGGTCGAAATCCTGGCTGACCGTCGGGCTGACCACCCAGGACGGCGAGTTGGGCGGCGTATGACCCTGGCAGTTGAGCGTGTAGGTCGCGCCCGAATGCACGCTGGAGCAGAGCGAGCCGGCTGCCGGCGCCGCCGTCTGGACCAGCAGGAATTGCTGGAAGCGCGAGTGGAGATACTGGACGTCGAGGCCCAGCTGGGTCGAGCGGGTCGGCTGGAACTTGAGGTCGATCTCGGCGCCGCGCGTCCGGGTCTTGCCGGCATTCTGCGTGGCGAACACCTGGTTGCCGGCGCTGTCGCGGGTCGAATAAGCGAGCTGCTGGTTGGTGAAGTCCCACTGGAAGAGCTCCAGGTTGAGCTGCACCTTGTTGTCGAAGAAGCGATTCTTGGTGCCGATCGTATAGGCGCGCACCGTCTCGGGCTTGAACGCGGGATTGTCGGCGGTGAAGTAGAAGCCGCCCGAACGGAAGCTGGTGGCGACCGTGCCGTAGATCATCGAGGTCGGCGTCACGTCATATTGCGCACCGGCCCGCCAGGTGACCTTGGAGGCCTTGGCGCTGTCGTCCACCACGACATATTTAGGGTTCGCCAGGAACTGGTTGTGCAGCGAACCGTCGAGCGTCTTGGTCTCGTTGGTGTAGCGGATGCCGCCGATCAGGCGCAGCTTGCTGGTGAGCTTGGCGGTGACGTCGGCGAAGACCGCCTTCGAATCCGTGTAATTGTCGTAGATCTGCTGGTTGCCGACACCGTTGCGGTTGTCGATGTTCATGAACACGTCGATCTTGTCGTGCAGGTAGAAGCCGCCGACGATCCAGCGTAGGAAGCCGCGATCGTTGGAGGTGAACCGTGCCTCGACCGATTCCTGATCGTCGAACTCATTGTCCGCCTCGCTGCCGCCATAGGCGGAATTGAAGTCGAGATGGGCGTGACGATAGGCCGGCAGGATGGTCAGCGTGCCGAGATCGGTCTTCCAGTTGACCTCCGCCTTCACGCCCGAATAGCGGTCGTTGAGATAGAGCGAGTTGGCGGCGAAGGGGGTGAGGCCCTTGCCGGCATAGATCGCCTGCACGCGCGGATCGGTCAGGCCGACGCGCTGGTCGGGGCTGAAATCGCTGACGTCGACGAAGCCCGCGCCCTTGCCGCCCTGGTGCACATAATCGCCCGACAGCAGGACCGAGAGCCGGCTGGACGGCTCGTAGAGCAATTGCAGGCGCGCGGACTGGGTGGCCTCGTCCGACATGCCGTCGGAATTGTAGCCCGAATGGTTGGTGCTCTGGAAGGAGGCGCGGGCGGCCAGCGTGCTGGCGAGCGGCACGTTGACGGCGGCGTTGGTCTGGATGGCGTGATAATTGCCGAAGCTCAGGCCGCCGTCGAAGCTGAATTCGTTCTTCGGCTTCTGCGGGATGAGGTTGATGGCGCCGCCGGTGGCGTTGCGGCCGTAGAGCGTGCCCTGCGGCCCTTCCAGCACCTCGACGCGCTCCAGATCGAAGAACTGGCCGTTGCTGTTATACTGGCGGGCGAGCGGCACGCCGTCGAGCGACAGCGTCACGGCGCTGTCGGTCAGCGAGTTGGTGCCGAACGAGCCGCCGCCGCGCAGGAAGAAGACGGGGAAGGGGCCGGCCGCCTGGCCGATCTGGGCGGAGGGGACGAGCTGGGTGAGCTTGGTCGCGTCCGTGATATGGCGCTGGGTCAGCAATTCGCTCGACACCGTGTCGATCGCGATCGGTGCCTTCTGGACATTTTCCGCGCGCCGCTGGGCGGTGACGACGATATCCTGGAGGCCGTTGCCGGCGGCGGGCGTCGCAGCGGGCGCGGGGGCCGGCGCCGATTGCGCATCGGCGGGGAACGCGGCGAGCACGGCACAGGCCGACGACGCCATAAGAGCAAGACGGTAGTTCATCCTTCCCCTCCAGATATATTCTGAACCCATGGCTCATCGCGCCCAAAACCGGCGTATGTGCATGGGAATATTGACGGTCTCAGGTGATGACCGCGGTCCGCTAAATCGCGCAGAGCAGGCAAAAGCGTCAAACGACAAAGTCGCAGGCGCTGGTTGAGCTTTTGTCTGGCACGGGCAGCGGGAACCCCAGATTTACCGCGTTGCAGCAGCATGGGAACGCGCTGCCATGACGCGGATACGTGCCAAAATCTCACAGGAAGAGCGGTCGGCGCGCGCTTAGCGGGCGGGCCGGAGCACGGCGCCGGGATTCATCCGGCCCGCCGGATCGAGCAGGTGCTTGAGCTGTGCCATGAGCGCGATCGCCGGGGCCGCCTTGTACTGGACCAGCTCGTCCACGCGCAGCCGGCCGACGCCATGTTCGGCGGTGATGCTGCCGCCTTCCGCGACGATCCGATCATGGACGAGGTGATTGAGATCGGCCTCGAAACCGGCCTGTGCCAGTTGCTCCGGCGTCGGGATGACGTTGAAATGGATGTTGCCGTCGCCGACATGGCCGAAGGCGTTGACGCGGGCACCCGGAAAGCGCGCGTGCACCGCTTCCTCGCAGGCGGCGATGACGGCGGGCAGGCGCGACAGGGGCACCGAGACGTCATGCTTGACGCTCGGCCCGCTCGCCCGCTCGCCCTCGGTAATACTCTCGCGCACCAGCCACAGGCCCTGGCGTTGCGCCGCGCTCTGGGCGATCACCGCATCCTCGGCCAGCCCGGCCTCGATCGCGGCGCCCAGCGCGGTTTCCAGAAGGTCGCCGAGGTCGATCCGGGCATTGCCGGAGCCGGCCTCGACCAGCACCGCCCAGCCATCGTCGAAGGGCCAGCTCGCCTTGGGCAGATGCGCGACGGCGAGGCGATGGGCGTGGGAGGAGATGAGCTCGAAGCTCGACAGGAACTCGCCGAGATCGGCGTCGAGGCGCTGGTGGAGGCCCGGCACCGCCTCCAGCGACGGCAGCCGCAACACCGCCGTCTGGCGCTGGACGATGCGCGGGAACAGGCGCAGGCTCGCGGCGGTGACGATGCCGAGCGTGCCCTCCGATCCGATGAAGAGTTGCTTCAGGTCGTAGCCGGCATTGTCCTTGCGCAGCCGGCCCAGCAGATCGAGCACCTGCCCGTCGGGCAGCACCACCTCCAGCCCCAGCACCAGCGCCCGCGCATTGCCATAGCGCAGCACGTTCAGCCCGCCCGCATTGGTGGCGATCGCCCCGCCGATCCGCGCACTGCCCTCCGCCGCGAAGCTCAGCGGCAGCAGCCGGCCGGCCTCCTCGGCGGCGGCCTGCGCGGTGGCGAGGATGCAGCCGGCGTCCGCGACGATGACGTTGTCGACCGGATCGACCGCGCGGATCGCCGTCATCCGATCGAGCGACAGGATCAGCTGCGTCCCCGATCCATCGGGGGTCGCACCGCCCGCCAGCCCGGTATTGCCGCCCTGCGGGACGATGGCGATGCCGTGCTCGCCGCAGAACCGCACCACGGCGGCCACCTGTCCGGTCGAGGCCGGGCGGGCGACCGCCAGCGGCGTGCCGTGCAGCTTGCCGCGCCAGTCGCTGGCATAAGGCGCGACATCGGCCGGCTCGGTCAGCAGCGCGTGCGCGCCGACGATGGCCGCGATTTGGTCCAGTCCCTCGCTCAAGCCGGTTGCCCCATGCCATCGCGCCGCAGGAAGGCGAAATCGCAGCCCTCGTCGGCCTGGGTGACGAATTGCGCGTGCAGCCAGTCGTGGCCGCGCACGGGGGCCGGGGCGGGCGCGGGCAATGCCGCGCGGCGGGCGTCGAGCTCGGCCGGATCGACCAGCAGTTCGAGCTGCCGCCCGGCGACGCTGAGCGCGATGCGATCGCCGGTGCGGACGAGCGCCAGCGGGCCGCCCGACCCGGCATCCGGCGCGACATGCAGGATCACGGTGCCGAAGGCGGTGCCGCTCATCCGCGCGTCCGAGATGCGGATCATGTCCTTGATGCCGGCACGCGCGAGCTTGAGCGGAATCGGGATATAGCCCGCCTCGGGCATGGCGGACGGGCTGGCCGGGCCGGCGTTGCGCAGGACGAGGGCATCGTCGGCGGTGACGTCGAGATCGGGATCGTCGATCCGGCGGGCGAGATCGTCCAGCCCGTCGAACACGACGCAGCGGGCCTCGCGCTCGAACAGCCGGGCATCGGCCGCGGAGCGCTTGAGGATCGCGCCGCGCGGCGCGAGGTTCCCGAACAGGGCGACGAGGCCGCCTTCGGGATCGACAGGATCGGCGCGCGGGCGGATCGCCTGGCGATCGACCCACGGATCCCAGCCGTCGATCCGCTCGCCGATCGTCTCGCCGGTCACGGTCGGGCAATTGAGATGGAGCAGATCGCGTATCTCGCGCATCACCGCCGGAATGCCGCCGGCCGCCGCCAGATCCTCCATGTAGAGATCGCCGGTCGGCTTGAGGTTCACCAGCACCGGCGTCGTGTCGGACAGGCGGTTGAGCGTCGCCAGGTCGATCGGGTGGCCGAGGCGGCCGGCGATCGCCGTCAGGTGCAGGATGGCGTTGGTCGAGCCGCCGATGGCGAGCAGCACGCGCAGCGCATTCTCGATCGCCTGGGGCGTCATGATCGCGCTCGGCCGGCGCGGGGCGTCGATCAGCGATACGGCGATGCGGCCGGTCTCCTCGGCGATGCGCAGCCGCGCGGCGTCCACCGCCGGCACCGCCGCCGCGCCCGCCGGCATCATGCCCAGTGCCTCGGCGATGGCCGCCATGGTGCTGGCAGTGCCCATCACCGCGCAGGTGCCGGCGGTGCTTGCCAGCTTCTGTTCGACCGTGTCGATCTCCTGGGCGTCGATCTCGCCGGCCCGGTAGCGCGCCCAGAAGCGCCGGCAATCGGTGCAGGCGCCGAGCCGCTCGCCGCGATGCCGGCCGGTCGACATCGGCCCGGTGACGAGCTGGACGGCGGGCCGGTCGGCCGAGGCGGCGCCCATCAGCTGGGCCGGCACGGTCTTGTCGCAGCCGCCGATCAGCACCACCGAATCCATCGGCTGGGCGCGGATCATCTCCTCCACGTCCATCGACATCATGTTGCGATATTTGAGGCTGGTGGGGGCAAGGAACACCTCGCCCAGCGTGATCGTCGGGAAATCGACCGGCAGCGCGCCGGCCGCCAGCACGCCGCGCTTCACCGCCTCGATCAGCTGGGGCACGTCGCGATGGCAGTTGTTGAAGCCGCCGCCGGCATAGCAGATGCCGACGATCGGCCTGTCCAGCATCGCCCGCGAATAGCCCATCGAGCTGGCGAAGCTGCGCCGGAGATAGCGGCTGAACCCGGCGTCACCATAATTGGTGAGGCCGTTCATCAGGCCCTTGGGCGCGTCGCTCATAGCGGGCGGAAACAGGGCACCGGGATGCCGCTCTTCGAAGGCTGGAAGACGAGTTCGACCGGCCGGCCGATGGCGAGGTCGTCGCTCTCGCAATCGACGATATTGGTCATCATCGTCGGCCCTTCCGCGAGCGTGACATAGGCCATCACGAAAGGGGGCTCGGCCTTGCGCATCACGCTGAAGGCATAGATCGTGCCCCGGCCCGATCCCTCTTCCCACGCCGTCTCTGTGGCGTGGCAGAAGGGGCAGGTACCGCGCGGATACCAGTGCGCCTTGCCGCAGGCGGTGCAGCGGCGGACGAGGAAGCGGCCTTCGCCGGCCGCATCCCAGAAGGCCTGGGTCTCGGGCGTCGGCTCGGGATCGCCGGGGATGCGCTGTCCGATCTTCATGCCGCGCGCTCCAGGATCAGGGTGGCAGGCGCGTGGCGCACCGCGAGCTGGCCGCCGATCGCATTGACCAGCGCCAGGTCGCAATCCGGCACCTGCACCGCGGGATGCGCCTCGCCGCGCAGTTGGCGGACGGCCTCGATCACCTTGGTCATCCCGCCGCGATTGGACGGGTGGTTGTTGCACAGGCCGCCGCCGTCGGTGTTGATCGCGATCCTGCCGGTGCCGGAGATCAGGCCGCCGTCCGACACGAAGGCGCCGCCCTGGCCCTTCGCGCAGAAGCCGAGATCCTCCAGCTGCATCAGCACGGTGATCGTGAAGCTGTCGTAGAGCGAGGCATATTTGATGTCGCCGATGCCGACGCCGGCCTCCGCCAGCGCCGCCGGTCCGGTGCGCGCGGCGCCGCTGGTGGTGATGTCCATATAGCCGCCATTCTGGCCCTGGGTGGTCTCGGCCGATCCGATCAGGCGGACGAGCGGACGCTTGAGGCTTTTCGCGATCTCCGGGCGCGTGACGATCAGCGCGCCGCCGCCGTCGGTGACGACGCAGCAATCGAGCCGGTGCAGCGGATCGCAGACCAGCGGCGAGCCGACCACCTCCTCGACGGTGACGAGATCGCGCAGCCGGGCGTTGGGATTGTGCTGGGCGTGGTGCGAGGCGGCGACCTTCACCCAGGCGAGCTGCTCCGCCGTGGTGCCGTATTCGTGCATGTGGCGCCGCGCGACCATCGCATAGACGTTGAGCACGGCGAGGCCGTAGGGCTGTTCCCACTGGAAATCGGGCTGTTGCGGATTGTCGGTGCGGGCGAGCGCGCCCTTGGCCCGGCCCTCGGCGCGCGGGCGCCCGGCCAGCGTGATCAAGGCCACGTCGCATTTGCCCGCCGCGATCGCCTCGGCCGCATGGGCGACGTGCACCGTATAGGAGGAGCCGCTGGTGTTCGTGGTGTCGAAATGCCGGAGCTTGAGGTTCAGATAGTCGGCGATCGAGAGCGGGCCGGTGCCCGGCGCGTCGGGGCCGCAGAAAAAGCCGTCGACATCGTCGATGGTCAGCCCGGCATCCGCCAGCGCGCCCAGCGCCGCCTCGGCCTGGAGCTGGGCCAGCGTCTTGTCCGGATAATAACGCTCGGGCAGCTCGTAGGCGCCGGCGATATAGGCATGAGCGGTACGGGCCATGAGCTCAGGCCGCCTCGCTCTTCAGCCAGTGGGCGAAATGCTGGGAGCGGCCTGCATGCTCGGCATAAACGAGCTCGACGCGCTGGCCGATCCAGCTACCGCCCGGCTCCTCGCCGCGCAACTGGGTGACGATGATCGGGCCTTCGTCGAGCCGCACGGCGGTCGAATTGTAGAGCGGCGCGTGGTCGTCGAAATATTTCTTGTGGAAGACCACCCAGGAGATGATCTCGCCCCGGCCAGTGACCGGAACCCAGTCCGCCTTGTCGTTGAGGTCGTTGGGGCAGACGGGGGCGGGGGGATAGCGGAAGGCGCCGCATTCGGTGCACTTCTGCAATTCCAGCGCGTGCCGGTTGATGCTCGCCCACATCGGCTGGTCGTCCAGCGCCATGACGATCTTGCTGATGCCCATGGTCCCAGTCTCCTCAGCGGCCGTAGATGATCGAGACGGCCTTGCCGGCGACGTCCGAGCTGTAGTGGACGAAACGGCAATCCGGCACCTGCCGGGCGCCGCATGTGCCGCGCACCTGCCGCACGGCCTCCACCTGATGCGCCCAGCCCTGCATGTAGCTTTCGGAGAGGTGGCCGCCCGCGGTGTTCACCGGCAGACCTTTTTCCAACGAGATGCCATGCTCGCGCATGAACTTGCCGGCCTCGCCGACCTTGCAATAGCCATAGCCTTCGAGCGCGAGCGGAATGTGGCAGGAGAAGCTGTCATAGACCTGCAGGCAGTCCATGTCCTGCGGGCCGACGCCGGCCATGTTGAACACCTGCTCCGCCACCGCCTGCTGGGCGGGGAGATAGTAATTGGTCAGGCGCGGCTCCAGGCTGGTGGCGCCCCGGTTGAGATCGTGCCGGCCGACGCCATGGATCAGCACCGGATCGGGCCGGATGCTCTTCGCGCGATCGGCCGCGCTGATGATGATCGCGACGCCGCCATCGTTGATCAGGCAGTAATCGTAGAGGTGCAGCGGCTCGCAGACGAAATTGGAGGCGAGATAATCCTCCACCGTGATCCGCTTCTGCATCAGCGCGTGCGGCGTCAGGCTCGCATGGATGCGCTGTGCCACCGCCACCTCGCCGAGCTCGGCCGAGGTGAGGCCGCTCTCTTCCATGTAGCGGCGGAACATCATCGCATAGAGCGCGCCCTGCGAGGTGAAGCCCCACGGCGCGTGGTAGACGTAGGAGAGGAAGGCGCCGCCGCCGGCCGCATTGTCGCCACCATAATTGGTGCCGCCCGAGCGCTGGTTGTTGCCGTAGACCAAGGCGACATTCTCGCAGAGCCCGGCGTTGATCGCCATGCAGGCCTGGATGACGTTGAGCATGGCGTCGCCCTGGCCGCCCCATTTGGCGTCGATGCCGAGCACCTCGCCCATCCGCTCGTAGGGGGTGGTGTTGCCGACGATCAGGCCGTCGATATCGGAGGCCTTGAGGCCGGCATCGGCGAGCGCGGCCTTGAAGGCATCCGCCGCATAACCCACGGAATCGCGGGGCTTCTCACCGGCGCGGGTGCGGGTCCAGTCGCCGCGATAATCGGTATGGCCGACGCCGACCACGGCGGCGACCTTCGAGAGAGACTTGTCGGGCATCATCGTCCTTGCGGGCTGGTCATCCAAGATAGTCCTTCGCCCAGCGCGCATGCTCCTCGGTGCCGCTCAGCCTTTTGGTGAGCGGACGGGGATCGCTATCGGCCGGCTCCTCGCCGGTGCGCTGGAGATGAAGGCGGCGATAGTGCGCGCCGATCGCATCGAAATGCGGCTGGTGGCCCTGCAGGCAGATGCGCACGCCGAGCGGGGCGCAATCGGCGGCGGTCAGATCGGCCGGCATGGCCGAGAGGATCAGCGGCTTGCGCGCGTGGGCGGCGACGGCCTCGAGATCGTCGCGCGTCTTGATCCCGGCGAAGAAGATCGCCTCGGCGCCGGCCTCCTCGAAGGCGCGCTGGCGGGCCAGCAGGTCGGCGCGATCCACCACCAGCGCGGCATTGGTGCGGCCGACGACGACGATGTCGGCACCCGCCTCGACGCCGGCGCGCACCTTGGCGGCGGCGGTCGCGATCGGGAGCAGGCGGCCGGGGCCTGAGGCGGGGAGGTCGGTGTCCTCGATGGTGACGGCGGCGGCCCCGGCGGCGGCGAGCTCGATCGCCGTGCGGCGGACCGACAAAGCGTTGCCATAGCCATGGTCGCCATCGACCAGGAGCGGCAGCGGCGCCGCGCGGGCGACGCGGTGGACCTGCTCGGCCAGTTCGGTGAGGGTGATCAGCGCGAGATCGGGCGCGCCGAGGATTTCCAGCGCCGCCACCGAACCGGCGAGCATCGCCAGCTCGTAGCCGATCTCGGCCGCCGCGCGCATCGACAGCGGATTGGCCACGGAGGCGGGGCGCAGGCAGGCATCGCCCGCCAGGATCGCGCGGAAGCGCGCGGCCGTCATGCCATCACCAGCGGCGCGGCCGTCATCGCCTGCAGCGCGTCGAGCGTCATGCCCGGCACCATCTCCACCACCGCGAAGCCCTCGGGCGTCACGTCCAGCACCGCGAAATTGGTGTAGATGCGCGTCACCACGCCGGGCGCCGTCAGTGGATAGGCGCAATGCTCGACCAGCTTGGGCGTCCCGTCGCGCGTCACATGTTCCATCAGCACCCAGATGCGCCGGGCGCCGGCGGCGAGGTCCATCGCGCCGCCCACGGCAGGCGTGCGGTCGTCCGAACTGGTCGTCCAGTTGGCGAGGTCGCCGTTCGAGGCCACCTCGAACGCGCCGAGCACGCACAGATCGATATGGCCGCCCCGGATCATCGTGAAGCTGTCGGCATGGTGGAACAGGGCCGCGCCCGGCACGAGCGTCACCGCCTTCTTGCCGGCATTGACCAGCCAGGGGTCGACCTTGTCCTCGTCCGGCGCCGGCCCCATGCCGAGGATGCCGTTTTCCGAATGGAAGATGATCTCGCGACCCTCGGGCACGTAATCGGCCACCTGGGTCGGCACGCCGACGCCGAGATTGACGAACCAGCCTTCCGGGATGTCGCGGGCGCAGCGCGCCGCCATGCCGGCGCGGGTGAGGGGGGTGACGGCGTCGCTCATGCCTGGGCCTCCGCCGGAACCTGTACCAGCCGGTCGACGAAGATGCTGGGCGTCACCACCTCGTCGGGGGCGATGCCGCCCAAGTCGACGATCTCGTGGACCATCGCGATCGTGCAGGTCGCCGCCGTCGCCATCACCGGATTGAAATTGCGGCCGCTGCCCCGGTAGCTGAGATTGCCCCAGCGATCGGCCCGCCACGCCTCGATCAGCGCGACATCGGCGGCGAGCGCGCGCTCCATCAGATAGGCGCGGCCCTCGAAGGCGCGCTCTTCCTTGCCCTCGGCCATCTGGGTGCCGACCCCGGTCGCGGTGAAGAAAGCGGGGATGCCGGCGCCGGCGGCGCGGATGCGCTCGGCCAGCGTGCCCTGGGGCACGATCTCCAGCTCGATCCGGCCGACCCGGAACAGATCGTCGAAGGCCGGCGAATTCTTGGGATAGCTGCATACGATCTTGCGCACGCGGCCGAGGTCGAGCAGCCGGGGCACGCCGGTCTCGCGGTTCCAGCCGGCATTGTTGACGACGATGGTCAGGTCCTTCGCGCCTTGCTCGGCTAGCGCGTTGACCAGATAATCCGGCTGGCCGACCGCGCCGAAGCCGCCGATCATGACCGTCGCGCCGTCCTTGATGTCGGCGAGGGCGTCCGCCAGGTTGAAACGCTTGTCGATCACGCGATCGCCTTTCTCATGGTCCCGTCAGCGGCCGCGATAGACCGGCGGGCGCTTCTCGGCGAAGGCTTTCCGGCCCTCGATCCGGTCCTCGGTGTTGCGCAGCACGCCCCACGCCATGCGCTCCGCCCGGATGCCGGCCTCCAGCGTGAGATCGGCGCCGGTGAGCGCGAGCTGCTTGACCGCGCGCACGGCGAGCGGTGCGTTGGCGGCGATCTTCGCGGCGATGGCGTGGGCGGTGTCCATCAGCGCCTCGGCCGGCACGACCCGGCTGACGATGCCGATGCGCAACGCCTCCTGCGTGTCGATCCGCTCGCCGGTCAGCATCATGTGCATCGCGTTGGTGAGGCCGACGATGCGTGGCAGGCGCTGGGTGCCGCCGGCACCGGGGATCGATCCGATCGCCACTTCGGGCAGGCCGAACTTGGCGCCGTCCGCCGCGATGCGGATGTCGCAGGCGAGCGCCAGCTCCAGCCCGCCGGCCAGTGCGAAGCCGTTGATCGCGCAGACGATCGGCTTGTCGATCAGCTTCAGGATGTCGGAGGTCGAGCTGTCGCCCTCGCCGCTGAATGCGGCGCGCGCATAGCCATCTTCCGGGGGGAAGGTGTTCTTGAGGTCCGAGCCGGTGCAGAAGGCACGACCGGTGCCGGTGAGGATGACGACGCGGATGGCATCGTCGGTGCGGATGCGGTCGCAGGCTTCGAGCAGCGCCACGCGCATCTCGGAATCGATCGAGTTCATCGCTTCCGGACGGTTGAGCCGGATTGTGGCGATCGGGCCGTCGACGGTGAATTCCAGCCTCATTCGGGATCGTCCCCTTGGAGCATCTTGGCTTGCCCTGGACCGGGTGGGCCGTGCGTTGGCCTCAGCAATGCGCATCCAAGATCGCCCGGTCAAACGAGTTAGCCGGGCTTTCGATTGAGTTTATCGCACGCAGGCCAAATGCTGTACGATCGCGCTGGCGACCAGATCGGGCGTCAGGATCGGCATGGCGTGGCCGCTTTCGATCACGGCGAAGCGGGCGCCGGGGATGGCCTGCGCGACGGGCTCGACGAGGGCGGGCGGGCGCGTGCCGTCCCGGGCGCCGGCCACCACGAGCGTCGGTGCGACGATACGCGGCATCGCCTCGCCGAGGTCGAGACCGCACAGCATGCGATAGGTGGCGGCATAGGCATGCGGGTCGTTCTGGAGCAGGCGTGCGCGCACCGCCTCGCGATCGCTTCGCCCGATGAAATACGGCTCGGCATAGCTGTGATCGAAGCGCTGGAGGATGCGCGCGCGCATGCCGTCCCGCTCGATCGCGTCCGCCATGGCGAGCAGCGCGGGGCGCCGGTCGGGGGCGATCCCGGTCGCGGGCGCCAGCAGGACCAGATGCGAGACGCGCTCGGGATGGTCGGCGGCGAAGCGGATCGCGGTGGCGGCGCCGACCGCGCAGCCGGCCAGCGCGACCGGACCGCCGATGCCGAGCGCGTCCAGCAAGCCATGCAGGTCGGCCGACAGGGTCTCGATCGTGGGCGTCGAGGCGGGCTTCTCGGACATGCCGGCGCCGCGCGCGTCATAAGCCAGGCAGCGATAGTCCGGCGGCAGGGCCGCGATCACGCCATCCCAGCTTTCGAGGCAGCCGCCCATTTCGTGGAGCAGCACCAAAACCGGGCCTTCGCCTGCGCGCAGCCGGTAGCGTAGCGCGACGCCGTTGGCCTCGGCCCAGCTCATGCTGGAACGGGGTTGGGCGAATCTCCCGACAAGGCCGTCGCGCGCAGCGATGGCCGTTCGGACGCCTCGTCATGGAAATCGCCCAGGCCGCCGCTCCGCCAGTCGATCGCGGGCAGGCGGAAACGGGCGTAGGCGATGGCGCCGGCCAGGGCGATGTCGCCGAGATCGAAGCGGCCGGCGGGGCGGGCCTGCCACTGGTGGCCCGCCGCGAGGAAGGATTGCTCCACCTTTTCGGTCAGCGCCGCGACGTAAATGGGATGGAGCGGATCGCCGGTGCGGCGCCGCTCCCCGAACAGGGTGAGCAACGCTTCGGTGATTCCCTGCGCCAGCGCGTGCCGGGCGAGGGTCTCCCACCGCGCCGCGCCGTTCGCGGGGACCAGCCGCCCGCCACCCGCCAGATCGTCGAGATAGAGGCAGATGACGAGCGAATCGTAGAGGGCCGTGCCATCGTCCATCCGCAGGGCCGGGATCTGGCCGAGCGGGTTGACGGCCGCCACCACGGCATCGCGCGTCGTGCTGCTGACGACGGCATGGCGGAACTCGATCCGGTCGATCAGGCCAAGCTCGTGGGCGGCGATCGCCACCTTGCGCACGAAGGGCGAGCGGGTCGAGCCGTAGAGGATCATGACCGGCCGGGCCTCACAGATTCGCCTCGATCAGGAACGGCCCGTCATGCGCCAGCCCGGCCGCGAAGGCGCGGTTGAACTCCTCCATCGTCGTCGCGCGCGCGCCGTCGACGCCCATGCCCTTGGCCAGCGACACCCAGTCCAGCGCCGGATCGTCCAGATCGAGCATGGCGCGGGCGCGCTCGCCGGCCGCGCCGGCACCGACGTTGACCAGCTCGCCGTGCAGGATCTTGTAGGTGCGGTTGGCCCAGATCACGGTCACGACGTTCAGCCGCTCGCGCGCCTGCGTCCACAGCGCCTGCAGCGTGTACATGCCGCTGCCGTCGGCCTGCAGGTTGATGACCTGGCGATCCGGGCAGGCCACCGCCGCGCCGACCGCGAGCGGCATGCCGATGCCGATCGATCCACCGGTCAGCTGCAGCCAGTCATGCGGCGGCGCGCCCTCGGTGGCGGGGAAGAGATTGCGCCCGCTGGTGATGGATTCGTCGCACACGATCGCCTGCTCCGGCATCAGCGCCGCGACCGCCTGCGCGACCTTGTCGAGCGTGAGGTCGCCGGTGGGCAGGTCGGGCCGGGCCAGCTGCTGGGGTGCCACGTCGGACGCCTTGGCGCCCACGGCCTCGGCGAGTGCCCGCAGCGCGCCGGTCACGTCGTCGCCCGGCAGAGCGAGGGTCAGCACGCGGCAATGGTCGGGCACCAGCTGGCTGTCGCGGCCGGGGAAGCCGAAGAAGGTGACCGGCACCTCCTCGTCGACGAGGATCAGGGTCCGCTTGGTGCCGAGCCGCTTGCGGATATTCTCCAGCGGATTGGGGATGCGCCCGATGGCGACGCGGCTGGCGCCGCGCTCGATCCGCGAGCTGCGGCCGATGCTCAGCACCTCGGTGCCCGTCTTCGCGCCGATCGCGGCGGCGAGCGCCAGCGGCTCGGCGCGGAGCCCCTTATAGCCGACCAGCATCATCGCGTCGCCGGCCCGCAGCGCCTCGGCGACCTCGTCGATCAGCTCGGAAGCGACCGGCTTGGGCGGGGGCGGTGCGGAGACCACGCCGACGATGCCGCCCTCGGTCCAGGCCGCGTCCGCCGGGAGGACCAAAGTCGCGATCTGGCCGCGCGGAGAGAGTGCGGCGGTGATCGCATCGGCGGCGTCGGTGCCGACCGAGCGGGCGTCGCGCGCGCTGCGATACCAGGCCGAGACGGGCCGCGCGACCGAGGCGATGTCCGAGGTCAGCGGGGAATCGAGATGCAGGTGATAGCCGGCATGATCGCCGACGATGTTGACGATCGAGCTGTGCGCGCGCCGGGCGTTGTGGAGGTTGGCGAAGCCGTTGCCGAGGCCGGGGCCGAGGTGCAGCAGGGTCGCGGCCGGCTTGTCGGCCATGCGGTAATAGCCGTCCGCGGCGCCCGTCACCACACCCTCGAACAGGCCGAGCACGCAGCGAATGCCGGGAATCCGATCCAGCGCGGAGACGAAGTGCATCTCCGACGTGCCGGGATTGGCGAAGCAGGTGTCGACGCCGCCGCGCAACAGGGTTTGGACCAGGCTCTCTGCGCCGTTCATGGATTATCCTCTCGAAGATTTCGGTCAGTCGGTCCAGCCATCGCTGCCCGGCACGAACAGCGCGTCGACCGCGGGCTCGTGGTCGATGAAGCCCTGTTCGCGCAGATAGCGGGAGAGGGTGGCGATGGCGCGGCGGTTCGCGTCCGTGAGGCCGTAGCGCGTGGCCTCGCGCAGATCGGCCTCGTCCCACAGCCGCTCGGCGAAGGGCAGGAAGCCGGCGCTCAACCGGCGCTCGATCGCGGCCTTGCGCGCATCGGCATAGGCGTCGAACAGCGCGCGCGAGACGGTGGGATCGTCGGCATGGCGTTCGTGCAGCACCACCGTGTGCATGATCGGGAAGATCCCCGTCTCGGCGAAATAGCCGCGCTCCTGCGCCGCCGGATAGGGGATCAGGCAGCGCAGGGCGTCGCGCCGCCTGGGCTTGCCGGTGACGAGCGCGTCGATCTCGCCCGCGATCAGCATCGCTTCCAGATTGCCCTCGCGGATCTCGGCGCGGATGCCGGGCGGGGTGGGGAAGCGTGGCCTGGGGCCGGTGACCCAGTCGATATCGCGCCAGTCCAGCCCATGGTCGTCATGCAGGTGGCCACGCGCCCAGACGGCGGCCGTCATCGCGAACTCGCTGACGCCGACGCGCTTGCCGGCCAGCTCCGCCGGGCTTTCCAGCGGGCTGTCCTGGGCGACGAAGATCGCGTTATTGCGGAAGGCGCGGCTCGGGAAGACCGGAATGGCGGCGAGGCGCCGCGCACCGCTGGCGTGCAGCATGATGTGGTTGGCGAGCGAATATTCGGTGACGTCGAACGGATCGCCGCTCAGCACCACCTGGGCGAGCGCCGCCGCGGGGGTGTGCCGATAGGCGAACGTCCGTCCGTGCGTGGTCTGGCCGGCGAAGCCGAGCACATGCTCGACATCGCAGCCCTTCACCTCGATGGGATCGCGGTCCGCCATCGGATCAGCCCAGGGTCGTCACGAACTTGGTGGCGAAATAGGCCTCGATCGCCTCGCTGCCCCCTTCCGAGCCATAGCCCGAATCCTTGACCCCGCCGAACGGCGTCTCGATCAGCCCGAGCCCCTGGTGGTTGACCGACACCATGCCGCTCTCGATCGCGGCGGCCGCGCGGGCGGCGGTGGCGGGCGAACCCGAATAGACATAGGCGCCGAGGCCGTAGGGGAGGCGGTTCGCTTCCCGGATCGCTTCGTCGAAGTCCGAGAAGCGGTTGATCAGCGCGACCGGCCCGAACGGCTCCTCGTTCATGGCGAGTGCGTCCACCGGCACGCCGGTCAAGACGGTGGGCTTGTAGAAATGGCCCTTGTTGCCGATCCGCTCGCCGCCCGTGCGCAGGGTCGCGCCATGCCGGACGGCGTCGGCGACCAGCGCCTCGATCGCCTCGACGCGGCGGCCATTGGCGAGCGCACCCATCTCGATGCCGTCATCGAGCCCGTTGCCGACGCGCGTCTGCGCCATCTGCTCCGCGAAGCGATCGACGAAGCGATCGAACGCGGCGTCCTGCACGAGGAAGCGGGTGGGGGAGACGCAGACCTGGCCGGCATTGCGCACCTTGTTCTGCGCGAGCGTCCGGGCGTTGGCGTCGATATCGGCGTCGTCGAACACCAGCACGGGGGCATGGCCGCCCAATTCCATCGTCACGCGCTTCATGTGCAGCCCCGCCAGCGCGGCGAGTTGCTTGCCCACCGCGGTCGATCCGGTGAAGGTCACCTTGCGGACCAGCGGATGCGGGATGAGATAGCCCGAAATCTCCGACGGCGTGCCGAAGACGAGGTTCACGACGCCGGCGGGCAGCCCGGCATCGGCGAGGGCGCGGACCATCTCGGCGCAGGAGGCGGGCGTCTCCTCCGGCCCCTTGAGGATGATCGAACAGCCGGCCGCGAGCGCGGCACCCACCTTGCGGATGCCCTGTGAGATCGGGAAGTTCCATGGCGAGAAGGCGGCGACCACGCCGACCGGTTCCTTCTCGACGCGCTGGACGACAGTCTCCGCGCGGGAGGGAATCGTGCGACCGTAGATGCGCCGCGCTTCTTCCGCGAACCACTCGAAGATGTCGGCGGAGGTGTGGACCTCGATGATCCCCTGCGCCAGCGGCTTGCCCTGCTCCTGGGTCAGGATGCGGCCGATCGTGTCGGCCCGCTCGCGCAGCAATGCAGCGGCCGCGCGCAGGGTCGCCGCGCGCTTCGGGGCGGGCGTCCCGCGCCAGACGGCCAGGCCCTGCGCGGCGGCGTCGAGCGCCGCGTCGAGATCCGCGATGCCGGCATGCGCACAGGTGCCGATCGGTTCGGCGGTGGCGGGGTTTTCGACCGCGAGCGTCTTGCCCGAGGCCGCCGCGCGCCATGCGCCGCCGATGAAGAGAAGCGTGTCGGGATACATGGCCTTACTCCTTAAGCGGTCCGCTGGTCCGGGGTTCGATGGCCCCGGCTTCGTAGAGCGCATCGATCTCCGCGTCGGTCATCTCGCCGACCCGCCGGAGGACCTCTTCGGTGTCCGCCCCGATGCCCGGCGCCTCGCGCGTGATGGCGAGCGGCTCGGTCTCGAACTGGAGCGGGAAGCCCTTGGCGAGATGCCCGCCGGGCGTCCGTTCGAGCGCGTGCGTCCAGACGGTGTCGCCGGCCGCCATCACGGCGCGCCCGTCCATGGCCGGCTCGGCGGGAATGCCGAGACCGTGGAGGCGATCCAATGCCGCCGCCGCATCGTGCCGGCCGATCCACTCGCTGAGGGCTTCCAGTGCGATGCCGGCCTGTTCCAGCGCGACGGCCCCCGCTTCCGCCACCGACAGGGCGATCCACAGGCCGTCGGCCGAGCGGAAGCAGTCCTGCAGCAGATAGGGGCTCTGGCTATTGCCCTCGCGATCGACCGCGAGGCCCGCGCCGGCCGCGACGAACGTCTCGCCCGACAGGAAGCTGGTGAGCTCGCGCTGCGAGAGATCGAGATGGACGGCGCCGTCGCGGCGCTGCCGGTCGCTCCACGCCGTCAGGATCATCGACGAGGCGAACAGCGCGACGATCTGGTCGGGATAGTTGAGGTCGACACCGCTCAGCATCGGCGGCCCGCCGGCATAGCCCGTCGTCCAGGCGAGGCCCGCCACGGCCTCCAGCGTCGAGCCGTAGGAGACGTAGCCGGCATCCGGCCCATCCTCGCCCTGGCTGGAGATCGAGGCGAGGATGATCGACGGATTGGCCGCGCGCAGATCCTCGAACGCCAGCCCCATCTTGGGTAGCACGCCGCGCCGGAAATTCTCCACCACCACGTCGCTCCGGCCGACCAGCCGTAGAAAGGCGGCGCGGCCCAGCGGATGCTTGAGGTTCAGGCTGAGCCCGGACTTGCCCCGGTTGGTGGCGCGGAAGAAGGGGGACAATGTCGGATCGGCATCGGCCGGTTTGTCGGACAGCCAGCGGCGGAACGGATCCCGGTAGCTGGGGGATTCGACCTTGATGACCTCGGCCCCGAAATCGGCGAGCACCGCCGACGTGGCCGCGCCCGCGGTGATGATGCCGAGATCCAGCACCCTGCAGCCGGACAAGGGCTTCACGATTGCGTCTCCATCGCTGGCGCCGCCCCGAAGCGTGCGCCGTTCCACAGGACGGGAAGACGCGGCTGGAGCGTGGCGCCGCCATCCCCATCCGGAATGCGCGGCAGGAATCCACGGGCGACATATTGCGGGTCCTGCTCCAGTTCGGCGGGCGTCCATACCGGGCCGAGCGGGATGCGATGCGCCAGCGCGATCACGCGCAGTTCGGCGCGGGTCTTCGCCGCGAAGGCCTGCTCCACGATCGCGTTGATCGTGGTCGCTTCGCCGCGCCGGACGAGGCGATCCTCGTAGCGCGCGTCTTCCAGCCGGGGATCCTGCACGATCGCCTTGAGCTTCGGCCAGTCCGCCTCGAGATAGACCAGCGCGATCCATCCGTCGGCGCACCGGATCGTCCGCCATTCGGCGCCGTCGCCAAGGCGCGTCGGCACCCGGTTGCTCCAGCTGCCCATCGCGGCGCTCTTCCAGTTCAGCCAGACGACGACGTCCGCGATGGCGACGCGGACGCTGTCCGGCGCGGCGCCGGCCCTCCGGCGGCAAATCTCCGCGACCAGGCCGCCATAGATGGCGAGCCCAGCCGAATACGCCATCTGGTGACCGCCGAGCCGGAGCGGCTGCTGATCGGGATTGCCGACGAGATCGAGCAGGCCGCCGATCGCCAGCAATGTGAACTCGCTGTCCGGAATGGCCGGCGGCGAGGCCCGGTCGGTGGCGACGATCACGGACTCGCGCCCCTTGCGATCGGCCAGGGGCACATTGGCGGCGTCGCCGAGATAAAGGACGATAACGCCGTCTTCCAAAGCGGGCAGGGACGCGAGGCGCTGCTTGCCGCGATCGAGGAACAGCGAGAGCGCGCTCCGGTCGCCGACCAGCGGCGGCTGCGCGGCGCGGGCGCGGACAACCGGCGCGTCGATCTGCAGGACGGTCGCGCCCAGATCGGCGGCGATCCGGCCCGCGAAGGCGATCGCGAGGCCGACCGCATCGCTGCAGCCGTCCGACACCCATTCGATGATCGTGATGCCTTCGAGCGGCGCCTTGTCTCTCACCCGTCCCCGTCCACTTTCTTGTCGGGGGGCCAGCCGGACGCCATACGCGATCGTCCGGCCTGCCGGCTGCCGCGCGTGCAAGCCGAATGGAAGCCCCGTTCGATCGCCAAAGTGCGATCCCGAGCCCCTGAGGGTCAAACGACTAAACTGGCGGGTTGCGTGAGTTCAAATCACGCAGGGCGAAACTCTCGATGCGGGGAGCGCTGCGCGTCGTCGGTCGAGGCTGGTGCCGCCGACGCGGATTTTCGGGATTTTGTGAGGCAACAGGGGATCGGCCATCGAACCGGGGGCTTCACGATCGGGGCGGCACGCGCTACACGAATGAGAAATATTCATACAGGAGGATGCCGTGGCCGTTCGCTTGCCACCGCTCAACGCCATCCGCGCGTTCGAAGCCGCCGGGCGCAACCAGAGCTTCACGCTGGCCGCTGAGGAACTGCATGTCACCTCGGGCGCGATCAGCCGCCAGATCCGTACGCTGGAGGATCATCTCGGCTTCTCTCTGTTCCGCCGCAGCCATCGCGAGGTGCGCCTCACCCCCGATGCCGCCGCCTATCTGGAGGCGGTGACCGATTCCTTCGAACGGCTGGAGCGGGCGACCTCGCGGCTGATCGATGCGCGCAAGCTGCGGTTGCTGCACATCCACAATTCGATCACCTTCACGCTGCGCTGGCTGGTGCCGCGCCTGTCCTCCTTCCACTCCGCCCACCCCACCACCGAGATCCGCCTGTCGACGGCCTTGCCCTCGGCCGCCGACCTGATGGCCTCGCCCACCGACGTGACCATCCAGATCCGCGACGATGCCGCCGTCCGCAACCTGCCGACCCTGCATCATCACCGACTGGTCGATATCGAGCTGATGCCGGTGTGCAGCCCCCAGTATCGCGATCAGCACGGGCTTTCGGCCGACCTCTCGACCTTCCGCGACGTGACGCTGCTCCATTCGAACATGCGCCCGGTCGATTGGCGCTCGTGGATCACCAAGGCGGGCATCACGGCGGTGGAGCCCGGATCCGGCATCAAGTTCGAAAGCTCCAGCCTCACGCTCCAGGCGGCCGTGGAGGGTGTCGGCATGGCGATCGCCAACAAGGCGTTCGTCACCAAGGAGATGGAGAACGGCACCCTCGTCGCGCCCTACGAGCTCGTCTATCGCGACGGCAGCGCTTTCTATCTGTCATATTCGCGCGCGGCCGCCCGGCTTCCCCATGTCGCGGAGTTCCGGGATTGGGTCACCCGGGAAGCGGGGCGGCCGCCGCTCGATGCCGAGGCCGTGCCATTTCCTCACGCCAGCCTCAGGGATAGTGAGTTGAGCATCGGCTAGCGGCGCTGCACAGGATGTGATCCCCTTCGCCTTCCGGGACGCCTATGCCTGACACGCTGTCCGATCCGATCGCCATGACCGCCTGCACGCCGCCCCGGCGCGCGCTGCCGCGCGGCGCCTGGGATTGCCATTCGCATGTCTTCGGGGCGCCCGACGTCTATCCGCTGCTGGCCGAGCGGCGCTACGATCCGCCCTTCGCGCCGGGCGAAGCCTATCTCGCCATGCTGGATGCCGTCGGGTTCGAGCATGGCGTGATCGTCCACCCGTCCGCCTATGGCTATGACAATGGCTGCACCGGGGATGCCATCGCGCTGGCGCCGCGCCGGCTCTCGGGTGTCGGTCTGGTCGATCCCGCCATCGACGATGCCGGGCTGGAGGCGCTGCACCGCGCCGGCTTCCGGTCGATCCGCTTTACCGAGACGGGCGCGCGGGCGCGGTCCTTCGCGGGCTCGCTCGATTTCGATGATCTCGATCGCCTGGCGCCGCGCATGCGGGCGCTCGGCTGGTATGTCGACGTGTGGGCGACCTGCGACGCGATCGTCGCGGCGGCGTCGCGCCTGGCGAATTGCGGCATGCCGGTCGTGTTCGATCACATGGGCTATTTCGACGTCGCCGCGGGCGTGCAGGATCCGCTCTTCCGATCCTATCGCGCGTTGCTGCGCGACGGGAACTTCTGGATCAAGACGACGCCCATCCGCCTGGTCCGTGGCGATCCGACCGCGACGGCGATCCGCCCGTTTCACGAGGCGCTACTGGAAACCATCCCGGAGCGCGCGCTGTTCGGGTCCGACTGGCCGTATCTCAGCATGGATGCGAACCGGCCCGATACCGGCCGGCTGGTCGACCTGTTCGACGACTGGACCGGCGACGACGCGCTGCGCCAGCGCATCTTCGTCGACAATCCGGAGCGCTTCTTTTCGCGCGCGTGATCGTCCGTCGACGAAAACTCATTCAGGCAGGGCTGGAATGTCGGTTGACCCTCGGCGGTCATCCGGCCGATTCCGGCGGGAACGCCGCGTGTAGCGTGGCGATGGGAGAGGCGTATCCATGAGACCGGTCGGCGAGGAAAAGGAATTCACGAGAGCGGGCATCTGCGCCGCGATCGCGGCCTGGATCGGCATGGCGATCGGCCCCAATTCGATGGTGTCGGCACCGATGAGCCTGTTCATCAAGCCGCTGACCACCGAATTCCACCTCAGCCGCACCGCGATCTCCGCCTTGCTGCTGATCTCGCCCTGGGCCAACGCCCTGTTCTCGCCGTCGGCGGGGCGCTGGATGGATCGCTGGGGCCTGCGGCGCGTGCTGCTGCCCGGCGCGCTGCTGTTCGCGCTGGCCTCCATGGCACGCGGCCTCGTCACCTCGCCATGGCAGCTGGCGCTGGGCTTCTTCGTCGTCAGCCTCGCCTCGGCGATGAACAGCTCGGTCGGCTATGCGAAGCTCGTCTCGCTCTGGTTCTCGCGCCATCGCGGCATCGTGCTGGGCTGCGCGATCGCGCTGGGGGCCGGCCTCGCCTCGGCGAGCGTGCCGCAGATCGTCCGCATCGTCATCGCCCATCACGGCTGGCGGGTGGCCTATGCGGTGCTGGGCGGTTTCATCCTCATCCTGCCGCTGCCCGCCTTGTTCTTCCTGATGCGCGAGCCGATCCGCACGGAGACGGCGGAGCAGCTGCGCCAGGCCGAAGCCGAGCTTCCGGGGCTGACCCGCGCCGAGGCGATCCGCACCAGAACCTTCTGGCTGATCTTCTTCGCGATCCTGCTCGCATCCATGGCGCTGATCGGCACCACCGCGCACGCGGTTCCGCTGCTGACCGAGCGGGGTTTCTCCTCGCTGATCGGCACGACGGTGGTGTCCTGCTTCTTCTTCGGTGGCGTGGCGGGCCAGCTGACTTCCGGTTTCATCGCGGACAGGGTCGATTCCCAGCGTGTGGTGCTGCCTTACTTCGCATCGGCCCTCGTCGGCGCGATGATCGTCCACCGCGCGACCAGCACGCCGGTGTTGCTGGGCGGGGCCTTGTTCATGGGGCTGGGGCAGGGGGCGGAGATCGCCTTCGCGGCCTATCTCACCTCGCGCTATTTCGGGCTGCGCGCTTATGGCAGCATCTACAGCGTGCTCTATGCCGCCAGCAATATCGGCATCGGCATCGGGCTGATGACCATGGGGCTGGTGCATGACCATGTCGGCACCTACCGCCCGATGGCCTATGTGTTCGGCGCCGCTCTGCTTGTCGCGACGCTCTGCATCGCGCTGCTCGGGCCTTATGCCTATGCGAGCCGCAAGGCGGTGGAGAAAACGCGGATCGTGCCCGAACCGACGCTCGACGGAGACGGCGCGGCGAAGGCCGACTGATCTAGCGGAGCCGGGCCGCCATCGCGCCGACATGCTCGCCGATCGCGAGCGAGGCGGTGAGGCCCGGCGATTCGATGCCGAACAGGTTGATCAGGCCGGCGACGCCATGATCCTCCGGCCCCTGGATGACGAAGTCCGCCGCGGGCTCGCCCGGCCCGCTGATCTTGGGGCGGATGCCGGCATAGCCTGGCGAAAGCGCGCCGTCGGGCAGATCGGGCCAATAGCGCCGGATCGCGGCGTAGAAAAGATCGGCCCCGGCGGGATCGACGGCATAATCGAGCCGGTCGACCCATTCGACGTCCGGCCCGAAGCGCGCCGCGCCCGCCATGTCGAGCGTCAGATGGACGCCGAGGCCACCCGGCTCGGGCAGCGGATAGACGAGCCGGCTGAACGGCGCGCGGCCGGCCAGCATGAAATAGCGACCCTTTGCATAATGCAGCGCGGGAACGAGAGCGGGCGGCAGCGCCGCCATGCTCCGGGCCAATGCCTGCGCGCCGAGCCCGGCGGCGTTGACGAGCAAGGGCGTGCGCAGCGAGGGGGCGTCCTCGCCCTCCAGCGTGAGCTGGACCATCGCCCCGTCCGCCGCGATGCCCGTTACGCTGGCGGCGAGCGCCGTCTGGGCGCCGTGCGCCTCGGCCTCGCCCTGCAAAGCCAGCATGAGGGCGTGGGAATCGACGATCCCCGTCGATGGCGACAGCAGGCCGCCGACGCCCCGCAGGGCCGGCTCCATCGTCTGGAGGTCGGCACGGTCGAGCCAGCGGAGATCGTCGACCCCGGCGGCGGCGGCGGACTGGACGATCGCATCGAGCCCCGCGCCCTGCGCCTCCGAAACGGCGACCAGGATCTTGCCGCACCGGCGGTGCGGCACGCCCCGCGCTTCGCAATAGGCGTAGAGCAGGGCCTTGCCGCGCACGCACAAGGCGGCCTTCAGCGAGCCTTCGGGATAATAGAGGCCGGCATGGATCACCTCGCTGTTGCGCGAGCTCGTGCCCATTCCGATCTGCTTCTCGGCTTCGACGATGATGGGTTCGCGCCCGGCCAGCGCCAGCGACCGCGCAATGGCGAGCCCGACGACACCGCCCCCGACGATGATGCAATCTGCTTCGTACATGGTCTGCCTTCAAGCCACGGATCGCCGGCCCTGTCGAAGGAGAATGTCGCGCGGTCGCCGTGACTTTTGGTCATGCGACGATCGCGACACGCGGCGACGCGATGGGTGCGACGGGCCGTCCGTCAGGAGACTTCGGAATCGCCGATGCGCAACCGGACGGATCGATCGTCGCGATCGAAGCGCATCGATCGGGAGGAGGGGGCAGCGCCGGAGATATGCGCGAACCCCGCCATGGCCGGGTCCTCCCAGTCGCCGGGCGTCATCGCCCCGCCGGCGAGGCGCTCCCATGCGCCATCCTCCGGGAAGGCGGCGAACGATTCCCGATGCGCGGCGCGCCATGCCGCCAGGGTGGCGGCGAAGTCCTCGAGCGCGGTGTCGCGCGTCTGCCAGTCGACCCAGCCGATCGCATTGTCCTGCGCATAGGCGTTGTTGTTGCCCTGCTGGCTGCGCCCGAACTCGTCGCCGGCGGTCAGCATGATCGTGCCGGTGGAGGCGAACAGGGTCGCCAGCAGGGCGCGGAGATCCCGCCGCCGCCGCGCGATCACCGCCGGATCGTCGCTCGGCCCCTCGATGCCGTCGTTCCACGAGAAATTCTCGCTTTGCCCGTCGCGATTCTGTTCGCCATTCGCGTCGTTGTGGCGCTCGGCATAGGCGACCGTATCGGCGAGCGTGAAGCCATCGTGCGCGGCGAGGAAATTGACGCTGCGGGTCCGTGCGCCGAAGATGTCGGACGATCCCGCCAGCCGCGTCGCCAAGGCGCCGGCACCGCCATCGCCGCGCCAGAAGCGGCGGACGTCGTCGCGGAAGCGATCGTTCCATTCGAGCCAGTGGGCGGGAAAGTGGCCCAATTGATAACCGCCGGGGCCGACGTCCCATGGTTCGGCGATCAGGATGCGATCCGCGAGCAAGGGGTCGGCGGCGATCTCGGCGAAGATCGGGGCCTGGGGATCGAAGCCGGGGCCGCGCGCCATGATGGGCGCGAGATCGAAGCGGAAGCCGTCGACCCCGCAATGGCGGACGAAGTGGCGCAGCGTATCGACGATCAGCGCGCGCACCGCCGGCTCGGCCGCGTTCAGCGTGTTGCCGCAGCCGGTATCGTTGATCAGCGTGCCGTCGGCCGTGTGGGAATAATAAACCGGGCTGTCGAGCCCGCGCAGCGACAGGATCGGGCCGGCGACATCGCTTTCGCCGCTATGGTTGAACACCAGATCGAGGATCACGCCGATGCCGTGATCGTGGAGCGTCGCCACCGTCTCGCGCAGCTCGGCGACGCCGCCGGGCGCGAGGCCGGGATCGAGCGCCATCATCGCCACCGGATTATAGCCCCAGGCGTTGCGGAGCCCGAGCGGCGGCAGGTGACGCTCGTCGATCCAGGCGACTACCGGCATCAGTTCAACGGCGGCGACGTGCAGCCGCTTCAGGTGCGCGAGGATCGCGGGATGGGCGAGCGCCGCGATCGTCCCGCGCTGCGCCTCCGGAACGTCCGGATGCAGCATGGTGAAGGCGCGGACGTTGATCTCGTAGATCAGGCCCCCTTCGACCGGGACGGGAGCCACCGGATCGCACGGCGGGAGCAACGGCGGAACGATCGCCTTGGGCACCAGCGCCGCGCTGTCCTCGCCCTGATGGCCCAGCCGGGGATCGTAGGCGAAGCGCCGGTCGAGCGCGATCGCATAGGGATCGACCAGCAGCTTGGCGGGATCGAACCACAGGCCCCGTTCGGGCTGCCATGGGCCATAAGCGCGATAGCCGTAACGCTGGCCCGGCCCGACGTCGGGCACGTCGAGCGACCAGATGTCGCCATCGCTGGCCATGATCAGGCGGCGCTCCTGCCCATCCTCGTCGAACAGGCAGAGATCGATCCCCTCGGCATGGCGTGACCGGACGGAGAAGCGCGCGCCTTCGCCATGGAGGAGCGCGCCGAGCGCCTCGCTCACGTCACCACGTCGGGGGCGGTGCGGCCGGTGTGGCGCGCGATGCCGGCGAGGGCGTCGGCCGCGGCGATCAGGTCGCCGAGCATCTCCGGAGTCTCGCGGTCGAGATCGCCGTCCGCCGCCTCGTAGCGTTCGAGATAGACGCGCAGGGTCGCCCCCTCGGTGCCGGTGCCGGACAGGCGGAAGACCACGCGCGATCCGCCTTCGAACAGGATGCGGATGCCCTGGTTGCGGCTCACCGATCCGTCCACCGGATCGGCATAGGTGAAATTGTCGGCGTGCGAGATGGTCAGCGGGCCGACCTCGCGCCCCGCCAGGGTGGCGAGCGCCGCGTCCAGTTCGTGCATCAGCGCGTCCGCCCTGGCCGTCTCGATGCCCTCATAATCGTGGCGGGCATAATAATTGCGCCCGAACCGCGCCCAATGCTCGCGGGCCAGCGCATCGACAGGAATCCTCCGCACGGCGAGGATGTTGAGCCAGAGCAGCACCGCCCACAGCCCGTCCTTTTCGCGGATATGGTCCGATCCCGTGCCGGAGCTCTCCTCCCCGCAGAGCGTCGCCTTGCCGGCATCGAGCAGGTTGCCGAAGAATTTCCACCCGGTCGGCGTCTCGAACGCGGGGATGCCGAGCGCCTCGGCCACGCGATCCGCCGCCGCGCTGGTCGGCATCGATCGGGCGATGCCTTTCAGGCCGCCGGCATAGCCCTTGGCGAGCTGCGCGTTGGCGGCCAGCATGGCGAGCGAGTCGGACGGCGTGACGAAGCGGCCCTTGCCGATGATCAGGTTGCGATCGCCGTCGCCGTCCGACGCCGCGCCGAAATCGGGCGCATCCGGCCCCATCAGCAGATCGTAGAGAGCGCGGGCATGGACGAGGTTGGGATCGGGATGATGATGCCCGAAATCCTCGAGCGGGGTGCCGTTGTGGACGCTGCCCGGCGCGAAGCCCAGCCGGCGCTCCAGGATCTCGTGGGCATAGGGGCCGGTGACGGCGTGCATCGCGTCGAAGGCCATGGTGAAGCCGGAGCCGACCAGCGCGCGGATCGCGTCGAAGTCGAACAGGCTCTCCATCAACTCGGCATAGTCGGCCACCGGATCGATCACCTCGACCGGCATGGCGCCGACCCGCACCGTGCCCAGCGTGTCGAGGTCGATGTCGGCGGCCTCCACGGTCAGCCAGCGATCGATCGCCTGCGTGCGGGCATAGATCGCCTCGGTCACCTTCTCGAGCGCCGGGCCGCCGTTGGCGATATTGTACTTGATCCCGAAATCCTCGTCCGGGCCGCCGGGATTATGGCTGGCGGAGAGGATCAGGCCGCCGATCGCCTCGTGCTTGCGGATGACGCAGCTCGCCGCCGGGGTCGAGAGGATGCCGCTTTGGCCGACCAGCACCCGGCCGAAGCCGTTGGCGGCGGCCATGCGGATCGCCTGCTGGATCACGGTGCGGTTGTGGAAGCGGCCGTCGCCGCCGATCACCAGGGTCGCGCCGGCCTTGTCCTCGACCACGTCGAAGACCGACTGGATGAAATTCTCCGAATAGTTCGGCTGCTGGAACACCTTGACCTTCTTGCGAAGGCCCGAGGTGCCGGGCTTCTGCCCGTCGAACGGTGTGGTCGGGACATTTTGGATCGTCATGGGGCGCGCACCAGTCCTTGGTAGAGATTGGCATAGGCCTCGCCGCTTCTGGCCCAGGAGAAGTCGGCGGCCATGCCGCGCTTCTGCATCTTTCGCCAGATGTCCGGCTGCCGGTGGAGATCGATGGTCCGCGTGATCGCCTGGGCGAGGCCGCCCTGGTCGATGGGCAGGAATTGCACGCCGGTCGCGACCTCGGCGGCCAAGGCGGCGACATTGGCGTCGATCACCGTGTCGGCGAGGCCGCCGGTGCGGGCGACGACCGGCACGCAGCCGTAAGCGAGGCCGTAAAGCTGCGTCAGCCCGCACGGTTCGAAGCGCGAGGGGATCAGGATGGCATCGCCGCCGCCTTGCAGCAGGTGGGAGAGCGCCTCGTCGTAGCGGGTCCGCACCGCGACCCGGCCGGGATGGCGCGCGGCGGCGGCATGGAAGCCGGCCTCCAGACCCGCATCGCCCGACCCGAGCAGAGCGAGCCGGCCGCCGAGCCCGATCAGATGGTCGAGCGTGTCGAGCAGCAGGTCCATGCCCTTCTGCCAGGTCAGGCGGCTGACCACGACGAACAGCGGGCCGTCGTCGCGGTCGAGGCCGAAGGCCTGCTCGATCGCTTTCTTGTTGGCGCGGCGTGCGCCCAGCGAGCGGGGCGTGTAGCGCGCGGCGAGGGCCGGATCGGTCTCGGGGGTCCAGACGGCCGTGTCGATCCCGTTGACGATGCCCGATACGGCATCCCCCCGGCCGACGATCAGTCCGTCGAGGCCCATGCCGAATGCGGGCGAGCGGATCTCCATGGCATAGCCGGGGCTGACGGTGGTGATCGCGTCGGCCGCCTGCAGGCCGGCCTTCAGGAAGCCGACGCCGCCATGATATTCCACGCCCTCTATTCCCCAGGCCTCCGGCGGCAGGCCGACATAGGGGAAGATGCCGGCGTCGAACCGGCCCTGGAAGGCCATGTTGTGGACCGTCATCACGGTGCGGACCCGCCGGCCGGCCGGAGGATCGTAGCGCAGATAGGCCGGCGCCATCGCCGCCTGCCAGTCATGGGCATGGAGGATGTCGAAGGCCTTGCCCTTGACGATGCCGCCCGCGAGGTCGGCGGCGGCGCGCGAGAAGGCGGCGAACCGGCGCCAATTGTCGTCCCAGTCGCGGCCGGCGGCATCGCCGTAGAGCTGGCCGTCGCGCACGAACAGCCCCGGCGCATCGAGCACGAGCAGGGGATTCTCGCCGAGCCTGGCTTTCAGGATGCGGGCCTTCTGCCCGAACAGGTCGTCATAGCGATGCACGGCCCGCGCCGCGCCGACCGCCCTGAGCACGGCGGGATAACCCGGCAGGAAGGTCGTCATCGCCACGCCGTGCGGCGCGACCGCAGCCGGCAACGCGCCCGCGACATCGGCCAGCCCGCCGGTCTTGACCAGCGGCACCGCCTCCGACGCGACCGAGAGGACGGAGATCGTCACTCCTGCAGCCTGTCGATCATGTTCTTGGTGATGAGGCAGACGCCATTGTCCGTGCGGCGGAAGCGCTTCGCGTCGAGCTCGGGATCCTCGCCCACGACGAGCCCTTCCGGAATGCGGACGCCGCGATCGACCACCACCCGGCTCAGCCGCGCGCCGCGCCCGATATTGCACTTGGGCAGGATCACCGCCTCGTTGAGGCTGGAAAAGCTGCCGGTCTTGGTGCCGGTGAACAGCAGGCTGCGCTTCACCGTCGAGCCCGAGACGATGCAGTCGCCCGCCACCAGCGAGGAGATCGCGACGCCGCGCCGGCCATCCTCGTCATGGACGAACTTGGCGGGCGCGGTGATCTCCGAATAGCTCCAGATCGGCCAGTCGCGATCGTACATGTTGAGCTTGGGGACGACGTCCGTGAGGTCGATATTCGCCTCCCAATACGCGTCCAGCGTGCCGACGTCGCGCCAATATTCTTCGATCTCCTCGGCCGCGCGGATGCCCGATGCCGAGAAACGGTGCGCCACCGCTTTGCCGTGCTTGACGATATAGGGGATGATGTCCCCGCCGAAGTCGCGCTTGGAGTTGGGATCGTCGGCGTCGCGGCGCAGCTGGTCGATCAGGAAATCGGTGTTGAAGACGTAGATGCCCATCGAGGCGAGCGCGGTATCCTCGCGGCCGGGAATGCCGGGCGGATCGGCCGGCTTCTCGACGAAGGCGGTGATCCGGTCCTCCTTGTCCACCGCCATGACGCCGAAGCCCGTCGCCTGCATGCGCGGCACTTCGAGACACCCGACCGTCACGTCGGCCCCCTGCGAGACATGCTGCTGGAGCATGATCTCGTAATCCATCTTGTAGATGTGGTCGCCGGCCAGGATGACCATATATTTGGGCGCGTGATCGTCGATGATGTCGATATTCTGGAAGACGGCGTCGGCCGTCCCTTCATACCATTGGAATTCGGAGATACGCTGCGAGGCCGGCAGGATGTCGAAGCTCTCGTTGCGTTCGTGGCGCAGGAAGTTCCAGCCCCGAGTCAGGTGGCGGATCAGCGAATGCGCCTTGTACTGGGTGGCGACGCCGATGCGGCGAATGCCCGAATTGATCGCATTGGACAGTGCGAAATCGATGATGCGGGTCTTGCCGCCGAAATAGACGGCGGGCTTGGCGCGTGTATCGGTCAGTTCATGCAGACGGCTGCCGCGTCCGCCGGCCAGAACATAGGCCATCGCGTCGCGCGCCAGGGGCTGTATTCGTTTTTCCGCCATTGCGGCCTCTCCCGGTTCTTGAGGGTCATTGCCCCGCGCTTCGATATTCGAACATGATCGTCGATAGTGGCGGCAAGGTTACGGCCGCCGCCCCGCCCAACGCATCGACGCCGCCCATGTTGCCCATGCCGCTGCCGCCATAGAGTGCGGCGTCGCTGTTCAGCACTTCGTGCCAGCGCCCGTCATGGGGCAGGGGGAGGCGGTAGCCCTGGTGGGGCACCGGCGTCATGTTGCAGACGATCGCGATCGGATTCGCGCCCGGCGCCTTGCGCAGCCAGGCGAAGACCGACGTCTCGGTTTCGTCGGCGAGCAGCCATTCGAAGCCGTCCCCCTCGCAGTCGCGGGCGTGGAGCGCCGGGGTTTCGCGATAGAGCCGGTTCAGGTCGCGGACCAGCGTGCGGACGCCTTCGTGCGCGAGCGCCCCCCGCAGGTCCCAGTCGAGCGCGCGCGCCTCGCTCCATTCGCGGCGCTGGGCGAATTCCTGCCCCATGAACAGCAGCTTCTTGCCGGGATAGCCCCACATCAGCCCGTAATAAGCGCGTAGATTGGCGAATTTCTGCCAGTCGTCGCCAGCCATCTTGGCGAGCAGCGAGCCCTTGCCATGGACGACCTCGTCATGGCTCAGCGGCAGCACGAAATTCTCGGTGAAGGCATACATCAGCCCGAAGGTGATCTCCTGGTGGTGGAAGCGCCGGTGGACCGGATCGCGGGCCATGTAGGCCAGCGTGTCGTGCATGAAACCCATGTTCCATTTGAAGCCGAAGCCGAGCCCGTCCGCGTGCACCGGGCGGGAGACGCCGGGCCAGGTGGTCGATTCCTCGGCGACGGTGATCATGCCGGGCCGGTCGCCATAGACGCTCGTGTTCATCGCGCGGAGGAAGGCGACGGCCTCCCAATTCTCGCGTCCGCCCTGCTCGTTCGGAATCCAGGCATCGCCCGCGCGGGAATAGTCGCGGTAGAGCATCGAGGCGACGGCATCCACGCGCAACCCGTCGACATGATAGAGCTCGCCCCAGAACAAGGCGTTGTTGACCAGGAAGGACGCCACCTCGCGCCGCCCGAAATTGTAGATGGCGGTGTTCCAGTCAGGGTGGAAGCCGAGGCGCGGATCGTCATGCTCGTACAGCGCGGTGCCGTCGAAGCGGGCGAGGCCGTGCTCGTCGGTGGGGAAATGGGCGGGCACCCAGTCGAGCAGCACGCCGATGCCGGCGCGGTGCGCGCCATCGACGAAGCGGGCGAAGCCGGCGACGTCGCCGAAGCGCGCGGAGGGGGCATAGAGGCCGGTGGTCTGATAGCCCCAGCTCGGATCGTAGGGATGCTCGCTGACCGGCAGGAACTCGATATGGGTGAAGCCCAGATCGACCACATAGGGGATCAGCCGGTCGGCCAGCGCGTCCCAGGTCAGGAACCAGCCCTTCTCGTCCCGGTCCCACGATCCGGGATGGACCTCGTAGATGGCGATCGGCTCGCGCCGCGGATCGACCGAGGCCCAATGCGCGCGGTGGGCATCGTCCGCCCAATCGGCCTTGCCCGGCGTGGCGACGATGGACGCGGTGGCCGGGCGGAGTTCCGAGGCGAAGGCGAAGGGATCGGCCTTGAGCGGCAGCACGCTGCCGTCCGCCGCCGTGATCCGGTATTTGTAGGCGTGGCCGTTGCCGATGTCGGGAATGAAGATTTCCCATACGCCGATGTCGGCGCGGCGCCGCATCGGGTGGCGGCGGCCGTCCCAGTCGTTGAAGTCGCCCACCAGCGCGACGCGCGCCGCATTGGGCGCCCAGACCGCGAAATGGACGCCGGACGCGCCCTCATGCTCGATGGCGTGCGCGCCCATCTTGTCGAACAAGCGGAAGTGCGTGCCCTGGGCGATCAGCAGATCGTCGATCGGGCCGAGCACCGGGCCGAAGCTGTAGGGATCGCCGACCCACCAATGCGCTCCGCCGCCCGTGGCGAGATAGCGCAGCGGCTGGGGCTTCTGCTTGATCTTGCCTTCGAACAGCCCGCGATCGTCGACCCGCGCCAGCACCCCGAGCGACCGGCCCGCGAGGTCGAACGCCTCGGCGGTCTCGGCGCCCGGGATGATGATGCGCGCGAAAGTGCCCTTGGGGCCGCCATGGACGCCCAGCAGGGAGAAGGGATCGGCGTGAGTGCCGTCGAGCAGGGCTTCGATGGCGCTCGCGTCGGGCTTCACATCACCTTCCAGATGTCGCGCGCATATTCGCTGATCGTGCGGTCCGACGAGAACCAGCCGACATGGGCGATGTTGTGGATCGCGGAGGTGCGCCACGCGGCCTGGTCGGCCCAGCGGGCATCGACCGCGCGCTGGGCGGCGGCGTAGCTGTCATAATCCGCCGCGACCATGAACCAGTCATGGTCGTAGAGGCCGCCCATCAGCTCCGCATAGCGGCCCGGATCGCCCGGCGAGAACACGCCCGACGCGATCGCCGCCACCGCCTGCCGCAACTCGGGCGAGGCTTCGATGACGGCGCGCGGATCGTAGCCCTGCTCGCGCTTCTGGGCGACCTCGTCGGCGGTCAGGCCGAAGATGACGATATTGTCGTCGCCCACCCGATCCTTGATCTCGATATTGGCGCCGTCGAGCGTGCCGATGGTGAGCGCGCCGTTGAGCGCGAACTTCATGTTGCCGGTGCCCGACGCTTCCATGCCGGCGGTGGAAATCTGCTCGGAGAGATCGGCGGCCGGCATGATCCGCTCGGCCAGCGAGACGTTGTAATTGGGGACGAACACGATCTTGAGCAGGCCGCTGACCGACGGGTCCGAATTCACCCGCTTCGCGATGTCATTGGCGAGTTTGATGATCAGCTTGGCATTGTGGTAGCTCGACGCCGCCTTGCCGCCGAAGATCTTGACGCGCGGCGTCCAGTCGCGCTCGGGATGGGTGGCGATCTGGTGGTACAGCGCCACCGTCTCGATCAGGTTGAGCAACTGGCGCTTATATTCGTGGATGCGCTTCACCTGCACGTCGAACATCGCGTCGGGATCGAGCCGGATGCCCATCAGCGACTTGAGATGCTGGGCGAGCGCCACCTTGTTCGCCCGCTTCACCCCGGCGATCTTCTCGCCGAACGCCGCGTCGCCGGCCAGCCCGGCCAGATCGGCGAGCTTCTCGGTATCGTCGAGGAAGCCGTCGCCGATCGCCTCCTTGATCAGGCTGGTCAGGCCCGGATTGCATTGCTGGAGCCAGCGGCGCGGGGTGACGCCGTTGGTCTTGTTGTTGATCCTGTCCGGATACAATTTGTGCAGGTCCTTGAAGACGGTGGTCTTCATCAGCTCGGTGTGGAGCGCCGCGACGCCGTTGACGCTGTGCGATCCGGCGAAGGCGAGGTTGGCCATGCGGATCCGCCGCTCGCCGCCCTCGTCGATCAGCGAGATCGCGGAGACGGCGTCGCCATCCATGTGCGCGCTGGTGCGGGCTTCGCGCAGCAGCTTGGCGTTGATCGCGAAGACCAGCTGCATGTGGCGGGGCAGCAGCCGCTCGAACAACGGCAGCGGCCAGCTTTCCAGCGCCTCGGGCAGCAGGGTGTGGTTGGTGTAGCTGAAGGTGGCGCGGGTGATGTCCCATGCCTCGTTGAAATCAAGCTTATGCTCGTCGATCAGCAGCCGCATCAGTTCGGCGACCGAGACGGCGGGATGGGTGTCGTTGAGCTGGATCGCCACCTTGTCCGGCAGGGTCCGCGGATCGCCATGATATTGGACGTGGCGGCGCAGGATGTCCTGGATGGAGGCGGAGGAGAAGAAATATTCCTGGCGCAGGCGCAGTTCCTGCCCCGCCGGGTTCGAATCCGCCGGATAGAGCACGCGCACCAGCGTGTCGGCGCGGAGCTGCCCGGCCAGCGCGCCCGCGAAATCGCCGGCGTTGAAGGCATCGAGACGGAGCGAGTCGATCGCGCGCGCGGTCCACAGCCGCAGCGTGTTGACCCGCTTGCCGCGCCAGCCGACGACGGGGGTGTCGACGGCCATCGCCTCGACCTGCTCGCCCGGCTTCCACATCACCTCGCCGTCGGCATCGCCCTCGACCTCGCCGCCGAAGCCGATGCGATAGGCGCTCTCGCGGCGCTTGAACTCCCAGGGATTGCCATGTTCGAGCCACGATTCGGGCAGCTCGACCTGCCAGCCGTCGTCGATCCGCTGCCGGAACATGCCGTTCACGTACCGGATGCCATAGCCATAAGCCGGGATGTCCAGCGTCGCGAGGCTCTCCATGAAGCAGGCCGCTAGCCGGCCGAGTCCGCCATTGCCGAGCGCCGCGTCGGGCTCGCATTCCTCCAGGTCGGCGAGATCGATGCCCTGTCCCGCCAGCGCGGCGGTCAGCTCTTCCTCCAGCCCGAGATTGCTGATCGCGTCCCGCATCAGGCGGCCGATCAGGAATTCGAGGCTCAGATAATAAACGCGCTTGGAGCCGGCGGCATGTGTGGCGCGGGTCGATTCCATCCAGCGATCGATGATGTGATCGCGCACCGCCAATGCTGCGGCTGCGAACCAGTCGTGCGGCTTGGCGACCCGCTCGTCCTTGCCGATGCGGTGGACCAGCACTTCAAGGATATGGGCCCGCTCGGTTACGGGCGACATGGCGTCTCGATCTGACATTCGGCGGGGCTCCCGGATGAGGTCTCGGCGACCAATCTGAACACGCCCTGGGATATCCGCAAGCGCACTGCAAAATAAGTCTGCCGGGCAGGATATGGTTCCCCGATACAGGGATTTACTTCGGCCGCTCGTTGCGCAGCAGCATGGATCGCCGTGCCGTCGCGGGGGCCGCGAGCAACCCGTCGATGGTGTCCGGCAGGCGCCGGCGCCAATTGGGATGCTGGTCGATCGTGCCGGGCAGGTTGGGCGCTTCCTCCAGCCCCACCAGATCCTCGATCGCCACGATCGCCACCTCGCAGGCGGAGCGGGCGACCTGGTGGACGGCGGCATCCACCACCGGCGCCGGCTCGTCCGGGGCCGGCATCGCGCCGGTTCCGGTCGCGTCCCAGAAACGCTGGCGATCGGCCGCGCGCCGCGCCTGCGTGTCGCCCTCGAAGCCGAGGCGGTTGCGCCAAGCGATATCGATCCCCCGCCACCAGCCGGCGATGGGCGTGAGATCGTGGGTGCTCGTCATCGCCGCCGCCGCCGGGGTCCAGTGCGCGGAATCGGTGAAGCCGCCGCTGCCGCCCCGCTCGAAGGGCAGCACGCGCATGCCGAGCAGGTGGCGCTCGGCCAGGCGATCGCGGAAGCCCGCCGGCACCACGCCAAGGTCCTCCGCGATGACCAGCGCCTGCGCCCGGTGCGCCTCCAGCGTGACGAGGCGGATCAGATCGTCGAAGGGCTGGCGCAGATAGACGCCGTCCAGCGGCGCCGCGCCGTCCGGGATCACCCAGAGCCGGCCTAGCCCCAGCGCATGGTCGATCCGCAGCCCGCCCGCCGGGCCGAGCGCCGCGCGGAGCGTGCGGAGGAAGGGTTCGTAGCCGGATCGCTGGAGCGCGGTCGGCGAGAGCCCGGTAATGCCCCAAGCCTGGCCCGCCGCCTGGAAGGCATCCGGCGGCGCGCCGAGGATCAGGCCGTGGAGCAGTTCGTCGCGCCGGCTCCAGGCATGGCTTCCCCCCGAATCGAGGCCGACCGCGAGATCGGCGACGAGGCCCACGCCCATGCCGGCCGCCCGTGCGGCGGATTGCGCGTCGGCAAGGCCCCGCGCCGCGCGCCATTGCAGGAAGAGATGGAAGTGGACCTCGCGCGCATGCTCGCGGGCGAAGGCTTGCACGGCGGGGCCGGCGGGGTCGTGGTAGGCGGCCGGCCAGTCCGGCCATCCGCCGGCGATGCCCTGCGCGTGGAAATGGCCGTGCAGGGCCTCGAACAGGGCATGGCCGGCGAGGGGTGCGCCGCCCGCCGCCACGAAGCGTTCGAAATCGCCGTCGCCCTCGAAGCGATCGAACGCCTCGCGCAGCCGGGCGACGCGCGCCGCCGATGCCCGGGGCCAATCGATGAATGGGCCACCCTCCGGCTCCCGGCCGACGCCGGGAGCGGCGAACAGCGGATTGAGGAAATCGCGGCTGGAGGGGGAATAGGGGCTGTATCGCTGCGGCTCGGCCAGGAACAGCGCGTGGATCGGGCTGATCGCCAGGATATCGGCTCCGGCCCGTCCGGCGGCGCGTGCCGCGTCGCTCAGGGCGGCGAAATCGCCGAGGCCGGCCGGCCCGGAGCCGCGCAGCGCATAGAGCTGCGCCGACAAGCCCCATATCCGATGGCGGCCGGTCAGGCCGGTTATGTCGGGGAGGTTCGGGGGCGCGACGGCGATGGTGACGATCCGGTCGTCGCATTCCAGCCGGTGATAGCCGGGCCGATAGATGAGCAGCGGGCCATCGCCCGAGACATCGCGGACATCCCCGTCTTCCAGCAGCAGGCGGCGCCCGGGAAGCGCGATCTCCGCACCCGCCTCGGTCACCACGAAATCGCCACCCGCTGGCTTTCGCAGCCGCTGGCGGCTCTCGGCGATATCGCCGGCCGTCGCGCTGGGCAGACCGAGCGCCAGCAGGGCCGCGCGCAGCGTGTCCGGCGATACGACGCGCGCCGTCCCGTTGAAGTCGAACCACTCGACCTGCAGGCCGGCCTCCTGGGCCAGCGATGCCAGCGCTACGTCCTGCATGGCCCGGAATCGTCAGGCCGCGTGCGGCAGAATGTGCGCGTAGGTGGCAGGAAGGAATTCCGGATGATCACGGGACCCTTCTTGGCCGGATTTTATTTCGGGCGCGATGGCAAACATGCCCGATTATGTGCCACGAGCTTGGCCTCCGCGATTCTCTGGAGGGCGTCATGGCGAAGGTTGTTGCTGGAGTAGGGCCTCAATATCCGCAGGTCGTGGTGCTGTTCGGGGCGACCGGCGATCTGGCGCGGCGCAAGCTGCTGCCCGGCCTGTTCTACCTCGCCACCAACGGCTTCATCCCGCAATGCCGGGTGATCGGCATCTCGCTCGACGCGATGGATCGCGCGGCCTTCACCGCCTTCGTCCGCGAGGCGCTGCGCGAGTTCGGCACGCGCAAGGTCGACGAGGCGGACTGGGCGGTCTTCGCCGAACAGCTCGATTACGTGCCGCTCGATGCCGGTCCGGCCGCGCTCCGGGGCGCGGTCGAGCAGGCGGAGGCGGCGATCGGTGGGGAGAGCCGGCGGCTCCATTATCTCAGCGTCCCGCCCAGCGGCGCGCTGTCGGCCGTCCGCATGCTGGAGGAGGCCGGCCTCGTCGAGAATGCGCGCGTGATCATGGAGAAGCCGTTCGGCACCGATCTCGACAGCGCGATCTCGCTGAACGCCAATCTGCACGAGGTGTTCGCCGAGGAGCAGATCTTCCGGATCGATCACTTCCTCGGCAAGGAGCCGGCGCAGAACATCCTGGCCTTCCGCTTCGCCAACGGCCTGTTCGAGCCGATCTGGAACCGCAATTTCATCGACCACGTCCAGATCGACGTCCCGGAGACGCTGGGGCTGGGCAACCGCATCGGCTTCTACGAGAAGACCGGCGCCTATCGCGACATGGTGGTGACCCACCTGTTCCAGATTCTCGCCTTCATGGCGATGGAGCCGCCGACCGCGCTGGAGCCCGCCTCGATCAGCGAGGAGAAGAACAAGGTCTTCCGCTGCATGCAGCCGATCGACACGCGCGATGTCGTGCGCGGCCAATATACCGGCTATCGCGAGGAGGTGGGCGTCGATCCGGAAAGCGACACGGAAACCTTCATCGCGCTCAAATGCCATATCGACAATTGGCGCTGGGCCGGCGTGCCCTTCTACCTGCGCACCGGCAAAAGGCTCGCGGAGGGGCAGCGGATCATCTCGATCGCGTTCCGGGAACCGCCCAAGAGCATGTTCCCGGTCGGATCGGGGGTCGGCGCGCAGGGGCCGGATCATCTGACCTTCGATCTGGCGGACGCCGCCAAGACCTCGCTCTCCTTCTACGGCAAGCGGCCGGGCCCGGGCATGAAGCTGGACAAGCACAGCCTGCAATTCGCGATGCACGAGACGGGGCGCATCGCCGAGGTGCTGGAGGCCTATGAGCGGCTGATCCTCGACGCGATGCGGGGCGACCATACCCTGTTCACCACGGCGAGCGGGATCGAGCGCCTGTGGGACCTGTCGCGCCCGCTGCTCGAATCGCCGCCGCCCGTGCGCCTCTACGAAGCCGGTTCGTGGGGGCCTAAATCGATCCACCAGCTCATCGCGCCGCATTCCTGGCGCCTGCCGTTCGAACGGGCCTGGCGCGACCCCAATCCCAGCGGCAGCTGAGGCGCGGATTGTCCGGCGGATCGGTGCGGCGCACGGCCGCGGTCGATCAGGTGGTCGGCTGGCCCGCGGCTTCGCGACGCGCGATCAACGCCTTGACCAGCGCGGTCGAGATCGGTTGGGGATCGAGCAGGCGCAGCAGCGTGTCGAGCTCGGGCCGTTCGAGGATCCGGGTGGACGTCCGGCCGGGAAGCGCCACGTCGCTATCGGCCATCAGCAGGGCATTGATCCGCACGGAATCGGGCAGTTCGGCATAGCGGCACACGCATTCGCGCAGCGATGCGACGAGGTTGAGACCGGTGCTGTGCTCGGTCAGCTGGGCCTGGTCGGCCCAGGCGATATGAAGGCTCATCATGACATCCACGACGCCGCGCCCTTGAGGCCGGCGACATCCAGACGCGCCTCCCGGCCGGCGGTTCCCGTGTCGTCGAGGGGCGGGCGAAGATCGATCCACGGCTTTCCGGCGGGCGGTCGCGGCAAGGTCGCCCCCGTCCGCCGCCGTCGAGGTTGCGCGCCGCGCCGAAGCCCGGCAGAGCGCGCCGCTCGCTCTTCGTGGAGGTATGCCGGTGACGCGCCGATCGATCGGTCTCGATTTCGGGACCACCAACAGCGTCGTGGCGCTGGGCGCCGACGGCGGATCGGAGATGGTCAGCTTCGCGGGGCCGCAGGGCACGGACGCGGTCTTCCGTTCCGCGCTGTGCTTCTGGCACGAGGACAGCGCGAAGGGCGGGCTGGCGTCCGAAGCGGGGCCGTGGGCGATCGCCGAATATCTGGAATATCCGGAGGACAGCCGCTTCCTCCAGTCCTTCAAGACGGTGGCGGCCAGCGCCAGCTTCGAGACGGCCAGCGTGTTCGAGAAGCGCTTCCGCTTCGAGGATCTCGGCCGGCTGTTCCTGGATCGCATGGTCGGCCATGCCGGCGGCCGGCTGGACGATCGCCCGGCGCGCATCGTCGTGGGCCGTCCGGTCGAATATGCCGGAGGCAGGCCCGATCCGGCGCTTGCCCGCCAGCGCTACGACGCGATGTTCGGCGGCTTCTGCCCCGAAATCCATTATGTCTACGAGCCGCTGGGCGCCGCCTACAGCTTCGCCGCCCGGCTGACCGAGCCCGCCACCATCCTGGTCGCCGATTTCGGGGGCGGCACCAGCGACTTTTCCGTGGTGCGGGTGGCGGCGGCCGGCGAGGCGCCGCGCTGCCGGCCGCTCGGCCATGCCGGCGTCGGCATCGCGGGCGATCGGCTGGACTATCGGATTCTCGACCGGCTGGTGCTGCCCATGCTCGGCAAGGGCGGCCAGTATCGCTCCTTCGACAAGCTGCTGGAAATCCCGCGCAGTTGGTTCACCGATTTCGCCGACTGGTCGCGCCTCGCGCTCATGCGCAACCGCAAGACGCTGGCCGAGCTCGACCGGCTGCGGCGGGCGGCGGTGGACGGCGAGGCGATCGGGCGGATGATCGCGGTGATCGAGCATGAGCTCGGCTATCCGCTCTACGACGCGGTCGGGCGCACCAAGCGCGCCCTGTCGGTGGCGGATCGAGCCGGCTTCCAGTTCGAGGGTGGCGGGGTCCGGATCGAGACCGAGGTGACGCGCGAGACGTTCGAAGGCTGGATCGCGGACGACGTGGCGATCATGGCCGCGACGGTCGACAAGGCGCTCGCGCAGGCGCAGATCGAACCGGGCGCGATCGATCGGGTGTTCCTGACCGGCGGCACGTCCCTCGTGCCCCGCATCCGGCGCATCTTCACGGATCGCTTCGGCGAGGACAAGATCGAGACCGGCAACGAGCTCACCTCGATCGCGCACGGCCTCGCGTTGATCGGCATGGAGGAGGATGTGGCGACTTGGGCGAGCTGAACGATCCCATCACCCATCTGGGCCTGCTCGACGACGAGGAGATCGAGATCGAATTCGCCGCGCTGGAACTCAGCGCCCTCGATCACGAGGACATCGATCTCGATCCCTATATCGCGCTGCTCGGCGAGATGGAGGACAAGCTGGCCGCGATCGGCGGCGACGCGCTCGATGGCGTGGAGCAGGGCAGGGCGCTCGCCCAGGTCATCGGTGCCGAATATGGCTTCACGGGGGACCGGGCGACCTACGACGCGCCGCTCAACGCGGACATGATCCGCGTGATCGATCGCCGCAAGGGCCTGCCCGTCAGCCTCTCCATCCTCTATGTCGGGCTGGCGCGGCGGCTGGGCTGGCAGGCGGATGCGCTGAACACGCCGGGACATGTCGTGGTGAGCCTGGCATCCGGCGGCACGCCCGCGATCATCGATCCCTTTTCGGGCGGGCGCCTGCTCGGCCCGGACGACCTGCTGGCGTTGATCTCCCATGCCACCGGGCCGGCGGGCTTTCCGGACGAACTGCTTTTGTCGGCGATGACCAATCGCATGACGCTGACCCGGCTGCTGCTCAACCAGGCATCGCGCGCGGAGCAGTCGGGCGACGGCGCGCGGGCGACGGCGCTCTATGAACGGATGACGATCGTGGCGCCCGGCGACGGCAAGGGCTGGTGGGAGCTGGCGCGTCTCCAGCTGGCGAATGGCGATCGCCAGGATGCGCGGGCGAGCCTGGCGGCGATGCTGGAAATCACGAAGGACGCGAAGCAGCGCGGGCATATCCGCGCGACGCTGGATGCGATCGCCTGATCGCACGGCCCCGCTTGTTCCGGATATTCGGGGTTAGACCGTCGCGCACGCCGCTCATGCGCTGGAATGGCGCCTGAAAGCACGCTAGAAGCCGAGGCGGCGGACAGACAGAGGGCGAATGGCCGCGGCATCCATGGCATCCCTGGCGGAGGTCGAACGCGTCGCATCGGCGTTCGATCAGGCGCCGCTCGATCCCGGCCGGTGGAATGACGCGCTCGCCGGGCTGGCCTCGCTCACCGGATCGAGCCGGGCCGAACTGATCGGCCTGAGCCGGGAGAATGGCTTTGCCGCGTTCGACTGGATTTCCGGCGATCGCGATGGGCTCGGCGACCAGGCACTGGCGATCGGCGCGTATGATGGCGGCGTGAATTTTCGCGTCGCGGCCAGTTTCCAGGCCGGCGAGATGACGGTGGTCGACGAGCGCCATTACGATGCGGTCCGCCCCCGGCTCACGAGCGATCTCTACATCGAGTTCAGCGAACGGACGGATATTCCCTTCGGCTGCCAGACCTCGCTGCTGGTCGATCCGGATCATTTCGTCGGGCTGGCGATCCTGAAAAGCCGGGCGGACGGGCGATCCTCGGAGGACCAGCGGGCGGCGTTCGCGGCCGTGGCGCCGAGGGTCCGCGCCGCCGTGAAGCTGCAGATGGCGATGGAAGCGCAGGGTCGGCAGATGGTGCTGGGCGCGTTCGACGCCGTCTCGACCAAGGCGCTGCTGGTCGATCGGCACGGGCGCGTCCAGGCGGTCACGCCGGCGGCGGACAGGCTGCTGAGCGGCACGCGGCGCCTGTCGGTCGCGGGCGGGCGGATCGAGACGCCGGTTCCGCTCGAGACGCGACGCGTCGCGCACGCGCTCCACGCCGCCGTGACGGGGGCGAGCCGCGAAGCGACGATCGTGCTGCCGCCGCTGGCCGGGAGCGAGCCCGCGCTCCGGATGGAAATTCGCGCATTGCCCGAACAGGCCTGGGCGATGGGGCTGGCACCATCCGCCATGGTGATCCTGCGGGACGGTGGCGCGGACATGGGGCATCATCATGCGTGGCTGCGGGACGCCTTCGGCCTGACGCCGGCGGAAGCGGACATCGCGCTCGCTTTGGCGCGCGGGCTGGCGCGGGCCGACATCGCCCGATCGCGCCGGGTGTCGATCGAGACGATCAAGACCCAGCTGAAGCCGATCTACCAGAAGCTCGGCGTATCCCGCGAGGCGGAGCTGGTCGCGCGGATCACTGTGCTCGACGGGGCCTGAGCCCGGGCGCGCATACCCCGACGGGGGAATGCGTCGCCCATCCCTGCTTCCTATCGAGCCCGCCATCAGGCCGGCGAAAGGGGCGGGACGCGATCATGCGGGTGGGCAACGATAAGAATGGCTTCGGTGCGGTCATGCTGCCGCATATGGACGCGGCCTATTCGCTGGCGCGATACCTGACCCGCAACCCGAGCGCGGCGGACGACATCGTGCAGGAAAGCTATCTGCGCGCCTGTCGGGGATTTGCCGGATGGCGGGGCGACAATCCGAAGGCGTGGTTGCTGATGATCGTCCGCCGCTGCTTTCTGGACAGCCTGTCTCGCCGGGCTCCCCTCGACGAGGAGCTGGACGGGCGCGCGCTCGAACAGGCCGCCGAACAAGCCGATCCCGAGTCCGCGCTCGCGGAAACGCGCATGGCGGCGGCGGTGCGCGACGCGGTCGAGGCGCTCCCCCGGCCCTATCGCGAGGCCATCCTGCTGCGGGAGTTCGAAGCGCTCAGCTATCGGGAGATGGCGGCCGTCGTCGGCGTGCCGGCCGGCACCGTCATGTCGCGCCTGTTCCGTGCCAGGCAATTGCTGGCGGATCGCCTCGCGCCGCTGAAGGATGCGGACGCGCCAGCGCCAGTCCTGCACGCCGCCGTCGTGGATGGATGATGCCGTCCCCATGGGATGGGTGCCCCCGCTCCCCGCTCAGGCGACCTCCTCCCGGCGGGCTTTCGAACCGAAGACCGGCAGCATGCTGCCCAGCACGCCGTCGCGGCGAAGCAGGCCGTGGCAGATCCCGGCAAGGGCGTGGAGGCCGATGAGGACGAGCAGGGTGGTAGCGCTCGTCTCGTGAATGCCGTGGAAGAGAGTCACCGCTACCTTGTCGCGGGCGACCACCGCCGGAAATTCGCCGAGGATCAGGGGAAACGCCTTGCCGCGCAGCACGCTTTGCAGGAGGCCGGTCACCGGCATCAGCAGCAGCAACGCATAGAGCATCGTCTGCATGGATCGGGCCACGAAGCGCTGGGCCGGTTTCATGGCCGTCGGCAAAGCCGGGGCGACGCCGAACATCCCCTTCCAGCCGAGCCGGGCGACCGTCACGAACCAGACGAGCAGGCCCGTCGAGCGGTGAAGGAGCAGCATCCGGGCCGCGACCGCACCGTCCGCCGCGGCTTCGTGCGCGTGAGCGGTCCAGTACATCGCGATCAGGAGCAGCAGCGTGGCCCAGTGGAGGGCGATGGAGATCGCGTCGTAGCGATGGCCGGAGTCCGGCGCGCTCTGCAGGTCGTCGATCAGCGTCGAATATAGCATGCGGTTTTCGCTCCTGAGCAAACATCGAACCGAAGCCTCGATCGCCTGACAGGACTGGAGCGCGTGCCGATTTATTCCGGGCCGGGGTGCGATGCCGGCAAGCCGGTCACGATTCCCGCTTTGTCACGACGGCCCCCGAAAACCCGTCTTCGGGCGCGGCATCGGCGATGGTCCAGTCCGCCTGCCCATGGAGCTGGGCCTCGCGGCCGACCGACACGTCGAAAGCGTCCAGGGGATAGGAAAGGCCGAGCCCGATCGCCTTCACATAGGCTTCCTTGCGCGACCAGCAATCGAAGAAGCCCCGGCGTGCCTGCGCCTCGGGCATGTCCAGAAGCGCCCGGCGCTCGCCCGGCGAGAAGAACCGGTCGGCGAGCGGGCGCCATGCGAGCGCGGGATCGATCCGCTCGATGTCGCAGCCGACCTCGACCTGCGCGATCGCGACCATGATGAGCCCGTGCGAATGGGACAGGCTGAAATGCAGCGCGCCGTTGGCCAGGACGGGTTTGCCATGCGATCCGCTGGCGAAGGACAGGCGTTGCGGTGCCTCGCCGCTATGGGCGGCAAGAATCTCCCGCAGCCGGGCGCGCCGCGCGATGAAGCGCGCGGCATCATGGGCGAAGCGGAAACGCGCGGCCTTGATCCTCTCCTGATCGTCGATCAGGGCCATGCCCCGCTGGATCGCGGCATCGCTGGTGTCCAGCCGCTCGACGTGGAGCGAGACCGCGGGCAACGCCTATCCCGTCGCCCTGCGCAGCGATGGGGCGCCACCGGCCGTGAGCGCCGGCCGGAGCGTCGCCGCGAGGCTGTCGACATAAGGCGGCTCCAGCATCGTGCGATGCCCGCCGGCGATGATGTGACTGGAGAAGGCGCCCGTCACGTCGCTTTTCCAATCGTCCACGAAATCCAGCACGCCCGGATGCTCGGCCGGCTGGAAGAGCATCACCGTCCCGTCATAGGAGGGTGGCGTGTAGCGCAGGGTGATCCGGTCGAGCGCCGATCGCAACGCGGGCTGGAGCACCGCCTCGCGCCCGCCGGCGAGCGCGGCGGCGTCCGACATGCCCTGCAGCCGGTCGAGGAAGTAGCGCCAGCGCTTGCCCTGGGGCTGGCGCATCGACTGGTCGATGTGGAAGCGCAGCTTGCTGAGGAAGAAGCGCGTGCCGCCGATCGAACGCGCCTTCACCGGGTGGAAGGCATGGATCAGCATCAGCAGGGGCACGTCCTCGCCCTCGGCGCGCAGCTGCGCCGCCACGGCATAAGCGACGATGCCGGAGGTGCACCAGCCGCCGAGCCGGTAGGGGCCGGTCGGCTGGATCTCGCGGATCGCCGCGACGAGCAGCGCCGCCACATCCTCGATCCGCTTCGGGCAGCCGCCGGCCGCGTTCAGCACCACGTCGATCGAGATGCCGAAAAAGGGCTGGTCGGTGCCCAGCCGCTCGGCGAGCGGGCGGAAGGTGGAGCCGCCGTCAAGCCACAGGATCGGGGTCTCCGAGCCGAGCGGCTGGATCGGCGCCATCACGGGGGATTCGATATCGCGCCCGGAGGCGATCAGCTCGGCCATGTCGGCGAGGCGCGGCGCGCGGAACAGCGCCGCCATCGGGACCTTGATGCCGTAATCCGCCTCGATCCGCCGCAGCAGCCGCGCGACGAGCAGCGAGTGGCCGCCGAGATCGAAGAAATCGTCGCGGCGCGACACCGTGTCGATCTTGAGCACGTCCCGCCAGATCGTCGCCAGCCGCTCCTCGTCCGCCGTGGCGGGCGGTTCGGCCCGGTTGCCGATGGCGGCGCCGGGCTCCGGCAGGGCATTGCGGTCCGCCTTGCCGTTGGGCGTCAGCGGCATCGTGTCCAGCACGACGAAGCGCGTGGGGATCATATAGTCGGGCAGGGTCGCGCCCAGCATCTCGCGCCATGCGGCCGGTTCGCCGGTGCCGACGATATAGCCGGCCAGCGCCCGCTCGCCGCTGGTATCCGGCCAGGCGCGCACGGCGGCGGCGGAGACGCCCGGCAGCCGCGCCAAAGCGCCCTCGACCTCCTCGATGGCGACGCGGAAACCGCGGATCTTCTCCTCATGATCGGTGCGGCCCAGGCATTCGAGCACGCCGTCGGCCCGCCAGCGGGCGAGATCGCCGGTGCGGTAGAGCCGCTCGCCCTGATGCTCGACGAAGCGCTGCGCGGTGAGATCGGGGCGCCCGCGATAGCCGCGCGCCACGCCGCGCCCGCCGATCAGCAATTCGCCGATGGCGCCGGTCGGCAGGTCGTTGCCGGCGGCGTCGAGGATGCGGATGCGGGTGTTGGCGATCGGCCGTCCGATCGGGATGGCGCCGGGTCCGGGCTCGATCCGGGCGACCGTGGACCAGATGGTCGTCTCGGTCGGGCCGTACATGTTCCAGAGCGCGCCGGCGCGCGGCAGCAGCTTCTCGGCCAGCACGCGCGGCATCGCCTCGCCGCCGCAGAGGATACGGAGCCTGGGATCGCCCTGCCAGCCCGCCTCGATCAGGCCGCGCCACGTCGCGGGCGTCGCCTGCATCACGTCGGGCCGCGCGGTCTCGACCAGACCGGCCAGCGCCGCCATGTCGATCGCGATCTCGCGCGAGACGAGCAGGATGGTGCCGCCAGACACCAGCGGCAGCCACAGCTCCAGCGCAGCGATGTCGAAGGAGAGGGTGGTGACGGCCAGCAGCGTCTCGCCCCGGCCGAAGCCCGGCGCCTGCTGCATCGCCATCAGCAGGTTGACCAAAGCGGCGTGCGGGATCTCGACGCCCTTGGGCCGCCCCGTCGATCCCGACGTGTAGAGCACATAGGCCAGGGCCTCGCCGTCGATCGACCCGGCCGCGAAGGGCTGGTCCGGCCAGTCGCGGTCCAGCCTGAGCTGCCGCGCGGCGCTGGCCGGCAACGCCTCCTCGGTGCCGGCCTCGACCAGAACCAGAGCCGGCGCGGCATCCTCCGCGATCATCGCGAGGCGGGCGGGCGGGAAGCCGGGATCGAGCGGCAGATAGGCGGCGCCGGCCTTGGCGACGCCCAGCATCGCCGCGACCATCCAGGGCGACCGGTGAAGCGACAGCCCGACCAGCGCGCCCGGCGCCACGCCCTCCGCCACCAGCCGCGCGGCGATGGTATCGGAGCGGCGGGCGAGATCCGCATAGGTCCAGTCCGCGCCCTCGTGGCGGATCGCCACCGCATCGGGCATCTCTGCCACGCGCGCCGCATACCACTGGACGACGCTGGCGTGCGGGAGCGGGCAGGCGGTGTCGTTCCAGCCTTCCACCAGCGCCCGCGCCTCGTCCCCGGCCAGCATCGGCAGGCCGGCGAGCGGGGTGGCGGGATCGGCGGCGACGCCTTCGAGCAGGCGGGTCCAGTGGCCGATCATCCGGCGGATGGTGGCCGGATCGTACAATTCGGTGGAATAGAGGAAGCGGCCGGCCATGCCTTCGGGCCGCTCGTCCAACTCCAGATAGAGATCGTATTTCGCCGCGCCGACGACGACGTCCATCTGGGTGAGGTCCCACCCGCCGGGGAAGGGCTCGACGGGGGGTTCGATCGAGAAGAGCGTGTTGAACAAGGGATGCGTGCCGGTGCCGCGCTTGATGTCGAGGGCACGGACGAGGCGGTCGAACGGTATGTCGCAGGCGCCGAGCGCGCCGATCACGCTGGCCTTCACGGCGCGCAGATAATCGCGGAACGGCAGCGTCCCCTCGGGTCGGCTGCGCAGCGCCATGGTGTTGAGGAAATAGCCCATCAGCGGCTGCAATTCGGGCCGCCGCCGCGTGTCGGTGACGCCGCCGACGATGATATCGGTGTCGCCGGTATAGCGGAACAGCATCGCCTTGTAGGCGGCGAGCAGCACCATGTAGAGCGTCGCGCCCTCGGCCCGCGCGATGGCTTTCAGCGCATCGACCAGCGGGCCGTCGAGCTCGAACACCTCCATCGATCCGGCATGGGTCGGCAGCGCCGCGCGGGGGCGATCGCCGGCCACCTCCAGCCTCGGCAGCGGCTCGGCCAAAGCGGCGCGCCAGTGCGCGAGCTGCCGCTCCGTGGTGGCGGGATCGCTCTGGTCCTGCTGCCAGGCGGCATAATCGGCATATTGCAGCGCCGGCTCGGCCAGCGGCGAGGGCCGGCCGGCCTCGAACGCGGCGACCAGAGCGGCCAGCTCGGGCACCAGGGTCCGGTAGATCGAGACGCCGTCGAAGATGATGTGGTGCAGCGTGAGGTAGAGGCGATGCTCCTCCTCGCCCAACTTGACGACGCGGGCGCGAAACAAAGGCGCGCGATCGAACGGGATCGGCGCGCGGGCATCCTCGGTGGCGAGGCGCACCGCCTCGGCATCGCGCTCCGCTGCGGGCAGATGGCTGATGTCGATCAGCGGCAGCGCGATCGGCGCGGCGGGCGCGACCTGCTGGACGAGTTCGCCCTCCACCTCGACGAAGGCGGTGCGCCAGATCGCGTGGCGGCGGACGATCTCGCTCAGCGCCCGCTCCAGCGCGGCATGATCGTAGCGGCCGAGCCGGTGGATGGTGATCGACTCGTTGTAGAGCGGCATGTCCGGCGCCATCTGCGCGTGCAGCCAGAGCTGGCTCTGCTCGGCGGTCAGCGGCACCGGTCGGGCGGGATCGCGCGGGCCGATCGGTTCGGGCGCGGCGGCGGCGGACGTCGCCTCGCCGCTCAGCATGCGGGCGAGGAGCTGGCGCCGGGCCTCGGCGGCGTCGATCACCTCAGCCATGGGACGCGAAGCTCACCGGCAAGGCGGTGAGGCCCCGGAGACCGAGATTCTGCCGCCATTCCAGCCTGCCCTCGCCCAAGGCCAGATGCGGCAGGCGCTTGAGCAAAGCGGCGAAGGCGATCCGCCCCTCCATCCGGGCGAGCGGCGCGCCGAAGCAGAAATGCGCCGCCCAGCCGAAGGCGAGGTGGCGATTGTCCTGCCGCTCCAGATCGAGCGTATCGGGATCGGCGAAGCGACGCGGATCGCGATTGCCCGCCGCCATCACCGCCATCACGGCGGCGCCCTTGCGGATCGTCACGTCGCCGATCCGCGTATCCTCGTGGCAGATGCGCCCGGTATGCTGGCTGGGCGTCTCGTAGCGGAGCAATTCCTCGATCGCGCTGCCGGCGATCTCCGGCCGGTCGCGCATCTCCACCAGCCGGCCGGGCTGGCGCAGCAGGGTGAGCAGGCCGTTGCCGATCAGGTTGGTGGTGGTCTCCTGCCCGCCGACCATGGTGACGATGACGTTGGCGATCACCTCGTCCTCGGACAGGCGGGCGCCATCCACCTCGGCCTCGACCAGCGAGCGGATCAGGCCGTCGGGCAGCACGCGCGCCTCCTCGCGGATCGCGCTGCGGAAATAGGCGGTCATGTCGGCGACGCTTTTCAGCACCCGGCCGACCCGCTCCGGATTGTGCTGGAAATTGCCGAGCATCTCCGCGAAGTCGGCCGACCACGCCTTGAGCTGGGCATGATCCTCGGCCGGCACGCCGAGCAGGTGCGCGGTGACGATGGCGGGGAAGGGCGCTGCGAAATCGCCGATCACGTCCATCGATCCCTGCGCGATCACCCGGTCGATCAGCTCGTGGGCGATCGCCTCGATCCGCTCTTCCAGCAGTTCGACGCGGCGCGGCGTGAAGGCCGAGGAGCAGAGCTTGCGCAGGTGCGTGTGCGCCGGCGCATCCATGAACAGCATCTGCTTGACCATCACCGCCGCGATCGGCTCGATCTCGCCGAGGCCGAGCGCGCGCATCTGCTCGGGCGAGGGGGTGCGATCGGCCGAGAAGCGCTGGAGTACGGTCAGCACATCGGCATAGCGGGTCACCACCCAGCAATGCAGATAGGGGTCCCAATGGACCGGATCCTCCTCGCGCAGCCGCGCATAGAGCGGATAGGGATTGGCCAGCACCGCCGGATCGAGCAGGCGGTAGAGGCTGAGCGACGGATCGGAGGCGGGCTGGCTGGCCATCAGCCGGCCGCCATCCGGCGGATATCCTCGTCGCTCATGCTGTCGAGCTTGGCGAGGATCAGCCCCTCGATGATCGTCGCGAGGCTGGCGACGGTCCGCCCCTCGAACAGGTGGAACAGGGTCAGCTCCACCCCGAAGGCGTCGCGGGCGCGGACCACCACCTGCGTGCCGAGCAGCGAATGGCCGCCGAGCAGGAAGAAATCGTCGTCCACGCCGATCGCGTCGTTCCCGATCACGCCGCTGACGATCGCCAGCAGCTTCGTCTCGGTCGGCGTCGATGGGGGGCGCCCGGCCGGTGTCTCGGCCATCGCGAAGGCGATCGGATCGGGCAGCGCTGCCGCATCAATCTTGCCGTTGGCGGTCAGCGGCAGGCGGGCGATCGTCGCGAAGCGGGCCGGCACCATATAATCGGGCAAGGTGGCCGAGAGCGCGGCGCGCAGATCGGTCGCGCGCGGCGAAAGGCCGTCGGCGGGCACGACATAGGCGACGAGCTCGCCGTCCCGCGCCACGATGGCGCTGGCGGACACGGCCGCGATGCGGTTGAGCGCCGCCGCCACCTCGGCCGGCTCGATGCGATGGCCCCGGATCTTGACCTGCGCATCGATGCGGCCCCGGAAGGCGATCTCGCCATTGTCCAGCCAGCGGCCGAGGTCGCCGGTGCGATAGAGCCGGCCATGTTCGGGGTGATCGACGAAGCGCGCGGCGGTGAGCGCCGGATCGCCGCGATAGCCCCGCGCGACCTGCGCGCCGCCGATCCAGATCTCGCCATCCTCGCCCGCGCCGGCCGGGCTGCCGTCCTCGCGCAGCAGGTGGATATCGGTGCCGGCGATGGGCTTGCCGATCGAAGGCAGGCCGTCGCCTTCGGGCGCGACCACGCCCGATGTCGCCACGACCGTGCTTTCGGTCGGGCCGTAATTGTTCACGAATTGGAAGGGCAGGCCGGGAGCCGGCCGCACGGTCAGCTTGTCGGCGCCGGTCAGCAGCACCCGCAGGGCCGTGTCGTCCGGCCAGGACATCGCCACCATCGGCTCCGCGAGCGCGGTCGGCGCGAAGGTGATCTCGATCTTCCCGGCCACCAACCAGTCGCGCAATCGCGCGGGATCGAGCCGGGTCTGGTCATCGACCAGCGCGAGGGTGCCGCCGGCCGCCAGCGTCGGCCATATCTCCCATCCCGCCGCGTCGAAGCCGAGGCCGGCGAGGCAGCTGGTGCGCGTATCGTCCGCCACCGCGAAGGCATCGCAATGCCATGCGGCCAGCGCCGCCAGGTTCGCGTGCGTGATCTCGACCGCCTTCGGCGCGCCGGTCGAGCCGGAGGTGTAGATCACATAAGCGAGGCCGTCGCGGTCGGCCGGCGCGGCGGGCATCGCCTCGGCAAGGCCGGCATCCTCCGGCACGACGAGCGGCGCCGATCCGGCGATGCGGGCGCCGAGATCCCGCTCCGCGATCAGGGCCGCACAGCCGGCGTCCGCGATCAGGCCGGCAAGCCGTGCCTCGGGCCAGGCCGGATCGAGCGGGACGTAGGCCGCGCCCACCTGCCAGGCGGCCAGCATCGCCGCAACCTGATCGAACGAGCGGGGCAGGCATACGGCCAGGCGCGTTCCCGGTGCCGTGCCGGCCTGCCGAAGCCGCGCCGCGAGCCCGGCAGCGCGCGCCAGAAGCGCGGCATAGGTGAGCGAATCCCCCGCCGCCTCAAGGGCGATCGCGTCCGGTCGACGCGCCGCGACCTGCGCGATCCTTGCCGGTAACTGGGCGCCGGCGGGCATGCCGTTCGGGCTCGTCGGTTTCATCTGTACCTCCTGGTCCCCCCGGGGCGGCACAAAATTGCGTAGGCGCGCCGTCAGTTGCTGTACAACGATGGCGGCGATGCCGCTGTCTCATTGTGGCGCATCAATAGTTTCCGAAAAGTATCGGCCCTTTCGGTTCCGATAGTCCGTTCGAGCGACGGTCGCCCGCCGTCACCGGCATCGTGGCTTGGGCAACCATTGCCTTGCCCGGAGCATCGGCCGGGCCAGGGCCGGAAATAGGCGCATCATCGGCATCGCGACTTGCCATCGCAGCGATCGCCGCTCGACGCCCTCCATCAGCGTCAGGCCCCGATGGGCATCGCCCTCGAAGATCAGATCCTCGCCATCCTGCCAGGCCTGTTCGTCCTCCAGGCGGGCGAGGACATGCCGGGCATCCTCCTGCTCGGGCCGTGCATCGAGCAGGCCCACGAATTTCCGGTAGGCGGTCCGTGTCCCCGCCATCATCGATCGCGTGTCCGACGACAGGGACCCTGCCCGTCGCCGGTAGCGGACGAGCGGCTCGGGCACATAGGCGCCGCGATAGCCCGCCGCCAGCAACCGGACCCAGAGATCGAGATCCTCGGTGGTGCGCAACGCCGGGTCGAAGCCGCCGATCGCCCGGATCGCCTCGCGGCGGATGGTGCATCCGACGAAGACGTTGAAATCGCGGCGCAGCACGCTGGCCAGCGTCAGCGGGCCGGACTGGAGGTGATAGCGGGAGAAGCGCTCGCCCTGCCGGTCGGCGCCGAAATAGGTCGCGTCGCTCGTCAGGAAATCGACCGCCGGATCGCGCTCGACGGCCGCCAGCATGGTCCGCACATAATCGGGTTCGTAGACGTCGTCGCCGTCGAGCAGGGATATCCATTCCGCGCGCGCGATCGCCATGGCGTTGTTGCGCGCCGCCGACAGCCCGCCATTCCCGGTTTGCAGGAAGCGGATGCGGGGATCGCCGGCGAACGGCTTCAACGCGCCCCCGACATCGTCCCAGGCGCCGTCGTCGACCACGATGGCTTCCCAATCGCCCCGGGATTGCGCCTGCAGCGAGCGCAGGGCCTCGCCGACCAGATGCGCCACGCCATAAGCCGGCACGATGACGGACAATGAGGGAACGGACGATAAGGGGACGGACGGTTGGGGAAGGCTGCCGGCTGGCTTCATGGTCGTCACGCTCCAGGGACCGCCGCGGACGCCGACAATCTTCCCCCGAAGTGCCGGCCAGATGCGTAGTCCGACGATGGCCTTACTGGACGAGGGGCGGCGGGCCAGCGCCAAGGCGCGGTCCCTGTCTCACGCTGGTACAGCAAGGCGCCCGCGCGGCCATCGACCGCATTGAACTCTCGAAACCGAGGCCGGCACTACGGGTTCGAACGCGAGGGGCGACGGGGAATGTCATGTTGCGAACCGAAGTCGAAGCCGCGCTCGCGGACCTGCATCGAAGCCGCCGGCCGGCCCCGCCAAGCCCGTTGGTGTGGCGGCCCATGTCGAGCCTCCCCATTCGCCTGAAGGACGGGCGCGACCTCCTGTTCTGGGAGAAGACCGGCCCGGTGGTGGGGCGCTGGCACGAGCGATCCGTCTGCGGGATCGATCGCTCCTTCTGGAGCACCGGTTTCGCCGGATTGCCGGATGGCGACCTGATCGCCGTCACCGACCCTTTGTACTGGGCGGAGATCGCGGAGCCGAGGCTGTGGCCGTCCGCCGCCGGATGAGGCGATCCGCCATCCATCCGAAGGCGAGCCCGATCGTCGCCCAGAGCAATCCCTGGATGCCGAGCGAGGCCAGCCTGAACTGCCACAGCAGCTGCGCCGGGAAGTCGGCGGGAACCTCGTCGATGCGCGGCAGCAGGGCTTGCACGATCGCGACGATGACGACGAAGGACGCGATCGCCGCGATGGTCGCGTCGAACGCGCCCAGCCGGGCGGCGAGGATCGCGCGGATGCGAACGGCGAGCGCCGTCGCGACCAGCGAGGCGGCGAGCATCGCGAAATAGGCGGCGGTCCGCAGCTGGATCGTCTCGGCCTGGCCCACGGCAGGCGGGTTGGGCGGATATTTGAGCGCGGGCACGACCGCGATGACGAGGAAGGCGAGGATGGCGAGGGTCGCGGCCAGGCTGCGTGGCCCGATCCGGGCGAGGCGCCCGTAGGCGAAGGCGAAGAGCAGCGAAAACATGCCGCCGACGGCCGCGCCGTAGAGCGTCATGGCGGTGAGCAGGCCGGCGCCCTTCTGCGTATCGCGGCTGACCGGCGCGGCATCCTCGCTCTCGTCGCCATGATGATGGTCATGCCCGTGCGCTTCGTGCGATTCCTCGAAGGCGATCGCCCGATCGACTTGCGGTTCGGCGATGCCGCGCGCGAACAGGGTGGCGAGCAGCGCCGCGAGGATGCCGGCCAGCATCCCCCGCCACAGCAGGTCCTTGGCCATGATGCGTCCTTAGTGGCAGGGAAAGCCGAGAAGGTGCCGCCCGTCATGGACGAACTCGTGCACGGACGTACCCTTGAAGAGGGCGACCGCGCCCTGTTCGGTGCTCACGAAGTAGAGGAACAGGATCGACAGCAGCAGGCCGAAGACGGCCCAGGGCGCGATATCCTTGAGCGGAATGGCCGACAGGCCGTCGATCGGCATGAAGGCATCGTCGAAATGGGGTGTGGCGGTCACCATCGTCAAACTCCTTGGGGATTGCGCGTCCCGGCCTGGGTCTCATGATCGTGGGTGAGGTCTGACTCTCGACATGGATCGGATCCAGCCGATAACAGTGGCGCGACCGTGCCGGAATCTCACCGGCTTCTCACCCACGATCGCTCGGTTCCCGCTTATCGGCGTTGGGGGGCCAGCGTCAACGACAACCGGGGACGACATGGCGACGCGCTTGATCCTGCTGTGCTGCGCGGCGACCGGATCGTCGCGTGCCGGCGCGTTTCCCAGCCGGGACGAGCCGCTCGACGATGGCGGCCGCGACAAGGCGCGGCGGCGATCGATCGGGCCGCGGCCGGACCGGATCGTCCGCAGCCCCGCCCGCGCCGCCGCCGAAACCGCCGCGGCGATGGGGCTGGATGCCGATGTCGAGGACCGGCTGGCCGAGATGGACTTCGGAGCGTGGCAGGGGCGGTCGCTCGCCGAGGTCCATGCCGCCGAGCCGCACGCGCTCGCGACCTGGCTGGCCCGGCCGGAGCGGGGAGCGCCGTCCGGCGAGACGCTGGGCCAGGTCCGCCGGCGGCTTCGGCCATGGCTGGCCGCGATGGAGGGCGAGGATCGCACGGTGCTTGCGATCACCCATGCCGCGATCATCCGGGCGGCGCTCGCCGAGGCGCTGGAGCTGCCGGATCGGTCCGCGATGCGATTCGACATCGCACCGCTGGCCGCCATGCGCCTTTCCTTCCACCGGGAGTGGCGCGCGCAGGCACTGGGTGGCGCCTGACCGGGACGGGCTTGCCAAAGGGCCGGCCGAACTCTAGCGATGCGATCGTCCAAGTGACCGGCCTGCCGGTCGTGCGGACATGATCGCGCCGGTGCCCCGAGAGGGGCTTAAAATGGGAACACGGTGAGAGCGGTTCGCCGCTCGATTCCGGGGCTGTCCCTGCAACTGTAAGTGGCGAGCGCGATGCACATGCGCGGCCGGGCATAATGTCCCGGGCCGCCAGTCACTGGGCCGGACGCTAAGTCATGCGAGGCCTGGGAAGGCCGTGCATCAAGCGATGACCCGCGAGCCAGGAGACCTGCCAGCGCACCGGTCGCTCTTGCCTGGTCCAGGGGATGGCCGAGGCACGGAAATCCGTCTGAGCGACGACTATGCGGCGGGGGCCGCATCGGTGCGTGCGGTGGGCGCGAGGCGTCCGCTCGCCGGCGCATGCCGGCCGTCCATCCGGGCGGTTTGCCCCTGCCGTCGCTGTCGCGACGCCAGGGGGATCGAGCTTGAGGATATTGCTTTTCGCGTCATTGCTGGGCGCGCTGTCGTCGGGGACGAATCCTGCCCGGGCGGAGGATGCCGCTGTGTTGCCGGCCGCGCGGGAGGACATCGTGGTCACCGCCTCGCGCGTCGATCTGCTCGGCAAGGCGCTCACCGCGAGCCAGGGCTCGATCACGCGCAAGGAGGTCGAGCTTCGCCCGATCTATCGGCCGGGCCAGTTGTTCGAGAGCATTCCCGGCCTCGTCGTCACCATCCATTCGGGCGAGGGCAAGGCCAACCAGTATCTGATCCGCGGCTACAATCTCGACCATGGCACCGACTTCGCCAATTTCGTCGACGACATGCCGGTTAACCGTCCGACCAACACCCATGGGCAGGGCTATTCCGATCTCGCCTTCCTCATCCCGCAGGTGGTGAGCGGGATCGATTACACCAAAGGCCCTTATTACGCGGCGATCGGCGACTTCGGTTCGGTCGCCGCGTCGCACACGCGCCTGGCCAACGCGATCCCGACGCAGCTCATGGCGACGGTCGGCACCGAGGGCTATCAGTCGCTTTACGGTGGTGGCACGGTCGACCTGTCGCGGGACCGGCGCCTGCTCGGGGCGATCGAACTCGGCCATTATGACGGGCCGTGGAAGCCGGGGCAGAACTTCAGGAAGGTCAACGCCGTGCTGCGCTACAGCCAGGGCACCGCGACCGACGGCGCGAGCCTGACGGGCTTGATCTACAAGAGCGCGGGCGGCCTCATCACCGATCAGCCGCTGCGCGCGATCGAGGACGGCACGATCAGCCGCTTCGGCACGCTCGACTCGAGCGATCGCAGCAAGTCGTTCCGCGCCAGCCTGTCCGCGCATCTCGACAAGCCGATGGGGCCGGGCCAGTTCACGGCGAGCCTCTACGGCATCCGGTCCACGATGACGCTGTGGAACAACTTCACCCACTATCTCGACGATCCGGTCCATGGCGACCAGGAGCAGCAGGACGAGAGCCGCACCACGCTCGGTGGCGTTGCGACCTATTCGCTGCACAATCAGCTCGGCGCGATCCAGAGCGATACCGTGATCGGCTTCCAGGGGCGCTACGACACCGCGTTCGTCGATCGCCGCCACACGCGGACGCGCCAGACGCTCGATTATTGCATGCTGGAACAGGAGGATGGCCCGGCCGTGCCGTTCGCGGCGATCGGCGGCTATTGCAATGCCGACCGGGTCCATCTCCTCGATCTCGCGCCTTATGCGCAGAGCACGCTGCGCTGGACGCCATGGCTGCGTACGATCATCGGCTTCCGCGAGGAATATTATCACGCGACCGACACCAGCCGTACCAACGGCGGCGGGGGCCGCGGCCATCAGTGGCTGGCCCAGCCCAAGGCGAGCCTCGCGCTCGGCCCCTGGCACAAGACCGAAATCTACGTCAGCTGGGGCCGCGGCTTCCACTCCGACGATGCGCGCGGCGTGTTCGGGACGGTGCCGGGCGAAGGCGTTCCTCTCGCCGCCGGCCCGACGCCTTTGCTCGCCAGGACGACCGGCAAGGAGATCGGCCTGCGTACCGACATCGTGCCGAAGCTCTCGCTTCAGGTGGCTGCGTTCCAACAGGATTTCGGATCTGAGCTGGTCTACAATCCCGATGTCGGCCAGGACGAGGCGGGCGCCCCCAGCCGGCGCAGGGGCGTCGAGATTTCGGGCCAGTATCACCCGTTCCGCTGGCTGGAGCTGAACGCCGATCTGGCCTTCTCGCGGCCACGCTACCGCATGGCCGACCTCGCCGCGTTCGGGCTGGCCGGCCCCTACATCGCCGACGCGCCGAACTTCATCTATTCGGCCGGCATCCTCGTAGACGGGCTCGGCCCCTGGTCGGGCGGCCTGCAATGGCGCCGGCTCGGCACGCACCGCCTGAGCGACGGTGACGCCCGTCCGACCGACAAGGGCTATAGCGAGGTCAACCTCGACCTTTCCTATGGGCTGTCCGCGCACTGGAAGCTGGGGGTCAGCATCTTCAACCTGCTCGACAGCCGGGACGAGGCCGCGGACTATTTCTACACCAGCCGCCTGCCCGGCGAACCCCAGGCCGGCGTCGCCGGCTTCCAGGTCCATCCTTTGGAACGCCGCTCCGCCCGCTTCACGCTCACCGCGACTCTTTGAGGAGATCCCATGTCCAAGGTTCCCACGACCGTCATCACCGGCTTCCTAGGAGCGGGCAAGACGACGCTGATCCGCCATCTGCTCCAGAATGCGAAGGGGCGCCGGCTCGCGCTCGTCATCAACGAATTCGGCGATGTCGGTGTCGACGGCGAGCTGGTGAAGGGCTGCAACGACGAGGCCTGCCCCGAGGACGACATCGTCGAACTGGCGAACGGCTGCATCTGCTGCACCGTCGCCGACGATTTCCTGCCGACCATGCAGAAGCTGCTCGATCGCCCCAATCCGCCCGAGCATATCATCATCGAGACTTCGGGCCTCGCGCTTCCCAAGCCGCTGGTGAAGGCGTTCCAGTGGCCGGACATACGCGCGCGGGCGACCGTCGACGGGGTGGTGGCGCTGATCGATGCCGATGCCGTGGCGGCGGGGCGCTTCGCCACCGACGAAGTGGCGCTGGCGGCGGCGCGCGCGGCCGATCCGAATCTCGATCACGATTCGCCGCTGGAGGAATTGTTCGAGGAACAGCTCGGCTGCGCCGACATGGTGGTCCTGAACAAGACCGATCTGGTCGATGCCGGGGCGCTGGCGGACGTCGAGCGCCGGGTGCTGGCCGAGACGCGCGCGGGCGTGCGGATCGTGCGGGCGGATCATGGCGCGGTGGATGTCGCCGCCCTGCTCGGGCTGACGGCGGCCGCCGAGGACGATCTCGATTCCCGTCCGTCTCACATCGACGATGGCGAGGCGCATGATCATGACGATTTCGACAGTTTCGTCGTGACCGGCGGCGCGGTGTCCGATCCGGGGCCGCTCCTCGCCGCGATCGGCGCGGCGATCGCGGCGCACGACATCCTGCGCGTCAAAGGCTTCGTCGCGATCGAGGGCAGGCCGGCCCGGCTGCTCGTGCAGGCGGTGGGGCCGCGCATCCAGCATCATTTCGATCGTGCGTGGAGGCCGGAGGAGGCCCGGCGCACGAGCCTCGTCGTGATCGGGCAGAAAGGGCTCGACCGGATCGCGATCGAGACGCTCCTGGCCGGGATCGTCGGTTGATGCACCTGCTGTCGGCCACGCCGGGAACGGTCTCCCACGGCGAGGAGGCGATCGACCTCGCCCAGTCGCCGGGCGACATCGTCATCCTGACCGTGGCCGACAGCGAGCTGGCCTGCTTCGCGCGCGCCGCGGCCATGCTGGGGGAGGGGGCGCCCCGCGTCCGCCTCGCCAACCTGCTCCAGCTCCGCCATCCCTATTCGGTCGATCTCTATGTCGAGAAGGTGGTCGCCAGGGCACGCTTCGTCTGCGTCGTGCTGCTCGGCGGCAAATCCTACTGGCCCTATGGCGTGGACGAGATCGCCGGCATCGCGCGCGCCAACGGCATCGCCCTCGCGGCGATCGCCGACGGGCAGGAGGCCGATCCCTCGCTCGACCGTGCATCGACCCTGCCGCCCGAAACCTGCGAGCGGCTGCGCGACTATCTAAGGCAGGGCGGCGTCGCCAACGCGCTCTCCTTCCTGCGCACCGCCGCCCGGCTGATCGGGCATGACAGGGGGCTGCCCGACGATCCGGTCCCGGTTGCCGACGCGGGCCTCTACGTGCCGGGTGTCGAGCGCCCCACGCTCGGCGATGCCAGAGCGCGCTGGATCGCGGGGCGGCCGGTCGCGCTGCTCGTCTTCTACCGGGCGTTGCTGCTGGCCGGTACGCTGGAGGCGGTGGATGCGATGCTTGCCGGGCTGGAGGCGCGCGGGCTCAACACCGTCGCCGTGCATGTCCGCGCGCTGCGCGAGCCCTTCGCGCGGGACTGGCTCGACGCGACGCTCGGCGAGGTGGGGCCGGACATCATCCTCAACGCCACCTCCTTCGCCGCCTCGTCCGCCAGCGAGACGCGGACGCCGAGCGTGCTGGAAAGGGCCGATTGCCCGATCCTCCAGATCATCGTCGCGGGCGTCGACCAGAAAAGCTGGGAGCGCGCGCCGCGCGGGCTGGGGCCGCGCGATCTCGCGATGAATGTCGCGCTGCCGGAAGTGGACGGGCGCCTGTTCACCCGGGCCGTCGCGTTCAAGGCGGCCGAGCGCTTCGATGCCCTGACCGAATGCGGGATCGTCGTGCCGCGGGTGGTGCCCGATCGCGTCGCCTTCGTCGCCGATCTGGCCGCCCACTGGGCGAGGCTTCGCACGGCCGGTCCCGCGCATCGCCGGATCGCCCTCGTGCTCGCCAACTACCCCAATCGCGACGGTCGGATCGGCAACGGCGTCGGCCTCGACACGCCGGCGAGCGCCACCGCCATCGTCCAGGCGCTGGGCGAGGCCGGCTATGCCATCGGCGACGCGCCGCGCGACGGGGCGACCCTGATGCGGCTGATGACGGGCGGCGTGACCAACGATCTGGCGTCGCTCGATCGGCCGGGCGAGGTCGCGCTCGGCGTCGCCGCCTATCGCGAGGCCTTCGCGGCCTTGCCCGAGCCGGCCCGCGCGGCGGTCTCCGCGCGCTGGGGCGAGCCGGAGGCCGATCCCTTCGTGCGCGATGGCGCGTTCCGCCTGGCGGTCCACCGTTTCGGCAACCTCGCCGTCGCGGTGCAGCCGGCGCGCGGCTACAATATCGATCCCAAGACCAGCTATCACGATCCGGCTCTGCCGCCGCCGCATGCCTATCTGGCCTTCCACATCTGGCTGGCGGCCGAATTCGGCGCCCATGCCGTCGTCCATGTCGGGAAGCACGGCAATCTCGAATGGCTGCCCGGCAAGGCCGTGTCGCTCTCGCGGAGCTGCTTCCCCGAAATCTGCGCCGGGCCGTTGCCGCAAATCTATCCGTTCATCGTCAACGATCCGGGCGAGGGGACGCAGGCCAAGCGCCGGATCGCGGCGACCATCATCGACCATCTGACACCTCCGCTCACGCGGGCGGAAAGCTACGGGCCGCTCAAGCAGCTCGAAGCGCTGGTCGACGAATATTATCTCGCCGCCGGCATGGATCCGCGCCGCCTCGAGCGGCTGAAGCGCGACATCCTCGATCTCGCCGAGAGCATCGGCCTCGATCGCGATGCGGGCGCGACCGGCAAGGACAACGACGCGCTCGCCGCGATCGACAATTATCTTTGCGAATTGAAGGAGATGCAGATCCGCGATGGGCTGCATGTCTTCACGCGTTCCCCCGAAGGCCGGCTCCGGCGCGACCTGCTGGTGGCGCTCGCCCGGACGCCGCGCGGATATGACGATCCGGGGCAGGGCTCGCTGCTTCGGGCCATGGCCGACGATCTGGGACTGGGTTTCGATCCGCTCGATTGCCGGATGGGCGACGCCTGGGCCGGCCCGCGCCCGGCTGCGCTGGGCCGTCTCTCGGACGATCCCTGGCGGACGCACGGCGATACCGTCGAGCGGCTGGAGCTGCTCGCCTGCGCGCTGGTCGAGGGCGCGGAGCCGCCGGGTCGGACGTCGGCCGCCGTGACGGCGTCCTTGGCCGCCCTGATCGCACCGCGCGTCGATGCCTGCGGGCCGGCCGAACGCACGGCGCTGCTCGCGGCGCTCGATGGCCGCTTCGTCATGCCGGGGCCATCGGGCGCGCCGACGCGCGGGCGGCCCGACGTGCTGCCGACCGGGCGCAACTTCTACTCGGTCGATACCCGGGCGGTGCCGACGGCGGTGGCCTGGGATCTTGGCCTGCGATCCGCGCAGTTGCTCGTCGCCGATTATCTCCAGCGCGAGGGGGAATATCCCAGGGCGATGGCGCTGTCCGCCTGGGGCACCGCCAACATGCGGACCGGCGGCGACGATATCGCGCAGGCCCTGGCGTTGATGGGGGCCAGGCCGCGCTGGGACTGGACCTCGGGCCGGGTCATCGGCTTCGAGATGATGACGATCGCCGAGCTCGGCCGCCCGCGCGTGGATGTCACCTTCCGGGTCTCGGGCTTCTTCCGCGATGCGTTCCCCGAGCAGATCGACCTGATCGACAGCGCCGCGCGGGCCATCATGGCGCTCGACGAGAGCGACGAGGACAATCCCGCCGCCGCCCGCCATCGCGCCGACACCGCCAGCCTCGTCGCGGCGGGTGGCGATCCCGTCCGCTCGGCGCGGCGTGCCGGCGCGCGGGTGTTCGGATCGATGCCGGGCGCCTATGGCGCCGGCCTGCAGGCGATGATCGACGAACGCCTCTGGCACAGCCGCGCCGATCTGGCCGGGGTGTATCTCGACTGGGGCGGCTACGCTTACGGCGCCGGCATCGAGGGGGACGAGGAGCGTGCCCTGTTCGCGTCCCGCCTCGCATCGGCCGACGCCGTCATCCAGAACCAGGACAATCGCGAGCACGATTTGCTCGACAGCGACGATTACTATCAGTTCGAGGGCGGCATCGCGGCCGCGATCGAGCATCTTTCGGGCAAGGCTCCGCTGTCCTACCACAATGATCACAGCCGGCCCGAGCGCCCCGTCGTCCGCACCCTGGAGGACGAGATCGGCCGGGTGGTGCGGGCGCGGGTCACCAACCCGAAATGGATCGCCGGCGTGATGCGCCACGGCTATAAGGGCGCCTTCGAGATCGCTGCCTCGGTCGATTATCTTTTCGCCTTTGCCGCGACCACCCGCGCGGTCCAGGATCATCATTTCGACGCGGTCCACGCCGCCTTCATCGAGGACGAGGCCGTCCGCGCCTTCCTGGCCGACAGCAATCCGGCGGCGCTTCGCGAGACCGCCGCGCGCCTGGCCGAGGCGCTGGAACGCGGCCTGTGGAAACCGAAATCCAACAGCGCGGGCGTGCTGCTCGCCGAGCTTCGAAGGAGTGCCTGATGGTTGAGCGAACGGAAGCCGAGCATGCCGAAAAGATGAAGAAGAAGCAGGCGGCGCACGACAGGATCGTGGCGTCCAAGACGGTCGAGAAGGGCCTGCTGATCGTCCACACCGGCAAGGGCAAGGGCAAGACCACTGCCGCGCTCGGCATGGTCGTGCGCGCGATCGGCCATGGCCGGAAGGTGGGTGTCGTCCAGTTCGTGAAGGGCGCGATGACGACCGGCGAGAAAGCGGTGTTCGATGCCTTCCCGGACCAGGTGGAGTTCAAGCCGATGGGCGAGGGCTTCACCTGGGATACGCAGGACCGGGCGCGCGACATCGCCGCCGCGCGCGAAGCCTGGGACGAGGTGAAGCGCATGATCGCCGATCCCGCCTATGACATGGTGCTGGCCGACGAACTCAACATCGTGCTGCGCTACGACTATCTGCCGCTCGACGAGGTGCTGGCGGCGGTGGCCGGGCGCGGCGCGATGAAGCATGTGATCGTCACCGGGCGCAATGCGCCGGAGGCGTTGATCGAGGTCGCCGATCTGGTCACCGAGATGACGCTCGTGAAGCACCCCTTCCGCTCGGGCGTGAAGGCGCAGCCGGGGATCGAGTTCTGACCGAGGAAAGCGCCATCGACGGCTCGCCCTGCTTCGGCGAGGCCTTCCGGCAGGAGTTGCGGACGCTGCTTGCCTGGCGGCGCGACGTCCGCCATTTTCGCGATCGTCCGCTGCCGGACGGAACGGTCGAGCGGTTGCTCGACATGGCGGCGCTGGCGCCGTCGGTCGGCCACGCACAGCCCTGGCGGTTCGTCCGGGTCACGGACAGACGGGCGGCGCTGGCGGATCATGTCGATGCGGCGAACGCGGCGGCGGCCCAGCGCTATGAGGGCGAGCGTGCCGTGGCCTATCGCGCGCTGAAGCTCCACGGACTGCGCGAGGCGCCCGAGATCCTTGCCGTCTGGAGCGACGAGCGGCCATCCGCCGGGCACGGCCTCGGCATCGCCACGATGCCCGAGATGCTGCGCTATTCGACGGTGATGGCGATCCACACCCTTTGGCTCGCCGCCCGGTCGGAAAGCATCGGGGTCGGCTGGGTCTCGATCCTCGATCCGGAATCCGTCGCCCATCTGCTCGACGTGCCGGCGCACTGGACGCTGATCGCGATCCTGTGCCTGGGCTATCCGGCGGAGACGTCGCGCGTTCCCGAGCTGGAACGGCGCGGCTGGCAGGGGCGCGAACCCCTGTCCGTCGACCGCCGCTAGGCCGCGGCGCTCCCTCGTCACGGCGCGGGGTGCGAGCCGTCCTTCGCGTCCGCCGCGCGGACCTGGCGCATCAGCATGGCGACCGCCTGCGGATAGCCCGGGGTCGCGCACACGGTCAGCGCCTGGGGAACATAAAGATGGCGCGACGGGGGGACGGCGCTGTCGAGCAGGGGATGGCGCAGCATCGCCGAGCCACGATCCTGCGCCGTGCGCGTCGCATCGTCCATCACCAGGAAATCGGGCCGGGCGAGCGCCATCTGCTCCAGGCCGATCTGCGAAAGCGACGATCGGCCCATCGAACCGGCGATGTTGGTGAGGCCGGCCCTGCGCATCATGTCGTCGACGAGCGTGCCGGTTCCCGTCAGATAGCCCTGCCGCTGGTAATAGGCCGCCGACCGGCCATGCCCCGGCGGCGTGCCCAGCGCGGCCAGCTGCGCGTCGATCCGTCGGGTGAGGGCCGCGCCGCGCTCGGGATGGCCCACGGCGGCCGCGACCGTGGCGATCGATGCGGCGAGCGACGCATAGCTCTCCATGCGCGGCATTTCGACGAGCCGCACGCCACGGGTCTTGAGCGGCGCCAGGATGGCCTTGGTGCGATAGGGCGCGCCGATCACGACATCGGGCTTCAACGCCATCACCTCCTCGGCCGACCGGTGCGTATAGGGCAGGTGCGTCGCGCGCTCGGCATAGAAGGACAGGGCAGGGTCCCGCGCCCATTCGGTGAGGCCGGCAATCTGGTCCGGATCGGCCAGCGCGACGATGAGCTGGTCGGCGCACATGTTGAGCGAGACGATCCGCCTGGGCGCGGGCGCCGCCCCTAGCGCGAACAGCGCGAGGAACGCCGCCGACATTGTGCGGAAAACGATCGGGCGGCGTCGCGACACGGCTCTTCCTCTTGAACGCTGGCGCGGCTACGGATGCCCGCAACCCGCCCGGGACACAATCGTGACGGGCCGGACCGATCGTGATGAGGTCTGCGGTGCCCGATCTTCCCGTCGCCCCGGCGCGCACGCGCGCGCTGGTGCTCTTCCTGATACTGGCGGCCATCCTCGTCGGCATCGTCTCGATCGCGGTCGGGCCGGCCCACATTCCCGTCGCCTCCCTGTACGGGGCGCTGGCCGGACGGGGCGATCCGATCGTGCGGGATATCCTGCTCCAGCTCCGATTGCCCCGCGCGGCGCTCGCGCTGCTGATCGGCGCGATGCTGGGGGCAGGCGGCGCGGCGCTGCAGGGCTATCTGCGCAATCCGCTCGCGGAGCCCGGCGTACTCGGCGTGTCGGGCATGGCATCGCTGGGCGCCGTGTTCGCGATCTACTGGAGGCTGGCCGAAGCCCATGCGTGGCTGCTGCCGGTCTGCGCGATCCTCGGCGCGGTCGCGGCTCTGGTGCCCCTGCTGCTGCTCGCGGCGCGCAGCGAGAGCCCGCTGACCCTGATCCTGTCCGGCGTGGCGCTGGCGACCCTCTCGGGGGCGGGAATCAGCCTTGCGCTCAATCTCGCGCCCAATCCGTTCGCGGCGATGGAGATCACGACCTGGCTACTCGGATCGCTGGAGGATCGTAGCGCGCGCGACGTGTGGATCGCGCTTCCCTGCATCGCGATCGGGCTGGGCCTGATCCTCTGGGACGGCCGGTCGCTGGATGCGCTGACGCTGGGCGAGGATGGCGCGAAGGCGTTGGGCGCGGATCTGCGCCGCGTGCGCCTGCGGCTTCTCGCCGGCATCGCGATCGGCGTGGGGGGCGCCGTGGCGGTCTCGGGGGCGATCGGCTTCGTGGGCCTGATCATCCCGCATCTGGTCCGGCCCCTGACCGATCGCAGCCCGTCCGCCGTCCTCGTGCCCGCCGCCCTGGCCGGCGCCGTGCTGCTGGGCCTAGCCGATCTCGCCGTCCGCCTGATCCCGACGCCGGCTCCGCTCAAGCTCGGCGTGCTGACCGCCTTTCTCGGCGTACCGGTCTTCATCCACCATCTGCTGAGGGAGCGCCGCTTGTGGTGACCGTCGCGATCGAGCGCCTCGCCGTCGATCTCGGCGGGCGGCGCATCCTGGACGGGATCGACCTGGCGCTCGCTCCCGGCGCCTTGATCGGGCTGATCGGTCCCAATGGCGCGGGCAAGTCCACCCTGGCGCGCGCGCTGCTCGGCCTGCTGCCGGCCGCCGACGGGCGCGTGACGATCGACGGCACGGCGTTGAGCGGCCTGTCGCCCAAGCGCGTGTCGCAGCGGATCGCCTATCTGCCGCAGGGCCAGGACATTTACTGGCCGATCTCGGTCGAGCGCCTCGTCGGTCTGGGCCGCCTTCCGCATCTCGGCCCCCTGTCGCGGCTGGGGCCGGACGACCGCGCGGCCATCGCGGCGGCGCTCGACGAAACCGGGACCGCGCATCTGGCGGCGCGCGTCGCCACGGAGCTTTCCGGCGGCGAACGCGCCCGCGTGATGCTGGCGCGCGCGCTCGCGACCGGCGCGCCGGCCCTGATCGCCGACGAGCCGCTCGCCTCGCTCGATCCCGGCCACCAGATCGATGTGATGGACCTGCTGGCCCGGCGCGCCCGCGCGGGAGCGCTCGTCATCGTCGTCCTGCACGATCTCGCCATCGCCGCGCGCTTCTGCGACCGGCTCGTGCTACTCGATCACGGGCGGGTGCTGGCCGACGGGGCGCCCGGCGATGCGCTGACCGACGAGGCGTTGGGCCGCGTTTACGGAATTTCCGCATGGCGTGGCGAAGCGGATGGTGTGCCGCTACTGGTTCCGTTGGCAAGGAGTGGGCGCACGGCATGGCAATCCTGAATCGGGTCGAGGACGGGCCGGCGATCGTGGCCTGCAACACCTGCCGCTTTTCGGCCGGCGAGCGCGACGATGCCGAGGGCGTCAGGGGTGGCGCCCGGCTGGTCGCGGCGCTTCGCGCGCTGCAAGCGTCGGAGCCCCGCTATGGCGCCGTCGCCATTCAGGAAATGCCGTGCCTTTTTGCGTGCTCCGATCATTGCACGGTGCATATCCGCGCGCCCGGCAAGGTCGGCTACGTGCTGGGCCGGTTCGCGCCCGACGAGGCGGCGGCGGAGGCGATCCTCGATTATGCCGTGCACCACGCCGCCAGCGCGGAAGGGCGGGTTCCCTTTCGCGACTGGCCGCAAGGCGTGAAGGGGCATTTCATCGTGCGGGTGCCCCCGCCGGGCTTCGTCGCCGAATAAGGGCCTTGATCGGGTTCGCCGCGCTGATCTGGTTCTTCCAGCCGGAGACCCTGTCGGGAAAGCCGGTCCCGATCCGGTGAACGGGCCGCTGGCGGACCGGCGCGGTCGGCAAAAAGAAGCCCCGCCGCGAGCATGCTCCGGCGGGGCCAAGGTTCAGGGAGAAGCCCGGGAAGGGGGGAAGCCCGGGTCCCGAAAGCCTAATGGTTCGCCGGGGCAAAGGTTGCATTGCGAAATGGAAATTTGATGTCTGGGGGCTGCTTGTCGCCGGCGGCCCGCCTCGCCATAGAAGGAGCGACGCCCTCCGCGGGCCGTCCTGTCGCGCTTCTACCGGATGGATCGACCTTGGCCGATATCGCCCTTCTCTACGAGCATCCGGAATGGTGCCGCCCGCTTTTCTCGGCTCTCGCCGCGCGCGGGATCGACTATCGAGCGATCCCCGCCGACGGCCATGTCATCGATCCCGCCGATCCGACGCCACCGGCGCGGCTGATCTTCAACCGCATCGCGATGTCGAGCTTCCTGCGGGAGCCCGATCATCCCGTCTTCTACGCCCAGGCTGTGCTGTCGCAATGGGCTGGAGCGGGCGCCCGCATCCTCAACGGCGCGCAGGCGATGGCGATCGACGCCTCGAAGGCGCGGCAGCTCGCGCTGATCGCCTCGCTCGGCCACGCCATTCCGGCGACGCGCGTCGTGCACCGCCGCGCCGACATCGTCGCCGCGGCCGAGGGGCTGGCCTTTCCGTTGGTGGTGAAGGCCAATATCGGCGGATCCGGTGCCGGGATCATCCGCTACGACAGTGCGGATCAGCTCCGCGAGATGGCGGCCGACAACATGCTGCCCGACAGCATCGACCGGGTCTGGCTGGTCCAGGAATATGTGCCGGCGCGGGGCGGCGTGATCACCCGCCTGGAAACGATGGCGGGCCGCTTCCTCTATGCGATCGACGTCGATGGTGGCGGCGGATTCGATCTCTGCCCGGCGGATGCCTGCCTCGCGGCGCCGGGCAAGCAGGCGGTGAGGATCCAGGCCGCGAACCCCGGCGCCGAACTGATCGCGGCGGCTGAACGGATCGCGGTGGCCGCCGGGCTCGATATCGGCGGCATCGAGGTGATGATCGACGACCGGGACGGCACGCCACGCTTCTACGATATCAACGGCTTCTCCAATTTCGTCGCCAATCCGCTCGACGTGCTGGGCTGGGATCCGCACGAACGGCTGGTCGATTGGCTGGAAACCCTGATCGAGCGGGTGCCGGCATGAGATACGGCTATTGGATGCCCGTCTTCGGGGGCTGGCTGCGCAACGTGGCCGACGAGGGGATGGAGGCGAGTTGGGACTATGTCCGCGCGCTCGCCGTGCGCGCGGAGCAGATCGGCTACGACCTGACGCTGATCGCCGAGCTCAACATGAACGACATCAAGGGCGTCGAGGCGCCGTCGCTCGATGCCTGGTCGACCGCTGCGGCGATCGCGGCGGTGACGGAGCGGCAGGAACTGATGGTCGCGGTCCGGCCGAACTTCCACCAGCCGGCGCTTTTCGCGAAGGCCGCCGCCAACATCGATCGGATCGCCGGCGGGCGCCTGTCGCTGAATGTCGTCTCCTCCTGGTGGGCGGACGAGGCGCGCCAATATGGCCTGCAATTCGATCAGCACGACGATCGCTACGCGCGGACCTCCGAATGGCTGGAGGTGGTGACCGGGCTGTGGCGCGAGGAGCGGTTCAGCTTCGAGGGGCGCTTCTACAGGACCGAGGAGGCGATCTGTTCGCCCAAGCCGGTGCGCCCGCCGATCGTCTATGCGGGCGGCGAGAGCGAGGCGGCCAAGACGATGATCGCCGGCCAGTGCGATGCCTATGTCATGCATGGCGATCCCGTCGCGGCGATCGCGCCCAAGATCGCCGGCATGAAGGCGCGCCGCGCCGAGCAGGGCGGCGCGCCGATGCGCTTCGGCATGGCCGCCTACGCGATCGTCCGCGACAGCGAGGCGGAGGCGCGCCGGGAGCTCGACCGGATCCTCGACGTCAGGGATCTGCCCTCCGGCTACGCCAATTTCGATCAGTGGCTGTCGGGAACGCAGCTGGAGCGCGCACTGCAGATCCAGGAATATTCCGTCTCGAACCGTGGTCTTCGCCCCAATCTCGTCGGCACGCCGGAGCAGTTGCGCGCGCGCATCGAGGAATATGAGGCGGCCGGCCTCGATCTCCTGCTGCTGCAGATGAGCCCGCAGCGCGAAGAGATGGAGCGTTTCGCCGCGCAGGTCATCGGCGACAGGGCCGGACCGGTCGCGCTGCCGGCATAGGCCTCGCGATCGTGCCGGCCAGTGGGGACCGGCTCACGCCATCGCGTCCGATCGCCTCGCCATGTGAAGGTCGCGGCGCTCCCTGAGAGAAATGTGGCGGGAACACGGACTTCTTCGCGGCCCCGCATTGGCGACGAGCAGCACGATCCGCCCTTCCGGCGTGCGCCACACGACGTAGGGAAGCCCGGCGTCGGGCATGGAACTGGCGATACGCCGCGAGCCGGGGACGACGAAGGCCGAAGCGTGCGCCACTTGTCTTCATCCGAGACGCATTCGACCCGTCGGGATGATGGCCGATGTCCGCGATGCTTTGGCAAGGTCCCGTCGCACCGCCGCGAGGACCCATTGATAGCCCGACCCGGCGGGGCCGAGCGTGGCGAAGATGGCCTCCGCCCGTTTCAGGAAGGTCGTGGCATCCGGTTTGTTGTCGCGAAGGAGCGCCAGGCGGGCCTGGACCAGTAGCAAGGCCCCGTTATCGACGCTGTTGACGCCATGCCGCCGCAAGGCCGGCGCGACGTCGGCGAGGGCGGCGTCGGCATCGGCGGAGCGCCCCAGCGCGCCCAGGGCCTCCGTCCGCGCCAGGCCGGCCAGCAAGGCGGGTTCGCCGCTGGCGCCGAAATAGTCGGTCGCGATCCCCTGTGCCTCGGTCAGGATCGGCAGGGCTTCGGCCGGACGGCCGAGCTGGACGAGGAGCCGCCCTTCCTGCAGCAGATCCACCGCCAGCGAATAGGACCGGCCATAGAGCGCGCGCCGGGTGGCCGCGACCTGGTGGAAGATGCCAGCCGCGCCGGCAAGATCGCCCCGGCGCGCGGCGATTCCGCCGCGCAATTGCGAGAGCGTGAGGCCCGCGGGCGATTGTCGCGCGGAACTTCGCGCGAGGAGCCTCTCGCTGCGGTCGATCATGGCGTCCGCCTCGTCCAGGCGGTTCGCGACCACCAGGTGCGTCGCGAGATTGGCATAGCGTGTCGCGAGGTCCCGGCTGTTGTCGGCATAGGCGCGTTCGGCGTCCGGCATGGTGCGCTGGAGCAGGGCGATGCCTTCGTCGATCCGGCCTTCGAGCCTGAGCATATAGGCTTCCGCGCTCGCCGCCTCGACACGCTCGACCCGGTAACGGTCGGGGTCGGCGGCCCAAACCGCCTGGGCCTGGCCCAGGAGGCGCCGCGCCTCGACGAAGCGCTTCGTCGCGCCATAGGCTTGCGCGAGCTTGAGCTTGAGGCGGGACTGGCCGGCCGGATCGCCGCGACCGATCCCGCGGGCCAGCGCCTGTTCCAACAGGGTTTGCGATCCGGGCAAGTTCTCGGTGTAGATATAGAGATCGGACAATGCCGCGATCGTCGCGGCGGATTTGGGGTCGGCGGGATCCAGCGATGCGACGAGCCGGCGCGCGGTGCCGTCGATCAGGTCCTTCGCCGTGATCGAACTGGCCTGCCCGCGATCGTTCGCTTCCTCGAACATGGTCATCATCGCCTGGTTGACGGCCTCGGAGCGTTCGGCCTCGGCCAGCGCAGCGTCCCGCTCCTGCGCGGCGCGATGCGCCTGCCAGCCGGTGCCGATGCTGCCGCCCACGATCGCGAGGAGAAGTGCCGCCGCCGCCGCGACGCCCCAGCGATGACGGCGAAGATAGCGCCGCATCCGATAGCCGGTCGCTCCGGCACGGGCTGCGACGGGTTCGAAGGCGAGATGGCGGCGCACGTCGGCCGCCAGCGACTCGACGCTCGAATACCGGTCCTCCCGCGCGCGGCGCATCGCCTTCAGCACGATCGCGTCGAGATCGCCGGCGATCGCCTGCGGCGGAACGGCATCCAGGGATGCGACCTGGCTGGGCGGGGTGGGGTCGTCGTGGAGCAGGCGCCGCACGACCATCGGCAGCGCGGCGCCCGTGCCGGCCTGCCAGGGGCCGCGCCCCGCCAGCAACTCGTAAAGCAGGGTGCCCAGCGCATAGATGTCGGTCGAGACCGTCATGGCGGTGCCATCAAACTGCTCGGGCGCCGCATATTGGGGCGTGAGCAGGGCGGCCGTCAGCGGGCGCGTGTCGATGGCCGCGTCGAGCAGGCGGGCGACGCCGAAATCGAGCAGACGCGGACGGCCTTCGCCATCGACGAGGATGTTCGCGGGCTTGATGTCACGATGGATCACGAGCCGCGCATGGGCATGGGCTACCGCGTCGCACAGATCGAGGAACAGGCGCAGGCGGGTGGCGAGGTCGGCGCCGTGTGCCGCGCACCAGCGATCGATCTCCTCGCCCTCGACATAGTCCATCGCGGTGTAGAGCCGTCCGTCCGGCGCGACGCCGCCATCGATCAGCCGGGCGATGCCGGGATGCTCCAGCCCGGCCAGCGTGCGGCGTTCGGCGGCGAACAGCTCGAACCGCCCCGCCGCCTCGGGGCGCAGCAGCTTGAGCGCGACCTGCTGGGCGAAATCGGCGGCGTCGCGGCGGGCAAGATAGACCTCGCCCATGCCGCCGCGCCCGATCAGGCGCTCGATGCGGAAGGCACCTACCAATGTGCCGGGCAGGAGCGACGCATAAGCGGAGGGCGGCGGATCGAACAGGCCCGAAACCGCCCCGTCGAGCGGACCTTCGCCATCGAGGGCCTGGAGCATGACGCGAAGCCGCTGCGTCAGGAAGGAATCGAGCCCGGTCCGGGTGAGCTTCGATTCCCGCCGTTCGGCCGGAAGATCGGAGAGCGTATCGAATGCCTCCCGAAGCTGTCGCCATTCCGCCTGCGTCAGCTTGCGTGGCCCGGAGGCGGATGCTCCGTTCAGCTCGCCATCTCCAGCTCGCTGTGGATCCAGGCGCGGGCCTGTCCCCACCAGCGCTGGATCGTGCGGTCGCTGACGCCGAGCAGCTTGGCCGCCTCGACGTCGCTCAATCCCGCGAAGAAACGGCAATCGACCAGCTTGGCGAGCTTGGGATCGAGCTGCGCGAGATCGCGCAGCGCATCGCCGAGGCGAACGAGGTTGCGATCCTCCGCTTCGTCGCCGACGACCTGCTGTGCCTCGTCGAGCGGGAGATGGCCTTCCCCGCCGCCACGCTTGGCGGCGAGGCGCGCGCGGGCGGCGTCGATCAGGATGTGGCGCATCGTCGTCACCGCCGCGCCGAGGAAATGTTCGCGGCTGGCCCAGCTCTCGGTCTTGTAGAGCTTGAGATAGGCCTCGTGCATGATCTGGGTGGTCTGCCAGCTGTCCGGGCGCCCCGCTTTCCAGCGCTCGCGTTGCGCCAGCCGGCGCAACTCGTCGTAGAGCGCCGCCATCATCTCGTCCGATGTGGCGCCGTCGAAATTATTTTCGGCGCCGATGTCGGTCCCGCCCAGCAAATCCCGTCTCCCCAAGGAGGGCACGCGAGAAGCGATGCTTAGCCGAGCCGCACCGCCCTCGTCCATCGCGGCTCTGAAGAGGGGAATGGATGATGAGGATTTCGAACCGCTTGCTCGCCGGCGCGGCGCCGCTGGCCCTGGCGATTCTCCTTGCGGGGCCGGCGATGGCGGGTGCCGGGGTCGCATGCGTCAGCGGGCAGACGGCGGGCCCGGACGGCGTGCCCGGCACGTTCGACGACGAGAATATCGCGACGCTCGAATGCGGCGAGCGTAGCGGCGCGTTCGGATCGTCCTCCACCGCCCTGGGCTACAATGCGAATGCCGTGGGGGACGATGCGACCGCCGTCGGCGCCTCGACCACCGCCCGTGGCGATCGCGCGACCACGATCGGCTATGCATCGCAGGCGGCGGGCGACGACAGCACCGCGCTAGGTTCCCGATCCCTCGCCAATTATGACGGCAACACCATCTCAGTGGCCCCCAGGCCGGACGATCTGGCCCCCACCGCCGTCGGCGGCACGGCGCGGGCCTCGGGTGTCAACGACGCCGCTTTCGGGGCCTTCTCCCTGGTCGGCGCGGCCTATTACGATTTCGGGGCCGTCAACAACGGCACGGCGATCGGCGCCGGAGCCGCGGTCACCGCCGACGACGGCAGCGCGCTCGGCTATAACAGCCGGGTGACGGCCAGCAACGCCGTCGCGATCGGCAGCCAGTCGGTCGCCGACCAGGCCGACACCGTCTCCGTCGGCAGCGCGGGGGCGGAGCGGCGCATCGTCAACGTCGCGGCCGGCACGGCAGCCACGGACGCGGTCAACCGCGCGCAGCTCGATGCCGTGTCGAACGCCGCCGGGCACGCCCAGCAGACCGCCGATCTGGCGCGGTCCGACGCGGGAGCGGCGCTCGCCGCCGCGCAGGACGGCAGCGACGCCGCCTCCGCCCTCGCCACCGCCGCGCAGGGCACCGCCAACACCGCGTTGGCCAATGCCGCGACGGCCCAGTCCACCGCCGACCAGGCGCGGGTCGAGGCCGCCACGGCGCAGGGCACGGCCGACCATGCGCTCGCCAACACGACTTATTTTGCGGCCAATGCCGACGGTCCGGTCCCGGTGGCGAGCGGCGCCAATGCGGTCGCGATCGGCCCCGGTGCGCTGGCGACGCGCGATGGGCAGGTCGCGATCGGCGGCGCCTCGTCCACCTACACGATGGCGGGCCTGTCCTCGGACGCCAGCCGGGCGGCGCAGGAGGGGGCGGTGCGGCTCGTCACCACCGACATGGCCGGCAATCTCGCCACCGCCGACATCAACGTCGCCGAGCTTAATGGCTATGGCCGGCGCATCGGCACGCTGGAGAGCCAGGTGTCGGCGCTCCAGGGATCGATGGGGCGTGGCTTCCGCCGCGCGGACGGCGGCATCGCGGCGGCCATGGCGCTCGGTGGCACGGTGATGCCGGCCGACATGCACCTTGCCGTCTCGTTCAATCTCGCGACCTATCGTGGTCAGCAGGGCTTTTCCGGCGCGATCGTGGCGCGGGTCAGCGATCACATGTGGGTTTCCGGCGGCTTCGCCGGATCGACCGTCCGCGGCTCCGATGGTGGCCGGGCCGGCGTGACGTTCGGCTGGTAGGCCCCCAGCCGACCCCGCCGCGCCGCGCGGCGGGTCAGCGGGCCGAAATGTCTATAGTGAACGGAGAAACGCGCATGAGTGGCTCGATCAAGATTCCCGTCACCAAAGTGGCCGGGACGACGAAGTTGACGAAGAAGATCGACATCGCCGTCAAACCGATGCCGGTGGTGACGAAGGCGCATGCGGCGCTTCAGAAGAAATATGACGCGCTGGGCGGAGAGGCGACCTTCGGCAAGATTCCGGACGGCTCGCTGACCCGGAAGACCTGGGATTTCGGCAGCCAATGTCTTGTCTACAACGCCAGGCAGGATGCCGCCTTCCATGTGATGGGCGACATCTGTTCCAAATGGAAGGCGCTGGGCGGCGACTGGATTCCCGATACCGACGAGACCGCCACGCCGGACGGCGTGGGTCGCTACAATCATTTCAGCGACGGCACCGCCTCCATCTACTGGACGCCTGATACCGGCGCCTGCGCCATCTACGGCGATATCCGGAAGCGGTGGAGCGAACTGGGCTGGGAGCGCGGGACCCTCGGCTATCCGACCAGCGACGAGGAGGACATCGACGACGGCGGCCGCGCCAACAGTTTCCAGCACGGCTGGATCTACTGGTGGCCGGATACCGGCGCGATCGATCTGGGCGACGTCGTCCTCAGCTACACCGGCTTCTACGCCTACAAGGAGTCGGACCACGACCAGAGCAGCGGATCGGACGAGCCGTATTGCATCTTCACGATCCTCGCGCCCAAGGCGAAGGACGAACCCTATACGCTGCGCAGCAAGGTCTATGGCGGCGTGGACGATTCCTCGGCGCGCCCGGATCATCTGGAGCTCTATCGCGGCCCTGCTTACGGCCTGATCCTCGGCGTCGTCGGCATGGAGCACGACAATGGTGATCCGGACAAGAACAAGGCGCTCGTGCAGGGGATCGTCAAGGCCAATCACGAGGTGGGCAAGTTCATGCTCCAGTTCATTCCGCTGGTCGGCCCGATCATCTCGAAGATCGCCGGCCCGTTGCTGGACGGAGTTATGCCCAAGATCGGCGGCGCCATCGCGACGTTGCTCGATCTGGGGGACGACAAGATCGGCGCGGTGTCGATGGCGCTGCCGACCAAGAAGCTCGTGACGCTGGCCACGCGCGGCAGCGTGAGCGATCTCAAGGGCATCCGGCACAAGCTCGGATCCGGCACCATGGCGCATGGCGGTGCGCGGTATGAGGCCTTCTTCTCGGTCGATCCGGCCTGATCCGCGATGGCAGCGGCCGGGGTGCGGGCCGCTGCCATCGAAACCCCGTCCGGCCCGCATCCCGTCAGGCTTTGGGCGCCGAGGTCAAAGGCGCCCACGCCGTGAGCGCGTCCTGCGCGACCGCCTCGAGCATCGCCCGATCGGCGCCATCGCGGGCCTGGATCGACATGCCCTGCTGCACGGCGACATAGAAACGCGCCAGCCGGTCCGTGTCCGTGCCCGGCGCGATCTCGCCATCCTCGATGCCCTGCGCCAGCCGGCCGCCCAGATCCTTGATGTTCCGCTCCCGCTTGGCGATCAGTTCGGCGCGGAGGGCTTCGTTGCCGTCGGTGGCATGCAGGGCCGACAGCACGACCAGGCAGCCGCTCGGCTTGTCGGGCCGGGTAAAGAGCCGGGCGGTTTCCATCAGGAAGCCTTCGATGGCGCCATAAGCCGAGTCGGCCTTGGTCACCGCGGCCCAGATGTCCGATCCATCGGTAGCGATGTACAGCGCGACGGCCGCGCGGAAGAGCGCCTCCTTCGATCCGAAGGCGGCATAGAGGCTTGGCGCGCCGATCCCCATGCCGGCGGTCAGATCGACCATCGAGGTGCCTTCGAAACCCTTGTCCCAAAAGATTTCCATAGCGCGAACAAGCGCTTGCTCCCTGTCGAACTCCCGGGGGCGACCACGACCTGCCATCATGTTCCTCATTTTCTGTAGTGAACGATATTTATTTCGCTTGACTAGAAATTCAAGCGGCATATTTATGAAGCGGTCATTACAGAAATGGAGACTCACATGTCGTCGCTGCTTGGAAAACGCGCGTTCGTCACCGGGGCCAGCCGTGGGATCGGCGCCGCCATCGCCCGCCGCTTCGCGGCCGAGGGGGCGGCCGTCGCGATCGGTTACGAGCGCTCGGCCGATGCCGCCCACGCCATCGCCCAGGAGATCGAGGCCGCCGGCGGGCGCGCCGTGGCGATCCAGATGGACGCCGTCGATCCGGCCTCGATCCGCCAGGCGGTGGACCAGGCCGCATCCACGCTGGGCGGCCTCGATATCCTCGTCAACAATGCCGGGATCATTCGCTACGGCGCGGTCGGGGAGATCAGCCTCGCGGACATCGACGCCACGCTGGCGGTGAACGTCCGGGCCGTGATCCTCGCGACCCAGGCGGCCTTGCCCCATATGGGCGAGGGCGGCCGCATCATCACGACCGGCAGCAACCTCGCCGATCGCGTGCCGGATGCCGGCAAGGCGCTCTATTCCGCCAGCAAGGCCGCCCTGATTGCCTTGACCAAGGGATTCGCCCGCGATCTCGGGCCGCGCGGCATCACCGTCAATCTGGTGCATCCGGGCTCCACCAACACCGACATGAACCCGGCCGATGGCCCGCATGCGGAAAGCCAGCGGCAACGCATGGCGATCAAGGAATATGGCCGGCCCGAGGATGTGGCCGCGCTCTACGCCTTCCTCGCCAGCGACGAAGCGCGTTCGGTGAACGGCACGGGCTTCACCGTCGACGGCGGGGCCAACGCATGACACCCGCCGGCGATCGCTCCGCACAGGCTTTGAACAGGGCCTTGTGGCTCCTGGCGCCGACGGTCACGATCGTCGTCGCCGCCGAGTTCATCGTCGTCGGGCTCCTTCCGCTGGTCGCGCAGGATCTGCGCATCCCGCTCGCGCAAGCGGGGGCGCTGGCGGGATGGTTCGCCTTTTCGGCGGCGGTCGCCGGACCCTTCGTCACATTGTTCGCCAGCCGGCTTTCGCCGCGCGTCATCCTGATCGCGACGCTGCTCTTATACGCCGTCGCCAACGCGATCGTGGCCGTCGCGCAGGACTTCCACGTCATGCTTCTTGCGCGCGTGGTCCAGGGCGCCGCGCTGCCCGGTTTCGTCAGCGTCGGGGCTTCGATCGTCACGCGGCTCGCACCGCCGTCGGAGCAGGGCAGGGGGCTGGCCCGCGCCAATATCGGCTTCGTGCTCGGCGTTCTGCTGGCCTTGCCGGCTGGCATCGCACTGGCGCAGGGAGGCCATTGGCGCCTTCCGTTACTCGTGCTCGCCGCGGCGTCGCTGCCGATGGCCGCGCTTGTCGCTCTGGTCTTTCCGGCCCTTCCGGCTGGGAAGGCGGCCGGCTTCGGCGGGCAGCTCGGCCTGCTGCGTCAACCGGCATTCCTCGGGCATCTCGGCCTGTCGGTGCTGCTCTTCGCGTCGATGTTCGCCGCCTACACCTATCTCGGTGCCTGGGTGGAGCCGGCGCTTGGGCTTACGGCATGGGGCGTCGCGCTCGCCTTGTTCCTGTTCGGCGTCGCCGGTCTGTTCGGCAACGGCCTTGCGGGGCGGGCGGCGGATCGTGGACCGATCCGGGCGAGCATCGTCGCGATCGTGGTGCTCGTCGCCGCCGTCAATCTCGCGGCCCTCGCCCATGGCTCGATCCTGCTCGCCGCCGTTCCGCTGGCGCTGTGGAGCGTCGCGCACACCGCCTCGGTGACACTGGGCCAGGTGCGCGTCACGCTGGCCGGACGGGCGGCGCCGCCCTTCGCCATGACCCTCAACATCTCGGCCGCCAATCTCGGCATCGCGATCGGCACGCTGGGCGGTGGCCGGGTCATCGACGATCACGGCATCGGCGCGATCGGCCTCGCCCCCATCGGCTTCGCGATCCTCGCGGTGCCGCTCGCCCTCCTCATTGCCCGGAGCGCGTCGCGCGGCGCTCCCGGCCCGTCTGTTCCCGGCGCGATCCCGCACATCTGATCACCGTTCAACGAGAAGGAGCATGGACATGCTGATGAACATCATGAAGCAGGCTGGTCTCGCCCTCGCGCTGCTGGCCTCGACATCCGCTTTCGCCGCTGCCCCGGTTCCGGTGCAGTCCGCCAGCCCGGCGGAGGAATTCCCCGCGCCCGCCGGCTTCACGCCCGGTTATCAGGCCGTCGACGGCGTCAGGATCCACTATCTGAAGGGCGGGAAGGGGCCGCTGGTGCTGCTCGTCCACGGCTTCGGCCAGACCTGGTACGAATATCACCAGATCATGCCGCTGCTCGCCAAGGATTATACGGTCGTCGCCATCGACCTGCCCGGCCTCGGCCTTTCCGATCCGCCCAAATCCTATGCCGGGCAGGATGTCGCCAAGCTGATCTACCAGTTCGCCAAGTCGCACAGCCCCGACGCCCCGTTCGATCTCGTCTCGCACGATATCGGCAACTGGAACACTTTCCCGATGGTCGCCGGGCATCAGGCCGACTTCAAGCATGTCGTCTTCATGGAAGCCCCACTGCCCGACGAAAGCATCTACACTTTCCCCGCCTTCACCCCGCAGGGGGAATCGCTCGTCTGGCATTTCAGCTTCTTCGCCGCCGGGGACAACCTGCCCGAGACGCTGATCGCCGGTAGGGAGCGGCCGTTCTTCGAGCATTTCATCAACGCGCATCTGGTCAACAAGGCGGCCTTCACGCCCGAATTGTACGATCTGTACGCGCGCTCCTACGCCAAGCCGCAGTCGCTGCATGCCGCGATGGAATATTATCGTGCGCTGGTGGAGACCCAGAAGCGCAACGTACCGCTGTTCCAGACCAAGCTCGCCATGAAGACGATGGCGATCGGCGGTGGATCGCCGGTCTCGGTCGGCCAGTTCCAGGTCGATCAGCTCGCCAAATATGCCACCAACATGAAAGGCGTCGTCCTGCCGAACTGCGGCCACTGGGTGCCGGAGGAATGCCCGGCGACCTTCAACCCGACCATCCTCAACTTCCTCGCCGACAAGTGACCGTAATGATGGCCGGATCGAAGGTCCGGCCATCAGCCCGCGCCCCGATATCCGACGCGGCTGGTCGGCTGTGCGTTTCCGATCAGGCTGGCCTCCCGCGCGCCGCGATGGCCCGTCGCGACCCTACCCGAAGAGAAAGCCATGGCCTCGTCACATCCGGACATCATCATCGTCGGCGGCTCGCTTGCCGGCCTGACCTTCGCCCTGGCCTGCGCGACCCGCGGCGTGCCCGTGCGCGTGATCGAGCGGACGGTGCGAAGGGTCCATGGCGGCGACAATCTGAACGTCGATCTGGCCGCGATCGCGGCGGCTGTCGGATGCGACCCGCGCCATGGCGCGAAGCTGCCCGTCGTCCATGCCTTCCGCGATCGCCATCTGACCACCTGGCCGGCTCTCTATCGCTGGCTGCGCGACCGGGCCGGCGAAACGGCCGACATCACGCTGGAAGAAAACAGGACCGTCGTCTCCGTCGGGTCGGAAGGCGACAAGGCGATCCTCGGTTTCTCCGACGGCACCACCGCGTCCGCCGATGCCGTGATCGGCGCGGACGGCTATCACAGCATCGTGCGCAGGACGATCGCGCCGGGCCTGCCCCTCGCACCTTATGCGGGATATATCGTGTGGCGCGGCCTGATCGAGGAGAGCGCGCTTTCCGCGCCGGTGCGCTGGCCCAGCAACGGCGGGCTGTGGATCGAATATGTGAAGGGCTATCGGCTGGTCGCCGCGGTGCTGCCCGGTCGCGACGGTTCGCTCGAGGAAGGACGGCGCCAGGTCACCTTCGCCTGGTTCGATACCCGCCGGGAGGAATTGCTTCGTCGTACCCATTGCCTGACCGAGGACGGAAACGTCGTCGGCACGCTCGACGCCGCCTTCATCGATCCGGAGATCCGCGACGAACTCGCCGCGCTCGTGCCGCTGCTCTGGCCGGAGACATGGGCCGAAGCGGTCGCTTTCGGCATCCGGGCGCCCGGCACGATGCGCGGGGCGCCCATCGCGGAGTATCGGCCCGAGCGGCTCGCTTTGGGGCCGCTGGCGATCATCGGCGATGCCGCCCATGTGCTGTCGCCGATGACGGGCAGCGGCTACGCCACCGGCGTGGACGACGCCGCGATCCTGTCGGAGATGCTGTCGCGACGGGATCGCTCGGAGCCGCTTTCGGCACTGTTGAAGCGCTACGAGGCCATGCGCCTTCCCTACACGCGGGGGCTCGTGAACCATTCCAGGAAGTTGTCGGCCGAATTTCTCCGGTACGCCTCGACGGTCTAGGGGAATGCGGAGGCGAGCGGCTGCACGCGATGGTGCGCACTGCTGTCTTGAAATGGCTCCCCGGGTAGGATTCGAACCTACGGCCGCTCGATTAACAGTCGAGAGCTCTACCGCTGAGCTACCGAGGAATGGCCATTTTCCCCGCCCGTTTCCGGGCGAGGCGCGCCCTATGCAACTTCCGTCGGGGCGTTGCAAGCCCCTTCGCACAGGCATTGTCAACAAAGTCTAAACCGCGAATTGCTCCATGGTGATGCGGTCGTCCAGCGCATGTTCGGGATCGAACATCAAGGTGAGCGCGATCGAGCGATCCATCGAGACATGCACCACCGAGACGTCGCGAATCTCGCGCTGGTCCGCCACCGCGGAGACGGGGCGCTTGACCGGATCGATCACCCGGAAGGAGACGCGCGCCGTCTCGGGCAGGATCGCGCCCCGCCAGCGCCGCGGCCGGAAGGCGCTGATCGGGGTGAGCGCGACGAGGCCCGAGCCCAGCGGCAGGATGGGGCCTTGCGCGGAGAGATTGTAGGCGGTGGAGCCCGCCGCCGTCGCCACCAGCACCCCGTCGCAGACCAGCTCGGGCAGCACCACGCGATTGTCGACGCTCACTTCCACCCAGGCCGTCTGACGCGTTTCGCGCAGCAGCGAGACCTCGTTGATCGCGGGCGAGCCGAAGCGCTCGCCGTCGATCGTCTCGGCATCCATGCGCAGCGGCGCGACGGAGAAGACCCGCGCGCGCGCCAGCCGGTCCGACAGCGCGTCCAGCCGCCATTCGTTCATCAGGAAGCCGACCGTGCCGAGATTCATGCCGAATACGGGGCGGACGCGGTGCTGGTCCAGCATGCCATGCAGCGTCTGCAGCATGAAGCCGTCGCCGCCGAGCGCGATCACGACGTCGGCTTCCGAGAGGCCGGTAAATTCGTAGCGCCGCCGCAATTCGGCCTCGGCCGCCTGCGCGGCGGGCGCGGGCGATGCGACAAGCGCCATGCGGCGGGGTTCCTGCCGGGTATCCCGGCCGCGCACGTCGCTCATCCGCCGGTGACGCTCATGTGGCGGGTGACGGCGGGCGCCGCGCCGCGCCCGGCGATCGCGAAATGATGGCGGCGGGGCTTCAGGCGCAGGGCCTCGTCGATCGCCGCGTCGAGCGCCGCGCGGCCGCCGGTCCGCAAGGCGGCCTTGAGGTCGACATGATCCTCATGGCCGAGGCACATGGTGAGCCGGCCGTCCACGGTGATGCGCAGCCGATTGCAGCCGTCGCAGAAATTGTGGGTGAGCGGGGTGATGAAGCCGATCCGCCCGCTTGTTTCCGCGATGCGGGCATAGCGCGCCGGGCCGCCGGTGCGGTGGGGGTCCGGAATCAGGGTGAAGCGCCGCTCCAGGTCGGCGCGCACGCCGTCGAGCGGCACATAACGGTCGGTGCGGTCCTCGTCCACGATGCCGAGCGGCATGGTCTCGATCAGGGTGAGGTCGAAGCCCCGTTCGCCGCACCACAACACCATTGGCACGATCTCGTCCTCGTTGAGGCCCTTGAGCGCGACCATGTTGATCTTGATGCGCAGCCCCGCCGCGTCGGCCGCCGCGATCCCGCCGAGCACCCGGTCCAGATCGCCGGTGCGCGTGATGTGGCGGAAGCGCTCGGGATCGCGGCTGTCGAGGCTGAGGTTGATCCGTCGCACGCCGGCATCGGCCAGCGCGGCGGCATGATCGGCAAGGCGCGTGCCGTTGGTGGTGAGGGTCAATTCCTCCAGCCCATGGCCGATTTGCCGGCCGATCGTCCGCGCGAGATCGTCGATGCCGCGCCGGGCCAGCGGTTCGCCGCCGGTCAGCCGGATGCGCGTCACGCCCCGCGCGACGAAGGTGTCGGCGACCTCGGCCAGTTCCTCCAGCGTCAGGACCTCGCGGCGGGGCAGGAAGGACATCGCCTCGCTCATGCAATAGCGGCAGCGCAGGTCGCAGCGGTCGGTCACCGAAAGGCGGACATAGTCGATCCTCCGGCCGAAGGCGTCGCTGAGCGACGGGGCGGAGGATGGGATGGCCATGAGAGGGAGTTAGGGCCTCGGCTCCCCGCCAGCAAGCCCAGCCGCGCCCAACGCGGGACAGGCCGAGCCGCGAAAGCCATTGGAGGCTTGAGGCGGCAGCGCTAGCGTGCTTCCGCTCCGAGCCCACCTCAGGCCCGGAGCGGGGGGAGAGCGACGATTTCAGCCAGTGACGAGTTTCCGGCGGGTTCCGCGCCGCTTTTCCTCCTGTCGTTCCGGCAGCGTGACGAGCTGGCGCATATGGCCGAACGGGCTGGCTGGGCGGCGATCGCGGCGCGGCGGAGCGAAGGGCTGGAACGGCGTTTCCTGGCGAGCGGCGCCTCGGTGGTGGTGATCGACGCGCGCGCCACGCTGGCCGAGGGGCTATCCGCCGCGCGCCAATTGTCGGATGCGGTGCAGGCCAACGGCGCGGCACTCCTGTTCCTGATCGGGCGGCGCGAGGCCTCGGCGGTGGCGGCCGCGTTCGAGGCGGGCGCGACCCATTATCTGGCCATGCCGTTCGCGGAGGGCGAATTCGCGCAGGCACTCCGCTTCGCCCAGCGCCATGCCGAGCGGCTCGCGGGCGGGCATCGTGCCGCGGCGGGCCGGGCGCGGCTGGTCGAAAGCGAGGCGATGGTGTGGCGCTGGTCGCCGGAGCGGCCCGCCCGGCTGGCGTTCAGCCCGGCTTTGGCGCAGGCGAGCGGTTTCGACGAGGAACGGACCGAGGTCCCGCGCAACGCGGCCCAGCGCCTCCTCGGGCGCGGCGGGATGCGGGCGGCGCTGCACGCCGTGGCGCGCTTGCGGCAGGAGGGCGGGGTGTCGCCCTTCGCGCACAATGCGCTCGACGGGCGGCGCATCGCGCATCACCTGATGTGGGAGGACGGCATGATCGTCGGCCATGTTGAGCCGCTCGACGCGACGCGTACCGCCGATGGCTCCCCGCGCGACCCGCTGACCGGGCTCGACGACGGCCATGGCGCGCGGCGCTGGCTGGAGGGGCGGCTGGCGCAGGGCCAGGCGCCGATCCTGATCGTGCTCGGCCTGTCGCGCTTCGACATGGTCAACGCGGCCTTCGGGCGGTCTGTGGGGGATGCGATCATCCGCTCCGTCGCACGCCGGATCGAACGGCTGGCGGCGGGCAGCGGCGCCCGGCGGCGCTTGGTCTCGCGCCTTGCCGGGGCCGAATTCGCCATCGGCCTGCCGCCGCCCGCGACGCTGGAGGAAGCCGAGATGCTCGCCGGCGAACTCGTCAATGCGATCGCGCGTCCCTTCGTGGCGGGCGAGCATGTCGTGACCTTGACCGCGCGGGTCGGCATCGCGGCGGCGCAGGAGGCGGATGCGGGCGAGATGCTGCGCCGCGCCAGCCTCGCGCTCGCCGATGCGAGGGACGGGGAACCGGCGCGCGTCCGCGTGTTCCAGCAGGGGCAGGAGAGCCGCCGCGCGGAGGATCGCCGGCTGGAGCTGGACCTGCGCCTGGCGCTGGACGAGGACCGGATCGAGATTCTCTGGCAGCCCCAGGTGGCGGTGACGACCGGGCAGATCGCCGGGGTCGAGGCGCTGGCGCGCTGGAACCATCCCGTGCTGGGCGAACTCGGCGCCGAGGCGCTGTTCGCGGCGGCGGAACGATCGGATTATCTGGCCGAGCTGTCGCGCCATGTGCAGGCCAAGGCGATCGCGGCGGTGGCCAATTGGCAGGGCGCGCTGGCGGAGTTGCGGGTGGCGATCAACGTCACCGCCGCCGACATCGCCGAGCCGGGCTTCGCCGGGCAGATGCTGGCGATGGCGGCCGAGGCCGGCCTCACCGATCGCCTCACCGTGGAGATCACCGAAAGCGGCCTGATCGAGGATCTGGGCAATGCCGCCGAGCTGCTGGCGCAATTGCGCTCGGGCGGCCTGCGCGTCGCGATCGACGATTTCGGCACGGGCTATTCGAGCCTCGCTTATCTGAAGGCCCTGCCGCTCGACACGATCAAGATCGACCGGCGGCTGGCACAGGACATTGCCGGCTCGCCGCGCGATCGCATCGTGGTGCGCGGGGTGATCGACATGGCCCGATCGCTCGGCCTCGACGTGGTGGCGGAGGGCGTCGAGACCGAGGAGCAGCTCAGCCTGCTCGCCGCGGAGGGCTGCACATATTATCAGGGTTTCCTCTGCTCGCCGCCGGTGGACGTGCGGGCGCTGGAGCGATTGGTGCGCGCCTAGCCCTCTCCCTAGAAGGGAGGGGAGAAGTGCCTTAGAGGCCCACGCATGACCTCTCGTTTCTCCTTCACCATCGCCGCCACCGACGGCAAGGCGCGCACCGGCACCATCGCCATGCAGCGCGGCACGATCCGCACGCCCGCCTTCATGCCGGTCGGCACCGCCGGCACCGTCAAGGCGGTGAAGCCGGCGGACGTGCGCGCGGCCGGTGCCGACATCATCCTCGGCAACACCTATCATCTGATGCTCCGGCCCGGCGCGGAGCGGGTCGACCGGCTTGGCGGGCTGCACGATTTCATGCAGTGGGACCGGCCGATCCTCACCGACAGCGGCGGCTACCAGGTGATGTCGCTCTCTGCGCTGACCAAGCGGACCGAGGAAGGGGTGGCGTTCGCCAGCCATCTCGACGGGTCGCGGCATATGCTCTCCCCGGAGCGCTCGATGGAGATCCAGCGGCTGCTGGGCTCGGACATCGTGATGGCCTTCGACGAACTGGTGCCGACCACGTCCACCCGTGAGGTGCAGGCGGCGGCGATGGAGCGCTCGATGCGCTGGGCGAAGCGATCGCGCGCGGCCTTCGATGCCGGCGGCGATCATGCCGGCCGCGCCGCTTTGTTCGGCATCCAGCAGGGTGCGCTCGACGAGGGATTGCGCAAGGCCTCGGCCGATGCGCTGCTCGATATCGGCTTCGATGGCTATGCGGTGGGCGGCCTCGCGGTCGGCGAGGGGCAGGAGGCGATGTTCGCCTGCCTCGATTACGCGCCGGGCCAGCTCGATGCGGCCAAGCCGCGCTACCTGATGGGGGTCGGCAAGCCGGACGATATCGTCGGCGCGGTGGAGCGCGGCATCGACATGTTCGACTGCGTGCTGCCGACGCGATCGGGCCGCAACGGGCAGGCCTTCACCTGGGACGGGCCGATCAACATCCGCAACGCGAAGTTCGCCGAGGACCGCACCCCGATCGATCCGGAGAGCCCGACCGCACCCTGGACCAGGGCCTATCTCCACCATCTCGTCAAGTCGGGCGAGATGCTCGGCGCGATGCTGATGACCGAGCACAATCTCTGGTTCTACCAGCGGCTGATGCAGGGCCTGCGCGACGCGATCGCGGAGGGGCGGCTCAAGGCCTTCGCCGACGATTTCCGGGCGCGGTATCGAGCCACCCAAAACCGTTCGGGCTGAGCTTGTCGAAGCCTGGTCCTTCTTCGACGCCGCGCTCGAAGAAAGGGCGGCCCCCTTCGACGCCGCCTGCGGCGGCGCTCAGTACAGGCTTCGGCAAGCTCAGGGCGAACGCAGTGGGGACCCAGAGGGTGGTCGTGTCCCCCTACTTCAATTCCTTCAGCGCCATGTCGCGCAGGGTCTTGCGGGTCTTGTCGGTATTGCCCTTCACGAAATCGGCGGCGTTGCCGAGCTGGTAGAGCTGCGCCAGCGCCGACAGCGAGGAGGCATAGTTCGCTTCCTTCGTCCCGCACTGGGCGATGGCGGCATCGGCCACCTTGTCGTGATCCTTGATCTTCGAGGCCTGGTGATGGGTCACTTTCAGCACGCAATTGCGCCATTCGCCATAAGCGAACACCTCGGTCGCGGTGACGCGATCCTGTGCGGATTGCGTCGTGCCGGACGCCGTCGAGGAAGCGGCCAATTGCGCCGCGACGAGAAACACCAGCACCGGAGGCTCCAGGACAGAGGGATTATCATACAAAAGGGAAGGTGCGGTGCGTCAAGAGGGAAAGGGGCAAGGCGAAGGATTTACGCCCCGCGCCCGAAACCCGGCAGCCCATGGCCTTCGGTGGACGGAGACGTGCTCCGATAGCCGAAGTGTGGTGTGTCCGAAAACAGCGGATACCAGGATTTCATCCGTGCCGGCCATCAACAGCCAGCCATCGTCTGCCCGCTACTTCGGATCGCGGAATGGCTGGACAAAAGTGAGCGTTGGCGGAGAGCGCGGGGATGCCGCGATGCGGGGCGTTCGCGCGTAACGCTTACGCCGCCGCCTTCCAGCAGACGACGCGATCGCGGCCGTCGGCCTTGGCGTCGTAGAGCGCGGCGTCGGCGCGATCGATCAGTGTCTGCGCGCTATCTTCCGGCAGCAGCCCGGCGACGCCGAGCGACAGCGTCACGCGCCCGACCTCGCGCCCGGACTGGCGCGCCTTCACCGCGCGGCTGCCGATATGCTGGCGGAAGCGCTCGGCGAACTGGGTCGCCTCGTCGGCCTCGTGCATCGGCATCACGATCACGAACTCCTCGCCGCCCCAGCGCGCGACGAAGCCGCGGCCGTGGAAGAAGCGCTCGAGGCTCGCCGAGACGAGACGCAGCACCTCGTCGCCCATGCGATGGCCGAAATTGTCGTTGAACTTCTTGAAGTGATCGATGTCGAGGAAGATCAGGCTGAGCGGGCGGCCTTCCAGGCGCGCGCGATCGAGCTGGGCGTCGAGATAGTCGCAGCAGGCCTTGCGATTGGAAAGGCCGGTCAGCGCGTCCGAGCGCGCATCGACGCGGGCGATCTCCAGATCCTGCTTCAGCACGTCGATCTCGCGGCTGGACGCGGCGAGCTCGGCCTGGAGCTGCTCGGTGGTGGCGAGCATGTGGTTGGTCGCGTCGATCATCTCCGCAAGCATCTGGCGCTGGCGCTCCAGCGTCGCCGATGCGTCGATGTCCGAGCGGCTGAGCTTGCTGGCATAATCGCGCGCACCGGCATCCTGCCGCTCGACATAGTCGTTCATGCGCGCGAGCTGCGCCTCGGTATCCTCCAGGATGCGGCTGACGCCCCCCCGGCCGGTGCCGTAGAGATCGCGGCGGATGTTGGCGATGATGCGATCGCCCAGCGCGCCATGATCGCGGCGGGCATAGTCCACCACCTCGACCAGTTGCGGATCGGCGCCCGTCACATAGCGATAGAGGAAATCGTAATTGGACGGGGTGGGCGCGATCGCGCCCTCCTCGAGAAGGGCGCGGATGCGATCGAATGTGCCTCTGCTCTCGCTCACGGCGCGCCCGTCCATCCCTCGCGCTTGGTCGCTGCCCCCCGGCAGACTGTCCATCCCAAGCGCTGAGGATGTGCTAGCGCCAAGACCTTAAGAATTGGCGAAAGCGCTCGACTTCAGTCGAAGATGCGAACCGAGAGAAAGGCCGGAACCGGGCCGTTCCATGCCACATCGGCGTCCGCGGCAATCGGTTCGGGGCCGTTATGATGCGGGGCCGGCGCATCGCGGCGATCGCGCTCGCGGGGGGCGCGGTCCCGGGGAGCCCGCTCGCCGCGCCGGCTGGAGCCACGCTCCTCGCGCGCCGGGCGCTCCTCCCGCGCCGGGCGTTCGGAGCGTTCCGCGCGCTCGGCCCGCGGCGCCGGTGCCTCCGCCTTGGCGCCTTCGACGCGCGGGATGGTCTGGCCGGTCAGCTTCTCGATATTGGCGATGTTCTCGGCATCTTCGTCGGTGATCAGCGTGAACGCCTTGCCGGTGGCGCCGGCGCGGCCGGTGCGGCCGATGCGGTGGACATAGTCGTCCGGATGCCAGGGCGCATCGAAGTTGAAGACATGGGAGACGCCCTTGATGTCGAGCCCGCGCGCGGCGACGTCGGAGGCGACGAGGATGTTGATGTCGCCCGCCTTGAAGCGATCGAGCTCGGCGATGCGCTGGGCCTGCTCCATGTCGCCGTGGATCTCGCCCGAGGCGAAGCCGTGGCGCTTGAGCGACTGGTTCAGCTCGCGCACCGTGGTCTTGCGGTTGGCGAAGATGATCGCGGTCTTCACGTCCTCGGCGCGCAGCAGGCTGCGGAGCGTCTCGCGTTTGGCGCGGCTGGTGGTGGTGACCAGCGCCTGCTCGATCGAGGCGTTGGTGGAGCCGGTGCGCGCCACCTCGATCTGCTTGGGGTTGGAGAGGAACTTGTCCGCCAGCTTCTTGATCGGCGGCGGCATGGTGGCGGAGAAGAGCAGGGTCTGCCGGCTGGTCGGCAGCTTGGTGCAGATTTCCTCGATGTCCGGGATGAAGCCCATGTCGAGCATCCGGTCCGCCTCGTCGATGACGAGCAGCGAGCAGCCGGTCAGCAGGATCTTGCCGCGCTGGAAGAGGTCCATCAGGCGACCGGGCGTGGCGATCAGGACGTCGACGCCCTTTTCCAGTGCCGCCACCTGGTCGCCCATCTGCACGCCGCCGATGAGGAGCGCCATGGAGAGCTTGTGATACTTGCCGTATTTCTCGAAATTCTCGGCGACCTGGGCGGCCAGTTCGCGCGTCGGCTCGAGGATCAGCGAGCGCGGCATCCGGGCGCGGGCGCGGCCGTGGGCGAGGATGTCGATCATCGGCAGCACGAAGCTCGCCGTCTTGCCTGTGCCGGTCTGCGCGATCGCGATCAGATCCCGCATCATCAGGACGGGCTGGATCGCAGCGGCCTGCACCGGCGTCGGCTCGGTATAGCCTGACTCGGTGACGGCGCGGAGGGTTTCGTCGGACAGGCCGAGATCGGCAAAGTTCATGCAGGATTCCGGATTTGCCCGCACACGTGCCTGCGCGCGGAAGCGTCGCCGCGCTTAAGGTTTAGCCCGCCAAAGTCAAGAAAGAACGGCTATTTGGGCGGATCGATCGGGGTGAGGGTGCGGAACTTGTCGATCTGGCAGTCACCGCCGGAGCGCGTATGGATCGAATCGCGGTCGGCGCACAGCTTGCCGTCGGCGGGCGCGCGGAAATAGAAACCCGAATAATAATCGAGCGCCGGGCATTGATCCTCCAGGATCGCCCGCACGCGCTTGCCGCCCTTGAGGATGAAATCGACGCTGTCGGGAGTCGTGATCGCGGCGCCGCCGATCGTCGCGGCATCGATGCATTTCGGCCCCTTGTGATCCTTGTAGGCGGGCGGCGGCGGGGGCTGGCCGGCGGGCGTGTACCGATGGGACTTGCGGGCCGGAATGCGGATGATGAGCGACTGGGTGATGGTGACGTCGGCGATCTCGACGCCCGCGGCCGCGTCTCCGCGTGGCGGGGCGGCCGGGCCGGGGGTGAGCGCGAGGAGGGTAGCCAGTACGGATGCGATCACCGGCGCTGGCCCATGGGAATCCTGATCATGACGGGCGCGGACGCTGACCGCGCCGGCTTGAACAGTCGATGAATTTCAGTGGTGAAATACGTTTCCGTCCGATGGCGCCGGCCGATCGAGATTGTCTCGGGCCGGGGCGGGAGGATAGGAACGGGCATGGCCTATCCCATGCCTTCCGCCGCCTTGCTGGGCGCGCTCGCCGATCGCCTCGGGCCGCAGGGCTTCACCACGGATCCGGCCGATCTCGCACCCTGGCTGACCGATTGGCGCCGCCGGTTGACCGGCGCGGCCGCGGCCCTGGTCTCGCCCGCGACCGTGGACGAAGCCGCCTTCGTGGTGGCGCGGGCGGCGGCCGAGGGTGTCGCGATCGTGCCGCAGGGCGGCAACAGCTCGATGGTCGGCGGCGCGACTCCCGCCGGGCCGGCCGCAGGGCGGGCGTTGCTCGTCTCGACGCGGCGGATGCGGGCGATCCGCTCGATCTCCACAGACGACAATGCGGTGATCGCCGAGGCGGGCGTCGTGCTGGCCGATCTGCATGCGGCGGTGGAAGAGCAACAGCGCCGTTTCCCCCTGTCGCTGGCGGCGAAGGGCAATGCGACGATCGGGGGGCTCGTCTCCACCAATGCCGGCGGCACCCAGGTGCTCCGCTTCGGGCCGATGCGCGCGCTGGTGCTGGGGCTGGAGGCGGTGCTGCCCGATGGCTCGCTGTTTCGCGGGCTCGCGCCGCTGCGCAAGGACAATCGCGGCTACGATCTCAAGCAGCTGCTGATCGGCGGGGAGGGGACGCTTGGCCTCGTCACCGCCGCGACGTTGCGCCTCGTGCCGGCCATCGAGGCGCGGGCGGTGGCCTGGATCGGCCTGCGCTCGGCGCAGGATGCGCTGACGTTGCTCCGGGCGCTCGAGGACAGGCTGGGCGAAGCGGTCGAGAGTTTCGAGCTGGTGCCGGCCGAGGGGCTGGCCCTCGTGCTGCGCCACATCCCCGGAACGCAGGCCCCGCTGTCCGAACACTGGACGTGGAACGTGCTGGTCGAGGCGGTCGGCGCCGGCGCGATCGGCGACCGGCTGCAGGCCGAATTGTTCGCGGCGATCGAGGCGGGCCTCGCCGGCGACGCCACGATCGCCGCGAGCGAGGCGCAGGCCGAGGCGCTCTGGAAACTCCGCGAGAGCCTGTCCGAGGCCGAGGCGCGGGATGGCCTGGCCGCCAAGCACGACATCGCCGTCCCCGTCGCGGATATGCCCGGCTTCATGGCGCAGGCGAGCGAAGCCGTGGTGGCGCGCTTTCCCGGCACGCGGCCGATCGCCTTCGGCCATCTCGGTGACGGCAATGTTCACTTCAACGTCCGCGCGCCGGCGGGTGGCGACGACAGGGCCTGGTTCGCGGGGCAGGCGGCATCCGTCTCGCGCTTCGTCCATGGTCTCGTCACCGCGGCGGGCGGCACGCTGTCCGCCGAACATGGCATCGGCCGATTCAAGCGCGCCGACTTCGCCGCGCTCGCCGATCCCGTCCGGCTCGCGGCGATGCGTGCGATCAAGGCGGCGCTCGATCCGGCCGGAATCATGAACCCCGGGGCCTTGCTCCCGCTTGCAGAAGACGCTTCCCCCCAATAGACGACGGTGCTTCGTCGGGCGGCGGGGGCCGTCCCAACCGATTTCTTCAGGAGTATGATGTCATGGCGAGCGCACCCCAGCAGGGCCTGCCGCTTTTCTACAACGATCTGATTCCGATCTCGAGCCAGCTCCACGGCGACTGGAAGCTCCGCTCGATCGAGGGCGCCCAGTTCCTTGCCACCGCCCATGCGGTGCCGCTGCTGGTCGAGGAGTTCATCCAGGCGAGCCGTTTCTATCCGATCGTCTTCTCGCTGGGCGACAATCCGGTGCCGCTGGCGCTGATGGGCCTGAACGAGGGCGTGAACGCCGTCGTCGACGAGCGCGGCATGTTCCCGGACGATTGGTACGTGCCGGCCTATGTCCGCCGCTATCCCTTCCTGCTCGCGCGCCTGCGCCCGGACAGCGACGACCTGTCGCTCTGCGTCGATCCCACCTCCGAGGTGGTCGGTCCGTTCGAGGATGGCGAGTCGGTCTTCGACGGCGACCAGCCCAGCGAGCGCACCAAGGCGATCCTGCAATTCTGCGAGCAGGTCGAGCAGGCGAGCGTGATGACCAACGCCTTCTTCAAGGACATCCAGGAGCAGAAGCTGCTCACCGACGGCGAGTTCACTGCGCAGCCGACCGGCGCCGCCCAGCCTTATGTCTATCGCGGCTTCCAGATCATCTCGGAGGATGCGGTGAAGAACCTGCGCGGGGACGTCGCCCGCAAGTGGCTGCAGAACGGCCTGATGCCGGTGGTCTACGCGCATCTCTTCTCGTTGCAGCGGATGGCGGATATCTTCGGCAAGCAGGCGCAGCGTGGCATGCTGCCGCCGCCGAACGGACCGATGCTCACCTGATGCGGTAGGAGGAACGATATGGGGACTGCGTTCGACGTCGGCGGCCTTGCGCGCTACACGCGGGTGGCCATCGCGCTGCACTGGACGATCGCAGTCCTCGTCATCGTCAACCTCGCCATCGGCCTGCTGCATGAATCGCTGCTCAAGGGCACGATCCCGCTGCACAAGTCGATCGGCATGCTGGTGCTGGTGCTCAGCCTGATCCGCCTGCTGTGGCGCGTCACCCACAGGCCGCCGCCGCTGCCCGCGACCGTCCAGCGCTGGGAGAAGGGGCTGGCGCATGCCGTCCACTGGCTGTTCTACGCGCTGATGATCCTGATCCCGCTTTCCGGCTGGGTCTTCACCTCGGCCAGCCCGAAGCGCCACGCGCTCGATTTCTTCGGGCTGTTCCCGCTGCCCATGTTCCCGGTGGCCCAGGACAAGGATGTCAGCCACATGGTCGCCGAGCGGCACGAGCAGCTCGCCTGGCTGATGATCGCGCTGATCCTGCTCCACATCGGCGCGGCGCTGAAGCACCGTTTCGTCGATCGCGACCGGACGGTGGAGCGCATGTTGCCGGGCGCCGGACCAGCCTGAGTCAAGCATTTTGTCGGCTCGAATGCACATTTAGTCGAAGCCGTGATTTTTTTGCACCGAATCTCTTGAACTGAAATCAGGCTCGCCTATTTTGGTGGTGCGCGGTCATGCCCCCCTTCGTGATCGCGCATGACGCGCCCTCGGGCGCGTTCCTCCCTGAACCTTGGCCGCTCCGCGTGAAAACGCGGGGCGGTTTTTTTATCCGGCGGTCATGTCACTCGGCGGCCAGCAGGTAGCCGCGCGCCTCGTCCTCCAGCGCCGTCGCGATCGCGGCGATCAGCCGGCGGGCGCGGGCGAGGCCTTCGGTGGGGGTACGCAACGCGGCGTCGAGATAGAGGCCGCGATCCAGTTCCAGCTGGAGGGCATGGCGGCCGGCGCGCGGCATGCCGTGACGATCGAGCGTATGGCCGCCGGCATAAGGATGGTTGCGCGCGACGGTGACGCCTTCGCGCTTCGCCGCGTCGATGGCGGTGGCCACGAAGCGCGATTCGGTGGAGCGGCCATGCCGGTCGCCGATCACCAGGCGTGCCGCGCCCCGGCCGGCGAGCGGCGGCATGGAGTGGCAGTCGATCAGGATCGCGATCCCGTGAGTCGCGGCGGCCTCGTCCATGGCCTGCCCGATCGCCGCATGATAGGGCCGGTGCACCGCCGCCATCCGCGCCTCGATCTCGTCCGCGCCCAGCGGATGCGCCCAGACCGCGCCGCCGGCCGCGATCCGGCTCGGGATGGCGCCCAGCCCGCCGACGACCTTGGGTGAGGTGAGCCAGGCGCCCGGCGGCGGGCGCTCGCCGAGCAAAACCGGATCGATCTCGCGCTCGTCGCGATTGAGATCGACATAGGCGCGCGCCACCCGCGCCACGATCGCCATCGCGCCCGCCTGGACGGCTTCGGTGACGAGCAGATCGGCATGGCGATCCTCGATCGTCTCCAGCGCCGGTTGCGGCAATCGCGCGGCCGCCATCATCGCGGGCGGATAGTGGCGCCCGGCATGCGGCACCGCGATGACGAGCGGCGAACGTGCGCCGGCCTGTCCCAACCTGGCATAGGCGGTCGGTTCCGGTGGATGCGCGGCCATGCTAATCTGCTAGGGATCAAGTGCGCATCGGGCAAGCGTTCGGCACTCGCCGAATCTTAACGATCGACGCGCAGGAGCGGGGTGACCCGCCAAGGGATCGCAATAGCTGGCGGGGGCGTTTGGACGGACGATGATCAGGATTCTGCTGGCCGAGGACGACACTTCGATGCGCGAATATCTGGCGCGCGCGCTGGAGAAGGTCGGCTATGACGTCACCGCGGTCGATTGCGGCACGGCGGCGTTGCCGCTGCTGGAAAGCGAGCCGTTCGATCTGCTGCTGACCGATATCGTGATGCCCGAGATGGACGGCATCGAGCTTGCCCAGCGCGCCGGCCGCATCGCGCCCGACATGCGGGTGATGTTCATCACCGGTTTCGCGGCCGTGGCGCTGAAGGGCGGTATCACGCACCCCAATGCCAAGGTCCTCTCCAAGCCTTTCCACCTGCGCGATCTGGTGCTGGAGGTGGATCGCATCTTCGGGCTCGGCAGCATCGCCGAGGGCGACCTGTAAAAAAGACGGGAAAGCCGCTTGCCTTCGCGGAAGCGCGTGGCTAGAGGCACCCCCCACGGGCGTGTAGCTCAGTGGTAGAGCACTGTGTTGACATCGCAGGGGTCGCAAGTTCAATCCTTGCCACGCCCACCAGGATCAGGCCGCCAGCCCAGTGGGTTGGCGGCCTTTTTCATGCCCTCGACACCGCAATAATATCCTGCATTTCGGTGAAACTCGGGTGAAGCGCTCGTCCGGCCTCGCCCGTCAGGTCGCCGACGGCACCCTCGATTCCATCCCTGAACGTCGCCAGACAACTGGGCCTGAGGAGGTATCGTCTTTGATGGTGGGTGGTCCCTGCCTGATTGCATCGATGAACGTGGAGGCGGGCTGCAGTGGACCCGCGCAGCGCCGCCGACGGCGACGGTTTCCAGCGGTTCGTTTCGGCCGGGATCGTTTGAGCGCAAGAAGCGGAGTTCGCTTTCGCCCGGTCCATTTCATGAGCGGCGCCGTTCGCATTTACGGAGCCCTTATGATCGACCCCCATGTCACGATCGAACCCTCGATCCTCTATCTCGGCACGCCGGTAATCCTCATCAGCACATCGAATGAGGACGGTACGGCCAACCTCGCACCGATGTCCTCCGCCTGGTGGCTCGGATGGCGGTGCATGCTCGGTCTCCAGACCGCATCGAAGACGCCGCAGAACATGATCCGCACCGGGCAGTGCGTGCTCAACCTGCCATCGTCGAGGCAGGCCGATGCCGTCGACAGGCTGGCGCGCTTGACGGGCTCCCGATCGATACCCGAGCTCAAGCGGCGGCTGGGCTATGTGTACGAGCCCTGCAAGTTCGAGGAAGCGGGCCTGACTCCGATCCCATCGCAGACGGTGGCCGCACCGCGCGCGCTGGAATGCCCCATCCAGCTGGAAGCCGTCGTCGCGGCGCGTCACGACATGATGGCCGACGACACCGCGGTCGCGGGCCTGATTTTGGCCTTCGAGGTGCGCATCACCCGTGTCCACGTGCATCCGAGTCTCCTCATGGACGGGCACGAGAACCGGATCGACCCGTCCAGATGGCATCCGCTGATCATGAACTTCCAGAAGCTCTACGGGGTGTCCGATACCGAGATCGTGCCATCCCGCCTCGCCGAGATCGACGAGAGGCTCTACCGCATGCCCGACGTGGATCGGGCGCGCGGGGACGCGCTCGAACCGTCTCTCTGAGCAAGAGATCGGGGCGTCCTCGGCCCCTTTCGGCCGAGGACGCCGGGATTGCCGAAAGCGCCTGCGCGCCGATGCTCATCGGAACATGTGGGACTTGATGAGCTCCCATGGGCCACCGCGATACCACCAGGTCGCCAAGCCGGTGATGGTCACCGGCCGCGGCCGGAAATCGCGGCTCAGATCGGCGAAAAGCGCTTTTGCATCCGCAGCCGGAACCTTGTTCTGCACCGTGACGTGCGGGCGCCAGCCGGCCGCGTCCTGCGGCACGAGCAGATGCCGGAAGGCGTCCGCCAGTTCGGCGCGGATCTCGTCCAGTTGAGGCGCGTCGATCCGGATGGCCACGCCTCGTCCCAAATTCAGGACGCCGGACGCGGTTGCGCGGGGGCGGTTTTGCCTGCTCGCCTCGCTTATCCGCCGACCGAGTTCATGTTCAATCGACGGTGGAAGGTGATGGAACATCGTCAGATGGGCGGGCAGCAGGTTACGATCGGGTGGGAAATGCGACAGGCGCAGCCCGTTCAACCACTGGAATTCTTCCGCGCCGAACAGCGCCGAGACGATGATGGGAGAATTCATCAGACCTCCATGTCGCGCGTTTGCGTCCGTCGCGCAATCCTGTGACGGCTCATTCATGATCAGGCCGCGCCGTTCCGGGAACGCAATCAGTCTGGCCTTCGTTCATCTGGCCTGGATCAAGCGACAATGGGAGATGGTGATGGGCAAAGGCATTTTGTTGTGGCTGATCGGCATACCCATCCCCGTGATCATCATCCTCTGGCTGATTTTCCGTTAGGTTTGCCGGGACGCGCATGCGGTCGCGGCGCGCGCGAAAAAGATCGGCATTCGAAGCCAGCGCTTTCTTCCACGCCCGAGTCTTGTAGATCGCTTCGGTCACCTCACGCCGGTCCGGATAGGGGCGAATGTCGGAGAGCGGTGGTGGTCAAGTCGGTGACGGAGTGGGACGGCAAGGCCGTTCGCGTTTGGCTCGAAAGCCGGATCGCCGCCGCGCGGGCCAATCAGGTGACGGCGGAGCGATACGGCCGGGAACGACAGGACGATTGCGACATGGCCGCCGCCGAGGAGATGATCTGCACGCTGTTGAAAGACAAGGACGCGGTGAATTCCCAGCAGGCCCTGGCCGGCGAATTGAAGCTCCTGCTCGAGCGTGACCATTATCTGTGGCGTGGCGTGTATGACGATCGGCGCTTCGACCGGCATGCCCGATCGGTCGTCCGGAAACTGGCGAAGATGACCAAGTCCAATGAAGGCTTCGGGAACCTCACGCGCTATCAGTGAGAGGCTTTCGGTCTTTTGAAAGCGCCGCCGCTGGCGGTTCGCGATGGACGCCGCGCGCGCGGCCGGGAACGGGGAGTCCATCCACCAACTCCAGTCCATCGCCCCTTATGCGCAGCCCGGCCGGCCGCCATCGATCGAAGACCTCTGGATCGAGCGCAAGTGGATGACCCATTTCGGCGGGGGCCATGGCCTATCGTCAGGATTATACCGCCGACCAGGATCTGTCCCTGCTGTCGCCCGATTATTCCGATGCCGATGTCGCGCATGAATGGGATGGCGACAGCTTCTCGACGCGGATCCTGTTTCCCGATCTCCTGCGCCGCGATCATGTCGCCCCGAACGAACTCAAGGTGCCGCTGATCCTGTTCAATGGGCGCCTCGACAGGAACGTGGATTCGGGTGTCTCCGCCGAATGGTTCGCGCGGGTTCGGGCTCCGTCGAAGCGCATGATCTGGTTCGAGCATTCGTCGCACATGATCATGACGGAAGAGCCCGGGAAGGCACTCGTGTCGCTGGTCCGCTATGCGCGTCCGATCGCGGAGAGGGCGGGAGACGCGGCGCCCTAGGCCACGCCGGCACGCCGGAGCGCCATTCGCGGTGTCCATGCCATCGTGCCTTCCCGCGCGATGCTTGATGAACCAATGGCCGCTTCATCAATTGGAGCAGGGCAGCCATGGAGGCATGATGGGCAGCGCCGCGAACGATCTGCAATTCGACGGGGATTTCCCGATCCATGGCGGCCAGCTCGGGCAACTGATCCGCGATCACGACTGGGCGGCCACGTCGATCGGTCCGCTGGAGGACTGGCCGCAAAGCCTCAAGTCGGTCACGCAGATGCTGCTCCTCTCGCCCGTCCCCATCGTCCTGCTGTGGGGCGAGGACGGCATCATGATCTACAACGACGCCTATTCCGGCTTCGCCGGCGGGCGCCATCCGGACTTGCTGGGATCGAAGGTCCGCGAGGGGTGGGGCGAGATATCGGACTTCAACGACCATGTGATGCGCGAGGGGCTGGCTGGCCGGACCCTGGCCTACCGGAACCAGGAACTGGCGCTCCAGCGGCGCGGCCGGCTCGAGCCGGTGTGGATGGACCTCGATTATTCGCCGGTGCTCGACGAAAACGGCCGCCCGGCCGGCGTAATCGCGATCGTCGTGGAGACGACCGACAAGGTGCTCACGCAGCAACGCCTGGTCGAAAGCGAGCGCCGCTTCCGCGCGCTGACCCATGCCTCGTCGGACATCATCTATCGCATGAGCCCGGACTGGAACGAGATGCGCCAGCTGGACGGGCGCTCCTTCCTCGCCGACACGGATTCGCCGACCATCGCCTGGATGAGCGATTATCTGTTGCCGGAGGACCGGCCGCACATGCAGGCGGCGATTGACGAGGCGGTTCGTCACGTCCGGCCCTTTCAGCAGGAGCATCGGGTCCGGCAGGCGGACGGATCGGTCGGCTGGGTCTTCTCGCGCGCCGTGCCGATGACGGACGAGGACGGGCGGATCGTCGAATGGTTCGGCGCGGCGACCGACATCACCGAGCGCCGCCGCACCAATGCGCATCTGCGGCTGGTGATCAACGAGCTCAACCACCGGGTGAAGAACACGCTCGCCATGGTGCAGGCGATCGCGATGCGGACCTTCCGCGACGCGCCGAGCTTCGAACACGCCCAGGAGCAGTTCGGGGCGCGGCTCGTCGCGCTGGCCGAGGCCAATGACCTGCTGACGGGCGAGCGCTGGGCGGGGGCGTCGCTCCGCTCCGCGATCGAGCGAGCGATGCGGCCGCACCAGGAGGATGCGGCGCGCGTGGCGCTGGATGGCGAGGATGTCCGCATCTCGCCCAAGACCGCGCTGGCCCTCGCCCTCGCGATCCACGAGCTTTCGACCAATGCGGTGAAATATGGCGCATGGTCCGGCGAAGAAGGGCTGGTGTCGATCGACTGGCGGGTCGAGCAGGGCCGCCTCCACATGCGGTGGCGCGAAACCGGCGGCCCGGCGGTGGCCCCGCCCACCCGGCGCGGCTTTGGATCGCGGCTGATCGAGCGCGGGCTGGCCGGCGAGCTCGGCGGCCGGGTGTCGCTGCAGTTCGAGGCCGAGGGCGTGCGGTGCGTGATCGACGCGCCCATGACCTTCGTCGCGCCGGATTAGGCCATGGCGATGCGGGTCCTGATCGTCGAGGATGAGATGACCATCGCCTTCATGGTCGAGGACATGCTCACCGACCTGGGGCACGACGTCGTCGAGGTCGCGATGCGCCTGCCCGAGGCGCTGGAGGCGGCGCGCGGGGTCGATATCGATTTCGCGATCCTCGACGTCAATCTCGACGGCCTGCGCTCTTTCCCGGTGGCGGATATCCTCGCCGAGCGCGCCATCCCCTTCGCCTTCGCCACCGGCTATGGCGTGGCCGGAATCGACGAGGCCTATCGCGGCACGCCCGTCCTCGCCAAGCCCTTCATGCTGGACGATCTGCGCAGGCTCGTCGCCCGGATCGTGGGCGAATGCCGCCCGCCGCATATCCAGTGATACCCGCGCAACCGGGCGCGGCGGCGGTCAGTCGTGCGGGCCGGCCCAGCCGGGGAGATAGGCGGCGCCCGGCTGGCGGGCGATCGCCAGCGCCTTGGTGACGGCGGTCTCGAAATCCTTCTTCACCGTCTCCGCCCGGATGTGGCGGCGCAGATAATCCGCCCACAGGAATTCGGAGAAAGGCGTGTCGTCCTTGGCATAGCCGCCCGCGCGGCGGAGTTCGCCGGCCAGCGAGCGATAGGGATCGTCGGCCAGCTTGCCGATGTGGCGGGGTATGTCCTCGACATCGTGGCGATGCCCCTCGGCATCGAAGGGGTGCAGCCAGTTGCGATTGTCCATGAAGGTCTTGAACAGCCGGCCATGGATCTTGCCGAGATCGGCGACGACCCGCGTCAGCACCTTGCTCACCCCTTCCTCGTGCAGCGCGCGGGCGAGGTGGTGGTTGTCGATCATCCAGGCTCGGCCCTTGGGGCCGATCACCACCGGGATCATGTGGCGGCCGAGATAATCCGCCCCGTCGGTGTCGGTGCGGGCCTGCCATTCGCGGCGCTTGCGCTCCACCTCGCGATAGCCGACCGTCATCTGCGTCGGCCGCAGGTCGGCGATGGCGACGGGGTGGAGCAGGGGCTCACGGTCCAGCATCAGGCGCTCTCCTCGATCTTGGCGACGGCATCCGCCACGCTGTAGCTGCTCGCCGAGGCCAGCGCATCGGCGCCGGCCCGCGTCAACAGATCCCGGACATGATCGTGCACCCGCGCCAGCCGGAGGCGGAGCCCGGCCTTGGCGATGCGCTGCGCGAACTCGGTCAGCGCATCGAGCGCGGTGCTGTCGATGTCGAAGCTTTCTTCCAGGCTCAGCACGAGGGCATGGGCGCCGGGCGCGGCGTGGAGGCGTGCCTCCACCTCGCCCAGCACGCGCTCGGCATTGGCGAAGAAGAGCGGTTCGGCCGGGCGCCAGATCGCGACGCCGGGGATGCGCGCGGCGTCCGGGTGGCGCGCGACATCGACGAAATCGTGGCCGCCGTCGAGCCGGCCGAGCTCGACGAGATGCGGCGCCGCCATCTTGCGCACCAGCGCGGCGATCGACAGCGCGATGGCGATCAGCATGCCGTCGAGCACGCCGAACAGCAGCACGCCCAGCGCGGCCCCGATGGCGACATATTGATCGCGGTTCAGTCTCCACAAGCGGGTGAGCGGCGCGGGATCGAGCGCGTGGGTGAGCGCGGCGATCACCACGGCGGCGAGCACCGGCTGGGGCAGCAGCGCGATCAGCGGCGTCGCCACCAGCACCAGCGCGGCCAGCCCGACCGCGGCGACGATCGCGGCCATGCGGCTGGTCGCCCCCGCCGCCTCGTTGGCCGATCCTGCGGAGAAGCCGGCGCCGACCGGCATGCCCTGCACCAATGCGGCGGCGAAATTGGCGAGGCCGAGCGCGCCGAGCTCGCGATCCGGTGCGATCGTGTCGTCATGGCGCAGCGCCAGCGCGCGCATCGTGCCCCAGCTCTCGGCGAACAGGATCAGCACCAGCGGCACCACCATCTGCCCGAGCTGGGACAGGGTGGCGAACGAGAGGTGGGGGAGCGTCGGCCAGTCGGGCTTGATGTCCATCGTGCCGACCACCGCGACGCCGTGCGCCGTCAGGTCCAGCGCCGCCGACGCCGCGATGCCGAGCGCCAGCACCAGGAAGGCACCGGGCACCGCCGGGATGCGCCGCAGCGCCAGCAGGGCGGCGAGGGCGACGAGCCCGGTCGCGACGCTGGCCGGATGCCACTGCGGGATGGCGGCGAGCAGGCGCCAGGCGAGGCGGAAGATGTCGGGCGCGGACACGCTCACGCCGGCGAGCGTCGGCAGCTGGCGCAGGATGATGGTGATGGCGAGGCCGAAGGCGAAGCCGCGCAGCACGGGCCGCGCGATGAAGCCGGTCAGCCCGCCCAGCCGCAATGCGCCCGCGATCAGGAACAAGGCCCCGGCCATGGCGACGGCGAGCGTGGCGAGCAGGCCCTGCGCCGCCGCTCCGCCCGGCATCGCGGCGAGCGCGGCGGCGAGGATCGCGGCCGAGGAGGATGTCGGCGAGACGATGGCGAAGCGGCTGCGGCCGACCAGCGCGTAGACCAGCGCGCCCGCGATCGCCGCCAGCACGGCCCGGCCCGGCGCCAGCCCGGCGATCCCGGCATAGGCCACCGCCTCCGGCAGCATCAGCCCCGCGACGGAGACGCCTGCGACGAGATCGTTACGGGCCATGATCTTTTGTAGGCGGCGGCGTTGCTTTGGGGAAGCGCCATCGAAATCCTCTTCCGCAAGGAGGGAGGGGGACCGCCGGCGAAGTCGGTGGTGGAGGGGGCGGACGGCGGTGCGTTCCCGATGGAACACCGCCGTCCGCCCCCTCCGTCGGCTCCGCCGCCACCTCCCCCTGGCGGGGGAGGATGGGGTCAGTCGAACGCCCCTCGATCCAGCCCGCCCGTCGCCCGCAACAGCGCGCTCTGCTGGATCAGCAGGTCGCTGCGGCTGCGCGCCTCGGCGAGCTGGGCGGCGCGCAGGCTTTCGTCGGCGACGAGGATGTCGAGGGTGGAGCGCAGGCCGAAGCCATATTCCGCGCGCACGCCCTTGAGCGCGAGGTCGGCGGCGGCGACGCGGTCGTGATTGGCCTCCGCCTGCGCCCGGGCGCCCCGCATCGCTGCCCAGGCCGCCTCGGTGGCGCGGACGGCCTCGCGGGCGGCGGCGTCGCGATCATATTGGGCGGCGCGATAATCGGCGCGCGCCTGCCGCACCTGCGAGGCGACGAGGCCGCCGGTCAGGATCGGCACATGCAGCACCAGCCCGGCCGAGGCGGCGCGCGGGAAGGCATGGTCGTCGCCGGTGACGCGCGCGTCATAGCCGTAGCTGCCACCGAGCGAGAGGCTGGGGGCACCGTTTGCGCGTGCGGCATCGATGCGGGCGGAGGAGGCGTCGGCGAGGCGCTGGCTCTGCCGATAGAGCGGATTACTGTCGAGCGTCCGGCCGCGCGCCTGGTCGAGGCTGGCGGGCATGGCGGTGAGCGTGGCCGGCGCGGGCGCGAGCGTGCCCGGATCGCGCCCCACGGTGGCGCGATAGCCGGCGGTGGTGACGGCCAGCGTCGCCTCGGCATCGGCCAAGGTCGCCACCGCCGAGGCGCGCTGGGCCTCGAGCTGCGCGACGTCCGTCTTGGTCGCCTGGCCGAGCGTGTAGCGGGCCTGCGCCTCGGCGACCTGATGGTCGAGCAGGGCGATGTCGGCCCGCGCGATGTCGGCGGCCTGCTGGTCGTAGAGCAGTTCGGCATAGGCGCCGACCACGTCGCTCAGTAGCTGCGCCTGCGTATCGCGCAAGCCCTCGGCCCCCGCCGCGACATCGCCCTGGGCCGCGCGCACCGCCGAGGGCACGCGCCCGCCCGTCCAGATCGGCAGGTCGGCCGAGACGGTGGCGGCGACGCCCTTGCCGTAATCGAACTTGTCGTAGCCGCCGGCCGCGTCCGCCGAGGCCGTGAGCCGTCCCCCGGCGCGGGCCTGTTCGGGCGTTTCGCCCAGGGATTCCTGCCGGGCACGGGCGGCGGCCAGCACCGGATTGGTGGCATAGGCCTGGTCGACCGCCTGGGCGAGGGTCTCGGCGCCGGCCGGCGTCGCCAGCAGGCCGAGCAGGAGCAGCGCCCGCTTATTCATGGCGGAGCGCCCAGGCCGGGGCGGCGCGGGCGGCGCGCAGCGATTGCGCGATCACCGTCGCCACCGCGATCAGCAGCGAGGCCGCCGTCGCCGCGAGGAAATAGAGCGGCGAGAGCGCGATCCGGTCCTCGAAGCCCGCCAGCCACGTCCGCATCGCGAGGAAGGCGAGCGGCCAGGCGATCAGGTTGGCGATCACCACCGGCCGCAGGAACTGCGTGACGAGCAGCTTGACGATGTCGCCGGACGAGGCGCCCAGCGTCTTGCGGATGCCGATCTCGCGCACCCGCCGCTGGGTGTTGAACGAGGCGAGGCCCCACAGCCCGACGCAGCCGATCGCCACCGCCAGCCCCGCGCCGATCGCGAACAGGCGGGCCGCCTGGTCGTCGGCCTTGTAATAATCCTGCAGGTTCTGGTCGGCGGTCTTGGCGTCGAACGGCACTTCGGGGGCGATCCGGCGCCACGCGCCCCGCAGCGCCTCGATCGTGCCGCGCGGATCGCCATCGAAGCGCACCGAGGCGATGGGGAAGCCGATCTCGCGCGAACGATAATTGTAATAGGCAGCGCGCGTGCCGTCGCGCGGCGAGTAGAAGCGCATGTCGTCGACCACACCGATGATCGTGCGCGTCGCATCGCCCTGCAGGGTCACGCCGATGGCCTGCTGCGGAGTGAGGCCGAGCTGCTCGGCGGCGCGGCGGTTGATGACGATGTTGGGGATCTGTCCGTCCGTCTTGTCGCTCAGGTCGTCGGCGCGATGCGCGGCATCGGGCAGGCGGCCGGCGATGAGCGGCGGATGGAAGACCTGGAAGAAGCCCGGATCGATATCGATGCTCATCAGCGACGGGCCGTTGCCGGGGGTGCCGGGTCGCTTGAGCGTATTGTGGTTCTGGTGGCGGCTGTCGCCCGGCGCGGTGTCCGACACGCCGACCGCGCGGATGCCGGGCAGCGCGGCGAACGCGTGCAGGATGGCGGTGCGCTGGCTTTCGGTCAGCCGTTCCTCGGTCAGGCTCGGCACGACGATCAGGCCGCCCCGCGCGAAGCCGAGATCGGCGTTGCGGACATGGCGGGTCTGTGCCGCCAGCACCAGCGTGCCGACGATGAAGGCGGTCGCCAGCGCGAACTGCAGGACGACGAGGATCTCGCGCACTCGTGTGCCCGCCCGTCCGCCACCCGCCGAGCGCGATGCGGCGAGCACGCCGGCCGCCGGGAAGCGCGACAGCAGCACCGCCGGATAGAGGCCTGCCGCGATGCCGACCAGCAGCACCAGCAGGATGAGCGGCAGCAGCACGCCGTCCTGCCCGAGATAGTGGATCGACAGCGACAGGTTGCCCGCCGCATTGACCAGCGGCAGCCCGATCTCGGCGATGGCGAGGCCGACGAAGGCGGCGAGCGCGGCGGTCGCCATCGCCTCGCCGATGAAGTGGCGCATCAGCATCGCGCGGTTCGCGCCCAGCACCTTGCGCATCGCCACCTCGCGAGCGCGCAGGCTGGCGCGGGCGGTGGCGAGGTTCACGTAGTTGACGATCGCGATCAGCAGGGTGAGCGCGCCGACGATGCCCAGGGTCGCGACGGTCAGCTTGGCGCCCTTGGGCAGCAGGTGGACGTCGGCGATCGGCAGCAGGGTCTCGTGGAAGATGTCGAGGACATTGGCGCCCTGGTCCTGCACGGCATGGCGTTTCACGAAATCGCCGAGACGTCCCTCGAACGCCTTGGCGTCCGCGCGCGTCGGGAAGCGGAGGTAGGTGGAGAGTTGCTCACTGCCCCAGTGATACCAATATTTCTGGTCGAGCTGCTGGGGCACCAGCCGGGCGATGATGTCGGCGCTCAGCTCGGTGTTGCGCGGCAGGTCCTCGAACACCGCGGCCACCCGGTAGAGCCGGGGCGTGCCGTTCAGCACCAGCGTCATCGGCTTGCCGATCGGATCGGCGCCGGGGAAATATTTCCCGGCCATCTTCCGGCTGATCAGCAGGTTGGCGGGATCGGCCAGCACGCCGCGGGCATCGCCCTGCGCCATCGGCAGCGCGAAGATGTCGAGGAAATTGGGATCGACCAGCTGCATCGATTCGCTGGTCGCGGTGCCGCCCGTCAGGATGGTGACGGTCTCGCCGTCCATCCGGGTGCCCTGCAGGCCGGGGAAATCGCCCTTCGCCTGCTCCAGCCAGCCGCCCATGCTGGATTGCAGCGGCCCTTCGAACTGGCCGGGCAGGTTCCAATTGTCCTGCAGGACATAGACTTGGTCGTGATGCGGGAGCCAGCGTTCGTAGCTCGTCTCGAAGCGGACGTAGAGGCCGAGCACGATGAACACCGCGATGCCCACCGCCAGCCCGCCGATATTGAGCGCGGCGTAGAGCTTGTGGCGGACCAGCGAGCGATAGAAGGTGACGAAGGCGAAGCGGTTCATGGGGTCCTCCGGCTCAGATCGCGCGGGCGACGGAGGAGACGATCCGGCCGTCGAGCATGTCGATGCGCCGCTTCGCCATGTCGGCATGGCTGGGCGAGTGGGTGACCATCACGATCGTCGCGCCCTCGCCGTTGAGGCTGGCGAGGATGTCCATCACCTGCTGGCCATTCTCGGTATCGAGATTGCCGGTCGGCTCGTCGGCGAGGATCAGGCTGGGATCGCCGACGATGGCGCGCGCGATCGCGGCGCGCTGCTGCTGGCCGCCCGAAAGCTGGTGCGGATAGTGCCGGGCGCGGTGCGAGATGCCGACGCGGTCCATCGATTCCTCGATCCGCCGGCGCTTGTCGCCGCCAGTGCCAGGCCGGTAGGCGAGGCCGAGCGCGACATTCTCCTGGATGGTGAGCTCGTCGATCAGGTTGAAGCTCTGAAACACGAAGCCCAGGGTCTGGCCACGCATCTTGGCCAGCGCGGCCTCGTCCAGCGCCGCGAGATCGCGCTCTCCGAACAGGTAGCGGCCGGCGCTCGGGCGATCGACGGTGCCGAGGATGTTGAGCAGGGTCGACTTGCCGCAGCCCGACGGCCCCATGATGGCGAGGAACTCGCCCTCGGCCACCTCCAGGTTGATGTCGGCGAGCGCCGTGGTCTCGACCTCGTCGGAGGCATAGCGGCGCTGGATGGATTCGAGGCGGATCATGGCGTGTGTCTCCGTCAGCGGATGTTGAGGATGCCGCTCTTGTCGTAGGCGGCGGTGTTGGAGGTGACGATGCGGTCGCCGGGCTGGAGGCCGGAGAGGATCTCGACCTGCTCGGGATTGCGCGTGCCGGTGCGGATCGGGCGCTTGCGGGCGTGGCGGCCGTCGGCATCGAGCACGAAGGCGCTGTTGCCGCCGCCGGCGTCCAGCCAGCCGCCGACCGGCGCGAGCAGGGCCTCGCGGGCGGAGCCGAGCGTCACCCGGATATCGGCGGTCTGGCCGCGATTGAGCCCCTTGGGGGGCGCGCCGACGAAGCCGAGTTCGATGCGGAAGCGGCCGTTGGTGACGGCGGGGAGCACCTTGGTGACGGTGAGGCTGAGCCCGTTGTCGCCGCCCGCGCGCTGGCCGATCTGGACGCGGCCGAGATAATATTCGTCGACATCGGCGACGAGCTTCCACGAGCCCTCGCTGTCGACCTGGCCGACCTGGTCGCCGGCCTTGAGCATCTGGCCCGGCTGGATGGTGAAATTGGTGAGCCGCCCGGTGACGGGCGCCTTGACGATCAGCGCATCCAGCCCCGCGCGCACGGCGTCGAGGTTGCTGGTGAGGCGCGTGCGGGTGTCGGCGAGGCGGGACGCCTGCAGATCGGCCGTGCGATCCTCCCTGGACTGGCCCGATTGAAGCTGGCCGAGCCGCTTCTGCTGGTAGGCGGCTTCCTCCTGGTAGCTCTTCACGCCTTCATCCGACAGGAAGCCCTGATCGTGGAGCTGCTGGCGGATCGAGAGATCGCGCCGCGCCTTGATGAGATCGTAGCTGGCCGAGGAGGTTTCGTTCGAGCGATCGAGCCGGCTCTTCTCGAGCGCCAGTTCGTCGCCGGAGAGCGTGCCGAGCTGGCCGGCGATTTCCGCCTCGCGGGTCAGCACGTCGAGCTTGAGCGACGGGTTGATCAGGGTGGCGAGCGGCTGGCCCTCGGTCACGGCGGTGCCATCCTGCACCAGCAATTTCTCGACCTGCCCGCCCGAGACGGCACCGACGAAGGTGGTGACGTTGGGCGCGACGGTGGCGCGCACGGGCAGATAATCCTCGAACCGGTCACGTGCGACGGTGCCGGTCTCGATATCGGCGGCGGCGACATCCGCCGATCCGCTCGACGGGATCAGCCGCCAGCCGATCAGCAGCACCAGGACGAGGCCGACCGCCGCGGCGATCCAGCGCCAGCGGCGGTCGGTGCGGGGCCGCTCGACGCGGCGGTCCATGGCCGAGCCCGTATTGTCCATCAGCGCGCCACGATCCGGGTGCCCTGCTGGTCGAGCGGCCGCTGCGCGTTGGCATAGGCTTCCGGGCTGCGGTCCAACCCGGCGGCGCTGGCGTGGATGGCGATGGCCGGGGTCGCGGCCACGGCCGGATCGGCATAGGCGACGATGCCGACCGTGCCGAGGAGGCTCGCGCCGGCGAAGATCAGCGTGGTGACGAAATTCCGCATGGGTTCGCTCCTTTCCTCGTGGCCGGCTGCGTGTCGGTCACGGGATGGTCTCAGCAGGAGCCGTGCCAACTCGATGAAAGTCCCGGAATGCGTGCTTTCGTCCGTTCGGCCGGGACGCGGGCCGCGCGGAGTGTCCAGATCCGGACAGTCGACTGTCCGGAAACAGACATTGTCGCGCCGCGCGGTTGGTGGCAGCAGACGCCTCGGAGGGTCAGTGTGAGCGAGAAACCGTTCGGTCTGTGTATCGTCGTGGACGACGACGAGGATATCCTGCTCGCGGCGCGGCTGCTGCTGCGGCAGCTGTTCGACGAGGTGCGGGTGACGCCGACGCCGCAACAGGCGCTCGACTGGATGGCCGAGCGTCAGCCGGATGCGATCCTGCTCGACGCCAATTTCGCGCGGGGCGCCACCGACAGCAGCGAGGGCTTCCGCTGGCTCGGACGCATCCTGGAGGCGGATCGCCACGCCTCGGTGGTGCTGATCACCGCGCATGGCGGCGTACAGGTGGCCGTGCGGGCGATGAAGGAAGGAGCGACCGATTTCGTCTCCAAGCCCTGGGCGAACGAGAAATTGCTCTCCGCCGTCCGCTCGGCCGCCGCGCTCAGCCGCTCGCGCCGCAACGTCGCCGGCACGAAGGCGCCGGCCGCCCCCGTCGCGTCGTCCGAAACGCCGCTGCTCGGCAGTTCGCCGGCGATGGCGCGGGTGCTCTCGCTGATCGAGAAAGCCGGGCCGACCGACGCCAACGTGCTGATCCTCGGCGAGAATGGCACGGGCAAGGAACTCGTCGCACGCGAACTGCACCGGCATTCGCGGCGATCGGGCAAGATCATGCTCTCGGTCGATCTCGGCGCGGTGGCGGAGAATCTGTTCGATTCCGAGCTGTTCGGCCATGTGAAGGGGGCCTTCACCGATGCCCGCGCCGATCGCGTCGGGCGTTTGCAGGCGGCCGACGGCGGCACCCTGTTCCTCGACGAGGTCGGCAACCTGCCGCTCCATCTCCAGCCGAAATTGCTGACCGCCTTGGAGCAGCGCAAGGTGACGCCGGTCGGCGCCAACGCGCCGGTGCCGATCGACGTGCGGGTGATCTCCGCCACCAATCTGCCGCCCCACCAATTGGGCGACGAAGGGTGTTTCCGGCAGGATCTGCTCTATCGCCTCAACACCGTCGAGATCGAGCTGCCGCCCCTGCGCGAGCGGCGCGAGGATATCCCGCTGCTGCTCGATCACTATCTGCGCCATTATGCGGCCCGCTACGACAAGCCGGCGCCGGTGCTGCCGGACGAGGTCCGCGATGCGCTCGTCGCGCACGACTGGCCAGGCAATGTCCGCGCGCTGCGCCATGCCGCCGAGCGAGCGATCATCCTCGCCGACGGCGCGACGCTGGCGGTGAAGGATTTCCCGCTGCCCAAGGCGCCGGCCGCGCCGCACGTCGAGGCGGCGGCGGTGGTCGCGCCGGCGCCCGCCGACCTCAACCTCGATCGCGCCGAGCGCCAGCTGATCGAGCGCGCGCTGCACAAGCATGGCTACAACATCTCCAACGCGGCCTCCGAACTCGGGCTGACGCGCGGTTCGCTCTACCGCCGGATGGAGAAGCATGGTCTCTAGGCGGCCTTTCGTCCTGCGGCTGGCCGGGCACAGCCTGCTGCTGGTCGCCTTGTTGTTCGCCTTCGCCTGGTTCCTCGCGCAGCCGGGGCACCTGGCCACCAAGTCGCTGTGCGGGCTGCTGGCGCTTGCGGCGGGCTGGGCGCTGTGGCGCGCGGTCATCCGCTCCAATGCCGAGATCGACCGCTTCGTCTCGGCGATCCGCCACGAGGATCTGACGCAGGTCTTCCGCGAGCGTGGGCAGGGCAGCGGCTTCGATGCGCTGGGCGAGACGCTCAACATCGCGATCCGCCGCCTGCGCGATCATCGCGCCGCCGAGGCCGCCGAGAACCGGTTCGCTGCCACTCTGGTCGACGAGGCGCCGACGCCGATCCTCGCGATCGACGCGGACGGGCGGGTCGAGCTGTCGAACAAGGCCGCGCGTCGCCTGTTCGGGCAGGCGCGGGGCACGCGGGTCGCCGATCTCGCGGTCTACGGCGAGGGCTTCGTCGCCGCGCTGACCGATGTGGTGCCCGGGGACCGGCGGCTGTGCCGGGTGACGATCGGCGGCCTGCCGCAGCGCGCGATGGTGGCGGTGACCCAGGTCGAGCGGCTCGGGCGGATGTGGCGGATCGTCTCGGTCCAGATCATCCAGGGCGAGCTGGACGCCGCCGAGGTGGCGACGCAGGCCGATCTCGTCCGCGTGCTGACCCACGAGATCATGAATTCGATGACGCCGGTCACCTCGCTGGCGGAAAGCGCGGTCTCCCTGATGGCGGAAATCGACCGGGGCGACGATCCCGCCATCGCCGACGCGCGCATCGCGGTGGAGACGCTGGCGCGCCGCGCGGCCGGCATCATGCATTTCGTCGAAAGCTATCGCGCGTTCAGCCGTGCGCCCACGATCGCGCCGCGCCGCTTCGCCGCGCAGGCCTGGGCGAACGAACTGGCCCGCCTCTACCGTGCGACGCCGGTGGGCGAGGCAGCGGCGCTGGCCGTGTCGGTCGCGCCCGAGCGGCTGCAGATCAATGGCGATCCGGAACTGCTCTCCCAGGTGGTGCTCAACCTGATGAAGAATGGCGGGGAGGCGGCCGGCGATCACGGCCCGTCGCCGCGCGTGGCGCTGTCCATCTCGGCATTGCCGCTCGATCGCGTCCGCATCCTCGTGGAGGATAATGGGCCGGGCGTGCCGGAGCCCTATCTCGGCGAGATCTTCCTGCCTTTCTTCACCACCAAGCGGGCCGGCACCGGCGTGGGGCTGAGCTTCGCGCGGCAGGTGGTGCTGCTCCACCATGGCGCCATCCGCTATATCGGCGAAACGGGGGGCGGCGGCGCTTTCGAGATCATCCTCTGACGATCGGCGCGCGATCCTCGGCGAGGCGGATGGCGAGATCGGCGCGGCCGGGCATTTCGGCGAGGATATGGCGGGTCAGCCGCTCATAGTGGCGGATGAAGCGGGCGACCTCCTTATCGCTCATCCCGCCGCCGCGCTCCCGGCGAAGCCGGCGCTCCTGCTCGGTCCGCCAGCGGAGCACGACATCGAAGCCGGGCGCGGCGAGCAGGATCAGCGGGTCGAGCCGGTCGAACAGGGGCTGGTATGCGCCGGCCAGCGCCGTATTGACGAACCGGCGCCAGGTGCCGTCGGAATCCTCGTCGCGTTCGAGCGCATTGACGGGGGCTGTCAGCGCGTCCTCGGCCTGCGGGCGGGCGCCGACGCACCAGCCTTCGAGGATCAGCAGACGGGTGCCGCCCGGCGCGACCGGCCAATCCGATTCCGGCGCCCGGTCGTCGATCGCCTTGTCGAAGCGGGGCAGGGGTGTCGGGCGGCCCGCCGCGAGATCGTCGAGCACCGACAGGCCCAGCGCGATATCATGCGTGCCCGGAACGCCGCGCGTGCGCAGCAGCGGGTGGACGTCATCGCCAAGATGCTCGCGCTCGGCCTTCGTCAGATAGAGATCGTCGATCGAGAGGATGGCGGTGGGCACGCTTTCTCGCTTGAACGCGGCGGTGAGCCCGGCGGCGAGCGTGGATTTGCCGCTGCCCTGCGCGCCGCACAGCCCGGCGACGCACAGGCCGTCATTCAGTCGGGGCCGGATCGCATCGGCGGCGAGGCGCAGGGTGATCGCGTCAGGCGACACGGTTGGGCAGCTCTCGATCGCCAAAGAAGGCGTCCAGATTGTCGGCTGCCTGCATGCCCATCGCGGTGCGCGTCTCGATCGTCGCGCTGCCGAGATGGGGGAGCAGCACGGCATTCTCGCAGGCGAGCAAATCGGGATGCACGGCGGGCTCGCGCTCGTACACGTCGAGTCCGGCCGCCGCGATCCGCCGTTCGCGCAGGGCGCCGGCCAGCGCCACTTCGTCGACGATCGGGCCGCGCGCCGTGTTGATCAGGATCGCGCCCGGCTTCATCCGCGCGATCAGCCCGGCATCGACGAGGTGGCGCGTCGCCGCGCCGCCGGGGATGTGGAGCGACAGGATGTCGGCCTCGGCGGCCAGCGCCTCGATCGTGGCGACATGGCCGGCTTCGCCCGAGGGCCGGCGGCTGTGATGGAGCACCCGCATCCCGAACGCCTCGGCGCGGCGCCCGGTCGCCTGTGCGATGCGGCCGTAGCCAATGAGGCCGAGCGTCTTGCCCGTCAGCCCCTGGCCGATCATGTGGGTGGGCCGCCAGCCGGTCCAGCGGCCGGCGCGCAGCTCGCGCTCGCCTTCGCCGGCGCGGCGCGCGGCCATCAGCATCAGCAGGATCGCGATGTCGGCGGTCGCGTCGGTCAGCGCATCGGGCGTGTTGGTGACGGCGATGCCGTGCGCCGCCGCCGCGGCGAGGTCGATATGATCCACCCCGGCTCCGAAATTGGCGAGGATGCGGACTCGCCGGCCGGACAGCGCGAGCAGGTCGGCGTCGAACCGGTCGGTGAGGGTGGGGCAGATCGCGTCATGCTCGCGCATCGCGGTTTCAAGCTCGCCACGATCGGGCGGCCGATCCTCCGGGTTGAAACGTGCATCGAAACGGGCGGCCAGCCGGGCCTCCACCGCCTCGGGCAGACGCCGGGTCACATAGAGACGAGGCCGGGAGCCTCCCGCATCGCCATTGCGCATCCTGCCGACTCCGCCGCCTTTCGGGAGCGCGGGTCTAGCAGATCGTCACGCCTGGTCTTCCGCTTTGTCAGGGTCGCGGAAGGTGGCGGGGACGTGCGGCAGCCAGCGATCGGCGACCACCACCTTGCGGAACAGGCGCGGCCCCATCGTCGCGAAGGCGGTGCCCGCGCTGGCGGGCAGGAAGGTGGCGAGCGCGAGTAGATAGGCCAGAGCGGGCTCGTGGCCGGCGTGGCCGGCCGCGACCGAGACGAGGTCATGCCCGCCGGCCCAGGCCAGCCCCAGCAGGATCAGCCCGGCGCCGTGCCAATGCCATGGCCGTGTGTGAGCAAGGATGCGGTCCATCTCGGCCTCCATCGGCTGATGTCCAGCCTGCTATCTGGGGCGGATGGCCGTAAGGGTTCGAGGGGTGGTGCCGACGATCCTCGTAAGCATTGCGTATAGTTAAGGTGCTTTGCCGCATTGCCCTCCGTTCCAGCAATCCTATGTTCACGCGAGCGGTCGCATCTCGCCGTCCTCGCGCTTGACAGCGTGCGTCCCATCGGTACGCGGCTCGGGTGCGAAGGTGGTCGGTTTTGCCGGCTATCTTGTTCTGGTCGAAAGCGGAAAGGAGGCGAACATGGCGTATCGGGCATCCGTCCGTACCGGCATCGATCCGCAACCGCTGTCGCCCGAGGTCGAGCCCTACCGCCTGCCGACGATGGAGCCGGCGAGCTTCTCCGCGCTGGAGGAGCAGGTGATCGCGCTCGCCCGCACGGATCGGCTCGGCAGCATCGAGGCGCCGGGCGCGATCGAGCGGCTGGTGACCAAGCTGTTCGGCCTCAATTCCGATCGCCGCGCGCTGGCCGATCCCCAGCTGGAAACGCTGCGCCGCGCCGTCGTGGTGGCGCGTCACCGCCATCACCTGCCCGACATGCAGGCGGCCGAGCTGCGCGAGGCGGGCTTCACCGTCGCCCAGATCCGCGCGATCGAGATGCGGGCGATCACGGTTTAGGCAACGGTTGAAGGAGAAATCCTTCGCGCTCCTTCATGTCCGTCACCCCAGCGAAAGCTGGGGTCTCTTCGCGGTGGGCGCAGCGCGTGCCGCCCGAGATGCCAGCTTTCGCCGGCATGACGTGGGAGAGGTTCAGCCCGAATGGGGAGAGACCGGTCAATCGAAGCGGTACGGCACCACCTCGCGACGCTCCGGATCGATGCGCAGCGCGCGGCCGGATGGCGGGAAGGCGCGCTGGTCGCAATCCTCGCGCGGGCAGATGCGGCAGGAGACGCCGATCGGCGTGGCGGCGTCCGCCCGCGTCAGGTCGAGATGGTCGGCATAGACGAAATCCTTGGCCTCGCCGATCTCGCAGCCGAGCGCCACGGCATAGCGCCGGGGCGAGCGGGCGTAGCTGCCGCTGTCCTTCACCAGCCCCTTGGCGATGGCGACGTAGCGCGTGCCCTCGGGCATCTCCGCGAGCTGGGTGAGGATGCGATCCGGGATCGCCACCGCCTCGTGCATGATCCACAGCGGGCAGGCGCCGCCGAAGCGGGCGAATTGCAGGCGCGTGGCGGAATGGCGCTTGGTGATGTTGCCCGCCATGTCGACCCGGCAGAAGAAGAAGGGCAGGCCGCGCGCCTCGGGCCGCTGGAGGGTGGAGAGCCGGTGGCAGGCCTGCTCGAAGCTCACCGCGAAGCGGCGGCGCAGGCGGTCGATGTCGTGGCGCAGCCGGCGGGCCTCGGCGCGGAACGTCTCGTAGGGCATCAGGATCGCGCCGGCGGCATAATTGGCGAGGCCGATCGAGAGCAGCCGCGTCGCCTCGACCGAGGGCATGGTGGCGCGCGCCAGCACCTGCCCGATCTCCTCGGCCAGCTCGATCCGGGCGAGCTGGTGGGCGAGCTGGAAGGATCGGCTCTCCGGCGCCTGGGCGGGATCGAGGGTGAGGATGCGGTGCGCGGGATCGAAGGCGCGCAGCGGCCCCGCCTCGCCGCCGGGGGAACGCAGGCCGATCCGGTGCCGGGTCCGCAGCCGTTCGGCCAAAGCCTCCGGCCCCGGCGCCAGAGTGTCGCCGATCGCCTCGGCGGCGGTGTCGATCAGGTCGACATAATTGCCGGCGTCGTGAAACCAGTCGCGCACCTCGTCCCACGGCAGGCGGCCGCCGGAGGGGGCGCCGGTGTCATAGGCGTCGTCGAGGCGCTGGAGCTGGTCCTCGGCGCGACGCCAGGCGGCGTGCATCGCCACGAAGCGGCGGGAGAGGGCCGGCTGCTGCTCCACGGCGCGGGCCAGCACCTCGGCTTCGGGCGGCGGCTCGGGCAGCAGGGGCTCGGCCGCCGCCTCGGCGAGGCCGGCGAGCAGGCGGGCGCCTTCGTCCTCGTCGATGCCGGACCAGTCGGCGGGGAAGGCGGCGGCCAGCGCCAGCGACACGGCCGCGGTCAGCGGGCGCCCGTCCGTCTCGATCTGCGAGAGATAGCTGACCGAAATGCCCAGCCGCTCCGCCATCGCCACCTGGCTCATCCGCAAGCGTGCGCGCAACTCGCGGACGCGGGCGCCAGCGTAGAGGGGGCGGGGCGCGCGGGCCATCAGTGACTTTCGTCGTCCCGGCGGAGGCCGGGACCCATGGATGGCGGGGCGGCGATGGCGCGCTCCGCCGCTGGCCACGCGCGCTTATGGGGGCCGGCTTTCGCCGGGGCGACGGAAGAGAGCAAAAGCATCCCCTACACCTATTTCACAAAACCGGCATTCGCAACTTCACAAAACCACAATTGCGGTTCGCGCGCAGCCGGTGCAGGTCCCGCAGCCGTCGCTTCGCGAAAGGAGAGCCCGTGGCCACGACGCTGGAAGTCCTCGAACAACGCCGCGCCTCGGCGCGCCTCGGCGGCGGGCAGAAGCGCATCGACGCGCAGCACGCCAAGGGCCGCCTCACCGCCCGCGAGCGCATCGACATCCTGCTCGACGAAGGCTCGTTCGAGGAGCTCGACATGTTCGTCGAGCATAATTGCGTCGATTTCGGCATGAACGAGACCCACATCGCCGGCGACGGCGTCGTCACCGGATCGGGCACCGTCAACGGCCGGCTGGTCTTCGTGTTCAGCCAGGATTTCACCGTGTTCGGCGGCTCGCTCAGCGAACGGCACGCGCAGAAGATCTGCAAGATCATGGACATGGCGCTCAAGGTCGGCGCCCCGGTGATCGGCCTCAATGATTCGGGCGGCGCCCGTATCCAGGAAGGCGTCGCCTCGCTCGGCGGCTATGCCGAGGTGTTCCAGCGCAACGTGCTGGCTTCCGGCGTGGTGCCCCAGCTCAGCCTCATCATGGGGCCGTGCGCGGGCGGCGCGGTCTATTCGCCGGCGATGACCGACTTCATCTTCATGGTGAAGGACAGCAGCTACATGTTCATCACCGGCCCGGACGTGGTGAAGACCGTCACCAACGAGGTGGTGACCCAGGAGGAACTGGGCGGTGCTGTCGCCCACACCCAGAAATCGGGCGTCGCCGACCAGGCGTTCGAGAATGACGTGGAGGCTTTGCTCGCCGCGCGCGACTTCATCGACTTCCTGCCCGAGAGCAACCGCTCGGGCGTGCCGGTGCGCCCCACCGAGGATGCCTGGGACCGCATGGAGCCCAGCCTCGACACGCTGATCCCGGACAGCACCAACAAGCCCTACGACATGCACGAGCTGATCCGGAAGACGGTCGACGAGGGCGACTTCTTCGAGCTCCAGCCGAATTATGCCGGCAACATCCTCATCGGCTTCGGCCGGATCGAGGGGCGCACCGTCGGCATCGTCGCCAACCAGCCGATGGTGCTGGCCGGCGTGCTGGACATCTCGGCCAGCCGCAAGGCGGGGCGCTTCGTGCGCTTCTGCGACGCGTTCGACATCCCGATCGTCACCTTCGTGGACGTGCCGGGGTTCCTGCCGGGCGTCAGCCAAGAGCATAACGGCATCATCACCCACGGCGCGAAATTGCTTTTCGCCTATGCCGAGGCGACGGTGCCCAAGATCACGGTGATCACCCGCAAGGCCTATGGCGGCGCCTATGACGTGATGGCCTCCAAGCATCTGCGCGGCGACCTCAATTACGCCTGGCCCACCGCCGAGATCGCGGTGATGGGCGCCAAGGGCGCGGTGGAGATCATCTTCCGCGGCAAGACGCCGGACGAGATCGCCCAGCGCACCGCCGAATACGAGGCCCGCTTCGCCAATCCCTTCGTGGCGGCGTCCAAGGGCTTCATCGACGAGATCATCATGCCGCATTCCACCCGCAAGCGCGTGGCGCTGGGGCTCCGCAAGCTGCGCAACAAGCAGCTGGAGAATCCCTGGAAGAAGCACGACAATATTCCGCTGTAACATTCATACGTCACCCCAGCGAAAGCCGGGGTCTCGGCAAGGTCAAGCGCACCGCCCGCCCCCATGAGATCCCGGCTTTCGCTGGGATGACGGAACTGGAGAAACGTGATGTCCACCACCGATCCCGTCGTCTTCCTGTCCTTCGCCCGCACCCCGATGGGCAGCTTCCTCGGCGAGCTCTCCTCGCTGACCGCCACTCAGCTCGGCGCCCATGCCGTTCGCGGCGCGGTCGAGCGTTCGGGGCTCAGCCCGGAGCAGATCGAGCGCTGCTACATGGGCTGCGTGCTGCCGGCCGGCCTTGGCCAGGCGCCGGCGCGGCAGGCGGCGATCTATGGCGGCCTGCCCACCAGCGTCGAGGCGACCACCATCAACAAGATGTGCGGCTCGGCCATGCAGGCCGCGATCATGGCGTCGGACGCGCTGGCCGCCGGCTCGGCCGACATCATCGTCGCGGGCGGGCTGGAGAGCATGTCCAACGCGCCCTACCTCAATCTCAAGCACCGCACCGGCGCGCGGATCGGCCATGACCGGCTCTACGACCACATGTACTTCGACGGGCTCGAGGACGTCTACGAGCAGGGCAAGCTCATGGGCAATTTCGCCGAGGACGTGGCGCAGGAATATCAGTTCACCCGCGAGAAGCAGGACGAGTTCGCGATCAACTCGCTGACCCGCGCGCAGCAGCATGTCGCCGATCTGGCCAACGAGATCGTCCCGATCACGGTCAAGACCCGCAAGGGCGAGGTGGTGGTCGAGACGGACGAGCAGCCGCGCAACGCCAACCTCGCCAAGATCCCGACGCTCAAGCCCGCCTTCGCCAAGGACGGCACGATCACGGCCGCCAACGCCTCGTCCATCTCGGACGGCGCCGCGGCTCTGGTGATGACCCGCATGAGCGTGGCCGACAAGCTGGGCGTGAAGCCGATCGCGCGGGTGGTGAGCCATGCCGCCTTCGCCCATGCGCCGGCCAAGTTCACCACCGCGCCGGTCGGCTCGTCGCGGCGCGCGCTGGAGAAGGCCGGCTGGACGACCAAGGACGTCGACCTGTTCGAGGTCAACGAGGCCTTCGCCACCGTGGCGATGATCGCGATGCACGATCTCTCGGTGCCGCACGACGTGCTGAACATCCATGGCGGCGCCTGCGCGCTCGGCCACCCGGTCGGCGCGAGCGGCGCGCGCATCCTCGGCGCGCTGATCAACGGCTTGCAGGTCAATGGCCTGAAGCGCGGTCTCGCCTCGATCTGCCTGGGCGGCGGTGAGGCGACCTCGATGGCGGTGGAGCTGGTGTGATGAAGCTCGGACGGCTCAACCATATCGGCGTCGCGACGCCGTCGATCGAGAAGTCCGTCGCTTATTACCGCGACGTGATGGGCGCGACCAAGATCCACGCGCCGTTCGACCTGCCCGCGCAGGGCGTGAAGGTGTGTTTCGTCGACACGCCCGGCGAGGGCGGCACGGCCGGCACCCAGATCGAACTGATCGAGCCGCTGGGCGAGGCGTCGCCCATCCATGGCTTCATCGCCAAGAACCCGGCGGGCGGCCAGCATCACATGTGCTATGAGGTGCCGGACATCCACGCCGCCAAGGCCTGGTTCGAGGGCAAGGGCGCCAAGGTGCTGGGCGAGCCCCGCATCGGCGCCCACGGCACCCTGATCTTTTTCGTCCACCCCAAGGACATGAACGGGGTGCTGACCGAGATCATGGAGACGCCGCAGGACGGTGCGGGGCATTGATGCAACGCCTTTCCACCGTTCGCCCCGAGTTTGTCGAAGCCTGTCCTGAGCGACGCCGCAGGCGGCGTCGAAGGGGGCTGTTCTTTTTCTCGTCCGCCGGAAGAAGGGAAGGGCAGGGCTTCGACAAGCTCAGCCCGAACAGGATTGGGTGGTCGCGAGGGGATGGGATCGCATGACCGATAAGCCGACGCTCGACCAATGGACCGCCGCCTCCGACAAGGAGGTGAAGGGCAAGGACCTGACCTGGCACACACCGGAAGGTATCCCGGTCAAGCCCCTGTACACCGGGGACGATGTCGAGGGCTGGGACCCCGGCCTGCCCGGTTTCGCGCCCTTCACACGCGGTGTGAAGGCGTCAATGTATGCGGGCCGCCCGTGGACGATCCGGCAATATGCCGGTTTCTCCACCGCCGAGGAATCCAACGCTTTCTACCATCGCAACCTCAAGGCGGGGCAGAAGGGCCTGTCGGTGGCCTTCGATCTCGCCACCCATCGCGGCTATGACAGCGACCATCCGCGCGTCACCGGCGACGTCGGCAAGGCGGGCGTGGCGATCGACACGATCGACGACATGAAGATCCTGTTCGACGGCATCCCGCTCGACAAGATGTCCGTGTCGATGACCATGAACGGCGCGGTGATCCCGATCCTGGCTTTCTTCATCGTCGCGGGCGAGGAGCAGGGCGTTCCCCAGGAGCTTCTGGACGGCACCATCCAGAACGACATCCTGAAGGAGTTCATGGTCCGCAACACCTATATCTACCCGCCGGAACCGTCGATGCGGATCATCTCCGACATCTTCGGATATACGTCCCGCAACATGCCGAAATTCAACAGTATTTCGATATCCGGCTATCATATGCAGGAAGCCGGCGCGACGCAGGTGCAGGAATTGGCCTTCACCATCGCGGACGGCGCGGAATATGTGAAATACGGCGTCGCCAGCGGTCTCGACATCGACAAGTTCGCCGGCCGGCTGAGCTTCTTCTTCGCGATCGGCATGAACTTCTTCATGGAGATCGCCAAGCTGCGCGCCGCGCGCGTGCTGTGGCACCGGGTGATGACCAAGCTGGGCGCCCAGGACGAGCGCTCCAAGATGCTGCGCACCCATTGCCAGACGTCGGGCGTCTCGCTCACCGAGCAGGACCCGTACAACAACGTCATGCGCACCACGATCGAGGCGATGGCGGCGATGCTGGGCGGCACCCAGAGCCTCCATACCAACGCTCTCGACGAAGCCATTGCTTTGCCGACCGATTTCTCCGCCCGGATTGCGCGCAACACGCAGATCGTGATCCAGGAGGAGACGGGCATGTGCAACGTCGTCGATCCGCTGGGCGGCTCCTATTATGTCGAGAGCCTGACGAAAGAGCTGGTCGATCGCGCCTGGGAGATTATCGAGAAGGTCGAGGCCGAGGGCGGCATGGCCAAGGCGGTCGCCGCCGGCTGGCCCAAGGCGATGATCGAGGAGGCCGCCGCCGCCAAGGCCGCGCGGATCGACCGCAAGGAAGAGATCATCGTCGGGGTGAACAAATATCGCCTCGCCAAGGAAGACCCGATCGACATTCTCGACGTTGACAACCACAAGGTCCGCGCCGGCCAGATCGCCCGCATCGAGACGGTGAAGGCGGGCCGCGACGAGGCGCAATGCCAGGCCGCGCTCGACGCGCTGCGGGAAGGGGCGAGGGGCAAGGAGAATCTCCTCGGCCTCGCCGTGAAATGCGCCCGCCAGCGCGCGACCTTGGGTGAGATCAGCCAGGCGATGGAGGATGTGTTCGGCCGCTATGGCACGCATCCCAAGCCGGTGAAGGGCGTCTATGGCGGTGCCTATGGCGACGATCCGCGCTGGGTCGGGCTGATCGAGGGCGTCTCCGCGGTCGAGCGGCGCAAGGGCAAGAAGCCCAAGATGTTCGTCGCCAAGATGGGGCAGGACGGGCATGATCGCGGCGCCAATCTGGTGAGTTCGGCATTCGGCGATCTCGGCTTCGATATCGTTGCCGGGCCTTTGTTCCAGACGCCGCAGGAGGCCGTCGAGATGGCGCTTGCGGAGGATGTCGACGTGGTCGGCGCCTCCAGCCTCGCGGCCGGGCACAAGACGCTCATCCCCGAACTCATCAACCTGCTGCGCGAGAAGGGGCGCAGCGACATCAAGGTCGTCGCCGGCGGCGTGATCCCGGCGCAGGATTATCAGGCGCTCTACGATGCCGGCGTCTCGGCGATCTTCGGGCCGGGCACGAACCTTGCGGATGCGGCCGCGGAGGTGTTGAAGCTGTTGGGCCACAACATGCCGCCCGAGAGCGAGAAAGAGAAAGCCGCGTAATGCGTAACGACTGGACCCGCGAGGAGATCGCCGACCTCTTCGACCTGCCCTTCCTCGATCTGGTGGCGCGCGCGCACGACGTGCATGTGCGGCACCATCCCGAGAACGAGGTGCAGCTCTCGACATTGCTGTCGATCAAGACGGGCGGCTGCGTCGAGGATTGCGGCTATTGCAACCAGTCCGCCCATGCCGAGACCGGGCTGAAAGCGACCAAGCTGATGGAGGTCCAGCAGGTCCTCCAGGCGGCGGCCGAGGCCAAGGATCATGGCTCGACCCGCTTCTGCATGGGCGCCGCCTGGCGCAATCCCAAGGACAAGGACATCCCCGCGCTCGCCGCCATGATCGAGGGCGTGCGGCAGATGGGGATGGAGACCTGCATGACGCTGGGGATGCTCACCCCACAGCAGGCGCAGGCGCTCGCCGAGGCGGGGCTGGATTATTACAACCACAATATCGACACCTCGCCGGAGAATTACGCCAACGTCATCTCGACGCGGACCTTCGAGGATCGCCTCGATACGCTGGAGCATGTGCGCGGGGCGGGGATCAACGTCTGCTCGGGCGGGATCATGGGCATGGGCGAGACGCGGGCGGATCGCGTCGGCTTCCTGCACGCGCTGGCGACCTTGCCGGTGCATCCGGGCTCGGTGCCGATCAACGCCTTGGTGCCGGTGGCGGGCACGGTGCTGGGCGATATCCTCAGGGACGTGCCCTCGGCCAGGATCGACGACATCGAGTTCGTGCGCACCATCGCGGTGGCACGGATCACGATGCCGGAGAGCATGGTACGCCTGTCGGCGGGGCGCGAGAGCATGAGCGACAGCACGCAGGCGCTCTGCTTCATGGCGGGGGCCAATTCGATCTTCACCGGCGACAAGCTGCTGACCACCGGCAATGCCGGCGACGACCGTGACGCCGCGCTCTTCGCCAAGCTCGGCATCGTGCCCATGCGGGTGGAGCAGGCGCATCTGGAAGCCGCCGAGGTGATCGCGGCCGAATGAATATCATGCCGTCGCTCCTGCGCAGGCAGGAGCCCATCTCTCTCGCTGTCGTATCGAGCCCAGCAATGAGGAGATGGGCCCCTGCCTGCGCAGGGGCGACGATCGAGAGGTAAGGCGATGAAGTGGTGGGTCGCTCTCACCCTCTTCGTCGGTTGGTGTTTTCTGTGTCTGGCGCTGGTCTTCGTCGCGATGCTGTTCACGCAAATGGGTGACTGTTTCGAGGTGAAGGAGTGCTGGAATATAAGAACCACGCGATGCGCGTGATCATGGTCGCGGGGCCGATCCTTTGGCTTCTCGGCGCAGTTTTCATAGTTCGTCAGGGGAGCCGGCGTGTTTAAGAAAATCCTGATCGCCAATCGCGGCGAGATCGCCTGCCGCGTTATCCGCACCGCGCAGAAGATGGGCATCAAGACCGTCGCGGTCTATTCGGATGCGGATGCGCTCAGCCCGCATGTGAAGATGGCGGACGAGGCGGTGCGGCTCGGGCCGCCGCCGGCCGCGGAAAGCTATCTGCTCGCCGATGCGATCGTCGAGGCCTGCAAGGCGACCGGCGCCGAGGCCGTCCACCCCGGCTATGGCTTCCTCTCCGAGCGGCAGAGCTTCGCCAAGGCGTTGAAGGACGCCGGCATCGCCTTCATCGGGCCCCCGGTGAACGCCATCGCCGCGATGGGCGACAAGATCGAATCCAAGAAGCTCGCCAAGCAGGCGGGCGTCAATGTCGTTCCCGGCTTCCTCGGCGAGATCGCCGACACCGAGGAGGCGGTGAAGATCGCCGACGACATCGGCTATCCGGTGATGATGAAGGCCTCGGCCGGCGGCGGCGGCAAGGGCATGCGCCTGGCCTGGTCCGAGCAGGACGTGCGCGAGGGCTTCGAGGCGACCAAGCGCGAGGGCCTCGCCAGCTTCGGCGACGACCGCGTGTTCATCGAGAAGTTCATCGAGAGCCCGCGCCACATCGAGATCCAGGTGCTGGGCGACCAGCATGGCAACATCGTTTACCTGAACGAGCGCGAATGCTCGATCCAGCGCCGCCACCAGAAGGTCGTCGAGGAGGCGCCGTCGCCCTTCGTCTCGCCAGAGATGCGCAAGGCGATGGGCGAGCAGGCGGTGGCCCTTGCCGCGGCCGTGGGCTATTACAGCGCCGGCACGGTCGAGCTGATCGTCTCGGGCGCCGACACCACGGGCCAGAGCTTCTACTTCCTCGAGATGAACACCCGCCTGCAGGTCGAGCATCCCGTCACCGAGGAGATTACCGGCCTCGATCTGGTCGAGCAGATGATCCGCATCGCTTATGGCGAGAAACTGGCCTTCACCCAGGCGGATATCGGCATCAACGGCTGGTCGGTCGAGACGCGCGTCTATGCCGAGGATCCCTATCGCAACTTCCTGCCCTCCACCGGGCGGCTGACGCGCTACAATCCGCCGAAGGAGAGCCGCTCCGACACCGCCGTCGTCCGCGTCGACACCGGCGTGGAGGAAGGTGGCGAGGTCTCGATGTTCTACGACCCGATGATCGCCAAGCTGGTGACCTGGGCGCCGACGCGGCTGGAGGCGATCGACCTGCAGATCGGTGCGCTCGACGCCTATGAGATATCCGGCGTCGGCACCAATATGGATTTCCTGTCGGCGCTGTCGCAGCACGCGCGCTTCCGCGCGGGCACCATCACCACGGGCTTCATCGCCGAGGAATATCCGGAAGGCTTCCACGGCGCGCCCGAGACCGAGGCGACCGCGCAGGCGGTGGCGGCCGTGGCCGCCGCGATCGCGCAGGCCGATGCGGCGCGCGCGCTCCATGTCGACGGGCAACTCGGCACGCCGCTGGAGGCGGGGTCGCACTGGGTGGTCCGCATCGACGGCGCCGAGCATGAGGTCGAGCTGGAAGCGGATTCGGCCGAGGTGGACGGACGGAGCGTCAGCCTGTCGCTCGGCTACCGGCCCGGCGCGACCCTGGTCGAGGCCGAGGTCGATGGGCGGCCGGTGACGCTGCGCATCGCCCGCAAGCGCAATGCCATGACGATCACGACGGCCGGCCGCGCCCGCCATGTGCAGGTGATGCGTCCGGTCGTGGCGGCGCTGCGCCGGCACATGATCGAGAAGATCCCGCCGGACATGAGCAAGTTCCTGGTGTCGCCGATGCCGGGCCTGCTCACTCGCCTGCTGGTGAAGCTGGGCGACAAGGTGGAGGCGGGCCAGCCGCTCGCCACCGTCGAGGCGATGAAGATGGAGAACATGCTCCGCGCCGAGAAGCCGGCGGTGGTGGCGAAGGTCGCGGCCGGCGAGGGCGAGAGCCTGGCGATCGACCAGGTGATCCTGGAATTCGAGTAAGGCTCTCTCCAATCCGTTCGCTTCGAGCGAAGGTTCGAGCCTGTCGAGAACCGAAGTCGAGAAGGGCTTCTCGACGGACGCTTCTCGACTTCGCTCGAAGCTGCTCGAACCGAACGGTTGGATTGAAGAGAGTAGCATTGTCATAGGCTCAGGCTAGGGTGGCCCCATGACCTCTCCCAAGCGCGTCCACCTGATCGCCGCCGCGCGGCCCAATTTCATGAAGGTGGCGCCGCTCTGGCACGCGCTCACCGCCGCGCCCGATTTCCAGCCGGTGCTGATCCACACGGGCCAGCATTACGATGCCAACATGTCCGACGCGATCTTCGCGGACCTGTCGCTGCCGCAGCCGGACCATCATCTCGGCGTCGGCTCGGGCAGCCATGCCGAGCAGACCGGCAATGTCATGATCGCTTATGAGAGGATCGCGCTCGCCGAGCGGCCGGACTGGCTGATCATCGTCGGCGACGTGAACTCCACCTTGGCCTGCGGGCTGGTCGGCACCAAGCTGCGCATCCCGACGGTGCATCTGGAGGCGGGCCTGCGCTCGCGCGACCGCGACATGCCGGAGGAGATCAACCGGCTGGCGGTCGACGCCATATCGGACGTGCTGTGGACGCCGTCGCCCGACGGCGACGAGAATCTGCTGGGCGAGGGCTGCGCGCCGCAGCGGATCACCAATGTCGGCAACATCATGATGGACAGTTTCGAGCTGGTCCGCCCGAAGATCGAAGCGGCCGCCGAGCCGGCCGCCCTGGGCCTGCCGGATCGCTACGGCGTGGTGACGCTGCATCGCCCCTCCAACGTCGACACCGTCGAGGCGCTGACCGCGCTGGTCGAGGCGCTGCTGGCCGTGCAGGCGGTGCTCCCTCTCGTCTTCCCCGTCCATCCGCGCACCGCGCAGAAGCTGAAGGCTGCCGGGCTGGATACCAGGCTGGCAGAGGGGGGCGTGAAACTCGCCGGCCCGCTCCCCTACGTCCGCTTCATGAGCCTCGTCGCCGGCGCCACCGCCGCGATCACGGATTCGGGCGGCATCCAGGAGGAGACCACCTATCTCGGCATTCCCTGCCTGACGCTGCGCGACAATACCGAGCGGCCGATCACCATCACGCAGGGCACCAACCGGCTGGTGAATGCGGCGACTGTGCTGCCGGCGCTCACGGAGGCGCTGGCCCAGCCGCGCTCCGAACGGGCGCGGCCGGCGCACTGGGACGGCAAGACAGCGCAACGCTGCATCGACGATCTGAGGAGACGGGGGCGTGACTGACGAGCTACTGACGCAGGTCGACGGGAAAGCGGGGCGCGTTCGCCTCAACCGGCCGCGCGCCATCCATGCGCTGACCCATCCCATGTGCACGGCGATGATCGAGGCGTTGCAGGGCTGGCGCGGCGACGCGGCGGTCGAGGTGGTGCTGATCGATCATGCCGAGGGGCGTGGTTTCTGCGCCGGCGGCGACGTGGTGCAACTCGCCAGCGATGCCGTCGCCGCGCGCGCCTTCTTCCACGAGGAATATCGCCTCAACCATCTGCTCTTCACCTACGCCAAGCCGGTCGTCGCCTTCATGGACGGGGTGACGATGGGCGGCGGCGTCGGCATCTCGCAGCCTGCCCGCTACCGGGTGGCGACCGAGAACACCCTGTTCGCCATGCCGGAGACGGGCATCGGCCTGTTCACCGATGTCGGCGGCGGCTGGTATCTTTCGCGCCTGCCCGGCCATATGGGCGAATATCTCGCGCTCACCGGTGCCCGGCTGGACGGGGCGGAGTGCGTCGCGCTCGGCATCTGCACCCATTATGTGCCGTCCGAGGCGCTGCCCGCGCTC
>Ga0105239_10000026_pt1 | contig 248302 bp, 196 predicted proteins | sample KBSC44metaG_FD_92761 | JGI IMG/M metagenome (GOLD analysis project Ga0105239, IMG submission 92761) | Corn rhizosphere microbial communities from Kellogg Biological Station, Michigan, USA - KBS C4-4 metaG | ecosystem: Host-associated > Plants > Roots > Rhizosphere > Soil | place: Michigan...
CTTTCTAAAAAATAATCACGGACGTCCTCTTTAACCTGGTCGGCCGTTACCTCTTTTTTGCGCAGTTTCTCTGCTATCTCCACCGTCTTTGGTGCCCAAACACGCCCGTCATTACGTAACGATTCAGACATCAGTGTAAGCTTAGACTGGTGATCGCCGCTTACCGGGATACAGGTTGGGTGGATCTGGGTATAGCACGGGTTGGCAAAAAATGCACCGCGTTTGTGTGCGCGCCATGCTGCCGTAACGTTAGATCCTATAGCGTTGGTAGATAAATAGAACACGTTGCCATAACCGCCGGTACATAATAATACCGCGTGGCCACTATGGGTGTCAATCTCGCCGGTTACCAGGTTACGGGTAATGATGCCTTTTGCATGGCCGTCAATAGTAACCACGTCAAGCATTTCGGTACGGGTATACATTTTTACCTTGCCTTTGTGGATCTGGCGGTTCAATGCCGAGTAGGCGCCTAATAATAATTGTTGTCCCGTTTGTCCCCTGGCGTAAAACGTACGCGATACCTGCGAACCACCGAATGAACGGTTATCCAGCAAGCCGCCGTATTCGCGGGCAAATGGTACGCCCTGTGCAACGCACTGGTCAATAATATTTACAGATACTTCTGCCAGGCGATAAACGTTTCCTTCGCGGGCACGGTAATCGCCTCCTTTAATGGTATCATAAAACAGGCGGTAAACGCTGTCGCCATCATTCTGATAATTTTTTGCAGCATTGATACCACCCTGTGCAGCAATAGAGTGCGCACGGCGCGGGCTATCCTGGAAACAAAATGCTTTTACATTATAACCCAACTCGGCCAGCGACGCTGCTGCTGATGCTCCTGCTAAACCGGTACCTACAACTATTACATCGTATTTACGCTTATTGGCAGGGTTAACCAGCTTTAAGTTAAATTTATGCTTGCTCCATTTTTCGGCTAATGGGCCCTGCGGAATTTTAGCATCTAAACTCATTGTTTTTATTTTAGAGGCAAGAATCAAGAGTCAAGATATTTTTGATAGTGACTCTTAGTCTTTCCTTTTTGCGTTTGTTTAACTTTTATTTTTCAATCAGGATATCAAGTCTTGATTCTTGACTTTTGTATCTTGATTCTATTTATTTAATACTATGCAGATAATAATAATACACTGGCATCAATGCAAACCCTAACGGTATAATAACCGCAAAGAACCAGGTGCCGATAAACTTAACCACCGGGGTATATTTACGATGTGTCCACCCTAAGGTCTGGAATGCGCTTTGGAAACCATGCATTAAGTGAAACGATAACGACCCCATCGCGATAACATAAATAAGCACGTACCACCAACAGCTAAAGCTTGCCGCTACTTTGGCATGCAGATCCTTAACACGCACAATCTCTTCGTCGTTTACGGTGGTAACCGAGTGTTCAAACTTTGGGTCGACGGGTTTAAAATCAGAAACACTAACCTGGTTGGTTAATACATTGGTACGGTACTCTTTAAAACCTACGCTATCGGTAAATTTATATTTATACCAAAAATCGCCCATGTGGATCACAATGAACAGCAATAAGATTGACCCCAGCAGCCCCATGTTTTTTGACGACCATGATGCCGGCGATTTGCTCTGCGACGCGTAAGCCACCGGTCTTGATTTACGGTTGCTTAATGTTAATATCAGCGCGTAAAGTGCGTGTACAATAATTGCAAGGTACAGCAAATACGCAATAACTTCTATCGGCGGAAAATGTGTAAGGAAATTGGCATACACGTTAAAGCCGTAACCCTGATCATCTTTAAAAAGGAACAGGTTGCCGCCCAAATGCACTATGATAAAGGTGCATAAAAACAAGCCTGTTAAAGCCATAATAAGCTTTTTGCCCAGCGATGAGTTAAAGGTTTGTTTAATTTCGCTCATTGGTTTATTATAAATGAATATTTACGCAAAAGTATTTATTAAAAGCCAAAAGATATAAATGGTTTATATTAAATAGCAGGTAATCGGCTATTTAGAAACAATCTAAAATTAATGCACGTAAAAGTGTAAATTAGGCTGCGGTTTTGCTTATATCGGTAATTGTATTACTTTAGTAGCAACCAATTCCATCTGTGTTGCTATGAAATATACCAGTTTCGTATTACTTGTTTTGTTATTTGCCGCCTGTAAGAAAACACAGGGCGATATTGAGATTACAGGCACTGCTAATGGCGTAACATTTGGTAATGTAATTATCAGAGATCAGGCCAATACAAACGTCTTCAGGACTGATATTGAGAGCGGTAAGTTTAAGGTAAAGGAATTTTTACAATACTCGGGCTATTATAAATTTCTCTTCGCATCAAGTGCTACAAAAGGTACCAATCGCGAGGTGGAAGTATACCTTGAGCCCGGCACCTATACCGTAAATATAGATCAGAATAAAATAAACGATTATCCGCATATTACATCATCCTCACAAATACAAAACCAGCTCACTGCATATTATGCCATTATAGATACTATGCGGCACCAGTCGCGCCAAAAAGTGATCTCCATTAATAATAAAATGAAGAGCATCAATGGTGAGGACATTAAGGAAACGTCTGACATCGGGGCCATAAGCAAATTGCAGGAAGAAGAGTTAAAAGCGAACCAGGTTGATAAACTGGATGCTTTTAAGACATTCATGGCTAAATATCCGGATAATGAGGTAGCGGCACATATCATGAAATCATTAGATTACCAGGATGACCCGGTAGCCTATTATAAACTGTTCCAGAAATTTAGCGAGGCTGCTAAAAACAGCGATGACGGTAAAGAACTTGATAAAAAACTGCAACAGCTATCAAAACTGGCGCCGGGCAGCCCGGCACCAAATATTGAAGGGATGACGAACGACGGCAAGTACATCAACTTTAAAGCGATGCACAAAAAGATCATACTGCTTGATTTTTGGCGCTCAAGCGATGGCACAAGCCGCGACAATCACGAAAAGATCATCACCCAGCTATCACAGCTAAGTGACAAAGGCTTCGGGGCGGTAAGCGTATCTTTTGATACCGATAAAGAAAAATGGTTGTCGGCTGTGTCTTCTGACAGAATGGATTGGCCACAGATAACCGATCTGAAAGGCGACGACTCGGCCAACGGCCCAACCTGGGGTATAAAAAGTATCCCCTCTTATTATTTAATTGATGGCGATGGCAAGATAATCAGCCGCATTAACGATTTTGCCGACGTGCCTGCCGCTGTTGATGATTATTTAAAGAAGCATTAATCAATAGCCATTACCTTATCCTTAAGCACGGCAAAAATGTGGTCGGTTTCAAGGCTGCGGATAGCCACCCGTCCTGTAAATTCACCAAACGAAGGAAGGATGCCCTGTCGTTTACCAAACACGAAACAGGGCAATGTCAAGCTTTGGCGCCCTCTGCCCTTTAAATTTACTCCGGGATGGATATGCCCGCAAAATACATAACCATTTAACCCGTTCAATTTTTCTTCGCTTTGCGGATGGTGCAGCAAAATAAATGGCCCTATTTGTAATGACTCGTGCAACTGTACGTTTAATTGATGGTAATGATCATCATGTACAATATCATGGTTGCCACGGATCAATATGATCTCCAGTTTGGGGAACTGTTGCCGCCATAGCGCGAACCATTCCCAATCGGCATTCATATCGCTGTGGAACAGGTCGCCGAGAAATATAATTTTTTTAGGGCGGTACTCATGGATCAGGTCTGACAGTACCGCCAGGTCACCTTGCTCCATATCACGCGGAACGGCGATACCCGCCTTACGGAAATGTCCCACCTTGCCTAAATGCACGTCGGCAGCTATTAAGGTATTTTCCTGATGCCAGTAAATGGCCCGTTGCGGTAATAATAAAAGATCCTGGTTTAATAAAGTAAAATGAGTAGCCGCACTGATCGTCATAATTAACGCAAAACTAATAAAAGGGAAATTATTTTGGGTACATATAGGCGATTACTCACCCGATCATCGCTTCGCTCAAACACTTTCACTTCGCCTTCGGTGAAAGAGAGAGCTTTAAAGATTTCTCCCTTTGGAGCTACCGCGGTTGCACACGTTTTATTCCCAATTATCCTGGCCCATCGGGCCAACCCCTTTGTAGCTAACGGAACAAAAAGATTATTCAGCCCCATAGATGGCTGCCCTTTATCACCATTTCAGATAATAGCGAATTTAAGGCCGTTTTGTCAATTGGGTAGCCTCTACGAGGCAAAGACATTATTCATTATTTTTTCTACAAAGGGATAGAGCCTACGGCTCATTAGCTTTATATTTTTTTATTGCCCTCTTTCCCGCTTGCCGCAGAGAGGGCCGACAAGCGTAGCAATCCCGGGATGAGTCAACACGTTCAATCACTGCTCATAAATATTATCCCGCTTCAACAAGCTAATATCCGCCGGCGTTATATCAACAATAGCTCTTATATTATTATTGGTGATATTTAATTCATCCATCATGCTCACCATATTGTTATAGTTTGATCTGTCGCTGGGCTTTATCAGCACCATCATCTCTTTGCCCTGTTGTTGCTTAATGCGGGCGCTTTGTTCAAACAGTGCTTTCCTTATTCCGTCTTTGCCAAAGTTGTCTACCGTCGGTTGCGTTAACGGTTTTTCGGGCATCCCTATGTACCATTCCAGTTTATTGTGGGCACCTAATAGCACCGTCATTGTACGGGTTTCGGGTACCGGCATATGGTCGCCTTTATCGGGCATGGTCAGGTCCATTGCCGTCGGCCTTTGCAGGGTGGTAGTAAGGATAAAAAAGGTGATCAGCAAAAAAGCCATGTCTACCATAGCTGTCAAATCTACCCGGGTTGATTTCTTGTTGGTCTTAATGCGGCCGCTGTCATTGCCGGCGGCGGGTTTGGTTTCTAACTCTGCCATAAATTTAGGTTTTGTGCCGTAAGGCTGGTTAATAATTCAGGTTTATTAGTAAATGCAATATTGTTGCTTTTGTTGTGCTTTTCTGTAGATTATTTTACGTGAGACTTATTTTTCGGCCCTAACAGCAAATTGGCCAATTGAAAAACCATTTGGCATGTAATTTTTCTGCTATAAAGCCGGTAAACAAAAGCTACACATTGGGGGTGACTTTTTGTTTAGGGTATCTTTTTATACATTTAGGCAGCGAAATTAAATCGCTGCTGATCTCTCATACACGCTATTAATTTTTATGAAGAAATTTTATTTTTCTATACTATTCGTTTTAACCCTTATCCAGGTTAAGGCACAGGCACCCGCAGTAGCGCCTGCACCCATTAAAGGCAACTACCAGCTGGCATCCAAATTCTCGGCCGATAAAATAAAGAAAATGGTTTTCTCTACAGCGGTCGACCCGCATTGGTTAAAGCTGACCAACCGGTTTTGGTACGCGTACGAAACCAGCGATATTAAAAGCTGGTACGTTGTCGACCCCGCTATGCATTCAAAAAAACGAATGTTTGACAACGATAAATTAGCCGCGGCCATAACCGTAATTGTTAAGGACCCGTTTGACGCGCAGCACCTGCCGATAGAGAATTTAAAATTTACCAAAGACGAAAAGTCTATCCAGTTTGAACTGAAAAGCACTATTGACGTAGTAAAGAAAGACCGTAAGGATAAAAAAGCGGCCGACTCGCTCGAAAAAAAGACTTTTTACTTTACCTATGACCTGCAAACCAATAAGCTGACCGAGTTAAAAGATTTTAACAAAATAAAACCAAAGCCAACCTGGGCATCAATAGCGCCGGATAGCTCGGCCATTATCTTCTCCAAAAACTTTAACCTGTTTTGGATGGATAAAGAGAACTATAAAAAAGCGGTTAAGAACGAGGATGACAGTACCATTGTTGATCACCAGTTAACTAAAGAAGGTGTTGAGTTTTATGCTTTCGGAAGTTCGCGGGGCGATGATGAAACCAATATGGACAAGGAAAAGGCCAAAAAGAAAAGACGTCCGGCAGGGATACTATGGTCGCCCGACTCAAAGTATTTTGCCATGGAGCGTGTGGATGAACGTAAGGTAAAGGATCTGTGGGTAATTAACAGTATTGCCGACCCGCGCCCGACTTTAGAAACCTACAAATACCATTTGCCGGGCGAGAAAGAATCGCCGTTAAATGAAATGTGGCTGTTTGACTTTGGCGCTAAGAGCTATAAAAAACTAAATACCGCCTTATTTAAAGATGAGGACCTGGGCATTTGGCGCGCGCCAAGCCTGCAAAAAAACCGCGATGATGAGTTTACGCCGTCAGTATGGTTGGGTACAAATGATAAATTCTATTTCTACCGCACCGCGCGCGATTTAAAACGCATTGATGTATGCAATGTCGACATTAAAACTGATAAGGTTAGCGTACAGGCACAGGAGCGCATGAACACTTATGTGGAGATAGCTACTCCGGGTTTAATAAACGGCGGCAAGGAACTGGTTGAGTGGAGCGAGCGCGACGGCTGGGCGCATTTTTATTTATATGACAGCGCCGGTAATTTAAAGAACCAGATCACATCGGGCTCTTTCCATTGCGATGATATTGTGAAGATAGACGAGAAGAACCGGGTGCTGTATTTTACCGCTTCGGGTCGTGAACCGGGCGAGAACCCTTACTATGTACACCTGTATCGCGTTAATTTAGATGGGAGCGGGCTTAAATTATTAGATCCCGGGGCGTTTAACCATGGCGCCAGTTTAAATGATAACCCAAGCTATTTTGTAGATAACTTTTCGCGGGTTAACACCGCGCCTAAATCTATTTTATATGACAACGCGGGCCGCAAAATTATGGATTTGGAGACGGCCGACCTGTCGCGCTTAATGGCGGCAGGGTATAAGTTCCCTGAACCGTTTAAGATCAAGGCTGATGATGGCATTACCGATCTGTATGGCGTAATGTATAAGCCGTTTGATTTTGACGCCACTAAAAAATACCCGATCATAGAATACGTTTATCCCGGCCCGCAAACCGAGGCGATCAATGCTTCATTTACCTCAAGCATGAATTATGTTGACCGCCTGGCGCAGTTAGGTTTTATCGTGGTGAGCGTTGGTAACCGCGGCGGCAGCCCCGAGCGTTCAAAATGGTACCATAACTATGGCTACGGCAACTTGCGCGATTATGGCCTGGCCGATAAAAAAGCCGCCGTAGAGCAGTTGGCCGACCGGTTTAGCTTTATCGATATTACTAAAGTGGGTATTACCGGGCACTCGGGTGGTGGGTTTATGAGCGCCGCGGCCATGTTGGTATATCCCGACTTTTTCAAGGTAGCGGTATCAGAGTCAGGCAATCATGATAACAGCGTATACAACCGCTGGTGGAGCGAAAAACACAACGGGGTTAAAGAGGTTGTAACCGCCAAAGGCGATACCACTTTTCAATACACTATTGACAAAAACCCGGATATCGCCAAAAACCTGAAAGGGAATTTAATGCTCTCCACCGGCGATATCGATAACAATGTAAACCCTGCCAACACCATCCGCCTGATCAATGCGCTGGTAAAGGCTAACAAACGTTTCGAATATGTTTTACTGCCGGGCCAAAGGCATGCCTACGGCGATATGACCGAATACTTTTTCTGGCGCAAGGCCGATTACTTTGTGCAGCACCTGTTAGGCGATTTCTCGCAACAGGTTGATATTTTAGAAATGGACCGCGAAATTGAAATGAACGGTAAAAAGAAATAATACATACCTGTAGAGGCACAATACTTTGTGCCTCTACGACGCGTTCCTGGGGCACGGTTAAAAAATTTGTAGAGACACAATACTTTGTGTCTCTTTGCATTTCATAATCCGCCGGATGCCGAAAAAATTGTTGATCATCATTCCATGTTATAACGAGCAGGCATCATTACCGGCTTTACTGGTAGATCTGGGTGGGTTACAAATCCCCGGTTATGATATCATCCCACTTGTGGTTAATGATTGTTCGACAGATAATACCTATACTGTTGCCAAACAACATGGTGCAAAGGTGCTGGATCTGCCCATTAACCTGGGCATTGGCGGCGCGGTGCAGAGCGGGTTATTATATGCCTCGCAATATCATTTTGACCTGGCTGTACAAATAGATGGTGACGGCCAGCATCCTCCCAAAGAATTAATAAAACTGATGACTTGTAATGAAGCCACAGGCGCCAATTTGGTTATCGGTTCAAGGTTTATCGAGAACGAAGGTTTTCAATCGTCATTTACACGCAGGCTGGGTATTGGTTATTTTTATTGGCTCAACAGGGTGTTTACAGGTACGCATATTTTTGACAGCACATCGGGTTTCCGTTTGTTTGATAAAAAGGCTATCGAGCTGGCGACAAACTATTACCCCGACGAATACCCCGAACCTGAGTCATTAGTGTATTTTTCGAAAGCCGGCTTGCAGATAACAGAAACACCGGTTATTATGGCCGGCCGTACGGGTGGCCAATCATCTATCAGAAATTTTGCTTCTTTGTATTATTGTATAAAAGTTACCCTCGCGATGTTTTTTTCAGCGATACGTAAAACCCAATAGCTATGGCCCGGATCCAGATCATCACCATTATTACCAGTTTATTGTTCCTGCTTTATATTTCAAGGCTGATCATCAAAGGCAAACTGCGCGAAGAGTACGCCATTGTATGGTGCGTTTGCACACTGATACTGGTGATCTTCTCTTTTTGGCGGGGCGGGCTTGAAGTAATGTCAAAACTTTTTGGCGTTTACGAAGCACCCAACCTGGTATTTACCGCCTGTATTTTCGCTATACTGGTTTACCTGCTGCATTTAAGCGTGGTAGCGTCAAAGCTGCACAAGCAAAACAAGCAAATGGCGCAGGACATCGCTTTGTTGAAAGAAAAGGTTTATAGTGAGGATAAGCAGGTGGAAAATTAATTAAGAATCCGGTACTACTGCAATTTACCCCGTAGGGGTTATCCTTTTGTAGCAAAAAAGAAAAAAAATCAAGAAATGCGCCGTAGGTGCTACCCATATTTGCAGATAAAATCAATTTGTTAAGGGTTGCACCTATGGCGCAATCTTTAAATTATAACATAAACTACAAATGGGTAACCCCTACGGGGTAAAAATTCGGTATAATATTAAAAAGAGTAGAACTTTGCACAGCATCTCTTTATTACAACGGTTAATTCAACATCCTATACTCCTGCGGCGTATGCCCCACGCGTTGTTTAAACAACCGTGTAAAGTGCTGTGGGTATTTAAAGCCCAGCTCGTACGCTACCTCGCTTACTGATTTGGTGGTATCAAAGATCTTTTCCTTGGCGGTGTCAATCAGTTTTGCCTGGATATATTCCTGTGCCGATTTTCCGGTTTCCTTTTTGATCAGGTCGCCAAAGTAATTGGCAGACAGGTTCAGCTCATCCGCGCAATAACCAACCGATGGCAACCCCAGCGCTTGCGGCTTGTCCGACTGGAAGTAATCATTCAACAATGCCTCAAACTTTTCCAAAGCGCCCTTATGTGGGATCTCACGGGTGATGAACTGGCGGTCATAAAAACGGGTACAGTAATTCAGAAACAATTCGATATTAGATACGATGAGCGTTTTACTGTGTTTATCGATGGCGTGCTGCAATTCAAATTCGATCTTGCCAAAGCAATCGAAAATGATCTTGCGCTCGGCTTCCGACAGGTGCAGCGCTTCATGCACATCGTAAGAGAAAAAGCTGTAATCCTGGATATGTTTTCCTAAATGCGTACCCCGAATAAAATCGGGGTGAAATACCAGTACCCTGCCCTTTGGCTGGAATTGATTGCGGTCGCCTTCCCCGCCAAGCAGCTGCCCCGGCGCTACGAAAACCAGCGTACCTTCTTCGTAATCGTAATAGTTGCAGCCGTAGCGCAGGTCGCCGCATTTAATGTCTTTTAAAAACACGGTGTAAAAACCAAAACGGTAACGGCCCTGTGTCCGGGGCAGCGCTTTTGAAAGGTCTACTACATTAACCAGCGGGTGCAGAGTAGCATTATTATTAAATGTGCTGTACTGGCTGATGGTATCAAAGCTGATGAAATTTTCCATATCCGTAGGTTGTTTGCTGATCAAAGATAAGGTATAACGATTGCTTATTTTAATGTGCCGATACTCATCAGTAATAATGGTAGGGAATACTGTAATCTGTATAAGCCTTAAATAAAAAACAGGCCGCACCTTTGTGGTGTTCAATAAGTAAGTCTAAAATTAAAACCAGCTATATGTATAATGTAAAATTAAATAATGGTGTGGAGATGCCAATTTTGGGATTTGGTGTTTACCAGGTACCGGACCCTGCAGAATGCGAAAAAAGTGTATTGACCGCGCTCGAAGCGGGTTACCGGTCCATCGATACTGCCGCAGCCTACAAGAACGAAGAGGCAGTAGGTAACGCGATCAGGAATAGTGGTATCGACCGCAAAGATCTTTTTATCACCACGAAGCTTTGGTTATCAAACACAGGTTATGAAAAAACAAAACAGGGTTTTGAAGAATCGTTGAATAAGCTGCAACTGGATTACCTGGACCTTTATTTGATCCACCAGCCTTACGGCGATGTTCATGGGTCGTGGCGGGCCATGGAAGAGCTTTATGAAGGCGGAAAGATCAGGACGATCGGCATCAGTAATTTTCAGCCCGACCGGGTGATGGACCTGGTAATTTTTAACAAGGTGGTGCCTGCTGTCAACCAGATAGAAACCCATCCTTTTCATCAGCAGATAGAAACACAGCAATTCTTAAAAGAGAATAATGTACAGATAGAGTCATGGGGCCCTTTCGCCGAAGGCAAAAATAACCTGTTCAGTAACGAGCTTTTGGCAGCCATTGGCAAAAAATATGATAAATCCATCGCGCAAGTGGTGTTGCGCTGGATGATACAACGTGGTATAGTAGTAATACCAAAATCAGTAACCAAGGAGCGCATCATACAAAATTTTGATGTGTTCGACTTTGAACTGGAACAGGACGACATGGCCCAGATCAAAACGCTTGACGAAAAGCAAAGCGCGTTTTTTGATCACCGCGACCCGGCGATTGTAAAATGGCTGGGCGAAAGAAGATAACCTACTTATAAAATATAAAAAAATGAAAAAAAGAAAATTAGGAAATAGCGGGCTTGAAGTATCGGCCCTTGGTTTGGGCTGTATGGGTTTAAATTTCTCGTACGGGCAACCTATGGATAAAGCGGATGCCATCGCTTTGCTTCGTGCCGCGGTTGAAAAAGGTATTAACTTTTTTGATACCGCCGAAGTGTACGGCCCTTATACCAATGAAGAAATTGTAGGCGAGGCCCTGGCGCCGTTCAGGAACGAGGTGGTAATAGCCACCAAATTTGGATTTAATATTCAAGATGGCAAAATGGCCGGCGTGACCAGCCAGCCTGCACGCATCAGGGCGGCGGTTGAAGGGTCGCTTAAAAGGCTGAATATTGACACTATCGACCTGCTTTACCAGCACCGGGTTGACCCAAATACCCCTATTGAAGACGTTGCCGGCACGGTAAAGGATTTGATTGCCGAAGGTAAAGTAAAACATTTCGGCATGTCTGAAGCCGGCGCGCAAACTATCCGTAAAGCCCACGCGGTACAACCGGTTACCGCTTTGCAAAGCGAATATTCTTTGTGGACAAGAAAACCCGAAGAAACGGTATTGCCTACCCTTGAAGAACTGGGCATTGGCTTTGTGCCATTCAGTCCGCTGGGCAGGGGTTTCCTTACAGGGAAGATCAGTGCCGATGCCAAGTTTGACAGCCATGATTTCCGCGCCAATAACCCCAGGTTCCAGCCCGAAGCATTAAAAGCAAACCAGGCATTGGTGGCTTTGCTTGATCAATTTGCCGAAGAAAAAGGCGCTACCACCGCGCAAATAGCGCTGGGCTGGCTACTGGCACAAAAACCATGGATCGTACCTATCCCCGGCACTACCAAATTGACACGCCTTGAAGAAAACATAGGCTCGGTAAATGTTGAATTGACTGCGTCCGACCTGGAAAAGATCGACGAAGCAGCTTCAAAAATTCAGATCGAAGGTGAACGTTATACTGAAGCTTCAGAAAAAATGGCCGGGTTATAAAATCTAAATAATTAAGATCCTATGAATAATATAGAAGGAAAAGTAGTTGTAATTACCGGCGCCAGCAGCGGACTGGGTGAAGCGGCCGCCAAACTATTGTCTGAACAAGGCGCGACCGTAGTATTGGGCGCCCGCCGTGCCGACCGCATAGTAGCATTGGCCGATACCCTTAAAGCAAATGGCGGCAAAGCGCTGGCACTGGCTACCGACGTTACCGACGCTAAACAAGTAAAGGCGTTGGTTGACGCCGCGGTTAATGAATTTGGCCGTGTGGATGTGATTATTAACAATGCCGGCCTGATGCCGCAATCATTGCTGGAACGTTTGAAGATAGAAGATTGGGACCGCATGATCGACGTGAATATTAAAGGTGTATTATACGGCATCGCTGCGGTATTGCCTTATATGAAGGAGCAAAAGTCGGGGCAGATCATTAATGTGTCTTCTGTAGCAGGGCATAAGGTGCGTGCCGGCGGCGCGGTTTATTCGGCTACCAAACATGCGGTGCGTGTAATATCTGAAGGCTTGCGCCAGGAAGTAAAACCCTACAATATCCGCACGACTATCATTTCGCCGGGGGCGGTTGAAAGCGAGTTGCCAAACAGCGTTACTGAAAAGGACGTGGCTGAGAATATTCAGAAGTTCTACGATCAGGTTGCTATCCCTGCGGATTCATTTGCGCGCGTGGTAAGCTTTGCCATGAGCCAGCCGGAGGATGTAGACATCAATGAAATATTGTTCAGACCTACAGCTCAGGAGTTGTAACTCCTGTTTCCTGTACATCTGACACATAAAGGCACGGTAATAATATTGCTGTGCCTTTATGATTAATTATTCTGTAGATTGATACTGAAATACAATAACAAGTTTGTTTTTCGTATTTTCGTGGCATGAGATTACTCTGCCTGGTATTATCTGTTTATGTCTTCATGCTTTCTGCGAAGCCGTGCTGTGCAGATAATGATTGCCGGGCAAAGCAGATCAACAAAAACGAACTGGCCGGCAAATCGCCTGTTAAAGAAAAAGAATGCCCCGGTTGCTCGCCATTTTTTACCTGTGGTACCTGCGTGGGTTTTATAGTAGCTAAACCTTTTACGCCCGATCTTAAATTGGTTGCCGAAACCCCTGCAAAAATTTATGTCGATTATCAGCAGCCGTATGTTCAGCAGGTATCACTTTCCATTTGGCAGCCCCCACAGTTAGGTTAATACCCTTTACAGCTTCGGCTGATGTTTTTGTATTAACTTAATTATCATCAATTCATGAAAAAAATAATCGTGCTTTTTACAGCACTGCTTTATACTACAATAGCTTATACTCAAAATACTTTTAAAGCGATCATAAAAGACAGCAAGACCGGCGAATCTTTAATTGGCGCTACCATATCTGTTCAAGGCACAAACATTGGCGCAGTAGCCGATACCGCCGGCCTGGTTGCCTTATTTAAAATACCCGATGGCAAACAGGTCATCAAAGTCAGTTATATCGGTTATGAAACTGTGCTGGATACCCTGGTGTTTCCGCTTGCTCAAACCAATCCCCGGCTTATCCTGTTGCAGCCTGTTGGGAAAGGTGATGGCGAAGAACTGGATGCGGTGGTAGTTAGCGCCACACGCAGCAGCCGGACGATAACAAACACACCTACCCGTGTAGAAGTTATAACAGGTGATGAGCTGGATGAAAAAGGGAATATGAAACCCGGTGATATCCGCATGATGCTGGCCGAAAGTACAGGGATCCAAACCCAGCAAACCTCGGCCACCAGCGGTAACTCCAGTATCCGCATACAAGGGCTTGACGGCAAATACACGCAGATAATAAGGGATGGCTTTCCGCTATATTCCGGGTTTTCAGGTGGTTTGGGTTTATTACAGATAGCGCCGTTAGACTTAAAACAGGTAGAAGTAATCAAAGGCTCGTCGTCTACATTATATGGCGGTGGTGCCATTGCCGGGCTGGTCAATCTTGTGTCTAAAACACCAACAAACCAACGCCACCTTGATTTTCTTTTAAACGGGACGTCCGCTTTAGGGCTGGATGCCACGGGATTTTACTCGCAAAAATTTAATAAAGTAGGCGTTACGCTGTACGGGGGGTATAACCATGGTACACCTTATGACCCTGCAAACACAGGCCTTTCTGCTATCCCCAGGTTTAACAGGTATACACTTAACCCCAAACTTTTCTTTTATTTAAGTGACCGTACCACCTTAATTACGGGGATCAATTCGACTGTTGAAAACCGCATTGGCGGCGACATGCAGTACCTGAAAGGGAACGGCAACGCGCAGCATTCTTATTTCGAGCTTAACAAAACGGGGCGCTACAGTTCGCAGGTTGAGCTTGACCATCAATTTAATGCCAAAGAAAAACTTACTGTAAAAAACAGTATGAGTTATTTTGACCGCAGTGTCAGTTTGCCGGATTACCGGTTTTCTGGTAAACAAAGCGCAACTTACAGTGAGGTTGATTATACTTACAACAGCGAAAAAACTGATTGGGTGGCAGGGCTGAATTATTTGACGGATCATTTTAACGAAGATAAAAACAGCAGTTTTCCGCTTCGTAGTTATGATTACCACACCATTGGCGGTTTTGTACAGAATACCTGGAACGCCACCAATAAATTTATCCTGGAATCGGGTTTGCGCTTAGATCATCATAACGATTATGGCACTTTTGCGTTGCCGCGGATATCGGGGCTGTATAAGATCAGCAGGAATTTCTCTACCCGTTTAGGCGGCGGATTGGGTTATAAAGCGCCGACTGTATTTACTGAGGATGCAGAACGCGTCGAGTTCAGGAATGTGCTGCCTATAGATGCAGCAAACACCAAAGCCGAGCGTTCGTACGGCGCTAATTATGATCTGAATTACCGCGCCAGTTTGTTTAATGACCAGGTTAGTTTTAGCATCAACCAGTTGTTTTTTTATACCCGCATAGAGAACCCTATACTGCTTACGCAACTTAATAACGGCAACCTGCAATACCTGCAACCCGGCGGCGATTTAAATACAAAGGGAATAGAAACGAATATCAAATTAACCTATGGTGATTTTAAATTGTTCCTGGGGTACACCCTGGCTGATGTCTCGCAGCACATTAATAATGTGATCAGCAACTATCCTTTAGTTTCTAAAAACCGGCTCAACAATGTATTGGTTTATGAGGTCGAGGATAAATTTAAGATCGGCGCCGAAGCTTATTATTTCAGTCCGCAAAAACTAAATGATGGCACCACAGGACGGGGTTACTGGCTTACAGGTTTAATGGCCGAGAAGATCTGGGAAAGATTTTCGCTCTTTATCAACTTTGAGAATTTAACCGACACCCGGCAAACAAAATTTGGGCCTATTTACACAGGCGATATCACCAACCCTGATTTTAAAGATATTTATGCGCCTTTGGATGGTTTTGTAGTTAACGGAGGTATAAAGATTAGGTTATAAATAAAATATAATGGGAAAAGGGATCCGTGAGCTGCGGGTCCCTTTTTATAAAAATGACTTGGGGCATTCTATGCCCACTAATCCCTCACCGCATCCACAATCAACGAAGTATAACCCAGCTTACCATCCTGGTTCCGTGGGTCAAACCTGCGTGAACGGTGGATCATGCCGCCGTCAAGCGTCCAGTCGGTATAGTTAAACTTGCCGTTCTCGTCCCAGTATTCTAATAGTTCCACCCTGAAGCCCGCTTTTTCAAGTCGGCTTTTCATCACGTCATAGGTATAGAGTATTTTATGGTCGTCGGCGCCAACGCCGGTACCGCCAACGCGTACCCATTCAATATATTCTTTGTCGGGGTTATTACCGTCGGGTACGGCAATTCTTAAGCGGCCGCCTTTTTGCAGCCAGTCGTAACAGTTTTGGTTTGACAGGCGGGTCTCCTCGTCGGGGATATGCTCCCAAACGTGTTCTGCTAAAATATTAGTGAGGCGGTTATCGCCAAACAGCCGTTGCCAGTCGGACGCTTTACTGGCATCCAGCGCGTCGTATTCAGACAGGATCCACTCTTTTTCCAGTTTTATTTTAGATGAGCCAATAGTCAGCTTTCTTTTCTTTAATACATGAAAGTTAAACCTGATCTCTAACGATCCTATCAATCTCAATAAAATATGCTTTATCATACGGGATAATCCTGTTTATGCAGTTACTTTTTAAAGGGTCAATTATAGGCATTTTATTGCCCTTTTAAAACAGGGAAAGCACGGAAAGAAATTACAAATAGTATTAGGCAGAATGCCTTAATAAATTATTATCTGGGAATGTTTAGGATAACTAACGATGAAAGTCGCTATAATGAGGAAAAAACCACACAAAAATCTGCCAACCCAGGATAGCCAAGCCTACAATAATGGCAACAGCCGTGGCGTGTACCAGCATTTCTTCATTCCTGATAATTCTTTTATTATTTAAAAAAGATACGGTTTCATGAAGCTTGTCCATTTGCGCCTGCCTTTCATAACCACCTTTATCATAAAACATCCGTCCCTCTATTGTTGGCGTGCCATGAATATCATTTATCGCTTCAGGGTTTTTATCCCGCTTAATAAACCCATCGCGCTCCAACTTATCAAGCAACTCGTCCATTTCATTATGGTTAGAGTTGAAGTATTGGATCAGATCTTTACTCTCATTGTCAATGCAATATTTTAATGTTGCATCAAGCTTTTCTAACAAAGAAAGGTTTTTCATAAAACAGGCTATTGGTTTGCGGCATGAAATTAAGGATATTATTTATCATCTGTTGATAAAACATGATCTTTGTCAGTCCCTTGTTTACCTGTTTACAAAATCATTGTTTATTATTATAAAATGGATAATGATTTAAGATGAAACATAAATGTCTTATATATTTTAATTATTTCGCCAATTTTTAATTTCAACGCCGATCTCATTTTTTATTCGGCCATAAATCCATAGCTTTGGGCTTCAACAAAAACGGAAATGGTGTCTTCCGACTCAACCGCCCTAAAAAAGCTGATGGCGCCTGCAAAAAGCTAATTGATCCGCAGGATTTGCTGCGCTTTTTTTTGTAGGAGATCTCATGAAAAACAAATTTTTAAACACTACCCAATTAGTCACTTTTAAGCATCTGATCCGCTGGACGATTATTACCGTGCCCATTGCTTTTGCCATAGGCTGTATGATAACCCTGTTTCTATGGCTGCTTAACCTGGCTATTAATTTTAGGTTTGCCCACTCTGCGGTGCTTTATTTTTTACCTGTCGCGGGTATAGCCATTTACTTTGCTTACAAATGGTGGGGCGCAACGGCTGCTAAAGGCAATAACCTGATCATGGACGAGATTCATAATCCCGGCGGTGGTGTCCCTAAAAGCATGGCCCCGCTTATATTGATCTCAACCGTGGTTACGCAATTATTTGGCGGCTCGGTAGGGCGCGAGGGTACGGCCGTACAAATTGGCGGCAGCATTGCACAGATGTTTAGCAAATGGTTCAGGCTTAACGCAAATGATAACAGGGTGATCCTTACCGCCGGCATAGCTGCCGGTTTTGGCGCCGTATTTGGCACCCCGTTAACCGGCGCCATATTTGCTATGGAGGTTTTAAGCATCGGCCGCATTCAATATACAGCGCTGGTGCCCTGCCTGGTAGCAGCCATTGTAGGCGATGTTACCGTATTGGCCTGGGGCGTGCATCACGAAACTTACCATATCGCTATCGTCCCCGCAGGGCATAATATATTATCTGCTTATTTACCGCTTGATGTTTTGCTGCTGGCAAAGGTTATTGTAGCCTCCATTGTGTTTGGGTTAACCAGTTACCTGTTTGCAGAAACCGTACATGGCGTAAAAACGGTATTTAACAGGTTTGTGGCAAAAAAATGGCTGATCCCGTTCCTGGGCGGCCTCATCGTGATCGGCCTGACCATCATCATCGGCAAGCCGGATTATCTTGGGCTTGGGGTTAAAGCACCTTATCCGGGTGCCGTTACTATATCTTCGGCTTTTAATGCCGGTGGTGCCGATAGCTGGAGCTGGCTTTGGAAAACCATTTATACCACCATTACGCTGGGTACCGGTTTTAAAGGTGGCGAAGTAACGCCGTTGTTTTATATCGGCTCAACCTTGGGTAATGCTTTGTCGGTTTTAATGAACGCGCCCGTTAGCCTTTTCGCAGCCTTGGGCTTCATAGCTGTTTTCGCGGGGGCCACCAATACGCCGTTGGCCAGTACCATTATGGGTGTAGAGCTTTTTGGCAGCGAGTACGCTTTGTTCTTCGCGGTAGCTTGTTTTACTGCTTACTTTTTTAGCGGCGAGTCGGGCATTTACAGTTCGCAGCGCATTGCCGTACCTAAGATTTTTGATGATGGATCACCGGTAGAAAGCATAGCCGAGGCCGAGCTGCTCAGGCAAAAACAGATGCGCAAAAGGATAGCCAAATACCGCGTCGGCCGCAAAAAATAGATCCCCATCCGGTAGCTATATGTGCGTAATTGCTTTTTTACATAATCCTTGCATTTAAATAGCATAAATATGCGTTAGTACAGTAATTTTACCGGTTATAAACCTGTGTATAAAATTATTGGATCCGGCTTTTTTTAAATAATCTTGCCAAAAATTTATTTGCTATGATTGCCTTCATTATTATCAATGTTATTTTCTGCTTATCGTTCCTGGTATTTGCCTATCTGAACTTGAACGATATTGACTGGTATTTATGGGTGCCGATATACGTAGCGGTAGCCGCCTGCTGTGGATTAGCTTGTTTTGGCCTGTATTATCCCAAAGTTTACCTCGGCCTTACGGCTTTTTATCTGATCTACGCGGTTAAGCTTTTCTTTGAAAAGGATGGCGTTAAAGACTGGATTGTTAAATACCGTACCCCAAGCCTGGTTGAAACCATGCAGGCCGAAAAGCCTTTTATTGAAAACACCCGCGAGTTTTTTGGCTTGCTGATCATATCAGGCGCATTGATCATCGACTATTTTGTGGTGATACATATTTAAGTGAAAGTGGAAGAGATCAGATCGATATTAAAAGAAATTATAAGGGCCAATACCACACCTGATGTTTTGGCCTGGCTGGAAGAAAAGCGCCCTTTAAATACCGCGTTTGTATTGCTGCCCCGCAAAACAGGCAAGGCGACCATAAATATTACTGCCGAACAGGATGCGCAAATTAGCACCACCATACCGGGTTTTACGGTGGACGGCTGGAGCATTGACCGCCTGGGCCGGGCTTACCTGTTATTGAATGTTGACCCGACAGATAAAGCAGAGTATTTCCGGGTTATTGAAGCCTTGTTTTTGGCTGCCGAGATGGGCGAATTGGTGGCATTATATTCTACCCTTCCGCTATTGGCTTACCCGGAGATCTGGGTGAAAAGATGCTCGGAAGGGATCCGCAGTAATATCGGGATCGTACTGGAAGCTATTATGTACCATAACCCTTACCCGGCACAAAATTTGGATCAAAGCGCGTGGAACCAACTGGTGCTGAAAGCGTTTTTTACCGATAAGCAGATCGGCAAGATAACGGGTATTGACACCCGCGCCAATAAAGAGCTGGCTTACATCCTGAGCGATTACGCGCATGAGCGCTGGGCCGCTAAGCGCGAGGTTAATCCTAATTTATGGCGATTGGTTGGCCCCTTTATAGACGATAAATTGTTTGAGGATATTAAACGCCTTTTTGATGATGGTAACCTGGTCGACCGTAAGGCCGGCGCGTTGGCCATCAGCCAATCAAACTACCCGCCTGCAAAAACGTTGTTGAATAAATACCCTGAGCTGGTAACAGCTATAGATAATGAAAACTTAAGCTGGGATACTTTCACCGGCCAATAAATACAGAAAGATATGTGTTGTACCCATTCGTTTGAAGAAGTAAAGTCTGAGCCACTTTCGCCGCCGGTTAGCCTGGATGGCATAAAAGGCATGAAGTTTTTTGATCCGCATGTGCACATGACGTCGCGCACTACGGATGATTACCAGGCCATGGCAGATGCCGGCGTTGTAGCGCTGATCGAGCCTGCATTTTGGCTGGGCCAGCCGCGCACGGGCATAGACAGCTTCCGCGATTATTACAGCAGCCTGATAGGCTGGGAGCGCTTCCGCTCGTCGCAATTTGGTATTAAACATTATTGCACCATCGGCCTTAACTCGCGCGAAGCGAATAATGAAGCATTGGCCGAGCAGGTAATGGAGATACTGCCGCTATTTGTTTACAAGGAAGGCGTAGTAGGCATAGGTGAGATCGGCTTTGACGACCAAACTGCCGCCGAAGAAAAATATTACCGCCTGCAATTAGAGCTGGCAAAAGAATCGGGCCTGCCGGTACAGATCCATACCCCTCATCGCGACAAAAAAGGCGGCACCAAACGCAGCATGGATATTGCGCTGGAGCATGGCCTCGACCCGTATAAAGTGATCGTAGACCATAACAACGAAGAAACTGTAAAAGAGGTGTTGGACCGTGGTTTTTGGGCCGCGTTTACCATCTACCCGTTCACCAAAATGGGTAACGAGCGTATGGTGGATATTGCCAAACAATATGGTTCGGAGCGCATCATGGTCAACTCGGCTGCCGACTGGGGCATCAGCGACCCGCTTGCTGTACCTAAGACTGCCGCGCTGATGAAGATCCGCGGGATAAGTGATGCTGATATTGAGCTGATCACCTACCGTAACGCTATCACCGCGTTCGCGCAAAGCGGGCAGATTGATGAAGCTGATTTTGCATCGGTTGGTAATATCATAGATCAAAGCCAGAAATTTGAAGGCAATACCATTTTGCGTGGCGGGCAGCAACCACGTATTGATAAATCATCTATTATTATAAGTTAACATGGCAGGTAAGCTAACCGTTTATTTAAGGCTAATGCGCCCGGCAAACATCGTAACCTCGGTTGCTGATGTATTGGCAGGTATAGCTATATCCGGTTATTTTTATCACCTTACTTTTACCACAAATAGCTTTTATCCTATCATACTGCTGTGCCTGTCCACCATTGGTTTGTACGGAGGCGGTATTGTTTTTAATGACGTATTTGACGCCGAACTTGACAAGGTAGAACGCCCCGAACGCGCCATCCCAAGTGGACTGGTTAGCTTGAAAGAAGCGTCTTTTTTAGGGACGTTTTTATTGTTATGGGGTATCGGGTTCGCTTTTTCGTATAGTAACCATGCGGGGGCATTGGCGGTAGGCATTGCCTTTTTTGCGTTGCTGTACAATAAGGTAAGCAAGCATTACGCGTTTGTCGGCCCGCTGAATATGGGTTTATGCCGCGGGTTAAATTTATTGCTGGGGATAAGCATTGCCGTACCCATGCTAAACCACTTTTATTACCTGGCAGTAGTGCCAATTTTGTACATATTCTCCATCACTATGATCAGCCAGGGCGAGGTGCATGGCGGTAATAAGCGTAACCTGTATATAGGCGGGGTGTTGTATGCCACTGTTATTTGCGCTATACTTTATTTTGCTATCAGCTATGAACAATCGGCCGCTATTATATTTCTGCTGCCATTTGCATGGATGATCTATCGGCCGTTACTTAATGCTATAAAAGACCCCATTGGCCCTAATATCGGCAAAGCCGTAAAAGCGGGCGTTATCTCCCTAATATTAATGGATGCTGCCTGGGCAGCAGCATTTGGTGGTATGTGGGCCGCTATATTTATTGCCTGCTTGCTGCCGGTATCTATGCGGTTTGCAAAGGTTTTTGCAGTTACGTAATTTTCATATTATCTATCTTCATCATGCAGGCCTATATGCACAAGGTTTTCCCTGCTATGGCCGCAGAGGCCTTTTACTTTTTGCTTGATCAAAAAGTAACAAAAAATCAAGTCAGCAAATAGGCTTCTTTGCGCTCATGGCCTTTGCCCCTGCAGTTCAGGTAAAACCTCGGGCCGCGCCTCTTTTGCCCCGCTATCGCACCCTCACGTCCCACGCTTCAGCAAAACCTGCGAATGCCCGTGCCAACCCACAAGGCCACCATTGTTTTACCTTCCCTCATCCGAAGCTTTTTTGCTGACATTCATGTTACAACCAACATTTAGTAATGTGTGTAAAATCAAAAAAGAGGGCAAAGGCCTGCCAATCCACCGGGCCGGGAGTATGGCCTGTGCGGCTGAAGCGATTGGATTGGCTTGATGTTTGGTTACTTTGCATCTAAGGTAAAGTAACAGCCTTAGCGGCAACTGAGCGTCACCAAGCGATAAGTAACCGTTAAACAACGATGCCTTGAAATTGCCGCGCCGTTGCAATGCACCGATAAATACCCTAATCTCATTCTAATCCAAACTCAATATTTTCGTCAAATTTTGGTTATATAGGGGATATTAATTTTATGTTTTAGATATTCGCTTTTAGATATGGAATTTTTGCAGCAGTCGTTTAGTGTAAAGTTTGAGTACAAGGTATTTTTTACTACAGGTCTTTTTGAGTTAACCAATACGGGTTTTAATGATTTTTTAGAAGCAGATTCGACGTCGGCATCTGTAAAAAAAATATTGTTTGTGGTAGACCAGGATGTACTTAAAGCCAATCCTGCACTTACCGGCCAGATCAAAGCATATTTCAATACTTATAAAGCTGCCCAGTTTATCCCCGAGATCATATTAATGCCGGGCGGCGAGCTCATAAAAAATGACGAAAGCTATTTCAGGAAACTACTGGATATCATTAATCATTACAAGATAGACAGGCATAGCTATGTTGCTGCTATTGGCGGCGGTTCGCTGCTGGATATGGCGGGTTATACTGCTGCGATCGCGCATCGCGGGGTAAAACATATCCGCATACCTACTACAGTACTTTCTCAGAACGATTCGGGTGTCGGTGTAAAAAACAGCATTAACTATTTCGGTAAAAAGAATTTCCTGGGGACGTTCGTTCCGCCGGTAGCTGTGTTTAACGACGACCAATTCTTGCTGACCTTGAGCGACCGCGATTACCGCTCGGGAATAGCAGAAGCTATCAAAGTTTCGCTGATCAAAGACGCATCTTTTTTTGAATGGCTTGAAAATAACGCCGCTGCGTTGGTAGCCCGCGATAGGGACGTCATGAATGTGTTAATAAAACGCTGCGCCCAACTACACCTGAACCATATTGCCGGGTTGGACCCGTTCGAAAAAGGTTCGTCGCGCCCGTTGGATTTTGGCCACTGGAGCGCGCATAAGCTGGAACAGTTAACCAATTTTAAAGTGGTGCATGGCGAGGCTGTCGCGATGGGTATCGCGTTGGATACGGTTTATTCTAACCTTTCCGGCCGGTTGTCAACAGACGAAACGCACCGCGTTATCAATTTGATTAAGAAGATAGGGTTTGAAATTACGCACCCGTTACTTGAGGTAACAGGCAGCGACAGCCCGATACTGATAGGCCTGCAGGAATTTAGAGAACACCTGGGCGGCGAGCTGACGATTATGCTGTTAACCCGCATTGGTGCAGGGGTAGAGGTACATGAAATGGATGCCGCGTTAATCAAAAACGCGGGTGAGATATTAAAGACAGAATACGCTGCATTGAGTGTGGTATAGCCTCACCTAAATCCTCTCCAAAGGAGAGGACTTTGAATAGTAAATTATAAATAAACAAGGAAAGCCCCCTCTCCTTTGGAGAGGGTTGGGGAGAGGTACCTATGCAAACATCAACCGGACATTTAACCTACTGTACCAACATTCATCCCGGCGAAAACTGGCCTTCGCATTTTGCTGCTTTAAAGCAAAATTTTCCGGGCATAAAAGCGCAGTTATCGCCTGGTGCGCCTATGGGTATTGGTCTGAGGCTGTCAAACGTGGCGAGTACCGAGCTGGATCAATTTACGGCTATGAGCCAATTTAAACAGTGGCTGGCCGATAACGATGCTTATGTATTTACCATGAACGGTTTTCCGTATGGCGAATTCCATCATATTGTTGTGAAAGACCAGGTACATGCACCCGATTGGACAACCAAACTGCGTGTTGATTATACATTGCGCATGTTCCGTATTTTATTTCAATTATTACCAAAAGGTATGGATGGCGGGATCTCTACATCGCCGCTAAGCTATCGCCATTGGTACAGCACGCAAGAAGAATTACAGGAGGCAACCAGCCTTGCCACACGTAATATTTTGGAGGTGGCTGCCGTATTGATAAAAAAATATCGCGAAACCGGTGTTATTATGCACCTGGACATTGAGCCGGAGCCTGATGGTATCCTGGAAACCGGCGGGGAGTTTATTCAGTGGTATGAGCAGGTGCTTTTGCCGATGGGCCGCGATATTGTTGCCAAAAAGTTTGATGTGGACGAAGATGAAGCCGAAAACCTGATCAAACAACATATCACCTTATGTTATGATATTTGCCACTTCGCGATAGGGTACGAGGAGCATCAAAATATTATTGATCAATTGGCCGAAAAAGGGATCGAAGTAGGCAAGATCCAGATCAGCGCCGCGCTAAAAGCAGATCTGCCGCAGGATGCGGATCGCGAAGCGGTCAGAGCTGCGTTTGATCGCTTTGATGAGCCAACTTACCTGCACCAGGTAGTGGCAAAAAAAGTAACCGGGCATGTAAAACGGTACCCTGATCTGCCCGAGGCTTTGGCTGATATCGAAAACCCGTTAATGGTACAATGGCGCGCGCATTTTCATGTGCCGATATTTACAGAAGAATACGGGCTGGTGCAATCTACTCAGTCGGATATTATGGATGTGTTGCGTATCCAAAAGAAAAACTCATTCACTAACCATTTAGAGGTAGAGACCTATACCTGGGGTGTTTTGCCCGATGAAAAAAAACTGCCTATTAATGATTCGATAGCGCGCGAGTTAAACTGGGCTAAAGATCAATTATAAAATTTACCATCATGAAGAAAACGGTTGTAATAGATGTTGTCGGCTTATCAAAATCTGTAATAAGCGAGCATACGCCGTTCCTGAAAAAATATATTGCCGACAGGCACCTTACAACGATCGAGCCGGTTTTGCCCGCGGTTACCACATCGGTGCAATCAACCTATCTTACCGGTAAATGGCCAACAGATACAGGCATTGTGGGCAATGGCTGGTATGACCGTACCGATGCGGAAGTGAAGTTCTGGAAGCAATCAAACAAGCTGGTAAACGGCGACAAGATCTGGGACAAGGGTAAAAAGGAAGATCCCTCATTTACCAGCGCCAATATGTTTTGGTGGTACAATATGTATTCGACCGCCGATTACTCAGTAACCCCGCGCCCGCAATATTTGGCCGATGGCCGTAAAATGCCCGATTGCTATTCGGAACCGGCCGAGCTGCGCGACGTGTTGCAGGAAAAGCTGGGGCAGTTCCCATTGTTTCAATTCTGGGGGCCGGGCGCCAATATCAAATCAACCCAATGGATAGCCGACGCGTCCATGCTTAATGACGATCTGCATAATCCAACACTGACCACCATCTACCTGCCGCACCTGGATTATTGCCTGCAAAAGTTTGGCCCGGATACTGCAAAAATCAGCAAAGAATTGACGGAAATTGACGGGATCGTGCAACAACTGGTAACTTTTTACAAAAAAAAGAACGCCGAAATTATTATCCTGTCAGAATACGGCATCGCGCCCGTGAGTAACCCGGTACATTTAAACCGGCTGTTTCGCGAGAATGGTTTACTGCAGATCCGTGTCGAGCGGGGGTTAGAACTACTGGACGCGGGCGCATCAAAAGCCTTTGTAGTTGCCGATCACCAGATAGCGCATATCTATATCAATGATCCGTCGGTTACCGAAAAGGTTACTGCCTTGCTAAAAGGTGTCAAGGGGATCGAATTGATCCTGGATCGCGAAGCGCAAAAGAAATACCATATAGCCCATGAACGCGCGGGTGACATTGTGGTGGTGGCTGATGAAAACAGCTGGTTTACTTACTATTTCTGGCTGGATGATGCCGTGGCGCCCGATTACGCGCGTTGCGTGGATATCCACAAAAAACCTGGTTATGACCCTGTAGAAATGTTCATGACCTCGAAGGGCCGCGCGGCTTATAAACTAATGCGTAAACTTGCCGGTTTCAGGTATGTAATGGATGTGATCCCGCTGGATGCCACGTTGATCAAAGGCTCGCATGGCCGTGTCAATATCGCTGATGAATATAAGGCGGTACTAATTACTGAAGATGTGCAGAAGGATGTTTTACCTACGGATGTGTTTGATGTGATCTGGAAGAGTTTGAAGAGGTAAATTAACAATGAGGATACCTACGATAAAAGGAATTATAGACAGACGCATGTTGGTCAATTTTGCGATTGACCCAACTATTGCAAAATCTATTGTACCTAAACCCTTCACGCCGAAGATTGTGGATGGTAAGGCGATTGCGGGTATCTGTTTGATCAGGCTCAAGGAAGTGCGGCCAAAAGGGATGCCTGCTTTTATAGGTGTAGGTTCTGAAAATGGGGCACATAGAATAGCGGTTGAGTGGGAAGAAGATGGTGCGATTAAAGGGGGTGTTTATATTCCGCGAAGAGATACCTCTTCTTTATTTAACGCTATGGTGGGTGGACGCGTATTTCCCGGAAAACACTATCGTGCTAAATTTGACGTGACAGAAGGAAACGGAAACTATCACGTAGCTTTTAAAAGTTCTGACTACGCATTTGTAAGTGTTGACGCTAAAATAACTGATACATTTAACCCTGAGTCGGTATTTAAAAATATAGAAACGGCTTCAGCTTTCTTTAAAGCAGGATCAGCAGGATATTCGCCTAACGGGAAGAAATATGATGGCTTGCTGCTCAATACTTATAAATGGGAGGTAAAGCCGTTAGTGTTAAGTAGTTTTCGATCAAGTTTTTTTGAAAACGAAGAAGTTTTCCCGACAGGCTCAGTTCAATTTGACAACGCGCTATTAATGACTAACATTCACCACGAATGGTCGTCTATTAAAGACAAAAGTTGTTTATAAACTACTTAATCTCAAGCCTGGTCGAAGTTAGGCTATCGCTAAACTTCAACCGGTTATAGTTTGGTAAAGGTGGCGCTATTACTTAACAATTGTGACCCAGCCTGATAATATCTTTGATCCGTTTTTTAGATCAATTACATAGTAATACGTACCCATTGGTATAGGCTTACCGTTACGCGTGCCGTCCCAGGGTTTTGGATACGCCAGGCTTTTGAATACTTGTTGGCCGTTTCGGTCAAAAATTGTCAATAGGCTTTGTTTATAGGAGTTTAAGCCATCAATAGTTAATATATCATTAATACCATCGCCATTAGGTGTAAAAGTATTGGGGACGATTATTTTTTCGTGCACCTTGATAGCTACCTCATCGCTCACTATAAAACAGCCCTGCGCAGTTGTTACCGTAAGCCGGTAGGTGATGTTTTTTAATGGACTTGCGGTTGGGTTGGCAATGTTAGGGTTATCAAGATAGGTGGTGGGTGCCCAACTGTACGTAGCACCCTCTGCAACGCTGACCCGGGCATTTAGCTGTACCTTGTCATCACTGATTACGTCCTTGTCTGCGCCGGCATCAACCGTTGGCCGGCTTATTACATTTACTTTAACTGGTAGCGTGATACTACAATCACCATTGTAGATAGTAACACTATAAGTAGTGGTAACACCGGGGGTAGCTACCGGCGAAGCACCGTCGGCTGATGATAAGCCTGTAGCCGGCGACCATGAATATCGCGAACCACCGGTAGCATTTAGCGTAACGCTGTTACCAATACAAATGGTTTGTTCGGCTGATACTGTTAACTGGGTAACGGTAATGGTAACCGTATTACCCGGTATAGCAATACTGCAGGGTGCATTATTAATCAGGCGCCTGTAATAGGTAGTGACACTGATCGGCGGTGGATCATAATCTTTTGCTATAGCTCCGCTGATATCTGTGAAAGTAACATTGTCTGTTGATTGCTGCCACTGGTAAGCAATATTACCAACAGCTTGCGGCGCAGAGCCACCAATTAAACCTGCATCGCCGGCGTTACAAAAAATGTTGACGGCCGGAGCGGTAATGGTGTTAGGGAATGCAGATGTTGAAAGGGTTAGTGTAACTACATTGCTGATATTTGGTATTTCACACACCGATGAGGGGAGGCTGCGCCGGTAATAGGTTGTTTCGGTTATTGCCGGCGGGGCAAAATCTTTTGAATGCGCGCCGGAAATGTCTGTAAACGTTATATTATCCAAAGACTGCTGCCATTGGTAAGTGTAGTTATCACCGATGGGGGTGCTTCCGGTAATAAGGCCGGGATCATCGCCGGGGCAAATAGCGGTTACAACAGGTGCTGTTACCGTGTTATTAGTAACCGGTTTTTCTGTTGTCGGCGTGTAACGTACAATAAACATATCATTTAGCCCACTAGCGCTTTTGGCAGTCATGTTACTAACCCCACATCCCGTAGCGTCAAAATTAACAGATGAGTCAAACCCACCGGTTACAAATATTTCATTACTGCTATTTACATTTATATACCGGGCGCCAATTTTAAATAACTCATCGTTAGAATTAGGGTTAGCGCTAGGTATGTTACCATAAGACTTAATACCTGCTACGCCAAATGCCCATTGATAGTTGCCATTATCATCATATTTAGCCAAAAACATATCAATCGCCCCTTTAGAAGTGAGTTCGGCTACAGATGAGGAGGGATCAACATCGACTTTTCCCGTAAAATTGCCGGTAAGGTATAAACTGTTATCGGGCCCTACCACCATGCCTCCGTCAAGCATAGAAGATTTTGTACCACCAATACTTGTATGATACAACAAATTACCGCCCGATGAGTATTTTGCAATAAATATATCCTGAGATCCGATAGACGTAGGCGTTAGCGTGGGCGCTACGCCAAAATCTACCCGGCTGAAAAATGCGCCATTTATATAAATGTTATTCTGACCATCTAAAGCCAACCTCATGTTGTCATTAATCAGATAACCATCAATGTTCTTGATCCATTGCAATATGCCGGCCGGCGAATACTTGGCTAAAAACATATAATATCCGTTAACATTAACCGGCGTACCCAAAGGATTATAGTTAACTGTGCCGTTGATATAGCCTGCAATAATAATGTTATTGTCTTTATCGACTAATGCTTGTAACACTAAATTACTATAATTGCCTGTTGCCCCAAGGTTAAATTTCCATATCACATTACCGTTAGTATCGTACTTTACCACCAAACCATCAGTAATTCCTTTGGCTGTTACCTTCCCATCAACGTCAGGTGACCCATCAAACGAAAAAACAGCGATCAAATTTCCGTCGTCGTCGCTGGCCACTTTATATCCTGTTTGTATATCATAATATTTATAATTTCCGTAGGGGTCTACGGGTATAATTTTGCTGCGGCTTTCTATTAATTTTTCCCACAATACGTTTCCACTGTTGTCAAGATGCAAAATAAAAGCATCCTCATAAATATTTATATCGTAGGGCTCTTTCTGTTTTTTAGAAGGTACCCGGCCAATCACGGTGATGTTGCCGTTACGGTCGATGTCAAGGCCATTAGCAACACGCCCATCCTCCCCAAATGACTTCACCCAAACAAGGGCACCAGCAGCGCTATATTTAGCTATAAAACAACTACTACCATTTGATCCCACGGTAGTTACGCCTGCCGAAGGATCAAAATCAATTGCATTTTTATTATCGATATAATTGCCCGCGACATAAATATTGCCCTGAGCATCAAATTTCAAATCAGTTGAGATGACATCAGTACCCAACCCGCCAATATCTAATAACATATTTGGCGCTACAGGAACAGTTTGCCCAAACCCATACACAGGTAAAACCAACAGCAAAACAAGAAAATAAAATAATCTGTTTAGGCGCATATATAATCGGCCGATTAAAATGTCAACATAAAGATAGTGTTTAAGTTAACATTTCATCAATTATTAAATGAACAGTTAAATTGCCGGCTATAGATAATCTGAATGCTACCTGCTCCATTTATATTATTTTTATTTGCCTTAGTTATATTTGGTTGATTATCAATGTTTAGGCGATAAATCACGCATAAAAATACTGACGTAAAAGTTGGCTCATTTTGGCTCACCGATTTTTATCAAATAATTCATCTACAATAAGTTAAACTAAAAACCTGTCTCACTTGTCTCATTTGTCTCACACTCGCGTGAGACAAGCATCGCCAAAAACAGCATTTTTATTATCACACCAATCCATGTAAATTACCCGCTCCAATTATAGCACAAAATGATCCGTAGTTTTTCATTAAGTATCTTGATACTCGCGGCCTGCTTTATTTTAAAAGCAAAGGCACAGCAAGCAAGCCAAATCCAGGAAATGGCACCCGGTGTTACACGAGTAACCCTGGGCGAAACCGATAAGTTCTCGCCCTATAATATCCTGCAGGAAAAACCGAAACTGGCTGCTATGAGCCAGCTGCCCGCACCCGATATCGGCATTGATCCGAAGGCTATCCGCATTGAAATTACGCCACGCGGCGCGGTAGTACATATCCCGCTTGACGATAAAGAGGAGCTATATGGCTTCGGTTTGCAAATGAACTCGTTCAGGCAGCGCGGGTTAAGAAGGCGGCCGATAGTAAACGATAACCCGTTAAATGATCTTGGCTATACCCATGCCCCAACTACCTTTTATCTATCTAATAAGGGTTACGGCATATTCATTAATACGTCGCGCTATACTACGTTTTATACCGGCACACATAAACAGGTAAAAGGAAATACTGCTGTAAATACAGCTGGCGGCAACGGAACGGCGCAATCTGTCGAAGATCTTTACAAAAATACCGGCAGTCAATCAGGCGAGGTGATCGTGGATATCCCGGGCGCTAAGGGCGGTGATGTATTTATCTTCAACGGACCTACTTTAAAAAATGCCTTACAACGTTACAACCTGTTTGCCGGCGGCGGCGCATTGCCTGCCATGTGGGGCCTCGGCGTTCAATACCGCATGAAAGCCGACAGTAAACAGCAGGATGTTTACAACATGGCTAAGTATTTCAGGGATAACCATATCCCCTGCGATGTGTTTGGCTTAGAGCCACAATGGCAAACCGCCGCCTATTCCTGCTCGTACGTTTGGAACCCCGAACATTTCCCTGCCCCACAAGAGCTGATCGATAAAATGCAGGGGCAGGGAATCCACCTTAATTTATGGGAACATGCCTATACCTCGCCCAAGTCACCAATATATGCCTCATTAGCAAGCAGCGCGGGCGACTATAAAGTATGGAACGGCCTCGTGCCCGATTTCGCAGGTGCAACCGCCCCACAGGTCTTTGGCGATTACCATAAAAAAACCTTTGTTGACCACGGCATCGCCTCGTTTAAAATGGATGAGTGCGATAATTCAAACATCGCAATGGGCGATCAAACCTGGGCTTTCCCTGAAATGTCGCAGTTCCCATCAGGTATTGATGGCGAGCAGATGCACCAGCAGTTTGGTACACTGTATTTTCAAACCATGTATAATATTTACAAAAAGGCTAATAAGCGTTCGTATTTCAATATCCGGTCGTTAAATGGTTTTGCGTCATCATACCCGGTGTCGTTATACAGCGATACTTATGTTCATAAAGAGTATATCCGGATGATCAGCAATGCCGGTTTTTCGGGCTTGTTGTGGTCGCCAGAGGTTAGGGAGTCAGCATCCATAACAGAGCTTTGCCGCCGAACGCAGACGGCTATTTTATCATCGCAAACTGTATTTAATAGCTGGTATTTAAAAAGCCCGCCCTGGTTACAGTATGACAGAGCCAAAAATAATCGCGGTGAATTATTACCAAACGCTAAGGAAGCAGAAGCGCATATTCGCACATTGTTAAATTTCAGGATGAGCTTCATCCCCTATTTATATTCGGCATTTGCCAAATATAACCAGGAGGGCGTACCGCCATTCAGGGCCTTGGTGGTTGATTATCCCGAAGATAAGAACACGTATGACGTATGGGACGAATATATGATAGGCGATAATGTGCTTGCCGCTCCGTTGGCCGATAGCGCGTCGACCCGTAAAGTATACTTGCCTAAAGGTAACTGGTATGATTATAATACCAATAAAATATATACCGGTGGGCAGTCTTATGAAATTAATACAGGCTTAGATCAAATACCTATATTTGTTAAAGAAGGTTCGATAATACCAATTGCAAAACCTGTCGAATTTATTTCTTCAAAAACAATATTTAAAATTACTTGTTTCGTGTACGGAAAAAATGCAGCCGCGACTCAGCTTTTCGAAGATGATGGCACTACATTTAATTATGAAAGAACCAATTATTATAACATGTTAACCTTAAACTGGCAAAACGGTAAGGGAAATATTACAAGAAAAGGTAAGTATAAAAATTACCTGTATGATATTGAAAAATGGGTAAATATATAACCTATATCTACTAAAAGTTAATAAACGGTTGATGTTAAGTTAACCGAATATGATATGAAGTTAATAAAAAAAAACTACTTTTGTTGCCAATAATCGAGTACCTACTTATATAAAATGCAAAAAACACTACAACCAGGACTCCTGTTCTTATTGATATTCGTTACGCTTTTTTCGTCATGTGTTAATCAAAAACAGATTGCTTATTTTCAGAAAGGTATTAATCAGTCGGACACTATGGCTGTAGCCAAGGCATATATACCTAAAATACAACCCGGAGATATTCTTGCAATTAATGTTGGGTCATTAAATCCCGTTGCAAGTAGCTTTTTTAATCCTTATTCAAATACTCCAATTAGTTCGGATAATTCATCCGTCGCATCCGGCGGTTTGTCAGGTGCTGGTGTTAGTGCTGCGCCGATTACTGCCCAGTCATCTGCTCCCGGCTTCTTAGTTGATTCGGCCGGTGCTATAGAATTACCCTTAGTAGGAACGGTTAAAATTGCAGGTCTTAATACCTCTGATGCCAGGGACACGATTAAAAACCGGCTTAAAACTTATCTCAAAGAACCAACGGTAAACGTCCGTTTTTTAAATTATAAAATTTCAGTTATGGGAGAAGTTGCGCGACCATCAGTATATGTAATCCCTAATGAACGAATTACCATACCTGAGGCCCTGAGTATGGCGGGCGATATGACCATTTTTGGTAAAAGAGAAAATGTCTTAGTCATTCGGGACGAAAATGGCAAGAAAGAATTTGGCCACATAAATTTAACCTCGCGCGAGGTTTACACCTCTCCATATTATTACCTGCACGCTAATGACATCGTTTATGTAGAACCTGGAAAAGGCCGTATAGCACAAACAGATAAGATATACCAAATATTACCTGTGATATTAAGCGCATTATCGCTTATTTCTATTATAGTCGTTTACAGTAAAAGGTAATAATTAATTCAATTTTTCCACATATTATAATATGATTAACGAAGATATAAACGGATTTGCAGAACAAGACAATGAACCTAACCTGCGAGAAAGCCTATTTCCCTATCTGAAACGGTGGAAGTGGTTTGTGTTTTCCATTATTGTTTTCTTGATGCTAGGTTTTATATATGCAAAATTTCAGACGCCCTTATATAAAATAGAAAGTGATCTGCTTATCAAAGATAATAAAGGCAATAAAGGCGGTCAGAATGATTTGCTTAAAGATCTTGATTTATTTTCATCCGACAAAATCATTGATAATGAGATACAAATATTAAAATCTAAAACACTAATTGAAAAAGTAGCGCAAGCGTTAAAGTTACAGACGTCATATATTTTTGAAGGGAGAATAAGAGAGCAGGAGGTTTATCACAATGTGCCTTTTGAGGCAGAATTATTGCATCCTTATAGGAACGCTTACAAAATAAAGTTAATCGTTCAGTTGTTAAACGCAAATCAGGTTAAAGTAAATGGTAAAATATTTTCTTTAAATATTCCCATTCAAACAGAAGCCGGTATGATTTTGATCAAACCAACCGGTAAAGGAATTTTCAATCAATCATTGGATGTAAAGTTCAACGATATGGATGACATCATTCAGGATTATAGTACAAATTTAAAGGTGGATCCAGTTAGTAAACAGGCAACTTCATTGATTATTACATTGGAGGATGCCATTCCGCAAAGAGGTAAGGACTTTCTGAACCGTCTTGTTGAAGAATATAATGGAGCAGCTTTGGAGGATAAAAACAAAGAAACCTCTAAAACATTGGCCTTTATTAATGATCGTTTAAACGGAATAGCTGCCGAGCTTAGTTCTGTTGAAAAGAATGTTGAAAGCTTTAAATCAAATAATCGTATTACAGATATTAGTGCTCAATCTCAAGCATTTTTAGAAGCAGTAAAGGATAATGATACACAGTTAAATAAAGTACTAATTCAACTAAGTATACTGCAAAACCTGCAAGCCTATTTAGATAAAAACAATAATCAGGCTTCATCCCTGCCTTCTATGTTGGGTATTGATGATCCAACTTTATTGGGTCTGGTTTCTCAACTTGGCGAAACCCAGTTCAAAAGGCAGAGTTTATTACAAACGGTTCCGGAAACTAACCCGTTGGTCAGTACGCTAACTGATCAGATAAATTCGTTGAAAAGTGCTATACAGGAATCTGCGCATAATCTTAAAGATGGCCTAGAGGCAACCAAACACCAATTGCAGTCTAAAAATAATCAATTCGAATCTGTTATTACACAAGTTCCTACAAAGGAGCGAGGGTTATTAGATGTGATGAGACAGCAGGAAATTAAAAATAATTTGTTTACTTATCTATTGCAGAAGCGCGAAGAAACGGCTATGCAATTGGCATCGGGAGTGGCTGATAGCAGGACAATAGATCCCGCAACAAGCAGTAAAAAGCCGGTAAAGCCGGTAAAAAATATTATTTATTTAGCATTTTTAATTGTAGGTATAGTTTTGCCAGCAGTTATTATTTATTTTAAAGGTCTCCTGAATTTTAGAATTAGCAAAAGGCAGGATATTGAACGCTTTACCCATACGCCTGTATTGGCGGAAATATCTCATTCGAAAGATTCTGGTCCTTTGTTGATTGTAAGTCGTCCTCGTTCTATGATAGCCGAACAGGTTAGAGCTTTGCGTACTAACTTGCAATTTGTAATACCGAAGGAAGATCAGAAAGTTATACTTTTTACGTCAGGCATAAGTGGCGAGGGTAAGTCTTTTGTTTCCCTTAATCTTGGAGCAAGTTTAGCAATGTCAGGCAAAAAAGTAGTCATCCTGGAACTTGATCTGCGCAAACCAAAACTTCATACCGGATTAAATATTGATAATACACAAGGGTTGTCTAATTATTTAATTGGAAAAGTAGATTACAAGGATATCTTAAAACCTATATCATTACAAGACGGTTACTATATTATAACCAGTGGACCCACCCCACCAAATCCGGCCGAATTACTGGTTAACGGAGAAATTGAAAAATTGTTCGAACAGCTTAAACAAGATTTTGATTATATAATTTTGGATGCCCCGCCTGTTGGTTTAGTTACTGATGCGCAGATATTAGGAAGCTATGCAGATGCAACCATGTTTATTGTTAGGCATAATTATACTGCTAAAAGTCAGATTCATTCAATCGATAATCTTTACAGGAATAAGAAATTCAATAATCTTAATATTATAATGAATTCTATAGACATACAAAATGGTTATGGTTATGGTTACGGTTATGGTTATGGTTACGGTTACGGAGGCTATTATCATGAAGATAAGTCTCTTCCAAAACAAACAATATTTAATAAGTTATTTAGTAAAAAAATATAGTTTAATAAACGCTTATTACTGGCTTAGTTTATATAACTAAAGGGCTGTTTTTTCATTTTAAATAAATTAATAACAACTATACTTACTTATGAATTTAGATCAATTCAACCTAACTCCGATTGAATATTTTAAAAATCCCGAACAAGTTAAAATAGCCATCATTGGTTTAGGATATGTGGGTTTGCCACTTGCAATAGAATTTGCAAAAAAATATGATGTTTTAGGTTTCGACATTAACCAGGACCGAGTTGAAGAATTATCGCAAGGCCAGGATCGTACACGTGAGGCTCATATTGAAGACTTATTGCAAGTGACCGAATCGAAAAAAACAAGTTCAAAAGGCCTTTGGTTTTCGGCAGATAGAAGTGCGTTAAAAAGCTATAATATATTTATAGTAACTGTGCCAACGCCAATTAATCAATTTAAATCGCCTGATCTTACACCACTATTAAAGGCGTCAGAAATGCTGGGCGATGTCTTGAAGCAGGGTGATATAGTTATTTATGAGTCGACTGTTTATCCTGGCTGTACCGAAGAAGATTGCGTGCCTGTATTAGAACGTTCATCAGGACTAAAGTTTAACAATGACTTTTTCGTAGGCTATTCGCCAGAACGTATTAATCCCGGCGATAAGATAAACACGTTAACTACTATCAAAAAGGTTACCTCCGGTTCTACCCCAGCTGTTGCTGATGTTGTAGATTACTTGTATAATTCAATCATTACAGCCGGCACACACAAAGCACCAAGTTTAAAAGTCGCCGAAGCTTCTAAAGCTATTGAAAATGCCCAAAGAGACGTTAATATCTCTTTTGTAAATGAATTGGCCTTAATTTTTGATCGTTTAGGAATTGATACGAATGACGTTTTAGATGCAGCCGGCACTAAATGGAATTTTTTAAAATACAAACCAGGTTTAGTTGGCGGCCATTGCATTGGCGTCGATCCGTATTATTTGGCTCATAAGGCAGAGTCATTAGGCTACCATCCGCAAGTTATACTCTCCGGAAGAAGAGTAAATGATAACATGGGGATTTTTGTGGCGAATAAAGTTGTAAAGCTTCTTATTAATAAAGGGCATAAAATTTCGGGCGCGAAAGCTTTAATTTTAGGAATTACATTTAAAGAAAATTGTCCTGATATAAGAAATACCAAGGTAGTTGACATTTATAATGAATTAATACAATTTGGTATGGCGGTGGATATTTATGATCCCTGGGCCGACGCTCATGAAGTTAAGCATGAATATAACCTGGAGCTTACACCTGAGATAATTTGTTCTTATGATGCAATTATATTAACAGTTGCGCATGAGGTGTACCGTGACATTGATTTTGAAAAATTGAAAAACAGCAACACGGTTATTTTTGATACCAAGGCCTTTTTTGAAAAAGATACAGTTGACGGGAGATTATAATTTTAATAACTAATCTATTAGAAATGTCATTTGACAGATATGATACCATTGTTATTGGCGCAGGGTTGGTTGGCCTATCAGCGGCTTACCATCTGAAACTTAAAAATGTTAATGGTAAGATATTATTGCTTGAAAAAGAGAACGATGTGGCTTTACATCAATCAGGTCATAATAGTGGTGTAATCCATAGTGGTATTTACTATAAGCCGGGCAGTCAGAAGGCAAGTAATTGTATTAGCGGCTATCAATCGATTATTGAATTTGCGCAAGAGCATCATATACCATATGATATTTGCGGAAAAATTATTGTTGCCACATCAAAAAATGAACTCCCCGCCTTAAACAATATATATGAACGCGGAATCCAAAATGGTTTGCGTGGAATAACCAGGTTATCGGCAAGTGAGATTAAAGAATATGAACCACATTGCGCGGGTGTAGAAGCTATTCATGTTCCGCAAACGGGGATTATTGATTACCCCAAAATGGCTCGTACTCTGCTGGAAATTTATCAGAAGCAATTAGGGGGTGAAGCCAGATTTAAGGAAAAGGTTGTAGATATCCAAACGGAAAATGATGATGTTATAGTTCAAACCGATAAAGGTTCCTATTATGCAAAAAACCTTATCAGCTGTGCGGGACTGTTTTCAGATAGAATGGCAAATCTTACTGAAACGGATAATGATTTGCGTATAATACCTTTCAGAGGAGAATATTATAAGTTAAAAGAGGCAAAAAATAATCTTGTAAAAAATTTGATTTATCCTGTTCCCGACCCTAGCTTCCCTTTTTTAGGTGTTCACTTTACCAGAATGATAAATGGTGGTGTTGAAGCAGGTCCAAATGCGGTATTAGCATTTAAACGGGAAGGATATAAATTTAAAGATTTTGATTTCAAAGATTTTGGTGATATAATTTCATGGCCGGGGTTTTGGAAAATTGCCGCCAAATATGGTAAAACAGGTATGGATGAAATTTATCGCTCATTATCAAAAAAGGCATTTACCAAAGCCTTACAGCGATTAGTGCCAGAAATAAATGAAAATGACCTAATACCAGGAGGAGCAGGTGTACGTGCTCAGGCGTGTGATAGAAGCGGAAACCTAATTGACGATTTTAATATATTACAACGACATAATATTTTTCATGTACGGAACGCACCCTCGCCTGCTGCAACAGCCTCATTATCAATAGGAAAATTCATAAGCGAAAAAATAAGAAATTAATATATGAGCCAAACAATACAAATGGTCGATCTTAAGAGACAATATGAAAAAATAAAAGATGGAATTGACCAGGCCATCCTTAATGTTATTGAAAGTTCTACTTTTATCCAGGGACCTGAAGTTAAGAATTTTGAGAAAGATTTGCAAGAGTATTTAGACGTTAAAAGAGTAATATCATGCGGAAACGGTACTGATGCACTTCAAATAGCATTAATGGCACTTAAATTAGAGCGAGGCGATGAAATAATAGTTCCCAGCTTTACTTATGTTGCTACAGCAGAAGTGATTGGATTATTGGGACTTACTCCTGTAATGATAGATGTTGATCCCGACACCTTTAATATCACAGCAGATCTTGTTAGACCGGCTATATCTAAAAAAACAAAGGCTATTATCCCAGTACATCTTTTTGGGCAATGTACAGACATGGAAGCGATTGTTGTACTTGCCAATGCTCATGGTATTAAAATAATTGAAGACACAGCACAAGCCTTAGGGGCGGTTTATACTTTTAGCGATGGAAAGAAAAAAAGTGCCGGCACAATAGGAGATATCGGAAGCACTTCATTTTTTCCATCTAAAAATTTAGGATGTTATGGAGATGGCGGAGCATTATATACGAATGACGAAGATTTAGCTGATACGCTAAAAATGGTGGCTAATCACGGACAAAGAAAAAAATATCATCATGAGGTAGTAGGGGTTAACAGCCGGCTGGATACTATACAAGCGGCGATATTGCGGGTAAAATTAAAACAGTTGGATAAATATTGTGAGGATAGAAACAAAGTGGCTTCTTTTTATGATGAGTATTTAAACAACATTGCTGGTTTAAGAATTCCTGTAAGGAGCAGCAACAGTACCCATGTTTTTCATCAGTACACACTAAAAATTGAAAATGGGAAAAGAAATGAATTGCAAGAGCATCTTAAGAAAAATGGTATTCCGAGCATGATTTATTACCCGGTGCCATTATTTGAACAACAGGCATTTAAAAATATTGGAAGATGTGTAGGCGAAATGAGTACTACAAAAACACTATGTGAGCAGGTTTTATCTTTACCAATTCATACTGAAATGGATGAAGAAACAATGACTTATATTACTGATACAGTTAAATCTTATTTTAATGGATAATAAATATTTTGCGCATGAAACTGCCTTTATAGACGAAGGGTGCGAAATAGGAAAAGGTACTAAAATATGGCATTTTTCGCACGTTATGACTAAATGTATAATTGGGGAGAACTGTAATATAGGCCAGAACGTAGTAATTTCACCCGAAGTTGTTTTGGGGAATAACGTTAAAATACAGAATAATGTATCTATTTATACGGGAGTGAGCTGTGATGATGATGTGTTTTTAGGCCCTTCATGTGTTTTTACTAATGTAATTAATCCGCGTAGCGCCGTTAATCGCCGGGGAAGTTACTTGAAAACACACGTTGGTAAAGGTGCATCAATTGGCGCTAATGCAACTATAGTTTGCGGGCATGACATTGGTGCGTTTGCATTTATAGGTGCAGGAGCGGTAGTGACAAAAACGGTTAAACCATATTCTTTGGTTGTAGGTAATCCTGCCCGCCAAATTGGCTGGATGAGTGAATATGGGCACAGGTTAACGTTTGATAACCTGGGTATTGCGACTTGTGAAGAGAGTGGTGAGCAGTATGCTATAACAGACGCAGAAGTGCATAAGGTAAAATAATTAAATTAAAGCATTAATAAAGCTTTAGTTTATTTGTCCTATATATAATTGATTGACTATTAAACCCCTATTAATTAACTATTGATTATGAAACGCAGTCTTTTTCTAAAAAAGATGGGCGGTCCCTTTGTACAGGGCCCACTTATTCTATCATTAATTTCTATTGCATCATGTAAAAAAGAAACCTCAATTACAACAAAGAAAGAACAAACTACAGCAAATGACAACCTTCATACTACATCATTACCAATTAAAACGGTGACAGTTATACCCGATAATAAAATTGCTAACGGGTATCCCGATCAGCAATCATATTTGCCAGGACAACAATGTACAATTTTCTTGTCAGCAACAGAAAAAATTAATGACCAAACTGTAAATGTTTATGACGTAAACGGAAAGGTTAGCTTTATCATACCCTTTAGTAAAATTTATCCGCAAGTTGTAAACACTGATGCACCGTATCAAAATGGATTTGGATATTTAGATGGAGTAGTCTTTAATATACCCGCTGTTATAAAAAGTGGGGTATATCTTGTAGCTAATTCAATTCCAATAATTATTAAGAGTTTGGGCGATAATCCTGATTTTACTGTGGTTTATCCTCGTAATACTGAGAATGCCTATTGTACATCAGGTGGAAGAAGCCTTTATACGATCCCTGTTGCAACATCTGTATCGTTTTTAAGACCAATACCCTATGGCCATTTTGCCGCCGGATTTTTAAAATGGCTGGATGCACAAGGCGCCGAATATGATTATAATGTTATTGCGGACGTTGACATGGATGATATTAATAACATGAAAGGCAAAATATTAATTGTTATTGGCCACAATGAGTACTGGAGCATGGCTGCAAGAAAGAATTTAGATAGGTTAGTTAATGAAGGTCGCAACGCATTAATATTATCGGGCAATACAATGTGGTGGCAGGCAAGGTATAATGATCAAAAGGATAAATTAATTTGTTACAAATCAATAAGCGACGACCCGGAAACAGACCCACTTTTAAAAACAGCTACATGGCCGGATAGAACTTTAAAATACCCGACTACTTTAAGTATTGGTATCGATTTTAAATTTGGTGGCTATGGTCAAAGGGGTGGAAAAGGATGGCAGGGATGGAAGATTTCAAACCCCGATTTATCAATTTTTAGGGGGCTAAATCTAAAAAAAGGAGATATTATCCCATTACCAACTGTTGAGTATGACGGCGCGCCTGTAACAGGTTATGATAATGATGGATTTCCAATTCTTAATGCTAAAATTTTAAATTTTTATAAGTTAGACCTTATAGGATATGATTTTGGAACCTGGGATGATGGTAGAGCAACTGGTCCTACAGCCATTATGTTTAAAAAGACTAAAACCTCTGGTACTATTATAAACATGGCATCTACGGATTGGTGCTCGTTAAATAGTTTTTATGGTAACAATATGTACATTCCGCTTATAACAGCGAATGCTATAAATGATTTGCTTGGATAAGTAAACCTTTTCTGATTATGAATATATTAAGATTAAATGATATGAAAAACAGTGATAAAATCAAATTTGCAGTTGTTGGTTGTGGCCATATAGGCAAGCGCCATATTGAAATGATCAGTAGAAATCCGCAATCAGAATTGGTTGCTTTGATCGATGTGAGATCTAAAAAAGAGCTAAATGTTGAACAATATAGTGTGCCATTTTTCAATAGTATTGAACAGTTTCTTTTATCAGGTATAGAATCGGATGTAGTTAATATTGCTACACCTAATGGATACCATGCCGAAATGGCAATGAAATGTTTGGATGCAGGAAAACATATAGTTTTGGAAAAACCTATGGCTTTGACAAAGCTAGATGCTGAAAAAGTGATTTTTAAGGCATTGCATGTTCATAAATATGTATTTGCTGTTATGCAAAATAGATACTCGCCGCCATCTGTCTGGATTAAGGACATGGTTGAAAGCGGAAAATTAGGTAAGATATTCATGGTTCAACTAAATTGCTATTGGAACAGGGATGATCGATACTACAAGGCAGACAGCTGGCATGGAAAGAAAAATTTAGACGGCGGCACATTATTTACTCAGTTTTCTCATTTTGTTGATATTTTATATTGGCTTTTCGGTGATATAGAAAACATTAAATCTACTTTGGCGGATTTTAATCATAGCAACCTGACAGATTTTGAAGACAGTGGAATAGTGAGCTTTGAATTTGGAAATGGCGGCTTGGGATGTATTAATTTCTCAACTTCCATTTGGAATAAAAATTTGGAAAGCAGCATGACTGTTATTGCAGAAAACGGCAGTATAAAAATTGGCGGTCAGTACATGAATGAGGTGGAGTATTGCCACGTTAAAGATTATGATATGCCAGAATTAGCACCAACTAACCCAGGGAATGATTATGGAGCTTATAAGGGATCAGCGCAAAATCATAATTTTGTTATAGAAAATGTCATTGACGTGCTAAACGGAAAATCAGCAATCACTACTAATGCCCTTGAAGGATTAAAGGTTGTTGATATCATAGAAAGAATCTATAAAAGTAGTTCGATTAATTTTAATAAGAATTAAATGAATTTGACCACTTTAAGAAACTTGCGAAAAAGCAATTTTACACGTAACGTTTCTTTATTAGTTGGCGGCACAATAATCGGCCAGTTATTGGCAATTATATGCTCACCCTTATTAACCAGGCTTTATACCCCCGATTATTTCGGTATATTATCGCTTTACCTGGCCTTTATTAACATTGTTTCAGTTGCCTCAGCACTCAGATACGAACTGGCTATTGTGTCTTCTAAAACAGTATTAGAAGCAAGGTATGTAATGATATTGAGCCTTATATTATCAGTAATAACCTCATTGGTTTTTTCTTTAGGTTTATTTGCCTTAATATATTACAATTTATTTGATTTTAATAAATTAGGTTATTGGACCGTATGGGTGTCTATACCTACACTTTTTTTTAACTCTGTATTTACAATATTACGTTATTGGTATGTAAAATATGGCGATTTCAAGGTAATATCTAAGGTGACCGTTTTCCGGTCGGTATTCAAAATTATTATACAACTTGTATTTGGCTTTTTTTCTTTTAAATCATTGGGCCTCATAATGGGCGAATGTCTAAGTAGAATTTTTGGGGCAGAGGGAATGATAAGGAACTTATACAAAGACACCATAAATGAAATAAAGACACTAAATTTCAGAATGTTGAAATATGTTGCAAAAAAGCATTACAGATATCCTGCATTTGTAACAGCATCGTCTGTATTTGATATAACGGCCGTAATGCTTCCGTTTCCCCTTATTGCAAGCCTGTTTTCTGTTAAAGAAGCAGGGTATTTTGCATTGGTGCAACGTATGATGACACTGCCTTTAAATGTAATTGGCAGTGGATTCGCTGATGTCTTTCACAATAAAATGTCAGACATGAAAACAGCGAAACAAAAATTAGGATCGTTCTTTTTCAAATCAACCTTTACTTTGTTTTTATTGGGAATAATTCCTTTTACTATAATTTTTTTATACGGTAAGGATATATTCACTTTTTGCTTTGGGGCTAAGTGGGTAATGGCAGGTGAGACAGCAAGTATGGTTGCTTACTGGATGCTTGTACAATTTGTAGTAAGCCCTCTTACAAGAATTGTGTTTGTTCTTGAAGGCCAGAGGGGCAAATTTATCTACGATATAACAGCCCTTGTAATTATGGTGCCTGTGTTTGTTGTGTCATCTAACCTAAAATTGCCTTTCCTGGTAACTATCAAATGGTTAAGCATTTTTAATATTTTTAGTTATATATTATACTATTTGATACTGTGTTATCTAATTTTAAAAACTGACAAAGAATGTGCGGTATAGCAGGTTACATTTTAAAGTCCGCATCTAATATCCACAGGACTAAAAATCAGATTGTTTTGGACCTTTTAGAAAAAAGGGGGCCGGACGATTATGGATTATTATTGAGTGATGGGGAATCTGTATCTACCGGACGGAATGAAATATTAGAATCAGGCGGTCAAAAGCTTGCCTTATGGCATCGTCGTTTATCCATTATTGATTTGACTGAACATGGTTGGCAGCCAATGAGTAGCAGCGATGGCAGGTATCATATTGTTTTTAACGGTGAATTGTATAATTACAAAGAGATACGTAATGAGTTAAGGACTGAAGGTATAAGTTTCAAAACAGAATCTGATACAGAGGTATTGCTGCAGGCATTTATAAAATGGGGAAAAAGCTGTCTGAAAAAATTCATCGGTATGTTTGCCTTTGCCTTTTATGATCATCAACAAAAAACGATATTCTTTTGCAGGGATTTTTTTGGTATTAAACCGCTGTATTATGCATTTACCGAAAAGGGTTTCTTTTTTGGTTCGCAAATAAATGTCGTTTTGGCGTTAGGCGATATAAAACCGAATGTTAATTTAGATAGTAGTCTTAACTATTTAAATTATGCATTAACCGATTATTCAGAAAATACATTTTTTAACGAGGTTAAGCAACTTGAGCCGGCCCACTACCTGGAAATTAATTTAAATAACGTAACAGCCGTACAGCCTGTGCGATACTGGGAAGCGAAGGCGGATAAAATATCAAAAAAAGACATTTCTTTTGATGAGGCTGCCAGCACTTTCAGGGACATGTTTTTGAAAAGTGTAGAGCTGCACATGCGAAGCGATGTTAAAATTGGCGCCGCATTATCTGGTGGCCTCGATTCATCTGCGATAGTGGCGGCTATGAAATATCTTTCTGGCAACGCTGCAAGGGTAGAAACATTTTCTTTTATAGCCGATGACCCGGCTTATAGTGAAGAAGCTTGGGTTGATATACTGACTTCGGCCGCGCGCGTTGATTCATTTAAAACATCACCTTCATCATCTGATTTTTTTAATGATATCCAAAACATCATTAAATTACATGAAGAGCCATTTGGAAGTATCTCTATTTTTATTCAAAACAGGGTGTTTCGCCTGGCCGCTGAAAACAACATCAAAGTAATGCTTGATGGGCAAGGTGGGGACGAAATATTAGCGGGATACACTCATTACTTATTTATCAGATTGGCTTCTTTGTTGAAAAGTGGCAATATTGCGGGCGCGATAAATTATGTAAATAAGTGTTTAGAGAACAACCCTGAGGTATCATTTAAATTATTGTCCAGTTCAAGTTTCAGGTATTTACTCCCAAGTTCTTTTTACGAAAAAGTAAAAAATAAGGTGGTAAAAGCAAATGAGGTATCCTGGCTTGATCAGGGATGGTTTCTGCAAAACGGTAAATCCATACTTCCGCCAAGTTCAATAGATACACGGCCTTCCTCAGTAGTCGAAAAACTAATCGAGGACTTAAAGTATCAGATATTGCCTCGTCTCTTACATTATGAGGATCGAAATTCGATGAATTATTCTATCGAAAGCCGCGTGCCTTTTCTTAATCCCGAACTTTCTGCATTTATGTATTCGTTGCCTGAGGAATACATCCTAAGCAACAGTGGTAAAACTAAGGCAGTTTTTCGCAAGGCAATGCAGGGTATCGTCCCCGATGCCATTTTAAATAGAAAAGATAAAAAAGGCTTTGCTGCGCCTCAAAGAAAATGGATGACAGATTTGAAACCTTGGATTGATGAGGTGATGAACGACAAAATAGTTGATGAAATACCATTTATAAAAAGAAAAGAACTACAAGTATCGTGGAACTCTTTTTTAAATGGTGATCATAATAATGACAAACTGATTTGGCGGTGTATTAATTATATAGAATGGTATAAATTATATAACTTTTCATCATAAATGAAAATTAGATTCAATGATTGATTTTGATATTAGGTATAGCTGGGCTCAAGTATTAACCCTTCATTATTCCTGCTTTATTTTTTTACTTTATTGGTGTTATAAAGTACTAAGAAAAAGTAAAGGGAATAGTTTACTTGCTATATTTTCTATTGGATTAAGTTTACAAGTAGGTTTATTATATTTCATGTTACCTGACGCAGTTGAATTGCTTCATAAGGACGTCCGCATGCCTAATATAATAATCATGGGTGTAGCCTTTAGTATTTATTATGTTATCAGTTCAATTGGTTTAATTTATGAATACAATAGGTTTAACTATGAAAGCAAAGAGAGATCTGAGGGAAGGTTTATAGGCAGATATAAATTCGAAATTAATAGGCGGGCATTAAAGGTAGTTTCAGTTGTTAGTGTTCTATTTATTGCTTATAAACTAAGTTTAGCATCCAGCAAGGCAGTGTTGTCACAAGGATTAAGTGCCTTGGGTAGCGATGAATACTCTGCATTACGAGTTAATTTAACAAAAATAGGGCAGGAAGATCCAACATCGGGTTTAGTTAATATGCTTCAAACCGTTGCTTTTGGTATAATTCTTATGTCTTTTTTATGGCTTATCTTTTTTAATATAAAAATGACAAGTAAGTATAAAACAAGTAATAAGCGCTATATAATTTTATTTGGCTTTATTCTTTTATTGGTCGCCTTTTTAAGATTCGAGAAAGCACCTATTATTATATTGGTACTTTGTATTATATACGCCTATAACTCCAAACTTCTTAAAATTAAATTTACATTCAAAAATGTATCCTTTGGTATAGTAATCTTTGCCTTTTTGAATTTTTTAGGTGTATATATAATATCTCTTACTCAAGGAATTGCTTATCAAGAATCCCTTTACTTTTTGTATTCCCGTTTTTTTCTTATCCCAACGGTTACCTCGGCCATGCATTTTGAGGTATATCCCCACATATACTCCTTCGTTTACTATACGCATATTGGGCTTATAAGAGGTTTGTTTTCTGTGCCAAGCGGAGTCCATACCGGCGATATCGCGATTGATGTTGCTCAAGCTATGACCGGGCTATATTATCATGCCAATGCTTGTGCTGTTGCATCGGGGTGGGCTGAAGCAGGATATATTGGTGTTATATTCACCTCTTTTTTAATTTGTATTCTTTTTTATCAAATAGATAGGTATACATTTAAGAAAGTACCCAGAATAATGATTGTGCCGTTATTACAATATTATTTTTATTGGTTTGTATATTATGGTAATTCGGCACTTGAAAACGTTATAATAGCATCTTCTGTGTGGCTAATTCCATTTATATATTTAAAATTTATAAAAATATATAGAGTCAACACAGTTACCAATAATAAACAGGAGTTAAACAACATTGATGTATGAGCAAATTAAGGGTATGCATGTTAAGTTTTCAACCTATGCTTTTTGATGCCAGGATTCAAAGACAATGTGTTAGTTTAAGAGAAGCGGGTTACTCGGTTACGGTGTTATATGTTGAGGATTTAAAATTTCTGTCGGGTATAAAAGATATTTCGGTAAGATGGGAGGAGTATGATGCCTACATGCATGATATAAAAACCGTCAAGATTTTTTTGAGGTCAAAAAATGTCAAAGTTCCTGTTCTAAAGCGGATATTGCAATTTGGCGAGTTGTTTTGGAAAGCCGGAAAGTTTATTATAACTAATAAATTTGATATCTGCCAATCTAATGATCTGCAGCCTGGCATTTTTGCCTTACTTAGCAAGGTAATACACAGGAGTAGAATTGTTTATGATTCGCATGAGCTTGAGGTTAGGTCGTCAAATACCATCATGAAGTTTTTTCAGCGGATTTATGAAACGATCTTAATACGTTTTTCGAATTTAGTACTCACCGTTAATGAAACTATTAGCAGAATAATTTCGGATTACTATAAAATAGATGTTCATGTTATTGGCAACCGGCCATTATTGAGAGAGGTTGATCCCACTGTGCATGAGAGAAGATATCTTTCATCTCAAACTAAAAATCTTCTTTACGTAGGATACGTTCAACCCAAAAAAAGAGGTATCGAGCTGGTAATAAACGCAATGAAGTATCTGAGAGAAGATATTCATTTTTATGTTTTGGCAGTAGGAAGGCTTACGGAGTTCAAAACATATATTGACGATTATGCCACGTCATTAGGTGTATCCAGTGATAGGATAAAATTCCTGGAACCAGTAAATCACTCGTTGGTTTTGGACGTGGTACACGAAGCGGATATTTCGATAATGTTAATTCCTGTTACTGTTTCGGAAAGTTATAATTCTTGTGCTCCCAATAAATTTTATGAATCGGTAATAGCTGGAGTACCAGTGCTAGCTACAAAAAACAATACATTTCCGGAGTTAATTTACCAGAATGGCATTGGTAAAATAGGCGAAACAGTTAATCCTAATGATGAAACCGAGGTTTCATTAACAATAAATGAAATGTTAAAAGATGAAAATCAAAAGCTTTACAAGCAAAACGCTAATCTGTTAAAACATAGGTACAGTTGGGAAACAGAATCGCAGTCATATATAAAATTGTATAGTCAGCTTAATTAAGAATCTGCCTGTTAATATGCAAATTAAAGTATTGTACATACACCACGCGGGGAAATTTGGAGGCGCTTCGAGGAGTTTGTTTGAACTAATCGATGCCCTTGGAAACCAGGTAGACGCCCGCATGATATGTCAGCAAGGCAAGGTGATAGATATTGGAAAAAAAATAGGAATCCAATTTTTACCTGTGAAAGGTGTTTCACAATTTGATAACAGCAGGTTTGGGCATTACAGGGGGTTAAGGTGGCTTATACTGCTTAGAGAATTTTATTACCTGCCAGGCCTCATAAGATCATTATATAAGGCACGATCGGCCTGGAAAGATATAGATGTTGTACATATTAATGAGATTACCCTTTTACCGGCAATATTCTTTGTAAAAAGGATATTAAATAAACCGGTAGTTGTGCATGTACGCTCAGTTCAAAGGAATAAAAAGGGTATTCGTAACTGGTTAATTACCAGCGTAATAAATTCATCATCCGATTGGCTCGTGGCCATTGATCAAACGGTCGAACGTTCCATTCCTAAATTTGATGTTCCATTATCAGTGGTTCATAATGGTATTAATCATTCTTCAAAACTTTCAGAAGTTGAAAATGCCGGTAACGAAGACGAAAGAAAGTTTTTTACCGTAGCAATGGTTGGAAGCATAATTCACAATAAAGGTGTTTTTGAGTTTGTTAAGGCCGCCGCGTTATTTAAACAAGAAGGTAAATCAATTAAATTTTTGTTGGCTGGCGATGACTTGGTAATAAAGAAAGAAGGTTTTGTTAAAACTATTTTGCGTAAACTAAAGATCACTCATGATATTAAGAAGGAAATTGCAAAGTATATCGCTGAAAACGATATTGAAAGCATTATTCAGATAATGCCATTTACTACCAATATGAAGAGTATTTATGACAATATTGATGTACTATGCTTTCCGTCATATTTGAATGCCCCGGGCAGGCCTGTATTTGAAGCTGCTTTTTCAAATGTGCCGTCAATTGTAGCCATAACACAGCCCACCGCTGATACAATTGTTGACAAACAAACAGGGTTATGCATTTCTGGGCCAAATGTTACTGAGTTGTATTCGGCAATTGACTTTTTATATAGTAATCCTAAAAAAGCAAAAGAAATGGGTAAGGCAGCAGGCGAACTGGCATTTAAAAACTTTGACATTCACAAGAACGCAACTAAAATTAAAGATATTTATAATAAATTAATAGCTGTAATTAATAAGCAAGGTAATTGATTGCTCTATTAGCAAAATGTTAATAAACATAAGTTCATCCATCTTTTAAATAAATAGCAATGAAAAAATTGAACGCACTCTTTATAGTACTGTCATTAGGAATGACTATAAGTGTATCTTCTTTAGTTAAAGGCAGTAGTTTAATAACACTTTCAGCCAGCAAAAATACGCCCACAGATACAATTGGTATAGGTGATAGTAAAAAAGTGGACGGTAATTATATTGGAGGAATGCACATATCGACAAATAATGCTATTGGTTATAACATTTACAATAATGTAATAACTAAATACACAATCAAAGTTGCATCTAAAGATGAGTTGCTAAGTGTATTAAAAAACGCCGGCAAGGGTAGCATAATTTATATTGATGATAATGCTGTAATAGATTTGACTAACAGCAAAGATATCCATATCCCTGATGACGTTACTTTGGCAAGCGGGAGAGGGAAACAAAAAGGCAGAGGGGCTTTAATATTTACAACATTAAACGGGACATTACCATTGTTAGATCCTGGAAATCATGTTAGAATTACAGGATTAAGGATACAGGGACCTGATACTTCAATCGGAAAAAATGCCTATGCCGTGCCAGTTTCAAGAGGGATTTCTTCTTCTGGAGGTTCATATATCACTATTGATAACTGTGAACTATATGGCTGGAGCCATGCGGCTATATTTTTATTTAATGGAGCAAATCATATATATATTCATCATAACTATTTTCACAATAATCAACGTACCGGCTTAGGATATGGGGTTTGCCTTGATAAGGCAAGCGCTTTAGTTAAAGCAAATGTATTTAATTACGGAAGGCATGCTGTTGCTGGTACAGGTGCAACAGGGACAAGCTACGAAGCAAGCTATAATTTAGTTTTGCCCAATTTTATCGGCCATGCATTTGACATGCATGGAGGTATTGACAGAAAAGATAACACAAATATAGCCGGTGATTCAATCAAAATTAATCATAACACTATATTTTTAAGGGACTACCCGGGAGTATGGATACGCGGTATTCCAACACACACCGCGTATATACAAAACAATGATTTTATTAACCTGGATAGTAATAAAGCAATTAAGCAAACCGATAAAATAGAAGCACAATTTTTAAATAAAAATATACTTATGAGAAATAATAGATTTTCAAAAAAATGAGATAATAATATTACAGGCATTAAAACTACCATATACATTTTAAGGTAATAGCCTGTAATAGTTTTTAGTACCTCCTTTTTGAAACTAATGCTCTTAACTATCACAATATTTAATAAACACGATTTATTGAAATCATAAATAGCCATTTAATCAATTTAGCTTACAATAATAACACTATAATATGTTTAACAATAAAACCCTGCTGATTTCTGGTGGTACAGGCTCTTTTGGAAATGCCGTATTGCAACGTTTCCTCTATACAGATCATTTTAAAGAGATACGAATTTTTTCACGCGACGAAAAAAAGCAACATGACATGCGGGTTGCGTTAAATAACCCCAAGCTTAAATTTTATATTGGCGATGTGCGCGATTATAATAGCATTGAACGTGCCATGCGCGGTGTTGATTATGTTTTTCATGCCGCAGCATTAAAGCAAGTCCCTTCTTGTGAGTTTTTTCCAATCGAGGCTACCAAAACCAATGTTTTTGGCACACAAAACACCATTGATGCGGCAGTTGAAAATAAAGTTACCAAAGTTATTTGTTTGAGTACCGATAAGGCTGCCTATCCAATAAATGCCATGGGTATTTCAAAGGCGTTAATGGAAAAAGTAGCCATCGCCGCTTCAAGGAACATTTCTTCTGATGCGACTACAATCTGCCTAACCAGGTATGGTAATGTAATGGGGTCCAGGGGGTCAGTTATCCCCTTATTTTTACAACAAATACAAAGCGGTCAAAATATTACCATTACTGATCCGAACATGACCCGTTTCCTTATGTCATTAGAAGAAGCGGTTGATTTGGTTTTATTTGCTTTTGAACATGGCAATCAGGGTGATTTATTTGTAAATAAAGCACCCGCCGGAACTATTGGAGATCTGGCCCAGGCATTAAAAGAATTATGTAATGCTGATACCGAAATAAAAATAATTGGCACCCGCCACGGTGAAAAACTTTATGAAACTCTTTGCACACGCGAGGAAATGTTAAAGGCAGAGGATATGGGAGAATTTTACCGAATCCCGGCTGATAACCGCGATTTAAACTATAACCAATATTTTTCAGAAGGGGTGCAGGACATATCCAAAGTGGAAGATTATCATTCACACAATACTAAACGAGAAGATATTGAGGGAATGAAAAAACTGCTCTCTAAACTGCCCCTTATCCGCAGAGAAGTATTTAAGGAACTTGAGGCCATACAATATCCCGGATAAGCTAACTTTTACCGGGATAACAAAGATTACCAATCGGCAAAAGAAAAGAATTTTTAGTTAATGCATATAAACAAAGTTATTGCCGATGCTATTTTGGGCAATCAATTATTTAGAATAAAAACTGCCGTTGATGAATAAAGAAAGCATGCCTCTTATTATTAATGGAGGGCAATTTAGTGACGAGCGCGGAACGATCAGTTATTTTAATGACCTCGATCTCAGCCCCGTAAAACGTATGTATATTATAGCGCATACTGACACCAGTACCGTAAGAGCCTGGCAAGGCCATAAGCAGGAGCATAAGTGGTTTCATGTGCTTGCGGGCTCATTTAAAATGGTATTGATAAAACCAGATAACTGGGAGTTTCCCTCCACAGATTTAGGGTATCAGGACTATAATCTAACAGATAAAAACAACGAGGTTTTGCATGTTCCGGGTGGGTATGCAACGGGTTTTAAAGCTTTAGAAGCTAATTCAAGATTATTAGTGTTTTCTAATTTTACCGTCAGTGAATCACAAAATGATGATTTTAGATTTGATAAAAATAACTGGTATAACTGGTAATTATTAACGTATTGATAGCAAGTACTCAAAATAAATATGAAAAATTTAAAGGTAGCAACTATTGTGGGCACAAGGCCTGAAATTATCAGATTGGCGGAATGTATTAAAAAATGCGATCATTTTTTTGAACATATACTAATCCATACAGGGCAGAATTACGATTATACTTTAAATGAAATTTTCTTTGAAGAATTAGAACTCAGGAAACCGGATTATTTTTTAAATGTCGCCGGTAAAAATTTAGGCGAAACTATTGGCAATGTTATTGCAAAGTCGTTTGATGTGCTTAGCAGCGAGATGCCCGATGCTTTACTGGTTTTGGGTGATACAAACAGCGTTCTGTGTACCATTGCTGCAAAGCGGTTGAAAATACCTATTTTTCACATGGAAGCAGGTAACCGCTGTTTTGATCAAAATGTCCCGGAAGAAATTAATAGAAAAATATCTGACCATATCAGTGACATCAACCTGACTTATACAGAGCATAGCCGGCGCTATTTGCTTAGTGAAGGCTTTAGAAAAGACCATGTTTTTGTAACAGGATCGCCACTTAGAGAGGTTCTTTCTAAATATACACCAAAGATCAACGCAAGCGATGTATTAAAAAGATTAAACCTTACTCAGGGCGAATACATAGTTGTAAGTGCTCACAGAGAAGAAAATATTGATTTGAATAATCATTTTGAGTTATTAGTTGATAGTTTAAATGCTGTGGCTGAAAAATATAACTTGCCGATTGTCTTTTCAACGCACCCCCGCACTCAAAAACGTATTGCTGCTAACAATGTGAAATTTCATAGTCTGATTCAAAATATACAGCCCCTTGGTTTTTTTGATTATGTGCATCTTCAGCAACAAGCATATATTGTACTTTCAGATAGCGGAACAATCAGCGAAGAGTCGGCAATGATGGGATTTACGGCAATTAGCATTCGTACAAGTACCGAACGGCCCGAGGCGATAGATGCAGGGACAATTGTTTTAGGGGGAATAACTAAAGATCAGGTACTACAGGCAATTGAGGTAGCAAAAGGCTCTCCAATAAATGAAGATGCAGTACTGCCGTGGGAGTATACTATAGAAAACACCTCTGACCGGGTTATCCGGTTAATTCAAAGCTATACATCAGTTGTAAACAAAGTGATTTGGAACAAGTAATGAAAGCGAAGAAAATATTATTGATCGGATCAAAGGGTATGGCCGGGCATGTCATTTACCATTATTTGAAAGAGCATACAAACTTTACCGTTGTTGATATTGCCCGTGATTCGAATTTTTTTGAACCCAGCTATAATTTAGATATAACCCAGTTAGACCAACTTAAAGTTATATTAACAAATGAGGCTCCAGACATAGTAATAAATTGTATCGGCATTTTAAATAAGAACGCCGAAGAAAATCCTGATACCGCAATTTTGTTTAATAGTTATTTCCCCCATTTTATAAGCCGGACAGGTAAAGAGTTGGGTTTTAAATTGATACACATTAGCACTGATTGCGTCTTTAACGGTAAAAAAGGAGGGTACACCGTAAATGATTTTAAAGACGGAATTGGTTTTTACGCGCAATCAAAAGCACTTGGTGAAGTTACTTACGGAGGGAACTTAACTATTCGCACATCAATTATTGGCCCCGAATTAAAAGATACCGGTATTGGCCTTTTTCATTGGTTCATGAAGCAGGAAGGAAAAATAAGCGGTTATACAAATGCCTTTTGGACCGGGGTTACTACAATAGAGTTAGCTAAAGCGGTTGTGGCGGCAATTGAACAAGGCGCTCAAGGCTTACAGCACCTCGTTTATGGCGAAAAAATTAGCAAGTACGATTTAATTGATCTGTTTCGGGTTGTTTTTAAAAGGAATAATCTTGAAATAGAAAAATTTAACGATTACTACGTTGATAAGTCACTGATAAAGAATGATTCTGATTTTAACTACAATGTTCCGCCTTACAAAGTGATGATTGAGGAAATGGGAAAATGGATTCTTGATCACAGATATTTATATAATTATTAAATATTGAGTAATGAAGATATTGATTATTACGCAATACTTTTGGCCTGAAAATTTCAGGATAAATGATTTGGCATTAGGGCTTAAAGAACGCGGGCACGAAATAACAGTATTTACGGGTAAGCCAAATTATCCTGGCGGAAAATTTTATAAAGATTATAGTTTTTTGGGTAATAGAAATGAAATTTGGAATGGAATAAAGATCATCCGTTCACCTTTAATTCCGCGGGGTAAAGGTGGGGGGATAAGATTGTTTTTTAATTATATATCCTTTGCCTTTTTTAGTTCATTAAAAGCATTGTTCTTAAACATAAAGCCCGACCTGATTTTTGTTTATGAACCTTCGCCCATTACGGTAGGCATACCAGCAATCGTCATAAAAAATAAAACTAAGGCTAATCTGATATTTTGGGTGCAGGATTTGTGGCCTCAAGTTTTGGCGGTTTCGGGTGGTATAAAAAATAAAAACATTCTAAAATATGTTGGTTTATTAACAGAATGGATCTATAAACATTGTGACAAGGTACTTGTGCAATCTAATGCGTTTACTGAATATTTAGTTTTGCAGAATGTACCTAAGGCAAAAATAAAATATTACCCAAATTCAACGGAGCCTTTTTATAAACCTACCCTTAGGGAGCCTGAATATCAAAAATATTTCACATCTAAATATAATTTGATTTTTGCGGGCAATATTGGCGAATCACAGTCTTTTGATACTCTGTTAAAGGCAGCTACAATTATTAAGAATAAAAACAATGAGATTTGCTGGACAATTATAGGAGATGGAAGAATGAAGGAATATGTATCCAAAAAGATAATTGAATATGGCATTGAAGATAATTTTAAGTTGATTGGCTCATTTCCACCTACAGAAATGCCTAAATTTTTTGCTTATGCGGATGCATTAATTTTGTCTTTAAAAAAAGATTTTTTTATTTCATTAACTATTCCATCAAAACTACAGTCATATATGGCTTGTGGTAGGCCCATCATTGGCTGTTTAGATGGAGAGGGTGCAAGGATAATTAACGAGGCAGGTTGTGGTTTGGTTGCGTCGGGTGAAAATGAAGAAGACTTGTGTAAGCAAGTTTTAGAGTTTTTTAATCTGTCCGAACAAGATCGGAAAACGATGGGTCAAAATGCGCTGGCTTTTTATAAAAAAGAATTTGACAGGGAAACTTTGTTGGATGAGTTGATATCAATTACAGGTGAATAAGAAAATATTAGTATCGGGATGTTCAGGTTTTGTAGGTAGCAATTTATTGTCTTACTTGCATTTAAAGTTTGATTTATTTGGTCTATATAGAGAGAATAAAAAAGCTCCATATCTAAAGGGAACCTATCTGTGGAAAGATCTTTCTGTTAAAGATTTGCAGGGAATTAATTCTATTGTTCATCTGGCGGGCAAAGCGCATGATGTAAAGAAAAATTTGGATGCTGAAGAGTATCTCGAGATTAATACCAATCTTACTAAATTGTTTTTTGATATATTTTTGCAAAGTACAGCATCAGTTTTTATCTATGTGAGCAGTGTTAAGGCTGTTGCAGATACTGTTGATGGTATATTAACAGAGAATCACATTCCTAATCCGAAAACACCATATGGACAATCAAAACACTTAGCCGAGGAATATATTTTAAATTCTGTTATCCCTAAAGATAAACGCGTATTTATTTTAAGGCCATGTATGATCCATGGTCCCGGAAATAAGGGGAATCTTAATTTGTTGTATAAATTTGTGAAACAAGGAATTCCATATCCGTTAGCTGCATTCAATAATAAGCGATCATTTTTATCAATAAGCAATCTCAATTTTATTATCGAAAAATTAATCAATGATCCCGATGTTCCGGGCGGTATTTATAACATCGCAGACGACGATGCTTTATCTACAAATCAGATTATTAAAATAATAGCCCAGGCAGGCAGTTTCAAAATCAGACTATGGAAACTTAATCCATCAATTATTAAATTAGTTGCCTCTACAGGAGATGTATTGCACTTACCATTAAATACAGAAAGACTAAAAAAGCTAACTGAAAACTACGTAGTCTCCAATGAAAAAATTAAAAAGGCGCTTGGCATAAAAGATTTACCAATGTCATCCACAAATGGATTAATAAATACTATACAAAGCTTCAATTAACATTCACAATGTTTTATACCTTTTTACTATTTATCTTTTTTGTAGCAAGCATTACTTATTTTCGCATCGCAGATCATTTTAATATAATTGATCATCCAAATGAAAGAAGCTCGCATACTTTAATTACCATTCGCGGCGGTGGAATAATTTTCCTGTTTTCAATAATTATATGTTCAGTTATTTATTCCCAGTATTGGTTAATAGGGTTAGGTACTTTCATTATAGGGTTAGTTAGTTTCTTTGATGATATACTGACGCTATCTAACAAATTACGGATATTGGTTCATTTAATAGCTGTAACACTATTATTTATAGCGCTTGGGGTGTTTGATAAATTCCCTTTTTATACATGTGTTTTTTTATATTTCTTTGTTATTGGAGTTATTAATGCTTATAATTTTATGGATGGCATTAATGGCATCACAGGCTTATACAGCATAGTGATATTGGTTGGTTTACAGTGGATTAACATTCATCAAGTGAATTTTATTGAGCCAGATATGATTTGGCTGCCAGTTTTAGCTTGCTTTGTTTTTCTATTTTTCAATTTTCGAAAAAAAGCAAAATGTTTTGCCGGTGATGTAGGCAGTATAACAATTGCTTTTTGGATATTATTCCTTTTATTAAAGGTAATATTACAAACTAACGATTGGAGATATATACTTTTTCTATCCGTATATGGCGTAGACTCTGTTTTAACCGTAGCGCATAGATTAATATTGCGACAAAATATTTTTAGTCCGCACAGGTTGCATTTTTATCAATTGCTGGCTAATGAACATAAGATACCTCACCTTTTTGTCGCTACATTGTATGCAGCTATTCAATTATTAATTATATACTTTGTCACATCTAATAATTTTACATTATCTGTTATTTTTGGAATAGTCCTTATCCCATTGATACTAATTTATCTGGTATTTAAGCCCCGTATAATGAAAGCCTAATTAGATACTCTTAAGATAAGATAGGAAATCGATATTTACGATTTAAATTATTAATTATAAGACGAAATATTATCCTTTCCGCGCCGGTCTTAAACTATTAATCATATATTTTGAAGATGTTAAAATCCTATAAACGATACTTTTATTTTTAGAGAAGAGCGATAGGTTGAGTGTTTTATTACTTTAAGAATATATTAATTCTTTGTTAATCAGCATTTTGTTGATAACGTTAAGATTTTTTTAAACAAAAAGGCCTATCTTTGCGTTACCTGTTTGAAAATAATAAATACAAAAAACGCTTATGAAAGATTACTTACTCTTTAATAAGGTCGTACCCAGATGGATGATCATGATTCTGGACCTTTTTATAGTTACGTGGTCATTTTCCACATCCTATTTTATAGTTCATCGTTTTGAATTTGTTAATATTTTAAGGGGATATTTCTTTATCTATACAGTTTCGTATCTGACAATTGCTGCTGTAGTTATGTTTGCTATGCGCATACACACTGGCCTCATACGCTATTCAAATACCCGTGACATGCTGCGGATATTTGGCGCTGCATTTATAAGCAGTATGATATACCTGGTTGTAGCGTATGCATGGATCATTCCCCATTATACGGCTAACCCTGTAAATATCACGCTGATAGCGCTGGTTAATTTCTCAGTATCAAGTACCTTGTTAATATTGGTTAGAGCAGCAGCAAAAAGTACGTATTATTACATTACCAATTATTCTAATGTCAAAAAAACGGCTGTTGTAATTTATGGTTCTGATACTGATGCCATTTTAATTAAGCACGCACTTGAAAATAGCAGCAATTCAAGTTTCTCGATAATAGGCTTTGTTGATGATAATGCTAACAGGATCAACAAAGAAATAAGCGGAGTTAAAATCTACAATTTCACCAAGTTGCCTAAACTGATGAAAAAGCATAAAGTAGAAAAGCTGATCACCATTAATAAACAACTTGGCGAAGCTGATAAAAAAGCTGCACTTGAAGAATGTTTGGTACTTGGTATACAAGTTTTAACTGTACCGCCTGCAGATCAATGGATCTATGGTAAACTAAACCTTAGTCAAATCAAAGACCTGAAGATCGAAGATCTTTTACAACGTAAACCTATTAAGATAGATACAACAAGTATTTCAAAAGATATCCATGGCAAGCGGGTGTTGGTTACAGGTGCTGCCGGATCTATCGGTTCAGAAATAGTAAAACAAGTTTTACAGTATAATCCGGCATTGGTTATTTTATGTGACCAGGCAGAATCGCCTTTACATGAAATGCAACTTGAGGTTGAAGAAAAATTCCCCGATATTGCTACCAAAATATTTATTGGCGACGTACGTAACCATCAGCGTATGTACAAATTATTCAGCGAGTTTTATCCTGAAGTAGTATACCATGCCGCTGCATATAAACACGTGCCGATGATGGAAGAAAATCCATCGGTGGCGGTGGGTGCCAATGTTATGGGTACCAAGAATGTTGCAGATTTAGCTATGGAGTTTGGCACTAAAAAATTTGTAATGGTATCAACAGATAAAGCTGTGAACCCATCAAACATAATGGGAGCTACTAAACGCATTGCCGAGATCTATATACAGGCACTTAAAAGCAGTTCAATAAACACATCAGGCACCCGATTTATAACCACGAGGTTTGGTAATGTATTAGGCTCTAATGGTTCTGTTATTCCGCGTTTCCAGGCCCAGATCCAGAAGGGTGGCCCTATAACTGTAACCCATCCGGAAATAACGCGCTACTTTATGACTATACCTGAGGCCGTACAACTGGTGTTAGAGGCCGGTACAATGGGGTCAGGCGGCGAGATATTTATATTTGATATGGGCGAGCCGGTTAAAATTACAGACCTGGCTAATAAGATGATCAAACTTGCAGGCTTACAACCCGACAAGGATATAAAAATATCGTTTACAGGTTTACGCCCCGGCGAGAAACTATATGAAGAACTATTGAATAATGGTGAAAGTACTTTACCTACACATCATGAAAAAATAAGAATCTCGAAAGTGATCACTTACCCTTATAAAGAAGTAATTGACAATATCGATGAGTTGTTAGATCTAATCAAGCAAGACAGCGAAATGGCTATTGTTGGTAAAATGAAGGACATTGTTCCGGAGTTTATAAGTAAAAATTCTGCTTACGAACAGCTTGATCTGAACAGAAATATATTATTGCAATAGTATAATTTATAGAATAAAAGCAGAAAGGCTTGTAATTGGACAAAATTACAGGCCTTTCTGCTTTTATGATGCAAAATATAATTTGCTTAAATGCTTTAAAGTCTTTAGTATTGGTGAGTTTTTGAATTTCTAACCAAAGCAAAAATCCTAACGTTAATTTTATAAACCCACAGTCTGTAAATAAAGGCTAATATTAACATACTGAACCTATTTCAAGTAAGTTTCGGTATAGTTATAGTAATATATCTGAAAAGTAGATATTCAAATATATGAGTAGTCTTAATATTTAACTCAAAACAATATGCAAAGAAGAACTTTCATGAAAAACACTGGCTTATTAGGCACCTCTTTACTGCTTAGTAAGTTGCCTGCATTTGCCGTCCAATCAGGTTATCCAATAGTAAGAACCACCAAAAGAAACTTTAGCAGCGAGTCTGTAGAAAAAGCTATCGCAGAGTTTAGCAAAAATGTGAAAGACAAAGAGCTTACCTGGCTTTTTAACAACTGCTTCCCCAATACTTTAGATACCACAGTAACTTTTACAGAAAAGGATGGCAAACCCGATACGTATGTAATAACCGGTGATATTGATGCTATGTGGCTGCGTGACAGCAGCGCACAGGTGTATCCATATCTTGATTTTATTAAACAGGACAAAAAGTTACAGCAATTAGTTGCCGGTGTAATTAACCACCAGGCCACCTGCGTATTGAAAGACCCATATGCAAATGCTTTTTATAATGATCCTAACAAGGTGGGAGAGTGGTCAAAAGACGAAACCAAAATGCAGCCTGGTTTACATGAGCGTAAATGGGAGATAGATTCATTATGTTACCCAATAAGGTTGGCGTACAAATACTGGAAAGTAACCGGCGACACAACTCCGTTTGATGCAAAATGGAAATCGGCAATAGCGCTTACCTTAAAAACTTTTAAAGAACAGCAGCGTAAGCAAAATCAAGGTCCCTACAGTTTTCAACGTAAAACAGCGTGGGCGACAGACGGTGTGCCTATGAATGGTTACGGGTACCCGGTAAAGCCAAATGGCCTGATATGCTCTGCTTTTCGCCCGAGCGATGACGCTACTATCTATATGTACCTTGTTCCGTCCAATTTCTTTGCCGTAGTGAGCTTAAAGCATGCAGCGGAGATGGTAAGTTCAATCAGTAAGGATGCGACGCTTGCAGCGGAGCTTAGGGCCCTTGCCGCAGAGGTCGAGGCTGCCTTAAAGAAATACGCCATTATTAATCATCCGTCGTATGGCAGAATTTATGCTTATGAGGTTAACGGTTACGGCAGCTTCAACCTGATGGATGATGCCAACGTACCAAGCCTTTTAGGATTACCTTACCTGGATGCCGTAGCGGTGACAGATCCTGTATATCAAAATACACGTAAAATGTTGTTGTCGTTAAATAATCCTTTCTTTTTTAAAGGTAAAGCAGGCGAAGGTATTGGCGGTCCGCACGCGGGTAAAGATATGATCTGGCCGTTAGGCATAATTATGCGGGGCTTAACCAGTACTAATGATTTGGAAATTAAACATTGTATAGCCATGTTGAAAAGCAGTAACGCAGGTACCGGCTTTATGCACGAATCGTTCCATAAGGATGACGCCAAGCATTTCAGCCGCCCGTGGTTTGCCTGGGCAAATACACTGTTTGGTGAGTTTTTATGGGAAACTTATAAAAAGAAACCGCAACTACTGGCTTAAATAACATTGCTGTAGAAAATTCAGGGCGCCTTGTTATGATCTGATAATAAGGTGCCCATGCTGTTTTTAGGCACAGGTTTTAATTTGCATATGAAAGTTTTAATTATCGGGCCGTCCGGCTCGGGTAAAACATTTGTGGCCAAATCACTTCAACGTGCCGGGATCAATGCTTTTGATGCTGATGATATTGAAGGATTATCAAATTGGTATGATCAAAACGGTAAAAAAGTTGAAGTGCCAACAACAGCCGATCAAGCCATAAACAATCATTACGCTTTTTTGTGGAGCAGAAAATTTTTGGCTGATTTTTTAGCAGCATTTGGTGACGTTTATCTGTTTGGCGGCTCGGGCAATGTGTCGGGCATGTTTAACCTGTTCGACAAAGTATACTGTCTTAAAATAGATCCTGAATTGCAAAAGGAACGATTAAGAAGCCCCTTACGCTCCATGCCACTGATGGATGCGAATGATGATGGCCCGGTTATTTGGGGAGCCTGGTTTGAAAAAATGGCTAAAGAGAAAAATATCCCCTTCATAGACGCGTCGAAAACACCGGAACAAATCTTTCAGATCATCAGCCGACATGATACGCATTGATCGCGATATGATAAAGATTATATAAACTAAAAGCCTGCAAATCATCGATTTGCAGGCTTTTAGTTTAACGGTTTAAGTTTTATTACTTTACTGTGTAATTGTAAACTTTGCGGCCAAGTTCGCCGGCGGCATTAATACCTTCCACAACAACAGCGTAAGAGCCCGGGCCGTCAGCATTATAAAAACTGAAAGATGTTTGGCCATTGGCATCTGTTTTTAAACTTGGGTTCCAGTAAACAGTCGAGCGTAGGTCAGGCAATTTATCATCGGTTCCTGATACTCCATACTTCGGCGAATAAAATTCACGTACTTTATTAAATCCTTTAGGGGTTATATTAGTAATACTTGGGTTATATTGTTTACGTGATGTGCCTAACTTGGTAAGAATAAGTACCGCCGGGCCGCCTATTTCACTTATCAGGGCCTGATTTGTTCTTACCATCTCAATCTTTGCCACATCTTCGGGTTGTACACTCCCTTCCAATATTTCAGACACTTCATCCGCATTGGTGATTTTTCTTCCGTCAAGGACAAGTATTAAAGTTTTTTCGCCAGATGTTTGGGCTCTCAGATCCTTAATAGTAGTATAGCCCAGGTTAGATTGAACCATTACCCCCGGCAACCTGGCTTGTAATGCCTGGCCGAGTGTGGTATAATCTTCAGGGTTTGGAATGGTTATTACCTGTTCGGCAGATACTTCAGGTATCTTAAACATGCCCTGTGGCGTAATATTAGCGTCTTCTTTTACCTTTCTGGCCCGTATACGTACTTCTTTTAATCTTTGCACTTTGTCTAACTGGCCTGATTTTTCATATATATCATCCAACTTTTTGCCGTTTTCAAGATAGGCTTTTAACGTACCATTAATGTCTGTACTTAAGTCAGGAAAGTTCTTGTTTTTATTGATTCTGAGCCTTGGCAGGGTATCTAAAGTAATGATGGTCTTATCGCTGTTCTTTGCACTTCGTGCCTGTATGGTTAATTTAAGACTATCCCGTAAAAATATTTTGTCGAATTTAAAATGTCCATTTGCATCAGCTGTAGTAGTTTCAGCAATGTTTCCTCTTAAAGATAATAAAGTGATATTGGCATTTGGTAATACTTTATTACCAAGTGTTGTTGCCTTGCCGGATATTGTCGCAGTTAGTGGTTCTGCCGGGAAAATTGGGTTTGCATTTGCAGGATTAATTATTTCTTTCCAGGCAAACCTGCGGTAACCCTGGGTAAGCATTAAATTATCTAAAGCCTTTTCAGCATCCTCACCCTCATTTGCAAAATAGTAGTTTGGTTTTTCCACGTATCCTTTCAAGTCAGACGAAAGTAATATGCTTGAAAAAATGGTAGTTACATCATTTTCATTTACAGGTACTTTGGTTTGATCAATCACTGATACAGAGAAGTTTCCGCCAAAAGCACCTTTGCCCTTACTGTCTTTCGCTTCAAGATCGATTTTTATAGGTTCTTTGCTGGTATAGCTGTTTTTTTGGCTTTTAACATCCAACTGCATTATGTCACTACTTTTAATAAAGGCCACGCGTTCATTTAACGGCTCGCCTGTAGCATTAAAAATAGTGAATTGGGTAATACCGGTTGGGAATAGTTTTTTCTCTAACCATATAGAAGTACTTGCCTTGCCTATTTTTACCGGCGATGCTACAATTACTTCGCCGCTGGTTTGCGCAATAAAGCTTAGCGTAGGAGCTTGGGTTACCTGGTTGGCCGATGCACCTATTCTTACAAGAATACTATCTTTATTGGGCTGAGAAACACTTAATACAAAGCCATCATCTATTGCTTTTGGCAATGCAAAAGTTTTATTGCTACCGTCAGGAAAACTGATCTTCACGCTATATGATTTTCCGGCCTCTGGTCTTAAAGAAAAACTACCCATTCCGGCATGCAAAGTTTCAATAGTAGCTACTTCATTGCCACCTTCATCAACCACAGTGCCTTTAACAGCAACGCCCAGGCCATCTATGCCCACGGCTTTAAAACCAACATGCGATGATACGCCATTAACCAGATTACCACTTTCAGGAAAAAATTGTATATCGCTTTGTGATAAAGCTACTTTTAAAGGAAAATCACGGCTTACCGCTTGTTTGTCGTTTCCTGCAATTACGGTCCTGATATATGACCCGTTTAAGTCAACATGATGATCATTTTCAATATTTACCTGTAATGTTCCTAAGGCGTTGGTTTTATCCGTTTTAATATACACTACGTTATTATTAATAACTATCTGGTAACGTACATCCCGATCTGCAAGAGCTTTCCCATCCTGAGTGGTGTAGTTTATTAATGCTGTTAATACCGGTTTACTGTCTATGCCTTTATACTGATAATTTACTTTTGATACTATACCATCATTTGATAGGTCGCCTATAGTAAACGTTTTGTCAAAGAAATAATCAGGGCCGGCATTACGCATCCATTGGGTATATGCTCTTATACGATAATTCCCTTCCCTTAAATCATCACCCAAAATAAAATCGCCCACTACCATGCCAGTAGTTACAGGTAGCTTTAGGGTTTTAACCAAAGAATCCCTATCTGTAATCAGATCTACATATAAAGCGCCACTTAGTGCAGAAAGCTGGTGCCGGCTTCCTACGGTTACATAACCTTTAAACCATATTGTATCACCCAGCGCATAATAAGGCTTATCCATATGTAAGTATACTTTTTCCTGGGGAGCAGTGTCGGCCCACTTTTGTAATGCCGCAACTAATTTGTCTACAGGGTCATCGCCTTTAGGAATAAAAGCGAAAAGTAATAATACCGAACAGAAAAGTCCGATTTTAATAGAAAGCTTGTTTAATTTCATAATATAGGTAATAGGTTAGTTTTTGCTATAGGTTTATTTAGGTACACTAAGGGGTGTATACCTTTTCTTTTTCATCAGGTTATATATTGTAAAAAAACATAATTAATTGATAGAAAAAAAATAATAATAGAAAGAATTTTAGTTGTAATGATTTATACAGCTAAACTAATAAGATAAGCATTCAAAACAGATAAAATATTCAATATATGTAAGAGTCCTGGTTTTAAGTAAATCTACTTACACTGCTTTTATAGACTATAATATAAATAGAATGTTAGCCACATACAATATTAAGCGACAATGAGGAGGTTTCCGCGTTGATAATTATTCTGCAGGTTCAATGCTTTTTTGTGACCTAAGTTATTAATATATAGGTGCGTGTACTATTTTGTAGACGCATTTTAAACTGTTTTTCTGTTGTTGCGCAGTCAATAATTCTTATTTTCTATACAAAACCACCGTTTTTGACCTTTTTTCATGAATTTTTAAGAATAATTTAAAATTTATTTGGAACATATTAAATTATTATTTGTATCATTGTCTAAGAGAATAGCAGATAGCAGAAGCGGTTGCCTATTCTCGTACCAATTATAAGTATACCAATTATATTTTTTGTTGCCCTAATACAATCAATTTATTTACTATTATAAACCAGCTATGATCAAAATTTTACAAAAACCCTTCGGAGTGAATCCTCCCGGCACTGCTTACTATCAATTACTGAAAAAGAACCGACTGACGGGCGTTAGTATCGATTTTCTTTCGGCTAAATTTTAATAGTCTAAGCCAGCTAAAGAGATTCTATATTTCAATTCCGGTATAATAAAATTAATCTTTCTGTACAGATTGAGTAAACTTTATTGTGCCAGATATTAAATATCCTACTATACAAACAATTAATAAACAGTTTTTTAATCAGTTAATACTTAATTATCTGTTATGCGCATTATTGCAATTATAACTTTCCTGGGTGTGCTATGTACAACAACGTACTCCTACGGCAATACGGCTATGTATGCACGTGCCTCAAATCGCATCATTATTAAAGGGGGTGCTCCATTAAAGTACGCCCGAAGGATTGGTCGAGACACTGCCGCTAAAGCTAAAAAAGACACTACAACGAGTGATTCGGCTATAGTTGTCACTGCCTCTTTTAAAAACGCTATTGCGACAAGACTACAATCTTTTACCAATAATGTTGATCCCGACAAATTAACAAGCTATCCGGCTGTTTCTTTACAGCAGTATTTAAAGGGACAGGCTGCGGGTGTATATGTAAATGAGTCTACCGGTGAACCCGGAACGGTTCAAAACATGTTTATACACGGCACATCGCAACCTTTGTTATCTGCTCGCGAAGCTTATTCAACACAGCCATTGGTTATATTAGATGGTGTTGAGTTGGTTGCAGACCATCCTTATGGTTTTGATATACAGCAATATAAACAAAATGAAATTGGCCCGGCAACAAATACACTGGCATTTGTAAATATGGCCAATATTGAATCAATGCAGGTTTTGAAAGGGTTAGAAGCAACCGGTATTTATGGGCCTAAGGCGGCTAATGGCGTTATCTTATTGACAAGTAAGGGTGCCAGCAAAAGAAGAAGGATTACTTTTGATTCTTACGCCGGCGTAGCATCCCCTCAATCTGTTACTACCATTAACGGCCAGTTTGAAAGTAACTTCAGAAAACAATTTTATAATAAATATACAGCTACAGGAAGTTTTTCAAACCTTGATTCTTATCCTTTATTTTTAAGTGATTCTTTAAATAATGCTTTTTATGGCCCATCTAACTGGAACGATTTGTATTATGGCAGCCAGGCAATTTACAGTGTAAATGCCAGTATAAGTGGTGGTGATGAGCGTGCTAACTTTAATTTTCAGTTAGGCGACACAAAAAGTGGCGGGGTTGCTGATAAAACCGGTCTTACTCGTTACAATGCACGGTTCTTGCTAAATATGAAGCCGTTAAATTGGTTTACATTCAGCGCCATGGTTACAGCTAACCAACTTTTGCGCGATGGTAACAAGAATGTTCGCGACCGACTGGAGCAAATTAATTATTTGCCGGATTTAAGTACGCCGCTTGCTCCTAATAAAGACGTCTACTCTGACTACTTAAGCCAGTTCACCAAAGGCTTTGATAAAAATAAAACAAATTTATTTGCAGGTTATGTTAAGGCTGCTATAGACTTAGGTGATTTTAAATTTGTAACCTCTTATAATGTTGATTATAATGAGGGGTATCGTGATATTTTCTACCCAAGAACGTTATTGCAAACTACTAATTACGCATCTGATTATTTTGGATACAACATTCGTACAGCGGTAAATAACCTGGCTACTTACGATTATAAATTAAATGATGATAACAAATTCAACTTCTCATTAGGTAACACATTTGAGTACGATACCTATAGATATACTTATGATTATGCGTATAAGGGAAGTACTGATTTTATCAAAATCAATTTATTAAATTCTGATCCTAACCAATCAAATTATCTTACTTCTCAAGTATTTCAAAGCCAATTGATCTATAAGTTCTTAGATAAAACAAAAAATACCCAGGTGGCATTTTACGGAAAAGCAGACTACTCTTTTAAAGATAAGTATAGCTTGTCGGCGATGCTGAGAGCAGACGCTTCATCTAATCAACAACCTACAAACCGTTGGTTTTACTCTCCGATATTTAGCGCGGGCTGGGATTTGAAAAAGGAATTCTTTGCCGAAAAGAATGACGTATCAGCGCTTAAGTTACAAGCAAGCGCGGGCAGAATGGGCAGATATGAAAACTTTGATAACTATGCACAAGGTCCTCAATACACAGCATTTATTGGTTACGCAGGTAATTTAATTACTCCTGGGTATGCCGGTCTTAGTACCATGACCCGCCCTTATACAGCTGGTTATGTGCCATATGGTTTAAAATGGGCTTATACAGATCAGGCTAGTCTGGGCTTAGACGCTGAAGTTTTGAATAAACGTTTATACTTAAGCTTAAACGGCTACTACAAACATGATAAAAACATGTTATTGGGTATTCCTTCAGCAGCCGAGTATGGATATACTTCTGTGATTCAAAATGGAATGGCTATCCGTAATACGGGTTTAGACGCCGTTATCAGCGGTGTGATATTGCCGTCTGAAAACAAATTCTCATGGAGGTCAAGCTTAAATGTTAATTTAAATCATAATGTGTTAACCGCTTTACCAGGTGGCTTACAGCAAGTTGTAATTGGTGATAAATTGCTTAAAGTAGGCTCTGCTGTTGATAGCTATTGGTTATTGACAAATCAAGGTATATATAACACAGATGCTGAAGTTCCTGTGGCCGGTGGTAAAACAATGACTTACAATGGTATTACCTTAAAAACCGGCGATCCTAAATGGAAAGACATTAACGGCGACAATGAAATAACAAATGCTGATAAAACCTTACAGGGACATGCTTTACCTACCGTATCAGGGGGCTGGAGCAATGATTTTGCTTATAAAAAATGGAGCCTAAATTTAGATTTCTATTATAACCTGGGTCGTAAAGTATTAAACCAGGAAATGGCAAACAGATTTGACTTTTACAACCTTGACGGTGCGAACAATATCAGTTCTGTAAAAGAAATATTTTACTGGGAGAAACGGGGAGATTATTCAAAATATCCTATTTACAACCCTGCCAGTTCTGTAGACCCATATCAAGTTAACCAGGATTTATTTTTAGAGAATGCTTCATTTATCAAATTACGTACTGTATCGTTAGGCTACGATCTGACAGAGAGTCTGAAAAAGAAGATCCCAAGTCTTCACAGATTTTATATTTATGCCAGTGTAAATAACGTGTTTACCTTAACTAAATATACTGGTCCCGATCCGGAACTTGTGGATTACACAGGCTATGACAATGGTTATGGTATGCAAATTCCAAGAACTTATTTAGTAGGAGTAAAACTGGATTTTTAAATTCATGATCGTAGACAAAAAAATTGAATACTGTTTAAAATAAAGATGAAATGAAAAAAATAATTTTACTGAGTCTTATCTTTTTTACTCTTGTTGCTGATAGCTGTAAGAAGGCGCTTAACGTTACACCAACACGTGTTGTAAATGAGACAAATACTTGGAATACAATAGAAGACGCCCGCGCTGCTATAATGGGAGTGTACGGCCTAACCAGATCGGCTCTTGCCGAGAACAACGGCCATTGGATCTATGGAGATGTTAGGATGGGCAACTTTGCAAGCCCTAATCGCCAGGATCTGAAAGCTGTTATAACCAATAACCTTAACGCGGAGTATCCGGTGTTAAATGAACTTTCTAACTGGAGGAGATTTTACGCGATTGTAAACGCCGCCAATATTTTTATGGAACGGATCCATGAGATTAAAGAAAAAGATCTGCGTTATACTGAAAATAATATGACGGTAGATTTGGCGCAAGTTAGGTTTTTGAGGGCATTCGCATATTTCTATATGATCAGGATCTGGGGCGATGTGCCTTTTATCACATCATCAAGAGAGGGGACTTTTGAAAACCAGCCAAGATCAGATCAAGGAGCTTTGCTGAATTTTGTGCAAACAGAAATGGAAACCGCAGCCGCGGATATGCCATACGAGTATAGTAATAATGATGTTCAACAACCGGGTCTATATTATTATCGCGGAAATTGGAGCGGTATTTTAATTAAGAAACTTGGCGCGTATGCTATGCTTGCAGAAGTGGCTGCCTGGGAAGGTAAATACACAGATGTAATTAGATATACGCAAAAGGTATTGAGCGAGTATAATACAAGGGACGATCTGTCACTTACCGGTACAAGCACGTTGACTGCTTCTAATGGGTTCTTTTATAACAACACAAACGGTGGTAATGATAATCAATTATTCGCTTTTGGATTTGGCTGGAATGTTCAAGAGGCAGCATTTACGGGAAATATTGAGTCATTAGCTTTGGCAGCGCCTGTTGTTAACAAAAATATCCCTGATATTTATGTTCCAAAAGATTCTATCTTATCAATATTTAAAGAACCAGGGGATGGCCGTTTTAATGTTGATACGAGCGGTGTAACACACTCTGATGCACTTAATGCACCAAATGTTAAGGGGTATTTTACAAACTTCCTTGGCAAATATCCAATCTTCGCCAAGATAAAGTGTATAATGGGGGGGGGGAGCGATCCTTCATTCAGATTGTTCTCAAGTGCTATCGTATTAACAAGGTTAGAAGACGTTTATCTTTTACGGGCCGAAGCATACGCTGTATTAGGCGAAAATGATCTGGCGATTGCTGACCTGAATACAGTTAGACAAGAAAGGTATAACGTGGATGATCATGGGCTTTCTCAAAGCGATTATGTGGCTTATAGCGCTGGTTCAAGCGGGCCGCTTGTAGACGCTATATTTAGAGAAAGGCAAAAAGAGTTTATGGGTGAGGGTGATCATTGGTATGATAGGATCAGGATGGAAAAGATTAAACAATCCAACCCGCAATTCCTACAGTTAATCAGTTCAGGCGGTATTTACTGGCCAATATCACGTGATATTTTAGCTCAAAATCCTTTATTGACACAGAATTCATATTGGAAGTAATAATAGAAAGAGAATAGAGACATGAAAAGATCAATTTTATTCGGAAAATACTTAGTAGCAGTTTTTGCAATTGCTCTCATAGTTCAAACGGGCTGTAAAAAGGAGAAAGGTTACTATGCCAGCAAGCCTGTTGCAAACACAAGCAGTTTAACTGCTTACGATTACTTAAAAAGTAAAACAGGCATTTATGATTCTTTATTACTGGTTGTTAATGCATTGGGTTATGAAGCTACTTTAAAAGATAGCAGCGTTACCGTATTTGCACCATCTAACCAAAGTTTTACCCTTGCGCTTTCAAACTTAAATACTATCCGCGCAGGCCTTGGGCAGGATCCTATATATTTGAGTCAGCTTGCCGCGGGTGGCGATGGTATTGCTGACGCTAAGGCAAGAAACAAAGCTAATCGTGATAAAAAGCAATTAGACACCTTGGTGTCTATGTATATTGTTCGCAATCAATATGTGTCCAACGATTTCGCAATTGGCGATGGACAAGGTGTAAACTCTGTGCGTAATAATTACCCAATGCACGGGCAACGTATTTATTCGGATGCTGAAGGGTTTATGGGTGGCGGTTCGGCATTGATTCAATACGCTGACACCAAAAGGAGTTTATTTGTTTCCACCTGGGCCACAGCCAATACATCTTCTGTAGATATTAAAACAAAAAACGCGGTTGTTAACCTGTTGAACAATGATCACGTGTTTGGGTTTGATTCCTTCGTAGCGCGTATGACCGTTACTCCCGCTCCGCCAAGTGTAATTAAATTTGGTGTAGATACCTTGTTCCCTACATGGCCTGCAGCTTCGGGATATTATGACGGACAAATATCAACCGGTGAGGTATTCAGAAATCTTTTTGATAATAACGTAGGTACTAAGTTTATCTGTAACACTAATGGCTCAAACAACTGGTATGTAACCATGTGGTTTATACCCGTGACACCAGCAATTGTTAATAGTTATTCATTGACCAGCGCTAACGACTCTAAAGGCTATAGAGAGCGTGACCCAAGAAGCTTCAGGCTGGAAGGTACGCTTGATATGAACGCACGTTATAATACTGCGGCAAAATGGGTGGCTCTAGACGTACGCCAGGATCAGGATTTCACCACAAACTACCAGACAAAACGTTACGAATTTAATAACACCGTAGCTTACCGGGCATATCGCTTGGTTCTGTTACAGATCGGTACTGGTTTAACATCACAGAATAACCTGTTCCAAATTTCCGAATGGACAATGAACTATCAAGATCCTAATCAATAAGAAATTAAAAGCTTAAAGTAAACACATTATGCAAAACACAATAAAATATAGAGCTTTTGTATTATTAACAGCAGTGATTGCTTTTTCGGGATGCAGAAAAATATTTAACCTGCCCACCGAAAAAAGTTACCTGAGTACACAAGCCGCCTATACGCAATCGGATTACCCCGTTATACTGGGTAGGACTACCGTATTCAACAATGTATTCAATTCAGACAACTCAACATTTCCGATAAATTTTACGGTTACAAACCCCAGGTTTGGAGATGGCAGAGATGCCAGTGATATGTTGCAAAAACACCCCACATTAGTGTGGACCGCGGAATACACAGGCTTGGAAACCAGTTTGGCACAAATTAATGCCAAAAGGAAATTAGAGAACCACGCTCCTTTAGAAATAAGAGGTAATGGTGATATTATGTGGTGGAACAACGTTAGAAGTAAGGTTCGCGGTGGGACGTTTGATGCGGCCACTATCGATACACTTGTTTATCCGCAACAAAGAAGATATTTTGATGTTAAGCTTACCAGCAGCGGAGGTACAAGGACAATTCCTAACTTAACAGTTACAACATCAGTAGACCAGCCTTACTGGCCTACTGATGACTATAATATCTATACAGGTCAGCCTAATACAGGCACACCTAACTCGCACCAAATACAACATATTTATCCTTCTACCTACAGCGGTCTCGTTGGCGAGGGTACAGACCAAGCCATGGACGATCCTAAAAATGCGAGTAAAGGGTTAATATATGTTTATATAAGGAAATTTAGCAATGATTCTACCGGGCATAGGTTAAGATTTAAATTCCTTGATAAAGATTCAGTAGAGATCAATCCGGCAAGATTTGGTGATACCAAATGGTTACAACAAGTGCACGGTTTTAAAGCAGACGGAACGCCGGGGCCTGATATCACTACTACATACGCAGAATATAATGTGGCTTATCCGATACCACTTGCTAAAATACCTACAAAGTACACACTAGGTGGCGTTGCTAACCTTAACGGTGGTGATGTTGCGCATGTTGAGTTTAGTTATTCGCGCGTAGCGGCTGGCGGAATAAGGAAGACAGCAGTTATTGGCCAAAACTTCCAGATTTTTGAACAAGGCGATTGGGAAATTGTGTTCCACTTTAAAACTGTCAACCCTAAGTTTGAAAACGATTAAAAACCCTAATGACTAAAACTAATATACAATGAGAAAACAAATTATTTGGCCGTCAATTTTCTTCTGTGTCTTGTTTCTGTGCCAGAATTTGATGGCACAAGTTAAAAAGATAACCGTGAAGGGTATCATTTTAGACGCAGCAACTAAAGAGCCATTAACGGGGGCGACAATAGGTACGCCTGGTAAGGGTTTAACACAAGCTGATGTGGACGGTAAGTACAGCGTGATTGTTGATGATGGGGCAACACTGGTATTTACTAATGTTGGCTATGTGTCGCAAACTATAAAGTTAAGACCTGGGCAAGTTGCATTAAATGTTAACATGTTAGCTTCAACCAATACGGTTACCGATGTAGTAATTCGTGGTTACGTTAAGCGTAACCGTGACGAACAAACAGGTTCATCCTATATTATTACAGGAAAGGAAGTTCAGGATAACCCTGTGGGTAACGTTGAACAATTGCTACAAGGTAAAGTTGCCGGTTTGAATATCCAGAATAATACAGGTGCACCAGGTATGCGTGGTTCTGTTAACATTCGTGGTTTGTCTACTATATCCATAACAGGTACCGGTGATAATGCCTATTTGCAGCCTACATCACCCCTATATATTATTGATGGTATCCCTTTAACAGCCGACCAGGCTTCACAATACGGATTTGACCAACAAGGTTCAGGCGTAAGCCCGCTGTCATTGATCCCTCAGGAGGATATAGCCAGTATGGAGATATTGAAAGACGCTACAGCTACAGCGTTATACGGATCAAGAGGTGCGTATGGTGTAATTTTGATTACAACGGTAAGAGGTAAATCTAAAATTCCGCGTGTAGTTTATACAGCTAACTTTTATTTATCAAAGGTTCCAAAATTGCGTTCTGTAATAGGCGGCGATTCTGAGAGAGCTTTTAAAATTAATCAAATTCAAACTTACGGTACATTTAATGATAAATATATACTTTCAAATACACCTTTTTTATCAGATAGTTTGAATGCTTTTTACAACAATTCAACTAACTGGCAAGGAATCTATTATTCAGATAAATTTAACACTACCCATAACCTTGAGATGGACGGTGGTGATGAAAAGTTTAACTATAAAACTAACTTAAAGTATTTCTCTCAATCAGGTTTGATCGCGAATACTGGATTTGAGAGTTATAGCCTGGATATGAATATGCAATTTAAGCCCAGTCCCAAATTAAGTTTCTTTGGTTCTATCAGGTCTTCGTTAGGCAAAGTACAGGCAGGTAGTGGCACCGGTGTTTTACAATCAGTTGTAAACAATAGCGGTAACAGATCTACCTTATTGCCAGGGCCTTCGTTCCTTTTAGCAACAAGCGATGTATTATCATCACTTGATATCCGTAACAGTGGCGGCCCTAAAGAAATCAGTGCGAACATGAACGCCAGTTATGAGTTGTTCCCGGGTTTAAACATAGCAACATCCGGAAACTATGATTACAAAACCGATAATACAGATAGTTTTTTACCGGCTGCCGCTAACGGTCAAACTACATTAATGAATAATGATTATAGTTTTTATTCAGAACTGTATAATCGGAATAACATTTCGTATACTAAAACATTAGGAAACCATAATTTATTCTTTAGCGTATTCAACGAAATTTATATTACAAACAATCAGGAAAACTATACCAGGATAGTTGGATCTCCAAATGATAGTTATGAAGGCCCGAATGGTTATAATGGCTCTTTAAGTACAGGTGGCGGTGTTTTGGATAACTTTAAAAATTTAAGGACAGCATCATACGCCGGAGCTTTTACGTATGATTATAAAAAGAAATACGTAGTTGACCTTACCTACCGTATCGACGGATCATCGGTTAATGGCCAGAACAACCTTTATACCAAGAACCCTTCAATTGGTTTTAAATGGAATCTTACTAACGAGGATTGGATTAAAAACAGGACAAAGGACTGGTTAGATCAAGCTGACCTTCGTCTTACAGCCGGTCAAAACATTTACCCGGTGGGAACATTGCAAGATATCTATGGTAAATATAACTCTAGTGGATATTATGACAATCAGCCGCGTGTGGGTATTGATCTTACTGAGATACCTAACCCGAACCTGAAATCAAAAAGCGTAATACAGTATAACTTAGGTTTTGATGTATCTATGTTTAACGAAAAATTAAATGTTACGTTTGACACTTATTATAAAAAGGTTGATAACGAGTTGTTTAAAATATATTTAGATAATACTTTAGGCTTTAACTATTATCAAAGTAATGGTGTTGCACTTTCTGATTATGGTTATGAGTTAACTTTTACTATACGTCCATTGAGTAAAACAAGCAAACTTAGATGGGATATAAACCTTAACGGCGCGTTAAACTATGACGTTTTGCTTAAATTACCATCACAATATAACGGGCAGACTTATGCTGACCAGGACGTGAGTTCTCCTTTACTGACTAAACAATATGTTGTGTACAGAGTGGGAAGAAACTCTTTATCTAACTGGTTATTTGTTAACCAAGGGGTATATGCTACAACAGCTGATGTACCGGTTGACCCGGTTACTGGTTTAAGATTGCGTAGCGTTCTTTCTGGGACATCTGCTGGTTCCAGCTTTACTCCGCTATCTTCTTACCAGGGTGGTGACGCTAAGTTGCAGGATGCCAACAATGACTATGTAATAGATGCCCGCGACAGGCAGGTAAGTGGTAACTCGCAGCCATTACTAACAGGTGGTTTTAGTAACACGTTTGGTTATGGAAACTTTTCTTTAAATATATACTGTTCATACACAGCAGTACGTTCTGTGATAAATGCTTCGTTAGCGCAACGTTTATCGTTACTTAGTGATCCATTTGGGATAAATACCGGTGGAGGACCGCAGTCTGTGCCTACAGCAAATGACCTGAGAATTTGGAAAGGACCTGGTGATGCTACTGCTAAGTTTGCTAACGTGTACGATTATGAACATGAGCTATACGTGGGTAACTTTAGAGCATCACAAACGCTGTTCCAGGAAAACGGTAGTTACTTTAAAATTAATCAAATTACATTGTCTTATAACGTGCCTAAAAATTTTGTTAAGCGTTTAGGTCTAAACTCTATAAGGGGATATTTCTCAGCAAGTAATGTTGCATTGTTTACGCCTTACTCAGGTCCTAACGTTGAAAATGTTAACGCTTTAGGTAAAGATGTTGACGGGGCATATCCAAATCCTCGTACTTATACACTTGGATTTAATGTTACGTTTTAATTTTAATTACAAAAATAAGATATGAAAAAAGTTATTATTTGCTTATTGGTTGTGATGGTCGCTTTGCAATTTGGTTGCAAGAAGTTTCTTGACGTCACACCGATTGATAAGCTTACCGGAAACAATTTCTTCCAGTCCGCCAACGACGTTGAAGTTAACCTTAACGATATGTATGGCCGTTTATTTGAAAAATATGCACAGACCAATACTGCGGGTGGCACCGGCGAAATGCGTTCTGGCGAGGTAATACCTTCTGACAATAATCAGACAGTGGGTTACAACCATTTTAACTTGGGTACCGGGCAGTTTATTGATGCAGCCCTGGTAGGCGGCCATACACGTGTGGTACATGACTCAAAGGGTGATCTTGGGCCGCAAACAATAGGGACTACAACGGTAAATGACAGACTTTTACAGACAGCGGCTACTAACGGCGGTAATTATAATGGCAACGGGATGCGGTATAATTTTTACCACCTTACCCAATGGAGTGAGTATTACGATATAATACAAGGTGCCAATATTTTAATAAGCAAGCTTCAGGGAGGTATACCAGCATTAACTTCAGATCAGACAAAAGGATATATTGCCGAGGCTAAATTTATACGCTGCTATTGCTACTTCTTTATGGTTAGGTTATTTGGTGATGTAGTTTACTATACCGCTCCTTACCAAAAGGATCCGCTGCCAAGAACAAATATGGTTACAGTAGTTAATAATTGTATCGCCGACCTTGCTCCATCAAAAAATGACCTGCCGATGATTATCAGTAACCCTACATTCAGGGCTGTTAGAGCATCAAGAGGAGCAATTATCGGACTGTTGATGAACATGTATATGTGGAATGCAGGGTTCGATGCGGCTAACGCAACTAAGTATTATACAAATACCGCTGCTCTTGGTAAAGAAATCAGAACCAGCGGAGCATACCAATTAGTACCACTTCAACAATGGACCACCGTGACAAAAGGTCGTTCGGGTGAAAGCTTGTTTGAATTTTTTAGCACAGTAAATTATAATACTTCATCACCATATTTTCAGCTTGCTCCATTCGGCGAATCATTTATCCACTTTCCTTATATGCTTCCCGAATATAATTCGCGTGCAAGTTTTTGTGTGCTTACTTCACAATACATGAAGAAATTGTTTCCTGATCAAGGCCAAACTGACCAAAGAGCCAGCATTTGGTTTAAGGACCCGTTTGATCAAAACGCGGAGACATTCCAATTGTTAAAATTCGCAGGAAATACAAATCTTAGTGTATCTAATGATCCCGCCAGTCAGGCCATCCCGGATAATACTTTCCTGATTATGCGTTATTCAGATGCCTTATTATTAGAAGCAGAGGCATTGTATGATTTAGGTGATCAAACTGGTGCGGCTACTCCTTTAAATATCGTAAGGCTTAGAGCCGGCGCGGAACTATATCCTTCAAAAAACGACGATGCTTATCTCAATATGGGTGATGCTATTTTTTACGAACGGGCAAAAGAGCTGATTGGTGAAGGGTCACATTATTTTGACCTGGTAAGAACTAAGCGGATATTGAACAGGAGTTATACGGATAACCCGCTTACACGCGATAAGTTTGACAGGGGCGCCTGGACATGGCCTATTGATCCAAGTGTATTAAATAATCATAATCCATACATGACTTTAAATCAATACTGGACAAGCGGACAAGGTTTATAATAATTTAATTAAGGACATGAAAACTAATATCAACAAATATATCATACCCTTCATATGTTCAGCAATACTGGCCATATCGGTATCTTCCTGTAAAAAAGATGGTTATTATAAAGATGGCGGGACTGTAAACCCCAAATTTAACGGTACTATTCTACAGTATCTTCAGTCAAACCCAAAATTTGATACCATTGCTCAAATTGTAAAGCTGGCCGGTATGGAGGATGTCTTTTCAAAAGAAGATATCACTTTCTTCGCGCCAACGGATGAAGTTATCAGGAGGAGTATAGGTTTGGTTAACAGTAATTTACCATATGTACAAAACGGACTAAATCAAGCGTTATTTCAGTTAAATAAAGACACTATTAAAACGCTTGATGAAATTCCACAGGCTATATGGAGAAAATATTTGACGCGCTATATAATGAAAGGAAAATACCTGTTAAAGGACTTCCCTCAACTTGATTTTGATTTAAGGCCGCAATATCCGGGTGGGTATTATTACGGGTATAACGGTACTGATCTTGACGCCATAGGTGTTGTGTATAATGACGTAATAAATAGCAGCAATAATACTACTACTACTATAAAATACGCAGGATACCGCCAGTTATGTATTGCCAGTGTTACTGATCCGTCAAATCCCAGCAATTTTTATGGCGGCTCGGCCCCTGTTGCGTCTTCAGATATTCAGCCAACAAATGGAGTAGTTCACGTATTAGCTGTTTTTTCGTCATCAGGCCTAAATTACGGCACTCCACAGAACAGGATGTATATTGATGAGAATATGATGGATGATTTTGGCATGTCATTTGAATTTTTTCAGGAGGTTATTTTAAACAGATAGTGATAAACAAAAAGTCTTGTTTTAATATGTTAACAAGTAAGATTTTTTTAATTAAATAAACGTTATGAAACTTAAATATACAGGTTTATTAATAGTATTGGTCGGTTTGTTTATTAGCAGCAGTTGCAAGAAGCAACAAACTGTTTTTAACAACCCTTACCTGGGAGGTAAGTCGGCATTAGCCATAGTAACAGATCCGCAACAGATACCTGTTCCGGCATCAGGCAGCGAAGGTACACAAGTTACACTTACCGCGACAGGCCTGTTGCAATATAAAGATAAATTGAACTTTTTCTTTAATGGCTTAAAGGCAGACATAGTTGCGATTACAGCCACCGGCATAACGGTTAAAGTACCCAAAAACGCCAGTTCGGGTGTTACTACCTTTGTTGTAGATGGCGAGTTGGTTTTTGGGCCGATATTTAATGTTATCGGAAAAATGAATATTGATCCTACTTATGAAAATACTTTCGGCGCTGATAATGCTGTATGGAAGGCTTTCCCTATCCCTTTGTCAAGCAATTTAATGATATTGGGTGCTTTTACAAATTATGATAACAAAGGTCTTGTAAGGCCGATCAACCGTATAGCGAGAGTAGCCGTGTCTGACGGTTCATGGGATCGTACATTTCAGTCAGGTTTCGGCGCTAATGGTACTATTTATGATATGGCGCAGATTGGCGGGTATTTCTTCCCAATTGGAGAGTTTTCTGGTTTCGGTTCCCAAGGTAATATGTACGGTATTACCAGGATTTTCACAGATGGTAAGGTTGATACTACACAGGTTACTACTTATACTAAAAAAACCATGTTTGTACCTACCTTTAATGGAGCTGTAGCAGGCGGCCCTATACGAAGCATCTATGGTGTCGGAACTAATAAAATGATCATCACAGGCGATTTTAATTTCTATACATCAAGAACTTATAATCAAAATAGTTTTAATAATAAGGATAGTACAGTTATTGATAGTGTTATTGTACGTAAAATAGCGCGGTTAAATGCTAACGGAAGCCTTGATAAAACCTGGAGGTTTGATAGTACCGCTGTTGGTTACAAAGGCAATCCGGGTAAAAGCCCTGATGCAACTACCGGTTCGGTCAGGACGCTAATGGATAAAAATTCTAACATATTTGTTTACGGAGATTTTTTAAGCTTTGACGGAACGCCGGTAGGCAGAATTACACGGTTAACTTCGATAGACGGTAAAATAGACCCAACATTTAATCCGAATGGCGCAGGTGCTGATTTCCCTATAGCATGGGCAAGTTATAACGCTGTACAAAATAAATATATAATTGTTGGCTTGTTTAATAACTATAATGGTAAGCCAAGTAAATTTATGGCGCAATTAAACGCTGATGGTACAATTGACAACACCTTTACACCTAGGGCATTTGATGGCGGTGTGCCGTCGTTTGTTAAAATGTTAGATGATGGTTTAATTATTGTAAACGGCCCTTTCAAATCGTATGACGGTGTTATGAGAAATGGCTTAGCTGTTTTAACCCCTACGGGTGAGTTGGCAGATGGCTACAACAATATTGGCAATATATCGGGCCCGCTTTTAGACGTTTATGAAACCAAAACAAGAGATAATAAGCGTGCGCTGTTACTTATGGGTTCATTCAATAATTTTGATAGCAAACCAAAAAGTAATATTGTAAGGGTAACATTTGAATAATATTATTTATATTAGTGTTAAATATACCTAAGTTACTGCATTGCAGTAGCATACCAATTAAATAAACGAACTTAAATTATATATATTAATATGAAAAATTTTAAAGCCAAGCTATTTGGCGTATCGCTTTTTGTATTGACTTTAGCAGCTTGTAACCATAAGTTTGATAAAGTTATACCGGCATCGCCTGCTAACAACCCCAAGGTAACGGGTAAAACGCAAAAAGTGCTTTATATCATAGCGGATGGCGCAAGAGGTACATCTGTGAGAGATGCTGATATCCCAACCCTTAAAACACTGCTTCCAGGTTCTATTTACAGTTGGAATTCGTTAGCCGATACCGGTATAAATAACGCTACTAACTGGGCCGACATGATCACAGGTGTAACAAGAGCAAAGCACAATGTTTTGACTGAAAATTTTGCCGGAAATAACCTGGCAGCTTATCCTACCATATTTACACGGATAAAATCTGTAAGGCCAAATATGCGCATAGCTTCGTTCTCTACTTCACCAGCTTTTAAACAGTATTTAACAGGTGGTACTGATGTTGCAGAAAATCTTGCCAATGATGCGGCACTGACAAGCAGAATGACCGACTTTTTGAAAACGGATACAGCATCAATTATCGTGGGAGAATTTAGCGGCATACAGGCTGCCGGAAACGCATCAGGCTTTGACAACTCCTTTGCGCCTTATAAAGCGGCTATAGGTACATTTGATACAGAAGTAGGTACGTTATTGGCAAGCATTAGCTCAAGACCTAATTATGCTAATGAAGACTGGATGATTGTTGTAACATCAAACAGGGGCGGCGCATACACTTTACCTCCTGCCCAGGATGATAAAACTATATTTAGCGATGCTACTTTAAATACGTTTACTATTTTTTACGCTTCAACTTACAAACAAACATTGATATCAAAACCATTTGTGGGTAATGTTTACACAGGTAATTCGGTTAGGTTTGTTGGTGACCCTCAGAAGGGTATAGGCCAGGTTAGTCCAGAATTGTCGCCTTATTATAATTTGGGTAACACTTCAGATTTTACTATTTCTGTGAAACTGAAGAAACACAAAAACCCGGTTAACGTATCAAGGGGTGATTATTATTGGCAGTGGCCGGGCTTTATGGGTAAAAAAGGCAGCGGTGGCAGCAACTTAACTCCACAAACAGGTTGGGGTGGGTCTTTAGGCCCGGGATGGGATTTTTGTTTATTCCAAAACAGATGGAGGTTCCTGGTATCGGGTACAGGCAATTACAATAACGGTGATGAGCTTGCAGGCTTAGAATTTAAAGATGAGAACTGGCACGATCTTACTGTTGTATGCCAAAGAAAGCCGGATGGACATGCTTACATTTATATCTATACTGACGGTGTATTAGGTTTATGTAACCGATATAATGGTAGCCAGGCTACACCATACGTAGGTCCATATGATATTCACGATACAAACAGCTCATTAAGTAGCGACTTGGATATGGATAATGGTTCTGTAATGCGCGTAGGTTATACCCCGGGCGAAATGGATGGTGGTAACAATGGTAACACATTCGGTAAAATAGATGTTGAACTTAAAGAACTTAAAATATTTAAAACCTCTATGAACAGCGCTGATGTTAAGCAATATGCCTGCGATCAAACACTTGATGCAACTAATCCTTATTATCCTTATTTAGTTGGGTACTGGCCATTTGATGAAGGTTCAGGTGCTGTGGTACATGATAAAGGTCCTGTTGGCGCCGATTTTGCACTTAGCCAGGCTCAAACCGGCGGTTATACTTGGAATGCGTTTTCAGATCTGATCTGTTCTCCGGCGGCAACTAACTTGCGCCCTCAGGTTCCTCAAAATGCTGATGTGCCTGCGCAAATTATAAGCTTCTTTAACATCGCTCGTCAGGCAAGCTGGAGCCTGGATGGTAAGGTTTGGATAACAAACTAAAAAATTAAGGGCAGGGGCCTTTTAAAAACGCCCCTGCTTATAAGGACATACAAATTAATTTCAAAAAGAAATGAAAAAAATATTTAGCAATTTACAACTGGGCCTTTTAGGATTGGTTGTAGTATTGGCCTCATCTTGTAAGCACGAGAAACTGGCTGACGCGATAAAAACACAAAGCGTCACATCTGTTACAGCGTCTATAGACGCTAAATTGGAGATTGGTTCAAAAAGCAAATTCACGCTTGACGGCGCGTATTTGACCGTTCCTGCCACTATTACACTTTCATCAGCTGCAAGTACAACATTTACAATTGATTTAACGCCAAATGTAGATACAGTAGCGAGCCTGGTATCTTCGGGCGTATTGCCGGCCGGTACTGCTGCGTTCGCGTCAGGCTCGGCGACAGTAGTACGTCAGGTAACTGTTCCTGCGGGTGTTACTTCTATCAGTTTTGATGTTATTGTCAGCCGTTCGGCTTTAGAACTTGGTTACCCAAAAGATATTGCCGCAGTAATAAAGCTGTCTAACCCTACAAAGGGTAACAAATTAGCCGATGGAAAGAGCAATATGATTTTGGTTGTTCATACAACTGAATTGTTAGATGCAAGTTCAATTCATGAAATTGCATTTGGCACTCCGTCAAATGTAGTTACTATAGCTAATAGTGCGTCTTATTATGTTAAAGGGTCATTAAGTATTACGGTAAATATCCCTATAACATTGCAGGGTGATCCGGGTGCGTCGTTTACTGTAGATGTAGCTTCTGCTCCTGACAGTGTAACCAAATATATCAATAATGGTACATTAACAAAGAGCCAGCTTTATCCTAACAGTAAAATATCTCTCTCAACCCCGCAGGTAAAAGTATTAGACGGTGCAAACACTGGATTTTTAACTTTTACTACGCCGCTTAATACTTTGCTGGCTGTTCAGCCTGGTCCTGCAACACCTACAGTTGATATACCTACTGTTGCATTTACAATCAGCAATCCGTCAAAGTATCAAATTACTAAAACTAAATTAAAAACGGTGTTTGTTAAACTGGATCCTAATTTCTTTAGGCCATATTATGGTGCTCCGTTTGAGATAAACAGCGCTATTGGTGTTCCGTCTAGTCCGATTTATGCTGTTTATTATGACTTTGGCGGCGAAGGTGTGGCTTATCATGATGACGGTAATAAAGATGGTGACGGCAGTTTTAGACTTCCTGATTTCGTTGATGCTAACCCTGATTACACTCCACGTACGGTAGTAGGCTGGACTTCAGATAATGAATGGTTGTCTTATAGCATAAATGTTGAGCAAGATGGTGTTTATAATGTAGATACTTACCTGGGTTCTGGTTATAGTGATTGTTTTTATTCAATTTTTGTTGATGGTGTAAAAATTAATTCTCACCTACCTGTAAAAAACACATCTGACTACAGAAATCAGCAAGCAAATTCTTCAACATTGACCTTGACAAAAGGATATCACATTTTAAAGATGTTTTGGGATCATGCTGCATTTGACTATAGAGGGGTGATATTTACAAGAAAAAGCTAAAGGTAAAATTTAATATAAAAGTATAAAGTTATGAAAAGACTATTAAAACCATTAGGATTGATTTTTTGCCTGGGGGTTATCGTTTCCTGTTCAAAAAAGGTCGATTCGGGTACGATTGAGGGAGCCATAATAAATCCTGTTGCTGATTTTAACCCTATTGTTGATTCAACTGACGTGTTTACATATACGTTTCAGAATTTGTCGAAAAATTATAAAGCTATAGAATGGCGGTTTGGTGACGATTCATTAAGTAGTGAAACGAGCCCAACACATACTTATGCTGCTGTGGGGGACTACCAGGCAAGTTTGAAAGTTACATCCTCAACAGGTACTGTTTCACGTAAGATTGTTGATGTTAACCTGTTACCCAGTAATTTATTACATATAACCATTGAGCCTACAGGTGTTACAAACCAAAGCAAGTTTGTTGCACATATTAAGAGTCATATCAAATCGGCTCTATGGACATTTACCGAAGTTTCGCCGGCTGTACAAAAAACTACTACATATACTGATATATCGCCTTTAATTACACAGACCCCGGGAGACTTTAACAACTTTACAGTAACAGTAACTACGGATAAGGGTTCTAGTGTAACTCTTTCAGGTAACTGTTCAACCAAAGGCTTTGCAACTGATATTACGGGGACACGTATAAATTATACATATAATTTGGATAATACCAACCAGACTAATGAGAATGCCCCTAAATTAATTGATGGCAATCCTAACACTAAATTTGGTTATTATGCAAGTTTCCCTACGCCGTTGCTTTATGCACTTCAATTTCCGGCACCAGTAACTGTATCACTTTATGGTTTAGAGAACGGAAATGACTCAGGTAGTAGCCGCGACCCTCTGGAATGGTACATAGAAGGCTCGAACGATGGTAACAATTATACTGTTTTAGACCATATTATACTTACAAAAGGTTTTTATGATATGGCAAAAGCGTTGGGTCTTTCAGATGGACAAAGCTATTACAAATGGTGGTATTACCCTATAGCCAACCCGCAACCATTTAGCTGGTACAGGTGGAGAGTTGTAAAAACAGCCGGAGCATTCCAAATGGAAGAATTTAAACTTTTTCAATAGTAAAATATTTTCTTTTAAAACCCGGATGCTTTTAGCATCCGGGTTTTTTGTTTAATGATTTCTCTAATGTTCACTATGTATTAATATTCAAATTAACTATACCGAAGGATGTAGGCCTGGGCATCGGGAGATATCTTATAGCCATTTGACCCGACAATTAAAATAAGATTGAAGTAAGGATTTAATCAGAAAAATTTACTGTGTTTACAGCGCAAAAAACCACCCCAACCTGTCAAGGCCAGGCTACTTATTGATTCTCGGCAATCTCAATTCAACCGGATTTTTAAAAGACCAGCATAGATCCAAACCTATACCACGCCAGGTTTATAAGATTAAAATTCAAATAGATATAAAATTGTTACAGTAACTTTTTCGTTCTAAAGTCTTATCAAACAACTCGCAAACTAAATTTGTATTGATAATGTAAGGTCACAGACATATTTTATGAACGATTGAAGGAAATTATATATTCTCTATTTACAATTTCGTTAATCCAAGTAATGTTTTTTTAGTCAAAGCCCTACACTGCCGGCTTATGAAAAGACAATACTTATTCTGTTTAATAATATTAATGACGTCGCTTTTTGTGGGCTGTAAGAAAAGTATTATTAATAACTCAACCACAAGTTCTACAGTCGGCAAAGAAACAGGTGGTAAGTCCAACCCAACTATGCCGATATCGGCGCCGCAATTAGTCAATTTCAAAATAAACGGAGCAAGCTGTGTGTTTGATTCTCTATCATATGTTTATTACTACCCGGTATCATTAGGTACATCCCTTACAAGTTACACTGTTAATTTTGATACAACGCAGGCTGTCGCCATAACTATTAATAATGAACGTGTTAATAGTGGAGCAAAAGTAAATTACGAGCTTAAAACTAATCAACAGTTAGAAATTTATGCACTAAATAGCCTCAATGCTACTACCAGGTATAGCTTGGTCATAACCGGTTTGCCTATTGTAACCTTGAAAACAAATGGTGTAATAGGGGATAATAAGATAAGTGCAACGTTTGATTTGGTTGATCCCGATTATCAGGTGCAGAAAAGTAAGCTGGATATATCTTCTAACATCATGATAGCTTTGAGGGGGGCTACGTCGCGATACTACCCTAAAAGTTCTTATGCTGTCCACGTAGTGGATAATGAAGGTAATGACAGGGATGTTTCTTTATTGGGATTACGTAATGATAATAGTTGGATATTGGATGCTATGTACATTGACCAGTCGCGGATGCGTAACCGGGTTTGTACAGATCTATGGAACACATTTAATAATGTACCCTATATAGCCAGGGAGCCCACTGCACTTAACGGCACACGCGGATATATGACCGAAGTGTTTTTAAATAATAAATACCAGGGTATATATTGCCTTACAGAAAAACTTGACCGCAAGCAGTTGCAGATAAATAAACAATACGGCAACATGTATAAGGCGGACTTCTGGACCAATCAGTCTGATTTTACCGGCATTATTCCTTATGATAATACAAGTGCTACCTGGGGTGGCTGGGAATTAGAGTACCCCGATCTTGGCGACGTACCTGCACCTAACTGGGCCTATTTATATAACGAAGTCAATTATATCGCTACAGCAACTGATGATGACTTTAGCGCCAACATTAAGAATAAGGTAGATATTAACAACATGGTTGACTATTTTATCTTCATTAATATTCTCGGTGCATCGGATAATGAGAACAAGAATACATTTTTTAGTTTTTATGATTATCGCGATGCGGGCGCTTTCTTTTATTCGCCATGGGACCTGGACGTAACATTTGGCAGGAATGCCAGTGGAGGGTATTACTCAAATCAATTAACTTATGGCTTTAATAATAACCTTTTATCGCGTTTGCTTCAATTAAATGTTTCAAACTTTAAAGGATTATTAAAAACACGCTGGGCTGCACTTAAACAAAACCAGCTGAGTAAAACAGCTGTTAATGCAAGGATAGAAAACTATAGGAATATAATGGTTACTACTAATGCATTTGCCCGCGAACGATTGATATGGGCAAATATCACCCAGGATCTTAATACCGAAGCTACTTATATGGACACCTGGTATAGCGCCCAGTATGATCTTTTTGATAAATATATAAACAACCTATAAAGCTAATTTACCCTGGTAATAATCTAAGATCTTGGTACGCACCAAATAATCATAGCGGGCGTTGATGAGGCTTGTTTTGGCTTTATCAAGATTGCCTTTAACAATGATAAAATCGACAGATGTTATTGCCCCTGCGTCAAAACGTATTTCTGCAATGCGGAAAGACTCTGTATAAGCATCAACCTGTTTTGTTAATAACTGGTACCTATCATAGGCGGCCGTCATGTTAACAAAGGCCTGATCTACATTAACTCTTAATTGTACCTGGTTGGCCTGTTCATTATAACGCTCGGTTTGCAGGTTGAGCTTGGCAAGCTTTATTTTATTTTTATTTTGAAACGCATTTAGGATTGGAACATTCAAACCCAGACTGACTGAGGTACTGTAGTTGTTCCTGAACTGATCGCCATAGCCAATGTTTTTCCCCTCGAAGTTTTGCTGTACATTGTAAACGGTTTGCCTACCCGTAGATGTTTGGATAAATTGGCTTGTAGGCACCACTGTCGAATCAACAAAGACCGAACGTTGTGCTACGCTTGAATAATTAGTAGCTATCCCCCCCGATAAAGACAATGTAGGAAGCAAAGCACCTTTAGCCACCTGCACCCCTTTTTCTGCACTTTGACGGCGTAACTTACCTGCCTTAATTAAGGCAAAGTTTGCTAATGAAGTATCATAAACCTGGTCGGCGGTTTGGTTATATGTTGTGGTTGCATAATCGGCAGCCTGGCGCTGAAATTTTATGTTTTTGCGATAGTTAACATTCATTAATTGCAGCAGGCTAAGTTTAGCAATGTCAAGCGCATTTTGGGCATTGATAACGCCTATCTGGTCGCTGGCCAATTGCCCTTTCAGATCATACAATTGCGAAGGAGGCACATCACCATTCTTGTTTAATATTTCGGTACGGTCTTCCTGGTTTTGTGTTACCAGCGCTTGTGTATTGGCTTGTGTAAGTTGGTCTTCGCTGCTTAATACCTGCAGATAAGCAATGATCAATTGAAGTGTCAGGTCATTTTTAGCCTGTTCAAAATCCATCTGCCCGGCCTGGTAAGCCAACGAAGTTTGCCTGATGCTATTTTGAAGTGTTAAACCGCTTGATAAGATCAAGTTTCCCGCTAAATTATAATTGCCTGATGTAACAGGTTGGGTAATGTAACTATTAGTGAATGGATTAATGCTCCGTCCCTCGCTGATGCTGTGGCTCACCGATCCGTTTATGGATGGTAATAAATTTTCGCGCGCCTGTTGCCAGTAAACGCGGCTTGCTTCCATTTGGGCCTCGGTTTGTTTGACCAGCAAATTATTATTTACACCAAGGTCCAGGCATTGCTGCAAGGTTAATACACTGTCGGTTATCATTTGCTGGGCAGTTGCAACTTCACTAACCAACAGTACTACAGCCGCTATCAAAAACCGCTTTAACATTTTGTACATCTTAAATATTTTTTGACGATTCTATTGTGCCATCCAGCAAATTGATAATGCGCGTTCCGTATGCTGCATTTTTCTCGGAATGTGTTACCTGTATAATGGTCATACCTTCTTCCTTATTTAACTTTCTGAACAGCTCCATGATCTCGTCGCCTTGTTTCGAGTTGAGGTTACCTGTTGGCTCATCGGCCAGTAACAACTTAGGTTTTACTATTAAGGCGCGGGCAATGCCGACCAATTGTTGCTGCCCGCCCGAAAGCTGTGACGGGAACAGATCTTTTTTACCAACTATCTGGAAACGGTCAAGCATGTCCGCCACTAAAGCCTTACGTTCTCCCGATTTGATATCATGATATAGCAAAGGGGTTTCAATGTTTTCATAAACGTTGAGTTCGTCAATTAAATGATAGGCCTGGAACACAAAACCTATGTTCTGTTTATAAAGCGCAGAGCGTTGTTTGTCCTTTAACTGGTGAACAGGCTCGTTCAGAAAATATTGGTAACCTTCTGTTGGCTCGTCAAGCATACCAATAATGTTAAGCAATGTTGATTTGCCTGATCCGGAAGGCCCCATAATAGATACAAACTCACCGGCGTCAACATCAAGGTTAATGTTGGTTAAAATGGTGGTTTTTAAGCTCCCGGCTTTGTAATACTTCGAAATATTTTTTAGTGATAACATGATATGGGTATAGTAATTAGTGTACCAAAGGTTTAAATAGCTGATTTATAGCAATATGTGACTATTGTTTGATAGCGGGCTTGTTCGCTATTGCACGGCAGGTGTACGGTTTTGATACAGTTAAGTTATTCTAAGTTATTCGTTTCTTAAACTTTTTACAGGATTGGCCAATGCGGCTCTTATAGCCTGGAAACTAACCGTAAACAAGGTAATGGTAACCGCGGTTACTCCTGACAGTATAAATACTCCCGGACCTATGCTAATACGATAATCGTACTTTAACAGCCAGTTATGTAAAAAGTAATAGGCCATTGGCGACGCGATCAAACAGCTGACAAATACCAGTAAAATAAAATCTGTCGATAACAATACCCATACCTGCGCTATAGATGCGCCAAGCACCTTACGGATACCGATTTCCCTGGTACGTTGTTCTGCAACATAAGCAGCCAGCCCAAACAAACCAAGGCACGATATAAATATAGCCAATGTGGCAAATATGCCTGCTAATTTGCCTACCAATACTTCCAGGTTAAATTTTTGATTATAGGCATCATCCGCGAAGCGGTAAACGAACGGGTAGGCCGGATTGTATTTATCAAATATCTTCCCGATTTTTTGCATGGCCGTATGTGTGTTTGCACTTGCAGTGAGGCGGTAAAGCGCCTGGTTTCCACGATTGGCATGACTAAAAATTGCCGGTTCGACCGGGGTAAAAGGCGAAGCCATTAAAGCATTTTTTACCACGCCTATTATTCGTACTTTACCTACAGCTGTATTCCAGCTAATTTCCTGGTTAAGTGGGTTTTTCAAACCCATCCTTGCAACGGCTGCCTCATTTATCAATACATCGCTGGTATCATGCGCCCACGACGACGAAAAATCGCGCCCCTGTAAAATAGACATACCCACCGTTTTAAAATAATTATCAGATACCCGGATGGTAGCTATATTAATTGATTCATCTCCCGCGGTTTTCTGTGGCCAGTCTGTTACAGATGTATGGCTGTAAATATCAGTTATAGGGCTTGATGCTCTGGCAATATTTTCTATAAGCCCGGTTTGCAATAGTTCATTTTTCAGCGCGTTATAATTACCGTTCAGATCGTCGCTCATATCGGCCATTACCAACCGGTTAGTGTCATAGCCCGACGGCCGGTCTTTAGCATGTTGTATCTGCTGGTAAACAATCACGGTACTGATAATTAAAGCTACCGAACAGCTGAATTGCGCGACAACCAATATTTTACGCGGCAGCGTTGCCGTTTTACCTACCTGCATGGTACCCTTTAAAACTTTTACAGGATTAAATGACGATAAGTAAAAAGCAGGCCTGCTGCCTGCCAATAAACCTGTTAACAATATATAGCTGATCATGATTAGCCAAAAGATCGGGTTGCTGTAAGGTATGGCTATAAGATCGCCGGTAAGCTGATTAAAAGATGGCAAGGCTAACTGTACCAATACAATAGCCAGGACAAACGAAAAGAAAGCTATTAAAACGGATTCGGTTAAAAATTGAAATATCAGGTAGCTCCTTTGTGACCCCATCGCTTTGCGGACCCCAACTTCGCGGGCGCGTTTTTCTGATCTGGCTGTAGATAGATTCATGAAATTGATACAAGCTATCAGCAATACCAAAACACCAATAATGCTAAACATGCGTACATAATCAATAAAACCACCTACAGGTACACCATTTTTATAATCAGAATATAAATGCCAGTCTTTTATTGGTTGCATGATCACTTCGGGCTTAGCCGGGCGCATTATGGCCCCTTTATCGCGTATGATCCATTTAATTTTAGGGGCTATTTTTTCATAACTAACCCCGGGTTGTAACATCGCGAATAGCTGAAAAGAATTGTTGCCCCAATTGGTGCTGGTATTACCCCATCCCGGCTGTGTTTCTGTAAAGCTGAATGGCATTAAATAATTAAAGCTAAATGAAGAATTTGCCGGAAGATCTTTCATTATACCGGTAACTTTCACGTTGGTCTGGTTATCTATTTTTACTACTTTGCCAATTGGGTCGGTGTCGCCAAATAGGGCTTTGGCTGTTGATTGGGTTAAGACAATAGAATAAGTATCTTTTAAAACCGTACCGGCATTTCCTTTAATCAACGGAAATTGAAACATCTTTAAAAAGTCCGGCCCTACTGTCGAGCCGTCCATGTAAAGTTTTTTATTGCCTGCTATTAATCCATGTGTGCCGTTCCAGTCAGATTGGGCCACATATTTGATTTCAGGATATTCTTTTTTCAAAACCTCGGCCAGCGGTAGTGCCAGAGCATCTTGTGTGTGTTTGCCGGTATGCTGGCTGGTAAAATTCACCTTTACCTGGTAAAGTTGATCGGTATCCGGTAAAAATTTATCGTAGGAATATTCATGAAACACCCATAAAGCGATCAGTAACGCGACGCCCATCCCAACAGATAAGCCAACAATATTTAGCGCGCTATAAGCCTTATTTTTTAAAAGGGTGCGCCACGCTATTTTGATATAGTTCTTTATCATGATCAACAGGTTTTCGGATTTCTATTCACTTCTTAAACTTTTAACAGGATTGGCAATTGCCGCTTTTACAGATTGAAAACTTATGGTAATTAAAGCAATAAATACCGATGCCAAGGCTGTGAAAACGAAAACACTTAGCTTTATATCTATCCGATAAGCAAACTCTTCAAGCCATTTATGCATGGCGTACCACGCCAGTGGCCAGGCCAGTAAGTTTGCCAGCAAAACAAGCTTTAAAAAATTTCCGGATAATAGTAAAACAATATTTTGTACCGATGCCCCAAGTACCTTGCGTACACCAATTTCTTTAACCCGTTGTTCGGCCGAGTAGGAGGCAAGGCCAAACAAGCCCAAACATGATATCATGATAGCCAGCCCGGCCAGTATACCCACAATTTTGCTCACCTGGTTATCGGCCTTGTAGACCTCGTTAAAGTGGTCGTCAAGAAATTGATATTCAAACGGCCTGTCGGGGAAGTTCTTATTCCACACCGATTGGATAAAGGCAACAGCTTCACTTGTCCTTTTGCCATTTATTTTTACCGATAACTGGCTATAACCCCAATCGCGCCTGTAGTTTATATACAAGGTTTCTATCTTGTAATGTAACGAATTGAAGTTGAAGTTTTTGCAGATACCGGTGATGGTTCCTAATGAATCCATCCCAAAACGTTGACCGATCAATGCTGACATCGGTGTGTTTTTTGGCATGTCTTTTAGCAACTCGTGCGCTAATCGTTCATTGATAATATATTCACGGCCTGAAGCACCTACTTCAGGCGAAAAATTGCGCCCTTCTAATACTTTGATGTTGAATAGTTTAAGATAGTTGTTGTCAACTATTAAACGGGTTAATCCAAAATCTTTAGCCGGACCGTTTGATGGCCTGAAGGTTACACCGCTTTGGTCGAGGTGGCTGCCCAGCACATCCTGTGCGGCGGTAACGTCTTTTATTAATGAGTTGGTTAATAATTGTTGTTTTATCACGTCATATTTTGCGTCTGTATTACCATTTAGCGGAACAGTAACTACCTGCTCGCGAGTGAAACCGGGGTCTTGTTTTTGCATAAAATGCAGTTGCTTTACAACAAAAACAGTAGCTATCATCAGAAAGACAGCACTGGTGAACTGACCAACTACCAATATGTTCCTGAATGTTCCCTTGTTCTTACCCGTTTCAACACTGCCCTTTAATACCTTGATTGGCTGGAATGATGAAAGATAGATAGCCGGATAAATACCCGAGATCAAACCAACGATAATAGTAAAACCAATAATAGCAACCCCCTGCAACGGATTTTGTAAAAAATTAAGGCTCAACTCACGATCACTTAACTGATTGATATAGGGTAAGGATACCCAAACAATGACCAAAGCTATTACCATGGCAATAAGTGCCAGCAAAACCGTTTCGCTTAAAAATTGAATAGCCAACTCATAACGCCCGGCCCCTACTGACTTGCGTACGCCTACCTCTTTAGCCCGCTCGGCTGAACGCGCGGTTGACAGGTTCATGAAGTTAATGCAAGCTATAGCCAAAACAATAAAGGCTATTATCGCAAACAGGTTGGTTGATTTTTGATCAAACTTTCTGAAGTTAATATAATCCAGCCCGACATCAGAAGCGCCGGCGTGAATATCTTTTAACGGAAGGAGAAACAGATGAATAATTTTATTTAGATTTTGATCGTTCGAATATTTAGTCAGGTACGCCGGAAATTTGGCCTCCAGTTTTTTTATATCGGTACCTGGAGCAAGCTCTACGTATGTATCCAACCAATTGCCGCCCCAGTTAGCCATCAAATCTGTAGCCTTGGCACTGCTGCTTATCGAATAAAGCGCATCAAACTGCATTTGCGAGTTTTTTGGTACATCCTTTAAAATGCCGGTAATTGCAAAATTGATGGTATCGCCCTTATTGTCGCCGTAATGCGTGATGGTTTTGCCTAATACATCAGTAGTCCCGAATATTTTTTTTGCTGTAGATTCAGTAAGTATGATACTGTTGGGCTTTTCAAGCGCTGTCTTGCGGTCGCCACTGATCAAAGCAAAATCAAACATTCGCAGGAAAGTCGAATCCACTGCGAAAATTTGTGGGAGATACAGCTTCTTGTCGTTGTGTGTAAACGCATATTTATTGAGCCATCTTACCCGGGTGAAATTTTCTACCTGCGGGAACTCATGCTTTAAAGTGGGGCCCATAGGCGACATAGACAGCCCAACTTTTTGAGCTGCCATACCCTGAAAGGTTTGCACCTCGTTGATACGGTAAATATTTTTTGTATGGAAATTATCAAAGCTTTTTTCGAAAAAAACAAATAACATAATAATAATACAGGCGGCCATACCTACTGCAAGGCCGGCAATGTTGAGGGCTGAAAAAACTTTGTTTTTCCAGAGATTTCTCCAGGCTGTTTTAATGTAATTCTTTATCATGACTTTGCGTTTTACATGTTCTATTCACTTCTTAAACTTTTAACCGGATTGGTAATTGCCGCGACGGTTGCCCGGTACCCAACTGTTATAGCCGCGATAATAAATGTCGATGCAATTGACAATAAGAAGATGCTTGGGCCGATGGAAATCTTGTACACAAAGTCTTTTAGATAATTATTCATGGCCCACCAGGCTATTGGTGCCGCTATAAAAAATGCTATCAGCAATAGCTTACAAAACTCCTTGCCAAATAACCACAAGATATGTTGTATAGAAGCGCCCAAAACTTTGCGCACACCTATCTCTTTTGTTTTGCGGACAGCCATAAATGATACCAGTCCGTATAAGCCTAAACAGCCAATTAATATGGCAATTGCGGCAAATGCTTCAATCAGTTTAAGCAGGATATTATCCATCTCATAGAATTTTGCAATGCTGTCATCCAAAAAGCTGTATGAATAAAGCTCGTCCGGAAAGGTATTATTCCAGATCTTTTCGATGGAGGCAAGCGACGAACTCGCGCTGTGCATATTGATTTTTAAAGCGACGTTTGAATAGTTATGGTAGTTAGGAGAGATACAGATCGGCGAAATTTCTGTGTGAAACGAATAGTTATAAAAATCCTTCACTACGCCAACAATTGGAGCCGTGGTATGGCGGCCATCAATACTTAAAATTTTGCCGATAACATCTTTTGGTTTCAGGTTAAGTTTTTTAACAAAGGTTTCGTTCACCAATAGTTCGCGCGTGGTATCAGCCTGGAAGAAATTACGGCCGGCTACCAGTTTTAACCCGAACAATGACAGGTAGTTAACATCGCCCGCTTTAACATTTATGCCCCAATGCTCATCTTCGGCACGGCGGTCAAAGTTTACACCGGTAGTACTGTTTGACTGGGCCGCTGGCGCCGAGTAACAAAGCGTTGTTTTTTCGACACCGTTTACTTCATTAAACCTGTTTAACAAGGTATTCATTTTTGACAGATTATCTGTTGGCAGCGGTACCATTACAATGGCATTTTTATTGAAACCGAGATCGGTGTTTTGCGAATAATGTAATTGAGCCACAACGATGATGGTGCCGATGATCAATACCTGCGAAATGGAAAACTGAACCACTACCAATACCCTGCGTAAAGAGAAGCCACCGATATGCTTTTGCGAGAGCTTGCTTTTTAAAGCCAGGATAGGTTGAAACCGCGCCAATACCAAGCCGGGATACGACCCTGATAAGAATACTACAATTAAGGTGATAACTAAAATAAACGGACCTAACAAAGCCCAGTTAAATTGCATTTTCGATTGAAAAAGGTTATTGATCAGCGGCAAGGAAACCTCGGCCAATATAACCGCCGCAATGGTGGCTACCAAAGTAATTAAAGCTGTCTCTGCGATAAATTGCCAGAATAACTGGTGGGGCAAGCTACCTAATACTTTACGTATCCCTACTTCTTTAGCCCGGTTAAGGGCCTGTGCAGTGGCCAGGTTAACAAAGTTTACGCAGGCAGTTATAATTAAAAACAGTCCGATGAAAAATAATGCCCATAAATACTTACGATCAGCATATCCATCCAGATCAGCGTTAAAGTGAATGTCAGAAAGTGGCTGTATTTTGAAGTTCCAGACTTTGGCGTCACGGCCCTTAAAATTCATCTTTACCAACTGCGCCAGGGCAGCATTAACGCGCTCAACACTAACATTGGGTTTTAATAAGGTAAATGCCTGGCTTCCGCTGTAAACACCGCCCCAGTTTTGTTCACGCCCTTTATCAGTATACTCGTCTAAATTGGCATATGACACATAAATTTCCTGTTTGCGGTCTGTGTTAGCCGGCAGGTCCTTTAATATGCCTGTCACTGTAAAACTGATCTTATTATCCAGTCGGATAGTCTTACCAACAACATCGCTTGTTCCCCAATATTTTTTGGCGATATTTTCGGTTATCAATACCTGGTTGGGTTTGGCAAGGATATTTCTCTTGTCGCCTTGTACCAGCGGGAAATTCAGGATGTCAAAATATTCAGGTTCGGTAAACGCTACGCCATTTTTTTCTTCAAACTTTTTAATGTCTTTGCCTGGTAACGTAATAAGTGTCCGGTTGAAACTAATGATCCGCGCTGTTTTTTCGGAAAGGTTAAAATTGGCCTTGTAAGCCTTTCCCATAGGCTGAGGTACAGCGCTGGCTTTGCCCACGGTTTCATCATGCCATTCGGTATAGAAACGATAAACCCTATCGGAGTTTTTATGAAAGTTGTCAAAACTTAAATGATAGCTTATCAGCGTAAATATTAATATGCCGCAAGTAACTCCCAGCGCTAAACCGGTAACACTTATAAACGCGTATGCCTTGTTGCGTTTTAAATTGCGCCACGCTATTTTGAAATAATTTTTGATCATAGTGAAATAATTTTATTCGCTTCTTAAACTTTTAACGGGATTTGCCATTGCTGCTTTAACAGATTGAAAACTTATAGTAATAAAAGCTATAAACAGCGCTACTAAGCCGGCCACAGCAAACATCCACCAGCTTATGATTACGCGGTAAACAAATGCTTGGAGCCATTTATTCATAATAAACCAGGCAATAGGGCTGGCGATAACAAAGGATATGGCTACCAGTTTCAAAAAGTCTTTTGAGAGTAACTGTACAATGCCTGTAACACTTGCGCCAAGCACTTTGCGTACACCAATTTCTTTGTTCCGTTGTTCGGCGCTAAAAGCCGCCAGGCCAAATAAGCCCAGGCAGGAAATTAAAATAGCCATTAACGTAAATGAATTGATGATACGCGACATGGTGATCTCTGCTTCATATTGATTTTGGATCTCCTGGTCTATAAACATATATTCGAAAGGCGTACCCGGCAAGTCCTTGCGCCAGATAGCGCCAATATCACTTAAAAGCGATTTGTAGTTTTTGCTGTTTACAGCTACTGTAATGCAATTAAAGCTATTTTTGTTGTTGTCATAAACAAACATAAAAGGCCTGATCTCGCCGTGAAGCGAGTTGTAATTAAAATCCCTCATAACACCTATTACCTCAACAAAGAATTTAGGGTTAGGCAGGTATTGGGTATACAGCTTAGTACCGGCAGCTTTAAACGGGTTTAAGCCAAGACGCTTGGCTAATGCTTCATTAATTACTACTTTGCCGGTATCATTTTGCCTGAAGTCCCTGCCGCTGATCAGTTTTATACCATTGGTGTTGATCACATTTTCATCGGTAATAATATTTTGCACATCAGTAGCCGTTGTCATGTTACCGCCGGCCAGGAAAACGCCATGATCATGGCGTACAAATTCGCCAAGATAATTGTCAGATTTACTTACTGATTTTATACCGGATAATCCCCTTAGGTCATTAGCATAAGCATCCATTTGTTTTTGCGTATTGTCGGTGTAGAAACTAAATACCAGTTTCTGATCCTTTTCAAACCCGAGATCCTTGTTCTTGATATAGTTTAACTGGCTATAAATAACTATGATGCCGATTATAAGCACAGTCGATAAGACAAACTGAAACACCACCAACGACCGGCGGATCCCCGCTACAGATACCTGGCTGGTAAAATTACCTTTGATTACTTTAATGGCTTTGAATGCTGACAGGTAAAAGGCAGGGTAGCTGCCAGCTACCAAACCGGTTACAATAATCAGCGTGATCAGCATCAGCCAAATGTGGTAATCACTAAAAAAAGACAGGTGAATAACAGAACCGGTAATCTGGTTTAGATAAGGCAATAATATAGCAAGGAGTGGTAGGGCAATTAATACACCGATGAATGACAATAGAAATGATTCGCCTAAAAACTGCTTCATTAGATCGTACTTGCCAGCACCTATAACCTTGCGTACGCCGACTTCCTTAGCTCGTTTTGACGCACGGGCGGTAGACAGGTTCATGAAATTTATACAGGCGATAACCTGGATCAACACAGCGATCAGAACCAAAACATACAAGAACGATGAGCCAACTGGCTTACCGTATTCAACTTCATAACCCGCGGTAGTATGGACACTTGTGATAGGTTGCAGATGTAATTCTTTTTTCATGCCCAATTCTTTTAATTGAGCACCGCCGTATTTATTTAAAAACGCGGGTAATTTGCTTTCAAGTTTGGCCGCGCTGGCGTTGGGGCGCAGTTTTAAATACGCGTATAAAAAGTTGTTCCCCGCCCACAGTGTGTTTTTAAGCACATATTCACCAAGGCCTCCGCTATTCATGCAAATAAACATGGTAGCTTTTATATGTGTTTTACCAAGGCTCTCGTCAATAACCGCATTCACCTTAAAGTCATGCTTGCCGAAACCATTGTCCAGCGTTATTACTTTACCAATCGGATTGTCATTGCCAAAAAGTTTTTCGGCAACCGGTTTAAATAATACTACTGAGTAGGGTTGATTTAAACTGTTAGCCGCCTGGCCGTTTACGAAATGATAGGTAAATACGTCAAAAAAAGTAGAGTCGACATACGTAAGATCTTTTTCGTAAAAAGTTTTTTCTTTATAAGTTAAAAGCGTTTTATTAACACCGAAAGCTGCTGCCGGCACAACACGTGTAAACTGATCTACCTCGCTAAAATCCTTTTTAATGATGGGTGAGATCGGCGGCGACGACGCGGCGCTTTTATGGCTGTCGCCGGTTAAGTTAAGTGTGGTAGTTAACCTGTAAATACTGCCCGCGTTTTTATGATGTTTATCATAACTATATTGATCTTGTACATATAGCAATATATAAAGGCAGCACAGTGTGCCCACAGCCAACCCTATAATATTTAACAGGCTGAACGTTTTGTTTTTTAGCAAAAAACGCAACGACGTTTTTAAATAATTCTTTATCATAGGATCAATGTTTTAATGTCATTCGCTTCTTAAACTTTTCACAGGGTTTGTTAACGCGGCTTTAATGGCCTGGAAACTGATGGTTGCCAATGCTATTAGCAGGGCAGAAATACCTGCCAACGGGATTATTGTCCAGCTTAATGAAACACGGTACGCGTAGTCCTGCAGCCACTTATCCATGGCATACCAGGCTATAGGCCCCGCTATTACAAGTGATATGATCACCAGCAATAAAAAGTCTTTTGATAACATGGTGGTAATGTTCATTACACTTGCGCCCAGTACCTTGCGTATGCCAATCTCTTTAACCTTTACTTGCGCGGTATAGGTAGCCAAACCGAACAAGCCCAGGCATGAAATAAATATGGCTATACAAGCAAAAATGTTGAATAAAGCACTGGTGTTCACCTCGGTTTTGTACAGGTTATTAAAGTCTTCATCTAAAAATTTATACTCAAAAGGCGGGTCTCCATGGTTGTACTGTTCATGATAGGTTTTTACCAAATTGATAGCGGCTGCGGCGTCTTTGCCTGTTGTTCTTACAAAAAGTTGACCTGATTTTTCCGTATAAGTGAATATGGCCGGCTCAATAGCTTGCTTTAATGAAGCAAAATGAAAATCCTTAACTACGCCAATGATAGTACCATTAGTTTGCCATAGTTTAAAGCGTTTACCGATAGGATTTTTTATACCTGCCTGACGGATCGCGGTTTCATTTAAAATGAAATGCGCGCTATCGGCTTTCTCGCCCGTAAAGTTGCCACCTGCAACGAATTGAACTTTAAATACATTAATGAAGTTTTTATCAATAAAGAATGGATGGATAATCATACTGGCATCTACAGGCTTGCCATCCCATTCGGTATCCCCTGTTGATGAGCCGCCGTTAACTATGTTATCCCCAACTGCCACGCCTGATATTTCATGGTGACGCAATAACTCGGCTTTAACAGCTTCCTGGTGTGGGAACATGTTGTTGCCGATGTTTACTGAAAAAACATGGTCACGGTCAAAGCCTACTTGCGTAGTTTGTATATAATTAAGCTGACGATTGATTATCAGTGTGCCAATGATCAAACCGATTGAAAAAGTGAACTGACATACTACCAGCACTTTTCTAAATGCTCCGCTGCCTGCGCCGGTTGCTCTGCTTCTTAATGCATCTATAGGTTTAAATGATGATAACAGAACTGCAGGATAAATACTTGACGCAGCCAGGGTAGCAACCACCGTAAGAACTACTATTTTCCAGACGTTAACGCTAAACAGATCAAAATGCATCTCCTTACCGGCTATGTGATTATAAACCGGCATAATAGCGTAAATAAGCGCAAAAGCCAGAACAAGGGCGATCAGGAAACATAAGGCGGTCTCAAACACAAACTGCAAGAACAGGTGTTTACGTTCTGCGCCGATGATCTTACGTACACTTACCTCTTTACTACGTAAAACTGATCTTGCGGTAGACAGATTTATATAGTTAATGCAGGCAATCAGCAAGATCAATACCGCAACAATGCTGAATATCTTTACAATTTGTGCACCTGATGAAGTGCCATCGGGATTGAATAAGTGTATATCGGCCAAAGACTGTAACTGATAGACACCGTCGGTTGGCTTAATGCCTTTTTGCTGCGACATATGTATGCGGGTCAGTTTATTGGCTATGGCGGTGGTAGATGCATTTTGCTTTATCAGTAAATAAGTTTCGGTATAATAATCGCCCCAATCCTCATCCATAGCCTTCCACATGCCTTTGCCATCATATTGTTTTTTCCTTATGTTAGTAGAGAAAAGCATAGCGGCTTGAATAGATGAATTAGCGGGTATATCTGCCATGATGCCCGATACAGTATAAGGATCCTTATCGTCAGCTCTCAAAACTTTACCCATCGGATCAGTATCGCCAAAATATTTCTTTGCTTCACTTTCTGACAAGATCACCGACTGATCGTTAGGGAAAGGTTTTTTTGGATCGCCTTTAAGTAATTTATAATCGAATATGGAAAAGAAAGAATCGTCAACAAATTTCATTGGGGTGGTTACCCTCAGCATCTTATCTTTATACCTGAACTTGCTGTAGTCCCAGTCGCCAATTACCCTTACTGCATTCTCAACATCCGGCACCTCTTTTAAAGCATAAAACGCCACCGGCGGTTGCACACCACCCCAAACCTGTTTGCTCGCACCGGCACCAATAGAAGCATTTACTTTATAAATACGGTCTAATTTGGCGTTGAATTTATCATAGCTGGTTTCATCCTGAACCCAAAGCAGTATCAGCAGGCCAACAGCTAATCCAACAGTAAGCCCGATGATATTGATAGCGCTGTATAATTTCTTATTAACGATATTTCGCCACGCGGTTTTGATATAGTTCTTTAACATGATCGATAGTTTTTTTATTTATTCGCTTCTTAAACTTTTAACCGGGTTTGCCAACGCGGCTTTGATAGATTGAAAACTTATGGTGATTAAGGCGATGAAGATCCCCGCCAATCCTGACACGATAAAAACCTGCCATTGTATTTTAATGTGGTATTGATAAGTTTTGAGCCAGTTAAACATAACCCAATAAGCAGTAGGGAACGCGACCACACATGATAAAACAACCAACTGCAAAAAGTCTTTTGAAAGCAGTGTTGTAACGTTGCCGACGCTGGCGCCTAATACTTTACGAATCCCTATTTCTTTAGTCCTGCGCTCTGCGGTATAGGCGGCTAATCCAAATAAGCCTAAACAGGAAATTAAAATAGCCAATCCCGAAAACACACGCGATAGTTTACTTACCAGCATTTCGCCCAGGAACATTTGGTTAAATTGATCGTCTACAAAACGGTAATCGAAAGGGTAAGCAGGATTTTCAGTTTTCATTACAGCTTGTATAGCCGCCAAAGATCTCTCAACGCTTTTACCCTGATTTATGCGGACGTACATCACCGAAGCATTTTTTGGTGGCGTGATCAGGAACATTACCGGATCGGGCTGGCCATACATATTTCCGTATACATAATCGTTTACAACACCCACGATAGTTGCCATTGTAGTATCACCTTCATAATGCATAGTTTTACCAACCGCGCTTCCCTTACCCATTAATGTTTCCATTGATTTGGTAACCAACATGCGTATTGGCCGACCTGTATCAGCTACCGTTAGGTTTCGGCCTTCAATGACTTTCAGGCCCGATGTTTCAAAAAAATCAGGTGTTACGTAACGTTGAGATACCAGGACAGATGAGCCGGCCGGTTTACCGTCCCAAACCATGCCACTGGTGTTATTGCCCCCGTAAATTATGGCATGGTCAGACAAGGCCATATTAGCCACATAGCCTGTATTTAATAAATCTTGTTTTATAGCATTATAATTTGTCGCCATTTGTCCCTGCATGTCCATTTCAATGAGGTTGTTTTTATTGAACCCCAACTGCCTGCTTTTAACATGCTGTATTTGCTGGTAAACAACAACCGTGCAGATGATCAAAATTATCGATACGCTAAATTGAACCACAACCAACCCTTTGCGGATATAGGCCGCTCCGCTGTTTTTTAGTTTCAGGCCTTTTAATACCGAAACCGGATTGAAAGACGACAGGTATAAAGAAGGATAACTACCTGCCACCAAGCCGCAAATGATAGTGATAGCCAGCAAACTGACAATGTGGTATGGATTGCCGAGGTTAATAGCCAATTGTTTTTGTACCAGCGTATTAAATGCCGGTAAAACAAGTGCGATAATAACAACGGCGACGATAGCGGCGATAAATGCCATAAATAAAGCTTCGCCTATAAATTGTAGGATCAACAGCTTTTTGCCTGCGCCAAGCACTTTGCGTACGCCAACCTCGCGTGCCCGTTTTTCGCTGCGGGCAGTAGCAAGGTTCATGAAATTAATGCAGGCAATAAATAAAATTATCCAGGCTATAAGTGTGAACAGGTGCACATATTCTATCTGGCCGCCACCGGTCATTTTACCATCCCTAAAAGAATCGCGTAAATGCCAATCGTTCATCGAGAATAAGAAAGTATGGCCCAAGGCGGCAGGCTCACGTTTTTGTATATAGTTATTAAGCTGTTTGTTTACAGTTTCTGGGTTTACGTTCGGTTTTAATTCGACATAGGTAGTTAATGAATAGTTGCTCCATTTCCATAGCCAGGGGCTTTGGTCGTAGTATATTTTAAACGGCATAAGCCATTCAAATTGCATAGAAGAATTAGCGGACAGGTCCTTGATCACACCTGATACGATATAATCACGGGCGTTAGCTACCCTGATCGATTTGCCAACTATATTTTTATCATTTCCAAAAAACTTTTTTGCAGTTTTTTCTGTGATCACTACAGAACGTAATTGAGCAAACGCTGATGCAGCGTTGCCTTGTACAAATGGTAGTGTAAACATGCTGAAAATTGACGCTTCAGCATATTTTCCTGACGTAAACACGGATTTATTACCAACACTAAATAATAAAGATGTTTGACCTTCTGACGTACGACATACATTTGCTACGCCAGGCAACTCTGCTTTTATTGCTGGCCCCATCACGCCTGGCGTCGAAGAATGTGTTAGTATATAAGTATCATATTTCTCGTTTTCGCGGCAAAGATATAACCGGTCTTTTTTTGTATTTACGTTATCAAAATTAACTTCATCCTCCACCCATAAAAATATAAGGGCTGTACAGGCTATACCTATGGACAGGCCAAAAATATTGAGGAAGCTATAAGCTTTGTTTTTTGTAAGCGTACGATACGCTGTTTTGAAATAGCTTTTTATCATGACCGTATGAGATTAAATTCCTATTCGCTTCTTAAACTTTTAACCGGGTTTGCCATCGCGGCTGTTAACGCGTGGTAACTTACTGTAGCTACTGCCGTTAGAATGGCTGTCATGCCTGCAAATGCAAACATCCACCATGATATGTTTATGCGGTATGCAAAGCTCTGCAGCCAATTATGCATGGCCCACCAGGCTACCGGCGAGGCGATAATGATGGACAATATTACCAGCTTCAGGAAATCGGCAGACAGTAGTTTGTTGATCGATATTATACTTGCCCCTAAAACTTTGCGGATACCAATTTCTTTTGTTCGTTGCTCGATAGTAAATGCGGCAAGCCCGAATAGCCCTAAGGTTGCCAGCGCTATAGTGATATAGGTGAACACGCTAAATATCGATGAGAGCCTGTCTTCAGCCTGGTACTGTGCATTAAAGGCATCATCCATAAAAGTGTAATCGAAGGGGGTATCGGTATCATACTTTTTATAAAGCGCCTGCATTTTGCTCAACAAGGTTGGCAGGTTGGTATGAAGTTTTATCTTGACGAACAGGTTACAACCATCCCTGGTAAAAAATGGTAGGTTAGCAGGGGCGATAAACAGGGTTAAGGCAGATATTTTTGATTGTAACGAGCTATAGTTAAAATTCTTTAATACTCCAATGATTTTGAGTTTGTGATCGCCCGATTGCACATAGCTGCCAATGGGGTTAATCGGAAGATGAAGTGTTGCAATGGCAGCTTCATTGATCACTACTTGGTCCATGCCGGCAAGTTTTTGATCAGTTGCAGGCGCGTATTTCCATTGTAAACCAAGAGTTTTAATAAATTGGTCGTCGGTAGTTAATGAGGAAACCATTATGATGTCATCCTTTGTTTTTCCGTTAAAGGAGATCATATCGTACCCATGGAACATGGCGTAATGTGAAGTGGCGGCACTTTCAATACCGCTTAGTGTTTGTATATCCTGCTTAAATGCCGGATAATTAGCGCCAAAAGTGTTGTGGACAGGTATCATTACCACATTTTGGCGGTTTATACCTGTATCTGCATGCCTGAAATAATACAACTGCCGGTCAATCACTATCCCGCAAATGATAAGCCCTACCGAAATAGCAAATTGTAACGTAGTAAACACCTTACGCACCGCTATACCACCCATAGCTTTACTCATTTTTCCCTTCAATGTAATTACGGGTTTAAAAGCAGATAATACCAACGCCGGATAGCTGCCGGCTATCAAAATGGTCAGGATCAACAGGGCGGCCAACAGTATTAATACTATCGGGCTATATAAAAATGAATTATCTATTTTTAATTGCAGCACATTTAAAAACCAGGGCTTAAACGCATAGCAAAGCAGGTAGCCCAAGACGAACGATAACACAGTGAATAAAGCCGATTCTATGTAAAATTGTGTAGCGATGGTTTTACGGCTTGCTCCCGCAACTTTGCGTACCCCAACCTCTTTGGCTCGCAATGTCGCTCTTGCTGTCGACAAGTTCATGTAATTAGCCAATGCCAATAACAATATCAATACTGCGACCAGGGGAAAGATCTTAAGATATTTGATGTTTGATGAGTCGCCGAAATTGCTTTTCAGGTGTGCGTCGGGCAGGGCAGATAGGGAATAATGGGCATGCTCAAACATTTTTTCCTGCTTAGCCATCATGTCGAGGCTGCGTCTCAACGCTGATGTATCTGAAGTATGGTTTAATAAAAGATAAACACTGAAGTTACCAAAGCTGATTTCTTGCGTACCAACGTAGAGCGAAGCCTCCTTCATTTTAAGCAGGCTTTGATTGGACGTTATAAAGTTGAATCGGATAGATGAATTTGACGGGTTATTTTCAGCTACGCCGGTAACCTGGTAAGTAAAAGCGCTATCTGTTTTTAAGGTGATGGTTTTGCCAACAGGGTTTTCATCGCCGAAATATTTTTTAGCCATATCTTCAGACAATACTACCGTAAAAGGTCTGTCAAGTACATGGCCGGCGTTTCCAGATAAAAGCCTGAATGAAAAAAAGTTAAAGAAATTTTCATCGGCAAACAATAAATTTTTCTCGGAAAATTTGGCATCCGGTTTGTCAGGGTTACTGGCAATAACTGGTTTGAAATAAGCCATCGTACGCATATATTCTTTTATTGCAGGCTGGTGCTGCTTAATAATTGATCCGGCAGCATAACTCATGTACGACATGTTCATGGTATTGCCATTTATTGTAAATGACTCCTGGGGAATAAAGATCCTATCTGCATTGGCATGAAAACGGTCATAGCTCATTTCATGGGCTACGTACATCATGATCATCATACAAACAGCCAGGCCAACCGCCAAACCCGATATATTGATAAGGCTAAACAATCGTTGGTTTATCAGGCTGCGCCACGCTATTTTTATGTAGTTTTTTATCATGATTGATAAGTTTTATTCGCTTCTTAAACTTTTAACGGGGTTTGCCAATGCTGCTTTTACTGCCTGGTGCGCTGTAGTAAGTGCCGCTATAATTAATGACGCTGCAATGGCTATAAAAAATATGGCAGGCCCAATAGTAATATGGTAAGCAAAGTTTTGCAGCCACTTGTGCATAACAAAATAGCCCAATGGCGCGGCAATTAAAAAGGCGATAGCGATAAGCGTGATGAACTCGCGGGTAAACAACCCAACTATGTTATGCAGTGGTGCGCCCAGTACTTTGCGTATGCCCACCTCTTTGGTACGTTGTGATGCGGCAAAGGCTATCAACCCATACAATCCCAAACAACCAATCAGTATGGCAATGCCTGAAAATAGTTGAAACGCGGTATACACTTTTTGTTCCTGCTTATACATGGCGGCAATATGCTCGTCAATAAATTCATATTTAAACAGATCGTCAGGGAAAAGGGTGCTCCATGATTTGTTGATTGTCGCAATAGTGGCCGGCATATTTTTAGGTTGCAGTTTTATACTGGCTGTAAAAAACCGGTCTGGCGTATATTCTAAAACACAAGCCCTTCTTTTTTTATGTTTTGATTCACTTTGAAAATCCTTTACCACTCCGATCACTGTAACCAGGTTGCCACTTACATTAATGCGTTGGTTAATAAATTTTTGAGGGTCCTGAACCCCTAACTCATGCATTAGGGTTTCATTAACTACAACTTTATGCAGTGAATCAGTGGGCGCCTTACGGGTTATTTTCTGACCGGCCAGCATGGTTAACTGGAACATATCAGTATATTTTTCATCGATGTATTTAATTTCGGTAACGTTATCTTTAGGGAACCCTAAAGCCGGCGCCGAGAACGGCGCCCATTGATCATTATAAGATGGCGAACCGGACGATACGCTAAATTCTTTTATGCCCGGCATATTACTTAATTGCTGTTGAAACACCTCGCGCTTTTCTCTAATCGGCATACGTACCGATATCACCGCGTCTTTATTAAAGCCAAGATCCTGGTTACGAAAATAGTCCATCTGACTGGCTACGATTAGCGTACCTACAATTAACATCTGCGATATGGTAAATTGCATTACTACTAAACCCTTGCGTAACGTTAAGCCGTGTGTTGAAACTCCGGAATTATTCTTGAACGAATCAACAGGCTGGAAGGCTGATTGTACAAAGGCCGGGTATAATCCGGCACATACGATGACAATTATCGTCAAAACTCCGATCCAACTTAAAACTTGTGGCTGCAAAATTTGAACAGGGGATATGTCTATCGACATCCAACTGTTAGCACTTGCCAGGAATAATGCACAAATACCTATACCTAACAGAACAGATATCAGCACCATAATAGTGATCTCGCTCATAAACTGACCAATCAATTGTTCTCTTTTTGCGCCAAGTACTTTACGCACACCAACTTCTTTTGCACGTTTAATGGCTCGTGCTGTAGACAGGTTAATAAAGTTTATGCAGGCAGTAATAATAATCAGCAAAGCCACGCCGATCAATGCATAATAGGTGTCTTTTGAAGTTGGCGTAACGATGTTGTTGATATAACGCTGATCAAAATGAACGTCTTTTAAGGGCTGTAATGGTAATTGAACGGTTGCGTCCACGTCTTTGCCCCAGATTTTTTTGATATATCCCGGTATCTGTTGCTCAAGCGTATGTACAGAATAATTTTTTGGCAAAACAATATATGCATAAGCGCCGCCTGAAATGTTCCAGAAAAAACGGGCCATGTCTGTAAATTGTTTTTGATAGGTGCTGAATGATAAGATCAGGTTCAGCGGCATGCTTGTATTAGCCGGCAGATCTTTGATTATACCGGTTACCTTGGCGTTTTTGTCGCCAAAATTGATCGCCTGGCCCATGGCGTTGTTTTGCGGAAAATATTTTTTGGCTATGCTTTCAGTCAACACTACACTGTTAGGGTCTGATAATGCTGTGTTGTGGTCACCGGCCAGCCATTGGTAATCAAAGACTTTGTCCAACTCGCTATCGCCTATTACGAGGTTCTTTTCAGCAAACCTGTTTTCGCCAATTTTAATATTAACCTCCGGCTGATAAAAGACGCTGGTTGCATGCTCCAGTTGGGGGAAATAAGTCCGCATAGTAGGGATGAGACCCATGGATACGTTGGCATTGAAATCTAAAGCATGCAGCGTTACGCGATAAGTACGATCAGCTTTGCTGTTGTGGCTGTCATACCCAAGCTCATTACGCACAATTAGAAATATAGCCAGGCATGCCGCTACGCCAAGCGTTAATCCAAAAATATTCAGAAAAGTGAAGCCCAGGTTACGGCTGATGTTCCTGAAGGCTATTTTAAAATAATTTTTGATCATGGCTTGATGGTTTTACTATTCGCTTCTTAAACTTTTAACAGGGTTGGCAAGGGCTGCTTTTAGTGCCTGGAAACTAACAGTAGCTACAGCGATAATAAGTGCCAGCATAGCTGCAATTACAAATACCCACCATTGGATACCCGCTTTATAGGCAAAATCCTGCATCCATTTATTCATTCCCAACCATGCTAACGGAAAAGCGATGATTGTAGCGATCATCACCAGTTTTAGAAATTCTTTTGATAACATATTGGCGATACCGAAAATACCGGCACCTAATACTTTTCTTATTCCGATCTCCCGCGTGCGTTGTATGGTACTGTATGATGCTAAACCTAACAGTCCAAGGCAGGAAATAAAAATAGCCAACACCGCAAAATAAAAGAACAGCGTACCAAAACGCTCTTCGGAAGAATATTGCTTATTAAAACTATCATCAACAAAAGCATAGTTAAACGGCCGTTGCGGTATCAATACTTTCCATTTACGTGCTATCGATGCTATCGTAGCTGGTATGTCGTGCGCGGCGATCTTTAAAGTAAACATACCGGCATTAGCTATATTTATACGAAAATTTAACGGCTCTACTTCTTGTGCCAGTGAGTGATAATGGAAGTCTTTAACCACACCTATAATTTTGCCTTCGCGGCCCCATTGCGAAAAATTTTTGCCAATAATGTCCTTAGGAGAAACATAGCCCAGTGCTTTTACAGTTGCTTCATTTACCACTATGGCTTTGGTAGAATCTGTTGGGTAACTGGTTGAAAATGAACGACCGGCTATGACATTCATTTTGTAAGCAGGAATGAAATCATAATCCACATCATACATGTTTAAATTTAACGGCTGCATAGTTCCCTGCCTGTTCTCTATCTCGGAATGTGCATTTGCATTTCCGTTACCCGGACTACCCGACGATGCCGATACTGATAAAATATTAGGGACAGATCTGAATTCATTTTTAATGCTTTCGCAGCTTTTGATCACATTTTCATCCCCGCCGAAATCAAGCGTGAGCAACTGATTTTTCTCAAAACCAAGTGGTTGGCTACGCATATAATTTAATTGATTGTAAACCACCAGCGTGCCAACTATTAAAATAATAGATATAGTGAACTGAAAGATTACCAGTCCCTCGCGTAACAATGTGCCTTTGGCTGATGTACTGAACTTTCCTTTTAAAACCATCACTGGTTTAAAGCCGGATAAGGTTAACGCCGGGTAAGCACCCGCAGCCAGCCCGATTAACAGAGAGACCGGTAAAATGGCAAATATATATCCGTGCGTGAAGATGTTTTGACTTACCAACTTACCTGCAAGTTGATTAAAAGATGGCAGCAATAAAGCAGCAAGCACCATTGCAACAATGAAAGACACCAGGCACAATATAACAGACTCGCCTAAAAATTGGATGGTTAACTGGCTGCGTGCAGCACCCACAACCTTACGTATACCAACTTCTTTAGCCCTTTCTGCCGCACGTGCTGTAGTTAGGTTAATAAAATTAATAGCTGCGATAAGGAGGATGAATAAAGCTATCGCGGAAAAAACATAAATATTGACAATATTCCCATTCTCACTATTGCTCTGTCTCTTATCCATATAAGCCTCTTTTAAAGACTCGATAAAAAGGTCATAATCTAAACCAAGTTTACGGTCGGCCTCGCTGATATGCCTTTTTAGAAAAGCGGGAAACTTTGCCTGCAATTGTCTGGCATTAGTACCTTTGGCTAATAATAAATAGGTTGAATTACCAAAATTGCCCCACTGATCCAGCCGGCCTTTATACATAGCATCAAGCGATGAAATAGAATAAAGTATGTCAAATTTTAATTGTGAATTGACCGGAATATCTTTTACGACGCCGGTAACTGTCGACGGATGTTTACCATCAACCAATAAAACTTTGCCGATCGGATTGGCAGAGCCAAAATATTTTTTTGCTGTTGTTTGGTTTAAAACTATACTAAATGGATTTTTTAATGCAGTAGCTGCATCTCCTTTTAGAAATGGAAGCGTGAACATTTTAAAAAGGCTTGGTTCTGCAAAACATGCGCTATTTTCCTGAAACAACCGATCATTCGATTTTATTAGAAATCCTGTCGGGAACAAGCGCGTTGATTCTAATACCTCAGGAAAATCTGCTTTAATGGCGGGTCCCATGGGGGCAGAGCTTATACCCAGCTTCATTACATTATTTGATGATTTAATATCTACGTTTAACCGGTATATCTGGTCGGCCTTTTCGTGAAAAGTATCATAGCTCAACTCAAATTTTACATAAATAAAAATCAGGAAACAAGCAGTCATACCTACAGCCAGTCCAATTATATTGATTAGCGAAAAACCTTTGTTTTTAAGCAGGTTTCTAACTGCTATTTTAAAATAATTCTTGATCATGGCTTGTGGTTTTAAACTTCTGTTGGCCCTTTCCCAGTTGGGAAAGAGCCGAGAAGCAACTAACTAATTATAAACTAATGATAAGGTGTCTTTTAAATCATGATATTCTCCATAACAGTTTGACCATCCAGCAAGCGGATAATACGGTGGCTGTAACGGGCATCGTGCTCTGAGTGGGTAACCATAATAATGGTGGTGCCCTGTTCGTTCAGATCGGTCAACAGTTCCATTACTTCGTTACCATTGCTTGAGTCCAGGTTACCAGTAGGCTCATCCGCTAATATTAATTTTGGATTGTTTACAACCGCACGGGCCACGGCCACACGCTGCTGCTGACCGCCCGATAGCTGCTGCGGATAGTGGTTACGGCGGTGCATGATCTGCATTTTGTCCAAAACCTTTTCAACCCGCGTAACACGTTCTGATGACGGCACGCCGGTGTAGATCAGCGGTAGCTCAACATTTTCAAAAACGGTAAGCTCGTCTATCAGGTTAAAGCTCTGGAACACGAAACCGATATTATGCTTGCGCAGATCGGCACGTTTACGTTCGTTAAACGCGGCCACTTCAATGCTATTAAACAAATAGCTGCCACCATCCGGGTCGTCAAGTAAACCTAATATGTTAAGCAAGGTTGATTTACCACATCCCGAAGGACCCATGATGGCAACAAATTCGCCTTCCTTAACCTCGATGGATAATTTGTTTAAAGCAATGGTTTCCACCTCTTCGGTGCGGTAATACTTTTGTAGTTCGGTAATTTTTATCATTTGAGCCTCCTCCCCTTAAGGGCGTGTTAGTTTTTATTTTCTATTTATTTAATATCAGTTGCTGTATGTCGCCGTAAGTTTCATAGCTTGAGGTTATTACCTTGTCGCCCGGTTTAATGCCTTGTAATACTTCATAATAATCTGTACTGAAACGGCCCAGTTGTATGTCAACTTTATAGGCTGATTTTCCGTCTTCGCTTACTTTAAAGATCCAGTTACCGCCGGTTTGTTGGTAAAAGCCGCCTTTAGGTAACAGCACTTGTTTTGATTCATCACTTAGCGCTAACAAGATCTGCAATGTTTGTCCTCTTCTTATCCCGGTTGGTATTGGGCCAACAAATTGCATGTCAACCTGGAACCTATTGTTGGTTACCTGCGTAAATACCTTTGTGATCTTTAAGATATAATTTTTATCAGCGAATGAAAATGTCCCGGTCAAGCCGGTATATACTTGTGACAGGTAATGTTCATCCACATCAACTCGTACCTTAAACCCTGACAACACATCAATTTGCCCCAGGCGATCACCTTTATTTTTATTTTGTCCCACTTCCGCGTCCATTGAAGTTAATTGCCCGTCCCTTGGTGCTACTACCGTAAGGTCGGCAACTTTTTTACGCATCAGGTTTAAAGTGTTTTTCATCTGCGCATATTGCTCCTGGGTCTGCAGGTTTTGCTGTTTAATAAGTGTGGTATCCTGTTTTAAGATCTGGGTGGTTAGCTTTTTACGATTTAACTGGTACTCGTAAGTATTAACAGCTACCTGGTAATCCTGCTGACTCAGCGCCTTCTGTTCGTATAGATGTTTGTTCAGTTTATAAACGCGTTCGGCCTCTTTAAAGGCGTTATCCACATCTGCCATCTGGTTTAACTTATTGATGGTATTTGATAAAGCGTTGTTTTGCGAAATCTGAATTTGTGTTTGGGCGGCATAAACAGCCGTTTCCTGGTTGGCCAGGTTCAGCTCAAGGTCGGTATTAGACAGTTTTAATATCCGGTCGCCCTTTTTAAGATTCGTGCCATCTTCTACATACCGGACTTCTACAAGGCCGCCCTCAACCGCGTCAAGGTAAATGGTGGTTATAGGCGTAACTATGCCGTTTACAGGTATAGTTACCTGGAATGGGCCTTTTGTAACTTCGCTTATAGTTAACCTTTCTGTATCAACAGAAAGCTTGCTTTTGCCCGAGGTAAAATAGATGCTCCCGGCAATTAATAGAATTATACCGGTAATACCACCTATGGTTAGCAGGCGCTTAGTACCCCACTTTTTCTTTTCAATTTTTCTATCCACAATATTAAAATCAGATTTGTTTATCTATTCAAGGTTATACAACAACGTGCCATAATATAAATTACTGTAAATCAAACAAATGCTTTGTTATTTTAAAAAATTCCGTTCGCTTATGAAACAGCAAGTGTTCGGTTTCGATACAGTTATTTTTATAGATATTGCTACAAAAAATTGTTTTACAGTTATTTACGCTTATGGTTGTATTATTGCCAAAAACCACTTAAGGTACTTATTATATTTAATTGTATTTTCACGTATTGTATGTTACTAAAAAAAGCCACCGTTTTAATTGTTGATGACGACCCGGACGTACTTACCGCGGTTAAACTTTTGCTTAAAACAGAAGTACAGGAAGTAATAACCGAAAAAAATCCGGAGAACCTTAATAGCTTGCTGCTGCGAAATACTGTCGACATCATTTTGCTGGACATGAATTTTAACAGCGCCATTAACACCGGCAATGAAGGTTTATACTGGTTGCGTAAAGTGCGCGAATGGAAACCTGATGCCATTGTGATCATGATCACTGCCTATGGCGATATCGACCTGGCAGTACGATCATTAAAAGAAGGCGCTGCCGATTTTATGGTAAAGCCCTGGCATAATGATAAGCTGATAGAGGTTATTAAAGACCTGCTGGATAAAAAAGACAGCGATAAGTCAGCAAAGACGTCGTCGCCAAAAAATAATAACACGGCAACAATACTGCATGGAGAATCGCAGTTGATGCAGGATATTTTTCTGAAAGTAAACAAAATAGCACCTACCGACGCCAATATCCTGATACTGGGTGAAAACGGAACAGGAAAAGACCTGATAGCAAAAGCCATACATGAACGGTCATTAAGGGCAAATAAACCATTTATTAAAGTAGATGTTGGTTCGCTCACCGAAACATTATTTGAGAGCGAACTATTCGGTCATAAAAAAGGCGCGTTTACGGACGCGCGCGAGGATAGGTCGGGCCGGTTTGAGGATGCGAATGGCGGCACGCTATTCCTGGATGAGATAGGCAATATTTCCCTGAGGCAGCAGGCCAAATTGCTTACTGTGCTGCAAAACCGACAAGTAACAAGATTGGGCAGTAATAAACCGACAGATATTGATATTCGCTTAATCTGTGCCACTAACCTGCCGCTATACGAACTGGCAAACGACGACCGTTTCAGAAAAGATCTGATCTACCGGATCAATACTGTAGAGGTTACTATGCCGCCGTTGCGCAAACGGGATGGCGATGTGATTTTACTGGCGAAGCATTTTGCAGGTGTGTACGCTGCCAAATATTTAAAGCCCGCTATAACGTTTGATGAAAGTGCACTGTATAAATTGAACAGCTATCATTTTCCCGGTAATGTGCGCGAGCTGCAATATACCATGGAGCGAGCAATCATTATGGCGGATAGCAATGCGCTGAGCGCGGGCGACCTGATCTTTTCGTCCATAGAATCAAGCCCTGCAGAGCAGGAACCTTTGGACGATATGCCATTGAGCATGTTAGAAAAAACTACCATTCTGCGGGTTATAGAAAAGCATAACGGTAACATTACCCGTGCCGCTAAAGAACTTGGTTTAACCCGTACCGCCCTGTATCGCAGGTTAAGTAAATATGATATTTAAAAATTACGAATTACGTATTCTGCTACGCGTGGCCCTGTTGTTTTTAACACTTTTGGGCCTGTGCGTAATCATAGTAAACCATTGGTATATGTACCTGGTCATCGGTGTGCCGTTGGTTATTATGGTAATGACTGATTTTTTGCGTTTTCAAAAAAAGGCACAGCGCGAGGTAGAGCAATTTGCCGAGTCGGTACATTACCGGGATTTTTCGCGACACTTTGATGTGGGCCGGGCACCTACAGAACTAAAACCCTTGCGTAAGGGGTTTAACGAGATCAATACCACCTTTAAAGCCATAAGCCGCGAGCGCGAAACGCAATACCATTACCTGCAAAAGATCCTGGAGCTGGTTGATACCGGCATTATATCCTACGACCAGGAAACCGGTGATATAGGCTGGTTGAATGAATCGTTCAAGAAAATATTCGGGATACCTTATCTTAAAACCATATACTCGCTGCAAAAGCGGGATGAGGCGTTGTATAATGAGGCCATGAAGCTTAAACCCGGTGACAGCAAGGTAGTTTCCATATCACGCAATAAGCAGCTGATAAAAATTTTGCTTACCGTAAGCGTAATGCGCAGCGATGATAAGATCTACCGGCTGCTCGCGTTCCAGAATATCAGCGAAGCCCTGGACGAAACAGAATCAAAAGCCTGGCAAAAACTATTGAATGTAATGACGCATGAGATCATGAACTCGGTAGCGCCGATATCATCTTTGGCTGATACTTTAAAAAATCGCCTGCAAAGTTATAGTCGTGAAAACAGCGATAACACGGACCTGGATGACCTGGAGCTTGGTATTGACACCATAAAACGCCGCAGCGAAGGCTTGCTTAAGTTTACAGAAAGCTACCGTAATCTCAATAAAATAACTCGGCTTGATCTTAAAACGGTATTGGTGCGTGATCTGTTTGAGAACCTGAACAGTTTAATGCAGCCCACGCTGGCGCAGAAAAATATAGAGCTAAATATTGTGCTGCGCGATACGCAAATGGCCATAGAGATCGATCTTAACCTCGTTGAACAGGTGCTGATCAATCTGCTGGTCAACGCCATTGAAGCGGTTAAAGACAGGCCCGAGCCGGCCATAACATTAAGTGCGGAGCTATCGCCCAACAATAAGCCACTTGTTAAAATTGCCGATAATGGTACAGGCATGCCGCCTGAACTGGTCGATAAGATCTTTATTCCGTTTTTCAGTACCCGTAAGTCGGGCAGTGGTATAGGGCTTAGCTTATGTAAGCAGATCATGATGCTGCACAAAGGCAACATACAGGTACAATCTGTAGAGAATGAAGGCTCGGTATTTATCCTGCTTTTCTAATTATCCGTCAGGCTATGTTTTTGGATCTTTTCGAGCGTGCCGTTTTCATTGATGGCGTAGTTAGCTTCGCTGGTATCAGAGTCGATGATTAATCGTGCACTTTCCTTCACCCTTCGTTTAGGTCTTAATGGTATAATGATAACGGCTAACAATACAGCTATCTTTAAAATGAGTAAAAACATTTTTTGATCGATTTAAATTCATTCCAATTTTTTAAACATTAAACAGCCAGCGCGGGTAAATGAAAATAAAACCTGCTGCCTATGCCAACTTCGCTTTCTACACCTATATCACCACCCTGCGCTGTAATGAACTCTTTTGATATCGCCAGGCCCAAACCCGAACCTGATTTGTTTTGCCCGTCTGTAGGAACCTGGAAATAACGGTCAAACAAACGTTCCTGGTATTGTGACTCGATACCTTTACCAAAATCTTTAACAGAAAACTCTACCATCTTATCACGGCCGTTCACATCAACTACGATCTTTGATTTTGCATGGCTGTAACGTACGGCGTTCGACAGAAAATTGATCATCACCCAGGCTGTCTTCTCCACATCGGCGTTGATCTCCGGGACATTGCCCGCTATTTTTTGCTCAATGATCAATCCTTTTTGGTCCGCTTCAAACTTGACAGCTTTAACCGCATATTCAATAATTTGTTCAGGCCGGGTAGGCACAAAATTTAACTGAATATTTCCGGTTTCAACCTGCGAAAGATCAAGTAGCTCATAGGTTATTTTTAACAAACGTTCGGCATCGCCGGTAATATGTTCAACCAGTTGGCCCTGTTCCTCGTTCAAATTGCCAACACGGCTATCAGCCAATAGCTTGGCGCTCATTTTAATGGCCGATATAGGTGTTTTCAATTCGTGCGATATCGTCGCTATAAAATTACTTTTAGCTTCGTCACGTTCTTTAAACTCGGTGATGTTGCGCAGGATGTACACCTTTCCTGCTGATTTTTGCGCCCTCACAACCGGCGATGTATAATCTGACGAAAGATTAGGCACCGAAATTTCACGGGTCTCTAACTGAAAGTGCGAATCTTTACCATCGGCGAATATTTTAAATGGCGTGCCTGATTTTTCGCCGTCAATAATTGATTTAAACAGGTCGTTGTACTTTACAATTGTATCTACAGATTTACCCTCGGGCTTGTTCTCTTTTAATCCAAGAATGTTTTTAGCTGCCGAGTTGATAAACAGGATCTCCTGGTTTTCATTTATACCGATAATAGCATCATGCATTTGCTCGATAATGGTTTCAATGCGGATCTTTTCTGACAGGATCTTCGATAAGTTGCTATTCTCCCACTCATCCAGCCGGAACGCCATGTCATTAAAAGCGTTGGCGACTTCGGCAAACTCATCATTCTTGTCAAAATGGATCCGTTGTGTATAGTTTTTTTGCGCTATCTCCCTGATACCGGCCAGCAAAGAATTTAACGGGCCTGAAATTATCCCCGGGAAATTGATACTAAAACTAAACAGGATCAAAAAAGTAAACGTGCCTGCAAACCCTAAAAAGATACTGGCATTTTTTACAGAGGCGTGCGCCTTATCGTTTTTAATAACAATGGCTTTCATGTTAACCATGTCTATAGTGCGCAGGTATTTCCGTGCATCGCGCTCGGCAAGTTTTAATTGACCGGTGGTAGCTGTTTTGTCTTGAAGTTGGTTGAAAACCCTACGCAGGTTTTGTACAGCACCCAACTCACCAGGCTCCGTTATGTTGTGCTCTTCTTTGGTTAATTGAGTATTGAAATCACCGGCAAGCTCTGCGCTAAGCGGCAGGTCATGGTCGTCAAGAACGGTGCGCATGTCCCTGGTAAAACTTAAGGATTCATAATTATCCTTTAAGATCACTTTAGCGCTGTTGGATATTTCGTTGATATAAAACAAAGATATCAACCCAAAAAACAGGACAACGACAAACAAAAAGCCGAATCCTAAGCGGAGTTTATTTTTTACTTTCATGATAGTATTACTAAATCAGTTCCTGATAAGGTCATGGTGTTTTATTTTTATATAGAGACAGCCAAGTTAATACCATTATTTTTGATTTATATTTAGTGCGTTGATTCATAGGTGTTTATATTGGATATATGCGTGTAAAAAAAAGCGCCACTAAAAAGACCCTATCAAAATGGAAGGGTCTTTTATCATAATGGGTGGCAATTATGCTATAGTATAATGTTCCAGCTTTCGGTAAAGTGTAGTTAAACCGATGTTTAGCAAACGTGCGGCTTCTGTTTTATTACCATGAGCATGGTTCAGTACTTTATAGATGTGTTGTTTTTCTATCGATTCCAGGTCGAGTGCGTCAGCATCAACATGTACGGTTCTAAATTCAACAGGTAGCAAATCAACGCCAATTGTTCCTTTTTCTGCAAGGATCACAACACGTTCAATCACGTTTTTAAGCTCACGTACATTGCCCTTCCATTGGTGCTGGGTTAATACATGAATAAACTCGTCGCTCATGCGTTCAATCCGTTTATTTACTTTATCGGCAAATTGCTTAAGGTAATGTTTGGCTATCAATTCAATATCGGCCTTGCGCTCATTCAATGACGGCAGGTTAATGGTGAACACAGATAAACGATAAAATAGGTCCAACCTGAATTGACCGGCCTCGGCTTCTTTTTTAAGATCGCGGTTAGTGGCAGCCAGTATGCGGATATTTACTTTGGTAGTTTGGGTGTCGCCTATTTTAATAAAAGTTCGACTCTCCAGCACACGCAATAATTTAGCCTGTAGCTCCAGGCTCATTTCGCCAACCTCATCTAAAAATATGGTACCATTGTTTGCTTCTTCAAACAGGCCTTTTTTATCTTTCAATGCCCCGGTAAATGAGCCTGCCTTGTAGCCAAATAATTCGCTCTCTAATAGTTCTGACGGAAAGCTGCTGCAGTTAACCGCAACAAATGGTTGTAGCTTTTGGGCGCTATCATAATGGATCGATTCGGCAAATACTTCTTTACCTGTTCCCGTTTCGCCAAGCAGTAATACCGTGGTATCGGTAGGTGCTACCTTTTTTGCGATATCGATAGCCTCGGTGATCGCTCTTGAATGACCAAGGATATGATCAAAGCTGTATTTGCCGGTTATCCGTGTTTCAAGATTAAATACCCTTAGCTGCAATAGGGCTTTCTCTGCGGCTTTATAAACCAGGGGGATGATCTTATCATTATCATCGCCTTTGGTTATATAGTCGAAACCACCGTTCTTGATAGATTGTACACCATCGGCAATGGTACCATGCGCGGTGAGGTTAATGATCTCAACGTAAGGCTTCTTTTCTTTGATCAGCTTAACCAATTCCACGCCATTTATATCGGGTAATTTAACGTCGCTTATTACAACGTGAATATCTTCAAGCATCAGTGTCTTTAAGCCTTCCTTAGCGGTATAGCATTTAAACAGGTGAAAGCCTTCCAATTCTAATATTCTTGCAATTAGGGCGGCCAGGCCCTGCTCGTCATCAATTATGAGCACGTTTGCAGAAGGGTTTAATTTAGTTTCCATGCAAGTCCATTAACCAAAAGAATGCCTTAAAAAAGAGTTTTTTATAAACGACTGTAATAGAGTGCATTTTTGTTATTTTGTTAATAGATATCGTGTTACAACAGTTTCAAAATGATAGGCTTTTTTATCAATTTGAAATATGAAAAACCTTTTTAGGTGCAGATTTTAAAATAAAAGATGCCACCCAACATGATGGCATCTTTATGCGGATTAAACCGGAGTTTTTAATTTAAAATAATGCTATTAAGGCCTTTCTCAACCGCTGTATCTTTTAGTTCAGGTATTGATGTTCCTTCTATCCTGAATATGGTAAGATCTGTCATGCCAATAAAGCCCAGTACAGCTTTTAAATAAGGAGCAGCAAAATCATAGGATTGCATGGCGCCTTCTGTATATATGGCACCTGTAGTTTCTGCAATATAAACTTTTTTGTTTTTGACTAATCCTTCCGGTCCGTTCTCATCATACTTAAAGGTAACTCCGGCCCTTACAACATGGTCAAGCCATGCCTTCAGAGCAGAGTGGATTGAAAAATTATACATTGGCGCGCCTATCACAATTATATCCGCATCCATCAGGTCCTGTACGGCTTCGTCCGAATGTTTGACGGCTGCCAAATGCTCAGGCGTTCTACTGTCTACAGGAGTGAAAAACGAAGTGAGGTGCGCCTCTTCCAAATGAGGGAAATGCAGGGTTACTAAATTGGTTTCTTTAACCGTACTACCCGGGTATTCGGCTTTCAGTTTTTCAATAATAGCATTGCCTAATTTAATACTGAACGACGCCTCGCCTCGCGGGCTCGAAATAATATGAAGTATCTTTTTCATGGTTTTTAATATTTATTCGCCAAAACTATTTACATTTGGTTATAAAAAGTTAGTAGTATACAAAAGGTTAGTGGTAACCTATTGTATAGTTTATTAAAAATCAAATAGTTATGAGTTATAGTGGTCGTGTTACAGCACAGGAATGTTCAAGCAGATTAACAGCTATCGGCGACTCGCTGTATGTAATTGGTGGTAAATGGAAGTTGCGGGTTATTGTTGCTTTGAGAGAGGGGAATAAACGATTTAATGAAATACAACGTGCTGTCGAGGGGATATCAGCGCGGGTACTATCCAGCGAGTTAAAAGAACTTGAGATGAATGGTTTTGTAAAGCGAATTGTGCACGACCAAACGCCGGTAATAGTTGAATACCAGCTTACCGAATATGCTGATACATTAGGCGATGTTTTAACCAGCCTGGCCGATTGGGGTGCCATGCATCGTAATAAAATAAGAAGTGAAAGGTAAATTGCAATAAAAACAAAACATGCACTGTTTTTGACATAGCTATTAGTATGATTTACTGAGTTACCTGTAGTATCTATGATTATCCATCTTAAACGAATTTATGAACCGTATGCAACTGACGACGGCGTACGTGTTTTAGTTGATCGCCTATGGCCCCGCGGTATTAAAAAAGAAAAAGCTCACGTGGATCGCTGGTTTAAAGATATTGCTCCTACTCACGAATTGAGAAAATGGTATAAACACGACCCCAATAAATTTGACGACTTTAGTAAAAAGTACCATACAGAACTTAGCAAAACAGTTGCGTTAGATGAGCTAATGGGATACATAACTCATCATGATGTAATTACTTTTTTATATGCGGCCAAAGAAGAAAAACTAAGCAATGCGGCGGTACTGAGGTCGATCATCCTCGAACGTCTCAAATAACTTTGTCGTCATTAAGCTATTACCTTACACGGATCATATTGGCTTTACAGCAGGTGAACTAACAGTTAAAAATAGCGTATATATTAATAATGTGTTTATTATTTGTTAATCAGAAAATCATATATAATAATATTACCTGTTTAACCATCTAATTTAAACATATATGTCATTAACTATTTTCAAAAAATAGTGCTGTTTTATTGATTTGTATTTATAGTCAATCAACTTATTAACAAATGGTTATAACTATAATCATGTTGACTTTGTATAAAATATACACGAGTGTTGCCGGGCATCTGAAGGCCCATTTTCTTTTAACCTGATTGGATAGTTGAGGATATTTAGGCAGAATAATACGGTCTTATTGCAATAAAAAAAATATACTTTTCTAAAAATGGGTATAAAAACCGCCTTTTTAGGGTTATTTATTCAATAAAAATAAATTACTTTAATTAGTTGCATTTTGTCTTTCTGGTTGTAATTTAGATATGTCTTAACGCACAGTTAAAAGCCATACACCTAAAAGTTTTATCATGATATATCAGTCAATCAGCTTTTTAGCCGAGCAGCTTAATAACTATCTTAAAACTACAGAAGGTAATAGTTCGTTGCCATCAACTTTTACGCAACTCAAAAATATAGCCCACCTTACAGACGAAGAAATAAAGAACCTGGATAATATTTTGGTTACCCTGGTAAACATATCCGAAGAGTTTACCATGAAGAATAATCCGAATTATGTGCGTGAGGGCGATAATATTAATTACCGTAATGCGCCTTTAAATTTAAACTTGTATGTTCTTTTCTCGGCATGCAATCAAAGCAATTATGATAAGTCGCTGATCTACCTATCATCAATAGTTGAATTTTTTCAAGGTAAGAACACTTTTACTAAACAGAACAGCCCGACAACAAAAACAGGCCTAAAGGATTTTCGCCTGATCCTGGATATTTATTCGCCCACTTTTGAGCAGGCAAATTACCTGTGGAGTACGTTGGGAGGTAAGCAATTTCCTTATGTATTATACCGTGTAAGGCTGGTTGAAATTTTAAGAGATAACGTGACCGAGAGCCGTGGAGTTATTAAACAAATAGAATTAAGTGAGAAGTTAAGTTAAAGATAAGTGCGGGTGATAATTATAATATAAATAAACCCGATAATGCTAAAACTAAGTTACGAGACCTTATTCGAGATCAGTATTCGTCATCATTATCATTTGGATGACGGTACGCAATTGTTTGATACACTTAGTACCGATGCGCAGTTTGCGTTGCAAAATAAATATGACGTTTCTGATTTCTTTAGCATAACCCCATCCGCTTTAACAAGTAACATATTTGCTAATTACCATGCTGTTTGTAAAACAACCTCGACAGGGTTAATAGCAGGGATGCGTTACACAAAAAGCGACGCGCTAAACCTGCCTGAAATAAAGCCCGACGATACTACCACTTTCAGTTTTTATATTACCGTGCTGGACGGTCTTTTTGCCAACTATAGCACTTTGCCTTTACAACTGCCTGTTGACATGGTATATTATTTTACCAATGATGCAGCATTCACAAAACGAATCTTCCCTTTTATAACCGCTACGCCTGCTGTTTATGCAGGTGGTACAGATTATTATCCAGGCGATATGCTGGTAAATAATCAGGCTACGCCAAACCAATTATTTATAGCGCAGAAAAAAAACAACCTTGACCCTGCCAGTGCAACTGCGGGAAACTGGATAACCGATCCGCTGGTAAATGAAAAGCCATTATTATATGCCGGTGCCCCGGATATGGTTCGCCGCATGGGGCGTATTTTTAATTACCAGGTAACCGTTGCAGGCAAGTTGCCCGCGCTTACTTTGAAGGATAGATTTGGCAACACTATAGACGTAACTACAGTGACAGAAACCGGTGATCTTAACCAATTGAAAGCGGATTTAAGTGCCTTGCCAGAGGGGTTATACTACGCGCACATAGCAACCGCTGATAACAGTTATAAAGATGACTTTGCCTTTTATTATTCACAAAATTCATCGGCCTGGGCGTTTATCGATATCGTTACCACAACCAGCAATACGGCTTATAATCTACTAAACCCGGATGGTTCACTGGCATCGCCGGTGTTTAGCCTGCGGTTTAAAAACCGGGCTACCTTTTGGCGATACATTGGCAATAAGTTTGGCGCGGCATCTGTCAGTGCTAATTCCTTACCGCTTACCCGGCAAGGGTTTATCTCTGTTCAGGTACCTGACGGAAGTGGTAACAATACCACCGATGACTTGCCCAACCCATCAGCAATAATGATAAAACCGGAAACAAACCAAATTTTCTCAGAAATATACATGTAACAATAAGTAACTAAACAAAATGGCAACATACAAAACTCCAGGTGTTTATGTGGAAGAGATTTCACTCCTACCTCCATCGGTGGCCGAAGTTGAAACGGCTATACCCGCATTTATTGGTTATACACAAAACATATCCTATAACGGGGTATCATTGTTAAACAATCCCACCAGGATCAAGTCGTTAAAAGAGTATGAACAGATCTTTGGCTATGCCGAGAATACCGTTTTTATAACTACCGGCAGTACTGGCGTTAAAATTAATAAAAGTGGCAGTACGTTTTCATTAGATACCGCGCTTAGCGACCCGTATACCGGCCTGAAATTCAGGATGTATTATTGCCTTCAGCTTTATTTTGCTAACGGCGGCGGCCCTTGTTATGTTTCATCAGCCGGACAAACCGGTTCGGGAGTTACGCCAACAAATACCGACCTGCATAATGCGATGGCAGCCGTGCAGAAAGAGGATGAACCTACTATTTTATTATATACCGATGCTGTAAATCTTACTGACGCCAGCCAGTATTATGGCTTGTATACCGATGCGCTTACTCAAGCCGCGTTTTTACAGGACAGAGTAGTATTAATAGATCCGTATGTAGCACCGGCCAGCAAAGGCAAAAGTGATTTTGCAACATTAGCAGATGCCTTCAGAACAGCTATCGGCGTAAATAACCTGAGTTACGGCGCGGCCTATTACCCATGGCTGCAAACCACACTTACATATTATCTTGACGAAAGCAAGCAAGCTGTGGCCCAGGGCACCGGGGTTACAAATACTGATTTTCCGGCAGCAACAGTATTACGTGATGATAGCAATACCATCAAATCATTGTATCACCTTAACAGTGACCTGTATAATACCATTAAACAGCAGATCAATCAGTTTTCCATTATTTTACCGCCTGCAGCAGCTATAGCAGGCGTATATGCCTGGGTTGACAGTACACGCGGTGTGTGGAAAGCACCCGCCAACGTAAGCCTTGACATGGTATCTGCGCCGATGGTTAAGATCGATGACAGCGACCAGGAAGATATGAATATCACCAGCACAGGTAAATCTGTAAATGCAATAAGGGCATTCTCGGGTAAAGGTGTATTGGTTTGGGGCGCACGTACGCTTGCTGGTAATGATAACGAGTGGAAATACATATCCGTAAGGCGCTTTTTTAACATGGTTGAAGAATCAGTTAAAAACTCAACTCAGCCATTTGTTTTTGAACCGAATGACGGCACTACCTGGTCAAAGGTTGGCGGTATGATCTCAAATTTCCTGACGCTGCAATGGCGCGCGGGAGCATTGCAGGGCGCTAAACCCGAGGATGCGTTTTTTGTAAATGTTGGTTTGGGTACCACCATGACCTCGCTGGATATCCTTGAGGGGCGCATGATAGTAGAAGTTGGTATGGCCGTAGTAAGGCCGGCAGAGTTTATCATCCTGCGTTTTAGTCATAAAATGGTTCAATCTTAAAATTATCAATCATGGCTTATAAAACACCCGGAGTATATGTGCAGGAAATAGCGCTTTTCCCGCCATCTGTAGCCGAAGTCGCAACCGCTATACCGGCGTTTATCGGGTATACGCAATTTGCCTTAACACTCGACGGTAAATCATTAACCAATATACCGACCCGCGTAACCTCATTATTGGAATTTGAAAGTCTTTTTGGGGTAGAATACGTTCAAAAAAGTTTTACAGTAACCATAAACCAGGTTTCAAATCAGATCCTGGGTGTTAAGCCGGATAAAAGATTTTTGCTGCATACCTCGTTAATGCAATATTTTGATAATGGCGGCGGGCCTTGTTATATCGTTTCTGTCGGATCATATTCAGACGCTATAACGTTCCAACCGATATCTGATGGCATTGCCACATTAACAGCTTACGACGAGCCGACGCTTATCTTGTTTCCTGACGCGGTAGAGCTTGTTGATGTAACGAATGCGCCTGACCTGGTAAACTTTAGCCAGTTGCAAAACCAGGCATTGGCATTATGTGCTACCATGCAGGACCGGTTCTCGATATTTGATGTTTTGCAGGGCGATCAGGCATCAAGTCCATCTTTAAAACCAATAGATAACTTCAGGAACGCGACAGGTATAAATAGCCTGAATTATGGTGCAGCTTACTACCCGTGGATAGTAACCAGCTATACCATCAATGTTGATTTCAGACAACTGGCATTCCAGGATGACAGTACGCCCGCTGTTCCCATAACAGATTACACCACGTTTTCGAAAAACGCCACCGAAGCCGCATTGGTTACCGGCCTGCAAAGCAATATAACCGATACCAACCTGGCTTTGTCAGAAATATTTAGCGCTGCAGCAGATCAGAATCTATTGCGATTAAATGGAACAGCAGAGATCAGTAATTATCTGACAACTTATGCTACAGATGTTGCCAAAAATGTAAACGTAGAGGTACAGCTAACCAATTATATGAATTTGCTGGCCGCTATAGCCAACTCATTCCAGAAATTGGAAACCACGCTAGTAGCTACATCACCATTAAATGTGGATGTAAAACGGGCAAAGGCAGATACAAAGCTTACAAATGCAATTGTTGACCTGGTAGGACTTGAAAAAAATGCCGACCTGATAACATTGATGGGGGCCCGCGACCCAAGTGCTATATACGCCGCCTTAGATACAACCGACTGGCTTAACAAAGAGGCCTATGCGGACGTTGTCGTGAATCCGGGTGCGTTTTCAAACGACCATACCGGAGCACTTGAAGCTATTTTTGCTGTACAGGCAACGCTTACAACACTACTGTCTTACTTTGGCTCGATATTGAACAGCGTGCTGTTTTATGAAAGCCAGGCAGAACAGGCATTGTTTACCGGTAATTCCTTTTTTGGTAATGTTGATTCGGCTGCTATACTTAAAATGCGTACCATTCCGCCGTCAGGCGCTATAGCCGGCGTTTATGCCGCTGTTGATAATTCCCGGGGCGTTTGGAAAGCTCCGGCTAACGTGAGCCTGAATAATGTAATAGGCCCTGCGGTAAAAATTGATAACAGCGATCAGGACGACATGAACGTTACTTCAACGGGTAAATCTGTCAACGCTATCAGGGCTTTCACAGGTAAAGGCACGCTGGTTTGGGGTGCACGTACGCTTGCCGGTAATGATAATGAATGGCGATATATCCCCGTTAGGCGTTTCTTCATTATGGTTGAAGAATCAGTAAAAAAGGCGACGTTCCCGTTTGTATTCGAAAGTAACGATGCCAATACCTGGACCAAACTTAAAATGATGGTGCAGAACTTTTTGATCCTGCAATGGCGTGCCGGAGCATTACAAGGGGCCAAGCCCGAGGACGCGTTTTTTGTAAACGTTGGCCTTAACGAAACTATGACCAGTACAGATATTCTTGAAGGCCGCATGATAGTAGAAATTGGTATGGCAGTAGTAAGGCCGGCCGAGTTTATCATACTACGCTTCAGCCACAAAATGCAGGAAAGTTAATTAATTGAACCTTTTATAATTTAAAATAAAACAATGGCAAATTATCCTCTACCCAAATTCCATTTCCAGGTTGACTGGGGTGGCACACGTATCGGTTTTACGGAAGTAACCGGATTACAGATCGAAACCGAAGTGATTGAATACCGCGAAGGCAGTAGCAAAGAGTATAATAAAGTTAAAATGCCCGGTATGCGCAAGTATGGCAATATCACACTTAAGCGCGGAACATTTGCAAACGACAACGAGTTTTACGACTGGATGAATACCGTAAAATTAAGCACCATCGAGCGGCGCGATCTAACCATCAACCTGCTTAATGAGGAGCATCAGCCGGTAGTTACCTGGTCTGTTAAAAACGCGTTCCCGGTTAAGATCCAATCGGCCGATCTGAAATCAGACGCAAATGAGGCAGCTATTGAAACGCTTGAAGTTGCGCACGAAGGCCTGACCATTAAAAACGGTTAACAATTATGCCTTTTGATGCAAAATCGGGTTATCCGCCGCTGGGGTTTCACTTTAAGGTAATTTTTACCGGCATAGGCAGCGAGGATATTGACAGCCGCTTTCAAAATGTTTCGGGTTTATCCATGGAAATGGAAACCGAAGCAAAGAAAGAGGGTGGCGAGAATCGCTTTGAACATGCTTTACCGGTAAGGGCCAAGTTTCCGGCGCTGATTTTAAAGCGCGGGTTGATAACGCAGTCTGATCTGTTAATGAAATGGTGTAATGATGTGTTCAATAACTTTATTATTGAACCAAAGGACCTCACCGTAAACCTGCTTAACGAAGACCATGAACCGCTGTTAACCTGGAACGTTGTACAAGCCTGGCCCAAAAAATGGAGTCTGAGCGATCTGAACGCCGAGCAAAATAGCATTGCTATTGAGAGTTTTGAATTGCAATATCAGTATTACACCTTAAAAACGTAAAACCATGCCAATTGAGATCAGGGAATTGAATATCCGCGTAAGCGTGAACCAAAGTCCCGCCGAACAGGGTTCGTCCGGTGGTGGTGGTGCACAGGGTGGTGGTGGCGGTGCAGATAAAGACCAAATCATTGCAGAATGTGTGGACCAGATCATGGAGATATTGAAAAATAAAAACGAACGCTAATGGCCGACAATGTTTCAAAAATGAAGATCGTTGCCTGGTCCGACCCGGAAAGCCGGACGGAAGAAGGCTCTATGTTCGTTCAGATCAACCCGGAAACGTATAGCCAGAAAATCGAGATCAAATATTCTGATAACCAGGCACAGGGAACCTCTGGCAAGTTGCCCAAGTTTTCAAAAATAGAGCCGCAGAAGATGGATTTTGAGCTCATGTTTGACCGGACCGGGGTAGTTAACGGAGCGACAGCCGGCGAGATGGGCGTTGATGAAGACATCGATAACCTGCAAAAGCTGATCATCGAGTACCAGGGCGATTCGCATCGGCCAAGGTTTGTAAGCCTTTACTGGGGCACCCTGAAATTTGATGGTGCGCTTGAAACCATGGATATCAGCTACAAGCTGTTTAACAGCCAGGGCGCACCGTTAAGAGCCATTGTTAAAGCCACTTTTATCGGCTCAATTGAAGATAAAAAGCGGGTAGCGCAAGAGAACGCGCAATCGCCGGATCTGACCAAAGTAAGGGTTGTAATGGAAGGCGATACGTTACCGCTGCTCTGTTATAAAATATACGGCGATTCTAAATACTATATAGAAGTAGCAGAGGCCAATAACCTTAACGATTTCAGATACCTGCAAACAGGTGCAAAAATTAAATTTCCGCCATTAGCAAATTAATAAAAAAATGCCCGATAGCCGTACCATACCCACCACCAGGCCCAGTACCGTTGTAACCCCTATTGTTAAAATAGAGGGCACAGAGATACCGCGTACTTTGCAGGTAGAGGCTATTGTAATTGATAAAGGGGTAAACAGGATAGCCACCGCTAAGCTGGTTATAATTGATGGCGATACATCTCAACAACGATTTGACGCCAGTAACGGCGCTTTGTTCATACCCGGAAAGAATGTTGAGGTATTATGCGGTTATGATGCCGATACCTACACCATTTTTAAAGGCGTAATTATTAAACACAGTATAAAGTTGCGTGGCAGCGGTTCGCAATTGGTTGTCGAGTGCCGTGATAAGGCCATAGCCATGACATTGGCGCGTCACAGCAAATATTTTGGTGCGGGCACAAAAGATAGCGATGCGATATCGACCATAGCAGGCACCTATAGCGGTTTGCAAACCGATATTGCCGATATGAATGTAACGACAGATGACCTTGTACAGTATGAAGCCACCGACTGGGATTTCATAACCGGTAGGGCAGAGGTTAACGGCATGTTGGTTTATACAGACGACGGCACGTTAAGCATCAAAGCGCCCGATATCGGCCAGCAAGAGGTTTTAGAGCTATCGTTTGGTGCTACCATATTAGAACTGGACGCTGAGATCGATACCCGGTTGCAGTTCCCGGCAATTACAGGACGTACCTGGAACCCCTCATCGCAGGAAATTGAAACGGCTGATGCTACGTCTCCATCTGGCGAATTAAATGGCAATCTGAGTTCTGACGATCTGGCCGGTGTTTTTTCTGTTAACGATCTGCACCTTAATCATGGCGGCAAATTGCCGCAGCCCGAATTGGAATCGTGGGCGACATCGCTTAAGCTAAAACAAGTGCTGTCAAAAGTGCGGGGCAGGGTAAAGTTTAAAGGGATCCATACGGTAAAGCCGGGAATGATCATTAAGCTAAGCAATTTGAGCGACCGCTTTAATGGTAACGCTTTTGTGAGCAACATACAGCATTATATAGGCGCCGGCGAATGGCAGTTAGATGTACAGTTTGGGTTGGATCCGAACTGGTTCACAGAGAAATTTGAGACGAGCATAAAACCTGCATCAGCTTTGATACAGGCGATACCGGGTTTGCAGATAGGCGTGGTAACGCAACTTGAAAATGACCCGGATGGCGAGTGCCGAATTTTGGTGCGCCTGCCAATTATCAGTCCCGACGATCAGGGTGTTTGGGCAAGGGTAGCTACACTTGATGCAGGCGATAACCGCGGCAGTTTTTTCCTGCCCGAGGTAGGCGACGAGGTAATTGTCGGCTTTTTAAACAGCGACCCGCGCAAACCCGTGGTTTTAGGCATGTTGAATAGCAGCGCCAAAGTGGCCCCGTTAACTGCCGCCGATGCCAATAACCAAAAGGGCTTTGTAACCCGCAGCAAAATGAAAATGATTTTTGACGATGATAAAAAATCGTTGACAATAGAAACTCCGGCAGGTAAAAAAATTACGATGGACGAGGATGCGGGAGTGATACAAATGCAGGATGAGAATAACAATTCCATCAAAATGGATAGCAATGGTATAACCATAGAAACCCAGGGCAAACTGACCCTAAAAGCACAACAGGATTTTAGCGCGGAAGGGATGAATCTGAGCGTGAAGGCAAACGCCGCTTTTTCGGCAGAGGGGACGGCCAGCGCTGAGGTTAAATCAAGTGGTACATCAAGTTTAAAAGGATCTATAGTTCAAATAAATTAAATGGCGGCAGCAGCAAGAATTGGCGATATGCACACATGCCCGATGTTTACCGGACCCGTACCACATGTTGGCGGCCCTGTAATAGGTCCCGGCGTACCAACCGTACTAATAGGCGGTATGCCAGCGGTATGTGTAGGCGATATGTGCACCTGTGCAGGCCCGCCCGATTCGATCATTATGGGATCGGCAACGGTGCTAATTGGAGGCAAGCCCGCAGCCCGTATGGGCGACAGTACGGCGCATGGCGGTGTAATAGTATTGGGTTGCCCTACAGTAATAATAGGAGGCTAAATAAAGATGGATCAGAAAATACCTTTTATTGGACGTGGCTGGAGCTTTCCGCCGCATTTTGATAAGGCAGCAGGCAAGGTTGAAATGCTGGTTGACGAAGAAGATATTGAAAGCAGCCTTACCATACTTTTTACCACTAAACTGGGCGAGCGGATAATGCAGCCTACTTATGGTTGTGATATGCAAAACATAGTTTTTGAGGCAGTTAATCTTACCCTTAAAACCTATTTAAAAGACCTGATAGAAACCGCTATACTCTATTTTGAACCAAGGATAACATTAAACAATACCGAAATTGACAGCAGCAGGGATAGTGAAGGATTACTGCTAATTAAATTGGATTATACAGTGCGGACCACCAATTCGCGCTACAATTATGTGTTCCCTTTTTATAAAAACGAAGCTTCAAGCATATTGACCGCTAAATAATGGCCTGCAACGAAAAAAATCCGCTTCAACGCGATGGTTCAAGCCAGTCGCAGCGTTTTTTAAACGCGCTTGATCCTGCTTCTGCCCCAATTGACGAACTGGGCATGGAGGAGTGGCTGACGTTTGCCGCGGCTTATGCAAAAGACATCAATTATTTTGGACTAACAGATAGCGACCACCCGCAAGGCGACTGGGCACAGTTTTTTATTGAAGACAAAGATGCCATAGCAACTTTCCTGGCGCAGGCGCAACAGAAAATAAAAAACGCGCAGCTTGATTTCCCGGACTCATCTATCCAATCTGATATAGAGCCGCACCTGGCGCTTTTTATGTGCTTTATCCTGTTGCTGCAGCATTCAAAAGACGCGTTAAACCTGTTTACCGGCCGGCACCTTGATTTTTACTATAAGCAGGTATTACAACTGCGGAACCGGCCCGAAGTACCTGATAAAGTACATGTGATATTTGAGCTTGCCCGTAACCTGCAGATCTTTGGATTGCCAGCGGGTACGGCGTTAGACGCAGGTAAAGATATTAGTCCTAAACCACTTCCACTTATTTATAAAACCAATAGCGAACTGGCGGTTAACAGCGCTACGATAGCCGCAATGAAAAGTTTTTATCAATCGGCAGCGGATAAGAAGATCTATTATGCCGATGTTACTTTTTCTGCGGATGGATTAGGCACACCGTTTAAAGACCCTATCCCCAAATGGAGCCCTTTTGGTAACAAAGATGCCAATGGAAAAGTAGCATGGCCAACGGCCGCGATAGGTTTCGCGTTTGCATCAAAGGTTTTGCTGCTTAGCGAAGGCAACCGTACCGTAACACTTACCTTAAGTTTTAGTACGTCACCGGGTGCATTAGTTGCGGATGATATTGCCGCGGCATTTAAGGTTTTTTTTACATCGGATAAAGACTGGCTGCAGGCAGATTTTGTAGCAACCAACCCGGTTCAAATCACCTCATCAGGCGGTGTATACCAGCTTATTGTTACTGTAAATTTACCGGTTAAGGATGCCGCGGTAGTGCCTTATAATCAGACCATCCATAAAGAAAACTACCAGACCGATAGCCCGGTTGTGCGCCTGCTGATGAATGTACAGGATGATAAATCATTTGCTATTTACCAGGCGCTGTCAAAAGTGGTGGTTACCAACGTACAGATTGACGTGGATGTTAAGGGAATGAAAAACCTGGCTGTCGAAAATGATAATGGTAAGCTCGACGCGTCAAAACCTTTCCTGGCATTTGGCCCGCAGCCTAAGGTAGGGTCTAACCTCTATATTGGCAGCGCTGAGATCTTCCAGAAAAAATGGAGTGAGATTATACCCAATATCCAATGGAAAAATGTACCGGATGATCTTAAGAAACATTACTATTGCTATCGTAAAAATTATCTCCTTGAAAATTTTAGTCAAACGGCATATAATCTTACATCTGACACAGATGTCACCCCTGCCACTGACGATAGTACTGACGGTGGATTGATCGTTACCGGTGCAGATAGTTTTACCGCCGCTGCCACCTATTTGCGGGACGGCGCATGGTACCCAACCAGTGCTGCCGACAGCGGGATAAAAATATTTACAACGCCATTCACGCTAAAACCGGATGGGGTAAGCCAGGCTGTATCAGGGTATTCGTATTTTATTAATCAATACGTTTATTTTTCGTCGGATAAGTATAGCTATAATACACAGGCGCAAAAGGCAGTGGTGCAGCAATATGTAACGCCAATGCAGGTATCCATGCCATTTTTAGGCTTCTCGGGCTTTTCGGGGATCACCTCAAATGTTCAAACCAAAACAGAAAACTTCTCGGCAGGGGTTAAGGATAATTATATAAGGGTTACCTTAACGCAGGATTTCTTGCATGATCTTTACCCGCAGGTTTTTGCCGTAGCAATGACCAAAGGGAAAAGTTTCCTGATCCCTAAAGCACCCTATACCCCAGAAGTCGCGGCGCTTACGATAGACTATAAAGCATCAGAAACCAATGATGTAAGTACGCTTACCAATTTATTGGTACAAACTACGCCGCCAAGCAGCACTAACAATACCAAATTGCTAAATGATTATGTTAGCCGCAATGTCCAGTTTTTCCATGAAACACCTTTCGGGCAGTCAGAACAGCATGTTTTCCTGAAGAGCCAATATTCCGGGCTGATCGACACGACTATTACCATGCTGCCTAAAGTGCCGGATGTAGCGGGATTTTACATCGGTATAGCCAATATTCCTACCGGCTCGATAGCGAGTATTCTTTTCCAGGTGGCCGAGGGTAGTGAGGACGCGATGGCGCCTTCATTTACAGATACTTTATTCCCGGTATGGTATTTCCTTTCCGGGAACGAATGGCTGCCGGTTAGCAAAAACAACATCGTCAGTAATGACACCAATAACCTGTTACGGTCGGGGATTATTAAGTTCCTGGTCCCTGATGCCGCTACAACAAGCAATACTTTTTTAAACCAGGGACTTACCTGGCTTGCAGTTGAGCTACCTGCCGGATTAAGTGTCGATTCGGTTTGTAAATTTATAAATGTACAGATCCAGGCTGCGCAGGCACAGTTTGCCGATAATGGCAATGAACTGTCGCACCTGCAGAGTGGATTGCCGACAAATACGATAAGTAAGTTGGTAAACCGCTTGCCGCAAATAAAATCTGTTAACCAACCTTATGCTTCGTTCGGTGGCAGCCTGCCCGAAAACGATACCGCGTTTACTTTAAGGGTAAGCGAGCGCCTGAGGCATAAACACCGGGCCATTGATATCTGGGATTATGAGCACTTGGTGATGGGGCAATTCCCGCAGGTATACCGGGTTAAATGCCTTAACCACACCAATGATGATTGTGAAGTCGCACCGGGCAGTGTCAGGGTGGTAGTGATCCCGGATATCCGTAACCAAAATAGTTTCGACCCTTTCCAGCCGAGAGTAAGTAAGAATATATTAAGCGAAATAACACAATACCTTGCCGGCCTTAACAGCATGCATATTGACCTTAACACCATCAATCCTGATTACGAAGAGGTCAAGCTTGATTTTAAGGTAAAGTTTTATGCCGGGTATGACGAAAATCTATACGCTATCCAGCTCAATACCGACCTGATCAATTACCTGTCGCCGTGGGCATTTAACCGCAACGCGGACATTGATTTTGGCGGCACCCTATACAAAAGCGTGGTGATCCGCTTTATCGAAGAACTGTCTTATGTGGATTATATAGCCGATTTTAAGATGTATTTCACCAAAACCGGCGTTGCTGATCCGGATACGTTAGAGCCTGAAAACTCGAAAGCTATCCTGGTATCGGCTAAACAACACCTCATTGATACAAAAAATATACCCGTTTGCTGATGAGTGATACTTTAACCATATCGAAAGAAATTGAAGATAAGCTTCAGCCCGAGTTTAGCAAACTAAGGGAAGAGGGTATGCAGCATATTCTTGAACTGGCCAGCGCTATTTGGACCGATTACAACGTTCATGACCCGGGGATAACCACGCTGGAGATGTTGTGTTATGTGCTTACAGATCTTAATTATCGGGTTGCGCTTCCTGTCGAAAATATACTGGCTGTCGAGAAGAACAATACCGACAATATGCACGCGCAGTTTTTGTCGGCCATTAAAATATTACCCGGTTATCCGACAACTCCCGACGATTATCGTCAATTATTTGTGCGAATTGATGGTGTCAGGAACGCGTGGATCAGTAAATCGGTGCATAGTATCATTGCCAATTATAAACAGCCTGATGGTAAACCTTTATTACACTATGCCACACCCGGCGAAACCCCGGTGGCCAACGAAGAAATAGCGTTTGACCTGAAAGGCATCAATAATATCCTGATAGATTTTGAGGAGTTCCCGGAACTTGGCGGCGACGCCACAAAGATCAAAGCTAAACAGGACGCTATCATCAAGGAGATCAAATCGATTTATTATTACTACCGTAGCCTGTGCGAAGACCTCGACCAGATAAAAGCTGTCGATCAACAGGAAATAGTGATCTGTGCCGATATTGAATTGCAGGCAACTGCCGATCCTGAACAGGTTTGGGCGCAGATCATGTTCAATATCGAGCAATACCTTACACCTGATATTAATTTTTACTCGCTAAAGGAGTTGCTGGATAAAGGCATGCAGCCAGACGAGATCTTTGAGGGCCCGGTGTTTGATTTCGCGGCCATAAATGCCGCTACCGAGAAGGGCCTTGAAGCTACATTTACCAAACAAGGCTTTATTATACCGGCCGAGCTTGCTGCCTCGCAGTTACGTACCGAGGTCCGTCTGTCAGACATTTACCGCATCATTATGGAAATTGATGGGGTAAAGCTGGTTAAACGCATAGCATTTGGTTTTTGTGGCTGCAATGAACCATCGTCGGTGGTTGCCAATAAAATATATAACGATAATAAATGGCTGCTTTGCGTACAGCAGGGATGCAAGCCTGTATTGTGCGAGAATAATTCTTCGTTTTCGTTTTATAAGGATGTGATCCCCGTCGAGCTTAAAAAATTGGAGGCCCAGGCAGATCTTGATCTGCTGCGCCAGGTTTGGCTGGATAACGTCGAATCAAAAACTATCGTCGACCTGCCAATCCCCGAAGGCGATTACCGCGATATAGCCCACTACGAAACATTGCAAAACCAGTTCCCGGAAAACTACGGGATCTCGCCGGTTGGTTTGCCTGATACCGCCACTACCGAACAAAGATCGCTGGCGTTGCAGCTTAAAGCTTACCTGTTGTTTTTTGACCAGGTGCTGGCAAATTATTTTTCGCAACTATCAAACGCCCGAATTTTATTGACAGCTGACGATAGTGTCCGCAAAACCTATTTCAGCAATATTGTTAATAGCATTCGTGATGCAGACAAGCTGCTGGATGGTTCAGCCCAATGGTTACAAACCGTTGACGATGTAATAAAAGCTACGAACCTGGATAATTATCCCGTAAGGAAAAATAAATTCCTTGACCATCTGCTGGCCCGTTTTGCCGAGCAGTTTAACGAGTACGTTTTTTTAATGTACCGGATTTATGGGGATGATTACCAGCGCAACATAATCCGTAACAAGGTTAACTTTCTGAAGAATTACGACCAGATGAGCACCTGCCGCGGCAGTGGCCGGGACATATACAATGTTAAAACCACCGACCAGGAAGCGGTAAACGTATCCGGGATGGAAAAACGGATATCAAGTTTGTTGGGCTTTACCAATTATAAACTACAAAGTTTAAGCACCGAAGATTACCTGTTATTTAAAGCCGATGCTACTTATTATAACTGGAACATATCGCAAAGCGCGGTGGTGATATTTAAGGGCCTTTCAAACTACCTGAAAGAAATTGATGCTTACGAGGACCTGGGCCTGGTATCTATATTGGCTGGTGACAGGGAGAACTACGTGCTAAAGCCGGGGCCTACAGCCGGTAAGGTGATCTATGATATTGCAGACTCGAAAGGCAATCACCATACATTTAACGATATGGAAATTGATGCTGCTACCGCCGAAGCTACGTTAAGCGGCATTATTGATTTTATGCGTAACGATTTCAAAATGGAAGGCCTGTATGTAATTGAAAACATATTGCTGAGGCCGCCATTTGATTATACCGGCGATGATGCGACCCATCACCAGTTTATGCCGGTTTGCATTGACCCTAACGGCACTTATTGTAAACCGCTTGATCCGTATTCTTTCCGGATTTGCGTTGTGCTGCCGGGTTATAGTGTACGGTTGCGTGATATCGCTTTTCGGGCCTACGCAGAACGGTTGATCCGAATGGAAACCCCTGCCCATATTTTACCGCGCATTTGTTTTATTGGCCATGACCAGATGGTTGATTTTGAAAAAATGTACGGCCAATGGCGCACGGCTAAACAAACATCCCTGTACAACAATACACCAATGGATGTAACCATTAATACCAACTTTATTAACCTGCTTGAAAGTTTATATACGGTTTACCAGGCGGGCCAGTTAGCCGATTGTGACGATGATACACAGGATGTAAATCCCATCATACTAAACCAAAGCAGCCTTGGCACATTACAGGGCGGAACCATTAACAATATTTAACCTTAATCATAAAGCCATGCCAACAGTAAACAACATAAAGCTTAACGACATCACGTTAGAATATAATTCGTTTGTTGACAGCCAGGTGCTTACCGCTAAGCAATTAAACGATATTGTTGAGTTTTTTGAAGATCAGCAGCGACTTACCCGTACCACGCTGATAGGGGTAGGTTTGGTGTGTGGTTTAAATATTACCGGCGACGCGACGGGCATTACAGTAAGCAAGGGCTGTGGTGTAACTACCGATGGCGATCTGTTGTATATGCCTCAAACTACTTACGCCAATTTTAGGCCGTATGATAATTCGCTGATCAAATATGCGCCGTTCTATCCGTTAGGAACGGACCAGGCACAAATGGCTTTATGGGAATTAGTGCTGCCCGATGCAACCACCAATAAATTACCGGTTGACAGCATTGCGCTTACTGATTTTAAAGGTAAAGCAGGCAGCGATATAGTTGGCATGGTGGGTTTACTTTATTTAGAATATTACCAGAAAGAACCCGATGCCTGTACCGCCATTGATTGCGATAACCAGGGAAAGAAGCAGGTAGCCGTACCGAAGGTATTGCTGGTAAGCCCTGCCAATATGGAGCAGATCATTAACCGCACCAATACCGAAATTATTGCTGACGATATCTTTAAAAATTATTACGCTGCTTATCAGAATTATTATAACCTGGTTACTTTGGGTGCGCGCCGTGTATTTTTAAATTCGGCGGCTACCGCATCACCGGCTGGGTTGGCCAGTGCCTACGTAAGCGCCGTTAATGCGGGTGCAAGCAGTTTAGTAAATGCCATAAACAAACTTTATGACACGTTTAAGTTTGTGATAGACCCCGGTTCAAAATACAACATAGCAGCTATTTTAAGCAGCTTGAACGCGGTGCTTATAAAAACGCCGTCAACCTACCAGGCGCAGTATTTTTATGATTTTTATAAAGACCTGGTAGCAACCTATAACGAGCTGCGCGCTTTGCTGGCAGATATTGTTTATATATGCTGCCCTGATATCTATTCTTTCCCTAAGCATATTATGCTGGGCTATGTAAATGGTAACGCGTCAAGGCCGGCGCCTTATCGCCACCGCTTTTATCAGTCGCCCGCGGTTACACAAAATAAAGAAAAGCTGCACAACGCCGAGAGTTTAGCCGAACGGTTTTTATTACTCATCAAAAGCTTCGCGATATCAAGTAACAGTACTACAGTAAAGATCACTCCGTCTGTAAATTATAACCAGCCGCTTGGCGCAAGGGCAATGCCATTTTACTATAATGACCCCGCTACTTTGGTTGAAAAATGGAGTCATAGCCGTTGGTTGCAGGGTACGCAAAAACAGGTGTTGGGATACAATGCGTCGGCTTACGCCGCCAGTAATGACCTGGTCATCAATCCGCTTAATTATTCAATTGATGCCAATGACTTTTTCAGGATAGAAGGGCATATCGGCAAAAAATATACTGACGCGCTTCAGGATGTAATTACGATCAAGCAAAACTTTAATTTACCTTTTGATGTGGTAGCCATTCGACAGGGAGTGCTTACCCTTGATGATATAAATCTTGACGATTATGCCTGCCAGTTTAATGATCTTGAAGCGATCTTGAACGCTTTTAAAGCCGAACAGAATTGCCTTTATGCAGAAGTGAGCCAGTTCTTTTCAAACTTTAATACCACTACCGGTTACCAATATTTGGCGTTAAGCGATGTTGCCTACCGCAAGATGGAACTTAAGGTTGCCAAGGCGATAACGATGACCGAAACAGGGTCCGCCGGCAGCGCACCGGCTGCTGCAAAAGCGGAAGACACGCAATCGGCAGAAACAGCAGCTACAAGAGCAAAAGCGGCACCGACACCGGCTTACACACAAGCCGGCGCTGCAGATGCGGGGATCTATAAAGCATCTGATAGCAATTATAAATTATTATCGGGTACCGATGTTATTGATAACAATCTTATCACCGACAAAGATACGATAGGTTATTATTTCAGTAACATCAGCAAAGATAGCGGCGCGATAACCATAGCTGATTTTGCTGACGCTGCTGAAAGGGTTATCGATACTTCAAAACTGGGCAATGCCGAAAAGACCATCGCTATTGATATACCGGTACGGGTTATTGCCGGTACACGTAGTATAAGCCAATGGCTACCTGATAGGCTGGTGGATATTGACCAGGACACTTTAGATAACTTCACAGCTAAGCTTGCCGACCTGTGCGCGCAGGTAAAAACCGCGTTGAAAAACAGCCGCGCGGTATTTAATAAAAGCGGCTATGTAAAAAAAGGATACGAGCAGGATTACGAATTGACCCTGTGGCAGATGTCAGAAAACTGCTGTGCCGGCGAGGCGCTTGAGGTGATACTAAAACAGATCTTACAACGCAAACAACAATTGCTGCAACAGCTAACCTTTTCGGCCTACGCGGCTAATCACCCGGGGTTAGAACATAAGGCAGGTGTGCCCAGCGGCGGCACATTTGTTATGGTATACGCAACCACACCCGCCACTACTACCGGAACCACCACTACAACCGGTTCTGCAGATGCGATTGCCAAAGCTAAAGAAGCCCGGCTTAAAGCATTAGAAAACAACCAGGGCTTTGTTGCCGGGTTTGAAAAAGATGAGGATGCGGTTAAATACATCGGCGACAACGTAACGCTTGCCGATGCCAAAGACGCTGTAGCACGTTACCAGCAGGTCTCTGGTAGGAAATATACACCTACAAAAGAGAATACCATATTGCAGGAGGTTGAAAACGAGGTTAAACAACGCGCGGCAAGTGCCGCCCAGGCTGCTACTAACGCTGTACCGTCAAGTGTTGTTTTTGCTGATTTTTGTTTGCCGTATTTATGCTGCTCAGATTGCCCGCCGGTGGCATTTATAATGCCACAGCCAAAGGTCGCGCTAAGTCTGCCAAAAGCCGTGGCCTGCTCTGACGAAGCTCTTTTACTGTTTAAAGCCAGCCCGTCCGACGGGGTTGTAAAAGCATCATCAGGGTTTGAAAAAACAGTTGTGGTGAAAGATGGCAGCAACTATTTTGATCCGTCGAAGGTTACTGACGGCTCATTTGGTAAAGCTATCCAGTTCACCTTAAATGACCAGACTACAGATTGTATCATCAGTATTATTAAACACCCTGTTATCACTCCATCGGCAAAGCCGGGTAAGAAAACAGACATAGCTATAACTATTATGTTAGATGCAACCACCAACCAGGTTACCGGTGATGTATACACTTATAGCTGGAAATTGGCCGACGGAACAATGGCTCCAAGCCAAACCACGCCAAAATTAGAGCACATCTACTCGTATGACGATATCCGCAAAATGAATGTTGAAGGTATATTGCAATTTACTTTGACTGCAACCAACCAGAATTGCAGTAATACACAAACTTGTTCGGTAAAAATAGAACTGCCAAAACAAAAACCTGTATTGGCGCTGGCGCAAAGTGCAGTTTGCTCAGACGCGGGCACTATAAACTTTACCACGGTTAAACCCGACGGCGGTATTGTGGCATCAAAAACAGCAGGTGCCGCGGTTAAATTAGTAGGTACCCAGTGGATGTTTGATCCATCTAAAGGCCCGTATGAAACAACGATCAGTGACTTTACAGTAAATGGCGACGCGGTAACTGATTGTTCTATCCTAATTCACGAACATCCAAAACCATCGTTTAAACCTGAGCAGGTTGATGTTACGAAACTTCCAAAAGCAGGGGGCAAAGAAGTTATTATTGGTGCGGCAGGCCGGGTAGTAGCCATGCATTTTACCAATACGACGCCCGATGTTGACAGCTTTAGCTATCAATGGACGTTTGGTACCGAGAACAAGTCGACAGATGCAAGCCCGATAATTGGCTTTAATATGACCGATTATCCGCATGGGCGTAATATTGTAGTTATGTTAACCGCTACCAATAAAAAAGATCCCGGCTGTAAAGCTTCGGTTAGTATCACGGTAGCTTTGCCGGGTTTACCAACTAAACCTGTGCTTACACATCTGCCAACTACCGGATCTACAGATCTTAATCTCAATAAAGAAGGATAATGGCATACAGATAGCTTATGGCAAAAGGCACCCATATCATACATCGCGTGGTACTGAATATAGAAGTATCGGGGCGGGGTATGGCAAAAAGTGCCGAGAACACTGTCTTAAGCTATTTTGAACAGGTATTATTAAAACGCATTGAAGAGATCCTGGATAGTATTGACACAGAAGGACATTTGTTAATAGACAAGCTCGATCTGGATCTCGGCAAAGTTATCTTAAAGGATGAAGTACTCGAAGGCCTGGAAGAAAAATTTATGGAAGCTCTTCAATCGGTAACAATGGGTCTTCCTACGTTTGAAGAGAACACCGCTGAAGATATTTTTACCCAGCTAACCGAACCGCAAAAAGCCTTTAAGATCTTTGTTTATTTCCTGAAAAACGGGCGCTTGCCCTGGTATGCCTTGCCGGTATTACAAAACGAAGAAGCATGGCTCGGTGAAATTTACCGGGCACTTAAAGAAGATATTGCCGCAAAAAATGAATTGCTTAAAATAATCAGAGAGCCTGTGATCCTGGGCAGATTATTTGCGCAATTTAGCCGGGATGCTGTAAAAACACTTACTGCTCTGTTACTGGATTTGGATATCGCTGATATCGACAGGATTATTGATCAGCAGGCAAAATTATATGTTGCTGGTAATCGTATTGCAATAACTGAGGCGGTTGCATTTTTTGAAAAGATCATCCTGCTAATGTACCTGCGCCAGGCAGATAAGCGAATATTTGCTTCGCCTGGTTTTCAACAACAATTGATACGAATACCTTATATGCCGGTAAATTCAATTGCTGATGATTTGAAAATAGTTGATAGGATATTATCGACAGAAATTAAAATCAGCGAAGACACCATCAGCGATAATAAAAAGCCGGATGAACAAAATGCAGAAGTCGACGGCATATTTGTAAGCCAGGCCGGGCTGGTAATTTTACATCCTTTCCTCGAGTATTTTTTTAAAGATTTCGGGCTGATCCAGGATGATGATTTTGTTGATATCCATGCACGGCAGCTTGGTGTCCATTTGCTGCATTACCTGGCTACCGGGCAGGTAAACGCTTTTGAGTATGACCTGTATTTCGAAAAGTTTTTTTGCTGCTGGCCGGCAGATGCTGTGATAGAACGTATTGTTGACATTCCGCAATTAATGTGCGATGAAGCTGATAACATGCTGCTCGCGGTTATCAGGCATTGGAAAGCGCTGAAAAACACGTCGCCGGGTGGCTTGCGCGAGGGCTTTTTAACCCGCAACGGTAAGCTGATAGAAAGCGAAAACCCGGCGCGGCTGATCATCGAGAAAAAAGATATGGATGTGCTGCTTGCCACCTTACCCTGGGGCATAGGTGTGGTAAAACTGCCATGGATGCGTGAACCTTTTTATGTGGAGTGGCAATGACAACAGGAAAAAAGGCGGCACCGGCAAATACGCAACACATGCAATCTACAGCGCAGAAGGATACGGCTAAGAACGGCTTTTTTTCTGCTAATGATATGCAGCAGCCCTTTTTTGAAGCGGCACAGGTCCGCGCGAAAATGACCGTGAATGAACCCGGCGATCATTTTGAAAAACAAGCAGATCATGTTGCTGATAAAGTGGTAAGGCAGATCAGCCAACCGAAACCTGCGCCGGCCCCGTCGATACAGAAAAAAGGCGACGAGAAGGAAGATAAAAAAGAAAAAGAGTTAAATAAAGGTGAAAAAGAAGTACAGCGTAAACCCGTTTTTGAAAGCGACGGGGACCCTAATGATGGTGATACTTTAAAGCGAAGCAGTCAATCTGCTGCGCCTGATGTTTCGCCGCAAACACAGCACCGTATAGAAAACAGCAAAGGCGATGGTGACCCGCTGCCTGCTAACACCCGCGAAGAAATGGAAGGCGCCATGGGCACTGACCTGGGCGCGGTGCGGGTACACCATAATAATGAAGCTGCCGATCTAAGCCATCAATTACAGGCGCAGGCATTTACGCATGGCAATGATATTTATTTCGGGCAAGGCAAATATGATACGCAAAGCCAGTCGGGCCGGCACCTGTTGGCGCACGAGTTGACCCATACCGTGCAGCAGGGCAATGGGGTTAAAAAGAAAGGTATACAGCGCACACCAACGGCCTCAACACCAACGCCGGGGGTTACCAATAACCCAAATGCAAGAGCCCATGCAGGCGATCCTCCAATAAATAAGGAAGCGCTAACCATTAAGGTGCCTACTATTGATCTGCCGGGTTTTAAACATAATATGATGCCATCCAAAGCTAATTATACGTTTAAAAAGAACACGCGTAGTGGCGGCCATTTAAACCTGTGGGAAACTAATGCAGTATCTGGCGGGGATTTTTTAGAAAAGTTTAACACCATGCGCCTTGCACAATTGCCTAATGGCGGTGCTTCGCCGGCCGGGAATAATACCTATTTTATGGTATCAGTTACCGCTGCGTCCGGCGGGTTGATATTCGGGAATCCGGAAGAGATCCAAAGGCGGTCTACCCGCCCTACATGGCGCAAAAACGGCCGGGGAAATGTATTCCAGGTTGACCATAAAGTAGAACTACAGATTGGCGGCGCAGATGTGGATATCGGTAATTTATGGCTGTTGACAGATTCTATAAACACTTCCTCGGGCGGAACGATACAGGGAGCTATACGAAGTTCTGTACAAACGGTTCTGACTGCAAATGCTGATCTTGCCCAAGGTCTTTCGGCACAGTCTATTATGGATACTTACAGTATCACGGCAGACTCATTAACGGCAGGCGGTTCGCCTGGTTCAGTTTCGGATACGGATTTTTATACTATTGACGATATTAAGAATGGAGCACATCTGGACGGGTTGCGTTTCCTGGTTCCCGGCAGGGACGATGCACAATTGCATTCATTTGTTGATACTTCTAAAATTCATCTTTTCTTTAACGAAAGAAGGGGCAAGGTGTTTGAATTTCCAAAGGCTGGTCCATACTTTATTCCCGGTTCAACAAATTATGGCCTGCGTATCAATTCTCTGACTTATAATCCGCTAACGGATATTATGCAAGCCGGGGGTGCAGGATCAATGAATGTAAGCCTTTTCAGAAATAGTAATGTTGCCGAAAGCGTAAATAAGGATTTTGCGATAAATTCCATACCTGGTATTTACGGGGGCTTCATATCAAGGCAATCTATTTTAAGTGCACTTCACCCGCAATTAAAAAAATTAAGCCCTGTTGAATTGCAGGAGGCTGATCTTGATGACAACGGTGTACTTGAAGCCCGTGGAAAGGTACACACTGATATTCCACTGATTGATAATGCTGATATAGATGTTGTTTTTGATTCTAACGGCATTGGTATACAAAAGGTATTTAATGGCGGCGAGATCCATGTGCCGCCACCGTTCAGGATTACGGATACTTCGCTGGGTATTACTCTTGGGGATTCAGGCCTGACCATAAATGGTAACCTGAATTTCGAAATAGAAAGACTGGGCAGAGGAGAAATACACGGACAAGCAGGTTCGTCAGGAGATTTTGCATTGGGCGGATCATTTGATTTTGATTCACAAACGTTTAATCCGGCCCGTGTTACAGTAAGCTATACTAAACCCGGCGCAGGCGCGGGGGGGGGCGGGTTCAGTGCAACAGGGGATATCGGTATCCCGGAAGGGAAAATCAGGGGCTTAAAGACCGCGCATATACATGTTGAGTACGCTAGCCAAACCTTTACCGCCTCAGGCACTGCCGAGCCCGATATAAAAGGTGTAAGGCAAGCAGCCATAAATGTAACTTATGGTGATAATCAGCTGGTAATAGGGGGCAGTTTCCAACTGGATGAAAACATTCCGGGGATACAAAGCGGCAGTGGTACTGTACAGGTTACCCGCGGTCCGGATGGCATATACCATGTTGCGGCTACCGGTACGGCCGTCCCAAAGATCCCGAGGATCAATACTTCGCTGTCAATAAATTATAACGATGGCGCGCTTACGCTTGAAGGTACAGCAGCCTATACTGCCGATAGGGTTTCGGGCAACGTATTAGTTGGCGCTACCAACCGCGCTATAGGCGCAGATGGCACCCCGTCAGGCCCTGCCGGCGATCATTTCACAGCGTATGGCTCAGGGTCATTAACGCTAAGAGTGACCGACTGGCTGCAAGCCACAGCCAGTGTGCGGGTAACACCGGCCGGAGAGATAGAGGTGGTTGGCCGTTTAGAGTTGCCGTCGGCTGTTGATGTGTTCCCGCGTAAGGCAATCAACAAAAACCTTTTTACCGCGCCAACTATCCAGATCCCGCTGTTTGCCATCCCGCTTGGTCCGCGTAGTATTGGTTTGGTGGCTACTATCAACGGTGGGCTGGATTTCGAGGCAAGTGTTGGTCCCGGCCAGCTACGCAATGTTTTCGGGCAGATAGAATTCAATCCGTCGCATCCCGAAGATACCCGGATCTCGGGAGGCGCGCAGTTTGTTATCCCGGCTAATGCCGGCGTTAATTTACATGCCGACCTGGGCATAGGATTGAGCGTGGCTGCTGCGAGTGTTACCGGAGGTATCGAGGTGCGAGGCGGCCTTGGTTTAGAAGGCGAGGCAAGAGCCAGCGCGGACCTGGCATGGTCGCCAACATCAGGTTTTGAGTTTAACGCGCTTGGCGAAATTGAGGTACACCCTAAGTTTACGTTTGATGTTAACGCGCTGTTACGCGCGTCGCTTGACCTGGGTGTAACCAGTATATCAAAAGAGTGGCGGCATAACCTGGCCGCGTTTAGTTATGGCCCGGATATTCAGCTTGGTGTTTCACTGCCTGTACATTATAAGGATGGCGAACCATTTGATATTTCGACAGATGATATCCAGGTGACTTATCCGCATATCGATATCCCGCAAATGGCGGGCGGCCTGGCAAACGAAATAAGTAACGCGATAATATGATGAGCAACAATAATCAACTTACAGAACTGATCAACCTGGGGGCTATACAGCAAATGCAGGGTAATTTTGACGTTGCCGAAATGTACTACAGCAAGGCGTCGGCAATTAACGAGCAAAATGTAACGCTGTTAAATAACCGGGGGATGCTGTATTATCAACAGTTAAATTTTGCAGAAGCACGATCAACCTTTAATAAGGTTATTGAATTAGATGAAAAAAACGCGACAGGCTGGCTTAACCTGGCTAATACGCTGGTATTGCTTAACGAGGGCGAAGAAGCACTTAATGCCTATAAACAAAGCCTGAAATTAAGGCCGCAGCAGTTTGAGGCATGGGAAGGACTGGCTAAACTATATATGTTAGCCGAAGATATGACAAGTGCCGAAAGCTGCTGGCAACGCGCGATAGAAATGGGGCCCGGTAAGCCCGAACTATTGCTTGGTTTGGCACAGGTTTATTTATCACTTAATAAATTTACTGATGCGCTTGAAGTGGCACGATATGTATTGGCACAGGATCAGCAAAATACAAGAGCGCTGCAAACTGCAGGGCTGGCCCATTTCATGCTTAAAAATTATGGGTTGGCTATCAGCTATTTCAGGCAATATCTTGGGTTGATTGCTGATGATATCGCCGTCAGGAACCACCTGGCCGTGGCGTTATTGCAAAGCGGCGACCTGCAAGCCGGCACGGCAGAATATGAAATGATCCTGAAGTTTGATCCTGAAAATACCGAAGTACGCATAAACACCGGCGTGCTTTGCCTGAGCTTTAACCGCTGGGACGATGCGCTTGCACATTTTGATCATGTGCTGCAAAAAGATCCCGGTCAAAACAAAGCGAAATTATATAGGGGGATCGCTTTGGCATCATTAAATAAAAAAGATGAGGCCAGGCAAGTTTTTGAAGACCTGGTGCAGGATAAAACCGGTGATTGGGCCACGCAGGCCGAAAAGCAATTGAGTTTACTGAACAATTTAAATTAACCGATAATGAAATCAAGCCATACCCGCCAGCCGCTGCACACACAGCACACCGGCGATAAATCTGAAAAACCTTTTTTTGGCGGTAACCGCGAAAAAAATAAACAGAGCGACAATGCTTTTTTCCAGGCGAAAAAAATTGACGGTAACCAGGACACTGCTTTAGAGAACGAGGCCGACGCGGTTGCCCAAAAGGTAACTATGGCGCAGCAGGCACCGGTTAAATCTTCGCAACGCATGGGGCAGATGAGCGTGCAGAAAAAAGGCGCCGACGACGAAAAGGACGCCAAAGCGCAAAAGAAAGAGAAGAAGGACGAAAAGGACGAGCCGGTACAAAAGAAGGAAGAAGATAAAAAAGAAGCACCTAAAGGCGCCGAAGAGGAAAAAGACGCGAAGAGCACGCAGAAGAAAGAACAGAAAGACGAAAAGGACGAAGCTAAAGTGCAGAAAAAAGGCGAAGAGGATAAAAAAGATAAAGAGGGCGTACAGAAAAAAGGGGACGACGAAGAAAAGAAGGATGCCAAGCCCCAGAAAAAAGAAAAAGCTGATGAAAAGGATGATAAAGCTGCTTCCGTCCAAAAAAAAGAAAATAAGCCGGAGGGCGCCGGCGAAAAGACTGAGGGTAAGCATGAAAGCAACGAGGATAAATTTGACAGGCTGCTTAATAAAAGCAAAGACGGCGGAAGCCCGTTGCCCGCAAAGGTACGTACGCAATTAGAGCATCAGATGAACGCCAATTTTGAAATGGTACGGATCCATACGGGACAGGAAGCTATAGAGATGTGTAACCTGTCGAAAGCGCAGGCATTTACGCATGGTAACGATATTTATTTTAACGCCGCCAAGTTTGATCCTGAAAGTACCGCGGGTATGACATTGCTGGCGCACGAATTAACACATGTGGTACAACAAAATGGTCCGCGTAAATAATTATGGGTACAAATATCAAACAGCTTAAAAACTATTTACAATATGTGGCCGGGTGCCTTGAGGCGCGCCTGCAAACAGCGTTTGGCCAGCAGGGCACCTATTTGCCGCCCCTGCTGCCGCGATTTGATGCTAACGGAAGCGCCATAGACCAGCTAATAGAAAAGCATAAATTAAATAACGAAGAAATAATAGTATTGATGCTGGCCCTGGCGCCGCATTTACAGCTGGATATTTTTGACCAGGTTATTCAACCCTATATGCAGGAGTCGGGCGATTACCAGCAGGTTGGCGGGGTGCGCAGCCGTAATGGCCGCAGTTTTTTGCCAACCGGGCAAACCGCCGCTTTTATCATTGCAGGCGCCGACCTGGAGAAAAGCCTTGAGGTTGCCGCGCTTTTTCATCATCACCATAAATTTGGCGCCAACCATATCCTGAATCTTGAAGATGTCCCCGAGGGCGAGCCGGCACTGTGCGGTCGGATAATTTTAGAGGCCGAATACATTGAGCTTTTAACAACCGGCAAACAATCCACACCAAAGCTGAGCATGAATTTCCCGGCCCAGTATTTAGAAACGGCCTTTAACTGGGACGACCTGGTGCTTAACAGTTCAACCAAAAAGCAAATAGCCGAGCTGGAAAGCTGGGTAAACCACCACCACGAATTAATGGGAGAGTGGGGCATGCAGCGCCAGCTTAAACCTGGTTATCGTGCCTTGTTTTATGGCCCGCCGGGGACAGGAAAAACGCTAACGGCGTCGTTGCTGGGTAAATACACCAACAAGCCCGTTTTCAGGATAGACCTCTCTATGATCGTGTCTAAATTTATAGGAGATACAGAGAAAAACCTCTCGCACCTGTTTGAGAAAGCCGAGAACAAAAACTGGATCTTGTTTTTTGATGAAGCCGACGCCCTTTTTGGTAAACGTACCAACGTAAAAGACGCGCATGACAAGTACGCCAACCAGGAAGCTTCATACTTGTTGCAACGCGTCGAGCAGCATGACGGGCTGGTGATACTGGCTACAAACTTTAAAAATAATATCGACGATGCTTTTATGCGCCGCTTTCAATCGGTAGTGCATTTCCCGTTACCAAATGCTGAAGAGCGGCACATCATCTGGAAAAAATCGTTCCCGCCCAAGGCCAAAATAAACGGAGATCTTAACCTTGAGCAGATCGCCCGTAAATATGAGTTGAGTGGTTCGGGGATTTTAAACGTGGTGCAGTTTGCCTGCCTGCAAATGCTGTCGCGCAAAGCGCCGCATGTTACGAATGATATCGTGCTTGAAGGGATAGAACGCGAGTATCACAAAGAAAACCGGGTATGGTAGTCAGGCTTGAGGTATAGGAAACCTCAATATCAAATTAGGATCAGGAACGTTTTTACGCCATTTCTCCATTTCAGAAAAGCGGCCGACACCGGGATAATCACCTGTTTTACCTTTCATATCAAACATCAGCTGAAAATGCAGGTGCGGCGGCCAATTGCCGTTTACATCGGTGGTGCCTAGTTCGCCAATTTTTTGGTCTTTGCTGATAGACTGCCCAACGCTTAATCCTTCCAGGCTGGCGCGCGACAAATGGCCGAACAGGTTATAGAGTTTTAATCCGTCAAGATCATATTCTAAGATAATCGTCGGGCCGTAATCGCCAAAGTTATTGTTATCACTAAAACTGTGGACGGTCCCGTTATGCGGCGCGTAAACCGGTGTCCCGGCAGCGGCCCAGATATCAACGCCCAAATGTAACCGACGCGGTTCATGTTTAGAGTTAAATAACGGGCTGCGGGCGTATAAAGTACGGTGTTCCATATATCCCCCGATGCCATAGCGGCAACCACTGGCTGCAAGCCGTGCATCTATCCATTTACAAAACTGATCGGTGTCTATTAACACTTCAATGTCCAACTCGGTATTGGCAGCGGTAAAATCAAACGGGTAAAGACGATCAGTCCCGGCATCAAAATCAACCACCTTGCCAATTGCACCGGGATGCGCGTTAAGGTAAGCGATCAGTTGGTCGGTTTGGGTCATTGAGATTACTGTGTTTTTGAGCGTTAGTATGCATGCGTGGACTCACCCCGGCTACGCTGCGCTGGTCGGCCCTCTCTTCGCCTTTGGCGGAAAGAGGACTAAATATTATTGTTAACCAAAGGTCAAAAACCCTCTTTATCGCTTGCGAAAGAGAGGGTGATCAAGCGAAGCGATGATCGGGTGAGTAATCGCCATCAGCAAGAAACCCTATTCCGAATCCGGCTGCTTTTCGTCGCGGTGGATCTTATCGAAGATCTTTTCCATGCGGTCGACATACTCGCTGGTATCGTCAATAAAAAATTCAAGTTGCGGGATGATCCTTACCTGGTCCTTAATGCGTCCGCCAAGTTTATACCGTATTTCTGAAGCATGCAGCTTTATAGTTTGCAGCGCCAGCGTGGTATTGGTATTATTAAAAAAACTTAAAAACACCCTTGCAATTGCCAGGTCGGGTGTAACCCTTACTTTGGTTATGGTTACCATTGTATTTGGTAAATAATTCATTCCCTCGCGCTGAAAAATAGCGGCAAGGTCCTCTTGTATTACTCCGGCAAATTTTTGTTGACGTTTTGATTCCATAATTATTTAATTAACGCCAAACAGGCAAATGAGTTTAGATTTTTAATATTTAACAATATAGTACTAAAAGTTTTACTTACAATCCGCAGGGATCTCTTTAGTTAACTTTAGTAGCTTTTTAACTATAAGCGTACTGTCATAAGCGGCGCCTTCGCCACTTTTAGCCGACTTGATTTTTCTGCCTTCTACCTCAACATATACAGGCTCGCCGTGTTGCTCAAAGGTTATTACCTGCGCGTATTGCAATTCTAATTGTGCCGAACTGTCGGCAACCCAAAATTCGGTTTTATTGCCGCAAACCTGGAAAGTTTTAGCGCCGGGAGCAAAGCTGTATAAGCCTTTAAATGTAACCGGGGTTGTATCGGGTTTTGCTGTTTTTTGTCCTTGATCCTGTTCGGCTTTTTTATCAGGCCCATGATTACAGGCAATCATAACTATCATCACCAGTAAAGCAAAAAATATATGGACCTTAGTGAAACGCATGTAAGCAAATTTATAAATCTTGTTTAATATCATCCAATCCTTTCACACTTAATCTTGCGCTAATACCCGAGGCTATAACCGAAATAACAGTAACTGTTAAAAACACCAGCGCAAAATTATCAGCCTTAAGCTGAACCGGGTAGGCATTGTTTGGTACGCTTATTTTTCCCCCTACCTCAATCAGGCCGTACCGTTGCTGCAAGATACAAAATACAAGGCCAAGTAAAAGGCCGGCAATACAACCAATTAATGATATCATCAATCCTTCAAAAAAGAAGATACCTTGTATCAACCTTCTATTGGCACCCAGGCTTGAGAGTATGGCAATATCCTTACGTTTATCAATAACCAGCATGGTAAGAGAGCCGATAATATTAAACGCCGCTATAACTACCACAAAAGCCAGGATCATAAACACGGCCCATTTTTCGTAATTAAGCGTTTTATACAATGCTGTATTTTGTTCCTGGCGGTTTTTAACAGTAAACTGATCGCCTATTTTGTTTTTTATCTCCTGTTGTAAAGCGGTAATATCATTCCCCTTTTTAAAATTAAGATCGATAGACGAAACAGCCACCGGCTGATCAAACAATTCGCGGGCAAAATCAAGCGGAACTATAACGATATCATCATCTTCCTGCTGGATAGAGAACACACCCGACGGATAGATACTGCGGTTAATAAATTCATCCGATGGATCGATGGAGATCGCGCCGCTTCTCTTTGGCGCGTAAATTTGTATTGGGGTTGTGGTACTATTAATATTAACAGAAAGGCTGTTCTGGATAATAACACCGATCACCGCCATAGGGCTGGCGTCGGAGTGTAAGGTGAACGAGCCATCAAGTATGGTACTATCCAGGCGCGGGTTTTTTAAAAAATCATCGCTTACCCCTCTTATATTGCCCGGCACCGTTTTTTCGCCATATTGAATTACAACCTTATCCTGCAAGATTTCTGTGTAAGACAGCAGCCTGGTGTCTTTATGCAATACCTTAAGGTAAGCGATATTGGGGTTAAACGTTTTGCCCAGTTTGGCCTCAATGCGTAATTCGGGCGAAAAGTTACTGTTAAGCGCAAAGATCACTTTTTCAAGCCCGTTAAATACGGATAGCAGGATAATAAGCGCCGCTGTGCCTATCAAGATCCCAAGCATGGAGATCCCCGAAATAATATTTACAGCGTGCATTTTTTTACCCGAAACCAGGTAACGCTTTGCTATATAGATAGAGGTATTCACTTTTGTGCCTGATGAAATTTATGCGGTTTACGTAGTACGTGATACGCTGTGTGCGGTAAAAATACGTAAAACCAATGATGCCAAACGTACTACGTTAAAAAAGGATTATGCTGCTTTTCGAAACCAATGGTAGTTTCAGGCCCGTGGCCGGGATAAACCGTGCAGCTATCAGTCAGTAACAACAGCTTTTGTTCAATGTTATTTATCAGTTGTTTAAAATCACCGCCGGGCAGGTCTGTGCGCCCAATGCTGCCCCTGAATAGCACGTCGCCGCCTACCAGGTAGTTGGCTTCCTCGTCATAAAAACATAAATGCGCAGGCGAGTGACCGGGCGCGTAGATCAAACTTAAAGTAGTATTGCCAAAACTAACCGTTCCTGTTTCGCCTAAAAACACATCAGGTATGGGCGATGGCTCGTACCTGAAACCATATTGCAGCGCGTAACCTATCACGGCCTCCAGCACCGGTAATTCGCCTTTGTTAAATTGAGGTTTAATGCCATACATATCAAATATAAATTTGTTGCCTAACACATGGTCGATATGGCAATGCGTGTTGAGCAATAAAACCGGTTTTAAATTATTGTTTTTGATGAAATTTACTACCGCGTTCTGCTCGGCAGCAGTATCCATACCGGGGTCGATGATAGCGCACTCGCCGGTTTCATCATATAAAATATAGGTGTTTTCCTGGAAGGGGTTATTGGGGAGTACTTTTACTGAAGCCATGTTTTTATGTCGAATTTCGAATATCGGATTTCGAATTTATTTAATGTTTTGTTTATATCAGATGTCAAATGTTCGATGTTGGGATTTATTTATTATCATAATGAAATTTAAAAAATCCGAAATCCGATATTCGAAATCCGATATCATTCCTGCTTTTTCCACTTAAAGGTTGCTATCATCACATTAATATCCTGCTTAACAAAAGTAAGTACGGGCTGGATAGAATCAAGCCGGGGTTCGGTATTAAAATACAATGCACCCCGCATATAGTTTTTTACGCTGTCGGTTAAAAAAAATTGTACAGACGATGCCGCGTTACCACCAATGGTATAATAAATACCGTAAACTTTGTGCGCCGGGATACTGATATTACCCTGGTCGATATCGGTAGCTTTTACCGTGTTTTTAAATGCGAATTTATGTGCATCTTCAACCAGTTCGTCAAATACTTTTTTCGAGGTAATAGTTTCATAGCTTAAATGCAGCGTACCATTAAGCTGCGGAAACTGCATGTTTAACAGCTGGTTCATATTGAGCAAACTATGCGTTATGCGTGTTTGGGTATCCTTCTCCATAACCGCGTAGGTAGGGTATTGAAAAGTAAACGGATAATTAGATACATATTCGCGGTATGCTTTTTTGGGCAGAACGATACGGAAATACCCCCGCGGTTTTGGCGAATAGTCATGACTATCGCCGCAGGCCGCAAAAAACAAAAGCGCTATGATCAATATAGGGATGATCCTCATGGATGTTTTTCTTTTGAGTTCCAGATCTCCCATGATTTTTCGGCCTGCAATACCAGCATTTCGTAGCCGTTTTTTGGCGTAGCGCCACGTTCTGCACCTTTTCTTAAAAACAGGGTCTCTGGCGGGTTATATACCAAGTCGTACAGTAAATGTTCGTCTGTTATAGCCTGGTAGGGTATGGGCGGGCATTCGTCAACCTTTGGGGCTGTGCCCAGCGGCGTGGTATTGATGATGAGTTTATGATCCCTGATATGATGGGGCTTCAATTCGCTGAACAATAAGTTACCGGGGTGCGGTTTGCGGGTAACTATTTTAAAGTTGATATCCAGGTTCTCTAACACGCATTTAACGGCTTGTGCCGCGCCGCCATCGCCTAATATCAGGGCATCGGTATGCTGTTCTTTTAGTAATGGCCTTAACGACATTTCGAAACCGTACAAATCCGTATTAAAACCTTCCAGCCTGAAATCATGGCCCTCAACACCCACCTCGCCGTTAAAGGCGGCCAATACCGGGCTTTCTTTAGTGATGCGGATACAGTTTACCGCGCCTGCATTACGGGCATCATGCTCTACCCAGTCTAAATACTTCAGCACATTCTTTTTATGGGGGACGGTAACATTTAGCCCGCAAAGGTTTGGGTTGGCGTCTAAAAGGTCCTGCAGGTCTTTAATGTGTTCAAGTGTGTACAGATCATATACCGCATCGGTAATATCTTCATCCTCAAATTTTTGGGTGAAGTACTTTTTTGAGAATGAATGCGTAAGCGGAAAACCAATAAGCCCGTATTGTTTCATGGTGTAATATTAGTAACAAACAACGAGGATTTTAAATTTTTTGTATAAAGGTGGTTTGTGTTAACCTCACCACGACGTCAAACTCTCCACCGCGTCATCGCGAGCGATAGCGTGGCGATCTCTACACATGCAAATCAACATAATGTTTTACATAATCGCTTGGTGACGCTCATAGCCGCTAAGGCTTAGTCCTTTTGTCTTCGCCACAAAAGGACCAAAAAGGCAAGCCAGCAGAGAGGCTTCTTTCGCACAAGCCATTGCCCTGCAAATCAGGTAAAACCGAGGGCCCGGTCCTTTTGCCGCTTGTTGTCGCACAAGGCTACCGCTTCAGGCAAAATTACCAATGCCCTTGCTACCGCACTGCCCAACATTGTTTTACCTGATTTCACCCGAAGCTTTTCTGCTGACGGGGTGCCCCATAACACCTACTGTCATCCTGAACTATGTGATAGGCCCAGCGGTGTAGTACGGCAAAAGCAGTACAGCCGGAGAAGGACGACTTATCCCGTGGAAAAGAGGATGTTATTGTAACAGGTGTACCAAACTGAATGTGTCCCGGTGATACACTTTGATATACCTGTTTTTGCAAGTATTTATAAATGAGGTAAATGATTTTATGGACTTGATTTCATGGAACAGTTTGGTACATTTTTTCTGACTTTTGAGCCGTTTTTTTGTGATTGATTTCTGACAATATAGTGCCACCATAGTTTTAATTAATGTTTATTATGGCACAGGCAAGCAGCAGTTTTTGTATGAAGGTCCGTGCTTTCATTTTAACACCTTACCACCACATCATTGCAAATAATGAAGCAATCTCTACGTAAGCTAAGCAATTAGGAAAAGTCACAAGTACGCCCTGCTGTGACCTGCGCTGCATACTGCGCCAGAATGGGGGAGATAGTTTGCGGTTTTATATGATAAATCGCAAGCGGTAATGGGTGAGAGAATTTATTGATAGTACGCATTCAAAAAAATATAGCATTTTTACTTAAATATTCAAATCTTAAAATGACTAAAGACGACATATTAGAACTTATAGAAAACGGATTAACGCAGATTATTAACCACAAAGAAATATCTTTAGAATGTGAGGTTATTGATTTGGTGATTGATTTTCATAACAAGGCAATAAATATTCTTGAAGTTACGAGAGAATTGCTAATTCAAAGAGATATCCCAATAAACTATCTTAATCAATTTAAGGCTGATATAGACCAAATAATTAAAATTTTCCCCTTTCGACAACACCCTATAAGCATAGTACAACCCGACAACAAGATTGAGTTAAAAAAAAGCATAGAAAATCATATGCTCTCTTTAGAAAATCCAATTAAGACTTTAGAATTTAACATTGATTTTTTTCAAAAACTCAATTTTTTCAGTAGTAATATAGTTGCAATAGGCGCTAATGGTAGTGGGAAAACGACCTTATCAAACGAATTAAAAAAATATCTTCCAAGTACAGGTGTTGTCATTTCTGCTCAAAAAGTACTAATTATACCAACTTTTAGCGGAGTTTCAAACTTTGAAAAAACCCATGCTAAATTAAGGCAATCACAGGTTTCTGATAAATCATTAAAAGTTACTTATTCAACAGAAAGCAATGGTAACTCGTATGGTATATTAAATCAACTCGGGGGTGAATTTCAAGTACTTTTAGATAATCTACTTGCCGAAAGAAGTGTCGTAAGAAATAAGTATTTTGAAACACTAAAAGATGGAGAGGTTGTAAAGGACGTTCCGATAACCAAATTAGATAGAACATTAACCATATGGAATTCTTTAATACAACATAGGATACTTGAATGTACCGATGGAATTAATATTACATTAAAAGCACTTTCTAGCACAGTAAGTTATCCAGCTCACCAAATGAGTGATGGGGAAAAGGTGATATTATATTTAATTGCGCATGTTTTGCAGGCGCCAGAATCTGGTTTTATAATCAGTGATGAACCTGAAATGTACTTGCATAAAAGCATATTGAAAAAGTTGTGGGATACCTTAGAACAACTCCGACAAGATTGCATATTTGTTTATTTAACGCATGATTTAGATTTTGCAGCAAGCCGGATAACAGCAAAAAAAGTGTGGATAAAGTCATTTGCATACCCTAATATTTGGGAGATAGAAAATATTCCACATAATGAGTTGCCGGAATCTCTTTTACTTGAGTTACTAGGTAGTAGAAAACCAATATTATTCTGTGAAGGTAAAAATGGAAGTATAGATGAAAAGATATATAATATTTTGTTTCCGAATTTTACTGTAACTCCTGTTGAGACCTGTTTTTCAGTAATTAATTATACCAAAGCATTTAATAAACTACATAATGTGACTGTTAAAGCAATTGGATTGATAGATTCGGATTATCACGGTTCTGAAAGATTGAAAGCACTCGAAGTAGAAAATATTTTTTCGATTGCGTTATCAGAACCCGAAAACCTTTTTTTTGATGAAAGCTTCTTAAAGATTATGTCAAAGCAATTAATGCTTGAAATGAAAGTTGTTGATGAAATTAAATCTGATTTATTTTTATTGTTGAGAAAAGAAATCGAACTACAGGCTTCGAATTATGTATCCGCTAAAATTAATTATTATTTTAAAGACTCTCACGTATCAAAAGGGAACACCTTGGAAGATGTAAATCAAAATTACTTAAAATTTTCAAGTGAAGTGAATATTACAGAATGGCATAAACAACGAATTACTGAACTTAATGAAATAGTTGAAAATCAGGATTATCAAAAAGCAATATCCATTTTCAATAATAAAGGATTAAAGGCATTAGGAAATAAAAATTTCAAAATAACAGACTTCACAGAAAGGGCAATAAAAACACTTCAATTTAAACCTGAAACACAAATCATTTTAAAAGAATACTTTCCAAAGGAAATTCGAAACTATGGTTAATTCAGCTTCTGTTTTGTATTATCCTGTCGACAACGAGTGAGGCAGCGATAAAACTCCACCGACTAAAAATCTTTACGGATATCCGCCTTGATTGCAAGTTCACTAACCACACCAAAACTTCTTCATCCTCCTTCCCTTGAACTTTTACCCTCACCACTTGTTATCCCCTCATGAAAATTTACCAGCAGCAGATCAGGTTATCACGGCGTAAACGGGGCTTTCACCTGATCACCGCCGAGGTGCTGGATGCCCTTCCGCAGATCCGCGAATTAAAAACCGGCATACTACAGGTGTTTATCCAGCATACCTCGGCCTCGCTTACCATCAATGAGAATGCCGACTCTACCGTGCGACGCGACTTCGAAACCTACTTTAACAAAGTAGTGCCCGAAAATGATCCTGACTACATCCACAACGACGAAGGCCCCGACGACATGCCGGCGCACCTTAAGGCTTCCATGCTGGGCTGTTCGGTAACCATACCCATCAGCAACGGGCGTTTGGCGCTGGGTACCTGGCAGGGCATTTACCTCTGCGAACACCGTAACTACGGCGAAGGCCGCAGCCTGATGCTCACCGCCTGGGGTATTTGAGGTAGCCTGCGCAACGCAGTATCCACTCCTCAACCGGAAATAACTTAAAAAAATTGTCATTTCGAACGAGCCCGCCTGCCGGTGGGCAGGGAACGAGGAGAAATCTATACAATGCTTTGCCGCCTAACTTGTATAGATCTCTCACTATCGTTCGAGATGACAGCGTAAAAAAAGAGCGGTGGGATGTGCGATTCCCCTCTTGAGAGGGGTGAAGGGGTGTGTCTTGTCGCACGTTTAAACACACCCCTGCAGCCGCACGGGCCGGCGCGCCCCCTCTCAAGAGGGGAACTTGTTTTGGCCGATACCTTGCGCCGGTTTGGTGACGGATAAACAATGCAATTTGCGTCAGTTTCCGTCAATAAAAAGCAGGAAAAAGCAGTTTATTGCAACAATAATAAAAATGATGCTGAATAGTTGGAAATAGCGCGGTGATAACCTTACGCTATCTTTTTGATCTGCTTGGTTTCGGCAGTTGCCATGGTCAGTCGGCCGTTGTAGATGCCGCCGGTTTCAACCAATAGGGTAGCGGTTTCAATATCGCCGGTTATCTTACCTGTGTGTTTTATTTCAAGTGATTGGGCCTTGATGTTGCCTGCAACGGTGCCATAAATAATCAGCTCTTTTGTGGTAACATTACCGGTTATCAAACCTTTTTCGCCCAGTATCAGGCCTTCGCTTACTACTACATCGCCGGTTACTTCACCGTCAATACGTACAACAGCAGGGGCGTTGATATTGCCCGATATGGTACATCCTTCGCTAATTAAAGTCGATATAGTTTGCAGGTCGAGCGCTACTTTATCTTTCTTAGAAAAAACACCCATGGTATGCTCTGTTAATTAGTTGTTCAGGGTTAAAAATCTTACCGGGTTAATTGGTTTCCCGTCTTTTCTTACTTCATAATGCAGGTGGGTACCGGTTGAGTGGCCCGTTGAGCCAACCTCGCCAACTTTATCACCTACCGCTACTACCTGGCCAACTTTAACCGTAATACGCGATAAATGGCCGTACAGGGTTTCATATCCGTTGGCATGTTCGACACGCACACATTTGCCGTAGCCTCCGTTCCACCCGGCAGAAACTACCCGGCCGTTGGCTGTACATTTGGCCATATCGCCACGCCTGCCTTTAAAATCAATACCGGGATGAAACTCGGCATGTCCTGAATCAAATGGATCGCTGCGGTAACCAAAACTTGATGTCATAGAGCTGATGCGCGGATAGCCCATTGGCGTAAAGCCCACAGCATTAACCAAATGCGACAGGTAATCGTTATAGGCCATGTAAACTTCCTTATCAGTAAGCTTGGCGCCCTCGACGTTATTATCGCCGCCGACAGATTTAGTTTGAAAGCCTTTTAAGCCGCGTTTTCTTAAATAATCGTTAATGCTTTTTAGTTTACCCTCGATAGACTGGATATAGCTTTGGGCGGTATTTTTTGCGCTATCTTTTTGCAGTTGGGCAGGGATCCTGCCTTTAAGGTTAACTATCTGGCTAAGCAGCAACTGTTTTTCAGCCTCTTGCTGTTGGCTCTTTTTTTGCAGGAATATGATCGATCCAACCAACAGTGCCAATACACCTAACAATCCAATTCCGTAATATTTTAAGTGAGCTATGTGCCTGGTATGCACTTGTATAGTTTTAGCACCCTGTTTATTCTTGTTTAAAATAACAATGGTACTAACATCCTTTGGCTTAAGTTTCATTTATTCTTATTACAATTAGGGACTGCAATTTATAAAAAGCCAAATACAAAACAACATTATTTAAACATTTTAACATTTGCTTTGTATTCGCTTTGTCAGCAAGGTGTTATTATTACGAATTTTGAGGTTTAACTGTTGCCTATTTATTATTTTTGTAGATAAATTATTGAAAAAAGACACGTTATGATGTATCCTGAATATTTAGTGACCCCAATGCGGGAAGAACTTACCAAAGTTGGTTTTGAAGAGTTAAAAGATGCGGCTGCGGTAAAAAACGCTATTGAAAGCGAAGGTACTGTATTTGTAATGGTTAACTCTGTTTGTGGTTGCGCTGCCGCTAACGCACGCCCTGCTGCAAGAATGGCTACACAAAATGAAAAACACCCTGATAAATTTGTAACCGTTTTTGCGGGTATGGAAAAAGACGCTGTTGATACCGCGCGTAATTATATGCTACCTTATCCTCCGTCATCACCTGCTATGGCTTTGTTTAAAGACGGCAAACTGGTACATATGATAGAGCGTCACCAAATCGAGGGTCGCCCTGCACAGATGATAGCTGACAACCTGATCGGCGCGTTTGAGCAATATTGTTAAGTTTCTGAAGATTGGTGATTGAAGATTAGTTTCTGAAGATTGGTGATTGAAGATTAAAGATTAGTTACCTTTCTTAATTATAAGATTAAAGCGATGAGTATCCCTCATCGCTTTTTTTATTTAGCGACAAAACCAATCTTTAATCTTCAATCACTAATCTTTTACACCTGTAACATTTCCGCCAATCCCGCATCTTAAATATTGATTAAAAAATCTTATTTTCGCTTATCAACTGACTCATCATTTAAATGAAAAGAAACACACTCGCCGGTATAGCCGCCGGCATTGCCATTACTGTCGGCTCGCTAAGCACAGTAACAGCACAAACAACACCAAAAACCGAAGACCCGGCCATGAAAATTTACAGGGCTACCAAACCCCGTATTAATGACTTGGTACATACCAGGCTGGATGTACGTTTCGACTACAAAAAACGCTACCTATACGGCAAGGAATGGGTTACTTTAAAGCCTCATTTTTACCCAACCGATACCTTAAGGCTTGATGCCAAAGGCATGGATATCAAAAGTATCGCTATCGTAAAAAACGGTAAAAACATCCCGCTTAAATACAAGTACCAGGATAGTTTGAGCTTAGCCATTAACCTGGATAAGGTTTATCATAACAATGAAAACTACACCGTTTACATTGATTATACCTCAAAACCTAACGAATTACATGTTAAAGGCAGCGCGGCAATAAACGATGCCAAAGGTTTATACTTTATTAATCCGGACGGTACCGAGAAAGATAAGCCAACGCAGATCTGGACGCAGGGTGAAACAGAAAGCTCGTCAGCTTGGTTCCCGACTATCGATCAGTCACAACAAAAAACTACCGACGAGATCAGCATGACCGTACCGGCTAAGTATGTTACTTTGTCAAACGGAAGGCTGGCATCGCAAAAAGTTAACGGCGACGGTACCCGTACAGATACCTGGAAGCAGGAGCTACCACACTCGCCATACTTATTTATGATGGCCGTGGGCGACTTTAAGATCTATAAAGACAAATGGCGCGACAAAGAGGTTAACTATTACCTTGAGCCAAAATACGCGCCTTACGCCAAAGAAATTTTTGGACATACGCCAGAGCTGATCGAGTTCTACTCGAAGACTTTGGGCGTTGATTTCCCCTGGTATAAATATTCTCAAATCGTAGTGCGTGATTACGTGAGCGGCGCGATGGAAAATACATCAGCAACGCTACACGGCGAATATGTGCAGGAAACACACCGCGAATTACTGGACGCTTATTATGATCAGGGCCGCAGTACTATCGCACACGAACTGTTTCACCAATGGTTTGGCGATTTGGTTACTGCCGAAAGTTGGAGCAATTTAACAGTTAATGAATCATTCGCGGATTTTAGCGAAATGATGTGGGCCGAGCATAAATACGGCAAGGACGAGGCTGATGCACATAGCCAAACGGCAATGCTTAACTATCTGGCCAATCCTGCCAATAAGGAGAAGAACCTGGTGCGTTTCCACTATGACGACAAGGAAGATGTTTTTGATGTGGTAACCTATCAAAAAGGTGGCCGGATCTTAAATATGCTGCGCAACTATTTGGGTTATGATGCCTTTTACAAAGGCTTAGGTATCTACCTAAAAACAAATGCATTTAAAGCAGGCGAGGCGCAGCAATTACGTTTAGCTTTAGAAGAAGCAAGCGGCCGCGACCTGAACTGGTTCTTTAACCAATGGTATTATGGCCATGGTAACCCAATATTAAAGATCAGCTACAATTGGGATGATGCCGCCAAAAAAGAAACCGTTTACCTGCAACAAACCCAGGATGGCGATGGTTTCAGGCTGCCAATGGCAATTGATATTTATGCAGGCGGTAAAAAAGTGCGCCACAGTGTATGGATGAATGATAAGGCTGATACCTTGACATTCGCATCAGCAGTAAAACCGGATTTGGTGAATGTTGATGGCGACAAAGTTTTACTGGCCGAGAAGAAAGACAGCAAAACTTTAGATGAATATGTTTTCCAATACTTTAATGCGCCGCTATACCTTGACCGTTTTGAAGCGATAGACAAAGCTACACCTGAGCAAGGCGATGCCGGTGCCCGCAAAGTGATGCTGGCCGCTTTAAAGGATAAATATTATGGCTTGCGTATTAAGGCTATCCGCGGTTTAAATATGACCAATGATGATATCCGTACTGCTGCACAGCCAATATTGTTATCATTAGCGCAAACTGATGAAAATACTTTGGTACGTGCTGCCGCGATAAGCGTATTAGGCAAACTAAAAGCACCGGGCATGATGACTACGTTTAAAGAGGCTGTAAAAAGCGAATCGTATGCTGTACAGGGAGCCGCTTTAACTGCCATTTCATTACAAGACCCTGCACAGGCGTTAACTTTAGCTCAGGGTTTTGAAAAGGATAATAAAGGCGCACTTACCATTGCGATCATGCATACCTATGCAACTGCCGGTGGCGATGCCGAATGGCCGTTTGTTTATAAGCAATTTACTGATGCAGGCATACAAAACAAGTTTGCCATGGTAAGAGAATTTGCAGGTATGACAGGCACGGTTAAAAAGCCGGAATATGCACAGCAAGGCATAGCTGCCATAAAAGATGCCGCCATAAAATACAAAATGTATGGTGTTGCCGCACCGCTTATTACCATGCTTGACGGCATAAAAACACAACGTACCCAAATGGGCGATACTGCATCGGCAACCGCTGTTGATCAGGCGGTAAAAGAGATCAATGACGCTAAGTAATTAGTGTTTGAAATATTAATAGGGGAGGCCGGTTGGCCTCCCTTTTTTGTTACCAACTGTTAAAAAAGTTAAATAATTAGGAAACAATAAAACAGGGTATTAACTTTAATATATCAACCTGAAATTATGAAAGCATTGGGTCTAACTTTAATAGCATTATTTGGTAGCTTAGTAATAAAAGCGCAAAGCACTGATGTTCAACTTTTCAAAAATCCTTTAGTTGCAACTACAGCCCATAACGTTTGTACTTGCAACACCAACCAACTTGCATTTTTAAAATCAAAAGCTAATGCAGATTGGTTTCAAAAAACTATCAATTTATCGGTAGATACCGTTAAGTACAAATCATCACAGTCAAGTGTATATTCTAATATGCCTATAAGTAGCATACAATCGTTAAATACCACTACTACTAATATCGACAACATGCCGATAGCCAAACTTAACAATACTGATCATGGTATGCCAATAGCTAAAACAGATAGAACGGCTTATACTATGCCGGTAGCAGGCAAAAGCCAACCTGCAATATATTATATGCAGAAACCAGAAGTTGTTGTTGTTCAGAAGAACACCAAGCCTTAATAACCAGATCTTAAAAGTCCTTATTCAGTAATTTCTCTAATTCGGCAAAGCTGATATTCATTTTTACCTTGCCTTGTTTGGCGTATGAGATCTCGCCGGTTTCTTCGGATATGATGATTGCCGTAGCTTCGTTAGCCTCGGTAACGCCAATACCCGCCCGGTGGCGCAACCCAAATTGTGGGGGAAGATCAACCTTGTCCGTCAACGGTAAAATACAACTGGCCGACTTGATTTTGTTTTCAGCAATAACCACCGCACCATCATGCAGCGGGCTTGTTTTTTGAAAGATGCTTTCCAGCAAACGTTTTGATATTTTGGCTTCTAATACTTCGCAGCTGTTTTGGTAAAACTGTTCGTCATAATATTTGGCAAATACAATAAGGGCGCCGGTACGGGTCTGTTTTAAAATTTTACAGGCATCAATAATTGGCTTGATCCGGGCATAGTTGTCCTTTTCGGCTTGTGCCTTTCCAAAAAAGTATTGCCACCAGGCTTTATTACGCTGTAACGACGCGTTTTTACCCACCAATAATAAAAATCGCCTGATCTCCTGCTGAAATACCACTACAATTATAATTACCCCAACATCTCTGAAATAGCCCAGGATCTCTGTAAGCAATTGCATTTGCAGCGCCCTAACCACAAAGTAAAGGGCATAGATAATGCCCATCCCTATCAGGATATTAACGGCTATGGTACCGCGTATCAGGTTATAAAGCTGGTATATAATAAAGGCTACCAGCAGTATATCCAGTATGTTAAGTGGTGTTATTTTAAAAAGGCTAAGATCTAAACCGTGCATCCACGAAGTTAATATATAGATGCGAGATTTGGGACATCAGATGTACGATGAAAATCGCTCTTTACACCTATGTGTCATTTCACTACCTCTTTTCCAGTACCGATATGCAATTATATCCTTATCCCAGGTAAGGGCCACCCGGCACACCCCAATCCCATTTTGGCATGGGCATGTCAGGGTCTTCATCTATGTTATCCAAATTTGAGTTGAGTACTGCTATCCGCGTACCCCATTCTAAATAAGCCAAAAACGCGGACCGAAATTCGGGATCATCAGGTAGTTGTAGTTGATCGGCTGTTTCAAGCAATAGTTCCATCCAGCGTTTGCGGTGTTGTTGGGTTAAATGTTTGGCCAGGTGCTTTTGTATCATCTTAAAATGGCTGCCTTCTGATTCGCTATACAATTTGGGCCCTCCCAATACCTCGGCAACAAAATGCGCGACATGCAAACGGTGTTGCGGCGACATGTGCTTAAATACCGGCTCTAAGATATCATCGGCCAATACCTTGTCATAAAACTGGTCGAATAGTTTTTCGAAAACGGGCATGCCCCCGGCCCATTCAAATAATGATGGAACTGCCGGTTTGTTATTGTTTTCCATGTGATAATGATTTATGCTTCTTTCTTTTTTGGAAAGATAAGCGATGCGACAACGCTAATTACCAAGATACCTAATATTACCAATAACGAACGACCGGTAGTTAAACCTATCTGGTCTACATAATTAGCGGCCAGCATTTTTAAGCCGATAAAGGCCAGCAGCACTGCCAAGCCTACTTTAAGGTAGTGGAACTTATCAATTATATTCACCAGTAAAAAGAACATGGAACGCAGGCCCATGATGGCAAATATGTTGGAGAAAAATACAATGTAAGGATCCTTCGTTACTGAAAATATAGCCGGTATAGAATCAACCGCGAAAACCAGGTCGGTTACTTCGATGATCAGCAGTACTAAAAACAACGGCGTGATCAGTTTTTTCTTATCGATCTTAACAAAGAACTTATCGCCCTCAAATTTGGGGTGAACCGAGAAATACTTTGAAGCCAGCTTTACTACTCTGTGATTCTCGGGGTCTATCTCTTCTTCCTGGTTACGGTTAATAAACATGGTAACACCGGTATACACCAGGAACGCGCCGAACAAATACAGGATCCAGTGAAACTGCTCAATTAAAGCTGCACCAACAAAGATGAACAGGAACCGCATTACCACCGCGCCAATTATCCCCCACAGTAATACCTTGTGATAGTATTTGGGGTTAACAGAAAACGCAGTAAAAATGAGCACCATCACAAAAATATTATCAACTGATAATGCGTACTCAACTACATAGCCGGTAATAAATTCAAGGCCCAGATTTTTACGATATAGCTGCAGACTGCCGGCAAAATCATTGGGATTTAACTGTAGGTGATGAAAATGTCTTTCGTTTATTTCCTTTAAAACCGCAAAACTATCTACATGGTGCAGCAGATCGCCGAAGTTTAATATCAGCACATAAAAACCAAGCGCGAAAGCTACCCAAACCGCACTCATAAACCCCGCCTGTTTAAGGCTAACCGGCTTATCAGCTTTGCCAAACAACCCCAGGTCAATAGCCATCATTATAAAAATGAAGATTAAAAACCCGGCAATAAATAAGAGCTCGTTTGTCACTATTTGTCGCGTTCAGTAGTAAATCTAACCAATTGTTCAAGTCCTTGGCGCGAATCGCCTTCGGGTAATGTATTTAGTATTTCAAAAGCCTCGTCCCTGTATTTTTTCATTTGGGTTTCTGCATATTGCAACCCCCCGGTTGTATTTACAAAATTAATGATCTCGGCAATTTTCTCCGGTTCGTCATTATGGTTTTTAACCAGGTTGATCATTCTTTTTTTATCTGCAGCGTTGCTGTTATTTAACGAATAGATCAACGGCAGTGTTACCTTCTTTTCTTTGATGTCGATGCCCAAAGGCTTACCGACATCATCTGTGCCAAAGTCAAACATATCGTCTTTGATCTGGAAAGCAATGCCGATCTTTTCGCCGAAAAGGCGCATTTTTTCTATAGTTTCGTCATCGGCCCCGCCTGATGCTGCCCCGCAGGCACAACAAGCGGCTATTAAAGATGCTGTTTTTTGACGGATAACCTCATAGTAGACCGTTTCGCCAATATCCATGCGGCGCACTTTTTCTATCTGCAGCAATTCGCCCTCGCTCATTTGTTTTACCGCTTCTGATACAATCTTAAGCAACTTAAAATCGCCGTTATCGATAGACAGCAACAATCCTTTTGACAGCAGGTAATCGCCAACCAAGACGGCTATCTTATTTTTCCATAAAGCGTTGATGGAGAAAAAGCCACGGCGCTGGTATGAATTATCAACCACATCGTCATGCACTAAAGTGGCGGTGTGCAACAGCTCAACCAAAGCCGCGCCACGATGGGTAGACTCGTTGATACCACCACAAATACTTGCCGAAAAAAACACGAACATCGGCCTTATTTGCTTGCCTTTGCGTTTAACAATGTAATGGGTAATACGATCAAGCAATGGTACTGAGCTTTGCATAGAGGCTTTAAAGCGCTCCTCAAAAACGTCAATATCAGCAGCAATGGGTTTTTTGATCTCGTTGATGCTCAACATTAAAATTGCACGGACTTTTTATATGCCAAACTGCCTGTTTGGCTAACTGCAACAAACATAAGCTAAAAAACTTTATCTGCATTTATTACCATAAAAAATTTGACGGCAATTAAACCAATTAAAATTTAAACACTCTTACTTGTACACGGACATTACAACCGCGACGTAATTAAGTGGTAATATAGTTTTTGGTTATTTTTTTATATGAGCGAAGCATTTAACGGATGCTTCGCTTTTTTTATAGGCGGCAACGCAATATTATTTTACCTTTGCAATCCATTTATACGGAGAGGTGTCTGAGTGGTCGAAAGAGCACGCCTGGAAAGTGTGTATACGCCAAAAGTGTATCGAGGGTTCGAATCCCTCCCTCTCCGCAATATAAAACGAAACCCAGTAATAGTCGGGTTTCGTTGTTTGTCGCCATCAATACGATGTTTTGGTGTGTTCTAAATCTCAATAACTCTATTAATCTTAATCTTTATTGATGTTGACAACACCAATAAAGATTTCTAATTTTAGTCTACTCCCCGGCTTTATTTTTTGTACTCAGCAACAGTCATAGCAACAATTTTCCATTGACCACTTATTTTTTCCATGTAACGGGCTTCGTGCGACCATCCGGCAATCTTTTTTTCTTTGAACCCGGTCTGATCAAAAGTGACATAGGCTGCGGCGCCCCTTATCCTGAACTTCCAGTTGGATCTTTCAAACGAGTCCGGAAATTTAGTTGCAGCCAAATGTTCGGTCGTATAGGCTGCATTAAGCTCTTTGTCTGTCAGATTCAGCACCTTTCCATCCAGGGAACTTACGATGCCTGATGATTGGGGAATAATGTACCATTGTGCATAGGAAGCTTTGAAATCATGTTTGAAAAATGAAGTTGTTTCCTGTGTAAGTACTTTTTTGATGGCTGTTTCTTCAGATTGTGTAAAACCCTTTACCGAGATGATCAGGGCAAGCAGGGTCAGTGCAATTGTTTTCATGCGATTTTATTTTTAAGTGAAAAAATGAAAGGTTTGAACCAGGTGCCTTAGCTTTCCTTTTGTCCTGGTTTGATATTTTGATTTACCTTAAACAGGTTATGCGGGTCATATCTGGCTTTTAATTCCGAAAGCCTGCTATAATTCTCCCCATAACTCGCCTTGACACTTTCCTGGCCTTCATCCATCATGAAGTTGACGTATGCTCCATCGGCAGTATAAGGGTGCAATACTGTCCAGTATTCATTTGCCCAGCGGATAATGGCCGATTTGCCGTCTGCGTGTTCATCCACACCTGCAATAACCATGGCCCAGGTGGCATCCCGGTGGTACCAGGCGGTTTCCTGTTTACCAACACGTGCAGCAGCGCCGTTTACCGGGTATAAATGCATGGCCGAAAGCCAGGTAGGTGCTGCGCTTGCATGCGCGATATGCAGGTCGATGGCTTCATCACTAAGTTCATTGACATAATCTGCCTTCCAGTACCATTGCATCCCCGCCGGCATCAGCGGATCAAACAGGCCCTGTAAAGCGGGGAACGGTATCGGGCCCGCAAAATCGATGGCTGGTTGCTTGACTGCCCGAACTGCCTGAAACACTCCTTCCGCGTCAGCCATATCACCGGTATAGCACCAAACAATACCGCACATCTTTTTATGATGATAGTCCTGCGGGAAAGGTGGTACGGGCGGGACCGTAATAAAGGCAAAAAAACCGTTTAAATCATCCGGCGCATCTTTTATAAATTCCCGGTACCATTGCAGGATGGTTTTCGCATCCCCCATTTCCCAAAGCATCGGGCCTCCATATACCAGGCTCACCGGATGCGCCCGGAACAAAAAGGAGACCACGACCCCAAAATTACCGCCGCCGCCACGAATGGCCCAATACAGATCGGGATGGCTTTTTGCAGACACCTGTACGTAGCTGCCGTCTGCCAGCACCACGCTTACTTCCAATAAATTATCAATAGAAAGGCCGTATTTACGTGTCAGGTAACCGAGGCCGCCGCCCAGCGTAAGTCCGGCGATGCCCGTACCTGCAAAAACACCTGCGGGTACGGCCAGCCCAAAAGGGTGTGTGGCCTGATCGACTTCCCCTAATAAACAACCGCCTTCTGCGCGTACAGTCTGCTTGTCCGCATCCACATAGATCCCTTTCAGGCGGCACAGGTCAATCACGATCCCGTCATCACAGGTGCCCAGGCCCGCGCCGTTATGGCCGCCTCCTTTGACGGCGATCAGTAAACCGTTGTCCCTGCCAAAATTCACACAAGCGATCACATCTGCCACATCCGCACATTGTACGATCAGGGCAGGCCTTTTATCGATCATGCCATTGTAGACTTTCCTGGCTTCCTGGTAGTCCTTGTCTGCGGGTAATATCAATTTCCCGCGAAGACTGTTTTTAAATGGGGTGAATGATGGTTCTGAAAGCATGGCTAAAGTTTAAATGGTTTCTATTTGTTTTGCCTTATCAAAGGTAAACAGCCGTGTAATTTGAAGATAACCTATAAAGGCATAAAAAATAGCTGTGAAGGCAATAAACTACTGTTGTTTACGGTATTGCAGGGGGGCGATCCCGAATTTCTCTTTAAACACCCGGCTGAAGTGGGTAGTACTCTCAAAACCACTTTCCGCTACAATTTCGTTGATGTTCTTTTGAGAAACCGACAACAGCATCCGGGCATAATCCAGTCTTTTCCCGAGCAGCCATTTACCCGGAGAGGTATGAAAAATGGATGCAAACTCGTTCTTAAAGGCGGTCAGGCTGCGATGGCTTATTTGGGCAAATTCTTCCAGGGAAAGGTTAAACAGGTAATTGGCTTCCATGATCTCAGCCAGCGGCGGCTTAGTATAATCACTCACGCTTTTTAAATAGGCTAACAGGGCCGTATTTCCGGGATGGAAAAAAATATTAAAAACAAGCTCACGGCATTTTAATTCAAGCAGGTTTTCCGGAGGTGGCGGCGTTTGCGTAAAATAAGGGAGCAGGCTATGGAAATAAGCATGGGTCGCGTTGTTCGTGCTGATTTCTATAACCGCCTCCCCGGCATCGGGGTGGCTTGCAGGTAAGGGAAGCTGGGAGCGGCATTCTTTAAATAAAGATTGCAGGTAATGATCGGAAATGCAAAAAACGATCGTGCGCCAGTCCACGTTAAAAAACTTGCCGTGCCTGATGGCTCCTTTCTTCAAAAAAACCAGTTTGCCTTCAGTGAGCAGGCAGGATTTTCCGGGGCTAACTAATAATTTCTTCCCGCCTGTGGTATAAATGATATGATTAAAATGGGAATACAACTCAACCCAGTCCTCCATTTGGGGACATTGGTAATTTACCAACAGGCTATCTTTTACAGCAAGCTGTTTAAAATAGGCAGGATCGGAAAGTATGGCTTCATATACGTTGATCATCGTAATGTGCTGAGTATTACCTGCAATTTGCTAAAATATTTGTTAATGAACAACTTATCTATGCAACGCACAAATAAATTGCTTTAATCCACGATCTGTCTTATCAATTTTAGTTGAGATATTTTTGAAAACCACTATAGGTCAACCGCAATAATTATTCGATGATCATGAATAGAATACTTCATTCCTTGTTTTTGTAAACCTCCCTAATGATACTCAAAATGCCCTTCAAGTGTTGTAATGGAGTCCCTTTATCCCCGCTGAAGGGAATAACTAATTTTAGTTATTCCCTTTTTTTATGAAATCAAATCATTGGTTTTCAATAAATTAATATCAAATTTCAAAGAAATTTGATATTAAGAGTGAATAAAGTGTCGATGCTGATAATGTCTTTACTAGCGATATTCTGTGACCATAATGTTTAGCTTAAAATATTGCGATGGAAATTTAACATTAAGAATGCCCGGATATATTTACCTGCATTCTCATCTAAGGGGCTGCTACACCGATGCTATATCACTTGTGGGTTCGACGCAGCTTAATCGTGTTGTAGAAATCAATTCGGAATATGACAAGAAAAAGACTCTTAAATAATTTAAGTGTTGAGGAAAAACGAAAATTGGTTTAATTTTGGCGATTGTAAAATCCAACAAAAACCTGCTATATCACCAGTTTTAATAAATGTTTAAGAAGCTTCTCATAAAACCCAGGCTTTACCTGAGTGAAATTATCGGTTTACTATTATTGATACTTGCTATTTACTTTATCAGAAGCGAGGGGAATGAGCTTAAAAATGTAGGAAGATATATTCGTTTAGGCAATCCGTTCTGGACAGCTTTAGGCGCTGTGCTAACAGCGCTTTATATCAGCTTGCAAGCGTTGATGTACCAGGCAAGCTTCCGCGCGCTTCAGCTGAAGTTAAGCTTTTGGGAATCAACTGTCTTATTCCTGAAGAGAAATCTAATCAGTATTTTTTTACCGGGTGGCAGCATTACATCCCTGGCATTTTTCACAAAGGATATTCAAAAAGAAACCAACGAAGAAGACCGCACACGCATTCATTTTGCCAGCACGATTTACGGTTTTACCGGTATCGTATCCATCCTGATCATTTCAGTTCCGGTCCTGATTTATTTAATCACAATCGGCGATAGCTGGAAAGATGCCGATCAGGAAGTCGCGATCGCAATTTTCCTTTTTATTCTGCTGGGTTATGTTTTAATCTCTTTTTTAAGAAAAGGATGGATTTATCGTTTACTTAACAGATTCATTCCTAAAATAAATATAGAATTTAAAGATCATCCGGGCTTTAAATTATGGTTTTCGATGGTAAATGTTTATTCTGTATTGATAGACCTGGCCGGGGTAGTCCACCTTTATATTGCCATGCTGGTTATGGGCGCGGAGGCGAGCTGGAAAATAGCGCTGATCGGTTATGTCATCGCTACGCTGATATTGGTCATTTCACCATTCCTGCGCGGGATCGGAGCTATCGAATTTACACTCACCGTAATCTTACAACACTACGGCTATTCCACCGCAGAAGCGCTGGCTATAACGCTGATTTACCGCCTTTTTGAGTTCTGGCTTCCGGTCGTTGCCGGAATTGTGAGTTTTTTGTTAAAAAAAGGCAATATGGTGCTCCGGGTAATTCCCGCATTTTTACTTTTAGGCTTAGGTCTTATCAATATCATTTCAGTATTGACCCCGGCTTTGCCCAATCGGCTGCGGCTGATAACTTCTTACCTGTCTGCCGGGACGATATCCGCATCCAATTACCTGGTGTTCATCACCGGGCTGCTGCTCATTGTTACATCGGCTTTTCTTTTTAAGGGATTCAAAAATGCATGGCGGTTCGCGTTTATTTTATGCGTTTTATCACTTATCGGAAATTTAACCAAAGCGATTGATTACGAAGAAGGCCTGGTGGCGCTGACAGTATTACTTGTGTTATGGTTCACCAGGAAACAATATTATATCAAACACAACGTACGGCTGCAGGCGATTGGTATAGAAACCGCGCTGTTGATCTTTTGCGGGATCATTATTTATGGCGTAACCGGCTTTTACTTTTTAGATCAAAAACATTTCGGTATAGATTTTCGCCTTATTGATTCGATCAAACACACCTTTTTCAATTTTATTCTGCTGGATGTAAAAGACGTTACACCACAGACCCAGTTTGCCTCGGTATTTTTAGATACCATCCGTATCAGTGGTACTTTATCGATCGGGCTGATTTTTTATACATTGCTGAAACCCTATTTGATCAGCATAGCACATAACGAGGAAGAATTTGCCAAGGCCAGGGAACTTGTTAAACAGATGGGAGCATCACCGATTGATTATTTTAAAACCTATGACGATAAGCTGCTTTATTTTGGTGACCGCCGCAAAGGCCTTGTTTCCTTTAGAATAGCGGGAAGTTTTGCCATTGTGCTGGGTCAGCCTGTTTGCGCAAACAGGCAGGATGAAATAGTGTTGCTGGAAGAATTTGAAGAGTTCTGCATGGAATCTGGTCTGCGCTCCGCATACTACCGGGTTGATGAAGAAAGTCTGCCACTTTTCCGGTTACTTGGGAAAAGATCCCTCATTATAGGCCAGGAGGCCATAGTAGATATTGACAACTTCACCCTGGAAGGTAAAAATAAAAAATCAATGCGTAATGGTTTAAACAGCCTTCAAAAGAATGGTTTCAAAACCAGGATATACCATACGCCTGTTAAAGATGGCTTACTGCAAAAATTGGAATATGTATCTAACGATTGGCTAAAGAGCACTGGCCGGGAGGAGATTGTTTTTACCCAGGGTATATTCGACCGTAAGAAGCTTAAAGAACAAACCATTATCACCGTGGAGAATGATGATGAACAGGTTTTTGCTTTCCTGAATATCATCCCCGATTTTGCCCCGGGTGAAGCCACTTACGATCTTATTAGAAAATCCAGCGATGCGCCGGGTGGTGTAAACGATGCGCTGATCATCGAGCTTATCGCCTATTGTAAAGGCAATAACTATAAATACCTTAATCTCGGTATGGCACCCTTATCCGGCATTGAAGAAGCAAAGGACCTGCCCGAAAAAACCTTGAAGTTTGCCTATGAAAAGCTCCAGCAATTCCGGCATTATAGGGGGTTAAGGGATTTTAAAGAAAAGTTTTTACCTGAATGGCAGAATAAATACCTGATTTATGAAACCCATTATGACCTGATCAGTTTGCCGAATTTGCTCAGCAAGGTCATGAAACCCTGATTGATGATGAAAAACATAAAATACGCCTGGATACTATTGACAGTAATGATCATTGCGCAGCCTGCTCTGGCCGCTGACCTGCCCGTTGTTATAATTAAAGCTGCCGACAGCAGGTCGGACAAATTTGTCCTTTTTATTACCGGGGATGGCGGGTGGAACAGCTTCAGTAAAAAGCTTGCTGGTGAGTATGCATCCGGCGGACTTAATGTTATAGCTTTAAACAGTTTCAAGTATTTTTGGAAAAAGAAAACACCCCAAGCAGCCGCAAATGACATTGCCATGCTATTAAACAAATACGCCAATGAATGGCATAAGCAGAAGATTATCATTTGCGGATTTTCGTTTGGCGCGGATGTGGCCCCTTTTATCTATTCACGCCTGCCCGGGACGCTAAAAAATAAAATAACGCTCGTGCAGTTAATTTCACCCGCTTCGTATACGGATTTTGAAATTCACCTGATGGATATGCTGGGCGGTAATGATCCGGCAAGGTCTATGGACATTGCCGCCGAATTAAAATTAATAGATGCGCCCTTAATCTGTTATTACGGCGCGGAAGAGAAAGACAAACCTTTAAGCACCATAAAAATAAGTAATATGAAGGTAGTTATCCTAAGCGGAGACCATCATTATGCAAAAACATATCCCGAAATAGCAAAAAATGCATTATCATTATAAATGAAAAGCATTTTAACCGGCTTTCTTCTTCTGATTTTTTTCAACAGCTGCGGCCTTTTATTAAAAAAAAGAACCATGGCCAACAGCGGCACTGAAATCGCGGATTTTGGACTTCCGCTCATCATTTATCAACCAGCAAATGCCATTTCTCCGAAAATGATCGTCATGCTTTCCGGTGATGGCGGCTGGCTCGGTTTTAATGATACACTGGCAGCGGTATATGCCCGAAAAGGTTATCATGTGATAGGCTTTAATTCCAGGACTTATTTTTGGCATCAAAAAGACCCTGATCAAGCTACAACTGATTTTGTTAAGCTGATCAGAAAATATGGTTCGGAGTGGAAGATAAAAAGAATTGTTTTGAGCGGTTATTCTTTCGGTGCGGATGTGGTGCCTTTTATTTACAACCGGCTTCCTGACGATTTAAAACTAAAAGTTAGTAAAATCCAATTACTTTCCCCCTATTTGTCCACAGATTTTAAAGTTCGTATTACCGACCTCTTCACCAACGGTGAAGACAACAGGACCTTTAAAGTAAAGGATGAAGTTGAAAAACTAACGATACCTATTATCTGCTTTTACGGCGAGGCGGAAAAGCCTAAACCGCTGGCGGATTTGAAGATGGCAAACTTTTTCATTAAAATACTTCCCGGCGATCACCATTATCAAAACAGCTATCACCAAATTGTATCCTCAGTGAGTAACAAACATTTAAATAAATAAAATAAGCTGTTAGCGCAAATTCATTTTCACGCCTACTTTATTGGTCAAGCCGCGGGGGTTTACATCAAGATTATTGAATGACATATGCATACCCGTAAATCCTGCACTGGTATACAGGCTAATCCGGGGGCTTAGTTTTACCAATACCCCCCCGCCGCCAAAGGTGTACAGCCCCCTGTCTGTAACTTCCCGTGTGCTTTCCACATGTGCCGGGTCTTCCTGCTCGTATTTAATAAATGTGGAATAGCCAACATCCACCACCGCAAAGGGGCATACGGTCCAATTGGCAAAAGGCACATAACGAAAGTCAGCTAAAACGGGCAGCACTTTTACATGCCTGAGGTTGTAGCCATTGTCAATATGTAGCGTGCTGTAATTATACGCAATACCAAGCCCTATAGCAAAATTGGCCGATGCATTATAATCCAAAAAAAAATACCCGCCGTCGAAACGGCTATGATGGCATGTTTTAAAATATTGATATTCAGCAATAACGGAAAGTTTTTTATACCATGTAGAATCTGTTTTCGCACTGCCGGTTGATTGCGGCCCAATCGGAACGGCTGAACAGTTAAAAGAAGTGAAAAAGATCAATATCAAAAGACCTGATCTAAAATAATATATAAGTTGCATAATTATAAATATGTATAAAATGTTTTAAAATGTTTCATTTAAGGCTATAAATAATCCTCTCGTACTGTAATTGCCTATCCCATAATCCACGCAGATGTTTGAGCGCGTATATTTATTAAGCAGTAGGCGAAGACCGATACCTTCACCAGGATTCCATCTTTTAAACAGCCGAATATTTTGCTGGTTACTACCCGTTTGTGCATTAACGAATGCGATTCCGCTTAATAGCTTATTTTCTGTGAGCGGAAAACGGTATTCCATCTCATTAACATAAAAGGATGTGCCTTTAAATCTGCCAATAGTATAGGGTCTGCCCCCCCTTTCATCAGCATCCGTTCCTGTACCCGGCAGTTCAAGGTATGGAAGCGAACCGTTGAGCAAGTAATCTCCCCTGACCCATATTGCTAAAACATGTTCAGGATTTGTCTTCGATAACGACCAGTATTTCCGAAGTTCCGTTTTTAACTGTGTTGCGTTATGTTCGCTCCCCAATGTTTCCGAATTGACACGTAGAACGATATCGACGTAAATGCCTCGATAAGGCCTGTTCGGATGATCGCGTGTATTATATTGCAGGTTAAACAATACCCCGTTTGCCCAATAGCCTCCTAACGGGTAATCATTTTTGATGCTGTACATCGTGTTATAGCTATGTCGCCTTGCTGCGTTTTTTCCGGGGCGGTAAATATCCTGGTAGCCATCAACAATTACTCCCATTCCTGCATAAAAATCGTCGAATAATTTGCGATATGCTTTTTCATAAAATTTAAAATAGGTATACTGGATAGGAACAACGCCCGGGCTTAGGTTCACCGGCAAACCGTTAAGCACAAAATTATCATCGCCCTGGTGTGGCCGGCCTGTCCCCAAACCATAATCAAGGGCTATTGTTCTGCCAACTTGGTAATCACCCTGCAGGTTCCATAGGTTGTGGTCGGTAAAATCGTTATGTTTAAACTCAGCTGAAGCGAGGCCATTGGTTGAGGCAAAAACATTGGTATTGAAAATAGAGAATGTGGTATTAGCCGGATCACCATGATTATTGCCACCAGCCAAAACAATGCCGAATTCTAAGCCATAGCTTGGGTTGTAACCAACAGAAGGTAAAAGTGTAAGATTAGAATGGGATTGCGTGGTATCGCTATATTTTTTAGCTTTAAATACAGACCTGATCACATCCTGAAGATCCTTCGTCTTATTCAAGGAATCGGTTGGCGGGTTTTCAGCGCCGGCAAAGATTGTCTTACAGACTAAAAAAAGTAAAAGCAGAAACCTGCAAAAACGCATAGAATTTTGATAGGGGTATAAAGCGCAAAGATAATGATAGGACAATAATCTTTATAGTTACGATAGGACACATGTGTGTTTTTTAAGTAATCTTTTGAGCATGGTTGTAGCGGTCCTTAAAAATCATTGATAAGGCTGCTTGTTGAATGTCAAATTCGTAAAATTTTGCTGCAACCAGGCAAGCATTTCCCCGTGATCTTTTAACCGCAGGTAATGGACAGGGATAGTCTTTTCCAAACCGGATACCAATACCAGTATGATCCTTGCAGATTTCCGCAGCTGCTTTATCCGGTAGCCGGCAATATCCGTGATCAATAGCTCTTGATTGGCAAACAAAGTTACGAGCGTTATATGGGTGATGCTGGTCATCATTTTGGTAACTGCCAAAAAAGGAATAACCAGGTAAAAGCCCAATGATACGATACCTATGATCATCCATGCCAGGCTATTGGACGTCAGCCCGATATAAAACGCCCAGAAAGAGGTGTTAAGGGCGATCAGGGTCATGCTGTAGATCAGTAACAACCGGCCTTTAACGATCTGGTAGGTTTTATCCATCGTCATTTCATGAATTGTTTATCCCTGAATGAGCACATGGCCGCTGTTTACTTTCTTTTTATAGCTCCAATAGAACACGATCGGAAACACAAATAAGTTAAAAAACGTATTGGTGATCAGACCCCCGATAACGACGATCGCCAGCGGCTTCGAGGCCTCAGAACCAATGCCTGAAGAAATTGCTGCCGGCAGCAGCCCGATAGCTGCCATCATTGCCGTCATGACAATCGGCCTTAAACGATCAGCCACACCGGCTTTAAGCGCTTCGGGAAACGATTGGTAGACGTCGTGTTTCAAGTCCCTGATATTGGTTTTGAACTGCGTGATCAGTATCACGCCATTTTGTACGCAGATACCGAATAATGCGATAAACCCGATGCCGGCTGAAATATTAAAATTAACACCTGTTACCAAAAGGGCAAGGATACCACCCATGATAGCGAAAGGCACGTTATTTAAAACCAACAGGGAATCGCGAAAATTGCCGAATAAAATAAATAGTATAAAGAAAATAATCAGCAAACTTACCGGAACGGCTTGCGACAGCCTTTTTGTAGCACGCTGCTGGTTTTCAAAATCACCCGCCCATTCCATGCGGTACCCTTTGGGTAACTTTACCTGGCGGTCCACTTTAGCCTGCGCTTCAGCAATGGTGCTACCCATGTCCCGTCCGCGGATAGAGAATTTGATGGCGGCATAGCGGCTGTTCTGATCACGGTAGATCATGCTGACACCGGTTGTACGTTTAATGTCGGATAACTCCCGAAGCGGAACACTGCCGCCGCTAATGGCAGGCACCCGGAGGTCGCCGATGGAAGTCGCGCTGTTCCGGAAATCTTCCGGGTAACGGATGCGCAGATCAAATTTTTTCTCACCTTCGTAAATTTGCGTGGCTGCCTTACCGCCGATCGCTGTTTCGATCACGGCATTCGCGTCCGCGGCAGTCACACCGTATTGCGCCATCTTTTCCTGGTTGAGATCAATTTGCAGTTCCGGCTGGCCCATATTGCGCAGTATACCCAGGTCCGCTATTCCGCGAACGTCTTTAAGTATGTTGTAGATCTGTTCTTCACGGTGTTCTATATAGGGGTAATCATCTCCGAATATTTTCACTACAATTGAACCTTTAACACCTGAAACAGCTTCTTCAACATTATCGGAAATCGGCTGTGAAAAATTGAGGTCAACGCCCGGGAAATACTTCAGCTTTTCCTGCATCCGGCCGATCAGCTCTTCTTTAGTTTCTGTCCGTTTCCAGGTATTTTGGGGATAAATATCAACATGAAATTCGATATTATAAAAACCCGTTGCGTCCGTACCGTCATTAGGCCTGCCGGTTTGAGAGATGACCTGTTTTACTTCGTCAAAGCTCAGAAAAACGCGTCTCATTTCATTAGCTACCTTCACCGATTCCTCCAGCGAAGTGCTCAAAGGCCCGGTAGAACGTACATAGATGGAACCCTCGTTCAGTTCCGGCAGGAATTCTGTTCCTAATAAACTAAAGCATCCGAGGCTGACGATGAGGGCAGCAATTGCCACTGTAAAAACCAGTTTTCTGCCCTTAAAACAAATACTGTAAAATCGCAGGACATATTTTGTAATAAATTCAACGAACAGGTTATGCCGTTCGCGGACATTCTTTTTTAATAAGACACTGCACAGCGCGGGGACTAAAGTAAAGGTCAACAGTAAAGCGCCTAATAAAGCGAAGCTTAGCGTCCAGGCCAGGGGTGAGAACATTTTGCCCTCCACCTTTTGAAAACTGAAGATCGGCAGTAAACCGGTAATGATAATGGCCTTGGCAAAGAAAATACCTTTTCCGTTTACCTGGCAGGCCTGTCGGATCAGTCCCAGCTTGCTGAGCTTGTTAAATTTCTCCATGCCCAGCTCTTTCGCTTTATGATCCAGCAAAACGAATATGCCTTCGACCATGACGACCGCGCCGTCTATGATGATCCCAAAATCGATTGCGCCCATAGAAAGCAGGTTGGCGGACATGCCCTTTAGTTTCAGGCACAGGAAAGCGAATAACAAAGCCAGCGGGATAATGATGGCTACGATAACAGTCGTGCGCCAGTCTGCCATAAAAAGCAATACGATAACGGTTACGAAAATAATACCCTCGGCCATATTGTGCAAAACGGTATGCGTGGCAAAGTCAACCAGCGTCTCGCGGTCATAAAATGAATTGATCTTTACATCGTCCGGAAGTATCCCGTTATTTAGCGCTTTGATCTTATCTTTCAGGCCAGCGATGACATCTCCTGGATTTTCGCCTTTGCGCATAACCACAATGCCTTCAACCACATCAGGATCAAGATCCCGTCCTACCTGTCCGAGGCGGGGCAATGCCGATTCGGTAACTTCCGCGATAGTTTTGACATAAACAGGCGTCCCCTTGACATTATTAACTACAATGTTTTTGATCTCGTTAATATTGTTGAGCAAACCTATACCCCTGACCACGTAGGCCTGGCCGCTTTGCTGGATCACGTCTCCTCCTACATTGACATTACTTTTAGATACAGCGTCATAAAGCTGTAGCGGGGTGATATTGTATTGTACTGCTTTTTCCGGGTTGATCGTAATCTGGTAGGTTTTCACCTCCCCGCCGAAGCTATTGACATCGGCTACCCCTGGTACGGCGCGGATTTCACGGTCCACCACCCAGTCTTCTATTGTTTTCAATTCCCGCACAGAGCGGCGGTCGCTCGTAAGCGTATACCGGAAGATCTCACCAGTTGGCCCGTAAGGCGGTTCTATTTCCGGCGTTACATTATCAGGCAGCCCTGCTTCAGCAATATGGTTATTGATCTGCAGGCGCGCGAAAGCATAATCTACGTCGTCATCAAATGTGATCTTCACGACAGATAGCCCAAACAGGGATGAAGATCGGACGCTGGTCTTTTTTTCAGCGGGATTCATGGCCAGCTCGATCGGGCGGGTCACAAACTTTTCTACCTCTTCTGCCGAACGGCCCGGCCATTGTGTTATAATGGTTACTGAGGTATTGGTCACATCTGGAAAAGCATCGATAGGGATGGCTTTAAAGCTGAGATATCCGGCAACGGCCAGCAGCGCGGTAACAAAGAATACAAAATACCGGTTCTTCAGTGCAAATGAGAGCACTCCTTTGATAAACTTATTCATTAAGCTGTTTTATAAAGTTGAGTGTCTGTTAATCTTTAAGTGACTCGTAGAGGTAAAGCTGGCGGGAAGCGACGATGCGCTGGCCCGGTAACAGGCCTTTACTGATGTAAGCCACGTCTTCCACCCGCTTGGCAATCTCGACAGGCTGGATGTGGACTTTTGCGGGCCCGTCAATGACAATCACATAGTTTTTATCATCTGCAAATACAATGGAGTTTGCATTAACGGCCGGTAACAGGGGGCCTGATTTGGCCTTTACTTTGATATTGGCGAACATGCCCGGCGTTAATAAATAGCCGGGATTGTCAATCCTTACCCTGGCCCGCATAACTTTGCTGTCCGGGTCCAGCATGTCAAAAAGCTTGTCTATTTTTCCCGTAAAAGCTTTGTCGGGATACGCCAGCGTGGTTATTTTTACCTGGTCGCCCACTTTAACTCCGGCAATGTCGGATTCGTACATATTTACCAGCACGTAAACCGAAGAAAGATCGGCTATCGAGAACAAGTTTTGACTGTTGTCTGCGCGTACCTGCGTGTCATCCGTTACGTTTTTCTCTATGATATACCCATTAAGCGGCGATACAATCTCATAACCTTTTCCGTTTGTTTTGTTGATGGACAATACCGATCCGGCGCGGCTGCTCTCTGCTACAGCCTTTTGGTAATCACCTTTGGCCTGTTCCAGGTCTTTTTCAGATGAGAGGCCGCTTTTGTAAAGATCCTGTGTGGATTCGAGCACGCGTTTTGCGCTGCGCATATCCGCCCCCGCGGCTGCCAGGTCGCGGGTATAGCCTGCTATTTCAGCGCTACGAAGCGTTGCCAATACCTGGCCTTTATGAACGCGGTCTCCGGTTTGGACTTTTACCGATTGGGCCACGCCGCTCACCATCGGGAATATTTTAACCAGTTTTGTTTCATCTGGCGCTACAGTCCCGGTTAAAGTAAGTACTGATTGTGCATCGGCCGATTTAACGGTGTCCACCAGTAACGAGCGCAGCAAATTTCCCGTTACCTGAAACCGCTCATCAGCATCGCGCTGTTCCGGGTGGGGATCAGTACAAGCCGACAAGCAGGTTATCAGGATGGGTATTATATAACAGGGGTAAAATGCGGGACGATACATAGGGTTAAATATTACTGATTGAAAATTTGGGTGCCGGTAATAAAATTCAGCTGTTCAAGCGAAGTGATCCGCTCAAGTTGCAGTGCGTTTAATTGCAGGCTATTGGTTTTGTAGGAATCGTAGAAATCAAGAAACTCCAAAAGGGTGATATTGTGTTTTTGAAAGTTTTTGGCAACCTCGCCGATAAGGTGTTCAAAATCATTACGAAATCCGGGGTCGAAACTTTGGTAAAGATCTGCTAACCGTAAAGCACCCTTATACCCGTTAGCCAGATCGCTTTCCAGTTGGTCCTGCTGACTTTGCAACTGGGTTTTTCCGGCTTCGACGGCAATTCTTGCCTGCTCGATCGCACCCTGGTTACGGTTAAAAAAGGGCAGCGAAAAGGCAATCCCGGCGCTATTGTAGTTGCGGACATAGCTGCCTTGCTTATCATAAGCTAATGAGGCGGTAATGTCCGGTACAGCCATCGCTTTTTGCAGTTTCAGGTTAATATTACTATAGTCTACAACAGAACGGGCAAGTTTCAGGTCATTACGGTTGGCCATAGCTGAATCAAGCAACCGTTGGTAAGGCACCTCGGTTAAATTTGTTTTGCCCTCAGGTGCACTTTCCAGCTTTACAATTTCCGCCGGTGGCATCCGGACCAACAATTTGAATTCGCTTTCGGTATCATCGATTTCCGCCCGGAGTTCATTTTGCTCTGCCTGCAACGCATACAATTGCGACTGGATACGCAGCACCTCCTTTTGGGCGATATTACCTTTTGCGAACTGTTCTTTGAAAACGGCCAAGATCGTTGTCAAAGAATTGATCTCCTGCTGGTAAAGCATGACGGACCGGCGCTGGAAATAAAGCTTATAATAATCCGAACGGAGCGTGAACCGCAGCGTACGCAGCAGGTCATAAAATTGAAAGTATGCCTGTTGGGCAGTAATTTTCGCAAGTTCAATGTTTTTGTTGCGTTTGCCGGCCGTTAAAAAAAGCTGCGATAGCTGCGCGGAATATTCGCCGCCATCGCGGCTCATGTCAAAATATTTTTTTGTTACTGGATTATATAGCACGTTAGCGATGCTAAAATCCGGGTTATTAAACAGGCGTGCGGTGATGATTCCTGCCTGCGCCTGGCTGATCTGGTAGCGTTGCGCAATTAACGCGAGATTATTTTTTAAAAAACGTTGTTCGGCGCCCGGAAGCGTCAGGCTCACGGTGTCCGTGCCTCCGGCTGATGCAGCGCCCGCCCCCCCAGCAGCGATGCAGCTGGTCCAAGCTGACAAAATCAATATGACGGTTACAAACGTCCTGTACATGGCTTTATTCTATTTCGAACAAACCTACGCCAGGCAGGTTAGAACCCGCTTAACCCGAGATTAAGAACCCGTTAGGAAGAGATTAGAATGTTTTAATGTAGCTGGTGATGAAGCTAAATTACAGGAAAAGTTATGGTAAAAAGGCTGCCCTCCCCTATAACAGAGGATACCTGGATCGAAGCATTATGGAGACGCAGAATATTAAATGATAAGGAAAGCCCTATGCCGGAACCAGGGAATTCTATTGCGTTAGTTGAACGATAAAACGGCTGAAAGATCATGCTAAGCTCTTCAGAAGCTATACCTATCCCTTCGTCCCGGATTTCCATAACCAGTGCCCCGGGAAGCCGTTTTAATATAAAACCGACTTTTTTTCCATTGGAAAACTTTTGGGCATTATTGAGTATATTACTGATGGCGATAAACAAAAGCCTTCGGTTACCATATAGATTAGTAGCCGTTGTATAGCCGGCTAACTGGTAACTGACATCAAGTTTGTCCTCCCCAAAGTTCAGGCTGAACTCATCTGCTATTTCCCAGGCCAGCTCATCTGCCCGGATTTCTTCAAAGTCCTTGATATCCATGTTGATCTCGGCAAGTTCCAGCAGGCTGTTTATAATTTGCTTAAGCTCAATTACGCTTTCTATTACGCCTTGCAAGGCTGATTGATACTCAGATGCGGATCTTTCTTTAAGTAAAGTCGTTTCCGCCTGCCCCAGGATAGAAGTCAGCGGCGTGCGTAATTCGTGTGAAGAATGCGCTACGAAAGATCTTTGGCTTTCGAAAGAATGTTCCAGGTGTTCAAGTAATTGGTTAATGGACAGGGAAAGACTGTCAATTTCATCTACGCGGTCGGTATCTACGCTCAGGCGTTTATGTAGGTCCGTGGCTTTTATAGTAGCCAGGTTGTTCCGGATCCGTATGATAGGCGATAATGAGATCCTGGCAAAGACTCTGCCCAGGAAAAAAGTGATCACCAATAAGGAAAAAAAGAACAGCATCATGATCAGTTTTAATTCCGACATGGATTTCAGTCCGTTCTGGTCCGTTGCCGAAACGATAACCAGGAAGTTACCTGAATTGTCTGCATAATAAACGCCTGTGGTTTGCTTCCCGCCATCAATCACATGCAAAAGTTTTCCCTGCAATACTTGTTTCAAAAAAGCTTTTGGCCATTTTACAGAATCTTCCCGGACAAAAGTTGGCTCCAGTCGCTCATTATAAATATGAAAAGACTCTTGTGAAAGGGATTGCGGAAACTTCTTTAAGACATCCCTGAATTTGGTAGCCGAAAGGTTGTCCTCGGCGAGGTAAAACTGGGCAACCGTTTGTGCACGGTCATCCAATTGCTTAAAGAAAGCACGGGTCCGGTATTGCTGGATAAAAAGATAAATTCCGGTAAATGCGATAATGAGCAGCAAGGCAAAAAGCATTGAAAACTGGAAGGCAAGCCGGTTCTTTACTTTCATAAACTATTCCTTAATGATGTATCCCATGCCAATAACGGTATGGATCAACTGCTTCTCATATCCCTTGTCTACTTTTGCACGCAAATAATTGATATAAACATCGATAAGATTCGTTCCCCGGTCAAAAGTAATGCCCCATACACGTTCCGCAATAAAAACCCGGGAAAGCACCCGCTCCTTATTTGCCATTAATACTTCAAGCAGGGTAAATTCCTTCATTGAAAGCAGGATGAGCTTACCATTTCGGCTTACTACTTTACGATAGCAGTCCATCTCCAGGTCGCCTACCTTATAAATAGTTCCGGGAAGTATCATCTCCCTACGTCGGGTAATCGCTTTAACACGGGCCAGCAACTCTTCAAAATGGAACGGTTTTGTCAGGTAATCGTCGGCGCCTTCTTCCAATCCCTGCACCTTATCGCTTATCGCATTCATTGCGGACAGCATCAGGATAGGAATATCTTTTTTTACCAGCCGGATTTCTTTACAGATTTCGAGGCCGTTAATATGGGGCAGGACAACATCAAGGATAATAAGGTCATAATCATTTTCAAGCGCCATTTTTAACCCTGTACTCCCTTCATAGGCGACAGCGACTTTATGAAACTGTTCTTCCAGTCCTTTAGCAAGAAATGTGGAAACTTTTAATTCATCTTCTATGACCAGGATATTCATCTATCAAATATATAAAGGAGAATCGGCTTTTATAGCGCATTAGAAGTTTCTAATATTTTCCTTATTTGACTAAGCAAGGTATAAACAAACTTATTTCTTTTCTATTTTGGCGATAATCTCTCTAATTATCGCCAAAATCGCAGAAAGGTGTTCAAACCGGCTCCCTCTATCCCCGCAATATTTTATGCTTCATAAAATCTGGCAACATAATTACTTTCGACTTGCTGCTGCGTTCATTTTTTTTTAATTTCTTTCCACAACGGCCAGCTTAAAATTTAACATTTTAAAACCCTGTTTTAACAGTTTTTAACGTGTACTTATCGAAGCAATTATATATTTTAGCCTATCATTTCATCATTTACCTTAACACATTTACCTAAGTCCGTCCTATGCGGGCATACCTTATGAACAAATTTTCTTTACTGGTACTATTCCTGCTATCCTTTTCGATATCAACGTTGGCACAACGCGGCTCAATTAAGGGTGTGGTTTTAGATTCGGCATCTAAAGCGCCTATAGAGCATGCTACCATCGCCATAGTTAATTCAAAGGACACTTCGCTGGTGGCTTATACCCTGAGCCAAAAAGACGGGACATTTAAACTTACAGCATTACCCGTTGATATAAGTAACCGGGTAGTAATATCCATTATGAGGTATGGCACTTACAGAAAAGCAATTAAACTTAAGCTCAATGTAATGACGGATCTGGGCCAAATAGCCCTAAGTGCCAAAAGTTTACAGGAAGTTGTGATAAAAGGCGAGCGAACACCTATCGTTGTAAAAAAAGACACCATAGAGTTTAACGCCGAAGCTTTTAAGACCCGTCCTAACGCAGTTGTAGAAGATCTGTTGCGATTGTTGCCCGGCGTACAGGTTAACTACGATGGAACTATCCTGGTTAACGGCAAAAAAGTAAACAGGCTGTTAATAGACGGCAAGCGCTTTTTTGGCAACGACCCAAAAGTAGCCACCAAAAATCTGGATGCAGACATGCTGGAAAAGATCCAGGTTTATGACGACCGCGAGGATGACCCCGACCATAAATTGGCCGACAAAGATGTTGGCAAGGTCATTAACCTTAGAATGAAGAGCAAGATCAAAAAAAGTACATTGGGAAAGGTTTACGGTGGCGTAGGTACGCGTGACCGGCATGAAGTTGGCGGTATTTTGAGTAATTTCCGCGATACATTGCAGGTTAGCTTGATAGGTTTGTCTAACAACCTTAATTCGACCGGCTTTTCGCAGGATGAATTATATACCATGGGCGGATTCAACCGCTCACAGACCGGCCAATACTATGATGGGACATTTGGCGGCCAAAACTGGGGTGGCGGCATACAAAGTATTACATCCGGAGGGGTAAACGTTAATAATGATTACGGCGAAAAGCTGCGGATGAATTTTACCTATTTTTATACCGGCACTAACACAGTTAATATCAACAAAAATGAAGCTGAGCAAACTACAGATCAGACCGTCATCGACTCTAAATACCAGGGAACCAACAAAAACATCAGCAGAAAGCAGGCAATAGGCGCAACTATAGATTGGAAGCCGGATACCAATATGCGGATCCTTTATACACCGTCATTTAATTTTCAATCAAGTCCAAGCACCTATCTTTATACAGGTAGTTCGGCCAATTTACAAGGCCCGATAAGTGTGTCAAATGTCAGTCAAAACGGTAGTTCGACCGGCAATAGCTTCAGCCATAATTTTATGTTTTATCATAAGTTGGGACACAAAGGCAGATCTATCACCATAAATCAATCATTAACTTTAAGTAACGATAATCCTTACAGTTATTCCCTGCAAGATGTCAGGTCTTACGTATCATCTGTTCCATCGCAGTTGTTGGACAGGTATGATGGCGATGGCACTTTAAACAATACCTTCGGTTTGACGGTTAACTACTATCATCCTTTTACAAAAAAGATCATATTTGAATTAAACACCAACAGCAGGTACCTGGTAATAGGCAGCAGAGCATCTATTTTTGACAAGGATCAAACCACCGGCCGGTATAGTTTATTTAACGATACCTTAAGCAAGAAACTTGTACGGCACTGGTTCGTCCAAAATATCAAACCGGTATTTACCTATAAATTCACAGATGATATTAATATCAAAGCCGGGTTAGATCTCGAGATCCAAAACATAACCAACTATTTTAATATTGATACGGTACGCAACATCAACAAAAAGTATTATCTCCTGTTCCCTTCTCTGGAATTTAATGTTAAAGGTTTTTCTGCCGGCTATTCCGAATATTATGACGTTCCGTCCATTGACAATATGGTGCCAATAACAAGAATCTACAGCGCATTTTACAGGGTGACGGGGAACCCTGACTTAATTCCGAGCAGAAAGCATGATTTCAGGGTGAATTATTATAAATATAACAACGATAAACAGCTTAATTTCAACTTCTACGGTGGGTTGTCCTTGCTCCAAAACGCACTTGTGTCAAAAACAACTATTGATGCTGTTGGTGTGCAAACAACCAATTATGTAAACAGGGATAATGGCATAACAAGTTACTTTGGCGGCAGCATTGGCAAACAATTTAAAGCACGGCAAAAATGGCAAATTGGCTTAAGTAATAATTTTAATGGCGGCGTTTATAAAACAGCCTTCTTCCTGAATGCAGACGAAGGACTGCAATACAACTACAACTTTAGCACTACACAAAATGTAAATTTTAACTATGGCTCAATCCTCAGTCTTAATACCAATTACCAGTTCAATATAGCGTCAACCCAATATAAAGAGGTTAACTATGCCACGGTAAATACAATAACACACACGGTTGGCAGTAATATCAGTTTACGCTGGCCCACCCATTTTATTTTTGACGCCAAATACAATTACAACTATCGCCCGCAAATAGGGCCTGGCTTTCAGCGATCAAGCAATATTGTGGACCTGGCTGCAACCATGCTGATGTTTAAGAAAGATCGGGGGCAGGTTAAGTTGTCTGTTTATGATCTGTTTGACCAGAATATTACCATTTACAGATATGCCGGCCAGAATTCTATTACTACATCAGAACAGCAGATCCTTAAACGTTACTTTATGCTCACTTTGCAGTATAAAATAACCTCATATAAATCAAAATGATTTATTCATAACAATTAATACTAAAACAATACAGATGCCGCTTGATGGTTGAGTTATTTGAAGCATGTTAACCCTACAAATAACTCAACCACCACTGCTTATGCTCGCGCTTGTATTTCATGAACCATCTGCATGGGAAATAAAGCACAAACACCACGCTTAGCCATATTACATAAACCCCTCCTAAAGGCAACCCCGGGTTTTGCGGACCGAAAAATCCCTGTGGTAAGGGCACCACTAAACCGATGATGATATTTAATAAATGGATGAGGTATAAATGCAGAATGTAATAAAAAAGAGGCACGCGGCCGTAAACTACAAATATGTCGGTCAGCTTATTGCTTTTACCCTCAACCCATGCCAAAAACAACATGCCCGGCCCAAGCGTGATCAATAAATAATCAAGTGATGGCGGGTATTTGGTTACGTTGATAAATGAAAGTATGGTACGATGAATATTGCCCTGGTAGGTCCATATTGTCGGATCTCCATAGATGGCAAAATACCGGATCACGATAAACAAAGCTATCGCCGATAGACCCAGCGTTACCAGGATTTTCTTGCGTTTGGCTGCATCTATTGTAAATAAGGTACCGAAGCTGTATCCTGTAGCCATAACACCTATCCATGGAATCAGCGGGTACAGTACAAAAAAATTGATTGGGCCTAAATGTACAAAGCCCTGTACATGCAGTATTGTCCATTCAATTTTTTCACCCGGGGAAAAGGTGGCAATGTTGATATGGTCAAACGCGTTATGTCCGAATATCAGGATCAATCCAAAAGCGGCTATTACCGGTACCGGCAGGTATATCAAAAACGCCAGCACCATCATACTTACCCCTATGGCCCATATCACCTGTAAAAATTCACCGGCACCCCAGCCAACGCTAATAACAGTGATCTCTAAAATAACCAGCCATAAACCCCTTGATAATAAAAACTTACAGGCTTCGGCCTTGGTTTTGCCCCGTTTAAGCGACAGGAATGCACCTGTTCCAGCCAGGAACACAAAGGTTGCAGCACAATAATGTGTAATAAACCGGGTTAAAAACAATACGGTCGATGCGCGGGTAAGATCAGTTGGTTCATAAGGCAGCGACATGAAGAAATCGCGTGTATGATCAAGCGCCATAATGATCATTACAATGCCGCGCAATATGTCAATTGAATCTATGCGCTTTTTAGGGGTTTCGGCCAGCAGGTTCATGTTAAATAGCTTTACGAACCTAACATAATCATAATCTGTGAATTATGGGCTATAGTTTAAAAAAAAAGCCACGCCGTTTTTGTCAGGCATGACTTTTTTATTATTTAGTTTTTAACCGCGCTATGCGCCGACAGATCAAACGGCACAACAACTTTAAAGCTTACATTGCGCCCCATATTAAAAATACCGCGCTGTACGCCGGGTGCAGTATCGGTGTTATCAAAGTATTTTAAACGGCTCATGTTTGATTGATAATTTACATTAGCCAGGTTAGTGCCTTCAATAAATAATTCTATTATCTTTTTGCCCGCTGCATTAACCAGGTTGCCGCCTAAGCCTGCGCTTAACAGGTTATATCCTGCCGTATAGGTTTCTGTACCATAAGCTGCAAAGAAACGATTCTGTGCGCTGTAATGGTCAAAACCAACAAAGGCATAAATGTTTTTAATTGACGATAGGCCCTTGGCAAACGTTCCGCGCAATTCTGAATGGGTATGCAATGGCGGTATAAACGGCAGGTATTTTAAACTGTCGGCTACTTTACCGCCGTTACCTAAGTTAGTGCCATAAGTTAACGCTAACGAGTTTTCAAAATGCAACCACGAAGTAGGGTGGATATCCAGGCTTACCTCACCGCCATTAATGCGGGCCTTGCTTTGCGTGTAAGTAAAAATGGCATATAACGGAAACGCCGGGTTAACCGCAGGGCTGCCATCAGAATTTAACACCTGCTGTTGGTAAATGTAATTTTCGATATTGTTATTAAACAACTCTACGCTTGCCGATACATTAGGCAGCGAAAGGAAAGCGCCGACATCTTCCTGCACGCTAAACTCGGGTTTAAACGTGCTGTTGCCAACATGGTAGATCTGCGAACCGGGGTCGGGGCCGTTGGCAGATAGCTCGGCAATACTTGGCGCCCTAAAGCCACGCGATATATTGGCTTTTAATAAAAACGCTTCAGAGAAATTGTAGGTAGCGCCAAAGCTGCCCGAGAAACCGTTAAATGTTTTATTTAAAGCATCAAACTGTTTTACAACGCCTGCGGCAGATGTATTGCCACCGGTGTATAACTGCGGATATTTGCCATTAAGTGTATCGATGTAAGCAGTCTGCCCGTTAAATGAACGGCTATCATACCTTGCACCGGCTGATACATCAAGCTTGCCAAAACTCTTTTTTAACATAGCGAAAGGGCCAATATCAAACTGGTGGTAAGCCGGAATGGGGAAATCAGTAGCATCGCCAATGGTGTTATTCTGGTATTGACCGTTTACTCCGAACGTGGTTTCATAACCATCGCCAAAGGCCTGGTTATACTTGACATCATAAGTATAAGTAGTTAAATGCAGGTTAAGGCCGGCAATGTCGGCGTCTTCCGGGTGGGTAAACTCGCGCCTGTGGCTAAACTGGTAGCCCAAATTAACAAACAGGTTTGCGCCGTTACCTAATATAAAGTTGCTGTTGTTGTAAATACGGTAAAGTTGCACGTGCTGGTGCAGAACCGGGATGTTGTATGAGTTTAATTCGGATGTCGGTACGATGGTACGGACAGCGTCATCCTCTGTTATTTGTTTCGTGAATTTGCGTGATATCGAATCACGGCTGCCATCAGGGATAGCCTGCTCGTCATCAAATAACGACGCGTTAAAGTAAGAGTATCCCCATGATTTATTAAGGCCAACCATTACCCGCGCGTCTTTTTCTTTATAGTTTGTGGCGTAAACACGTCCGTCATGCTGGTTTTGGTAATCTTTGGCTTCTTTGGCAGATAATACGGTTCCCCATATCAGCCCGTTATTATTACCCTGTAATCGTAACGAATTGTTGAATAAGCTTTCGTTAGTGCCGTATGTGCCCATAACAGATCCGGATATGGTGCCTTCTGGAACAGGCGGCGGCGATATTAAATTTACCACCCCGCCAATAGCGTCAGATCCATAAGTTAAGCTGGCAGGGCCTTTTATAACCTCTACCCGGTCTATCGAGTTTTGATCTACTTCAACACCGTGCTCGTCGCCCCATTGTTGTCCTTCCTGGCGGATGCCGTCCATCAGGGTAATAACCCGGTTATAACCCAAACCATGAATAAACGGCTTTGAAATATTAGGGCCCGTAGTTACCGCGCTTACGCCGGGCAAGTTGGCTATCATGTCAATAACATTACCCGCTGCCGATCGCTGATCGATAAACGCTTTACTGACAGCCGCCATGGGTATCGGGCTCTTTTTTAATTCGGTCGCGCGGCTTACACCGGTTATCACTACCTCGCCGGCTTCAATAAATGAGGCTTGCAGTTGGATATTAAGTATTGTTGTTTTTGAAAAATCTACCCTTTGCGATACCGTCGAATAGCCCACGTAGCTGACTTGAACAAGGTAAATACCTTTTGACAGGTGATTTAATACAAAATTACCGTTCACGTCGGTTATGGTTCCGGTTTTCAGGTCGGGTATGTTTATAGTTGCACCAATAATTGGCGAGCCATCTTTTTTGTCAGTTACTTTACCTGATAATGTACCTATGGCATCATCTGCTTTGGTAAGGAAAGCATTTGCCAAAAGGATAAATAACAAGCCTGTTAATTTTATATGATATTTCATTTGGGGTTTATGTTTTGTGTATGGCTATCCATGTTTGTGTGGGATTGCAGCATACCTGTTGCTCTTTAAAATGTGAATTGTTTTGAACCGTAAAAACGGCCGGGTATAATTTAGCAGGATGCTGAAACCGGCGGAGCGCGCCCGGCTGATAATACCAGTGCAATGCTTATAAAATCATAATTATAAACCTGGTAAAAATGCTTTGTAACAATGTTGGGACTAAAGTAGGTATGATGGCTGATCACTGCATTTGTATGGTGCATGGCATCGCACATAGAACATTTTTCCTGTACTATGGTACGCGCCTGATTCTTTACATTACGTTGCGATTTGTAGCTATTGCCTGCAATGATTTTATGCTGGTGAGCGTAAACCATACCCTGTCCCGCTATAAAGCAGATCAATAACAGCCACGAGTAAAAAATATTTGCTTTGTTCCGTTTCAAAATCAGCGGTGCCTTTTATTAATCTTGCGCAAAACTAAGCATAAAAAAGTAAAATAAACACATAAAAGCAATATAGTTGCAACAACAATTCTATTTTGTCTATAAATAGCACAGCCCGCAATGTATATTTGCTGCATGACACCGGCAGAGATCAACAAGAAATGGAATGAATTACAGGACCGTATTGCACAAGATTTTGATAGCGATAAACCGGATGTAAAGGTGATGCTGTTTTTAATTGGTGTGCAGGAACTGGGACAGGGGCCACGCAAATTCAGCAAAAGGCAAAAAGAAGAGTTGATGCACATTGCCAATTGCAAACTGTTTAGCATGATGGGGTTTTATGAGCTGGAAGGATTGGACCAGGATGGCTGGCCGCACTGGAAGCTGGTAAAGACCATACCGAATTATGCGTTGCTTGAGCAGGAATTGCTGATAAAATCGCTGATAATTAACTATTTTGAAGAGGAAATTAATTAAAAAATGAAAAGGCTTTTTACGCTTGCAATTTTATTGGCCACGCTTAACGCTTTTGCCAAACCGCCTAAAAACCAATATATAAGGATAAGCACAAGCTACGGCGATTGCATTATCCGCTTATATAATGAAACACCAAAACACCGCGATAACTTTATTAAACTGGCTAAAAAAGGGTTTTATAATGGTACGCTTTTTCATAGGGTGATCCAAAACTTCATGATCCAGGGTGGCGACCCGGACTCGAGAGATACCAGTAAAAACAAGCCTGGTGCGGAACTGGGTAACGGCGATGTTGGCTATACTATTCCTGCTGAATTTAATGACAGTTTATATCATAAACGTGGTGTGCTTGCCGCGGCGCGCGATGATAATCCCGCAAAGGCATCGAGCGGTTGCCAGTTTTATATTGTAGAAGGTAAACGCCTTACAGACGAGGACCTGGATAAACTGGTGCAGGGTAGGTTAAAAGGGCGGGCAATTCCGGCATCACAGCGCGAAGTTTATAAAACCGTTGGCGGCACGCCGTTTCTTGACCAGGGTTATACCGTATACGGCGAAGTGGTAACAGGCATCGATATGGTTGACCGTATTGCCGGAGTAAAAAAAGACGAACGCGACCGGCCATTGCAAAATGTCCCTATGACGGTGACTGTACTTTCAAAAGGGGAGTCTAAAAAACTTGATAAGATTTTGGAACTAAATAAGTAATGATCGAAACAGTTATTGCCGGGATGAAGTTGACTATGCCTGATGCCCGCCAAATAATTAACATGGGAGGGCCTCACATTGGTGACGCATTTTTAGGAACTGAATTAATGGCAAAAGATTGTATTGTCGGCAATTTTGTATACCAGGAAAAAACGGGATTTTTATTTTTTGTAAAATATCATAGGATAAACTATTATCAAGGTTTTACTATCAATTTTTATGATATTAAAAACAAGTTGGAGTACGAATTTGACCGTGAGTTTAGCATAGTTCATTTAGGCAATTTTATCAGTGAAAATAAACTTGAAATATATCCTGCTTTCCATGGTGAATTTAAAAACACTGTGCAGATTTTCGACTTAGATGAAGAAGATTTTAGTCAAATCTCATAAATATAAAAACATAAAAATTCGAAATCGAACATCCGAAATCCGATATGAAAATAATCACTTACAACGTTAACGGCATCCGCTCCGCGATAAATAAAAACTGGCTGGCCTGGTTACAGGCAACCGATGCCGACGTAGTTTGCCTGCAGGAAATTAAGGCTACACCGGATGTATTGACCGATCTGCATTTGGTCGAAGCATTAGGCTATCAACATTACTGGTTCCCGGCCGAGAAGAAGGGTTATAGTGGTACTGCTATTTTAACCAAACGCACGCCAAACCATATTGAGTATGGTTGCGGCATCCCTGATTTTGACCGCGAGGGCCGTAACATTCGGGTTGATTTCGACGAGGTTTCGGTAATGAGTGTTTATTTCCCATCAGGCTCAAGCGGCGAGGACAGGCAGGCATTTAAATTCAGATTTTTAGATGAGTTTGGTAAATATCTTACCCTCTTAAAGGTCGATCACCCGCGGCTGGTCATTTGCGGCGATTATAATATTTGCCACAGACCGATAGATATTCATAACCCAAAATCAAATGCAAACTCGTCGGGTTTTTTACCGGAAGAGCGCGAATGGATGGAAAACTTTATCGAGTCGGGTTATGTTGATACTTTCCGACATTTAAATAAAGAACCGCATAATTACACCTGGTGGAGTTTCCGTGCTAACGCTCGTGCAAAGAACCTGGGCTGGCGCATTGATTACGCCATGGCAAGCAAGGAGCTGGAGGATAACATTAAACGTGTAGCTATCCTGCCCGAAGCAAAACATTCTGACCATTGCCCGGTACTGCTCGAACTGGAGTTTTAAGATAGAACAAAAGCCATCCAATTTTAAAGATCGCTTTGTAATTTTACGTCCACAATAAACAGACAAGTGACATTAACAGCCATATCTATTTCTGAACTTCCGGGCCTGGCAGCACAATTAATAAATTATGCGGGCAATAATCGTATCTTTTTATTTTACGGTGATATGGGCGCAGGCAAAACCACTTTCATTAAATCATTGTGTGCCGTTTTAGGCGTAAAAGAGGGCGTTACCAGCCCTACTTTTGCCATTGTAAATGAATATGCAGGCGCCGCTGATAAGATCTATCATTTTGATTTTTATCGCCTTAAGACCCAAACCGAAGCTTTAGACATGGGCGCCGAAGAGTACTTTTACTCGGGCCATTATTGTTTTATTGAATGGCCCGAAAAGATCCCCGATATGCTGCCCCTGCATTACATCAGCGTAAGCATAAAAGTACTTGCCGATGGTGCCAGGCAAATATCTGTTGAAAAAAACTGATCTATTTTTTATATCTTCATAGTCCATAAAAAAACAGTATGAGTTCAGGGAAATACAGCGGGTTTTCGGACATTGCAAAGCAGGCAATGATGCAGCCCCAGGAGTCGATGCTTGAGATCAAGAACAAAAAAAACAAACTTTATATCGGTATTCCCAAGGAAGTATCCTTCCAGGAAAACCGGATCCCCTTAACTCCATTGTCCGTTGCCTTATTGATTAATAACGGCCACGAGGTAATGTTGGAAAGCAATGCCGGTAAAGCAGCCAAGTTTTTAGATAAAGACTACGCCGAGCAAGGTGCTCAAATTGTGTTCGATACCAAAAAGGTGTACGAGGCAGATATCATCATAAAAATAGCGCCCCCTACTTTAGAAGAAATTGCCTTTATGAAACCGGGGCAGATCCTCATATCGGCGCTGCAGGTGTCTACCTTAAAACCCGAGTGTCTGCATGCCATGCTTAAAAAGCAAATAACGGCATTGTGTTTTGAGCATCTGCGCGACGAAGGTAATTCATTAAGCGTGGTACGCGCCATGAGCGAAATTGTTGGTGCTACATCTATATTGATAGCTGCCGAGTACCTGAGTAATGTATTTGATGGCAAGGGCCTGATGCTGGGTGGTATAACCGGTGTGCCACCTACCGAGATCGTGATATTGGGCGCAGGCACCGTAGGCGAATATGCCGCGCGTACTGCCATATCCTTAGGTGCTGAAGTAAAAGTTTTTGACCCGTCAATTTATAAACTGCGTCGCCTGCAAAATAACATCGGCGCGCGGGTATTTACATCAGTAGTACAGCCTATTGTTTTAGAGAAGGCAATTACCACCTGCGATGTAGCTATCGGCGCCATGCGTGCCGAAGATGGCCGAAGCCCGTGCATTGTCAGCGAAACTACAGTAAGCAAAATGAAACCTAACTCGGTAATTATTGATGTGAGTATTGACCAGGGTGGCTGTTTTGAAACCTCAGAAATTACTAATCATACCCATCCGGTGTTTAGAAAATATGATGTGATCCATTATTGCGTGCCTAATATCGCGTCGCGCGTGGCACGTACTGCTACTTACGCGCTTACCAATATTTTTGCACCGATATTGCTGGAGATTGGCGAGCACGGAGGAATAAAGAATGTGATCTGGCAAAAATCAGGCATCCGTGAGGCTGTATATATTTACCAGGGACACTTAACCAATAAACATATTGCCGAACGTTTTTCACTGCCGTGTAAAGACCTTGATTTGCTTATTGTATCGCATCATTAAGATGTTTAAGGTAGTTTTTCTATCCTGAAATAAATTAATAAACAGTCATTCCAACAAAAGGCATCAAAATTGCTAAGTACAAAACAGTTTTAGTTTTTATAGCAACTGCACGTGATTATTTAGGCCGTGTGTAAATATATTATTTAGCAATGAGTGTCTTTAATAAAGCATATCTTAAAAAGATCTGGAAAGTTCTTGTAGCTACGTTCAGCGGTTTTATTAATGATAATGGCTTAAAATTAAGCGCCTCATTAGCCTACTACACCGTATTCTCGTTGGCGCCGCTTTTAATATTAGTGATATCGTTAGCCGGCCTTTTTTTAGGCAATGATGCTGCCACCAATAGATTATATCCTCAAATTGCGCAATATGTAGGCACACAAGCTGCGATACAGATCCAGGAAATGTTGAAAAGCCTGGCATTTTCCGGCAAAACAGGGATAGCTGTTGTGATTGGCGTGGTTACATTATTAGTAGGCGCAAGCAGCATATTTGTCGAGATCCAAGATTCATTAAACATGATATGGCGGGTAAAGGCCAAGCCAAAAAAAGGCTGGCTTAAATTGCTTCAAAACAGATTTTTGTCTTTCTCGCTTATTGTTAGCCTGGGTTTCTTGCTGCTTGTATCATTGGTTATTAACTTTTTGATGAATGCTTTAAGCAAAAAACTGGCTCATTTTTTACCTGATGTAACCAATCTGCTAATCAAGGGGATTAACCTGGGTATTACCTTAATTGTAATATCCGTACTGTTTGGCATCATATTTAAGGTATTGCCCGACGTGAAGATCAGGTGGAAGGATGTCCGGTCGGGAGCTGTTTTTACGGCTTTATTATTTATGTTGGGGCAATATGGTATCGGCATATATCTTCAATACGCAGCACAGAATTCGGCCTATGGTGCAGCCGGTTCTATTATCCTTTTATTATTATGGATCTATTATACAGCAGCCATATTATACATTGGCGCGGAGTTTACACAAGTGTATGCCGAAGCCGTTGGTTGTAAAATTGAGCCTGCCGAATACGCGGTATATATCATTCAAACAGAAGTTGAGCATGATGTAAAAACCTTGCCAGCGCAAAATCCTGAACTTAAAGGCGAACTTGAAAAACCAGTGAAGGCCGTAAAAACATAATTGGTTTTGAGCAATAAATTATTGCACCTTTAAATGTAATAATTTGCTAATTTTAATATCCAATTATAAAAAGCCTTGCTGTTATCGGTAATACATATCAAGCGTTATTGTAATGCCGCACTATTATCTGTGCTGTGCTTTTTTTGCCTTTCGGCTAACGCCCAGTTTTTTAGTCTTAAGAACCCCAATGGTAGTCAAACCATACCGTTTAAGCTGGTTCGAAACCTTGTAGTAATAAAACTAAAGATCAATAATAAAGGCCCATACAATTTTGTGTTGGATACCGGCGTAGGCTACATGCTGATAACCGAACCCTCATTGGTCGACTCGGTAGAGGTCAGCAGTAAACGTATGGTTAAAATTCATGGCTTTGGCGAAGGTAATGACTTTGAAGCTTATATTACTAATACGTTAAAAGTTGATATTCCCGGCTTAATAAGTAACAATGTAAGTGCCGCTTTATTTAAGAAAGACAATTTTGGATTATCAGATTACGCGGGTATCCCCATACATGGATTATTAGGTTATGAGTTTTTTAGTCATTTAGCAGTTAAGATCAGTTTCCCGGATAGTACAATAAAAGTTTCGTTGCCCGGCCACATGCGCTATTACAGAAAAGCCGAAAAGATCCGGATGAGCGTTGAAGATAGGAAACCCTATATAACTGCCAACGTTACTTTCGCCAATGGGTTTGAAAAACAAAGCAAGCTAATTATAGATCTGGGGGCAGGGCATTGTTTATCAATGGAAAACCTTGATAATAAAAATAAACTTCAATACAACTTTATCAACGCAGATTTAGGTATGGGCATTAACGGCCGTATAAGCGGTACGCTAAGCAGAATTAAGGAGATTAATATTGGCAAATATAAATTAAAAGATGTCATCACTGCATTTCCTGATAAAGATACCACTAAACAAACTGTGCCCCGGGACGGGAACATCGGTATTGGCTTGCTTAAGAAGTTCAATGTGATATTTGATTATCCAAACAATATGCTTTATTTAAAATCTGCATCCGGTTTTAAAAGACGGGACGAACATGATATGAGCGGTTTGACGTACTATACAGTCCACGATAAAGCACAGCACATTATTATAGACAAAGTTGAGCCAAGTTCTGCAGGAAGTACTGCCGGGCTGCTTAAGGGTGATGAAATAATGATGATCAATTTGTATTCGGTAGTAGACCTGTCATTACAACAGATAGATGATCTCTTCAAATCGAGAGATGGCAGGCCATTTGTTTTGCTGATCTATCGCAATAATAACTATTTAACTATACACTTAACTTTAAAACGCAGGGTTTAGCAAAAACTTTATTTAAGCTGACTGATGTTTTCAAAAAACGCTGTTTGCAAGTCTAAAAGCGATCGCACATTTATTTTTTCGCCATACATATCAAAACATAAAAATTTTGAGTTCCTGATATCACCATCCTTATTGCGCTCCAAAAGATTAAAAGTTTCAAAAAAATAGTGATTGGTTGTCACTTTATTTCTTTTGTTGGTTTGCGATGTATTTAGCCTGAAACCAATAGCGTCTATCCAGTTGTGCACTTTAGTGTGCAGGTTGCGTATATTGTTCATAAGTTAAATGTTTAATATCTTAACGAAACAAACAGGCATAAGTTTTACCTATATATGGGTGTATTTATACACAGTTGTTAATTATTATTTAACCTTTTCTTTAACTCACACACATTAAATTTATGTACCTAAAAGAAATTATTTTGCCTATCAACAAATATTTGAAACCTAAATGAATTATATTGCGTATAACTTCCTTGCTTCTAAATTTTCCAATTCTATAACATAAACCATATAAACCCAACTTTATGAAGATTAAATACCTATTACCTATTTTATCACTTACTGCAATTAGTTTTAATGCATGTAAAAAATCTACTACTCCGGGGCCTAAGGGCGAAACCGGCGCAACGGGTAATACCGGCGCGGCCGGCAGCACAGGGGCTACAGGCGCGGGTGGTCCGCAAGGAGTGGCCGGAGCAACGGGAGCTACAGGCGCAGTAGGCCCTGTAGGAGCTACGGGTGCAACAGGAGCAGGTGCCACAGGCGCTACGGGAGCCACAGGCGCAACGGGAGTAGCTGGTGCTAACGGTACAAATGGTGCTGCAGGTGCAACAGGGGCTGCCGGCGTAACAGGTGCGGCAGGAACTAATGGAAGTAACGGTGCTAATGGCGCAACAGGTGCCACCGGCGCTACAGGACCAAAAGGTGCAACCGGAGCCACGGGTGTGGCAGGTGCCAATGGGAATAACGGAGCTGTTGGTGCAACCGGCGCTACCGGCGCTGTGGGTGCTACCGGCGCAACAGGTGCCACCGGCTCTGCCGATATTAAAAGCTATGTATTTACAAACCAAAGTGTTGTGTTGGTAGGTAATACGCATTTCTTAGTGCCTGCAATTACTCAGGACATTGTTGATAAAGGCATTGTTTTGGTATATTTTAGAAATACAGGCGCTACTACTTCATGGAATCCGTTGCCTTATAGCGAAGCCGGCAATACCTTAAATTTACAAGCCTACGGTGTGGGATATGTTGATCTTAAAGCAAATTTTGCATCATCAGGGCTTGATATTAGGATTATTGTAATTCCGGGTACTTCACTTACCAATTTGAAACTGCATAATCCGGGCCTTAATGTAAATGATTATAACCAACTGGCAAAAGCGGCAGGTATTAATTAAAATAATGTCTATGATAGTTATAAGGGTCCCGGTTTTCGGGACCCTTTTTTATTTACGTTGATTTAGTTTAATTTGACAAAAATGTTAAACGCACAAATACATTTCACCAAAACACGCATAGCCCCGACACCAAGCGGCTATCTGCACCTGGGGAACGTGTTTTCATTTGCGTTAACCGCGGCGCTTGCACGTAAAACCGGTGCAAAAATTTTACTGCGGATAGATGACCTCGACCAGGTACGTGTAAATACCAATTACGTCCAGGATATTTTTGATACACTCAATTTTCTAAATATCCCGTGGGACGAAGGGCCGCGGGACATGGAAGACTATAAAGCCAACTGGTCGCAATTACACCGGATGGATCTTTACAGGAACGCGCTGCAACAATTAGCAGACCAGCGTGCTATTTTTGCCTGCCGGTGCTCACGGTCGCAGTTGCAGGGTAGCAGTTACCCCGGTAATTGCCGCAATCGATCGATCCCTTTAGGCACCCCTGGTACAGCGTGGAGGCTTTATACCGATGAAAGGGAATTAAGCATCAAAACCTTAAATAAGAATACAATTAAAGAACAACTGTCAGCCGAAATGAAAGATTTCATCGTTAAAAAGAAAGACGATTACCCGGCTTACCAGTTAGCTTCTTTAATAGATGATCTACATTTCGGTGTCGATTTCGTTGTTCGCGGCGAGGACCTTTACCCGTCAACCATCGCGCAGCATTACCTGGCTGATGTATTGGGCGAGCGTAGTTTTCAAAATATGACTTTTCATCATCACCCGCTGTTAATGGAGGCCGGCGATAAAAAGCTATCCAAATCTGCCGGCGCAACGTCTGTTAAATATCTACGTGAGCAGGGTAAATCTGCCGGGGATGTTTATGGAGAGAGTGGGCGGATGTTGGGATTGAATAAAGACTTACGAAGTTTTCAAAACTTTGTAAATCTGGTTTGATTTCAGAGTGTACCTGAAGTACATTGTAAATCTTTACATTTACTTATAATGAAGATCTCAACCAATTATAAAAACATTGTCGGAAGGCTTATTATGCTGCTCTTATTGTTGGCTATAATTTATATGATTATCCGCTATAGGATGGATATAGTTAAGGCTCCCCCTGAAACGCTTTTATATTTCTTGTTGATAACGCTGTCATTTGCATCATTTGATATCGCCTTATCTTTTTGCGGAATTATAGCGGTTGAGATAGATGATTCAATGACGCAAATAGTTCTGATTAAATTTTTCTCGAAGCAAGTTATTTCAACCTCAGAAATTGAAGGGTATTATGAATCGGTATCTAACACGAGGCGCGGCGCCTCATACGGCCGAATAATCAAAACAAGAGATGGAAAAATTAAAGAACTTAATCCGGGCAACCTAATGGATGTAACACAAATCGATCTTTGTTTTAATAAAGCGTCGGTAGTTTACCTGGGTAGCAAAAGGTCGTTTTATCCGCTAACTTCCGGATTATAAAAAAAAGGCATGATCCTAAAACCATGCCCTTTTACCTTTTAGCTTTCGCCTTTTACCTTTAGTAACGGTAATATTCCGGTTTAAACGGACCTGCAACCGGTACGCCGATATAATCAGCCTGGTCCTGATCAAGTTCTTCCAGCTCAACACCAATTTTGGCAAGGTGTAAACGGGCAACTTTTTCGTCTAAGTGTTTTGGTAATGTGTAAACCAGGTTTTCGTAAGCGCCGGCATTTGTCCAAAGCTCTAACTGTGCTAAAGTCTGGTTAGTAAAGCTGTTGCTCATTACAAAGCTTGGGTGGCCTGTAGCGCATCCTAAGTTTACCAAACGGCCTTCGGCCAATACGATAACGTCGCTGCCGTCGATAGTATATTTATCAACCTGTGGTTTAATTTCGATCTTGGTATTGCCATAAGCGCTGTTTAACCAGGCCATGTCAATTTCGTTATCAAAGTGGCCTATGTTACAAACAATGGCTTTATCTTTTAATGCACGGAAATGCTCTTCGCGAACGATGTTCATATTACCTGTAGCGGTTACCACAATGTCAGCCTCGGCAATAGCAGTGCCTAATTTTTTAACCTCAAAACCTTCCATAGCTGCTTGTAAAGCACAGATAGGGTCAATTTCGGTAACAATAACACGTACACCGGCGTTACGTAATGAATCTGCAGATCCTTTACCCACGTCGCCATAACCACAAACAACACCTACTTTACCGGCCATCATTACGTCGGTAGCGCGGCGGATAGCGTCAACCAATGATTCGCGACACCCGTATTTGTTATCAAATTTCGATTTGGTTACAGAGTCGTTAATATTGATAGCAGGGATTGGTAAAGTGCCCGCTTTAACACGCTCATATAAGCGGTGTACACCGGTTGTAGTTTCTTCTGATAAACCTTTAATGCCTGCAACTAATTCAGGGTAACGGTCAAATACCATATTGGTTAAGTCACCACCATCGTCAAGGATCATGTTTAATGGTTTGCGGTCTTCGCCAAAGAACAATGTTTGTTCAATGCACCAATCAAAATCAGCCTCATTTAAACCTTTCCAGGCGTAAACAGAGATTCCGGCAGCAGCAATAGCGGCCGCGGCATGATCTTGTGTTGAAAATATGTTACATGATGACCATGTAACCTCGGCACCCAATTCAACCAGTGTTTCAATTAACACAGCGGTTTGGATGGTCATGTGCAGGCAGCCTGCAATGCGCGCACCTTTTAGTGGTTTTGAAGCGCCAAATTCCTGGCGCAGGGCCATTAAACCCGGCATTTCTGCTTCGGCTAACCCGATCTCTTTTCTGCCCCACTCGGCTAATGAAAAGTCTTTTACTTTGTACTTGGTGTAAGCGGTCTCTACTGATGACATAGCGTTTTATTTTTTTTGAAATGCAAAAATAACACATTCTGCGGTCAAAGTGAAATTGTTAGCCATTGATCCGCAGATATCATTGTCAGCACATAACCATAAATTTTTTCGTATATTGTAGTCGATGGTCAATAAGTGCTGCCAGGCAGATCATATAATTTTCGCGGCAATAAAAATCCGGAAAAATTAGCAATAACTTCTTTGAATTATTGTTAATCATTTGATTTTGAGTATTTTAAATAAAATTATTGCTGCGGGTATAAGCCCTGATACCTGAAAAACACCCAAAATTACTACCGGTAAAACGCCCGATACCCGAAAAACGGTAAAAATTACTACCGGCATCGGCGGCAATACCCGAAAAATGGCTTTTTTACTACCGGTAAAATAAGTTATGCCGGTGTGATCGCCAAATATATATCGAACATTCTATATAAATAAAAACATATCATTTTCACCGCTTTATTTATATTTGGGATCACTTTTAACCTTCAGCATTTAACTATTTCAACAACAAAAAATGAAAAAAATAATTTTGGTAACAGGTGCTTCATCGGGCATAGGGCTGGCCAGCGCCACCGCTTTGCACGAAGCCGGGCACACCGTATATGGCACCACGCGTAACCTTGCAAAAAAGGTAAACGTACCCTTTAATTTAATTGAACTTGACGTAACCGACGATACATCTGCTAAAGCAGCTGTCGCAAAAATTATAGAAGCCGAAGGCAAAATTGACGTGCTGGTAAATAACGCCGGTAACGGTATTGCCGGCCCTGCTTATGCTATGCCGGTTGATAAAGCAAAACAACAGTTTGAGGTTAACTTTTTTGGTGTAGTGCGTATGTGCAGCACGGTAATACCAGAAATGCTTAAAAACAACAGCGGCATTGTAGTAAACATCAGCTCATTAGCGGGATTATTTGGTTTGCCTTACCAGAGCATGTATGTAGCCTCAAAATACGCGGTTGAGGGTTACTCTGAAAGTTTGCGTATGGAACTGCGTAAAACAGGTATAAAGATAACCACCATTAACCCCGGCGATTTTAAAACAGAGTTTACCGGCAGCCGCGAAAAAATTCCTTTTACGGTTGATAACGAAAAATTGAAAGCTAATTACGATATCGCGATAGCAAGCATTGAAAAAGATGAGAACGCCGGTGCCGACCCTATTGCGATTGGCAAGCAGTTGGTTAAAATAGTAGGCATAAGCAGCCCTGCACATCAATATTTAGTAGGCGCCATTGGCCAGACTATTGCCGTTACTTTAAAGAAAGTATTACCGGGCGGTGTGTTTGAAGGTTTGATGGCTGATCATTACGGGATAAAGTAAAGCAGCCTCCCAACCCTCCCCGGTAGGGAGGGCTTTGAATTTAAATTAATAAAATATATAACTAAAAGTCTCCCCTACCGGGGGAGATTTAGAGGGGGCTATGGGAAAAGATAAACTAAGACGTTTTGCAGAGATAGAAACTTTTAGCAACGTTTTACAACTGGACGCTGGGAAGCCATATAAAGGCGAGTGGAGCAAAACATTTTTTAAGAATGATAACCCAGTTGTTTTAGAGCTGGCCTGCGGTAAGGGCGAGTATACTGTTAACCTTGCAGTTTTGTTCCCGGATAAGAATTTTATCGGGATAGATTATAAGGGTAACCGTATTTGGCGCGGCGCTAAAACGGCTTTAGAAGATGGCGTAGATAACGTAGCATTCATCAGGATGCAGATAGAAACCCTTACTGAATTCTTCGCGCCGGGTGAGATTGATGAGATCTGGATAACTTTTCCGGACCCGCAACCACAATTGAGCCGCGAGAAAAAACGGTTAACGTCGCCACGGTTTTTGAATATGTATATAGAGGCATTAAAGCCGGGTGGCTGCGTTAACCTTAAAACAGATAACGATGGTTTTTATACTTACACTGCCGAAAAAATAAAAGAGTTAAAATTGAAGGAACACATCAACACGGCCGACCTGTATAAGTCAGAATATGCCGATGAGGTGCTATCTATCAAAACTTATTACGAAAAGAAATATTTGAAGGATAATAAAAACATTAATTACCTTAAGTTTTCATTTCAATAAAAACTTATGCCCGATTATAATTTTTATGACAACGTGTACGATGTAGCAAGGCAGATCCCTGCCGGGCGGGTGACATCATATGGTGCTATAGCCAGTTACCTGGGTACTAAAGGTTCGTCAAGAATGGTAGGCTACGCCATGCAGGCGGCAGGCTCTGCACAACCGCCGGTGCCGGCACACCGGGTGGTTAACCGACAAGGCTTGTTAACCGCGAAATTTCATTTTGGCGGCGATACCATGCAGCGCTTGCTTGAAGCCGAAGGCGTAAAAGTAAAAGACGACCAGGTACAGGATTTTAAAGCTATTTTTTGGGACCCGGCTATAGAGTTAGCACTTTAACCCCCTAACCCCCTGAAGGGGGAACGATTTGTGATAGTTAGCTTTATAAAATAGCAAAGCCTCTGATCAGAGGCTTTGCTATTTTATTGTATATACGTTTAAAAACTCCCCCTTTAGGGGGGTGGGGGGCTTAACCTTTAACCCGCTCTACGTAAGCGCCGTTAGCAGTATCAACTTTTACCTTGTCGCCAATATTGATAAATAACGGAACGTTGATCTCCGCACCGGTTTCAACGGTAGCTTTTTTCAGCGCACCACTTGAGGTATCGCCTTTAACAGCAGGCTCGGTATAAGTAATTTCTAATTCGGCCGATCCCGGGATCTGGCCCATAATAGGCTCTTCGCTTTCAAATGCTACAATAACATTCATGCCTTCTTTTAAGAACTTTACGGCAGGGCCAAACAAAGCCTTAGGTACGTTATGCTGATCGTAAGTAGCATTATCCATGATAACTAATGATTCGCCATCTTCATACAGGTATTGATAATCATTGGTTTCAACACGGGCAATGGTCACATCCTCATCGGTACGGAAACGATATTCAACCAGTTTGCCGGTTTTTACGTTACGCATACGTGCCTGGTAAAAGGCGCGCAAGTTACCGGGTGTACGGTGTAAAAATTCTTCTACCTGTAACAGCTCGCCGTTAAAGCGCAGGATGTTACCATTTTTTACTTCAGATGCTTTAGACATAGTAATATTATTGAAGGCGCAAACTTAGGCACTTATAGGCAAAGTTGCAAGTGTTGAGGTTAAAGCAATAAAGGCGAAAGGTAAAAGGTTTTAATCGGTGATAAAAATACCACCATAAACCTTACCTTTCGCCTTTATTGCTTTAACCTTTTACCTTACAAAGTGGCCATATCGATCACAAAACGGTAACGCACATCGCCTTTTTGCATACGGTCGTAAGCAGCGTGAATATCTTTCATGTCGATCATTTCAATATCAGACACAATATTATGCTCAGCACAGAAATCAAGCATTTCCTGGGTTTCGGCAATACCACCAATGCTTGAGCCTGCCAGGCTTTTGCGGCCTGCTATTATGCTAAATGCTGCGATACTTGCTGGGTCAGGCGGAACACCTACGCAAATGTGGGTACCGTCTGTTTTTAACAAGCTCAGATACATATTGAAATCGTGGGGTGCAGATACGGTATCTAAAATGAAATCAAAAGTCCCCACAGCTGCTTGTATTTGGGCAGGGTCTGTAGTTACCACAAAGTGATGCGCACCTAACTTTTTAGCATCAGCTTCTTTAGCAGGCGATGTACTTAAAACCGTAACATCAGCACCAAGGGCAACGCCGAACTTAACGCCCATGTGGCCCAATCCCCCTAAACCTAAAACGGCCAGTTTATGCCCTTTACCAACTTTCCAGTGGCGCAACGGCGACCAGGTAGTTATACCGGCACACAACAATGGCGCCGTAGCTGCAAGGTCTAATTTTTCTGACACATGTAACACAAAATCTTCATGCACTACAATACTGTTTGAGTAGCCGCCGTAAGTAGGCGTTTTCTTGTCCTGCTCAACCCCATTATAGGTAAATGAGCTGCCATTTAAACAGTATTGTTCCAAATCCTGCTTGCAATTATCGCAAATACGGCAAGAGTCTACAAGACAACCAGTACCTGCTAAATCACCAACTTTAAATTTCTTTACATGGTCGCCAACTTTTACCACGCGGCCTACAATTTCATGACCCGGTACCATCGGGAAAATACCCGGGAACCAATCATTTTTAATCTGGTGCAAATCTGAGTGGCAAACGCCGCAAAATAAAATATCAAATTGTACGTCGTGCGGGCCAACTTCACGTCTTTCAAAATCCCATGGGGCAAGATCAGTAGTTGGCGACTGAGCCGCGAATCCTTTTACTGGTATCATAAATAAGTAGTTTTTGGTAAGTTAATTGAATAATTAAAGGTAAGGCATTGCGGTACTTTTTACCAAAACTTATTGTCCTAATTATGCAATTTTAAAATTCTTTACCCATGCTTTAAATAGGGTTATAGATCAATTTAGCGGGTTGGTAGGGTTAATACCAAGGTAAGTCTACTTTCTTAGCTTGGCATTATAAACATTTTTAGCTTTAAATATCAAAGCCCCAAAAATTGAAAAATAAACAACCACCAATTTGGCTATCGCGAACCAGGACCATAGTTATCGCCCTACTGGTTTTAATAGCGTTAATTGTAGCAAGCCGCCGTATGTTAACCTTAAGTGGCGTAATCAAACCGTATGTTAACCCTAAGTTTGGCGCGTTTGACAGTGGCTTCGCCGTATATCCTTTTTTAACATATCTGCACATCATTCCCGGAGTGTTGTTCCTTGTTTTAACGCCTTTACAGTTTTCAAAGAAAATACGCGCGCGAAATATTCAAACCCACCGTGTAACGGGATGGGTAATTGCCATATGTGCATTCATCATCGGCATAACAGCCTTGATAATGAGTTTTAAAATGGCAATAGGGGGTACTGTTGAAACTGCTGCTACAGTAACGTTCGCGTTGTTTTTTCTATTTGCGTTATTTAAAGCGCTTTATCATATCAGAAAAAAAGAGATATTTTTTCACCGGGAATGGATGATCAGGATGTTTGCTATCGGCTTGGCTATAGCCACGGTGCGCCCGATAGTTGGTTTGTTTTTCGCTTTTTCAAAATTAAGCCCTCACCAGTTTTTTGGTATTGCTTTTTGGATAGGATTTATGCTGCATCTTTTTGTAGCCGAGATTTATATAAGGCGATACAAATTTCAGCCTTTATAATCAGCAATATTTAATCTATACTGGCAAAAACTATATTCATGCTCCTGGTTTGAGCAGATAATGGTTAACCTGTCTTTGGCAAATTGCTGCACCAAACTTAAATACCACTCAACCCCCTGTGCGTCTAAATTAGAGGTGGGTTCGTCAAGCATCAATATGGGCGTATCGGCACAAAAAGCAAGCGCCAGCTTAAGGCGTTGTTTCATGCCCGATGAAAAATAGCGGATCAACTTGTTTTGACTACCGGGTAAGTTCAATAATTCAATAAGCGCCGCTTTATTTATTCCCGGTTTAAAGGTTTTAAATTTAAAGTGGAAATCGATCATTTCACTCAAAGTAAAATCTTCTATCACCTCCAGGTACGGCGCGGCAAGGCTGAGGTATTGAAAGATCTGTTCAACATCTACAGGTTTGCCTTCAAGCGAATATGCAAGTATACCTGCAGATGGCGACAGGCTGCTATTTAAAACCGCCAGCAAAGTTGATTTACCCGAACCGTTAGCACCCAATATGGCATAGGTTTGCCCGGCAGTAAAGGTGTAATCTATCCCCCGGAAAATCCAGTCGCGGTTAAAACGGCGGCCAATTTGATTTAGGGTAATGGTTAACTGGTTCATAGATCATGGATGATTGTTCATAGTTGCTAATTCATGATCCGGGCCATACTACAAATGAACCATGAACTATTACCCACGAACTATTAACTATTTCCAAACCCCTTCATAATACCGCGCTGAGAGTTTTGTACGAAATTGATGATCTCGTCGCGCTCAACTGTTGGGTTAAATTCAGCCTCAATAATGTCCAACGCCTTGGTCATGTTGTACCTTTTCAGGAAAATGATCCGATAGATCTCCTGGATCTCATTGATGGTTTCAGCAGAAAATCCACGGCGGCGTAATCCAACAGAATTGATACCAATGTAAGATACGGGTTCGCGGCCTGCTTTTGTAAACGGCGGCACATCTTTACGTACCAATGATCCGCCTGATATCATGCTATGCGCGCCGATCTCAACAAATTGGTGCACCAGCGATCCGCCGCCTATAAAGGCGAAGTCATACACATTAATGTGGCCTGCCAACTGTACAGAGTTAGCAATAATAACATTATCGCCGATAACACAATCATGCGCTACGTGTACATAAGCCATTAGCAGGCAGTTGCTGCCTATAGTGGTGGTATTTTTATCTAAAGCGGTGCCGCGGTTAAGGGTTACGCATTCGCGGATAACCGTGTTATCGCCAATGGTAACCGTGCTTGGCTCACCTTTGTATTTCAGATCCTGTGGCGGTGCCGATACTACAGCACCTGGGAAGATCCGGCAATTTTTACCAATGCGGGCGCCGTCCATAATTACCGAGTTTGAGCCTACCCAGGTTCCTTCGCCAATTTCAACGTCTTTATGGATGGTAACAAATGGTTCAATTACTACGTTGTCGGCTATCTTGGCCTGTGGATGTATATATGCTAAAGGCTGGATCATGCTTCTTCAGTTTTTGTTTTTTTAACAATTTGTGCCATTAGCTCGGCCTCTACCACTATACGGTCGCCTACCATGCCAATTCCCTTCATCTGGGCAATGCCACGACGGATCGGCGCAATTAAATTGCAATGGAATATAACGGTATCACCCGGCACAACCTTATCCTTAAAGCGGGCATTCTCGATCTTCAGGAACAGGGTAATATAATTTTGCGGGTCGGGCACGGTATTTAAAACCAGTATGCCGCCTGTTTGTGCCATAGCCTCGATCTGCAACACGCCCGGGAACAATGGGGCGCCCGGGAAATGGCCCATAAATATTCCCTCATTCATGGTCACGTTCTTTAACCCAACCACATGGCTCTTTGTTAACTCAAGGATCTTGTCGATCATTAACATAGGGTAGCGATGCGGTAGTATATTCATGATCTGCACGGTATCATAAACCGGCTTCATGTTAGGATCGTAGATCTTAAAGTGCTTGCGGCTGCGCTCTTTTTTTATGAGTGTTTTTATTTTTTTTGCAAACGCGACGTTTGCCGCATGGCCCGGCCTTGCCGCCATGATGTGCCCGCGCAGTGGTACGCCCACCAATGCCAGGTCGCCTATCATATCCAGCAGCTTATGTCTTGCCGGCTCGTTTTGGTGGCGCAGTTCAATATTGTTTAAGATCCCTTGCGGGGCTACTTTTATGTCCTTGCGATTAAACAGTTTGGCTAAGTGGGCCAGTTCGTCATCGTCAACCTCTTTATCAACCACTACAATTGCGTTGTTCAGGTCGCCGCCTTTTATCAGGTCGTGCTTTAACAGCATTTCCAGTTCATGCAAAAAGCAAAAGGTACGGCATGAGGCAATACTATCAACAAACTCGGTGATAGAAGATATACTGGCATGCTGGCTGCCCAGCACCTGCGAGTTATAATCAACCATACAGGTAAAGCGGTAATCATCATCCAATGGCATGGCCACCATCTCCACCTTGCGGTCGGGCTCGGAGTAATGAATGTTATAAGGGATATGATAATATTCGCGGTCGGCTTCCTGCTCGGCAAAGCCGGCAGAGCGGATAGCCTCAACAAACTGGATAGAGCTGCCATCCATTATCGGCGTTTCAGGGCCGTCCATATCTATCAGCACGTTGTCTATCTCTAAACCCACTAAAGCCGCTAAAACGTGTTCTATTGTGCTTACACTGGCGCCATTTTGCGATATAGTTGTGCCGCGCGATGTATCGGTAACGTTATCCACATCGGCATCAATAATTGGCCTTCCCTCTATATCAACCCTTCTGAATTTGTAGCCATGATTTTCAGGTGCCGGGTTAAAAGTCATCGTAACCCGCTCGCCTGTATGCAAACCCGCCCCCGAAACAGTTACGGGCGCTTTAATAGTTCTTTGTTTAATATTCATAATTATAATATGGGCGCCCGTTATTCTTGTGGAGTGCCTTTACGCAATTCATTAATTATCTTTTCAAGCTCATACACCTTTTTATCCAGATCGGGCAACTGCCTTAATTTAGCATGTGCCCGCAGGTAATCTTTAAAGGGCATATAGGGTATCCCGCCCCAGGCTTTACCTTCCTCTTTAATAGAGCTGTTGATGCCTGTTTTTGCCGATAGCTGACTGCCGTTGGCTATGGTTAAATGCCCGGCTATACCAACCTGTCCGGCTATCATTACATTTTCGCCGACCTTGGTGCTGCCTGAGATACCTGATTGCCCGGCAATAACCGTATTTGCACCCACCTCAACATTGTGGGCTATCTGTACCAGGTTATCAATTTTAGCGCCCTTGCGGATGATGGTCGACCCCATGGTAGCCCTGTCGATAGTAGTATTTGAACCAATCTCAACGTTTTCTTCTAAAATAACATTACCTATCTGTGCAATTTTTTGATAGTTGCCATCTGTAGTAGGGGCAAAACCAAAACCATCGCTGCCAATTACCGCGCCCGAGTGTACGATCACGTTATCCTGTAACACACAATCAAAATATACTTTAACTCCTGCAAACAGGGTGACATTTTTGCCTATCACAGCATTGTCGCCAATATAGGTGTTTGGGTAAACCTTGCTTTTATCGCCCAGCTTTACACCAGGGCCTATGTAGGCAAATGCGCCTATATAAACATTCTCGCCAATTTGTGCCGATGGATGGATAAAGCAGGGCTGCTCAATACCGCTTTTGTCTAACTTGATAGTATTGTACGCATCAAGCAATACCGAAAATGCGCTATACGCGTTCTCTACGCGGATCAAAGTAGCCTTAACAGTGCTGGCCAATACCAGGTCATTATTCACAATAACTATCGAGGCATTGGTGCCATACAAGTATTGTTCATATTTAGGATTAGCCAAAAAAGAAAGCGAGCCCTGTTCGGCTTCTTCTATTTTGGCAAGCTGACTAACCGATACTGACGAATCACCTTCAACAGTTCCGTTTAGTAATACAGCTATTTGTTCGGCGGTAAATTGCATCGGGCAAAGTTAATAAATTAATAATGTGAGTGGTGAATTGTGAGTGGTGAATTGTGAGCAGTGGGTTGTTAGGAAATAATATTTATTATTCTACATTCACCGCTCACAATTCTCTACTCACCACCCACCAGGTCTTTACTATAACAAAGTATATTCTTCTCTATGGTTTTAGCCAGTGCTTCTAAATTAGAATAATCGCTGGCGGCGGCTATATCTTTAATGCTGTTATCCTTCATCAATACGCGGATGTTTCCATCGCCTACACGATAAGCATTGTTTTTGATGGAATCTGTAAATACAAAATAAGGCACTTCGCTTTCTTTTATGCCGTATTTGTTAATGGCGTTGCTGCTTAAATAAGCTACATGCTTTTCATTAGCAGGCTCATTGGTTATATCCACATGAAACAGCTTACGGTGCACAAAATCGCTGCACAGCTTAGCCAAAACAAAATCATCATTCACGGCCCAAACCTTTACCGCTGACAGGATATCCGTATCATCCAGCTTTGTAAACGTATCTAAATGGCCGTCCTTTATAAACTCATCCCGGGTTAGCGTATTTGTTAAAAAGTGGTTAAGCGCCGGGGTTGCAAACAACTTTTCACCCCTTAACACCAGTTCGCGGCTGCGCTCCAGTATCTTAACAAGCAGTTGCTCGGCCGCTATTACAGTTTTATGCAGGTAAACTTGCCAATACATCAGCCTGCGGGCAATAATAAACTTCTCTACGGAGTAGATCCCTTTCTCCTCGATAACAATATGATCGTCACGGACATTAAGCATTTTAATGATCCTGTCTGAGCTGATCACCCCTTCGGATACCCCTGTGAAAAAGCTATCGCGATTAAGGTAATCCAGCCTGTCCATATCCAACTGGCTTGATACCAGCTCATGCAAAAATTTGCGGGCATAAGTATCTCTAAAAATACTGATAGCCGTTGTAAGTTGCCCGTTAAACTGCCCATTCAGTTTATCCATTAAAAGGATAGAAATGTCCTCGTGTGATACACCTTTAACTATAGTATGTTCTAATGCATGCGAGAATGGCCCATGCCCGATATCGTGCAGTAAAATGGCTATAGTAACGGCTTCTTCTTCGTGCGTGGTGATGTCCTGTCCTTTGCTGCGCAGGGTTTCGACAGCCATCTTCATCAGGTGCATGGCACCCAGCGCGTGGTGGAAACGGGTATGCAGCGCACCCGGGTATACCAGGTGGGTCATGCCCAGCTGTTTAATATATCGTAACCGCTGAAAATAAGGATGTTCGATCAGGTCGAACACCAGGTCAGTCGGGATACTTATAAATCCGTAAACCGGATCGTTTATAATTTTCTTTTTGTTCAAGTTATCGTTTATACACTGCAAATGTGTTAATTTATGATAAACAATGCACCTTCTATTTGTTAATTTTTGTTAATAGTGTGCCATAATGTGTAACAAATAACCCGGTTTAGGGTTATATGCCTATGTTTGGTCTGAATTGTGCGCTAACAGCCTTGATTACTGAACGACTTTTATTTACTGATATTATAAAGATACAACATGCAGGATACCACTATACTATGGGCTGACGACGAGATTGACCTGTTAAAACCGCACATACTTTTTTTAAACGAAAAAGGCTATAAAGTAACTACCGTTACCAACGGAAATGACGCCGTTGAAGCATTTAGAAATAACCATTTCGACCTGGTTTTCCTTGACGAGAATATGCCCGGTTTGACGGGTATTGAAACGCTGGCACAAATAAAGAACATCAATAACGATGTACCTATTGTGATGATAACCAAGAATGAGGAAGAGTATTTAATGGAAGATGCCATTGGATCAAAAATTGGCGACTACCTGATAAAACCTGTACACCCCAAGCAGATACTGCTTACCATTAAAAAACTGACAGAAAATAAACGCCTGGTTACCGAGAAAACCACCATGGCGTATCAGCAGGATTTCAGGAACCTGGGTATTACCTTAAATGATAACCTGAGCCACCAGGAATGGGTTGATGTATATAAAAAATTAATTTACTGGGAACTGGAGCTACAGCAACTGGAAGATGCCGGGATGCACGAAATTTTGACCCTGCAAAAGGCCGAAGCCAATACCCAGTTTTGCAAATTTGTTGAGCGTAACTATTTAAACTGGATGAAAAATCCGGATGATGCGCCAACCAGTTCGCCACAGTTATTTAAGAAAAAGGTTTTCCCGAAACTGGATGGTAAGATGCCCGTTTTCTTCATACTGATAGATAATTTAAGGTATGATCAGTTTAAGATCATTAACCCGGTCATATCACAATATTTTAAACTGGAAGAAGAAGATACTTATTACAGTATCCTGCCAACGGCTACGCAGTATGCACGTAACTCTATCTTTTCGGGCCTGATGCCTTTAGAGATGGAAAAACGTTACCCTGAGATGTGGCAGAATGACGAGGACGAAGGCGGCAAGAACCTGTTCGAATCTGATTTTATTGCGGATCAGATCAGCCGTGTTTACCGCAAGGACTGCAAGCACTCGTACCATAAGATCTTAAACCTTGACGAGGGCCGCGCGCTAAATGACTCGGTGAGTAACCTCATGAAGAATGATCTGAACGTGATCGTTTACAACTTTGTGGATATGCTGTCGCATGCGCGTACGGATATGCAGATGATCCGTGAACTGGCCAGTGATGACGCGGCTTACCGATCATTAACCTTATCATGGTTTGAACATTCGCCTTTATTTGACCTGCTTAAGTTTTTAGCACAAAAACAAGTGCGCGTAGTAATTACTACCGACCACGGTACCATCCGTGTTAAAAAAGCAAGTAAATTAATTGGCGACAGGAACACCAATACCAACCTGCGTTACAAACAGGGCCGTAACCTTAACTTTAATGCTAAGGATGTGTTCCATATCCGCAACCCGCACGATGCCATGTTGCCGCGCCTGCACGTAAGCTCAAGCTTCGTGTTTGCCAAAGAGGATACCTACTTTGTTTACCCTAATAATTACAATCACTTCGTTAATTTTTATAATGAGACTTTCCAGCACGGCGGCATCTCGTTAGAAGAAATGATCATCCCGATTGTAACCTACGGACCTAAATAAGAAATTAGGTCTACCTATAAAAATAAAACCCCGGCGCACAATTTGTACACCGGGGTTTTATTTTTGTAGAGATGGATGTTTTAGACCTCGTTAATTGATCGGCCTTAATACTCTGTTCCACCTAACACGGTTAAATATGTTTTTGGTAGAATCTGTGCTGAACCAGGTAAGCACGGCTTTGCCAATGATGTGATCCTCGGGTACGTAACCCCAAAATCTTGAATCTAAAGAATCGTGGCGGTTATCGCCCATCATCCAATAGTAATCCATTTTAAAGGTGTAGGTATCGGCTTTCTTTCCGTTTATCAGGATGTCTTTGCCATTTACTGCTACTTTATTGTTTTCATATACCTCAATCGCTCTGCGGTACAGGGCAAGTGTAGAATCATTTAATGGGGTGGTCCAGCCTTTTTTAGGCAGCCTTATCGGGCCAAAGTTATCCAGGTTCCATTTAAATTTTTCGCTATGCGGAAAGATTTCGGCATCATATACCCCTGCCGTTGCAATAACAGGTGTAACACTTTTTATGTTCGAATAAGTTTTGATAGTTGCCGCTGACGACGCCGGCATAACCATCTCATACGAATCGGGTGAGATTTGCTGGCGGATGGTGACATGCAGGTCCTGCAAGGCATCCTGGTTAATATCCAGTCCGTTGGTTACAACCGTGTATGATGTTTGCTGCTTTGGCGCGTTTGGCGCAGCTTTACCGTTAATATAAACCTGTCCGTTAACAATTTTTAATACATCGCCGGGGATAGCCTGGCAGCGCTTTATCAGGCAGGTGCGTTGGTCTACAGGGATATTATATTCGGGGCCGGCTTCGTCGGGTTTGTTAAAAACTACAATGTCGCGATTTTTTATGGTGGTTAACCCCGGTAGCCTGAAATAAGGTAATTGCAAAGCGCCCAAATAAGTTTTAACGCCATACATTACTGGTTCTGTAAACGGGATCGATAACGGTGTATTCGGCATCCGCGGGCCGTAGCTTATTTTACTTACAAACAAATAATCGCCGGTAAGCTGTGTGCCTTCCATTGACCCTGACGGGATAGCATAAGCAGAAAATAACAAGCCGCGGATAACGGTTGAAACGACTACCGCGAAAACAATGGCATCAACCCATTCGCGGGTTTTAGATTTTTTTGGTTTTTCTGTATCGGGGGTTTTATTGAAATTTAGCTTCCAATTCATAAGCCTAAGTTTTGATTACAAAACTTAGATAACGCGATTTGAAAAATGTTACAGAAAATTTATTCTTCAGTCGCCGGGGGCGGTGGGGTAGATTTGGTTACACCGGCTTTGAATCTTGGCGTGAAACCAACCTTGGGTTTTTCTTCGGCAGGTGGTTCTTCCGTTTTCTTTTCTTCAACCGGCGTTTCAGCAGGTTTAGTAACCCCGGCTTTAAACCTTGGGGTAAAACCAACTTTAGGTTTTTCTTCGGCAGGTGGTTCTTCCGTTTTCTTTTCTTCGACAGAAGGTTCGACGGGTTTGGTCACGCCGGCTTTAAATCTTGACGTGAAACCAACCTTGGGTTTATCTTCGGCAGGTATGTCTTCTTTCTTTTCTTCGGATGGTGTATCTATCGGCTTGGTTACACCAGCCTTAAATCGCGGCGTAAAGCCAACTTTTGGTTTTTCCTCTACGGGTGCTTCAGCTTTTTTATCTTCGGGGATTTCTTCAATCTGTTTTGGCGAAACAGACGCCTTGAACCTTGGCGTAAAGGCGGGTTTGGGAGAAGCTAATTCGCTTAAACTTTCGTTTATCGTTTGCTCGGCCAGCGGATTATCAATTTTTGGCTTTTCGGTTTTTACCTCGGGCGGCAAATTGTATTGCCGGCGAATTTTGTTGAACCAGTATTTTTTGGTATGGTCAAAGCTCTTTTCGCCCATTTGTTCGTAGTGTAATTTAAATTCAGAAAACAGCGCCGGCTCGCCTTGCTGTAAGGCTGCCAGGTCAATCCTCTTCTTTTTAAAAAACTCTTCGAAAGTCATTGTTTTAATTTGAAAATTTGAAGATGTGCCGATTTGAAAAATTACCTGTCATTTTCAAATTCTCAAATTAACACATTTTCAAATGGATACGTCCAGATCCAGTTTATTAAAGTGGATGCCTTTATCTGTTTGCACCCAGTCCTCACGTTCCTCATCGCTGGCATTTAACAGTTTCGGGAACCAGGCCAACGGGAATACCTGTTGTTTGCCATCGGCTGCCTCTACCACAAGCAGTGTATTGTTAAAGATAACTTTAACCTTCTTTTCTTGTTTGCGTGTGGTGTGTAGTGGCATAATTGTCTGTAGCCCCCTCTAAATATCCCCCGTAGGGGAGACTTTTGTTTTTATTGTTAAACCTTTCTTTAAGCCCTCCCTACCGGGGAGGGTTTGGGTGGGGCTTCTACTCCGCCATATTATGGTAAACCGCCTGCACGTCATCATCCTCTTCAAGGCGGTCTATCAGTTTTAATACGTCTACGGCTTGTTCTTCGGTTACTTCTTTAAATGATTGCCCAACGCGTTCTAATTTTGCTGACCGTACTTCAATACCAAGTTCTTCCAAAGCTTTTTGCATTTTACCAAAATCCTCAAAAGCGGTATGTAGTACAGCTATATCATTTCCTTCTTCATCAGCCTCCACAAAAAGATCCTCTAAACCGGCATCTATCAATTCAAATTCCAGTTCCTCCAGGTCGCGGTCGCCGGGCACAAAGGTAAAAACAGATTTACGGGTAAAAATAAAATCAAGCGACCCGGTTTTACCCAGCGCGCCGTTGTATTTAGTAAAGTAGCTGCGCACATTGGCTACGGTACGGTTAATATTATCGGTAGCGGTTTCAACCAGTACGGCAACACCGTGTGCGGCATAACCTTCATATACCAGTTCTTCGTAATCTTTCTCATCACGGCTGGTGGCGCGTTTTATCGCTGCTTCCACACGGTCCTTCGGCATATTAACTGCCTTAGAGTTTTGTACTGCGGTGCGTAAACGCGAGTTGGTATTTACATCGCCGCCACCGGCCTTTACGGCCATCACTATCTCTTTACCCAAGCGGGTAAACTGTACGGCCATTTTGGCCCAACGCTTAAATTTTCTTTCTTTACGGAATTCGAATGCTCTTCCCATTATTGTATTAAGTCAATAGTCTATGGTCTACAGTCCATAGAATGTGGGGTTAAAGATAATAGGTTTCTTTTACTTTTTCAGATTTTCCAACATATCGGCGGTCATACTTGCCAGGTCAAACTTTTGTTTCCAGCCCCAGTCGTTTTGCGCGCAGGTGTCGTCGATGGATTTTGGCCAGCTATCTGCAATGGCTTGCCGCGGGTCAAAATCACTATAACTTATTTCAAAACCGGGCAAATGTTTTTTAATTTCTGCGGATAGCTGCTCGGGTGTAAAACTAATACCACCCAGATTGTATGACGACCGGATGCTTAATTTGTAGGACGGTGCTTCCATCAGCTCGATAGTAGCGCGGATGGCATCTTCCATATACATCATAGGCAACGCGGTGTTGGCAGAAAGAAAGCTTTCATATTTGCCATGTGCTAAAGCCTGGTGAAAAATATCAACCGCGTAATCCGTGGTACCGCCCCCGGGTTCAGAGCGCCAGCCTATCAGGCCGGGATAGCGGATACTGCGCACATCCAAACCATATTTAACAAAGTAATACTCGCACCAGCGCTCGCCGGCCAGTTTACTAAAACCATAAACCGAATTTGGGTCCATGATGCAAAACTGGGGCGTGTTTTCTCTTGGTGAATGCGGCCCAAAAACCGCGATAGAGCTTGGCCAGAAAACCTTGGCGACTTTAAACTCGATTGCCAGGTCAAGCACATGGATCAACCCGTTCATGTTCAGGTCCCAGGCCAGTTTTGGTTTTTGTTCGCCTACGGCAGATAGGATAGCGGCTAACAGGTAGATCTGTGTGGGTTGGTGTTTGGTAAACAGGTTATGCAGGTTTTCTTTATCCAGCACATTGGCAAGCTCAAACGGGCCTGCGTTAATTACGGGATTATCAGTTGGGCGAATGTCAGAAGCCACAACCTGTTCGTCACCATATTTTGCACGCAAATTCATTACCAATTCGGTGCCTATTTGGCCGTTAGAGCCAATTACAATTATCTTTTCGGTCATATTGAGTATCAGTTGCAGCAAAGGTAAAAATTTGCCTGAATGATAACCCAGGTTTTCACACCGGCGTATTTATTTTTACCCGTAGTAAAAATTGGCGTTTTTCAGGTATCAAGGCTTATGCCGGTAGTAAAAAACAGCGTTTTTCGGGTATTAACCTTCATGCCGGTAGTAGTTTTTGCCATTTATCGGGTATAAGGCTTCATGCCGGTAGTAAGGTTTTTTGCTAATGTGTTGATAATTAAATTGTTATATAAATTCAAAGAACGCCAGCCAATTTTACAATAAATCAAACACTTGTTTTTTGCAGCAGATTGTAAGGAGGATATTTGCGGCATGACAACAATATACGAAAAATTTATAAGATCAATGGTGGCTTTAATTGCTGCCCGCCTGCTATCATTTATATAAAATACATTCAGTCAATAAAAAAATGCCGATATTTACTGCCCAATAAATAATTATTAATTAACCATTTAAAAAATGAAACCGCCGTAAGGCAGCTTCATTATAGTTAAAGAACAAATTAAAAACAATGAAAATCGCAGTTGTAGGCGCCACAGGATTAGTTGGCACTAAAATGTTGCAGGTTCTTGAAGAACGCAACTTCCCCATTACAGATTTATTATTAGTCGCATCAGAGAAAAGTGTAGGTAAGGAAATCACTTTCAAGGGTAAGGCTTATAAAGTAATTTCTGTTGAGGATGCGATTAAACAGAAGGCCGACATTGCCTTGTTTTCGGCAGGTGGCAGCACATCATTGGCGCAGGCCCCGCTTTTCGCGGCGGCTGGTACCACGGTAATTGATAACTCATCGGCCTGGCGTATGGACCCAACCAAAAAACTGGTTGTGCCTGAAGTTAATGCCGATGTATTGACCCCCGAAGATAAAATTATTGCCAACCCAAATTGTTCGACCATACAAATGGTAGTGGCTTTAAAGCCATTGCACGATAGATATAAAATTAAACGTGTGGTTGTTTCAACCTATCAGTCGGTAACCGGTACCGGCGTAAAAGCGGTAGACCAGTTGATGAACGAGCGTGCCGGCATTGACGGGCCTATGGCATATCCATATAAAATCGATCTGAATGTTTTGCCCCATATTGATGTATTTACCGAGAACGGCTACACCAAAGAGGAAATGAAAATGGTTAAAGAAACCAACAAGATCATGGGCGACGACAGTATCCGTGTTACGGCTACAACCGTACGGATCCCGGTGATGGGTGGGCATTCAGAATCTGTGAATATTGAGTTTGCCAATGATTTTGATTTGGCCGAGGTAAGAGAAATATTAAGCAAAGCGCCGGGCGTTGTAGTAACCGACGACGTTGCAAACCTTAAATACCCTATGCCGCTTGACGCGCACGATAAGGATGACGTATTTGTGGGCCGCATCCGCCGCGATGAGAGCCAACCAAATACCCTGAACTGCTGGATAGTGAGCGATAACCTGCGCAAAGGCGCTGCAACCAACGCGGTACAAATTGCCGAGTACCTGGTGGCTAAACATTTGGTGGGGCAAGCTGTAGAAGCATAGCCCCTATCCCCCTGAAGGGGGAATAATATTGAAAAGGGATAGCCGGGTGGTTATCCCTTTTTGTTTTATAAGAACATTTTAGATTAAGTTTTCAGATTGTCATTTCGAAACGAGGAACGAGTGAGAAAACTATACACTGCTTTGCCGTCTATCATGTATAGATTTCTCACTATGCTCGAAATGACAACGAGGGAATTTTTCAAAATTCCCAAAACCATCCACCACGCCGCCTGTAGTATTATAAGGTAAATTATATAACCTTAAATTAAAAATATTATGGCAACGCTAAGTAATAAAAAAGTAGCCATCCTTACCGAAGAAGGATTTGAGCAGGTGGAGTTAACAAGCCCGGTAGAAGCATTAAAGTACGCCGGTGCAACGGTACATGTCATATCACCCAAAAGCGGCAAAATAAAAGCCTGGGACAAAACGGATTGGGGCATCACGGTAGATGTTGACAAAGAATTAAGTGAAGTAAGCCCGGATGATTATGATGCGCTGGTATTACCGGGCGGCGTACTTAACCCCGATAAATTAAGGCAGAATAAAGAGGCGGTCGCGTTTGTGTCGGCTTTTTTAGCGGAAGGTAAACCATTGGCAGCAATTTGCCACGGCCCGCAGATGCTGATAGAGACCGGGATGATCAAAGGCCGCAGGCTCACCTCATATCCATCCCTGCAAACCGACCTGAAAAATGCCGGTGCCCATTGGGTAGATGAAGAAGTGGTGGTTGACCATGGCCTGGTAACCAGCCGCCGCCCTGCAGACCTGCCGGCATTTAATAAAAAAGTGATAGAGGAAATTGCGGAAGGGGTGCATCACGAAGCTTAAGCCCCCTAACCCCCTGAAGGGGGAACAATAGTAATGATAGGGCAAAGGCATATTTATTACCTTTGCCTTATGCCTTCAAAAAAAGCTGTCGTAATTGGTGCGGGGATAGCCGGGATAGCGGTTGCTATCCGGTTGGCTGTTAAGGGTTATGCTGTAGAAGTTTTTGAGGCTAATGCCACTCCCGGTGGTAAACTGGCAGAGGTCAAAAAGGATGGCTTTCGGTTTGATGCCGGGCCCAGCCTGTTAACATTACCCGGATATATTGATGAGCTATTTAAACTCGCCGGTAAAGACCCTTCCCGATATTTTCAATACCAAAAACTGGATATCATCTGTAAATATTTTTATGAGGATGGTACTAAACTGACCGCCTACACCGATGAGGCTAAGTTTATAAATGAAATAACCACCATCACCGGCGAACCTGCCGCTGCACTTCAAAAACAACGTGCAAACAGCAGTAAGATATATGAAATAACCAACCCTGTTTTTTTAGAACGTGGTTTCAACGGATTAAAAAGTTTATTTAATAAAGAGGCTTTAAGAGCTTTGGTCAACTTGCCCAAACTGGATACATCGCGCACCATGCACGGGGCCAACCAAAGTTTTTTTAAGGATAAGCGGCTGGTGCAATTTTATGACAGGTTCGCTACTTACAATGGTTCAAACCCCTACGCCGCGCCGGCAACTTTAAACGTGATCCCGCATTTGGAGCAGCAACTGGGTGCTTATTTTCCCGAAGATGGGATGTATAGCATTATCACCAGCCTGGTAAAACTGGCAGAAGAATTGGGCGTGCAATTTCATTATGATTCGCCGGTTGATGAGATTATTTTAAACAATAAAATCGCACAGGGCGTAAAGGTTAAAGGCGAGTTGATCAATGCCGATGTCATAATATCAAATATGGACATCTGGTTCACCTATAAAAAACTGTTAAAAGATCATCCAAAACTCCATCCGCAAAAAACATTAGGGCAGGAGCGGAGCAGCTCGGCATTGGTATTTTACTGGGGGATCAATAATACTTTTGATAACCTCGACCTGCATAATATCTTTTTCAGTGCCGATTATAAAGCCGAGTTTGACCACATCTGGAAAGAAAAAAATATTTACCACGACCCGACCGTCTACCTCAATATCACATCAAAACTAAGCCCTGCCGATGCGCCGCCGGGCTGCGAAAACTGGTTTGTGATGATCAATGTCCCCGCCAATACAGGGCAGGATTGGGATAAGCTGATAACAGATGCGCGAAAGAACATCCTGGCAAAGTTATCCCGATTGTTAAACCAGGATATAGCTCAACTCATCATCAGCGAAAGTGTGCTGGATCCGCGTGGAATTGAAACAAAAACTTCATCTTACCAGGGATCCATCTACGGCACCAGTTCGAACAGTAAATACGCCGCGTTTATGCGCCACGCTAACAAGTCGGGCCAAGTAAAAGGCCTTTATTTTTGTGGCGGCAGTGTGCACCCGGGGGGCGGGATCCCGCTTTGCCTGCTATCGGCAAAGATTGCAGGCGACTCAATTGGTGGGTAAAAGCCATTGTCATTTATCCGCAAAAAACTAAAAACTGTCTGTCAAAAACATTCGTAAATACATAAAAAGGTGTTGAAATTATGTATAACAAAAATGCCATAGCCGCCAATATCCGAAGGGCAAGGATGCATAAAAACTACTCGCAGGAATATCTTGGCTTAAGGCTCCACATATCGCAAAACGCGTATAGTAAAATTGAGATAGGCCAATCAAACATTACCCTGCAACGGATCTTTGAAATTGCCGAGGTATTTGAGGTGGATGTTTGCGAATTGATTGATACCCAGAGGCCATTCATCGCCCGGTAGGTGCCTGCCCGACAAAGCTTCCCTTTATCATCCATGGTAATCTATCTTTTGAAAAACCTGCCCCGCAAGATCTGCTTGATGGCATCGTCATAAAAGCTTTGTCCGATGGTTATTTTTGTGATAGATAGATCCAATATACTTCCTTCAATATTATTGATTTTATCTATATTGACAATATAGCTCTTGTGTACCTGCAAAAATTTATCCGCAGGTAACTTTTCCTGGATGCCTTTTATAGTTAAATAAACAACCAGTTTTTTATTAGTAGTATACAGTGTGACGTAATTAGCCATAGCCTCGATATAAATAAGGTCGGTATAATTTACACGCTCGATCTTGTTATCACACTTTACATAAAAATATTCATCAGTGCTTTTTTCTGAGGCCTTTGGTTTTTGCTCGAGTGTTTTTTGTTTTAGCGCTTTTTGCGATGCTTTGATGAAACGCTCTAACGAGAAAGGCTTTACCAGGTAATCGATCACGGCCATTTCAAAGCCGTCCAGCGCGTACTGGCCATAGGCGGTGGTCATGATCACCATGGGCAGGTTATTGGCCGATCTTAAAAATTGAAAGCCATTCATCTTAGGCATATTCACATCCAAAAAGATCAGGTCTACATCAAGCTCATTCAATAACCCCGTCGCCTTTATCGGGTTTTCGGCAGCGCCTACAAGTTTCAGGAAATCGGTTTCTTCAATATACTCCTGTAACAGTTTGCGGGCGATGGGCTCGTCGTCAATGATAAGGCAATTCAGTATCATAAGCCTAATAAAATTAAAGTAACCTCGTAATATTCGTCTGTGTTTGTTAAAGCAAGCTGGTGTTTGCCCGGGTATAAGATCTCAAGCCGTCTTTTGGTATTGGCAATACCAAGGCCCGACGATTTTTCGGTAGCGTTAACATACGGCTCTTTTGTATTGTATGCTTTAAAAGTAAGCTGTCCATTATCATATTTAAGGCAGATCTCCACACGATTTTCTTTACAATCATTAAAGCCAATGTATTTAAAGGCGTTCTCAATAAATGTAATGAAGAGTAGCGGCGCTACCATGATCTGCCCATTAACGTCAGCATTAAAATTTACGATGATGCGCTCGTCCATGCGGCCCTTTTGTATGGCGATATAGTTTTTAATATAATTGATCTCGCTGTCCAGCTCTATTTCCTCAACATTACATTCATACAACTGGTAACGCAGCATTTCTGAAAACACCAGTAGCATGTTCCGTGCGTCCTTGTTTGATTTATCAATGTGCCCATAAATAGAATTTATAGAGTTAAATAAAAAGTGCGGGTTAAACTGTGCGCGCAAAAAGTTAAGTTCGTTAGTGGCTTTTTCTTTTTCTATCTGTTCGATATAGATCTGCGACCTGATCTTTTCAATTACCATCTTGGCAGCCAGGATACAAACCACCCAAAACAAAATATTAATAAACGAATCAAAGAAAATAGACACATAATTAAACTGTGGGTTTGCCACCTTAAACACATAAGTAACCACAAACATGGATACCGGGATGCGGATGAGTGCGGTAACTATTATCCCGCCAAGGAAAAATAAACCAAACGCAACATACCGCCTTTTATTAAGCAATTGCGGAATGGTGTATAAGGCGTTAAAGTAATAGTTTACAGATATAAACGCCAGGTAGCAAAATTGTATGGTAATGGTATGGGTTAGCACCAGCGCGCCGTTCCTGAAAATAAAGATCCAGAAAAAGTAGACCAGCAGCCAAAATGCCAAGTGGTATAAGAGTTTATTGATTTTCAAAAATAGTTGTGTTAAAGAAGGTAAGTTACCAAAACCTTTCAAATTTATAATTACTCCGTGCCATCCGGAAATGCCTGGCCCTTATGGCAGGTGTTACAGTTGATAATCATTACGCTGCTGCCAATTTTAGGATGCTTTACATGCATGTATTTTTTGTTGATACCGATGGTCATGCGCATCATCTCGCGGGTAATTTCTTTTTCGGGCTTGGCGTCGCTTGCAAAATCAAGCCCGTGGCCATTTTTATTATTAGCATGGCAAAAACTACAGTTTACGCCCAGCGCGTCCTGGAAATCATCAACCATCAAGCTTTGTAATTCTTTCGGGCTGATATTTTTCGGTAACACCTTTAAATTGGTATAATGTACCGGTTCTGCATCTTTAAAAGTAGCGGCAGCGGTTACGGTAGCGGTAGCCGCCAGCACTATTATTACTGCAAATTTCTTGTTAAGTTTCATGCCGCGGGATGGTCTTTTTTTGCCGTTACATTCATCATCACTTCCAGTTCGTCAGACACGGTACTTGTGCCGCCTACGCCAAAATCTTTTCGTTTCATCTTAAACGATCCTTTAAATATGTAGCCATCGGCTGTAGCACTTGCCGAGAATGGAAATATTACCGGTTGCGTTTTGCCTTTTATAGTTAACTGTCCGTTTAGCATATACGTGCCGCTTTTGTTAGTCGCCATAATTTTAGTCGATGAAAGGCGGATAACCGGGTAATTTTTTACATCAAAAAAGCTGCTGCCTTTTAAATGTTCGTCGCGCAAATTATTATCCGTGTTGACGGTAGCCGCGTTGATGGTTATGTCAAAAGTGCTGACGGCAAGGCCTTGAGGGTCGAAATTAATCGATCCCTCAAAACCGGTAAACGTGCCGTCCACATCAAACCCCAGATTTTTGATAGTAAACTTTAATGTTGATGCCTGCTCGACAGGTTTAAGCTGAGCATGGCATAAAGTAGCGGCAAATAAGAATAGCAGGGTGGTGATATATTTCATTTTTTTATTTCTTCGTGTTTATTATTTCTTATCTGCCGTTTATGATGCAATTAACGGGGTATCGGTAATAGCGAGCGAGTGGTTATGTTCAACGTAATTAACAGCGGTTAATCCCAGCATTGTACGCAGCTTTTCAGCAGGCACTTTCATTGGCCCCGGCGCGGGTGCGGTGCCCGGTGCAGGTTGCGGGAACGCGGTAGAGTTTGCTGTATGGAACGTAATGTTACCCTCAACCTTTTGTATGGTTTGGTGGATATGCCCGTTTAATACCGATACCGAACCAAAGCGTTTTAACAAAGCCAAAGCTTGCGCGCTGTCATCAGTACCCCAGCCCCATTGCGGGTAAATGGCCCAAAGCGGGATGTGCGCAAACACCACAATAGGCGTGCTGTTTGATAAAGGTTTCAGATCATTTTCCATCCATTTTAACTGCTCAGGGCCTATGTAACCCAGGCCGCCGTCTACGTGGTTGGTTACGTTAACTAAACCTATAAAATGTACGCCGTGCGAGTCAAAACTATACCAGCCATCGCCCAAGGTGCCTTTTCCGTAGCGCTCCAAATAAAGTTTGCCGTTGTCGGTTACATCATGCTCGCCCGGTACATAAAATATCTTTTCTGTTTTTACAGATTTCAGGGATTGCTCAAGTGTGTCAAATTCTTCGGCTTGTGCCAGGTGCGAAAGGTCGCCGGTATGTAACACAAATGACGGCGCGCTGGGCATGGCGTTAATTTTAGCTATGGTGGCATTTAATGTACCAACCACATCTGTATTAGCCGGTTTGTTAAAACCGATATGGCTGTCGCTGATCTGCACGAAACTAAAATCAGATGCGGGTACTACTAATCCTTTTTTTAGCCCGCCGGTAGTTTTGTCTATCATCTGGCTCATGCCGTACGATTTTAAAATACCGCCCGACATCATCCAGAGTACGCCGGTGCCTGCCCAGGCCATACATTCTAAAAATCCGCGGCGGTCAATGCCGTCATTGTTCTCTTCGGGAGTTGAGCGATCATGGTTGTGAAAATGGTTCTTCATCATATTTATTTTTTAGTGACTTAAATAATTATGATGCGAAGGAAGAAAAAGGCGCGTTCAGGCTATAATATTTTACATCAACCGGAGAAATTACTTGATGAACATGGTAAATGCGCAGGTATATAAATGTGCGGATCTGCACATTTGCCCACATTATTTGATTGATAGGATAAGGAAGTTTCGTTAGTCGAAAAAATAACGTAGAAATACCTGTTTTGCAAATAAAACCACTAATACAAAGCGTATTGGTTATTATTGTAATGCCTATACCTTATCACATTAATATAACTGTTGGGGATATATTACAAACAAGAAACGCCCCGGATATCCGGGGCGTTTCTTGTTGTTAAATTATAGGGATAATTTTATTGTACTCTGGCAAAGTAGCCGGTAACTAAGTCTATTTTATAAACTGATTTATCGTTCATAGTTAAAGTAGCTTGATTATTACCGATAAATTTAAATATGCCGGTGTATTTAAACGTACCAACGCTTGACACAACTGATACTACTGCAGAAGCTGTACCACTAACCAACAAACCACCTGGTTTACTGAACACAACATTATTAGTGGTAAGCGTAATATTACCAACTGCTTTATATGTTTGATAGTTTTGTTTCATAGTAAATATACTCTTACGGGTATAGGTGCCGCTAAGGGTGTATTGGGTTGCAGTTGCAGCTAAACCGGTAATAGTAACTGTTGATGTCCCGGAATCATTTGATGTAAGATTGGGAGCATTGACAGTGCCTGTGTATGTAATCTTGTTCACCACATTAGTGCCTATGTTTCCTGTTGTACAGTTTAATGTGCGTGCATATTTGTAAAACGAACTAAAGGTAACAGACGATATTGTACCATGATTTGAGGTACTGTCAAGCACCGTACTTCCACATTTCTGATACAAGGTATTGGGGTCAATTGCGTTTATGGTTTTACCGCCATCGGTGCTGATATTGTTCATTGATACAGCATTTGCAGTTACATCATTGGCTATAGCCGCAAAACCAAGAGAGTTTGCCGCAATAGAGTTTACTGTAAGATTAGCAACCTCATCTGCTGATAAACCGGAGTCTGTGGCGGTTGTGTCGGTTTTCATGCCGGCTTCATCTTTTTTACATGAGACTGCAAATAATATAAATGCTACAACTAAAAGGAGTCTTGACGTTTTCATCATTTTCTGGGGGGATTTAATTTTTTTCACTCTAATCTTTTTAAACGTACTAACCTACGTAGACCCACTTATACGGGAGCAATTTTGGTTTTGTTGTCATTAAAAAAAGTTTTTTATGTTATTAATATGTTACTATACAGCAACATTCATCTTTTCGGGTATATGAAATGCCAGGCCAATAAATAACAAACGCCCCGATTTTGTCGGGGCGCTGCCATTTTTGTAGGTAGATGTTATATTGTTGTTGATGTTATTGTTTAGTATAGCTTCCGGTTAGCAGGTTCACTATATAAACTGCAGTGCCAACGGTTAATGTTGCTTTGTTGTTGCCGTTAAATACCAACGTGCCGGCAAAGCTAAATGCGCCTGCCGGCGCGGTGCCTGATATGGTAATAGTAGCGGTACCGCTGGCTATGGCACGGCTTGGTTTGTCTAAAGTTATATTTGTGGCTACAATTTCAACATCGCTGCTGCCGCTGGCTTTATTACCTACTTTTGAGGTAAAAGCACCTTTGCGGCTATAAGTGCCATTTACTGTGTAATTAGCAGCACTGGCTGCCAGGCCGGCAATGGTAACGTTTGATGTTCCTGAATCATTTGAACTAAGGCGCGGGCCGTCAAAACTGCCTTTAAATGTTATGACATTGATCAGGTTATCAGGCACGTTATTAGCATTGCAATTTAATGTGCGTGAGAACTTATAAAAAGAGCTATAAGTAACTGATGAGTTGCTTCCTGAAAAATCAATACTATCGGCAACCGTCGTTCCGCAAGCCTGGTGTGCCGAATTGGTAGCAGTTGAGTTAACAGTCTGCCCGCCCGGGCTGATAGAATTAAAAGTTTGCGCCTTTGCACCAACATTATCGGTAACGCTGGCAAACCCAAATGAGTTTACAGAAATTGCGCCAACAGCCATGTCAACCGCTTCATCGCTGGTTACAGCTGATTTTGGGTTGCTGTTGTCGTTTGTCCCGCTTTTTTTACATGAAACTGCAAATAATAACAGCGGGATAATTAAAGTGATTTTTAACGCTTTCATAATTTTTAAGGGGGTTATGATTTACGATTCTGTTTATTAACTATATGACAAGGTTTAATGGCAATGGTTTATTTTTTGTAAAATTTTTTTTAGATTTCTGTGATATACTGATAATGATAGTTGTATTGAACCTCAGTAAGTTACCATATCATCCAGCCGGTTGTAAGCTAAGTTGATCCTCGGCGGAACTATCTTTTTTAGTATAAGACAGTATAGGTTGCCGCTAAACCCGCATAACCCTAATATTGTATGGTTACGCCTTATAAACCGTTGCGCAATTACCCAATATGACGTTGTTAAAAAATACCTTACTGTGCCTGGTCTTACTTTGTTGCACAGCAGCTTTTACCAAAGCACAAACCACCGATTTAAAAGATATCGAAACAGGCTTCGTAACCGCGCCCGATACCATTCAAACCAGTATTTACTGGTATTGGCTATCCGGCAATATCTCAAAAGACGGAGTTGTAAAAGATCTGGAAGCCATGAAGAAAGTAGGCATTAACCGGGTATTTTTAGGTGATATCGGCTTAAATGACGTTCCGTACGGCAAAGTAAAATTCCGGTCGGACGAGTGGTGGGATATTTTGCACACCGCCTTTAAAACAGCAACCCGTTTAAATATCAAGATGGGCATATTTAACGGGCCGGGCTGGAGCCAGTCGGGCGGGCCTTGGGTGCAGCCGCGGCAAGCCATGCGTTACCTCACATCGTCGCAGGTAATGGTAAAGGGCCCGGTGTTGTATAATAAACAACTGGTAAAACCACAGGAAAATTTCCAGGATGTAAAGGTAATAGCGTATCCGGTCACGGATGATTATGATACAGATATTAGCGCGTTAAAACCTCAATTTTCATCAGAACCGGCAATCGATTCGTTGGATAATCTCATGGATCATAACGAGGCTACTGGTATTCACTTAAAACGCGATCAGCAGTATACCATAGATCTCAATGTACCCAAACCCTATACCATTCGCAGTTTAACCTTATCGCCCCAACACCAGGCAGCTTATTTTGAAGGCGATATACAGGCAAAGGTCAATAACGTATACGTAACGGTAAAACATTTTATATTCGACCACAGGGGGCCCGCGTTGAACCACGGTTTTTTACCCTGGGCCAAAACAGTTGTTTCCATCCCGGCTACAACATCTGCCAGCTTCAGATTGGTGCTGACAAAGATCTCTGACAACTCGGGAATAAAGGAACTAAAATTATCGCCTGAAGCTGTAATAGATGGTTACCCGGAGAAAACACTTACCAAAATGCTTCAAACTGAAGATCTGATCTGGAATGCTTATTTATGGGAGCCACAGCCTGACGAAAGCTCAAAATATGTTATCGATCCCAATAAGGTAGTCGATATTTCAAAATATATGGCCGCCGACGGTACGCTTAACTGGAAGGTGCTGGCAGGTAACTGGGTGATAGAACGCACCGGAATGGCGCCGACCAACGTGCATAACGCGCCTGCCACGCCCGAAGCTACGGGCCTGGAAACCGATAAAATGAGCAAGGAACACATTAAAGAACATTTTGACAACTACCTGGGCGAGATCTTGAAACGCATCCCTGCTGAAGACCGCAAGACATTTAGCGTAGTAGTAGCCGACAGCTATGAAACCGGCAGCCAAAACTGGACCGACTTACTATTACAAGAATTTAAAACCAAGTATAATTATGACGCCTTGCCATACCTCCCAGTGTTGCAGGGTAAAGTGGTTGGCAGCGCCGATCTGTCAAGCCGGTTCCTTTGGGATCTGCGGAGATTGATAGCCGACGACGTTGCTTATAACTACATAGGCGGCTTGCGCGAGGTGAGCCACCAGCATGGGCTTACCACCTGGCTTGAAAATTACGGGTACTTTGGTTTCCCGGCGGAGTTTCTGCAATATGGCGGGCAGTCGGATGAAATTGCGGGCGAGTTTTGGGGCGAGGGGCATTTGGGCTCGGTAGAGAACCGGGCCGCATCGTCGGCATCGCATATTTATGGAAAGAACAGGATTTCGGCAGAATCATTTACATCGGCAGGCAACCCGTGGGGGCGCTACCCCGCGGTATTAAAGCCACGCGCCGACCGCTTTTTTACCGACGGCATAAACAATACCTTACTGCATGTCTATCTTTCGCAACCCGACGATAATGCCAAGCCCGGCTTAGGGGCCTGGTTCGGTACCGAGTTTAACCGGCAAAATACCTGGTTTGCCGATATGGACATTTTCTTAAAATATTTAAAACGCTGTAACCTGATGCTGCAACAGGGGCGATACGCTGCCGATGTTGCCTATTTTATAGGAGAGGACGCGCCTAAACTGATGGGTGTAACCGATCCCGCTTTGCCGCAAGGCTACTCGTTCGACTATATCAATGGCGAGGTGATTAAAGACCGCCTGGCTATGAAAGACGGTAAGCTTACTTTGCCTAACGGGATCAATTATAGTATCCTGGTGCTGCCCAAACAAAAAACCATGCGGCCCGAATTACTGGCAAAAATAAAAGAACTGGTACAAAACGGCGCGGTAATATTAGGCCCAAGGCCTGAGCTGTCGCCAAGTTTACAGGGGTACCCGCAGGCTGATAAACAGGTAAAAACCATGACAGCCGAATTATGGGGCGGCATTGACGGTACAACCACCAAAGTAAACCACTACGGTAAGGGATTGGTAATTGATGGCATGGATCTGCAACAGGCGTTAAATCTTGTTAAGGTAGCACCTGATTTTAGGGCGACAGGTAATGACGTACCGCTTTTCATCCACAGGCAGTTAAAAGATGGCTCGATCTATTTCCTATCAAACCAAAAAAACGAAACCGTTGATTTTACCGCTACCTTCCGGATCACCGGCAAAAAACCGGAGCTATGGGATGCCGTAACCGGGACGATGCGTAGCCTGCCGTCGTTCACGCAAACAGATAGCACTACAAGTATGCCTCTTAAGCTTGCCGGTTATGGCAGCGCGTTTATAGTATTCAGGGAAAACGGCACAAAAGGCGACGCCGTGAAAACAAACTACCCCATTGCTGAAAAAAGCATCGCGATAGTAAAACCATGGACAGTAACCTTTGACAACCAAATGCGCGGGCCTGCAAAACCTGTGATATTTAACACACTAACGGATTGGTCGGTTAACGCAAATGATAGTATCAAATATTATTCGGGCACTGCCAGATACCAAAACGAGTTTAACCTGAAAAGTATTGAGCAAGGAGCAAGCTATATTATTGACCTCGGTACGGCGAAAGACATTGCCAAAGTAACCCTAAACGGCGTAGCAGTCGGCGGCGCGTGGACACCGCCCTACCGCGTTGATATTACCAAAGCCGTTAAAGCCGGCCAAAATAAATTGGAGATCAGGGTAGTAAACACCTGGGTAAACCGCCTGCTGGGCGATGCCTTGCTGCCTGAAGATCAAAGGAAAACGAGTGTGCTATTTCATCCTGATCCGAGGGCGGGGCTGCAGCCGTCGGGGTTGTTGGGGCCGGTTAGGGTTGAGGTGGTTAGATAGGGATAGATAAATACGCTACGTTGTTCGATTTCTATGATTTAATTTCTTTTAACTTTTATTCTTATTTTTTTATCATATTCCCTACGGCTTACAATGCTGAACAGCTTTTTATTCTCCATATTTACAATTGTTGTTTCCATTCGCTTAATAAAAATCGACGTATGTAAAGCGTTATCTCTTCTAATTATTGGATAATTATTATCTTTTCTTGATGCCGTGGTGTCAACAGCAAAGAACGAACCATAAACAATCACTTTCTGTTTCGCTTGCCCTTTGACATACCATTTTAAAGTATATAGCGGAGTTGGGGAACTGTTTTTGAAATCAGGATTAGCATAATGTAAACGTTCGTTCAATATGATTGATTCGTATTTCAAGAAATATAAGTAATCGCTATCTTCCGATAATGGTATTATATTATAATTATTACAATAGTCAAGCTTTAAGATGTAAGATCTACCTGCTTTTTGAAAGATCGAGTAAATTCTAAAAGGACCATTACAATCTCCATATATTTTTTTGATAATTGTAACTGAATCGTTTATATCAATATCTTTTTTTGACCAAGTTTCCCCTGATTCATTATCATTTTGATAATAAATAACTCCGTCTATGTTTTTTGGTGTATCACGGTGATTAATGGAATACCCCAAACCAAAATGAAGTGATAAGAATAAAATATTTTCATATCCTGACTTGTGCAATTCGACGGCTAAGCTATCGTTATTGATTAACAATTGAGCTTTTACAGATAAGTTTAATAATATTAAACTTGATAATAGAAACAATTTGTTGATCATATAGCAAAGATACAATCAAAATAAAATTTCATATGTCTTAGTTTAGATTATGTTCAGCCTGTGAGTGTGTTATCACCGCACCGCTAATATACAAATCTACGGTTTGAAGTCGGAGACTTCGAATAGCGCGGATTTTTAGTATTGATATGCCTAAATAGTTATCGCCGCCTTAACCAAATAGGGCAGGATCTCTTTCTGAAAAGATACGAAATTCTTGCGCACGTCCGAGTCGGATACTGATGTAAACGCGAAGCTGAAAACTATGCTTTTGCTGCATTTAATTAAAAATCGCATGCGCTGGTGGTAATTATCTGTTTTGCGGATAGCGGTTATGCGCATAAATGAGGCCAGGAGCAGGTCTTCCAGCTCATTGCTCAGGTTCTTTAAAAAGTCCTGCGAGTTGGCGCTTTCGCGGATAAAATCCCAGCCGATAAATTCGTTGCAAACCGTATAACTTAACCGGCAGGTTTTCATGATGAGGTTACCCAGGTGGGCCTCTTCGTCCATGTCGGGCGTATTGGTCAATATCAGATCGTCAACACTAACGCGGATATAGTCCATCAACAAGGTATGCAGTACATGCTCCTTGCTGTCAAAATACTTGTAAATTGTAGCTTTGGCAATCTTGGCCCGCTTGGCAATTTCGTTAACGCTGGTTTTGTGGTACCCAAATTTGCGAAACAGATCTTGCGCTGCACGTTTAATGCTATCTTTTATCTTATCTGCTTCCATGATCAGTTCTGTACAAATATCTCAAAACTGTTGTAATTTACAGTATATTCTTTCAGAGATTTAATGGCAGGGGCTTTAACCGGGGTGCCATCCTCTAATAACCATTTAGAACCGCTGCAAGGATCGGTAACGGTAAAGCTCGGATTGTCCAGCGTCACAGCACATTTATTTTGGGGCAGATAAGCGCTGCACCTGTCGTAAGCGGCATAGCTGCCATCTGCCCGGCGGTATAATATTAAACCGGCAACACCATAGCCCGGTACGATAACTGCGCCATTAGTGTTATGCAACGCATTAAGCCGCGGATCAGACAAGGCCATCTGAAAATTTACCGAAACATTAGGGACATAATCGGTTGCTTTGCCGCAGCCAAGGCAGCTTAGCAGCAGTATTGTTATTATCCCTAATTTTTTGACCATGCTATATAATTTCGGTTTGGAACTGTTTCAGGAAACGTTCGTCGTTCTCACTAAATAAACGCAGATCGCGGATCACATATTTCAGGTTGGCAATACGTTCCATACCCATACCAAATGCAAAGCCGGTATAAACTTTACTATCGATGCCGCAATTCTCCAGCACGTTAGGGTCAACCATGCCGCAACCCAATATTTCTACCCAGCCGGTATATTTACACATATTGCACCCCGCACCTTTGCAGATAGTGCATGATACATCCATCTCGGCGGATGGCTCGGTGAACGGAAAGTACGACGGGCGGAAACGCACCTGCGTACCTTCGCCGTAAAGCTCCTGCACAAAATGATAAAGCGTTTGCTTCAGGTCGGCAAATGATACATTTTCGTCGATATACAAACCTTCAACCTGGTGGAAGAAGCAATGCGCACGCGCGGATATAGCCTCGTTACGGTAAACTCGGCCCGGCATAATAGCACGGAACGGCGGTTTGCCATTCTCCATCATCCGCACCTGTACAGATGAGGTATGGGTACGCAAAGCGATATCGTCCTTGCCGGCGTTTTTCTTGATAAAGAAAGTATCCTGCATATCGCGCGCCGGGTGTTCTTCGGGGAAGTTCAACGCCGAGAAGTTATGCCAGTCGTCCTCGATCTCCGGGCCTTCGGCAACGGTAAAGCCAAGGCGTTTAAATATGTCGATGATCTCGTTACGTACCAGCGACAACGGGTGGCGCGAACCAACCTGGAAGTTATCGCCCGGTAAAGTTAAATCAATTTCAGATTTCGGATTTTCGATTTCGGATTTGAAAGATTCCTGTAATTCCTGGTACTTAGCCTCAGCCAGTTGTTTAAATTGGTTCAATACCTTGCCAAAGGTGCGTTTCTCTTCAGGGCCGACGTTTTTAAATTGCTCAAAAAGGTCTTTAATAATTCCCTTGGTGCCTAAAAATTTTATCCGGAACGTTTCCAGTTCATCCGCGTTAGCAGGCGAAAAGGCGTTGATCTCGGCAGTGTATTGATCTATTTGGTCTTGCATATTATTCAGCTTTCTGGGCGCAAATATAAATGGTATTATTTTATTACTCCTAACTCCTTACCAACCTTTGTAAACGCAGCAATAGCCTTGTCCAGATGCGCCACATCATGCGCGGCAGAGATCTGAACCCTGATTCTTGCTTTGCCTTGCGGAACTACCGGGTAGTAAAAGCCTATCACGTAAATTCCTTCTTCCAGCATTTTTGCGGCAAACTCCTGCGCCAGCTTGGCATCATACAGCATCACCGGTACAATAGGGTGTACACCCTGTTTAATATCAAAGCCCGCTTCCGTCATCGCTTTGCGGAAATATTGGGTATTGCTTTCCAGTTTATCGCGCAGTTGGGTAGTTTCGCTCAGCATATCCAATACCGCAATAGATGCCCCGGTTATAGCCGGCGCCAATGTATTCGAAAACAGGTACGGCCTTGAACGCTGGCGCAGCATATCAATGATCTCTTTCCTGCCTGATGTAAACCCGCCTGATGCTCCACCTAATGCCTTACCTAACGTACCGGTAATGATATCAATCTTACCCATTACATTATGGTGCTCATGCGTACCGCGGCCGGTTTTACCCATAAAGCCCGAGCAATGGCTCTCGTCGATCATTACCAAAGCATTATATTTTTCTGCCAGGGCGCAAATTTTATCCAGTTGGGCAATAGTGCCGTCCATAGAGAAAGCACCGTCAGTAACAATTATTCTGTGGCGAAGATTGGCGGTTTCCTGTAATTTAGCTTCCAGATCGGCCATGTCGTCGTGCTTATAACGTTGGCGCTGGGCCTTGCACAAACGTACACCATCAATAATAGATGCGTGGTTCAATTCGTCAGATATAATGGCATCCTGCGCGTCAAACAATGGTTCGAACACGCCGCCGTTCGCGTCAAATGCGGCTGCATATAATATAGTATCTTCTGTACCTAAAAATTCGGCTATCTTTTTTTCCAGCTCTTTGTGGATATCCTGTGTCCCGCAAATAAAGCGTACTGACGATAAACCATAACCATGGGTATCCATAGCTTGCTTGGCAGCTTCAATAACCCTTGCATCTCCTGATAGCCCCAGGTAATTGTTTGCACAAAAATTGATCACTTCCTGCCCGCCCTGCACCGTAATATCAGCCCCCTGCGGCGAAGTTATGATGCGTTCTTTTTTATATAATCCTGCTTCTTCTATTGCTGCAAGCTCCTGTTGCAAAACCGGTTGTAGTGTATTGTACATGTTAAAGTTAATTTTTGCAAAATTAAGCATTAACTGTCATTTAGCTTCAAAAGCGCGCGTTTTAAATAATAAAATGTGCCCGCTCAAACATTTAAGCCTTTAAATCATTATTTGTGAACCATATGAAGACATTTTTACTTTCGATTTTCCTGCTGCTAAATGCTTTTGTTTTTAAGGTATCGGCCCAGCAATTTGTTTTATCAGGCCGGATAACCGACTCGAAAGACGCGCCCATATCATTTGTTTCTGTATATATCCGTAACTCGACATACGGAACAACAACCAACGGGGACGGTGTATACAAGTTTAACTTAAGCCCCGGCAACTACGATGTGGTTTACCGCTATGTAGGTTACAAAGAGCGGATTGAAAAGGTAAGCATAGCCGACCGCGAAGAGCACCGTAATGTACAAATGGAAGACGAGATCTTTCAGCTAAAAACAGTAAATGTATTGGCCAAACATAACCGTGATACCGCGGCCGAGGATATTATGCGTAAAGTGATAGCTAAACGTGCGTATTACCTTAACGAGATCAATTCATATTCGTGCGCTATTTATGTAAAGGGGATGCAAAAACTGGTGAGTGCGCCAAAGTCGCTGTTACAAAGCGGGGTATCAAAGGTGTTGTCGTTAGACAGTAACGGCCGGGGTATCTTATATCAATCCGAATCTATATCCAACTTCAATTATCAGCGCCCCAATAAAGTAAAAGAAGTTACCATATCATCGCGGATGGCGGGTATAACACCGACCTTCAGCTATAACAAGGCTTCGGACCTGCAAGCCAATTTTTACAACAATATCTTTGTGATACCGGGCTTAAGTAGCAACGGGTTTGTATCGCCTATTGCCGAAAACGGCTTAAAATATTACAGGTATAAACTGATAGGGCAAACGGCCGAAAACGGGCGTGTGATAGATAAGATCCAGATCTCCGCACGGAAAGAGTTGGGGCCTGCCTTTGAGGGTGACATATATATTGTTGAGGGCGACTGGCGCCTTTATAGTGTAAACCTGCGTTTAACCAATAAAGCCAATAAGCTTAACCTGGTTGATACGATGAAGATAAGCCAGCAATATGTGCCCATTAAAGATAGTACCTGGATGCCGGCATCTATTCAATATGATTATAACGGCAACGTATTTGGGTTTAAATTTGAGGGCTATTATATAGGTATCTACAACAATTATAAGTTTAACATAGATTACCCCAAAGGCTTTTTTAACGGCGAAGTATTAAGGATTGATACCGCGGCAAACCTGAAAGATGCCGGTTACTGGTATAAAAATCGCCCGGTGCCCTTAACAGCGCAGGAAACCCGCGATTACCAGAAAAAAGATAGCATAGCAGCTTTGCTGAAAACCAAACCCTATTTAGATTCACTGCAAAAAAGTAAGAACAGGTTTTTAGTAATACCTTATACCGTATTTGGCTTTACTGCTACCAGCAGGGACAGAAAAGATTCATTATACGTTTATCCGTTTAACCAAACATTGTTTTACAATACGGTAGAGGGTGTCGGCTTAAATTTAAAGGTGCGTTATTCTACCACATCTGATGATTTTAAAACGCTAAGTGTAAGCCCTGACCTGCGTTACGGTTTTTCAAGTAAGTTGTTAAGCGCGAACATCCATTCGTCATATTTATACGACCCGTTTCATGCCGGGCAGTTCTTTTTAAATTTTGGTAATGATATCCTTGATCTGAATAACGTAGGTACACGTTCACTTTATTTCAATACCCTGAGTACCTTATTAAGCAATAACAATTACGTTAAATATTACAGATCGGAGTATGGCGATATCGGTTTTAAGCATGAGCTGGCTAACGGTGTTATATGGACAGCGTTTCTGTCATACGCTAACCGTACCCAATTGTTCAACACCTCATACAACCATATTTTTACATCAAAAAAACGCACCTATACATCAAATAACCCGTTAATGCCAAAAGCGCCTGCTGACGACCGGTCGATATTGTTCCCGCAAAACCAGGCATTTACCTTTAATACATCGGTTAGATTTACGTTAGACCAGGAATATATTACCCGGCCAACCGGCAAAGTTTATCTGCCATCGGCATATCCTGTACTTACAGTAAATTACCGCAAAGCAATACCGGGTGTATTCTCATCAGATGCTAATTATGACTTTGCATCGTTTGATCTGTCGCAGAATAAGATCAGGTTAGGATTGGCGGGCTATTCGTCGTTTAAATTAGCTGCCGGCGATTTTTTTACCAAAAAGGCGCTGTATTTTATGGACTATAACCATTTTTTAGGTAACCAGGGTACTACGTTCGATCCAACCTATGTGGGTAGTTTCCATTTCCTGCCGTTTTACCAATTTAGCGCAAGCGGGGCTTTCCTTGAAGCGCATTACCAGCATAATTTTGCCGGGACGCTGCTTAATAACATCTCCTTTATGCGCAGGTTTAAGCTGGAAGAGATTATTGGCGCTAACTATCTTACCGAAAAAAACAATCCAAACTACTCCGAATTTTACGTTGGCCTACAGCGATTTATTTTCAGGGTTGATTATGGTGTATCGTACACCGGTAACAAAAAGTATATACAAGGTGTGAGGATCTTCTATGGAATTAGATAAACAGAAAGCTTGAAGCAGAAAGACCAAAGCTTTTTAGATTATCTTATGCTTTTAGCTTTAGTCTTTTAGCTTTCGGCTTTAATTACTACTTTTGCACTTCATTTAACACCGTTTGCAGCGGCATCAATGATTTTATGGGACAATACACTACACTACTTTACTATTGTTATTCAACAATAGCAGATGCGGAGCAATTTGCTGCCGATCATTTAAAATTTTGCAAATCGCTTGATCTTACCGGCCGTATTATCGTAGCCGAAGAGGGGCTTAACGGTACTGTTTCCGGTTCGAAAGAATCATGCGAAACCTATATGGATACCGTACATGCCGATCCGCGTTTCGCATCGATAGATTTTAAGGTTGACGAGGTGGATACGCCGTCGTTTGTGAAAATGCACGTACGATATAAATCAGAAATTGTGCACTCGGGCCTGCGCGATCCAAATATGATCAATCCGCAGAAAAAAACCGGAAAGCATTTAGAGCCTAAAGAATTCCTGGAGCTTAAAAACAGCGAAGATGTAGTGATACTGGATGTGCGCTCAAACTACGAGCACAACCTGGGTAAATTTAAGAATGCCATTACGCTTGATATAGAGAACTTCCGCGATTTTCCGGACAAGATCAATGAGCTTGCCCAATACAAGGATAAAAAGATAGTGACCTATTGCACCGGCGGCATTAAGTGCGAGAAAGCATCGGCATTATTGATCCACGAAGGGTTTACAGATGTTTACCAGTTGCATGGCGGCATTATTAAATACGGTAAAGAAGCCGGGGGAGAAGACTTTGAAGGTAAGTGTTACGTGTTTGATAACCGTTTATCGGTAGATGTAAATACGGTTAACCCGGTAACCATATCAACCTGTTACAACTGCGGCAAAACTACCGATAAGATGATCAATTGTGCCAACCCCGAGTGTAACGAACACTTTACCCAATGCGACGAATGTGGCACCGCCATGGATGGCTGCTGCAGCGATACCTGTAAAGAACATCCGCGCAAGCGCGTTTATGATGGTACAGGGTATTATGTAAAGGTGCCCCAGCCGGTTAATGTAAAGGGTAAAGTAGCGCTGGCTTAATAGTTTCGCTACCTGTTAATATTATCGCAAGTCAAAGTCCTCTCCTTTGGAGAGGATTTAGGAGAGGTCAAACCGCAATTCAAATTTCCCAACAAGTTCCCTAACTTGCAGCTATGAATATCCATGCGCTGCTATTTTCTTCCCTGCTGTTATTTGCTATAAATACCACGCATTCCGTTTCCTGTAAAACGGATACCATCCCGCCTGCGGCGCAAAAATTAATTAAATGCTATCCCGGCTTTATTGCCGGCTATGCCGATAATCATATCTTATTTAAAGATGGCAGCAAGATTTTATGGGACGATGGCATCCACGATAAAGCATTCAGCCAATTATTAAGCAATCCTGATCTTAAAGATATGTTGGTACAAAGCTATCCGGCAGGAAAGTTAAATACTCCGCCTGTCTCAAATAATGATCCTGGCCGCATCAGGAACGAGCATTTTTTTGAAAAGATGTATGGTGCCACAGAAAAAGAGGTAAGGCGTAATTTGACGGATATAACCTGGTGCCCCAAATTGGTTGGACAGAAAATTACCGTAACCAAAATAAACGACGTCGATAAAAAGTTAATAAAGATCTCGAAAGAATTGGACGAACACCCGGAACTAAAAAAGTACATCATAAATATTGGCGGCACGTTTAACTGGCGTAAAATTAACGGCACAAACCGCCACAGTATGCACAGTTTCGGCATGACGATAGATATTAATACCGCTTATTCTGATTACTGGCAATGGACGTGTAAATGCACTGCCGAAAACATCGCGATTAATTATAAAAACCGGATCCCGCAGGTTATTATTGATATCTTCGAGAAATACGGTTTTATTTGGGGCGGCAAATGGTACCACTATGATACCATGCATTTTGAGTATCGCCCCGAATTGATAAACGCAAAATAATACCAAAGCCATCCGGGCTAAAACCGAACATCGCCTGCATCATAAACGGACACTTGATTAGACTTAATAAAATTCAAATATTTAATTGTCAATAAGTTATATAGTTGGCATCGGTTTTGGAAATTGTAAAATAACCATTTAAGCTTTGACCAATAATTACTTGAGCGATGATAAAAAATTACCTCAAAACCGCGATCAGAAATTTATCACGACATAAAATCAACTCCGTAATTAACATTGCGGGCCTTGCTGTGGGTTTTGCTGCTTTTCTTTTAATATTTCTCGTGGTGCAGTATGAGCAAAGCTTTGATGCCTTTCATACAAAAAAAGACAGGATCTATAGGGTTGTCCGCATAGCGTCAGATCCGGTTCACCCCGGCTATCGTACCGGTGTACCTGTACCTGTTACAGCCACGTTGCGCCATGAGCTGCCCGAAGTAAAAAATGCCTGCGCCATAAGCAGCGCCGGTGATGTGCAAGTGGTGGTGCCGGCAGAAAAGGGGGCGGAAATAAAAAAGTTCAGGGAAACAGAAGGGATCTACTTTGCCGAACCGCAGTTTTTCCAGATGTTTGATTTTGGCTTATTAGAAGGCGATCTGAAAACTGCCCTTACCGAACCTAATACTGTACTGCTTACCAAAGCTACCGCCATCAAATATTTCGGCGATGTAAAAGGGGTAATAGGCAAAACCTTTAAAATGAGCGGGCATTTTGTTAAGGTTACCGGTGTGTTGAATGATACGCCAACCAATACTGATTTCCCGATGGTAGCGGTGGTGTCTTACGTCACCGAATCTGCCCGTAATATGAATAACTGGGGTGGAATAAACGATAGTAATTATTGTTTTGTTGAACTTGCCGACGGCGACACAAAAAGCCGGTTCGACCGGGCATTGGCAGGTTTCACTACCCGCTACATCAAGCCCATAAACCATGATTACTACCTCGCCGCGCAACCACTTGCTGAATTGCATTATGACGAACGCTACGGCAATTTTACCGGGCGCACTTTTAGCAAAGACCTTATTTTGGCGCTCAATCTTATCGGCTTGTTTTTGCTTATTGTGGCTTGTGTGAATTTTATTAACCTTACCGTAGCGCAGGCAATTAACCGGGGCAGGGAAGTAGGGGTAAGAAAAGTATTGGGCGGAAGCCGTTTACAACTCATGTTTCAGTTTTTAGGAGAGACAGCGATTACCAGCTTTTTCGCGTTTGTGTTTTCGCTGCTTATTGTTGTGTTTTGCCTGCCGGCGCTCAGTAATTTAATGGAGATACATTTATTGGCAGCCACGCTTTACAGAGGTAAGCTGATCCTATTCATGCTTGGTACATTAATTATAGTATCTATTATTTCGGGTATATACCCCGCTTTGGTACTTTCAGGGTTTAACCCGGTAACGGTTTTAAAAGGCGGTAGCATGGGTGCCGATCAAAAAAGAGGTGTTGTTTTCAGAAGGGGATTAGTTGTTTTCCAGTTTGTGATAGCGCAGGCGCTTATTATAGGTACCTTAGTAGTTACATCACAAATGGATTATTTCCGCAATGCGGATATGGGCTTTAGAAAAAGCGCCATCATCTATGCAAACTTCCCGTCAGACAGCGTTGCCCGCACCAGGGTGGGTTACCTGCGTAATGAACTATCAAAAATACCCGGCGTTGAAAAAGTCGGCATGAGCATGTTCCCCATGGTTGATGAGGGCGGTTGGGCTACGGACCTGCGTACACCGGACAACCATACGCCCGACGCGAATATGATCGTCAATATGAAAATTACAGATCCGGGCTTTTTTGCTGTATATAATCTCCCAATGGCTGCCGGCAGGATCTATGCTCAGTCAGATACCATGCGCGAATTTGTGGTGAATGAAACACTGGTCAGAAATTTAGGTATCCGCAGCAATCAGGAGGCTATCGGTAAATTGATTAATGTTGGTGGGAGAACTTTACCTATAGTAGGTGTTGTAAAAGATTACCATTATAATTCGCTTCGCGATGCCATTGGCCCTATTGTAATGTCAGCTGACAAAAGAGGTTTCCATCTGGCCAGTTTACAAATAGATTTGCACGAAGCAAAATCGATAACAGAAGCTATGGATCGCCTATGGAGCAAAACATTTCCGGAGTATTCGTTCGAATACCATTTTGTAGATCAAGCTGTCGAGAATTACTACAAACAAGAAAACCAGCTTTCAAAACTATACACGATATTTTCGGGCATTGCTATTTTTATATCCTGCTTAGGGCTGTACGGCTTGATCTCATTTATGGCTGTTCAGCGTAAAAAGGAGATCGGTATCCGCAAAGTACTTGGGGCACCGGTAAAAAATATAGTAATACTGCTATCGAAAGAATTCACCGCTCTTGTAGTTATCGCGTTTTTGATCGCGTCGCCGTTAGCCTGGTATTTTATGCACCAATGGCTGCAGGCATATACTTTCCATATTGATATGGGCATTTGGTATTTTGCTGTCACTATCCTATCTTCGATAGGTATAGCCTGGCTAACAGTGGGCTATACGGCAATAAAAGCGGCGCTGGCAAACCCGGTTAAAAGTTTAAGAACCGAATAAACGGGCAAATACCGGGAATTTGCCATTGTTTTATCCTAAACCAATGAAAAATATCCTTGTATTTTGTCTTGCATTATTAGTGAACATAACCACCGCGCCTGACAATGTTTTGTTGCGCTTTAAAACTCCCTTAGGATACACACAACAAAAGGTAGGGGCAGGCAGCTTCGCCGAGTGGCTGCAAAAACTGCCGCTTAAGCCGACAGGTACGCATACCAAAACCTATAAAGGCGACATCGCTCAAACAGACGTGTACACGGCAGCGGTAGTAGATATGAGTGTTGGTACACAGGACCTGCAGCAATGTGCCGACGCGGTAATGCGCCTGCGCGGCGAGTATCTTTATCATCAAAAAAAGCACGATGCCATCTCCTTTAATTTTGTAAGCGGCTTTAAGTGCGATTATGTGCATTATGCCAATGGCTATCGCTACAAAAACAATAAATGGGTGCTAAGAGCAAAAAAAGACTATAGCTATCCTGCCTTTTTAAGATATATGAACCTGGTGTTTTCTTATGCCGGCACCTTATCGTTAGAGAAAGAGCTTAAACCGGTAAGGACGATCAACGATGTAAGAACCGGCGATGTGTTTATCCACGGCGGCGCGCCGGGCCATTGCTTTATTGTAATGGACGTGGTAGAGAATGCGCAGCATAAAAAGCAATTTTTACTGGCGCAAAGTTATATGCCGGCGCAAAATATCCAGGTGCTGCAAAACGGCTCGCCGTGGTTTAGTATGGATCAGCCCAATAATATCGCCTACGGCGAGCTGATCAATCCTTTCTATTTAAGGCGGTTTAATTAATTGATCACTTTGGCCCTTGCGATAAAATCCTTAACTCTTTTGGATAATAATTATTAATGCGATTAGGCAACAACTTTGCCCAACCCAGCGCCTGTCCCTGGTAGGTCATCAGGCTCCAGCCTTTTTTCGCTTCATTAATAACCAGATTCTCGCGGCGCAGGTATAATATAGCATCATCATAGTTAAGTTCGGTTTCTGACACTGCATCTTTATTAACTATAGTACTCAAGGCCAGCTCATGGTCAGGTATCAAATCGCGCCCTGCCAATTTACCAATCCGCACACCCGATTTTTTGATATATAAATGGTGCTGCAACAAGTTCAGGCTTTCTTTATGCTGATTATTTATAGCCAGCCAATCATCATTCACCTTAAAAAAGTAGTAGGCGGCTGGGTCATTAATATATGGCTTGATTAGCTCAAACTCGGTATTTACCAGTTTTTGGTTTTTGTTGTTTTTAAAGGATACCAAATTGCCATGGCTTTCTTTCTTTTTTAAGCAGGATACAAACAAACCCTCGCCTTTAACCTTGCCGGGATAAAAACGGTAGCCCCATGCTTTTTTCTCTGCCGATTGTGTTTCAACAATTCCCCATGCTATATTAATAGGGATCCGCACGGTTTCCAATTCAAACTCGGTACAGAGCCAATCCAGGATCTCTTCATTCTCCTGGTGCGAATAAGAGCAGGTACTATATATAAGATAGCCATCCTCTGCCAATGCCGGGTAAATGTCGGCCAGTATGCGTTCCTGCCGCTGGTGGCAAAGGTTAACGTTGGCCTCGCTCCATTCGTCCATTGCCGCCGGGTCCTTCCGGAACATACCAGAGCCGGAACAGGGCGCGTCAACCAATATTATATCAAAAAAGCCGTGCAGGCGATTAAAGTCTTTCGGGTCGTTATTGGTAACTATAGTATTGGCGGTACCCCAGCGGCTCAGGTTATCGGCCAAAATGGGTACACGTGTTTTAATAATTTCATTGGCCACCAACAGGTCGTCAGGTGTCATGGCCGAGTTTAATAAGGTGCTTTTGCCACCGGGTGCGGCACACAGATCAAGTATTTTAACAGGTTCTGCCGGTTTAATATGTTTTAATATGTGGGCGATAAACATGGACGATGCTTCCTGCACATAATAGGTACCGGCATGGAAAAGCGGGTCGAAAGTAAAAGATGGGCGGGTGTCCAAATAAAAGCCTTCGGCACACCAGGGTACCTGCGCATCGGTTTTTAACGATGTTTTTTTAAAAGGATTGACCCTTATAGAGGTTGGCGACTCATTATTTTGGTGCGCTTCAATAAAATTTGCGCGGTCAAAACCCAGCTCGGCGGACAATGAATCAAGGAAATTTGCAGGAAATTGATGGTTTTGCATGTGGTTTCAAATATACAAATTCAAAAATTGCCCGTGGTTCTTAACTAAAATGAGGTTGGTATGGCTTAGTTTTCAGTCGATTATCTAATTGTTTTATCTTTTTGTAAAATTCTCTTGGCAGGGTGCGGTTTTCTCCTTACATTTGCAACCCGCTCAATCAAAAAGGGCGGTTGTTTTTTGAAGTTTGCGAGTTAAAAATAAATATAAAAAAAGTGAAAATAACACTTGACAGATATTAAAAATAATCGCATCTTTGCAGCCGCTTCGGTAACGAGGCAAAGCGAAAATACCGGGAGCGAATTTCGGTAGAATGAAATAAGAAAAGTTGATCATCTCAGGATGAGAAAATAATACAGATCCGCTGCGACAGTGGTATCGATAAAGTTCTTTTAGGAAATAGAAAATCATGTAGTAAAGCGGGCCTTTTATAGAGTGGTCAGTTTAAAGGGAGAGTAGGCAGTTAGGAGTTTGCAGTTAGCAATAACGGGAAACAAAAAGACTGC